>Ga0208297_1000132_pt1 | contig 189892 bp, 169 predicted proteins | sample LMS_cellobiose_e_FD_187367 | JGI IMG/M metagenome (GOLD analysis project Ga0208297, IMG submission 187367) | Rumen-fistulated moose microbial communities from Alaska, USA - LMS_cellobiose_enrichment (SPAdes) (version 2) | ecosystem: Host-associated > Mammals > Digestive system > Stomach >... | reverse complement strand
GATCTCTGCACACAAATCTTAAACTCTTGCCTTCATCAAGCATGTGCATTGCCTGGACATACTTCGGGTAATTCTCGTTCTTTTTCATTTACCTCATAGCTGTGTCCAACTTTTGGGGTGCAGATCATGACCGATCCTGCGCGCACACTTTGGCGAAAGGCATCGCCGCGAAATACAACCGACGAAGGCCTGCTTCCTGCCGCGACACAGACCATCCTACCTATCCCGTCTGTGTCGCTGCTCAGCATCCGCATTTTTGACCCGGAACTCCGTCGCGACACAGACGCAACAAGCGAATGGTCAGTGTCGTGGCAGAGAAAGAATTCCGAATCCAGAACACGAAATACGCCTTTTCCCATCGACGCGGGGCGCACGGGAAGGCGATTATCAGGTTCATCAGGTTCGTTCTGCTGTCTATCTGTTTTAAACGACAACGGTGGTCTATTCCGCCAAACTGGCGCACAGCGCCCCCGCGCTGGCGTAAGCGTCGGTCACACGGATGTGCGCCATAGCCTGATTTCGGCTGTTGGCGCACACCCATCGGCATCTGACAGCGTATGTAGCGGGTCCTTGTGCGCCAGTTTGGCGGCAGGGCGAATCGGGTCGGCCCACCCACTTTTGGCGCTGATCCGTTATTGCTTGCTCTGGAGGAACAGCCAGTCGCGGACGGCTGCAATCTTGTAGCCGTAGTCAAAGGAAGCCATGTGTTCCATACCTTGGCCAGACTCCGGAAGGACGCTGCCGGTTTCCCACTTGATGAAGTTGATGTTGCCGCCACGGGCAATAAGTTGCTCTGCAAGCCGCTCCTGGTCCTGAGAGGAGAGTTTGGCGCTCCAGGAAGCAGACTCAATTCGGGCATCGTTCTCCTTCAGTACCTTTGTCAAATCCTTCATGCCGCCCGATGCTTTCTGGTCGCCGCCGGCAACGATGTAGAAGAAATGCTTCTTGCCGAAGTCTTGCATCTTCGAGGTGTCCCACTGGCTGCTGACGAAGAGCGAGGCGGCGAAGAGGTCGGGATGCGTGATGTTGAAGTAGAACGACATCATGCCGCCCATCGACTGGCCGGTGGTGTAGAGGCGGCTGGTATCCACATTGTATTCCTTGCAGACAGCATCAAGCAGACGGATTGTCATCTCTACTTCGTCCGTGGTGCTCCAGTCGTCCTGCACGGCCCAGTCGGTGTACTGGGGCACCAGCACGAACGAGGGATGCAGCCGCTGGTCGCGGTCGGAAGCGAACTCCAGCGCGCCGTAACCCTGCGTGAGCGGAGTCGTAACCTCCTTGCCCACGGTGCTGGCATCGGCCATGAAGAGCACCAAAGGGAGTTTCTCACCAGCCTCAGCTCCTTCTGGGACAAGCAGATTATACTCCATTGTCTTGCCCGTCTGGGAGTCGCTGAATGTAAACTGTTTGAACTTGCCCAGTGTCTCTTTTTTCAATGCGACGAAAACACTGTCAGAATCCTTGTCGATTTCCATGTGACTACCCTGGCGAGGGACGTGTGCACCGCCCTTTCTTTGGCTACAGGCAGTAAAGCAAATGAGGGTTACTGCCATCAAAAACATTGCTTTTCTCATATTGTCCGGAGTGTTTCGTGCAGGGCACTGGTCTCTTCCAAGACCGTTTAAAATGAATGCTAGAGGTTCTTATCTGCAAAGATAATCATTTTACGAAAGATAGACCGGCAGCGAAAGGCCACAGGCGATGAAGGTGGGTCGATTAATTTGCCATGTCACTGCAAATGGGTATATTTGCCTTCTGAAACCAATAGCCAAAACCCATATTCATCATGAAAACAAGCACCAAGATTTGGCTCTGCATCGCAGGCCTTCTTCTCATCATCCTCGGCGTCGTCTGCATCGCCAAGCCAGACATCACCCTCGTCTCCGCAGCCTGGGTGCTGGGCTGCCTCACCCTTATCGCCGGTATCACAAAGCTGGTCTTCACCCTGAGGACACAGGCGTTCCTTCCCAACAGCGGCACCCGCATGCTGAGCGCCCTGCTGGACATCTTCTTCGGTTGTTTCTTCCTGTTCAACATCCTCGGGACGGCCGTATCCATTCCGGTAGTCTTCGCAATCTGGGTCATCATTGAGGGCATCATCATCGCCGTCCAGAGTCTCGATTACAGGAAAGTAGGCTTCCCGCAGTGGTGGGCGCTTCTCGTCCTGGGCGTCTGCGGCGCCGTCCTAGGCTTCTTCGGCCTTCGCAACCTTGGCGTCACAGCTGGTGTCCTCTCGACGATAATCGGTCTGGGCATCATTGCCAACGGCCTGGCCTATATCCTCGCCGTTGTAGGCATCAACCATTTCGAGCATAAGGTTGACATGCCGGGGCGCATCATCGAGATAGACGAGCAATAGTGGGACGGAAGTTATGAACATTATCGAGAGACTGATTTCGGGTTACCCGAGCGGGGACGTCGCTCCCCAGGATTTCATCGACCACCTGAGACCTCAACGATTTGATTCATAGTATCTGTTCTCACAAAACATGAACCCTGTATCAGCACGCCTCCTGAACCAGCAGCTCATCTGCCCGCAGTTCTCCTCTCCGCTCGATGTCGTGGAGTGGATGGGTGCGGTACAGGCGCAAGAGTACCGGATGATGCGCTGGGCGGTGGGGATGCGGATGAAAAAGCCATCCGCAAAAGCATTTGAAAAAGACTACAACGAGGGAAAGATTGTCCGAGGCCACCTCTTCCGTACCACCTGGCAGCTGGCCTCCGGAGAGGACTGGCGCTGGATGCAGGATCTGTGCCGGACTAACGCCCTGCGCGGCATGGCCGGGTGGATGAAATCCAACGGGGTAAGCATCTCCGAGGCGGAACAGGCGACCATCCAGCAGATCTTCAGCGACTACCTAAACAGGAACAGAATCGCCCAAAAGGCTGATTTTGCCGAGGCCGTCAAAGACAAAGGCATCAACATGGACGAGCACCGGCTCTCCTACCACATCCGCCTTGCCGAGTATTCGGGCCTGCTGTGCAGCGGGGACCTCTTCCCCATGAAACACAGCTACGCCCTGGTTGATATGAAACTGCCGCAGCAGAATCCTGTACCCAAGGACGAAGCCCTGGCCCTGCTGGCCCGGAAGTACTTCCGTAGCCATGGCCCCGCCACCCTGGAGGACTTCGTGTGGTGGACCGGCATGAACATCGGCGACTGCAAAGCTGGAATGGAAGCCATCCAAAGCGAACTCATCGAAGAGCGCTGGAAAGGCCTACGCTTCTTCCACCACCAGGACAGCCGCACCCGCGGATTCCGCAGCGGCACAGTCACCCTGCTGCCCTCCTACGACGAATACCTCATCGGCTACAAGAGCCGCCATGTCGCCCTCCACCCCAACCACATCCACCGAGCCCACAACAGCACCGGCAATTTCTGGCCAGTCATTCTCCTGGACGGCGAAGTGGTTGGCAACTGGTCCGTATCCGGGGGCACGAACCAGACCGAGATCTTCCACCCGGAGGCAAGAATCAGTCAGGAAGCCCTGCAGGAGCAACTGAAAAAGTACGGCACCTTCCTCAAGAGGTAGAACCAGACAGATTCCTAGTGGTTCAACGCTTGCCGAACAGCTTTGTGCTCACGCCTAAGAGATGGGTGGAACAGCACAAGACAGGGGCAGTTCGACAGCACCCAGCCGTTTGCCAGGCTGTTTTAACGCATTACGCGCTTAAGATAAGTCCGTACCGCGTGCGTGCACGTCTCGCGAGGTGAAAATAGACGGCTGAATGCTCCCCCTATACTCGCTGGGCGACTGCCCCAGATGCCGGGGGTATCACCATTGAGGATGGAACCCTTGTGGCGGCCAACGTACAGCTTATATCCAACAACCACGATCTGTATGAACGGCAGATCCTGACTTGCAAGCCGGTTCTCCTCAAAAAGAACTGCTGGATCGGCGCCGGATCGACCATCCTTCCGGGTGTCACCGTCGGCGAGAACTCCGTGGTGGGTGTTGCCTCCGTCGTGGCAAAGAAATGGAAGTCCCGCTAAAATTTTCTGATGAACCGCCTTTTTTGTATATTCGCAGAAACTGAATCTCCCGAAATGAGTGTTGTTTACGCTACTTCAAAAACTACTATCCTGGCCTTATGAAACCGCTTATCTTCGCGCTCGTTTTACCGATGCTCTTTCTCCTGGGCTGCCAGCCTTCGCCCGAGAAGGCTGCCATTGAACGCCAATTGCAAGACTATCCCGAATCCCGCGTACAGGACATCTACAAGAGTTTCTGCCAGGACAACCTCGGCCCCGGACACCTGATTCCGGATCCACAGACCGCAAGAAATTACCTTGAGTCCGAACTCAGGACCTTTCGCGAGGACCTGGCAATGATCTAGGGCTACGCAGACGCGGTTTTTCGTAAATTTGTACCGTTCAAACCATATAAACGCATGAAGAAAGTCTTGATCATCGCGGGCAGTCCCCGCAAAGACGGCAATTCCGACCTGCTGGCCCGTCAGTTCGCCAAGGGCGCCGAGGAGAGCGGGAACGAGGTGGAAATCGTCTATCTCCGTGACAAGAAGCTGAACTACTGCAAGGGATGCCTTGTCTGCCTGAAGAAAGGTGAATGTTTTCAGAAGGACGATGCCAACAGCCTGCTTCCGAAGATGATGGAAGCCGATGCCGTGTGCTTCTCCTGCCCGGTTTACTACTATTCCGTCTGCGGCCAGATGAAGGTATTCCTGGACCGTATGAATCCGCTCTACGACAAGATGAAGGACAAGGACTTCTACTATATGGTCACCGCCCAGGACAATGACCGCAGGCTGTTGGACCGCGCCTTCGACGTCTTCGACGGGTTTGCCGACTGCTTCAAGGACATCCGTCGCTGCGGCCGTGTCTATGGCGGCGGCGCCGACAAGAAGGGTGAGGTCAAGGACCTGCCTGCCTTCAACGAGGCCTATGAGATGGGAAAGCGTATCAAATAACAGGATTTCATCAAAGGTTGGGGCGAAAAGGTCCCCAGCGCGCGTGAACTTATAAGAGGATACGGGTGCTCTTCCGGTATTCCGCATAAGCGGGCTTGTTCTCCAGCTGTCGATGCTCCATCATGGGGATGCTGACAAAGAGGAAAAGGGCCGTCATGGCGACAGGAGCCAGGACCAGCCAGTCGAGGCCGAAAAAAGAAGCGTACATCGTCCAGACGCCCCACCACATCAGAATCTCACCGAAGTAGTTCGGATGGCGGCCGTGCTTCCAGAGCCCGAAGTTGCACACCCGACCCGGATTGGCTGCCCGGAAACGATGGCTCTGGTTGTCGGCAACCAGCTGGATGGTCGCCGCCGCCAAGCAGAGGGCAAAGCCAAGCCAGGTGATTCCGTTCGCCGGAGCACCTGTTTCCCACATCCGGAATCCCGGCAGCATGCAGGCGAAGACAAGCAGTGTGGGCATCAGGACGAAGCCGGAGAAATGCAGCAGTTCGAACCGTGTCCCGGGCAACTTCGCACGATACCCGGAATAACGCCAGTCTTCGTGTCCCATGCCTTTGAAAGAACGTGCCCAGTTGCATGTGAGCCGGATGCCCCAGTAGAGCACGGCAAGCAGGAGGAGAACGACGGGTAAGGTAAACTGTCCCTTGTGGAGCGCATACAAGGTAAACATCACCGGCGGGGCGAAGCTCCAGTACGGATCATAGACGGAGACGTTCTCGTAGATGATGTCATAGATCCAGACAAAGAGCATCGCGATCAGGTCGGCTGCCAGCAGCGCCAGGATGTCCGGGGCCACGACTCCGCACTTCGGACTTGTCATGATCCAGAACATAAGCGTTCCCAGGCCTGTCGCGAAGGCATAGAGCAATGCCATGAAGACCAGACTGTGCGTCTTTGACCAATTCGATTTAGCCATGAACTACGGGTATTTACGGAAGTGCCAGCGCCAGAGGCGGCCGGCAACAAGCCTATTGCAAATATACGAAAAAACCGTGTTTTCTTCTTCACCTTCACCGCCGGAATTCCTCGTCGGGCAAGGGAAGGCGAATCAGGAGAATATCTTCTTTATTGCGGGAGGGGGTGATCCACAGGGAATTGCCGTCAATGAAAGCTTTCGGATAGTTGTATCCGGGGGTCTTGTATCTTCCTTCATGGCGAAGGGGTGGCAGGTCGCTTTCACCGGCCAGAAGATGCATATCATCGAAAAAACGGCCGTCACGGGAAAAGGCGATAGCCAGTGTGCGGCGCGACCTGGAACCGGTCGGGTTGCCGACATAAAAGGCACGACCGTCGGGGAGCGTCCCTGTGCATTGCTTTGAACGGGAATCCAAAATGCCGGTCTTTTGAGGTGCGGTCCAACTCTCGCCCCGGTCGACGGAGTGGCTGGAAAGCTTCTCGAACGAACTGTCCTGATCGCGGAAAAACATCACCAACGAGCCGTCAGGACTAACATACTGACTGGGCTCCAACGGCTTGCCTTCCCCTTTCGGGAAACGGGCTTTCCGCCAACCCCGGACGCCGGAGGGGTCATCCGTATAGACCGGGACGACTTGATAGCCGGGACGGAAATGCACCGCCCCGACGGTCCTTCCTTCCGGGAGCATCATCGGATCTTGCTCGAAAATGCCGTCAACAGGCGTTCCGTCGGCCATCAGGACAGGTGCGGGCCGGCTCCAGGACCGTCCGTCAATGCTGCAGGCGTAGCGGATTTCAGTGTCCGGCGTATCCTCGTCACAGGCCGAGTGCTGCCACATGCAGTAATAACAGCCCTTGAAACGGGTCATCACAGCATTGTTGACATAGCCGTGTCCCTTGTAAACAAGCTGCGTCTCCACGCCGGGGAAAGGAGGCAAGCCACCCGGCGCGTCCAGGAGCTGCTGCCGGAAAAATTGCAGGATTGTCTCCTGTTCGTGGAGGCCGCAGTGATGGCCACCGTCGAACAATTCCGTGCGCAGAAGGGACGGGGCACCCGCTTCCGCATAGATGGCCTGCATCCGCTCGAAGGCCTCCTGGGAAGCCGCTGCCGGGAACAGGCGGTCGGAACGGCCGTTCAGGAAAAGGAACGGTTTGGGGCAGAGCCAGCGGGCGATGTCGGGGAAATCCCAGCGCTCGCGGAGCGCCGGAATCATCATCGAATAATCCGAGGCCGAAGGCGGCTGCGCCTGCGTACGCTTGAGCGTCATCCAAAAGAGCGCCACACCGGTTTTCACCACAGGGCAAAATGCAGCCAGCAGCCAGGCGCGGTGCGCACCCATCGACCAACCGAAACACCCTATCCGCCCGGCATCCACATAAGGCAGGGCTGCCAGCAGCCGCGCCGCTGCCGCATCTTCATTGAGCGTCAGCTCCGCCCAGACGATCCCGCGCTGTGCCAGACTGTCATACACAGCCCGCTGCCCCTCATAGACGCGCTGTTTGACGGGGCGGATCTCCTGCGTAGGGGCCGGCGCCGGGCCGAACTGCATCCGGCTCCACTGCTGGCACAGCGGCGTGCTCCGGGAGCCCCAGTACAACGCATCGGAGACGATGACGACATAGCCCGCCGCGGCCAGCCGGTCGCCCAGGAATACGCCGTCGAAGCCATCCGCCACCCATTGCCCGGCGGACGCCTGGATGTGGTCGGGTGCGGTGCGGAGGGGACGCACCAGTTTTTCCTTGCCGATGTCGAAACAGGCGCCGTGATCGTGCAGGAGCACCAGTCCGGGTCGCGGCTGGCCGGCAGCAGCCCCGTCGGGCACGAGCAGGAAAGCCTGCACGCGCTGCGGACCGACCGCATGGTACTCGATACGCTGACAGGTATATCCGTCCCGCCGCTCCGTTTCCAGCACGGTCATCCGGGCCTCCTGGGGAGGCCACAAGTGCAGCGGCAGGGCCGCCAGTAACAAAAGCAGGCAGTGAATCATTTCAGTAAAGATACGATTAATTCCCATAACTTCACCGCAGGCGGAAGGAATAATGGCTGTTTTTTGTAATTTTGTATTTTATGGAGAAAACCAACGATAAAAAGCATCTGGCGGCCGGCCTGCTGGTCCGGTGGCGTTGGTATCTCCTCGCGCTGATGGCTGCTGCCGCCCTTGTCTCGGCCCTGCTTATTCCGCGGACCCGGATCAACGGCGACGTGACCGCCACCTTGCCGGAGGATTCTCCCATGCGGCGCGGAATCACCATCCTGGAGCAGTATTTCCCGGCGATGGACATCCGGATGCAGACGCTTCGCGTGATGTTTCTCGCAGAGCCGCCGGCCGATTCCCTTGAAACGGTGTTGACGGGCTTGCTCGACGGCGCCCGCCTCGCAGAAGTCCGGCAGCACGATGCCCATACGCTCTACCAGTACATGCTCCCGGCCGATGCGGACGGAAAAGCCCTCACAAATCGCGTACAGGCGCGTTTCGGAACGCGGGCCGTCGTGGAAGTGGAAGACAATTCCGGCATGCCCGACAACCTGGTCCTGATGCTGGGCGTCGGCGTGGCGCTGGTCCTGCTCATCCTTTTCCTGATGTGTCCTTCGGTCGTAGAGGTGCTGCTCTTTCTGCTGACCATCGGGATTGCCGTCGCGGTCAATATGGGGACGAACGCCCTGCTTCCAAGCGTAAATCTGCTCACCCATACGCTTTCAGCCGTACTGCAGCTGGTCCTGTCGATGGACTATGCCATCATCTTGATGAACCGCTACCGGCAGGAGAAGCAAGGCGGTCTCACGGGTCCCTCGGCCATGACGGCTGCCATCGCGCACGCAGCCCCTTCCATCCTGAGCAGCGGCCTGACCACGGTCGCCAGCTTGCTGATGCTCGTCTTTATGCGGCTCAAGATCGGGGCCGACCTGGGTATCGTCCTGTCCAAAGGCGTGCTGTGCAGCCTGGTGGCTACCTTCACCGTACTCCCCGCACTCATCCTGGCTTTCGAAAAAGGCATCGAAGCTACCCAGAAAAAGGTTCCGCGGATCCCGACCGACAGACTGGCCCGTTTCGAATCACGGCACCGCATCGCCCTGGCCGCCCTGTTTGCCGCCCTTTTCATCGGTTCCTGGTTCCTTCAGCGCCAGACGGAAATCTCCTACTCCGTCGTCTGGCCGACGCAGATTACAAAAGAATTCCCACCCCGCAATACCTTGCTACTGCTCTATCCGACCGAAGACGAAGAGGTCATTCTTCCGTTGAGTGAACAGATCGCGGCGCTGCCGCAGGATGCATCCCTCATCAGCTATCCCTCCATCGCGCTCAAACCGCGTACGGCAGGGGAACTGGTCTCGGAACTGGGAGCGCTTAGCCCGGATCTGGCCGGACAGGCCCCGAAGGAGGCGGTCGATCTGATCTACTATGCCGTCACCCATCCGCAGCGGGACGAAAAGATGCGCCTTGACGAACTCCAGCCGACCGCCGACTCGCTCCTAGCGCTAGCCCGGCAATTCCTGCCGGAAGACGCGCTGGCCGGCATTGCCAAGCGCTTCGATCCGCAGCAGATCGTAAGCCGGCTGGACTTTTCATCGGCTCCTCCACCGGCTTTCGAAGAATTGGGTAGCGATACAGCCGTTGAGTCGGAGTCGGAATCAGAATCGGAATCGAACTTGGAACTGGATATGGACTGGGAGGCGGAACCGCCTGTGGCCGACGAGGCCGGACAAGACAGCAGTTTTTCCGCCAGTCAGTTCAGCTATGAACAGGTCGCGCAGCAGCGCACCGCGGCGGAAATGGCCGAAATCCTGCACTTCGATCCCCAGCAGATTGCCCTTGTGTACCGGATCGGCGGCGTGGGGCGGAAAGGCCGGCCGGCCACGCTGAATATGCACGAATTCTTCCAGCTGGTCTCCGACAAGGTCCTCAGCAACAAATTCTATGCGGCGATGGTCCCGAAGAAGATGGCAGCGGAATTCCGTACAGCAAAGCAGGAGATCGATGTCATCTGGTCCGCCGGTCCTACGCAAAGGCCCGATGCGCCGCCCGCACCCGCAACGATTCCCGCGGCGTTGCCCGCGACGGACAGCACAAAGGCCCCGGCACCCAGCCCGGCAGCCGACGCCGCACCGGATCCCGCACCGAATCCCGCCCCAGCCACACCGGCTGCGGCGGAAAGTGCACCGGTCCCTCCCTCGCCCCTTGAGCAACTCGCCGAAATGGCCTTTTCCGGGCAGCGTTACAGCAGCGCACAGTTCCACCGGGCCCTGAAAAGAGCCGGCGTCTCCGTCCAAAAGGAAGAACTCGACCTGCTCTACCTCTATCACGGCTACCGGTCCGCACGGGATACGAGCACACGCCTGTCCCTGCTGGAAATCGCGGACTTCCTGGACGAGCTGTCCGGGAATCCCCTGATAACCGCCTATGCCGATTCCGCCCAGCTCGCACGGCTGACAGGGATCCGCAAACAACTGGACACCGAACTGGGAGCCCTGCGGAGTGATCCCTGGTCGCTGGCGGTGATTGCCACCGACCTGCCCGTCGAAAGTGAAGAAACATTCCGTTTCATCGACCAGATACACCCGATAAAGTCCGGAAAGGTCGAAAGCTACCTGATCGGCTTCTCCCAGATGTACAAGGAGATCAAGGAAGGATTTCCGCGCGAGCTGCTGGTCCTGACCCTGCTGACCATCGCCGCCATCTTCCTGATCATCGCCTTGACCTTCCGCTCGGCGCTCATTCCGCTGCTGCTGATTCCGACCGTACTGATGGCGGTCTGGCTCAATGTGGCCGTCAGCGGGCTGGCCGGCCGCACGATGCTGTTCCTGGCCTATCTCATCGTACAGGGAATCCTGATGGGCGCGGCCATCGACTATTCGATCCTTTTCACCCACTATTACCGCGACGCCCGCCTGTCGCACGACCGGATCCCGGCCCTGGCGACCGCCTACAAAGGTGCCATCCATACCATCCTCACCTCCGGGCTGATCCTCGTGCTGGCGCCCTGGATCATGTCCCTGGTGATTTCCGACCCGATGATCATCTCGATCCTGCGCAGCATCTCGGCCGGCGCGCTCGCGGCCATTCTCCTCGTCCTCTTTGCACTTCCCGCCACGCTGGTCCTGACCGACCGCTGGGTCGTGCCCCGAACCGTTCATTCCCAGAAACCATGAAATATCTCAGACACACCCTTTTTCTCCTTATGCTCGTGGCCAGCGTCACGCTGGAAGCCAAACCGAAAGTCCGGATCCTGGCCACCGGCGGCACCATCGCCGGCATCGCCGGTTCCTCCACCTCATCCGTCTATACGGCCGGTCAGGTCGGCGTCCAGACCCTGCTCGCAGCCGTCCCGCAAATCCAGGAACTGGCCGAGGTCTCCGGCGAGCAGTTCGCCAACATGGCCTCCCAGGACATGACGGATGCCATCTGGCTCCGCCTGGCCAAACGCATCAATCACCTGCTGGAAGAAGAGGACTACGACGCCGTCGTCGTCACCCACGGGACCGACACGATGGAAGAGACCGCGTATTTCCTGAACCTGACGGTCAAGAGTGACAAGCCCGTCATCCTGGTCGGTTCCATGCGGCCCTCCAATTCCCTGAGCGCGGACGGCCCCATCAATCTCTACAACGCCGTGGCGGCCGCCGTATCTCCCCGGTCCAGCGGGATGGGCGTACTTTGCTGCATGAACAACAAATTGCTGGATGCCAAGACCGTCATCAAGACGCATACCATCGACAGCGATACCTTCGAAGGCGGTCCGTCGGGTATCATCGGCTATGTGCACAACAGCCAGACGTACTACCTCCAGGAACCCCTCAACAAGCATACGGAAGACTCGGAATTCGACATTTCCGATCTCAACGAACTGCCGAAGGTCGGCATTGTCTATGGCTACGCCAATGCCTCGCCCCTGCCGATGCAGGCTTTCGTGGATGCCGGATTCGACGGCATCGTCCTGGCCGGCGTCGGCGACGGCAATTTCCACAAGGATGTTTTCGAGGTGGCAGTCAAGGCTCAGCAGAAAGGCATACAAATTGTTCGTTCCTCCCGTTGTCCGACCGGTCCGACCTGTCTGGACGGCGAAGTGGACGATGCCAGGTATCATTTCGTGGCTTCCCTGGACCACAATCCGCAAAAGTCCCGTATCCTGCTGATGCTCGCCCTGACCCGGACCCGTGACTGGCAGCAGATCCAGCAATACTTTAAAGAATATTAGAATCATCCATCTTAAACCATATCATCCATGAAAAAAATCTTCAGCCTCATCATCCTGCTCACCCTCGCGTCGGGGGTGTTCGCACAAGAGTCCAAAATCCCTGTCATCAAGGAAATCACCACGATCGAGCAGGAGGACAGCGACACGTATCTGGAACTCTTTTCCATGGAAAAGGACGGCCAGTTGCAGTACTATCTCAACGTAGGGAACCTGGGCATCGGCGACGAGATCATCCAGGTCAATTTCGATCCGCTCTTCAAGCTGTTCATTCCGCTCGGCGGAACGCTTGCGGAAGCCATGGAAACGCTGGGACAGATGCAGGAGCTGTTCAAGCAGCCCAAGGGCACTTCCATTGAAATGGACTGCTGCTTCTCGCCGACCTTCCCCACGGACAAACTGGAGAAAGCCAAGGTGACCTACCGCAAGCCGCTGCTGAGCCGCATGCTCGAGTTCAGTCTGGAAAGGGACGGTTACATCCGCGCGACCACGGTCAGCAAATCAGACCTGTCCGCCGTGGTGTCCGGCGCCAAGTTTTACCGCAAGATCCACCCCAAGGAGCCGTAAGCCGGCTTCGGGCCTTTCTCCCAGTTATAGTCGATCAGGGAAGGCAGATCCTTCCACGACTTGATTTCGGGAAGCGGCTGCTCCAATTCCTTCCGCCGGGAAGGAATATAGGGCGGCCGCTTCGGCGTCAAGGACAGGGCCTTGTCCGGATCGAGCCGGGAATAGGCGGCATTCATTTTCTTCTCCGTAATCGTATAGCCCAGGTTGACCGGGCGCAGCTTGTCCTGCAGATTGTGCTCGAAGAGCCAGTCGTACAGCTCGGGAAGGTAGAACACGCGCGCCAGTTCGGAATGGCCGCAGGCAGGCTGGTCGAAGATCAGCCGCTCGCCGCGGCCGCTGTCGTACAGTTTCTTGACCAGATCGGCAGAATAGGATACCCGCGTGACCGTATCGCGGAAACCGTGAATGATCCAGAGCGGAACCTCCGAAAGACCGTCAAGGGTAGCTTCCTCATAGCCGCCACACATGGCCAGCGCGGCGGCAATCTTGTCGGGATATTGGTGCACCATCTTCAGGGTCCCCCACCCGCCCATGCTCATGCCGATGACATAGAAACGGTTCGTATCCACGAAGTATTTGTCGGTCACGAAATCCACGACCCGCTTCAGCCGGTCCGCCTTCCAGCCCACGACTTCCGTCTGAGGCGCGATGACAACGGCTTCCAGTGGCAGTCCGCGCTTGACGGCGTCGATCGTCCCGTAACGGAGGACCTGGTTCAGGTCGGTCCCGCTGAGGCTCTTGCCGTGCAGGAAGAGGATCAGCGGCAGTTCCTTGTGCAAGGTGGAATCGCTGCGTGAAGGCTCATACAGCATGAAATTGTAGCCGTCCTTGACCGAATCGCGATAGGCGTACAGATGCTGCGCGTGCACCGACGCGGCGCACAGGACAAGCAGGCAGACGGACAGGACAGCGCGTTTCATGGGCTATTTGTAGTCAATCCGGAAAATATCCACGGCATTGCCGCCCGCATCGCGGGCCTGGGAGGTCGAGAAGAGATAGCGCCCGTCCTGCGAGATGTCGAGTCCGACCGGATAGGAATCCGCATCCAGCGTCCCGACGAGTTTCATCGTACGGGTATCGACCACGGCGATCTTGCTCGAGAAATTGCAGGCCGCAAAGACGAAACGCCCGTCGGGCGAAATGACGATGGTCCGCGCGCCGGCCGGGACCTTGCAACTCTCCCAACCGTCCAGCACGGTGGTCTTTTTGTCGGGTTGCAGGTCGGAGATGGCATCATAGATCCGCCGCAGCGGAATGCGCTGCACATAGCCCTTGCTGTTGATGCTGGCATAGAGATAATCGCCGTGGAGCAGCAGATGCCGCAGGTTGGACATCATGCCCAGGATCCGGCCCAGATAGCGTTCCTGCACCAGGTCGATGACCGCGATGCCGCCGGTTCCGCCCATGCAACCGACCAGCAGGTAGCGGCCGTCGGGCGTGAACACCGTGCCGCGCAGGCAGTAGCCGCTGCCGACGTCCCGGTTGACCGGCGTGGTGCGGCTGTAATTGAGTTTGAGCTTGTAGTCCACCGTATAGCAGCCGATGTAGTGCCAGGCGGCCACGTCCTCACCGGCAATGTCCAGCAGGCCGACGGTATTGTCGCCCCAATGGGCGATGGCGATCCGGGTCCCGTCGGGCGAAGTCGCGATCATCTTGGGGAGCGGTCCGGTCTCGAAGAGCCGGACGATCGAGTCGCACTGCGTATCGATGACAGCCACAGCCGAAGGGTCCTGGGCGTTGATGTCATAGCTGCGGCGATAGTACGGCACCCAGAGATAGCGCCCGCCGTGCGAAAAGGTGCTTTCTACCGGTTTGCCGGAAAAAGTCCCGGGTTCCTTATACGTGTAAGAGAAGGGGAACAGGCCGCTGTCCGGCGCCCAGCGGTCCAGGGCGGTGGAGTCAAAGCGATGATGGATCACGGCCCGTTTCCCGCCCGAGGCAAAATCGAAAGCCACGGTCCGCATCCCTTCGAGCGAATTGACATAATATTTGCTGCCGTCGGGATGGATGTGCACCGACTTGGGGGAGAAAATGTCTTCATCCCGCGTCGCGGCATCACCGCCCGCATAGTTCTGCTTGCGGGTGACAAAGGTAATCACCACGGAATCAGCGTCCAGGCGCGTAACGCCCGGGGTCGGGTGGACGACCGGCGGATTGGCACCTGCGAGCACCAGCGCGAGCAGGATATTGAGAATTGACAGCATCATTCAAAAAAATTACTAACTTTGCAGCAATTAGGAAGGTTGGCCGAGTGGTCGATGGCGGCAGTCTTGAAAACTGTTAGGCGGCAACGCCTCAGGGGTTCGAATCCCTTACCTTCCGCCTGTTTCTTCCACCGCTTTCTCACCGGCTTTGTCTCCGGCGAAGAATTTCCACTGGAATAAAAGCAAATAGATGGCCCCGCAGGTGATGCAACTGTCCGCGAAATTGAAGATCGGACGGAAAAAGATGATGTGCCGTCCGCCCCAGAAGGGGAAATTCGCGGGTAGCGTCGTATCGATGATCGGGAAATAGAACATATCCACCACCCTGCCGTAGAGGAACGGGGCATAGTCGAAGATGATGCCGTAGAACATCGAATCGATCATGTTGCCAATGGCCCCGCACAGGATGGCGGCCATGCCGACCAGGACCCCGCCGGGGACATCCGGCTTCTTGAGCAGCCGGCGGATATAGACGATGATCAGCACGATCAGCACAAGCCGGCACAGGCTCAGGGCCAGTTTGCCCCAGCCTTCGCCGAACTGCAGGCCGAACGCCATTCCATTGTTCTCGATGAAGAGGATCTGGAACCAGTCGCCAAAGACATGGATGCTCTGGCCGATGGACATATTGGTCTTGACCAGGATCTTGATGACCTGGTCGATAATCAGCAGGAGGATGACGAGCAGCGTGATCCGGGTGCCCTTGGAGACTCTCATCGGCTAGCGCTTGTTCTTGGCCTCAACGCTGAGCGTGGCGTGCGGAACGAGCCGCAGGCGTTCTTTCGGAATCAGCTTGCCCGTTTCCCGGCAAATGCCGTAGGTCTTGTTCTCGATACGGATGAGCGCGGCTTCCAGGTTCTGGATGAACTTGTACTGCCGGGCCGCCAACTGGCTGGCTTCCTCCTTCGCCTGGGAAGCGGATCCTTCTTCCAGCACCTTGAACGACGGGGAGGTGTCTTCCGTGTCGTTGCTGCTGCTGTGGTCGATCTGGGACTGAAGCATCTGGTAGTCCCTGCGGGCCTTGGCAAGCTTCTGCAGGATCAGTTCCTTGAACTCCTGGAGCTCTTCGTCACTGTAGCGGACTTTCTCTACGGTTTCTTCTTTCTTCTCTTCCATAACGCATACGTGTTTAAAACCAAAAGTCAAATATAACCTTTTTATTTCAATTTCACAACAGCTATCGCAAGCGTTCCGTCTTCCCATTCCACCGGGACGGCTCCGGCCGGGTCCGCTTCAAAACGGAGGGAACGCGCCAGGGTCTGGGCACAGACGTATGTACCGAAGCTTTCGAGCGCCTCCTGCAGGGCAGCATTCGGTTCGACGGTGACCTCGATGCGGTCGGTCACTTCAAAGCCGGATGCCTTGCGCAGGTTCTGGATGCGGTTGACCAGTTCGCGGGCCAGGCCTTCCTTGCGGAGTTCGGGGGTGATTTCCACGTCGAGCGCGACGGTCAGCGCGCCCTGCGAGGAAACGAGCCAGCCCGGCATATCCTCGGAAGAGATCTGATAGTCGCCGGGATTGAGCATCACTTCCCCGCCCGGAAGGGCGAGCCGGTAAACTTCCGCGGCCGCTTCTGCGCGCTGGATGGCGGAAATGACATCCTGCGGCAGCGCCGCCATCGCGGCGGCGATCTCCTTCATGCGCGGGCCATATACCTTGCCGAGCGTCTTGAAGTTCGGCTTGATCTTCTTGGTCAGGATGCCGTCGGTATTTTCGACGAATTCCAGCTCCTTGACATTCACTTCGGCCAGGATGAGGTCCTTGACGGCTTCGAGCCGCGAACGGACCTGCTCCGAAATGACCGGGACCAGCATCTTCTTGAGCGGCTGCTTGACGGCCAGGTGTTCGGCCTTGCGGAGGGCGAGCACCATCGAGGTGGCCTGCTGAGCCAGGGACATCCGCGCCTCCAGTTCCGGATCGATGGTGCCCAGGTCTGCGGCGGGCATCTGCACAAAGTGGACGGAGGCTTTACTGCCGGACTGTCCCGCAGTCAGGTCGAGATAGAGCCGCTCGGCGAAGAACGGGGCCACCGGAGCCATCAGGACGGCCACGTCGTACAGCGCCGTATAGAGCGTCTGGTAGGCGGCCTGTTTGTCGGCGGTCATCTCGCCGGCCCAGTAGCGCGAGCGGTTGAGACGGACATACCAGTTGGACAGGTCGTCGCAGACGAAGTTCTCGATGAGGCGGCCGGCGGTCTTGATGTCGTAGTCGTCGTAAGCGGCCCGCACATCGCGGATCAGGCTGTTCAGGCGGGAAATGATCCATCGGTCGATTTCCGTGAGGGACGTCCGGTCAACCGGGCCTTGACGCCAGTCGTCGATATTCGCGTAGCGGGCGAAGAAGGCGTAGGTGTTGTAGAGGGTGCCGAAGAATTTGCGGCGCACCTCGTCCACACCGCCTTCGTCGAACTTGAGGTTGTCCCAGGGCTCGGCGTTGGTGAGCATGTACCAGCGGAGGGCGTCGGCGCCGTAGTTGTCGAGCGCCTTGAAGGGATCGACGGCGTTGCCCAGGCGCTTGCTCATCTTGTTGCCGGCCTTGTCGAGCACCAGTCCGTTGGAAATCACGCGCTTGAACGCGGGCGTGCCGCTGACCATCGTATGGATGGCGTGGAGGGTGTAGAACCAGCCGCGGGTCTGGTCGACGCCTTCGGCGATGAAATCGGCCGTGGCGCCGAATTTTTCACTGGCCAGGTTGCGGAGGCCTTCCTGGGCGTAGGGCATTGCGCCGGAGTCGAACCACACGTCGATCAGGTCGCTTTCGCGGACCATCTTGCGGCCGGACGGCGAGACGAGGAAGATCTCGTCCACGAACGGCCGGTGCAGGTCGATGCGGTTGTAATTCTCCAGGCTCATGTCGGCGGGATCGAAACCTTTTTCTTTCAGCGGGTTGGAAGGCATGATGCCGGCTTCCACCGCTTTTTCGATCTCGTCGTACAGCTCGGCGACGGTCCCGATGCATTTCTCTTCCCGGCCGTCTTCGGTACGCCAGATCGGGAGCGGCGTGCCCCAGAAGCGGCTGCGGCTCAGGTTCCAGTCCTGGATGTTCTCGAGCCACTGGCCGAAACGGCCCGTACCCGTGGAGGCGGGTTTCCAGGTAATCTGTTTGTTGAGCGCGACCATCTCGTCCTTCACGGCCGAGGCCTTGATGAACCAGGAGTCGAGCGGATAGTAGAGCACGGGCAGGTCGGTCCGCCAGCTGTGCGGATAGCTGTGCACATGCTTCTGGACCTTGAAGGCGCGGCCGTCGGCCTTGAGCATCACGCACAGGTCGATGTCGAGGCTTCCCTCCTCTTCCACATGTTCGAAATACTGTTTGTAGCCGGGTTTTACATAACGCCCGGCGAATTCGGCATAGGAAGGATCCACGCAGTCGCAGACATAGTCCGGATCCAGGTCTTCGAGACGGCAGAAACGGCCCTGCCGGTCCACCTGCGCCTGCGGGTTCCCGTCCTTGTCAACGGGCTGGACGGCGGCGATGCCGGAAGCGGCGGCGACCCGTTTGTCGTCGGCGCCGAAGGTCGGTGCGATGTGGACGATGCCCGTACCGTCTTCGGTAGTCACATAATCGCCGGGGATGATGCGGAAAGCATCGCCGTCGGGCTTGAACCAGGGGATAAGCTGGCGATAGCGGATGCCCGTCAGTTCCCGGCCTTTCAGGCTGCCTTCCAGCAGGCGCCAGGGAACGAGCTTGCCGCCCTTTTCATATTCCAGCGACAGATTTTCCGCCTTGGCATTGAACCAGGCGGGGACCAGCGCCTTGGCCAGCAGATAGACGGCCGGCGCTCCCGTATAGGGATTGAACGAGCGGACGCGGACATATTCGATCTCCGGACCGACGCAGAGCGCCGTATTGGAGGGCAGGGTCCAGGGCGTCGTGGTCCAGGCCAGCGCATAGAGCGGCAGGTCTTCGGCGAAAAGCGGCGCCGAAGCCGCGTCGCGGACGATCTCGAACTGCGCCGTGACGGTCGTATCGGAAACGTCCTTGTAGCAGCCGGGCTGGTTCAGTTCGTGGGAGCTCAGGCCCGTACCGTCGGTAGGCGAATAGGGCTGGATCGTAAAGCCTTTGTAGAGCAGGCCCTTGTCGTAAATCTTCCGCAGCAGGTACCACAGGGTCTCGATGTAGCGGTTGTCGTAGGTGATGTAGGGGTCGTCCATATCGACCCAGTAGCCGATCTGCTCGGTCAGGGAGGCCCATTCCCGGGTGTATTTCATCACCTCCTTGCGGCAGGTGGCATTGTAGTCGGCCACGGAAATCTTCGTCCCGATGTCCGCCTTGGTGATACCGAGTTTCTTCTCGACGCCCAGTTCGACCGGCAGGCCGTGGGTGTCCCAGCCGGCCTTGCGTTCAACGTGGAAACCGGTCTGCGTCTTGTAGCGGCAGACGGCATCCTTGATGGAACGGGCCATCACGTGGTGGATGCCCGGCATGCCGTTGGCGGACGGCGGTCCTTCAAAGAACACGAACGCCGGTGCGCCTTCGCTCAGTTTCAAAACCTTGCGGAAGGTATCGTCTTTTTTCCACTTGTCCAGTATTTCCCGGTTCACAGCCACCAGGTCGAGCTTCTTGTATTCGGCAAAACTCATATCGCTTCTGTAATTGAATTCATTTTGAATTTGCAAAGATACGATAATTCACTAATTTTGGGCTGCGCAAAATAAAATTGCTATGGGCGTCATCGACATCGTCATTGTCTGCTGTTTCCTGCCGGTCCTCTATTTCGGCATCAAGAACGGCCTGGTCAAGCAACTGGTTGCTTTTGCCGTCGTCTATTTCGGCATCCGGCTCTCCCTGCGTTTCGCCACGCCGGTCGCCGCCTGGGTCGTGGAACACGTGCATTTATCCGAATTCTGGGCAAAAGCCGTTTCTTTCATCCTGATCTTTTTCGCAGTTGCGCTGCTTTTAAGTTTATTCGGCAGGATCATCGAGAAAATTATCAAGATTTCCCTGCTGGGCTGGCTCAACAAACTCCTGGGCATCGTGATGACCTTCTGCATCTTCGCCCTGCTGATTTCCGTGATCGTCTATTTCGTGGATTCGGCCAACAACCTCCTGGATTTCATCCCGAAGGAGAAACTCGAAGAGTCCCGCTTCTACCCGGCCCTGCTCGATCTTTCCAAAGAAGTCTTCCCGCATTTCAAGGAACTTTTCCAGCAGGGAGAAATTTAAATTCGTAATTCTTCAGGACCTCCTGCAGATTTTGCTTTTCTGTCGGCCCGGAACCGGATTTCGTGCTGAACTTTGCTTTCGGAAACAAAACCCGAGCAAATGGCACATGACAACCGGATCCGAGAGCTGACCGACATGGACGCGGCACGGCAATTTCTCCTGCCCGACTCCTTCCTTTCTGGCTTTCTCTACGCACTTCTGCTGGCGGCAACCCTGGCCCTGTCCGTCCTGTCGGTCATTTTTTTCCGATAAAGCACACCCGGGGGAGCGTGCGAGCGATTGTCTTCATGGGCGGGAAGACCCGTGCGGGAGAGCTCCCTCTTTTAAGAAAGAAAACAACGATGAAAACGGCCATACGACAACACGACCTTTCAGACTGCGCGGCGGCCTGCGTCGCCTCCATCGCGCGGCACTACGGCGCACCGGTCCCGCTGACCGTCATCCGGGAAGCCTCCGGGACCTCCGCTGCGGGCACCAGCATCAAGGGAATCCTCGACGCCTGCCGGGAAATCGGCTTCCAGGCCAAAGCCTACAAGTCGGACGAAAAGAAGCTGGACGGCCTCTATGGCCTGTCGGAGCCCGTCATCCTGCATATCCGCGACAAGCGCGACGACCTGCATTTCGTCGTCCTGGAATCGCTCGGACCGAAAAGGGCCCGCATCATGGATCCCGGCCTCGGGAAAAGCATCCGGCTCGCGCCGGACAAGCTGCAGGAACAATGGACCGGCTATCTGGTCACGATGATCCCCGATCCGGAAGGGAAACCCCGCACGAAGCTTCACCCGGCCAAAAGTCTTTTCCAATGTCTCCGGGCGCTTTCTTTCCGGGATTTCGCACGGATGATGGCCGGTTCGGTGGTCTATATCGTCGCCGGCCTGTGTACGGCAATCTTCCTGCAGCACATCATCGACGGCGTCCTGCCGACTGGCGACCGGCACGGCCTGCTCCAGACCGCTTTGCTGATGCTCTCGGTCATGGCCTGCACGCTGCTGGTCGGCTACGGCCGGGTCATCTATGCCCTCCGGCTGAGCCTTTCGCTCGACAGCCGCCTGATCCTGGACTACCTCCGGCACCTGTTCCACCTGCCCGCCGGATTCTTCACCCGCCGTGGCACCGGGGAACTGCATGCCCGGATCGGCGACGCCGGAAAAGTCCGCCATTTCCTGATCGACGGGCTGTCCACCCTGTTGACCAGCAGCCTGATCCTCCTTGTCTCGTTCACCCTGATGTTCACCACGCATTGGCGGCTGGCTTTGCTCATGCTGACATTCATTCCGTTCTATCTGACCCTCTATCTGGTCGCCGACCGGGTGAACAGACGGGTGAACCGGGACATTATCGAACAGTCCGCCGCTTTTGAGGAGCGCACGGTGGAAGGCATTGCCGCCGTACGGACCATCCGCTATTTCGGATACGGCGGGCGGCTGCTCCGCGGCATCGAAAAGGAATACCGCCTGCTGGTGCAGAACCTGTTCAAGGGCGGCCGCTGGGCCGGATTCTTTGCAAGCGCCTCCGACGGCATCGCAAAGATGCTGACGCTCACCCTGCTGACAGTCGGTTCCCTGTATATCTTCTCCGGCTCGCTGAGCGTCGGAGCCCTGGTGTCATTCTATTCGCTGACCGCCTGGTTTTCGGCACCGCTCGAACAGCTCGTGGGCCTCAACGAGGATCTTTCGGAAGCCCGGATCGCCTTCGAACGGCTCCGGGACATCACGGAACTGGAAGCCGAAGACCCCGGACTGGCCGCTTTCGAGCCCGAAGCCGGGGCCGACCTGGTCTTCGACCGGATCAGCTTCTCGTATCCCGGCAGTCCCGTCCTGCTCGAAGATTTCAGCCTTACGCTGGAAGCCGGCCGCATCACGGCCGTCCGCGGACCGAGCGGATGCGGAAAGAGCTCGCTTGCCGCCCTGCTGATGCGCGACTACAGCGTTCAGAAAGGCGTCATCCGGCTGGGCTGCGATGACATCCGGCTCTATTCCCTGGAGGCCTGGCGCCGCTTCATCTCGATCGTACCCCAGGAGCCCTGCCTGCTGAACGCATCCATCCTCGACAATGTCGCCTGCCTGGATCCGGATCCCGACGTGGGGCGCATCATCCGCCTGCTGGACGAACTGGACCTGGGCGCAATGGTCCGGGAACTGCCGATGGGCATCCTCACCCGCATCGGCGAACGGGGCGGAACGCTCTCCGGCGGCCAGCGCCAGCGGATCGCCCTGGCGCGGGCCCTGTATCACCGGCCGAAAGTCCTCATCCTCGACGAGGCCACCGCCTCGCTCGACGAAACGGCGCGGCTGAGTCTCCTGCGCTGCGTCGTCCGCTTCCGGGACGAAGGCGGAACCGTGATGATGATCACCCACGACAGCGCCAACGAATCCATCGCAGACAGAATCATAACCATGACATAAAAAACCGTGCGCGCGGAAACAAGGTCAGTCCCGGACACCTGCAAGGACGGGAACCACTCAACAAACACACAGACCGTATGGAAGAAAAAACGATGTATGGACGGGGTTTGAGAGAACTGAATTCTTCCGAACTCCAGGTACGGGGCGGGGCAAGCGGAGTCCTGGCCGGCATTTTCGAGAAAATCCGCAACCTGATCGACACAATCGCCGACTACCTTCCCAATTTCCTGAAGGGAATCAAGGACGGGTTCTTCGGAAAGGACAGATCGTAAAGGAGGACGGCCATGCGAGAAATTGCCATCAACGAAGCCGCCCTGATTTGGGGCGGCGTGGACAAGAAAGCGCAGGACGCGCTTTACACGATCGGTTATGTATTGGGCGTGATCGCCCACTTCATCGGCGCCTTGTTCCTCTTCAAGCGGGACAAACCGACTGCCTGAACCTGACTCGCCGGGTCTCTCTTCGGAGAGACCCTTTCCTCCCATGAAACGAATTCTGTCACTACTGCTGCTGGGGCATCTGGCCGCGAGCCTGACCGCCCAGGAAAGCTGGACGCTGGAACGTTGCATCCAATACGGCATGGAACACAACATCGACCTGCGGGAGCAGGCCGTCGAGACCGCCTTCCGGAGCGCCGTGCTGCGCGAAAAGGTCGCCGCCCACTTCCCCGTCATCACCGCTACCGTCGCCCAGGACTGGAACTGGGGACGGAGCGTCGATATGCAGGAACTGGTCATCATCCGCAACAAACTGACCCGGGCCACAGGGGCTTCCCTCAACGCCAGCCTGCCGCTGTTCGACGGATTTGCCCGGCACAACGAGCGGCGGGCGGCGCGCAAAGCGGTGGAAGGCGCCGCACTGGATGAAGCCGCGCTGCGGCAGGCGCTGGCCATCGACATCACCCGCGCCTACCTGCAGCTGATGCTGGCCCGGCAGGTCGAAAGCTGCGCACGCGAAAACCACGCGACCATCGTCATGCAGCGCGAACGGACCGCCCGGCTCGTGGAGGCCGGAAGCCAGCCCAAGAGCGCCCTCAGCGAAATGGAGGCCCAGGTGGCGGCGGAAAAAGCCGCCCTGGTCGAAGCATCCTGCCAGGTCCGCACCGCGGTCCAGGCGCTGAGCCGGCTGATGAACCTCGACACCCAGGACGGCATCCCGTCCGGCGACGCCTTTGCCGAAACGGAAGTCCCGCCTGCGGCGCCGGTCCTGTCCCGGACCCAGGTGGAGGACTGGCTCTGGCAGGATCCCCGGATCCGGAGCGCCCGGAAGGCCATCCAGTCGGCCGGATACCGGCATGCCGCAGCCAAGGGGGCCTTCCTGCCCAGCCTCAGCCTCAGTGCCGGCTACGGGACCTATTACAGCAGCGCGGCGGACGGTTCCTTCCGCACCCAGCTGGGCGAAAACCGCAACCCTTCCCTCTCCCTGCACCTCATCGTCCCGGTCTTCGACGCCCTGCAGCGCGTTTCACAGGTGCGCAGGACGAAACTGGACCTGGAACGGAGCCGGCTGCAGGCAGAAAAAGTCTGCACCCGCGTCGAAGCGGAAATCCGCAACGCGACCATCGAAGCGGAGAACTGCTGCCAGAAATACCTCTCGGCCGAAGAGACGCTCCGCGCCATGCAGGAACTGCTCAGCGTGACCGAGGCCAAGTACAATCTGGGCGCGGCACCCGTTCTCGACTACATCCTGGCCCGGAACCACCATGCGAAGGCGTTGTCCGATTTCCTGCAGGCCAAATGGCAATACCTGTTCCAGCTCAAGCTGCTGGAGCGATACCGGCAATGAAAACGAACCGCACAAAGAAGAAATGGCTGTTCCTGGCGGCGGGCGGGCTCCTGCTCCTGCTGCTGATCAGGGCCGGGCGGACGCCGCGGACGGAAGTGACGGTCTTCCAGGCGGGCCGCTGCGACCTGACGGAGCTGATTCCGGCCTCGGGCACCATCCGTCCGGTGATGGAAGTGAAACTCACGCCCGATGTCTCGGGCGAAATCGTGGATATCTTCGTGCGGGAAGGCGACCGGGTGGAAGCGGGAGACCTGCTCCTGAAGATCCGGCAGGATCTGTATCTCTCCCAGGTCGAACAGGCAAGCGCCACGCTGGGGAGCCTGCGTGCCCAGCACGCCCGGCAGCGGGCCGAAGCGCGGCAGGCCCGCCTCAACCACGAGCGCGACCGCAAACTCTACGAACTCAGTGCCGTCTCCGCCGCGGAATTCCAGGCCTCCCAAACAGAACTCGACGTGGCGGAAAGCGCGCTGCGCGCCGCAGAATACGCCATCCGCAGCGGCGAAGCCCAGCTCAAGGAAGCCCGGGAGAACCTGCTGAAAACCACCGTCTATGCCCCCATCGGCGGAACGGTCTCGCGCGTAAGTGTCGAGAAGGGGGAACGGGTGGTCGGTACCAGCCAGATGGCCGGGACGGAACTGCTCCGCATCGCGGATTTCAGCCGGATGGAGGTGGCCGTGGAAGTCGGGGAAAACGACATTGTGCGCATTGCCGCCGGCGACAGTGTCCGGGTGGAAGTGGACGCCTACCCGGGACACCGGTTCCGGGGCCTGGTGACACAAATTGCAAATTCCGCCAAAAATCTGGACGCGCACTTCGAACAAGTTACTAACTTTGCGGTCCGGATTGAACTCCTGCCCGATTCGGTGCGGTTCCTGCCCGGCATGTCCGCGGCCGTCTCCATCCGTACGGAAGAACGGAAAGACTGCCTTGCCGTCCCGGCCGGAAGCATTTTTACCCGCAACCGGGAGACGTACCTCTGGATTGTCGGCCCCGGCAATACCGCCCAGGCCCGGAAGGTGACCACCGGCATCCAGCAGGCCGACCGGATCGAGATCCGGGAAGGCCTCGCCGACGGCGAGCGGGTCGTGAGCGGCCCGGCGGAAATCGTCGGGAAACAGCTTACCGAAGGACAGAAGCTCAGAATAACGGACGTAAGACCATGAGTGAAAAGATACTGATGATTGAGACCAGCACGGAGTGCTGTTCGGTCGCGCTCGCCGACGGAGCGCAGATTCTCGCATCCCGGATCAACGGGACCCCGCGCCAGCATGCGGCCATGCTGGCTCCCTATGTGCAGGAAGTGCTTGCGGAATGCGGCCTCGCTGCAAGCGGGCTGGATGCCGTAGCCGTCAGCGAGGGCCCCGGTTCCTACACCGGCCTGCGCGTGGGCGTCTCCACGGCGAAAGGACTCTGTTTCGGCGCCGGGAAGCCGCTGCTGGGCATCGACACGCTGCAGATCCTGGCCATGCAGGCCCTGGCCGAAGGCCGCTTCGACCGGATCGTCGCCATGATCGACGCCCGTCGGATGGAAGTCTATGCTGCCTCGTTCGACGCCTCCGCCCGCAAGGTCTCGGAAACGCAGGCGGTCATCCTCGACGAAAACAGCTACCGGCAGGAACTGGAGGCCGGGACCGTCCTGTTCATCGGGACCGGCGTGGAGAAATTCCAGCGCATCTGCCCGCATCCCAACGCCACGTTCCGCGAATGCCCGCCGCTGGCCACCGCCATGGTACAGCCCGCCCTCGCCGCCCTGCAAAAAAAAGAGTTCAAAGACGTTGCGTACTTTGAACCCTTTTACCTGAAGGAATTCGTGGCCGGTATCAGCCGCAAATCCGTTCTATAATCCTGTTACAACAGTTTCCGGACCAGCTGGTCCAGGGCCGTCTCGTCGAAGACGTCCCGGGCGGCGATGTCGCCCTTGCGGTCGATCACGAACATCGTGGGGACATGGTCCACATTGTAGCTGATGACGGCCGGTGACTGCACGCCGAGTCCGTCGTTCACGCTGGTCCAGGGCAGTTTCTGGCTCTTGACCACCGCAGCCCAGCTGGGCTTGTCGATGTCCAGGCCGACCTGATAGACTTCCAGGCCCCGCTCGTGATATTTGGCGTAGATCTCAGCCAGATCGACGTTGAAGAGCTTGTGCTCGTCCTGTCCGACACTCCAGAAGGAAAGGATGATCACCTTGCCTTCCATGTCGGAGAGCGTCTTCAACTGGCCGTCGATGTCCGGCAGGGTCAGGTCAGGGAAACTGATGACCGACACGTCGCCGAAGCGGCTGGCCATTTCCTGGTCCCGGGTCCGCGTATCGATCAGGTCACGGATGGCTGCCAGGTATTCCGACTTGGGATAGATCTGCATCAGGGAATCCTGCACGGTCTTGAAAATGACTACGTCGCTTTCCTGGCCGAAAACGGGCAGGTTCTCGTTGAAACGCTGGAACAGGGTGACGGCCGAGGTGATGGATTTCGGATGATTGACGATGAACTTGATGGCCTGGCGCTTGTAGTCCACATAGACTTTGCTGATGGCCCGGTTCACCTCCGCGACCTCTTCATCCGAGCTCTCTTCGGTAAGGGAAGCGGCCAGGGTTTTCATCTTCTCGGACGCCTCGGCAAAGGAGGCGTTGACTTCCTGGAAGAGGCGGGACTCTTCGGAGCCTTCCACCGTGAAAGGTCCGTTTGCCGGGACCTTGACCGTAACTTCGTCGGACGGCAGCAGGACCAGCGAGGCGACCGGCTTACCGCCGGTGTAAAGATAATAGAAATACGGGGCATTGCCCGTGAGTTTCACCCGGCGGTTGAAATGGCCGTTGTGGTCGGCACGGATGGTATCGACCGGCAGAAGCCGGTTGTAATTGAACTTCTGCAGCACGACGGCGGAATCGCCGGCGCCTTCGATGGTCGCGTTGATCCGGGCGACCGGGTCTTGCTGGCAGGCGGCCAGGAGCAGCAGTGCGCTGGCCCAGATGATCAATCGTTTCATAGTGGAGCTATTGCTTGTTGAAGGCCGCCGCGATGGCTGCGGCGATTTCGGCGAACCGTTCGGGACTGAGTTGTTTCTTCTCCTTGCGGAAATCCAGGTCGGCTTCCGACTGGAGGGGAACCAGATGGATGTGGGCGTGCGGGACTTCCATGCCCAGCACGGCGACGCCGACCCGCTTGCAGGGAACGGCCTCGCGGACGGCTTTGGCCACCCGGCCCGCAAACTGCCAGAGGCCGGTATAGGTCTCTGCGTCGAGGTCGAAGATGTAATCGACTTCTTTCTTGGGGATCACGAGCGTATGACCCTCGGCCAGCGGGTTGATGTCAAGGAAGGCATAGTAGCGTTCGTCTTCGGCTACTTTCCACGACGGAATCTCGCCCGCCACGATTCTGCTGAAAATGGAGGCCATCGTTAGATCGAGATTTCGAGGATTTCAAACTTGATGACGCCGGAAGGGACGTTGACGGGGACCACCTCGCCCTTGCGGTGACCCATCAGGGCCTTGCCGATGGGCGTGGTCATGGCCAGCTTGCCTTCCAGGATGTTGGCTTCACTCTCTCCCACGAAAGTGTAGGAGACGACGGCGCCCGTGCCCAGGTTCTTGAGTTTGACTTTCGTCAGCATCTGGACCGTATCGGTATTGATTTTCGATTCGTCGATGACTTTGGCGTTCGCGATCAGGTCCTGCATCTTGCTGATCTTGAGTTCGAGCATTCCCTGCGCTTCGCGCGCGGCATCATATTCGGCATTTTCGGAAAGGTCGCCCTTGTCGCGCGCTTCCGCAATCGCCCTGGAAATGACAGGACGCTCGGCAATCATCGCCGCGAGTTCCTCGCGCAGCTTGTCGAGTCCTTCCTGGGTTACATAATGTGATTCTCCCATAGTACAAAAGTTAAAAAGAAAAGAATCCCATCCTTTGTGGGACCCTTTCAGTGTTCAATATTTCTGCAAATATACGATTTTTTTCTTTATGCAACAATTATCTCATCCGCCTTCTTGCAGTCCAGCCGCAGCTGCGCCTTCAAGGCGTCGAGCGAATCGAAACGACGTTCTTCGCGCAGGCGGGCGCAGAACTCGATGCGCAGGTCCAATCCGTAGATATCTTCGTCGAAATCAAGGATGTGTGTCTCGATGGTCCGGGCGTTTCCCATCCCGACCGTCGGCCGGGTCCCGATGTTGCAGACGCCTTTGCAGCGCCGTCCCAGCACATCCACCCAGACGGCATAGACGCCGTTGCCGGGCACCAGTTTCAGCGGTTCGTAGCACTGCATGTTGGCGGTCGGGAAACCCAGCGTGCGGCCGATCCGGTTTCCGGACACCACCACGCCGCAAAGCCGGTAGCGGTAGCCGAGCATCGCCTGTGCCGCCGCCACATCCCCCTCGAAAAGGGAACGGCGGATCTGCGTGGAGCTGATGGCCTCCATCCCGGGCGCGCCGGTGAAGGCTTCCACCCGGACCGGTTCCACGCCGCAGGCGGCGACCGTCTCCATCATCTGCTCCGGCGACTCGAAACGGTCGTGGCCCAGGCGGTGGTCGTAGCCCAGGATCAGCGTCGTGACGCCCAGGCGGTCCACCAGGTAGTCCCGCACGAACTGTTCCGCCGACAGCCGGCTGAATTCCCGGGTAAAGGGAAGCACCTCGAATCGGTCCGCGCCACAGGCCAGGCAACGCTCCCGTTTCTCCTGCAGGGAAGTCAGCAAGCGGAGCCGGTCGGCATCCTGCTGCAGGACGCTGCGCGGATGCGGCCAGAAGGTCACGACCATCGACGCCTCTCCCCTTTCGCGGGCGATGGCGCACATCTGGCCGATCACCTGCCGGTGTCCGAGATGCACGCCATCGAAAAAACCGGTTGCCGCTACAGCCATTTCACCAGTTCAAGATCCTGCCGGTGCGGCATCTGCGGATACTTGGCAAAGATGCGGGAAGCGGTCTCGAAGGTACCGGACACCTCCGGCACGATGTCGGCCCGATAGGTTGCCACACCGTCTTCGAAGGAGACCAGCTTGAAATCATGGATGGAAACGATATGGTGCTCGCCCTTGGCGTTGCGCTCGGTCAGCAGGATCTCGGCGCCGACATCCTCGGGGTCGAGTTCCCCGATGGACAGCACGAGCTCGGATTTGTAGGACTCGCCCAGCTGGATGGAAGACTGGCTCACGGCAGGACGCTGGAAGGAAAGCACTTCGATCCGGCCCCACTCGCGGCGCAGGCGCTTCTTGATGAAGGCGATCTCCCGGGCTACGCTGAAGTCGTCCTCGACCAGGCCGTGGCAACGGGCGCAGAGCGGTTCGTAATACTGCTTGCAGTAGTCGGAAAGCATCCGGTTGGTCGTGAAATTGCAGGCCACCTTGGCTACCGTGTTCTTGATGATGCCGATCCAGTCCTTGGAAAGTCCCTGCTCGTCCTTGTCGTAGAAGGTGGGGACGATTTCCGTTTCGAGGATGTTGTAGATGGTCGAGGAGTCGAGTTCGTCCTGGAAGGCCTGGTTGTCGTAGGTCCGTTCCATCTTGAGGGCCCAGCCGGCACCCGGCTTGTAGCCTTCCACCCACCAGCCGTCGAGCACGGAGAAGTGCATGACACCGTTCATCACGGCCTTCTCGCCGCTGGTGCCGGAGGCTTCCTGCGGACGGGTCGGGTTGTTCATCCACACATCGACGCCCTGCACCAGCAGCTTGGCGATGGTGATGTCGTAATTGGGGACGAAGACGATCTTGCCCAGGAACTGCGGCATCTTGGAGATGTCGATGATGCGCTTGATCAGGTCCTGTCCGGCCCGGTCGGCGGGATGCGCCTTGCCGGCGAAGAGGAACTGCACCGGATGCTGGGGATTGTTGACGATGTCGTTCAGGCGGTCGAGATTGCTGAACAGCAGCGTGGCGCGCTTGTAGGTGGCGAAACGGCGGGCGAAACCGATGGTCAGCACGTCGTCGCGCAGGGTCTTGCGGATCTTGACGATCTCACGCGGCGAATAATGGTTGGTCAGTCTGGTATCGGCCATATACTCCTTCACCGTGTCGATCAGGCGCTTGCGAAGCAGGTTGCGGGTCTTCCAGATGCGGTCGTCCGGCACGTCGTAGATGCCTTCGAAGCAGCTCTTGTCGTAATGGTGGGTCTGGAACTGGGGACCGAATACCTTGGCGTGGATCTCTTTCCATTCGGGCGCCGTCCAGGTGGGATAATGGACGCCGTTGGTCACGGAGCTGACGATGTTCTCTTCCGACAGATAACCGGGCCACATCGGCGCGAAGATCTTCTGGCTCACCTTGCCGTGCAGCCAGCTCACGCCGTTGATCTCCTGCGAGAGATTGGCCGCCAGGAAACTCATCGAGAATTTCTCGTTCGGATTGTCCACATTGATCTTGCCCAGGCTCATGAAGGTCTTCCAGTCGATCTTCATCCGCTCGGGATAGTGCGAGATATACACGCGGAGCAGGTCTTCCGTAAAGGCGTCGTGGCCCGCCGGGACCGGGGTATGCGTGGTGAAGAGCGACGAGGCGCGCACCACTTCCAGGGCCTCGGGATACGAGAGGTTCTCATTCTGGATGTATTCGCGCAGGCGCTCGAAACCGCAGAAGGCGGCATGGCCCTCATTGCAGTGATAGACATCGGCTTCGATGCCCAGGGCGCGCAGGGCGCGGATACCGCCCACGCCCAGGAGCAATTCCTGCTTGAGGCGGTTTTCCCAGTCGCCGCCGTAGAGCTGGTGCGTGACCTGGCGGTCTTCCGGAAGATTCTCTTCGAAGTCGGTGTCGAGCAGGTAAAGGTCGGTCCGGCCCACTTCGACTTTCCAGATGCGGGCATTGAGGTTACGGCCCGGGAAAGCCACGCTGACCTTGACCCAGTTGCCGTCGGCGTCATAGACCGGTGCAGCCGGAATCTTGGTGAAGTCCTGCGGCTCGTAGTCGGAAATCTGGTCGCCGAAAGCCGACAGGCGCTGCGTAAAGTAGCCATAGCGGTAAAGCAGGCCGACGGCCGTCATGTTGACCTTCATGTCGGAAGCTTCCTTCAGGTAGTCGCCGGCCAGGATGCCCAGGCCGCCCGAGTAGATCCTGAGCGAGGTGTCGATGCCGTATTCCATGCAGAAATAGGCCACGCGGGCGCCGCTGCGGCTGTCTTTCTCCGCCATATAGGCCTGGAACTCGGCATAGACATCATCCAGCCGCTTGAGGAAGTTCTCGTCGTTTTCCAGGATCCGGTAGCGCTTGAGCGGAATCTTGTCGAGGAAGAGCAGCGGGTTGCCGCCGGTCTTTTTCCAGAGCTCCGGATCGATGCTGCGGAAGAGTTCGATGGCCGGCTGGTTCCAGCACCACCAGAGGTTCTTGGCCAGGGCGTCCAGATGCTGGAGGCGCTCCGGCAGGGCGCGGCTGATGAACACGCTGGTCCAGGTCGGCTGGCCGGCCGACAAGTTCTCGTAGCTGTGCGGCTCGTCGGGAATGTCGATGAAATCCTTGCGGGAAGAACGCACCTTCTCGATGGCGGCGGTATAGGCTTCTTTGTAGTAGTCGATGTTGTTGCTCCAAAGGGCGATCTTGGAGACGGCGCGGGCATTTTTCCGCCAGACGACGTTTTCTTCGGCACTGAGGCCGGCCGCTTCCAGGATCCGCGCGGCGACGGCATCGACCACGGCGCTGTAATTGGCGTCATTGCGCTCGATGACCTCGATACCGGGATGCGCCTCCTTGTAATGATCGCGGACCCAGACGCCGAAACCGGCCAGCGAGGTCGTGGTGGTCGGCACGCCGAAGGCGAGTGACTCGAGCGGCGTGTAGCCCCACGGCTCGTAGTACGACGGGAAGACGGTCAGGTCCATGCCGATGAGCAAGTCGTAGTAGCGCATGTTGAAAACACCGTCATCACCGTTCAGGTAGGTCGGGACGAAGAAGACGTCCAGCTTCCCGCCGGCGGCGTTATTCAGTTTCAGTTCGCGGAGCCGGCGCATCACGATGTCGTAGTCGTCCATCAGGTAATGCGTGGTCTGCGTCGTGTAGGAGCTTCCGTTGCCGCCCAGCTTGGCGACCAGTTCCTTGTCCGGACCGTTGTTGCCGGAAGGAACCATGACGAAGGCCAGGATCCGGCGGCCGGCATACTGTCCGGCGTCGATCCGGCCCAGAGCATCGAGGAATACGTCGATACCCTTGTTGCTGTATTCGTAACGACCGCTGATGGCGACCAGCAGGCTGTCTTCCGGATAGGCCTCGCCCCCCATGGCCGAAGCCACTTCCAGCAGTTTCCGGCGGGCTGCCTTCCGGCAGTCGTCGTAATCTTCGGCGGCCGGCGTAATGCTGTTCTCGAAGCCATTTGGCGTGATCACGTCGCAGTCGCGACCCAGGAACTGCTTGCATTCGAGGGCCGTGATCTCGCTCACGGTCGTGAATACGTCGGAGGTGACGGCCGAGGCCTTCTCCAGGGAATGGCGCGCCACGACACCGTACTCATGGGACAGGCGGTCGGCGTCCAGTCCGGCCAGCCCGTCATAGAGCGGGATGTTCTTGCCGGCCACGCAGCGGCCGATGACCGTGGCGTGGGTGGTGAAGATGGTGCCGATGGGCAGGTTCGACATCTTGACATAGAGCAGGCCTGCACCGGTCATCCACTCGTGGAACTGGGCGACCACCTTGTCGTGCGGTTTCACGTTGTAGCGCACGAAACTCTCGATGACCTTGCCCGCTGCATAGCCGAAGAGGGCCGACTCCACATAGTCCCAGCCGCCGCTGATGGAGTCCACGCCGAAACGTTTCCAGAGTTCGGTCAGAATCTCGTCCTTGTGACTGATGAAGGTCGTGAAATCGACCAGGATGGCCACGGGTTCACCCGGGACGTTCCAATGGCCGATCCGCAGGCGCAGCCCCTCCTCCGCGGCAGCCTGCCGCCAGGAACGGAACAGCGCGGGATCTTCGCTGAATTCCGGATTCTGGGCCACGTCGCGCCAGACATCCGGACCGATATGGATGTGATGGTTTTTCTTGAAAGAGTTACCGAGATAAAGTGATTTGGTCGCAATGACGGTATGGATGCCGCCCACCTTGTTGCATACTTCCCAACTGGTCTCGAACAGGTAGTCGGGCATCGTGAAATTCTGGTTCATATACGGATTCTGACTGGATTAATCAATATTTTCGCAATAACTCGCAAAAATACAAAAAAAGCCCGGCTGACCTACAATCAGCCGGGCAAAATTCACATCTTTTTCTTATTTGGTTTTCTTGAGCGCCTTCAGCCGGTCCTGGACGCGCAGTTCAAAGTCGGCCAGGACATTCATGTAGTTGATGAAGGCTTCGTAGGGCGTGTCGTAGGGATTGAAGTAGCTGTGGACACTGCCGTCGGAGAAGAACTTCGTGCACATGTAGTAGAAGTGGTCGCTCTCCTGCAGGCGGCGGTAGGCGGCAATCAGGTTGTCGTCCTTGGTCTTGTACACGTCCCCTTCCAGGGAATAGAGCTTGTTGAAGGCCTCTTCCTGCAGTTCATTGCCGAGCCAGGCGCTGGTGTCACGCTCCTCGTCGGCCCAGGAGATCGGGAACGGCACGTGGAGCGGCGCCACGGGCTGGAACTTGTCAGCCGCCTCGGAAGGCGTGCTGAAATCCAGGCCGCGGGACAGGACGGCAGCAGGCAGGGCGTTCAGGAAATCGAAGATGCCGCTGGCGCTGCGCTGGTGCTCGCCGAAGGTCTCATAATCCATGAAGAGATTGAGGACGTCGCCCTTTTCCAGGGTCGTGAAGGCCCAGTCCGCGAACTTGTCGGCCGTCAGCGGCCAGCCGTTCCAGCCCTTGTCGGAGAAGCGGAAGGCGATGTCGTCGCTCAGGTTGAAATTGCGAAGCAGGAGCTTCAGGCGCGGATTGACGGCGTTGGCATACACGAAATCCGGACTCTTCCAGCCCAGGATGTGCTTGGCGCCTTCGGTCAGCATCACATGGTAACCCATCTCGGATACGGTCGCGCCGATGGCGTCGGAGTAGATCAGCTCCGTGTTGCGGAAGACCGTGGGCTTGACGCCGAACAGGCGTTTGGTCAGGTCGGCGTGCAGTTTGACCTGCTTCTTGAACTCGGTCGTCGAGGCCAGCGAAGCGAGCGAATGGGAATAGGTCTCGGCCAGGAATTCCACACAGCCCGTGGCGGCCAGGGCCTTGAAGCTGTCGATCACTTCCGGCACATAGCGTTCGAACTGCTCGATGGCGACGCCCGAGATGGAGAAAGCCACCTTGAAGGCGCCGTTGTGGCGCAGGATCAGATCGTGCAGGAGCCGGTTGGCCGGCAGATAGCAGCGCTCCGCCACGCGGCGCACGATGGTGCGGTTGGCGAAATCGTCGAGATAGTGATAGTCGTTGCCGATGTCGAAGAAGCGGAACTGCCGCAGGCGATCAGGCTGATGGACCTGGAAATAGAAACAAACGGACTTATTCATATCGTAACTTTTTTATTTTCCGGAAATAGCAGACTCATAGACCCGCTTTACCTTGACGGCGGCGCTGTCCCATTTCAGATTGTCAACCTCCTCGCGCCCCTTCTCCGCGGCCAGGCGCGAGAGGGCCGGGTACTTGAGCAGGCCGTACATGGCATCGGCCAGGGCGTTGACGTCCCAGAAATCGACCTTGATGGCATATTTGAGCACTTCCGCCACACCCGACTGCTTCGAGATGATGGTCGGGACGTCGGTCTTCATCGCCTCAAGCGGCGAGATGCCGAAGGGCTCCGATACGGAAGGCATCACATAGACATCGGACAGGGCGAACATCTTCTGCACGTCGTCGCCGCGCAGGAAGCCCGTGAAATAGAAGCGGTCGGCAATGCCGAGCTTGGCCACGTAGCGGATGCAGCGGTTCATCATGTCGCCGCTGCCCGCCATCACGAAACGGGTGTCGGGGCAGACCTTGAGCACCTTGGCGGCCGCCTCGATGAAATACTCGGGACCTTTCTGGAAAGTGATGCGGCCCAGGAAGGTGATGACCTTGTCCTTGACCCCGCGGGTAACTTCGAGTTTTTCCCGGCCGGAGAAGTCCACGGCATTGTGGACGGTCACGACCTTGGCCGGGTCGATGCCATATTTGTTGATCACGATGTTGCGCGTCAAGTCGCTCACGGTGATGACCTTGTCGGCCTCCTCCATCCCCTGCTTCTCGATAGCGAAGACGCGGGTGTCGATGTTGTCGGCGCTGCCGCGGTCGAACGAGGTGGCATGGACATGGATCACCAGCGGCTTGCCGGAGACGCGCTTGGCCGCGATGCCGGCCAGGTAGGTGAGCCAGTCGTGGGCGTGGATCACGTCGAACTGCTGCTGGGCGGCGATCGCGCCGGCCACCATCGCGTAGCGCGAAACCTCTTCCATCAGGTTCTTGCCGTATTTGCCCGAGAATTTGTATTTCTGGCGGAACCAGAACTTGAACTCCTCGGTCTGGTTGCGGCGCTCTTCCTCGACAAGTTCGGTGAAGTCGGTCGGGTCGATGTACGGATGCAGGTTCGACCCTACGCGCAAGAACTGGACTTTGCTGAGGAATTCGTCGATGTCGTGGCAGCTGTCATAGACGGCAACGTCGCTCGCATTGATGATGCGGACGGCGCTCTGGTCCTCGTCGCCGCTGGCGGACGGCATCACGAAAAGCACGTCCACGCCGGCATGCGCCAGGCCTTTGGTCATTCCGTAGCAGGCCGTACCCAGACCGCCTGCGATATGCGGCGGGAATTCCCAACCGAACATCAGGACTCTCATAACGCTTCCTCCTTATCCTTGTATTGGCTGATCAGATATTTCACCCGCAGGATCTCGGCCACGCTCATCGCAGAGTTGATGGCCCCGTGCGGGTTGTAGGGCGGATCGCCGTCGTAGATCTCGGCCACGGCGGCGATGCCGTGGATGTTCAGGTCTTCCTGGAAGCCGTCGATCAGTTCCTGCGCCTTGCGCACGAACGACGGTCCGAACAGTTTGAAACAGGCCGCTACATAGGCGCCCAGCAGCCAGGGCCGGGTGCAGCCGTTGTGGGTGGCCGTGTCGCGTTCGATCTGGTTGCCATCGTAGCGGGAGCGGTAGCGCGGGTTCTTGGGCGACAGGGTCCGGATGCCCCGGGTAGTCACCAGTTCGCGCTCCACGGCGTGCAGGATGTCGGCCTGGACTTCCTCGAAAACCGGACTGTATTCCAGGGCGCAGGCATAAAGCTGGTTGGGACGGGTGAAGATGTTCTGGCCCGTCTCGTCCACATAGTCGGCCAGATGGTGGCGGGCTTCCACCCAGAACAGATCGTAGAACACGTTCTCGATGGCGTCCTTGACTTCAGCGAGGCGCGCTGTCAGGGGGCTGGGCTTGCCATGCAGGAACTCCATCTCGAGCGTGTAGCAGACGGCGTTGTACCAGAAGCAGTTGGTCTCCACCTGGTAGCCGCGGCGCTCGGTCACGGGCTTGCCGTCGATGTAGGCATTCATCCAGCTGAGCGCCACACCGGGCTTCTCGGCCCAGAGCAGTCCGTTCGCGTGCAGCTGCACCTCGGGCCGGCCGTTCAGATAGCTTTCCATCACCTGTTTGAGGAACTTGCCGTATTTCTTCCAGACACCGGCCTTGTCGCCGGTAAAGGCGGCCAGTTGCTGCACGGCCTCGAAGAGCCGCAGCGGCGATTCGACCTGGTCGCTGCCGTGGAGGAAGGCGTCCTCATTTTCCGTCATCAAGTCGGAAAGGATCTTCTCGAAGAGCTTGACATTGCCCGTATTGAAGAGCGTCAGGCCGGGCAGCGAGAGGCAGGTTTCGCGCATGCCGCCGATCTCGTGCCAGGAAAAGCCCGTGCAGATGCGGGAGAATTTGCCCTTGTTGGCGAACAACTGATCGGCAGCCGCCTTGAGGCAGTCGTCGTAATTGTCGCGCGGCATCCGCCGTCCCGCCTCGCGGGTGAACTGCGCCTTGAGATTCTTCGGTGAAACAGCCGCCGTCGAAGCGGAAAAGACGATGCTCTCGCCTTTTTTCATCGGCATTTCGAAAAAGCCGGGGACCAGCAGGTCCTCCTGGCAGTCGAAACCGCGCCGGTACTCCTCCTTATATACCGTATTGCGATACCAGTCCGGAACGTGCACGTATTCTGCCGGTTTGGAGAGCTGCAGGAACAGCGGCGGGAAGCTGCTGTACAGGCAGAACGACACGCCGCCTTCAACCGGCGTGTAGTGCGTGTCGGCATCGCCATTGGCCATCGTCAGTTCGTGGATGCTCCGGAAGGCCAGATAGGGCTTGAGCCGCAACACGGTGTCGGAATGGGCGTCCAGCAGCGTGTAGCGGATCAGCAGTTGGTCGCTGCCGACCACGAAGAGCAGTTCCTTGCGGAAGAGCATGCCGCCCACCCGGTAGGTGATCACCGGATAGGGATCCATTTCGAAATCCACGATATACTTGTGGCCGCGCGGTTCATAAACCTCACCGTAACAGTGGATGCCCAGGTTGAAGGGCATGCCGTGCTGGAGCAGCGTTTCGTCGAGCGACGAGAGGAGCATGTAGCGGTGCCCGCCAAAGCGCTCGATCGGTACGGCGAAGAGTCCGTGATACTTACGGGTATTGCAGCCCACGATGGTGGTGTTGCAGTAACCGCCGGTCCGGTTGGTCGCAAGCAGCTCCCGTTTGAGGGAATACTCGAGATTCACGAGCTCGGCCTTGTTGAATTGCAGATATGCCATTTTACTGAAAAACTTTAATCGCGCAAATATATGTAAAAAACTGTTAGTTTGTCATTCTTTCCTGCGCAGGACCTGGACGGTCCGGCTGGGCAGGTAGAGGTAAAGGCTTGCAGAACTTTGTTCTGCAACGGTGAAATGCGTCAGGCCATCGTCGTTGCGGGCAAAACCGCCGAAAGCGCCCGCATCGCTGTCGAGGACGGTTTCATAACTTCCGGCTTCCACTTCGAAACCGTAGTTTTCGAAGGAAAACTCGGGATTGAAATTGAAGACCAGCAGCAAGCCCGCCCGCTGGATGATCAGGATCTTCTTCTCCTCGTCGCAGCGCAGGCAGACAGGCGGCACGGCCAGCAGGCGGCTCTCCCGGGCCAGGGCGAGCATGGCCTGCTCGAAGCGCCAGAGGCCACGGTAGCGAAGCGCGGGATTATCGACCAGCGACCACTGGCGGCGGGCATAGAAATACGACCAGTTGTTGCCTTCCCGCGGGAAGTCGATCCACTCGGGATGGCCGAATTCATTGCCCATGAAGGTCAGGTAGCCGTCGCCCGCCGTGGCCAGCGTCACCAGGCGGATCATCTTGTGCAGGGCGATGCCCCGGTCCACGACCAGGTTCTGGGATCCCAGGTTCATTGCCGTGTACATCTCCTTGTCAATCAGGCGGAAGATGATGGTCTTGTCGCCCACCAGCGCCTGGTCGTGGCACTCGGCATAGCTGATGGTCCGCTCGTCGGCACGCTTGCCGGAGAGCTCGTACCAGATCTCGCCCATGCTCCACTGCCAGTCGCCGCGCTCCTTGATCCATTTGATCCAGTGGTCGGCCACGCCCATGCTCATCCGGTAGTCGAAACCGATGCCGCCCTGGTCCAGCGGCGCGGCCAGGCCGGGCATGCCCGACATGTCCTCCGCGATGGTGAAGGCATTGCGGCGGAGTTCATGGACCAGGATGTTGGCCAGACCCAGGTAGGTGATGGCGTCCTCGTCCTGCCCGCCGTCGAAATAGCAGGGGTAGCCGGTGAAATCGCGCTCCAGGCCGTGATCGTAATAGAGCATACTCGTCACGCCGTCGAAACGGAAGCCGTCCAGACAGTATTCTTCCATCCAATACTTGAGATTTGAAAGCAGGAAATGGATGGTTTGACCTTTTCCATAGTCAAAACAGCGCGATCCCCAGGCCGGATGCTGGCCGCGGGGTCCTTCGTGGAAATAGGTCGTGTAGGAGCCGTCGAGCCGGCTGAGCCCTTCCGCTTCGTTGCTCACGGCGTGGCTGTGCACCACGTCCATGATCACGGCGATGCCGGCCTGGTGGGCAGCATCGACCAGCGCCTTGAATTCTTCCGGCGTACCGAAACGGCTGCTGAGGGCAAAGAAATTCGACACCTGGTAGCCGAAGCTCCCGTAATAGGGATGTTCCTGCAGGGCCATAATCTGCAGGGTATTATAGCCGGTCTCAATGACCCGTGGCAGTACCTGTTTCCGGAACTCGGTAAAAGAGGCCACTTTCTGCGCTTCCGAGCTCATTCCGATATGGACTTCGTAGATGAGCGGATTGTCGATCTTCGGCCCGCGCTTGCGGTGCCAGCGGTAAGGCTTCTCCGGGGCCCACACCTGGGCACAGAACACTTTCGTTTCCGGATCCTGCACGCAGCGCGTGGCATAGGCCGGAATGCGCTCTCCCCCACCGCCGGGCCATTCCACATACCATTTATACAAATCGCCGTGTGAAATCCGGTCCTCCGGGACGCGCAACTCCCAGTTCCCTTCGCCGATCGGCTTCAGGGCCCATTCCTCGCTCCGTCGCCAGCCGTTGAAGTCGCCGGTCAGATAGAGTTTCGTCGCATTGGGCGCCCACTCGCGGAACACCCACGCCCCTTCCTCCCGGTGCAGACAATAATACAAGGCACCGTTGACGGCCGCCTTCAAGGGCTTGCCATACCCCGCAATCTCCTGCTTGCGCAGCAGGATCTGCTGGTTGCGCCGCTGGACCACCTTCGCAAAAGGCTCGAGCCACGGGTCTTTCTCCCAGATTTTCATCAGGCGTCCTCCTCTTTGTCCTTCATCAGTTTCTCGATCTCCTCCTGGCTGCCGCGGATGTAATCCCGGCACCAGCCGATCAAGGCCATCGCCCTTTTCACATCCGCCCCGATCGCCGACAACTCCCGCTCCGGATCCTCGATCTTCCCGACCAGTTCCTCCAGCTCGGCGTAAACCTCTTCGTATTTTCTGTTTTCTTCCATATTCACATCATTCTCATTCATAATCTTCAAATTTACAAATAATCTCCGACAAATGCAAACAGGTCTTCGCCCCGGCACCCCAGCACCCGGCAGATACTCCGGACATTTTCCGTTTCCGCGTTTTTCAGCGATCGCTTGCCCTGTTCGTAGGAGCGGATGACCGTGAGTGGAATGCCCGCGATAGCTGACAGTTGCCGCTGCGTGAGCCGCGCATTCTTGCGGGCGCGCCTGAGAAGTTCCCCGCCAGATGTTTCTTTGAGTCGCCCGACTGCAAAGCGGACCGCTTTCGACGGATCGGCTTCATGCAGGACGGGATAGCGGTCAAGGAGGGACTGCGCGGTCAGGCCCCGGGACTGCATCGTCCTGAAGTCCATGTTCAGATACCAGGACAGGTATGCCAACGTCCATCCAGTCCAGTATTCAGGGCTGCCGATATCAACAAGATCATCTTCCTTCGGGAGCGCGTTGCCCGTGCGGGAAGCGACCAGTGAAGCCAGTTCGATTCCGGACATACCTCCGAGATATTTGGGATTCGCCCGGGAGAAGGCGTCCGCAATACCGCTTGCAAGGAAGCGGGCGTAAAACAGGGAGAACTCTTCGCCGCAAGTGTTTACGGCATAGTCCATCATGGCTCCCAAGGAAGCCATGGCGTCATCCAGATAGGCAATGTCATAGGCGCGGGTCATCGTTGTTCCATTTTTCGTTGATGATGGTTGACACGTAAATCTCTTCTCCCGCCGGCGTTTCGGAGAGCATTTTTTTGTAGTCTTCCCGTGCACCCTTGTCCCGGGACATCCTCCTGATATGATAGATGGACGCATCGACGGGGGTCGCCCCAATGAACGAGAGGGCATCGAATGCAGCCGGCGTGCGAAGTACGACCTGCTCGCCCAACTTTCCCAACCACATGGCGCGACGGAGTTGTTGCAGCGTAATTCCGTTTGACAGGAAAGCCCTGGAGAAAGAAAAATAGGAATCATCCGCCCGATATCCCTCGATCAGGTCGTAACCTTTGTAGTCAGGCAGGAAAGTGTCAAGAATGTACTGCCGGGCCCTGGCCGAAACCGGAGAAGAGATATCGAACCGTCTGTTTTCCAATAGGATGGCAAGCCAGTTCAGGATATGGTATCTTCCATTGTTGAGCTGGAGGCAGGACAGCCCCTCCGTCTCGATCTGGTATTGGTTCGCAAATCCGTCATCCGCTTCAGCACAGGCCCATTCCTTCGCAAGCTCCGGTTCGCGCGTGCAATAGAATCCCAGCCCATAGTCGTTCTCGGGATTTCCTTTTCCGTACGCAGGATTCTTAATGATAAGCTTTGAGCCGTGATAGAGCATTTCCATAAAAGTAAGACTATAGTATTACTGCAAAGATAGAAATATTTTTTTATAATACAACGCGAAATTCACCTTCCCCCTCACCCCCGTCATAACCGCCTGCAAGACACACCCTCGTGGAAGGTGATTGTCGGCTTCCATCCATCAGGCGGAGGCCAAGCTCCAGCATGATGAAAACACGGATCAAAACGCCCGGCCGAAAAAAGAAAAAAACCGTCAACCCGACAAAGCGTTTTGGGAGGAGGCATCAAAAGTAGCACACTACATAACGGCTGGGAAGGCATGCGTCGTACTTGTAGGACAGCAAAACGACCAGGGCAACATGCGGCGTACTTCTTTCAGTGACACAGACATAGGCGCGAATCTATCTGTGTCGTGACAACGAAAACGGCTCTTTGGGCAGAAATGTGTCAGCGACACAGACACAATGGACGAACCGTCTGTGTCGTGACAGAGGAGGCGGAGACTTACCCAAGTTCAGTAGTGGGACACAGAATGCGTAGAGACGGCTGAAAACGCATTCTGTGTCCACTGGAAAGCTGGCGGCAAGCTCGCCAAGGCGGGCTAGCCGGCCGAAGGGAGATCGCTGGCAGGCGGGAGGTCGGCGGCGGATGGCTGGACGGCGCGGACCTGGGCCTCGACAGCGCCGTCGCGGAAGAGGAGGGTGAGGCGGTCGCCGGGGGCGAAGGCCGCGGCGGCGGCGGCGCGGCGGCCGTTCCTGAGGGCAAGCAGGAAGCCGCGGTCGAGGGCGCGCTGGGGATCGACGGCGTCGAGGCGCAGCGCGAGGGCGTCCAGGCGGCGCAGCGCATCCGTGTGGCGGTCGGCGGCGGCGCGGGTAAGGCGCTGCGACAGGGCGGTCAGGTCGCGGGAGGCGGCGGCGTGGCGGGTGGTGGCGGCGTGGGAGACGCGCAGGGCGAGGGCGTCGATGACGCCCTGCTGCCGGACGGCTTTCGCGCGGACGGCCAGGTGGAGCCGATGGAGAAGCGACTCCACCTGCCAGGCCTCGGCGGCGAAACGTTCCACGATCCAGTCGGCCAGGGCCGTAGGTGTCTTGACATGGGTGTGGGCCACCTGGTCCACGATGTGATAATCGTGGTCGTGGCCGATGCCCGTGAGGACCGGCAGCGGGAACTGGGCGACGTTGACCGCCAGGTCGTAGTCGTCGTAGCAGACCAGGTCCATGGCCCCGCCGCCGCCGCGCAGGATCAGGACGGCGTCGAAAGCATCGGCCTCGGCCGCCACCGCATCGAGGGCCGCGATGATGCTGGCCGGGGCCTCCGTCCCCTGCATGACGGCCTGGAAAAGCCGCGTCCGGAAACGGAAGCCGTACTCGTTGCCTTCCAGATGACGCATGAAGTCGCGGTAGCCGGCCGCCGTGGCGCTTGAGATGACGGCCAGGCGGCGGGGAAGCGGCGGCAGTTCCAGCTGGCTGTTCATGTCGAACATGCCTTCGGCCTGCAGCCGGGCGATGGTGTGCTGGCGTGCCAGCTCCAACTGTCCGACCGTGAAGGACGGGTCGATGTCATAGACCACCAGCGACAAGCCATACACGGGCGAATAGCTGACCTGGACGCGCACCAGCACCGAGAGACCGGCTTCCAGCGGGCGGCCGGTCTGCGCGGCAAAATACGGTTTGACCATCCGCCAGGTCGAAGCCCAGACGACGGCCGAAGCCTTGGCCACCAGCGCATTGGAACGAGGATCCTTTTCCACCAGCGTCAAGTAGCAGTGACCGGAGGGGTTCTGCTTGAGTTCGCTGATTTCGGCCTGCAGCCAGACCGTCTCGAGAAATGTATCGTCAAGAGCTTCTTTAATCCGGCTTTGCAGCGCCAGCAGCCCGAGGGGCCGTACCGTATCCTTCGCATCCATGGCTATCCACAATTCAATGTTCACAAATATACGGAAAAATCTCGATTAAATTTCGTACTTTTGCCCTTGACAATTTTCCGCAGCTATGATCATCAAGGAGGCCCTCTTTGCCGGAAGCAGCCAGCGCACGGACCAGAAGCCGAAAGCCGTTCACCCGGAATTCGCCTTCATCGGCAGGAGCAATGTCGGAAAATCGTCGCTCATCAACCGGCTCTGCGGCAAAAAAGGCCTGGCACACACCTCTTCCACGCCCGGCAAGACCCAACTGGTCAATCATTTCCTGATCAACAACGCCTGGTACCTGGTGGACCTGCCCGGCTACGGCTATGCCAAGATGGGACACAAGGGCCGGGAAAAGCTGCAGGATATCATCGGCGACTACATTCTCAACAGCGAGGACCTCGTCCTGCTGTTCGTCCTGCTCGATTCCCGCCACGACCTGCAGCAGATCGACCGCGACTTCATCAACGAACTCGGGGAAAGATCCATCCCCTTCGCCCTGATCTATACCAAATGCGACAAGCTGGGACCCGTTGCGCTGCAGCGGCAGGTCGAACACAATGCCGCCATCCTGCTGGAAAACTGGGACGAACTTCCGCCCACTTTCTGCAGCTCGGCCGAAACCGGCAAGGGCCGCGAAGAAATCCTGAACTATATCGAAACCATCCTCAACAACCTATAAAAACTTCTCTATTTTATGGAACAATATGACCATAGACTGAAGATCTTCGCCTGCGACGGCTCCCGCGCTTTCGCAGAGCAGATTGCAAAGCAGTTGAACACGACGCTCGGTGACTCGGAACTGACCCGTTTCAGCGACGGCGAATTCCAGCCCCAGTTCACGGAAAGCGTCCGCGGCGCCACGGTATTCATTGTCCAGAGCACCAATCCGCCGGCAGACAACCTTTTTGAACTACTCCTGATGATCGACGCCGCCCGCCGGGCCTCCGCCTACAAGGTGATTGCCGTCATCCCCTACTTCGGCTGGGCCCGCCAGGACCGCAAAGACCGCCCGCGCGTTTCCATCGCCTCGAAACTGGTAGCCAATATGCTCACCGCAGCCGGCTGCGACCGCGTGATGACCTGCGAACTGCACGCCGCCCAGATCCAGGGTTTCTTCGACATCCCCGTCGATCACCTCTGGGCCAGCTCGATCTTCATCCCCTATATCCAGGCCATGAACCTCGACAACCTTTCCATCGCCTCTCCCGACATGGGCGGCGCCAAGAAAGCCAACGTTTATGCCCGTCATCTCAATGCCCCGCTGATCATCTGCCACAAGGACCGCACGAAAGCCAACGTGGTGGGCAGCATGACTGCCATCGGGGAAATCGAAGGCCGCAACGTGGTGATCGTGGACGACATGGTCGATACCGCCGGCACCATCACCAAATGCGCCGAGGTCCTGATGGAACGCGGTGCGCTCAGCGTCCGTGCCGTCTGCACGCACCCGATCCTCTCGGGTCCCGCCTACGACCGGATCTACGCCTCGCCCCTGCAGGAATTCATCGTGGCCGACACCATTCCGCTCGATCCCAAGAAGGACAACAGCCGCTTCACCGTCCTGTCGATGACCGGCCTGTTCGCCAAGGTCATCGACCGCATCTACCACAACGAACCGGTCAGCGACCTGTTCATCCGCAGCTAGCAAAACAAGCATACAATGATACTGGAGCCCTCACTCGCCATCGCCGACGTGCACGACCTGCTGGTCGGCAAGATCCAAAAGTATTTCGAATCGGCCGGGATGAAAAAAGCCGTCCTGGGCCTTTCGGGCGGCATTGATTCGGCCATCGTCGCCGCCCTTGCTACCGATGCGCTCGGCGCCGAAAACGTCCACGGCATCCTGATGCCGTCGGAGTTTTCTTCCCTGAGTTCGGTCACCGACTCCATCGAGCTGGCCAACAACCTGGGAATCAGCTACGACATCGTCCCGATCGAAAAGATTTACAAACGTGCGATGGTCGAGATGATCCGCTTCTTTGAACTGGGGAAATGGAGCGTGGCCCAGGAGAACCTCCAGGCCCGCATCCGCGGCACCATCCTGATGACCTGGTCGAACCGCTTCAATGCCCTGCTGCTGAACACCTCCAACAAGAGCGAACTGTTCACGGGCTACGGCACCCTGTACGGCGACCTGTGCGGGGCCATGATGGTCATAGCCGATCTCTACAAGGTGCAGGTCTATGAACTTTCGCACCACGAGAACGAGCGGCATGGCCGGGAAGTGATTCCCGAGGCCATCCTGACCAAGGCCCCTTCCGCCGAACTGCGCCCGAACCAGAAAGACAGCGATTCGCTGCCGGAGTACGAACTGCTCGACCCGGTGCTGCATGCCCTCTGCGAAGAGGAGCTCACCCCCGAGCAGGTCATCGCCCGCGGAACCGACGCCGCGCTGGTCGAACGGGTTGTGAAGCTCAAGAAGGGTGCTGCCTTCAAGGTGCTGCAGATCCCGCCCGTGCTCACCGTGGGCACCCACCCCATCGTCCCCGCATTCAAACAAATCTGATCCGCAGCCGCCCATGACCGTCTTCCTCCTTGCACTCGGGCTCCTGGCCGTCGGCGTAGCCGGCATGGCCGTCACCATCCTTGTCAAAAAGGACGGCAAGTTCCCCGACGGCGAAATCGCCCACAACAAGGCGCTTCGCCGGCAGGGCATCATCTGTGCCAAGGAAGAGGAGATGCGGCTCTGGAAAAAACGCAATCCGCAGGCCGCTTCCGCGGGCAGGCGTCCCGACACCTGCCCCGAAAGCGGCTGCGACGGATGCGCCTTCTTCGAAACAGATCATTCTTCCTAATGCCATGGCCATCGTAAAAACCACGATCATCGACCGGATCTGCTTCGTCGAAATGCAGAACGGAGCCCATTTCAACTGCCTGAGCGAACAGATGTGCCAGGAAATGACCGGCGCCATCGAAGCCGGATACGCCCAGGAATGCGTCGGCATCGTCATCAAGGCCCAGACCAACAAAGGGGTCTGGAGCGCCGGACACGACATCCGCGAACTTCCCCAGACCGGCGACGACCCGCTGGCCTGGAACGTGCCGATGGAAAAACTGCTGCGCTCCGTCCAGGATACGCCGATTCCCGTTATCGCCTGCGTGGACGGAACGGTATGGGGCGGCGCCTGCGACCTCTGCCTGTCGTGCGACATGATCGTCAGCACCGACCAGGCCACGTTCGCCATCACGCCCGCCAAGATCGGCATCCCCTACAATGCCTCGGGCATCATGCACTTCATCAACCAGCTGGGTATCAACAAGGCCCGCGAGATGTTCTTCCTGGCCACGCCCATCACGGCCCAGGATGCCCTGAATGTCGGCCTGATCAACCGCGTCACGGCGCCCGAAGAGCTGGACAAGGTGCTCGAAGAGCAGTTCCTCATGCCGCTGCGACGCAACAGCATTCTCTCCATCAGCGCCATCAAGCGCCAGTTCCGGGCCCTGAGCAAAGCCTCCAATGTGATACCGTCCGAGACCTTCGAACGCATCAACGCCTACCGTACCAGAGTTTACAAAGGTGCAGACTATCTGGAAGGCATCCGTTCCTTCCTTGAAAAACGCCCGCCCGAATACAGGGGCAAGGCTTCCGACCTGGACGAGTAATCAGTCTTCCACGCGTTCGTGGAGAACGGCCTTGCGGAGCTCGAAATTCTGACCGAGGTATTTCTTCCGGACTTCGGGGTTGTCGGCCAGCTGCTGGGCCGTTCCGCTTTCCAGGATGGAGCCTTCGTAGAGAAGATAGGCCCGGTCGGTGATGGCCAGGGTCTCGTGGACGTTGTGGTCGGTGATGATGATGCCGATGTTCATCGTCTTGAGTTTGGCGATGATGTGCTGGATGTCTTCCACGGCGATCGGGTCCACGCCGGCAAAGGGTTCGTCGAGCAGGATGAATTTCGGATTGATGGCCAGCGCCCGGGCGATCTCGCAGCGGCGGCGTTCACCGCCGGAAAGCTGGATGCCCTGGCTTTTGCGGACTTTCTGCAAGCCGAATTCGTCGATGAGCGTCTCCAGGCGCTCCGTGCGGTAGGCCCGGTCGAATCCAGCCATTTCCATGACGGACAGGATGTTGTTCTCCACGCTCATGCTGCGGAACACGGAGGCTTCCTGCGCCAGGTAGCCGATGCCCTTCTGGGCACGGCGGTACATCGGCAGGTCAGTGATCTCTTCTTCACCGAGGAAGATGCGGCCGTCATTGGGTTTGATCAGCCCCGTTATCATATAGAAACTGGTGGTCTTGCCGGCGCCGTTGGGGCCGAGCAGGCCGACGATCTCGCCCTGCTCCACTTCGATGGAGACGCCTTTGACCACGGTGCGCTTCCCGTATTTCTTGACCAGGTTCGTACAGAAAAGTTTCATCGTTAACTGATTTCCAATCCTAAATCTTTCTGCAATCCGTTATATTCGGGCGAAGTTTCCTGCAAAAACTTTGCCTTGTCGGAGGGCATATACATACCGCGGCCCGTTTCCTCGGCTTTCTTCACGTCGATCACCAGGCGGATGGCCGGGTCTTCGAAGCGGTTCTGGAGGAAGGCTTCCATGCGGGCGCGGCAGTTGCGGTCGATCCATTCCTGCTGGGCGACATTGCCGACTTCGAAGTGGACCACCTTGCCTTCGAGGGTCGGCGTAGCCTGGGCGATGGCCGACGAGAGGCGCGGCATCCGGACTTCGCTGGCGGCCAGGGCCTGCCAGGCGGAGGAGAGACTCTCGGCGTCGGGGGCCGGTTTTTCAACCGGGGCGCCCTGGGGTGCGACGGCCTGGGCAGGCGTCTCCTTGCGGGCGTCTTCCAGCATCGCCTTGAGCGAAAGCCCGGTGGGCTTGTGGGCCGGCTGGGGCTGCAGCGGAGCGGGCTGCGACGGGGCAGGCTGGGACGGCCGGGGCGCCTGCGGCGGGACGGCGGCGGGTTGGGATGCCACCGGCTGCGGCTGTGCAGGGTGCGGCGGGACGGCGGCTTGCTGCGGCTGTGCGGCAGCAGGTCGCGGCTGCGCAACGGTGGGCCGCGGGGCAACAGCCTGCGGCTGGCCGGTGATGGCGAAGCTGATGTTGCAGAGGCTCATCAGCGTAAATTCGATCAACAGACGGGGATTGCCGCTCTGCTTGTAGGAAGCTTCGCAGGCGGTGGTCAGGCGCAGAGCCTCGAAGAGGAAGCCCGGCGTGCAGCGTACGGAGAATTCCTGGTAGCGCTGCGCGACCGAAGGCGCCAGTTCCAGCAGCGTGCGCGCCGCGTCATTCTTGCAGACCAGCAGGTCGCGGAAATGCGTGCTCAGCCCGCCGATGAATCCCTGGGCGTTGAAGCCTTTGGAAAGGATCTCGTCAAAGGTGAGCATCGCACGGGCATAATCTCCCGAAAGGAAGTTTTCCGTCAGGCTGAAATAGTATTCGTAATCGAGTACGCCCAGGTTGCGGATCACCTGCTCGTAGGTGACTTCCTTGCCGCAGAAGGCAACGGTCTGGTCGAAGAGCGTCAAGGCGTCGCGCATGGCGCCGTCGGCCTTCTGGGCGATGACGTGCATGGCCTCTTCACTCATGGTCACACCTTCTTTGGCCGCGATGGACTTCATGTTGCGCACCATGTCTTCGATGCTGATGCGGTTGAAGTCGTAGGTCTGGCAGCGCGAGAGGATGGTGGGCAGGATCTTGTGCTTCTCGGTGGTGGCCAGGATGAAGATGGCATGTGCCGGCGGCTCCTCAAGGGTCTTGAGGAAGGCGTTGAAGGCGGCCTGCGAGAGCATGTGGACCTCGTCGATGATATAGACGCTGTAGCGGCCGACCTGCGGCGGGATGCGCACCTTGTCGGTCAGCGCACGGATGTCGTCCACCGAGTTGTTGGAGGCCGCATCGAGTTCGTGGATGCTGTAGGAACGGCCTTCCGCGAACGAACGGCACGATTCACATTCACCGCACGGCTCCAGGTCCGGTCCGGGATTGCTGCAGTTGATGGTCTTGGCGAAGATGCGGGCGGCGCTGGTCTTGCCCACGCCGCGCGGGCCGCAGAAAAGATATGCGTGCGCCAACTGGCCCCGCAGGATCGAGTTCTTGAGCGTCCGGGCGATGTTCTCCTGGCCCAGCAGCGTCTCGAAGCTGTTGGGACGGTATTTCCGGGCAGATACGATGAATTGTTCCATAGCCTACAAATGTACGAAATAATTGGAAACAGTTTCGTATTTTTGCGCCATGATTTACACCAGAACTTTTGAAAGCGGCCTGCAGTTCGCCTTCCGGCGCTCCCGCTCGCAAGTGGCATACGCCGCGCTGGCCATCAAATCCGGCACCCGCAACGAACCGGAAGCCTTCAGCGGCATCGCGCACATGACCGAACACATGCTTTTCAAGGGTACGGCGAAACGCACCCCGCAACAGATCAGCAACCGCCTCGAGATGCTGGGCGGCGAGCTGAACGCCTATACCGCAAAAGAAGAAACCGTGATCTATTCCACGGTCCTGAAGGAAGATACGGCCAAGGCCGTGGACTTGCTCTTCGAACTGGCCTTTACCTCCACCTTCCCGCAGAAGGAGCTGGACAAGGAACGCTGCGTGGTCATCGACGAGATCAATATGTACAAGGATTCTCCGTCAGAATGCATTTTCGAAGAATTCGAAAGCATGCTGTTCAGCCCCAGCCCGCTGGCCCGCCCGATCCTCGGCACGACCCGGAGCCTGAAGAAAATAGATTCCCAGGCCCTGCTCGACTATGTTCGCGAAAACTTCCGCCCCGAGAATATGTGCATCGCCATCGTGGGAAACCTCACCCCGCAACGGGCCGAGCGGATCGCCCGGGCCGCCGCGGCGAAATACATCCCCGCCGATTACGTGCCCGCTTCCCAGCCGGTGCGCCCCACCGTCCCGGCCGAGTTGCCCGCGCCACCCCGTTTCGAGAAAGAAGTCGCCAAGAAGAACCACCAGGTCAACTGCATCATCGGAACGACGGCCTATTCCTTCTACGACGAACGGCGGATGGAACTCATCCTGCTGGCCAACCTGCTCGGCGGACCGAGCGCCAACTCCCGGCTCAACCAGCAGCTGCGGGAGAAGAATGCGCTGGTCTATGCCATCGACGCATCCTTCACCCAGTTCGCCGACGCCGGATCCTTGATGATCTATTTCGGCTGCGAAAAAGAAAATGTAAGCCGCTGCATCCAGCTGGTGCACCAGGAACTGGCGTCCCTCCGCGACAAGCCGCTCAGCGAGAAAGCTCTCCGGACCGCCCGCAAGCAGCTGCTCGGACAACTGGCCGTCGCCTCCGACAACGGCGAATCCCAGGCCCTCTCGATGGCCAAGAGCATGCTGGTCTTCGGCGAGATCCTGTCCGACGAAGAAGTCCGCCGGCGCATTGAAGCCATCACGCCGCAGAGCCTGCAGCAGGTGGCCGCCGCCGTGCTGGCCGAAGACCGTCTGTCAACCCTCATCTTCAAATAGCATGGACGCACTGGAACACTACATCCTCGAGAATTCACGGCCGCAGGGCGAAGCGCTCGACTGGCTCGAACGCCAGTCGTGGCTCCGCACGAGCCACGGGCGGCAGATCTGCGGCCCGTCGGTCGGCGCCCTGCTCCGACACCTGGTCCTCCTGCTACAGCCCCGCCGGGTGCTGGAAATCGGCACCTTCAGCGGCTACTCCGCCATCTGGATGGCCGGTGCCCTGCCGGAAGGCGGACGGCTCGACACGATCGAGATCAACGACGAAATGGAAGCGCTTATCCGCGAAGGCTTCGACCGCGCCGGCGTAGCCGACCGCATCCGGCTGGTCATCGGCGACGCCCTCGACATCCTGCCGATGATCGACGAAACCTACGACCTGGTCTATATCGACGGCAACAAACGCGAATACATCGCCTACTACCAGTCCGTCATCGACCTCGTCCGCCCCGGCGGCTACATCGTCGCCGACAACGTCCTCTGGAACGGCAAAGTCTCCGCCCCCGGCCCCGCTTCATCCGGCAGTACGCCCGGCGGTGAGCCCCCGCGCGACCAGCAGACCATCGGCATCCTGGCCTTCAACGACCTGGTCGCCGGCGACGACCGCGTAGAGAACTTCATCCTGCCCCTCCGCGACGGCCTGCACATCATCCGAAAAAAGTAGAAGGACTGCGATTTTCGCTCCATCCATCCTCCCCTCCACCACTTCGCTGCCGCCTCAGCAAGGTCAATCCATGCCCGCGACACCCATCTCCAGCCACCTCCCCGGGCTCGCACCCTCCATGAACCCCCGCGAGCCTGCTCATCATGCCCGCGACGCCCATCTCGGGCCACACCCCCGGGCTCGCACCCTCCATGAACCCCCGCGAGCCCGCGAAGATGGCTTCTCACCCACACCAACCAGCAAGTCCACGGGCTCGCACCACCTCCAAACCCCCGCGAGCCTGCGAAGACGGCCTCTCACGCACACCAACCAGCAGGTTCCCGGGCTCGCACTACCCCCAAACCCCTGCGAGCCCGCGAAGATGGCTTCTCACCCACACCAACCAGCAAGTCACCGGGCTCGCACCACCCCCAAACCCCTGCGAGCCCGCAAAAACGGCCTCCCACGCACACCAACCAGCAAATCCTCGGGCTCGCACCACCCCCAAACCCCCGCGAGCCCGCGAAGACGGCCTCTCACGCACACCAACCAGCAAATCCCCGGGCTCGCACTACCCCAAAAGCCCCGCGAGCCCGCAAAGATGGCCTCTGATAGACGTCCATCGGTGAACGAGTAGGCTCGAGGTCCAATAAAAGGACGACTGTTGTTGGTCGATGCGGGTAAAACTCCGGAACCGCTTACAACAACGACAACGAGATGCACGGGCAGAGCCGGACGCGACGTCTGACGATGGCAAGATGCATGGTCAAACTGAGCATGACGGCCGGCGATGGCAAGATGCCCGGTCAATGCCTGGCATGATAGCGGACGAAAGCCTCCGGACATGACGGAAGACGGAAGACGGAAATAGTGGTCAGAACGACCGATCTGAACATTACGTCGTTTTGCGCTGCAACGGACGCAACTGATGGTCAGTGGCTTATGTAAAGTGATCCCCCTGTTTTCGAGGGGGATCACTTCTTATAACCATTTGAGCCACAAGTGTGTACATTGCAGCAGTCCTATCATGAACGAGTCTAACGTTTGGAATGAGACACGACATCAAACAATGAGATGCCGGTCAAGCCAGGCATGACAGCGGAGGTCCCAGCAGAAGGCCACGAGGAGGGCGGCCGACGGAAGGCACGACGGAAGACCACGACGGAAGGTCTCGAGGAGCGGCCACGCGGAGGGTCACGGCGGAGCGCCCCGCAGAAGGTCCTGCGGAGCCCCCGGCTGAAGCCCCAACAGAAGGCCCCGCAGAGGGGCCGGCAGGGGGTGTTGAAAAGTTTTGTGGAAAATTTTGGAAATATTTGGAAGAAAGTGGAAAATTATTTATACCTTTGCTCCACACATCACTAAACGCATATAGAATTTGATGGCGAAGTTTATCGGAAGCTACAAGGCCAAGGTCGACGACAAGGGAAGACTGATCTTCCCTTCCGCCTTCAAATCCAGTATGGGCGAAGGCGCCAGCCTCCGCTTCGTAGTCAAAAGGTCTCTCTTCGCAGAGTGCCTCGAAATGTACGCCTATGATGAATGGGAACGTGATTCGGAAGCTGTCAGGAGTCGTCTGAACTTCTTCAATCCGAAACACGCCGCGCTGTGGCGGGAGTACATGCGGGGCACTGCGGATGTAGAGCCCGACAGCAAACTGGGACGGATGACGATCCCCAAGGCGATGCTCGACGAAGTCGGCATCAACAAAGAGGTCGTCTTTGCCGGCAACAACCATCTGATCGAGATTTGGGACAAAGAGAAATATGAGGCCCAGGCGATGAGCAGCGAAGATTTCGCATCCCTGGCCCAGGAAATTCTCGGTTAGCGGCTGGAGGAACCGTCGATGTCTGCTTACCACACGCCTGTCCTGCTCCAAGAGAGCATCGCAGCGCTTTCCATCCGCCCGGACGGCGTCTATGTGGACGCGACATTGGGCGGCGGCGGCCACAGTCGGGAGATCCTGCGCCGCCTGGGACCGGAAGGCCGGCTGATCGTTTTCGACAAGGACGAAGAAGCCCTGGCCAACGCCCCACAAGACAGTCGCCTGACTGTCGTGCACAACGACTTTCGTTTCGTGCACAATTTTATCCGTTATCACGGCTACCCGTCCGTGGACGGAATCCTGGCGGATCTGGGAGTTTCCTCCCACCAGTTCGACACCGGAGAGCGAGGTTTCTCCTTCCGTTTCGAGAACGCTCCGCTGGATATGCGGATGAACGTACGCGCAGGGCATAGCGCTGCGGATATAGTAAATAGTTATAGTGGGGAAGATCTGGAACGGATCTTCAGACTCTACGGCGAGGTGGAAGGAAGCGGGAGGCTGACGGAATTGATTGTATCGGCACGGGAGAGAAAGCCGATTGAGACCACGGACGATTTAGGCAGAGCGATAGCACCTGTTCTGCCTAAATTTTTGGAGCATAAATATTTGGCTAAAGTATACCAGGCTCTTCGGATTGAAGTCAATGGCGAGATGACTTCCCTGGAGGGGTTTATGAAAGGGGCCGTCCGTTCGCTCGGGCAAGGGGCGAGGCTGGCCGTCATAACATACCATTCTTTGGAGGACCGCATCGTCAAGAATGCAATCCGCGAGGGCTGTCAGCAAGGACTGCTGCAGCGCGTGACCAAAAAACCGATTCTTCCTTCCGAGGAGGAAATCACAGCCAACACGCGCGCGCGTAGTGCCAAGCTGAGGGTCGCCGGAAAGCAATAAGACGAACATGAGCGGAAAGATCGTACACTACCTTCGGAATATCATCGACAAGGTGATCAGCTACCTGAGCGGGGACAAGCTGATCCAGTGGGGTGTGGACCGGCAGCTCGGATTCATCTTCTACATTTTCACCCTCGTCTGCGTCTTTATCGCCTGGAGCCTGCTCGTGGAGCAGAACCTGGTCAAGGTGCAGCGGAACGAGCGGCAGCTGCAGGAACTCCGGATCAGCTACCAGCAGCGCACGCTCGACCTGGTGGGCATGAACAACCGGAGCAAGATTGACCGGATGCTGAAGGCGCACGACTCGAAACTCCACGCGCCGACGGATCCGCCCAAACGAATCATCCTTGAAAAGTAAACGCGTATGCAGGTCAATATCAGGAAAGTCGGAATCTTCTACCTGGGCTTCGTGCTGCTGGCCCTGCTCGCCATCGGGCAGATCATCAACCTGCAGTTCATCAACAAGCCCGGGCGGGACTATTCGACCAAGACCATGCGTGACGATGTCCTCCCCTGCACCCGCGGCAGCATCCTGGCCGATGACGGCCGCTACCTGGCCTTTTCCATCCCGGAATATCGCATGGGCATGGACTGTGTGCAGCCCGACTCCACCGTCTTCGCCCAGGGAATCGATTCGCTGGCCATCTGCCTGGCCAATTTCTACAAAGACAAGAAAGCCGCCCAATACAAGAAAGAGATTGTCGAGCGCCGCAAGGACGGCCTCAAGGGCGGCCGCCGCTATATGTTCCTCAACCGCCGGCTGCTGACCTATCAGGAGATGAAGGAAGTCTCCGCCTTCCCCATCCTCCGGGAAGGCCGCGCACGGGGCGGCCGTGACGAGGTCAAGGTGGATCACCGCACCTACCCGTACGGGCGCCTGGGCTTCCGCACGCTCGGCTACATCAAGGACCAGAGCGAGATACCGACCATCGGCATCGAAGGCAGCTGCGACTCGATCCTCCGGGGCAAGGACGGCCTCCAGCCGATGCGCCTGACCGAAGGCCGCAACTGGATCGTGGACGCCGACAAGGAGACCATCCAGCCCGTGGACGGCCTGGACGTGCAGCTCACCCTCGACATCGACATGCAGGATTTCGCCCAGAACGCGCTGATCGCCGTGCTGAGCAAGACCACGGAAGTCCACGCCGGCACCGTCGTGGTGATGGAGGTGGCCACCGGCGAGATCAAGGCGATGGTCAATCTCGAAAAGGACGGCAAAGGCGGCTTCGACGAAACCTACAACTACGCCATCGGCCGCAAGGGCGAGCCGGGCTCCGTATTCAAGGGCGCAACGCTGACGACCCTGCTTGAAGACAAGAAGATCACGCTTGAAACGGTCGTCCCCGCCCCGGTCATGTGGAACTACGGCGGCGGAAAGCCTTTCGAGGATACGTACCTGCGGAACTATCCCGGAACCATCAGCATCAAACGGGCCTTCGAGATTTCTTCCAACAATATCTTCCGCATGCAGGCCGCCAAGTATTACGACAAGAATCCGAAAGAGTTTCTCGACAAGATCAACAACGAGCGCCGCATCACCCAGGATTTCCCCTTCGAGCTGAAGGGCATGGCGAAAGCTACGCTGAAGGATCCGGATGTCAAGACGGGCCGCGCAGCCTGGAACATGAAAGACCTGCCGCAGATCGCGATGGGTTACACCGTCGAGATCACACCGCTCCATACGCTCAATTTCTACAACGCCATCGCCAACGAAGGTGTGATGATGCGTCCGCACCTGGTCCGCAACTACCAGAAGGACGGCCAGATCGTCAAAGATTTCCCGCCGGAGAAACTGGGCACCGTCTGCAGCAAGGAAACCGCCCACGAAGTGTGGAAGGCCATGCGCGGCGTGGTCGAATCGGAAGGCGGAACGGGCTATCGCGTATTCAAGGGCTGCCCGGTGGCCGTGGCCGGCAAGACGGGCACGGCCCGCATCGTATTCCCCAACACCGGCCGCTACGAAGACCGGGCCGGCCACAAGATGCACCAGGCCACATTCGTAGGATTCTTCCCCAGCGACGCGCCGAAATACTCGATGATCGCCGTAGTCTATTCCGAGCCGACCTTCGGCAACTTCTACGGCGCCACCTGGTGCGGCCCGGTCTTCCGGCAGGTTGCCGAACAGATCTACGCCTCGGCCATCGAGTGGCAGGCGCCGCTCGAGCGGACGGGCAAGCTGCCCGAAAGCGATAACTACCAACAGCTTCAGGCCCACGAAGACCTGCAGCGCGGCCTGGTCCCCGACGTTCGCGGAATGGGTCTGCGCGAAGCGATCAGCCTGCTGGAGAAGGCCGACTACACGGTCGATTTCGAAGGGCACGGCATCGTGGACGCCCAGGTCCCCGCGGCGGGCGACACGATCCGCAAGCGTCACATCACACTCAAACTCAAGGAAAAATACAATCATGAAACTCAATAACATCCTCCAGGGCATCGACATCGTGGCCGCCGACGGCGACCTCGGTCGGGAAATAAGCAGCCTGACCTTCGACTCGCGGACTTGCGCGCCGGGCTGCCTGTTCATCGCCGTTCCCGGAACAGCCGTTGACGGGCACAGCTTCATCGCCAAGGCCGTCGAGGCCGGCGCATCCGCCGTCATCTACCAGAACGACACGCCCGGTTTCGAAGCCAGCGCCGGCGTGACGCGCATCAAGGTCAAAGACAGCCGCCGGGCACTCGCCCTTGCAGCCGACAACTGGTACGACCACCCCTCCGGCAAACTCAAACTGGTGGGCATCACGGGCACCAACGGCAAGACGACGACCGTCACCCTGCTCTACAACCTGTTCACAAGCCTGGGCTGGAGCTGCGGCCTGATCTCGACCATCGCCAACTACATCGACGGGCAGCGGCTGGAGACCTCCCACACCACCCCCGACCCCATCGAACTGAACAGCCTGCTGGCCCGCATGGCCGACAAGGGATGCTCCTACTGTTTCATGGAAGTCAGTTCCCACTCCGTGGACCAGGAACGGATCGCCGGCCTGGAATTCCAGGTGGGCATCTTCTCCAACCTGACCCACGACCACCTGGACTACCACAAGACTTTCGCCGCCTACCGCGACTGCAAGAAGCGTTTCTTCGACCAGCTGCCGCAGACGGCCTTCGCCCTGACCAACCTCGACGACCGCAACGGCGAGGTCATGGTGCAGAACACCCGCGCCCAGGTGCGTACCTACGCCTGCAAGCGGATGGCGGACTTCCGCTGCAAGATCATCGAGGAAAGCCTCGAGGGAATGCTGGTGAGCCTCGACGGAACGCAGGTCTGGACCCGTTTCATCGGCGCCCACAATGCCTACAACCTGCTGGCGGTCTATGCCACCGCCGTCCTGCTGGGTGCCAAGCCCGAGGAGGTGCTGGTCAAGATGAGCGCGCTCGGCCCGGTTCCCGGCCGGCTCGATTTCCAGCGCGGCGGAAACGACCTGACCGCCGTGGTGGACTATTCCCACACGCCCGATGCGCTTGAAAATGCGCTCAAGACGCTCCGCGAGACCGCCCGCGACCGCGCGCTGGTCTGCGTCTTCGGCTGCGGCGGCAACCGCGACAAGACCAAACGCCCGGAAATGGGCGCCATCGCGGCCAAATACGCCGACCGCGTGGTGGTGACTTCCGACAACCCGCGCCACGAGGATCCCGAAGAGATCATCCGGGAGATCCGTGCCGGGATGGATACGGCCGCCCGCGCGAAGAGCCTCTTCATCACCGACCGCCGCGAAGCCATCCGCACGGCGCTGATGACCGCCCCGCAGGGCGCCGTCATCCTGGTAGCCGGCAAGGGACACGAGGATTACCAGATCATCGGCGACGTCAAGACTCACTTCGACGACAAGGAGGTCATCGCCGAAAGCTTTGAAGAAATGAACTAGAAGAACAAGGACACCATGTTATATCATCTGTTTGAATATCTCCGTAGCGCAGGCTTCGACTTTCCCGGTTCGGGCCTGATGCATTACATCTCGTTCCGGGCCATTACCTGCGCGGTCCTGGCCATCCTGGTCTCGATGTGGGTGGGCAAGAAAATCATCGCGAAGCTCCAGAAGAAGCAGATCGGCGAAACCATCCGCGACCTGGGCCTGGAAGGACAGTTGCAGAAGAAAGGCACCCCGACGATGGGCGGCATCATCATCCTGATCTCGATCCTCATCCCGATCCTGCTCTTCGGCAACCTGGCCAACACGAATGTCCAGCTGCTGATCCTGACCACCGTGTGGCTGGGCGCCCTGGGCTTCATCGACGACTACATCAAGGTATTCAAGCACAACAAGGAAGGTCTCAACGGCAAATACAAGATTGTCGGCCAGGTCCTGCTCGGCGTGATCGTGGGCCTGACGCTCTACTTCACCTCGGAACAGGGCGTGAGCTACAGCCGCACCACCATCCCCTTCGTCAAAGGCAATGAATTCGATTACAAGTGGCTGATCCCCTTCTCCGGCAAATTCGTGCGGGCGCTACAGGGCGGCCTCTATGTGGTCGTAATCACCTTCATCATCACGGCCTGCTCCAACGGAACCAACCTGACCGACGGCATGGACGGCCTGGCGGCCGGCGTCTCCGCCATCGTGGGCGCGACCCTCGGCGTGCTGGCCTACCTCTCCGGCCACGTGGGATTTGCCGAATACCTTAATATCATGTATCTGCCCAACATCGGCGAGGTCACGGTCTATGTGTGCTGCTTCGTGGGCGCGTTGCTGGGCTTCCTCTGGTACAACGCTTTCCCGGCCCAGGTATTCATGGGCGACACCGGGTCGCTGGCCCTGGGCGGCATCATCGGCGTGCTGGCCATCATCATCCGCAAAGAGCTCCTGCTCCCGATCCTGTGCGGCATCTTCTTCGTGGAGAGCCTCTCGGTGATCATCCAGCGGGCCTATTTCAAATATACCAAGAAGAAAACCGGAACGGGCGTGCGGGTCTTCCGCATGTCTCCCCTCCACCATCATTACCAGAAGGAGAATCCCGACGCGCTGATCCAGAAGCCCGCGCAGATCCATCCGGAAAACAAGATCGTCGTCAGGTTCTGGATCGTATCCATCATCCTGGCAGTGGTAACCATCGTAACTTTGAAAATCAGATAAACATGAAAAGAGCAGTCATTCTCGGCGGCGGCGAAAGCGGCGTAGGCGCGGCAGTCCTGGCAAAGGTCAAGGACTACGATACTTTCCTTTCGGACAGCGGAACCCTGAAAGATCATTTCCGCAAGCAACTGCAGAAATGGGACATTCCCTTTGAAGAAGGCGGTCATACGGCCGAAAAGATCCTTTCGGCCGACCTGGTGATCAAGAGCCCGGGCATCCCCGAGACGGCACCGCTGGTGGTCAAGCTCCACGAGCAGGGCACGCCGGTCATCTCCGAGATCGAATTTGCGGGCTACTACGACACGGCCAAGAAAATCTGCATCACCGGCAGCAACGGCAAGACCACGACCACTTCGCTGATCTACTACCTGCTGCAGAACGCCGGCCTCAACGTCGGCCTGGGCGGCAACATCGGCAAGAGCTACGCCATGCAGGTCGCTACGGAGAAACACGATATCTATGTCTTGGAAATCAGCAGCTTCCAACTCGACGGCATGTACGATTTCAAGGCCGACATCGCCGTGCTGATGAACATTACGCCCGACCATCTCGACCGCTACGACCACTGCTTCCAGAACTATATCAACGCCAAGTTTCGCATCACCCGCAACATGCGGCCGGAAGACTGCTTCATCTTCTGCTCCGACGACGAGGTGACCATCGGCGAACTCAACAAGATCGTGGTCCAGGCCAAGAAACTGCCGTTCACCCAGAACGGAATCCTGGAAGAAGGCGCCTGGCTGGATGACGACACGATGCGCGTGCGCTACGACGGCGACGAATTCGACATCCTCGTCCGCGACCTGGCGCTGGAAGGCCGGCACAACGTCTACAATTCGATGGCGGCCGCCATCACCGGCAAGGTGATGCACATCACCAACGAGACCATCCGCAAGTCGCTCACCACCTTCGAAGGCGTGGAGCACCGGATGGAGAAGGTGATGACCGTCGGGGGCGTGCTCTACATCAACGACTCGAAGGCGACCAATGTCAACTCGACCTGGTATGCCCTCGAGAGCGTCCAGACGCCCATCGTCCTGATCCTGGGCGGCACCGACAAAGGCAACGACTACGCGCCGATCGCCGACCTGGTTCGCGAGAAGGTGAAGGCCATCGTCTGCATGGGCGTGGACAACAAGAAGATTCTCGATTTCTTCGGCGGCATCGTGCCGGTCATCTGCGAGACGCGCTCCGCCGAGGAATGCGTAAACAAATGTGCAGAGCTGGCCGTGGCGGGCGACACCGTGCTGCTGAGCCCCTGCTGCGCCAGTTTCGACCTGTTCAAGAACTATGAAGACCGCGGACGCCAGTTCAAGGACGCGGTGCGGAGACTGTAAGCGATGAAGGCATTCTGGAAGCTCAAGGGAGACAAGGTGATCTGGATCATCGTCGTACTGTTCGCGATGATCTCGATTGCCGCGGTATTCTCGTCGAGCAGCTTCCTGGCTTCGTCGCGCGGCATCAGCAAGGTGGCCATCTTCATGGAACAGACCAAGTCGGTCCTGATGGGATTCATCGCCCTGCTGATCTGCTACCTGATTCCCCTGCGCTTCTACCGCTTCTTCTCTTTCGCCATTTACGGGCTCTCGGTCTTCCTGCTCCTGCTGCTGTTCATCCCCGGCTTCCGCGTGGAAATCAACGGTGCCATCCGCGGCATCCGGCTCTTCGGCCGTACCTTCCAGGTGTTCGAATTCGCCAAGATCGGCGTCATCCTCTACCTGGCGCGCGCCCTGGAAATCTGGGGCGACGACCTGGACGACTTCAAGCAGTTCGCCCTCAAGATCCTGCTTCCGGTGGGCGCGGTCTGCCTGCTGATCATGCAGAACAGTTTCTCGTCGGCCCTGCTGATCGCCCTGATCACCTTCCTGATCCTCTTCTTCATGGATGTCAGCTGGAAAAACATCGGCATCACGGCCGGCATCGTGGCCGCCGCCGTCCTGCTGATGTTCCTCACCTACCACGCTTTCTTCGCAGGAAGACCCGAACGGCAGGAAAGTTCCATCGGAAAGATATTCAACCGTTTCGGCACCGTCGAAAGCCGTCTGACCGCCCACTTCGACAAAGAAGAGGAAAGCCTGGAAGGGCTCTCCACGCGGGAAATCCAGCAGCTCAAGGACAAAGACCGCCAGAGCGAGAACGCGAAGGTGGCCATCTCCGAAGGCGGCATCTTCGGCAAGGGGCCTGGCAAGAGCACGCAGCGCTATTCACTGTCGATGGCCTTCTCCGACTTCATCTATGCCTTCATCGTCGAAGAATACGGCATGCTTGGCGGCTTCGCGGTCATCCTGCTGTACCTGATCTTCCTGTTCCGCTGCATCCGCCTCTGCCAGCGCTGCAAGGCTACCTATTCGAGCGTACTGATCGTCGGCCTGGCCTTCCTGATCGCCACCCAGGCGTTCCTGCACATCCTGGTGAATGTGCGCCTGCTCCCGATCACCGGCCACACGCTGCCGCTGATCAGCCACGGCGGCACCGCCTACCTGGTCCTGTGCGGCGCCTTCGGCATGATCCTTTCGGTCAACAAGCAGCTCGACAAGCAGGACGAGCAGGACCGCCTGCAGCGGGAAGCCGCCGCGGCGCAGCTCAGCGAAGAATACAATCCCGATACCACCACGTCCAGCGACAATACCGAATACAACTATACCACGTCAAATGAATAATCCTCGCATCATCATCAGCGGCGGCGGAACCGGCGGACACATCTTCCCCGCCCTTTCCATAGCCGGTTCCATCAAGGCACTCTTCCCCGAAGCGGAGATTCTCTTCGTCGGTGCGGAAGGCAAGATGGAGATGGAACGCGTCCCCGCGGCAGGTTACCGCATCATCGGCCTGCCGGTGGCCGGACTCCAGCGTTCCCTTTCACCCAAGAACCTGGCGCTTCCTTTCAAGGTCGCCAAAAGCGTGCGGAAAGCCGGCCAGATCCTGCAGGAATTCAAGCCGGACGTGGTCGTGGGGGTCGGCGGCTATGCCAGCGCCCCGCTGCTGTGGAGCGCGCAGCGCAAAGGCATTCCCTGCCTGATCCAGGAACAGAACTCCTACGCGGGCCTGACCAACAAGATCCTGGCCCGGAAAGCCGCGCGCATCTGCACGGCGTACGAGGGCATGGAGCGCTTCTTCCCGGCCGACCGCATCCTGCTGACCGGCAACCCGATCCGCAGCGAGATCGCCCCGGCCACGTCGGCGCAGCGCGAGGAAGGATACCGTTTCTACGGCCTGGACCCCGACAAGAAGACCTTGTTCGTGGTCGGCGGAAGCCTGGGTTGCGGCACCCTGAACCGCGTCATGCGCGACTGGGTGGAGCATCGTGCGGCACAGGCCGATTACCAGGTCATCTGGCAATGCGGGAAATTCTACAAGGAGGGCGTGGATGCCTTCATGCAGGGACGCAGCGTGCCCAATCTCTTCTATACGGACTTCATCAAACGGATGGACCTGGCCTACGCCGTAGCGGACCTGCTGGTCTCGCGAGCCGGCGCCGGAACGATTTCCGAACTTTGTGTTGCTGGAAAAGCCACGATTTTCGTACCTTCGCCCAACGTTGCGGAGGACCACCAGACACACAACGCCATGGCGCTCGTAGAGAAGAATGCGGCGCTGATGGTACGGGATGCGGACGCGGACGCCAGGCTGCTCGACACGGTCGAAGGCCTGCTCACCGATGACGCCCGCCTGGCCGACCTGGAGCGGAACATCCTCAAGCTCGGGCGCAAGGATGCGTCCGAAGTCATCGCCAAAGAAGTTTTGAAACTGATCAAATGACCTACACGCATTATTATTTCATCGGCATAGGCGGCATCGGAATGAGTGCCATCGCCCGGTATTTCAAGCACCGCGGCTTCGCCGTCTCGGGCTACGACCGCACGCCCTCGGCGCTCACGCACGCCCTGGAGCAGGAAGGCATCGCCGTCCACTACGAGGATGACACGGCCGCCATTCCGAAGGACATTGCGCATACCTTCGTCATCTACACGCCCGCAGTTCCGGAGGATCTCGGGGAGCTGCAGTATGTCCGCTCCCACGGCTATGCCCTGTGCAAGCGTTCGCAGGCCCTGGGCGAGATCTCGCGCGGACAGGAATGCCTGGCCATCTCGGGCACGCACGGCAAAACCACCACCAGCACGCTCCTGGCCCATATCCTCACCCAGTCCGGGGAGGGCTGCAACGCTTTCCTGGGCGGCATTTCCAAAAACTACGAGAGCAATCTGCTGCTGGGAGAAAAGCCCGTCCTCGTGGCCGAAGCCGACGAATTCGACCGGTCCTTCCTCCAGCTGCACCCCCATATCGCCGTGGTCACCGCCACCGATGCGGACCACCTGGACATCTATGGCGACCGGGCGCACATGCTCGAAGCCTTCGGCCAGTTCACGGCCCAGGTGGATGCCGACGGCGCCGTCATCGTCAAACAGGGCGTCGAGGTTCCGCTCGAACGGACGGCCGCCAAAGTCTGGCGCTACGCCTACGACCAGCCCTGCGACTTCTACGCTTCCGACATCACACCGCTCGAAAAGGGGCGCTTCGACTTCACGATCAATCATCCGGGCGGCCGCATGGAGCACTGCCAGCTGGGGATTCCGGGCTGGGTCAACGTCGAGAACGCCGTCGCCGCGGCAGCCTGCGCGCTGCTGCACGGGACCGCGCCGGTCAAGATCCGGGAAGCCCTCGCCACGTTCCAGGGCGTACGCCGCCGTTTCGACATCCGGATCGACACGCCGGAAATCGCCTACGTGGACGACTACGCCCATCATCCCGACGAACTGCGGGCTTCCATCAGTTCCCTGCGCAACATCTTCCCCGGCCGGAAGATCACCGGTATCTTCCAGCCGCATCTTTATACCCGTACCCGCGACTTCGCAGCGGATTTCGCCGATGCGCTCAGCGGGCTGGACGCCCTCATCCTGCTGCCCATCTATCCGGCGCGGGAAGAGCCCATTGAAGGCGTCACGTCACAGATCATCTTCGACCAGGTGACGATCGCCGACAAGGTTCTCATTCCCAAGGAGAAACTGATGGAGCACCTGGCCAGTAGCCGCATCGACTGCCTGGCCACGCTCGGCGCCGGCGACATCGACCGTTTCATCGAACCCATCGAAACCCTGCTCCGCAAACGCCTATGACCCGACGGATCCTGCTCACTTCGCTGATTGTCCTCTTCTCGGCCGGCCTGCTGGGATGCTGGTTCCATTTCGTGGGCATCCTGTCCGCGGAAGGCCGGCAGCAGGCACAGTGCCGGCAGGTCGAGGTCATCCTGCTCGACTCGCTGGAAAGCGCCATCGTGGACAAGGCGGAGGTACAGGACTACGTAAGCCGCCTGGCCGTCGGCCGGCAGACCGCACGGGTCAATCTCGATTCGATCGAGCGGTCGCTCCGTGCCCGCGGAGAGGTGATGAGCGCCCAGGTCTATGCCGCCGACGAACAGACCGTGACGGTCCGGCTGACCCAGCGCAAACCCGTCATCCGCTTCGAACAGGGCCGGCTGCACTGGTACGCCGACCCGGAAGGCTATCTCTTCCCGGTGACCAACGCCGTGGATGTGCCGGTGGTGACCGGACAGATCCCCATGCAGGTGGACAGCACCTGGCGGGGTGAAGTGCCGGCCGAAAACCGTCCCTGGCTGCTGGGCATGATAAACCTGGCCCGCTATATCGACAGCCGGGAAATCCTGCGCCGGGAAATCTCCCAGATCGAGATCGCACCGGACGGGGACATCGTGTTGTACACCCGCACCCCCGGACCGGTCATCATTTTCGGCGACAGCGGCGACTGTCCCGACAAATTCCGGCGCCTCCAGGCCTACTGGCAGAACATCGCTCCGCAGGCAAACGCCGAAAAGCCCTACAAGACAATCAATTTAAAATATATTAATCAGATCATTTGCAAGCTATGAGCAGATACGCAGCAGCACTGGATTTCGGAAGCTCCAAGGTAGCGCTGGCCGTCGGTGAGAAGACGGCCGGCGGCATCCGGATCGCCAGCTACCACGACACTGCATCGGCCGGCATCGAATGTGGCGAGATCATCAACGACTTCAAGGTCGAGGAGATCGTCCGTTCGCTGGTCGCCCAGGCCGAAACAGAACTTCAGGAAGAGATCGGCGAGGTCACGGTGGGCCTCTCCGGCAGAATCCTCCACGGCAAGAACCACTCCTGCCAGATCAACCGGACCGACCCGAAAGCCTACATCACGGACAAGGAAGTCCGGGAAATCACCCGCACGCGCTACAATGCGTCCGTCCCGGAGGGCGAAGCCATCTTCGAGGCCATTCCGCAGAAGTACAGCACGGAAGACCGTTTCGGCATCACCCACGACGAACTCATCGGCATGGTTGGCGCCTCCATCGAAGCCGACTTCCGCCTCTTCAGCGGCAAGCGTTCGATCCTCGACCGCCGCGTCACCATTCTCGAAGACTGCGGCCTGAAACTCCACAAAGCCATCCTGACGCCGATCGCCTCCGCGCGGGCCGTCCTCAGCCGGCCCGAGATGGAAAACGGCGTGGCGCTGGTGGACATCGGCAAGAGTTCGACCGGCGTGGCCGTCATCAAGGACAATATCGTCCGTGACGTGGCCATCATCCCCTTCGGCGGCGAATCGGTGACGGCCGACATCAAGAATGTGACCGGCATCACCAACTACTGGGCCGAGACCATCAAGATCCTGCACGGGCAGTGCTGCGAGGAATACGCGGTCGAAAACAAGAAGCTCGTCCTCAAGAACGAAAACGACAGCGATGACGGCGAAGTCGAGATCAGCCTGCTGGCCCGTGTGGTCGAAGCGCGCATGAGCGAGATCTTCGATGCGGTCCGCTACGTCATCGAGCAGTCGGGATACGCCCAGAAGCTGACCTCCGGCGTGGTGATCACGGGCGGCAGCAGCCACCTGGACAACATCATCCAGCTGGCGGTCGCCATTCTCGGCCAGAAGGTCCGCCTGGCGGCCCCACAGGGCGCCATCACCGCAGACAGCGTGGAAGACGCCTCCGATGTCTATGCCGCCACGGCCGTCGGCCTCGTGCTCGAGACCCTCGACCCGAAACTGTCGCACGCTGTGGAATTCAAGAAGGAAAGCCCCGTCCAGCCGGCCAAGCCCGCGGACAACGGACTCTTCGAAGATGAACCCGAAGAAGAAGAGCAGCTCTCCGCCCGCGAGGAACGGGAGCGCCGCCGGGAAGAGGAGCGCAGGGCCAAGGAACTCCGCAAACAGCAGGAGGCCCAGCGCAAGCAGGAAGAGAAGGCGCGCAAAGCCCAGGAGAAGGCTGAGAAAAAGAAACAGCCGAGCTTTTTTGACATGTTTTTTTCCGATTCAGACAAAGACAACGCTTAAGCCATGGATGCAGATTTGATACCTACCAGCTGGGAAAAACGCGGCAACATCATCACGGTCGTCGGTGTGGGCGGCGGCGGAAACAATGCCGTTTCGTATATGTATTCCCTGGGACTCAAGGACGTGGATTTCGTCGTGTGCAATACCGACGTGCAGGCCCTCCAGAGCAGTCCCGTACCGACCAAGCTTCAGATCGGACCGGTCCTGACCAAAGGCCTGGGCGCCGGCACCGACTATCTGGTCGGCCGCAAGGCGGCGGAAGAATCGATCGAAGAGATTGCGAAATTCTTTGAAGGCGACACCCAGATGGTGTTCGTCACCTGCGGCATGGGCGGCGGCACCGGCACCGGTGCGGCTCCGCTCGTAGCCAAGACCGCCAAGGAGATGGGCAAGCTGACGGTTGCCGTCGTGACGGTCCCCTTCCGCGATGAAGGCAAGGAAGCGCTCTACCGCGCCGTCGAAGGCATCAAGGAGCTGAGCAAGCACGTGGACAGCATCCTGGTGATCGACAACCAGAAACTCTATCAGCTCTACGGCAAGATGGGACTCAAGAAGTCCTTCGCCAAGGCCGACGAAGTGCTGGCCACCGCTGTCAAGAGCATCGCCGAGATCATCACCAGCAGCGGTTACATCAACGTGGACTTCGCCGACGTGAAGAAGGTCATGCAGAACAGCGGCGTGGCCATCATGGGCATCGGCGAGGCCGAGGGTGAAGACCGGGCCGTCAAGGCCGTCGAACAGGCCCTCAACTCCCCGCTGCTGAACGACCTGAACCTGCGTAGCGTCAAGAACGCACTGATCAACATCACGGCCAGTTCCGACGACGAGCTGGGCTTCCAGACCGAAGAACTGTCCCAGATCATGGACTTCACCTCGCAGTACACCGGCGCGACGATCAACTTCAAGCGCGGTATCGTCTTCGACGAGAGCATGGGCGGCAAGATCAGCGTGACGATCATCGCCACGGGCTTCGAGATGTGGCAGCTGCCGGTCATCGACGAGACCGAGATCAACCGCGGCAACCGCATCGACGTCAAATACGGCCAGGATCTGTTCAAGAACCGGAAGAAAGGCCGTCCCATCGCACCCGACAACGGGAAACTGCTCAACAAGCAGCGCATCACCGGCATCCCGGCCCTGATCGTGGACGACGTCCGCCTGATCAAGGAGCTGGAAGAAGAGCCGGCCTACGTCCGCCGGGAGCGGATGCTCAACACCAAGGAAACCCCTGTAACCGAAGCTTAAATTCATGGAAAGACGACGCAGAGTACGTTTTGCACCGAGCCCGACCGGGCCGCTCCACATGGGCGGTGTCCGCACGGCGCTCTATAATTATCTGTACGCCAAACAAGCCGGCGGCGATTTCATCCTCCGCATCGAGGACACCGACTCCCAGCGTTTCGTGCCGGGCGCGGAAGAATACATCATCGAGAGCCTCCGCTGGTGCGGCATCTTCCCCGACGAGGGCGTGGATGAGAACGGCAAGGTGGTGGAAGTCGCGTCGGAGCGGCATCCCCACGCGCCTTACCGCCAGTCGCAGCGCCGCGGCATCTACCGCAAATACGCGGAAGAACTTGTCGAGAAAGGCTATGCCTATTATGCCTTCGACAGCGCCGAAAGCCTCGCCGCCCTGCGCGCCGAAGCGGAAGCGCAGAAGAAGACCTTCACCTACAACTGGGAGACGCGGGGCACGCTCTGCAACTCGCTGACGCTGCCGGCCGACGAGGTGGCCCGCCGCCTGGCCCAGACCAGCGACTGGACCATCCGCTTCAAGATTCCGGAGAACCGGACCGTGGCCATGGACGACCTGATCCGCGGCCACATCGAGGTCAACAGCAACACCCTGGACGACAAGGTGCTCTGGAAGCGGGCCGACGAGCTGCCGACCTACCACCTGGCCAATATCGTGGACGACCACCTGATGGAGATCACCGAGGTCATCCGTGGCGAGGAATGGCTCCCTTCCCTGCCCCTGCACTACCTGCTGTACGAGGCCTTCGGCTGGCAGGATTCGCAGCCGCGCTTCGCGCACCTGTCGCTGCTGCTCAAGCCGGACGGCAAGGGCAAACTTTCGAAACGGGATGGCGACCGGCTCGGTTTCCCGGTGTTCCCGCTGCGCTGGGTCAACGCCGAGGGCGAGGTCTCGCGGGGCTACCGCGAGGACGGCTATTATCCCGAGGCCTTCGTCAACATGCTGGCTTTCCTGGGCTGGAATCCCGGCACGGAGCAGGAGATCTTCTCGCTCGACGAGCTGGTGAAGGTGTTCTCGCTGGAGCGCGTGGTCAAATCGGGTGCCCGCTTCAATCCCGACAAGGCCAAATGGTTCAACCAGGAATACCTGCGGATGCGGCCGACGGCGCAGCTGGTGGCCGATTTCCGGGCGTCGGAAGGCGCGCGCATCGCCGCCTTCAGCGACGATTACGTAGGGCACGTGCTCGACCTGATGCGCGAGCGCGTCCACTTCCCGACGGAATTCCGCGAGGCGACAGCATTCTTCTTCGAAGCGCCGGCTTCCTACGACGAGGCGGCCGTGGCCAAGTTCTGGAAAGACGACATCCCGTCGCTGATTCCCCAGGTGCGCGAGTTCATCGCCTCGATCGAGCCGTTCGACAAAGAACACGTCGAGGCGGTCGAAACGCTCATCCGTGAAAACGGCTGGCCGATGGGCAAGGTGATGAACACCCTTCGCCTCTTCCTGGTCGGCAAGAGCGTCGGACCCGGCGTCGCCGACATGATGGCGATCCTGGGCAAGGACGAAGTCCTGCGCCGGATTGATAAAGGAATTGGTTCGTTGAAATAATCGGCCGGATTGCGCATCCGGCGCGGGTGGGATATTGCTTCTCTGACCGACGCTTCGCGTCTCCCTCCCACCGCTAAGCGGCGGGCCCCTCCCGCTATCAAGCGCGGGTGCTTAGGGTCCTCGAAGCAATATCCCACCCGCGTCAGATGCGCAGTCCCACGAAAAATAATTCGCAAATAACGCTTATGAAAAAAATCGGATTTGCATCAGATCACGCCGGCTATGAATACAAGCAGGCGCTAATCGCTTACCTGCGGCGGAAAGGCTATTCCGTCGTGGATTACGGGACACACGGAACGGCGAGCGTCGATTATCCCGACTTCGCCCACGCCCTGGCCGAAGGCATCGAGAAAGGCGAAGTCGATCTGGGCATCGCCCTGTGCGGGACCGGCAACGGCATGGCCATGAGCCTGAACCACCATCCGGCCATCCGCGCCGGCCTGGCGTGGAACCGCGAGATCGGAGCCCTGGTCAAGCAGCACAACAACGCCAACGTGCTGGTCATGCCCGCCCGCTTCATCACCCTTACCATGGCCCGGCTTATCGTCAAGACCTGGCTTGAAACCGAATTTGAAGGTGGAAGACACCAGCGCCGCATCGACAAGATACCTTGTGCTTGACGGCTGTCCCGTCGAAGAGATGGCGGCCTTTTTTGAGGCCCACCTCACGCACGACCTGGCGGATTATCCCGACGGGATTGTCATTCCTTTCGACAAACCCTACCGCTGGACCTCCGCCGACCTGGTGCGCAAATGCAAGTTTACCCTGCAGAAACAATTTGGCCTCCGCAAGTTGAAAGTCGGCCATGCCGGCACCCTTGACCCGCTCGCCACGGGCTTGCTACTGGTGTGCATCGGCAAGGCCACCAAGCTTGCGGAGGTGCTGCAGGCGTCGGAGAAGGAATATGTGGCGACCGTGGAATTCGGTGCGACGACAGCCTCCTACGACCTGGAACAGCCCATCGACCAGTTTTTTCCCCACGAGCATATCGACGAAGCGGCGGTCCGCGCCGTCCTGCCGCAGTTCATCGGTCCGCAGGACCAGGTGCCGCCCGTATTCTCGGCCAAGATCGTGAACGGCCTGCGTGCCTACGAGTATGCCCGCAGCGGCGAGCCGCTGGAACTGCGCACCAACCGCATCGAAATCTACGACATACAGTTGGAAAGTTTCACGCTGCACAATGAGATGGCCGGCGACGGCTATGTCGTCGATGAGGTCGTCCGGCATGTCCACAACTATCACACCTCGAGCGTCACCGACGGTTCGCGTCCCGCCGCGCAGCTGCGCATCCGCTGCTCCCGCGGCACCTACATCCGTTCCCTGGCCCGCGACCTGGGCCTCGCCCTGGGCTCCGGCGCCTACCTGACCGCCCTGCGCCGCACCGCCTCCGGCGACTTCCGCCTCTGACATTCCCGGCCAGGATACCTCCGATGAACAGTAATATCCTCTGTTACATACCGATGCTGGAGGGGCAGACCGGCGAGGTGCAGCAATGGCTCGCAGGCGTCCGGAAAAGCTATGGCGTCATCCCGGTCATGCTGCCGGCCGTCGCCTGGAACGATGACTTGACGCCCTGGCCGGCAGGACCGATTTTCAAGAAAGGCAAGTCTTTCGCTGGCAAGGCGGAAGCCTACCTGAACCGGCTCGCAGCCGAGATCATTCCCGGCCTGGAGAAGGAATTGGAGATCGTGCCGGATGAACGATGGTTTATCGGCGTATCGCTGGCAGGGCTCTTCGGCGTATGGTCAGCTGCCCGGATGAGGCTCTTTACGCGCGTGGCCGCCATTTCCGGTTCCTTCTGGTATCCGGGGTTCACCGACTGGCTGCCCCGGCAGACTGTCACGGCAAAGCAAGTTTATCTCTCGCTGGGAGACAAGGAGCCGCAAAGCAAGAATCCGCATCTGAAGCAGATCGGCATCCAGACAGAAGCCGTCCGCAGCATCCTCCAGGCGAAAGGCATCCCGACAACCTTCGAATGGACCGAAGGCAGCCACTTCGCCCCCGTCATCCCCCGCCTGAACAAAGCGCTGACCGCCCTGGCCGCCCGTTTGCGCTGCAACGGACACATCTATCAATCAACGATTTACACAACCTGACCCCTCCATCCCGGAGGGGTATCAACTTACATAAACAACTGATAATCAAATGCGTCCGTTGCAGCGGAAAATCGCCATGCTTATGAAAAAAACGAAAACGCTCCTGTTCCTGCTATTTGCGATGTGCATCCTGCCGCAATGCACAACGACTGTTGACGAAATCTATCACATCGTGACGACGGTCTGCGAAGATGCCGCGACCGGTGTGACGGTCAATTATCATTGCAACCGGTCGGACAGTTATGTACTGGTGACACAAGCAGACGACAGCACTTTCCGGCATGCGAAGAAGGTCAAGCCGGTCAGCCGCCCGTGGAGTACCGCCGGAATTGAAAACACTTCGACCGAATCCACTTTCTACACGAAAGAACGCTTCGTCTGCCATGCGACGCTCAGCGGATTGGAAGCCGACTCACGCTACATCTACCGGATTGTCGCAGGCCGGACCCGGTCCGATGTCAGGCGCTTCAAGACCGCCGGAGAGAAAGGGGCATGGAATTTCGTGGCCTTCACGGATTTCCAGCATCGGGAGAATCCCGTGACGCTGCCGCTGATCCAGACCATGAAAGAAATCGGCGGTGATCCGTCGCTGGTGGTCTGCAGCGGCGATCACATCGACGTGGCCGGCAATGAGTACGAATGGACGTTCCTGCTTGACAACGAGGTCTTTCGCGACTTCGTCTATGCCGCCTCGCCGGGCGACCATGCCTACTGGACCAGCGACCGCACTCCGGATGGACACTACCCGCAGTACGACAAGCCCCATACTTTCGTCAACCTGTTCAACTTCCCCGACAACGGTGCTGCGTCAAGTCCGGGCAGTTCCTACTGGTTCCGCTACAACAATGTGCTCTTCGTCGCGCTTGACATGCACAACTCCAATCTCTCAGCCGGTCCCCGATTCGACGACCAGGCCGCCTGGTTTGCGCAGACGATGGACCGCCTGCAGGGGACATACCAGTATCTCGTCGTCTTGATGCACAAGTCGGTCTTCGGTTCCGACCGGGTTGACGCGGCCGTCGCCCGCAACATCCGGCCGCAATGGGTGCCGATTTTCCAGAAATACGGCGTCAACCTGATCCTGAGCGGCCACGACCATATCTATTCCCGGACGTATGCCCTGGACGGCGACCGCCGGGCGGAGGATCCGGCCCGCGGTACTTTCTATCTCGACATGGGCTCCAGCGGCGACAAATGGCGTTCCCCCGACGAATCCCTCGTGGAAGGCGATGCGCTGCACGCGCGCGTCATTGACCTGAAGGCCAGCACGCAAAGCTGCGCCTGCAACATCGAAGTCGACGCCCGCGAAATGCATGTAACCGTCTACGACCAGCACGCCCAAGCCATAGACCGCTTCACAATCCCCGCCCGGCCAACCTCCCCCCACCCCGTCCTTCTAGCCGCCGCCTGCCATCGTCAGTCGCCGCATCCGGCTCGATTCCGCGAAACAAACTAACAGCTTTAGTTGCATATCAAATCTTTTTCGTTATCTTTGCAAAAAAAAGGGCCGCATGCGAAGACTGACGAAAAAAGAAGAAATCATTATGGAGCGTTTCTGGGAGCGGGGTGCGCTGTTCGTCCGGGAACTGCGCGAGACCTATCCCGATCCCAAACCGCATTTCAATACCCTTTCCACCCAGGTGCGGACGCTGGAAGCCGCCGGATTCCTGACGCACAAGGCCTATGGACCCACCTTCCAGTACTATGCCGCCTTCTCCCGCGAGGAGTATCAGGAGTCATCCCTATCGGGACTGGTGGACAAACTCTTCAACAATTCCTATCTTCAGGTCGTATCGGCCTTCGTCAAGGAAGACAAGGTCACGGTCGAGGAACTGAAGGGACTCATCCAGGAAATTGAAAACCAGCAGCAGGAAGAAGTATGACCGCCTTTCTCCTCTATCTCGTGAAGGCCGCCCTGGCCACGGCGCTGCTCTATCTCGTGTATCCTGCGACGATCAAGGGCAGCACCCTGCACCGCGCCGGGCGGGCCTATCTGCTCGCCGCCGCGGCAGCCGGCTGCCTGCTTCCGCTGCTGACATTTCATTTCCACCGGACACTTCCGCTGGAGGAAGTCAGCCGGATCGCAGACCTGACGCCCTCGTCCGTCCCGGCCATTCCGGCCATTCCGACTGCGGAACAGATCGACCTGTCCGCCGGACACAACGGGGCATCCCTGCTTCTGGCCTTCTATCTCGCAGGCGCGGCCTGGACGGCCGTCCGCCTGCTGGCCGCGCATAGCCGTGTCCTGCGCATCATACGCCGCAGCGAACGGATTGCTGCGGACGGAAAAGCCGTCACGGTTCGCACAGACGATCCGATAGCGCCCTGCAGCTGGATGCACTACATCCTCCTCCCCCGCCGGCAATCCGGCGCAGGATGGGAGGAACTGCTCGCCCACGAACGCGCACACGTAGCCCTGCACCACAGCGCGGACCTGCTGCTGGTCGATCTGGTCGGCATCCTGCAATGGTTCAACCCTGCCATCCGCTGGCTGCGGACCGACTTGTGCACCCTGCACGAGTACCAGGCCGACGAGGCCGTGCTGCGCGGCGGTGCCCAACGGAAAGCCTACCAGTACCTGCTGCTGCAACATAGTATCGCCGTACGCGGACTGGCCGTCGTGGGGCATTTCGGGAGCAGCAGACTCAAAGCACGCATCCGGATGATGGGCCAGCCGCGTACCGCTCTGCGCAAAGGCTGGCTGCTGCTCTGCGCCCTGCCGGTACTCTGCACGGTCCTGCTGGCCAACGCCCGCATACAGAGCGATGGGTACAATGCCCAACGCCCTCCCCTGCTGCTTTTCGAGCACGAATCGGTCTCCCTGAAAGAACTGTTGCAGGCGCAGGACCTCGAAGGCGGTACGATCCGCGTCATCCCGCCGGAAGAGGCCGCCCGCTTCTGCGGACGCCACATTCCGGGCGGAATCCTGAGCATCACGCCGCCAGTGCCGCAGACAAGCGACGGACGCATTTCCTTCCACCTGGTTCCCGGATTCGACCTGACCGATCCGGACCAGTTTCCGCTCCTGCTTGTCAACGGGGTGGAATTCCCCTACCTCAGGCGGAAAGAATTCCATGGCAGCCGATGGGCGTGGAAATGGTTCGCCTACCTGCACCCAGACCAGGCCGTCCCCATTTACGGAGAAAAGGCCCGCAACGGGGCTTTTATCCTCAACGTAGAACCGCTTTAGCCTTATGGAAACACGACTCATCCGCTGCCTGTGCCTGGTGCTTGCGCTCCTCGCGCTGGTTTCCTGCAAAAAAGATGACGAGGACCCGTCCCTGTTCAAGTCGTCCGACGGAAATTACGGCACCACCCTGAAACTGCTCAATGAAAAGCAAAAACACATTTATCGGTTCAGCACCAGTCCGGAGGAAGAAAACCGGGACATCCGGGAGCTCAACGAAGAACGCCTGCGGCTGGCCTGCATCTACGCCTCCGCCAATTCGGAAGCCCTGAAGATGGTGAAGAACGAGGCCGGCAAGCTCAGCCGGGAGCAGATGATGGAGGTTTATAACTCGCTGGCGCCCGCAATGCAGAAGCGGCAGTTGGGCAAGGCGATGAAGGCGTACGCCAAGAAAGAGGGCGTGCTGGTCGGAGACCCGCTGCCGCACTTCGACGGAGTCGGGGTGGACGGTAAGCCTTTCGACTGGTCGGTGACCGAAGGGAAGCGCGTCCTGCTCATCTACGAGGGATGGGGCTATCTGAAGCGCAGCTCGCATTTCTGGTTCAAGGACCTGCTTGCCGCCACCGATCGCGACAGCCTGGCCGTGGTGGCCTACGTCTATGCCGCCTCGATGGCCGAGTTGCAGAAACGGGTCAAAGCCTTCCAACTGGAACCCTACCTAGTGATTTCCGACCTGCAGGGCAAGGAAGGGCCGCTCGACAAGAAGATGGGTATCAAGGGAATTCCAACCTATTACTATACCGACCGGCAGGGACGGGTGCGCCGCGTGGTCGCGGGCTTCGATCCGGATCGTTTTATGATGGAAACCGGCCTCTCCCCGCAGTGGGGTGAGAGCTGGATTGATAAATAGCTATAAATGCTGCTGGAGGTAGGCGTCGAACTGGTCGAGGTTGTGATGGCCTTGCAGGACGGTGTTTCCTTCGGGATCCAGCAGGAAGAAGTGCGGAATGCCCTGGATGGAGAAGCGGTTGCAGATGATGCTTTCCAGGTCGAAGATCTGGTCGTAGCAGATGCCCAGCTGGCGGATGGCTTCCAATGACTTCTCGGGCTTGTCCTGCATCGTGACGCCGACGACTTTCAAGCCTTTGTCCCCGTATTTCCGGGCCAGTCTGATCACGTTGGGCGTCTCTTCGCGGCAGGGGCCGCACCACGAGGCCCAGAAATCGAGCAGCACCCACTGTCCCTGGCCGACAAGCGCGTTGCAGGCCGCAACAGCCTCGACGCTCTCGCGCGAAACGACGGTACCGTCGCCGGCTATCCGGACGTATTCGGCAGCGCCGGTTTCTTTTTGGGAAGCCGTCAGGAAGAGCAGGCTTTGCATCAGTTTTTCATCTTCCTGAATGAAATCCGCCCCCTGGGCCAGCAGTTCCAGCAAGGCCTCGGCATCCTTTTCTTCCAGCAATCCCGCGTGCAGCCGGAGGGCCTGCAGGCCCACGGCATCCCGCGTGTGCGCCAGGTAGGTATTTCTCGTCAAGTCGCGAAGCTGCTGCATGGGATCCCCGTCACCCGGTTCCATGAAGATACTGTCCAATTTCTTCAACAGGGCACTCATCTCTTGCGTCAGCGGGCTGCCCTCGGATGAACTGTCGTCCAGGTTGACGCGCATTTTCCCTGTGTCGGCGACGATCTCCATCACATAATTGAAAACACCGCCGTCACCCAGCGGTTTTCCACTGGCATCGTGGATCTCGATCCGCAGGCTTTTCTCGGGATTCTGCGGGGTGTGCAGGACAAAGGAGCCCTTGTCGATCCGGCAGCTGTCGAGCGGCGTATCGGCGTCAAACAAGACAGCCTGGCAGGTTTGTGAAGCATCCGGCACAGACACGCTTCCCGTAATGGTGCAATTATTTTCTGCCGAGCAGGACAGCAGCAGCACAAGGGTGGCTGCGAAGGCTAAGCATCTTATTACATCTTTCATGGCGAGGCTTTTTATAATTGATAGGTAAAGTTAGGCATTTGAAATAGGAAAAGCAATATTTTTTTCACGAATAATTTTCGTTATTTTACTAAAAAAATTAGGAATTACGGAATAAAGTCGTATCTTTGCTGTCGAGAAACTCCATAAACCGCTGAAAATGGAAAAACTGACTGCAAAAGAAGAAGAGGTGCTGCGGCTCATCTGGGCGCACGGACCGGTGTTCATCCAGGACCTGCTCAAATATTATCCCGATCCCAAACCGCACTACAATACCGTTGCGACGCAGGTCGGATTCCTGGAGGAGAAGGGGTATGTGGCCCGCGAGAAATTCGCCAATGCCTACCGCTATCACGCACTGGTGGATGAGCGCGGCTTCGCCGACCTGGTGATTTCCGACACGGTGCAGAAATTCTATGACAACTCCTACGCGAGCGTGGTCTCCCGCTTCGTGGAAGAGGAAAAGATGGACCTTGACGAACTCAAGGCCTTGATCGCTCAGATTGAAAACGGACAGAAATGAACGCGTTTACCCTCTATCTGCTCAAAAGCACGCTGCTGCTGGCCGTGTTCGACGCTTTCTTCCTGCTGGTGATGCGTCGGAGCGGATGGTTCCGGTTCAACCGGATCGTCCTGCTCGCCGGCAGCGCGGCGTGCCTGCTGCTGCCACTCATTCCCATCCACGTGAGTGTGCCGACGGTCTATTCCGTCTGGCTGGAACCGGCGGTGATCGGAGCCGGCGGGCTTGCCGCAGCGTCGGAAACCATCGACAGCTCGACCCGTGCCGCAGCCGCCGTCCCGTGGCCGGCAATGGCGCTGGCCGTATATGTCCTCGGCGCCGCTGTGGCATTGGGCTCCTATGTCCGTTCCTATGGCGCGATGTTCCGGCTGCTTCGCCGCAATCCGGGCGGGCGCCGCGACGGCTACACGCTTCATCTGGTCGACCGGGAGATCCCCTCGTTCAGCTGGATGCGGCACATTGCCGTCAATTGCGACGACTATGCACGTTATCCAGCCATTTTCACGCACGAGCGGGCGCACGTCCGCTGCGGGCATTCCGTGGATCTGCTGCTCGTTTCGCTCCTGACCGTCTTCCAGTGGTTCAACCCGCTGGTATGGATCTGCCGCGGCGAACTCAAGCTGCTCCACGAATACGAAGCCGACGACTTCGTCCTCAAACAAGGCATCGATGCAACGCAATACCAATTATTACTCGTGAAAAAAGCCGTGGGGGAAAAGCGTTTCCTCCTGGCCAACGGCTTCAACCACGCCCAACTCAAAAACCGTATTACGATGATGCAGACTACTACGAAAGCGGCCTGGAAGAAACTCTTCCTGCTGCTCCTCCTCCCGCTGCTGGCCGGCACGACGCTGCTCCTCGCCGAGCACGTCACGCCTGCTGCCGATGTAATCCCTCTTGCCGAAGAACCGGTTGTCGCGCCTTCCGAAGTCCTGCCGGAGCCTCCTCCGGAGGCACCTGTCAAATACTCCTTGCTGGAGACCAAGCCCCGCTTTCAGGATGGAGATGTAGGCCAGTTCTCCCATTGGGTCAACGAGCATCTCAAGTATCCCAAAAAGGCGGTCAAAGATTCCCTCCAAGGCCGCGTGACCTTGCAGTTCACCATTGAGAAAGACGGCAGTGTGACGGACGTCCACGTTCTCCGCGGCTGTGCTCCCATCCTCGATGAAGAAGCCGTCCGCGTCGTGAGCCAGTCCCCCAAATGGGCCCCTGGTTCCATCAATGGCGAACCTGTCCGCGTGGTTTTCAATTTCCCCGTCGTCTTCCAATTGACGAAGAAGAAGTAGAATGAAATCGTTTGTCCTGTCGCTGGCCGTGCTGGCCGCCGCGCTGCTTTCCGGCGTGGCGGCGGCGCAGCCGGCGGACTCGCTGGCGCGGCGCGCAGCGCTCGCGGAAGCACGCTACCTGAAGAGCATCTACAAGACGGACGCGGCCATTGAAAAGCTCTCGACGCTCGTGGCGCCGGGCGCATTCGACGAGGAAGTGCTTGCCGAACTGGCGGACTGCCATTTCCAGAACGGAGACTATGAGACGGCGGCAGGAACTTACCAGATGCTGTCGCTGCAGGCACCGCAGAATGTCCTTTACCGGATCAAACAGATGCAACTGGCTTTCCGGATGAAGGACTACCTCGCTTGCGCGAAGATCGGTCGCGACGTGCTGGCAACCGATTCCATTCCGGCTGTTGCGGCGCTCGCCGGTGACGCCTACAATCTGGCCGGTCGCGCCGATTCGGCCCTGCTGTGCTACCGGCAGGCACTCGTTCTCAAACCCCGCAACGAAACGGTTGTGAGCAAAGCCGCCAACATCCTCCTCGCCGAGAAGGATTACGACGGCGTGATCGGTCTGACCGGAGCCTACCTGGCCCTTGACCCGGACAACATCAACGTGGCGCCCATCCAGGGACTGGCCTGGTACCTGAAAGGGATCTATGACTCTTCCCTCGTAGTTTTCCAGAAGCTGGAAGACCGGGGGCTGGACAGTTATCCGCTGCACTACTACCTGGGACAAAGTCTCTGGCACACAGACGCGCCCAAGGCGGCTGACCTGGAACTGCAGCAGGCCTGGGCCATCGATTCGGCGGATGCCAGCCTGGCCCTGAGCATCGCCACCGTCAAATCAGAATATCACCAGCCGCTGCGGGAGATCCGGCACTGGCTGGACAAAGCCATGCAGATGATACAGCCCGATTCTTCCCTGGTCTCCCGCATCCACCAGCAATACGGACTGGGCTACTACCGCCTCCAGCAATTCGACCTGGCCATTCCACACTACCAGGAAGCCTATCGCTACAATCCCAAATTCACCTCCGCCCTTTCCACCATCGCCTACTGTTACGAACAGCAGAAGCAGTACAGGAAAGCGCTGGAATACTATGAGCGCTATCTGAAATTCGTCAAACCCGGTTCGAAAAATTACGAATTCGCCAGAAAGAGCATCGAATTCCTGAAAGGCGAACTCTTCATGGAGGACTGATCTGCGGCCTGCTTTTTGTTGAAGAATCGCTCGTTTTATAACAAACCCCCTTGTCTCATGCGAAACCATCTCTTTTTCCTCCTGCTTTTGCTGATTCTGGCAGCACGCCCTGCCGCTGCCCAGGTTGTCATTTACGGCGGCAGCCTGTTCAATATGGACCAGGGAAGCGTCAAAGTCAAGGTGCTGGAAGAAGGAAGCGAAAACCCCGTTTCCTACGCTTCGGCTTACCTGACGGCCAAAGGCGACACGCTGATCACCAACTTCACGCTGACCGATTCGACCGGCGTGGCCAATATCACCAAGGTGACCCGCGGAACCTATAACCTGACCGTAGAGATGCTGGGTTACAAGACCTACCGGAAAGAGCACTATGTTTCATTCTCCTGGGACAAGCAGACCGTGGACCTGGGCACCATTCACCTGGCCCAGGATACCGAGATGCTCGACGCTGCCAAGGTTACGGCCATCGGCAATCCCATCGAGGTGCGGCAGGACACCGTCATCTTCAACGCCTCCTCCTTCATCATCGGGCAGAACCAGATGCTGGAAGACCTGCTCAAGCGGATGCCCGGCATGGAGGTATCCAGCGACGGCACGGTGAAATACAACGGCGAGACCATCCAGAAAATCACCGTCGGCGGCAAGACTTTCTTCTTCGACGACCCGAAGATGGCCCTCAAGAACCTGCCGGCCAAGGTGGTCGATAAGGTGAAGGTCATCGACAAGGTGAGTGATTCCGAGCAGTTTACGGGCGTCGCCACGGACCGGGAAAAAGTGATGGATCTCGAATTCAAGCAGGAATTCAAAGATGGCTGGTTCGGCAATCTGGGCGGCGGCCTGGGCACCACGCTGGCCGGCGACCGCAAGGAAGAGATGGTGGATGACCGCGGACTCCTCTATTTGGCCAACGCGATGGTATCGGGCTACAACGAAAAGGACCAGATCACCGTGGTCGGCAGCGGCAACAACGCCCCGATCACGGATGACGGCGGCGTCATCGTCGCTTTCGGTATAGACGGTGAAATGCCTGCGGATGTGGGGGGCATCAAGACAAACCGCCAGCTGGGCGTCAATTATAACACGGAGCGCATCAAGAAGATGCAGACTTCCGCGATGGCCAGCTACAACTACAATTTCGGGGACAGCCGCAGCCAGTCGCAGCGACAGACTTTCGTCACGGACGGAAGCGACATTCTCTCCGATGCTTCCACGAAACGCTTTGCATCCAACGATGCCTTCAAGCTGGGGCTCGAGTTGAAAAACACTTCCCGCAAGAAGTTCCTTTTCAATTTCGAACCGCAGTTCAACTACACCCTCGGAAAGTCTGAAAGCTACAACGACAACGACGCCCGCCAGCGGGACGACGGCCTGCAGCTCAACCGTTCTTCTTCCAGCACCTACCTCGAATCGCGGCAGTTCAATCACAGCGCGTGGCTCAGTGCCGGCATCCGGAAACTGGGCAACGACCGCCGCAGCCTCACGTTCAACGCGAACTGGTCGGTCAGCGACTACGACGCCGACAGCCGGGAGTTTTCCCGGACCGAGCTCCGCGCGGCTGCCGACCCGGTCATCAAAGATCTTTTCTACGGGACCGACAACCGCAATTACACCGCGCGGGCAGGCATCTCCTATATCGAGCCGCTCGCCAAACTCTGGGTGCTTTCCGTTGATGTGAACGGCTTTGCTTCCGTGCGGGACAACAACAAGAACGCTTTCAACCGGACCAGCGGCGAGGCCGGCTTCGACGCCTCCGTGCTGGACAAAGGGAACTACCGCGAGCGCAACGACTACTACTCCACCGCGATGCGCAACGATTACTATTATTTGCAGGAAATCGTGCAGTTCCAATACAAGAAGGAACGGACGAGCGTCCAACTGGGTTTCCAGCTGCAGGAATCCCTCAACGAGACCCGTTCCCGTTCGCTGGGACGCGACACCCAGACCGGCATCGGCGAATGGCTGCTCGACTGGAGCCCCTATGTCAACCTCCGCTTCGGCAAAGCGCAGCGCGAACTGGGCATCTTTTATACCGGACGATCCAGCCAGCCGTCCAACAGCAACCTCATTCCGGTGCTCGACATCTCGGTTCCGACCCGGCAGCAGCTCGGCAATATCTACCTCCAGCCCAGTTTCCGCCAGAACCTGAATTTCAACATAAGGCTGAACAACCCGCAGGCGCAGTGGAACTGCATGCTCTACGGAGGACTCCACATAATATCGCGCCAGACCGTCACGGCCAGCTGGTTCGACAGCGACGGTATCCAGTACAGCATCCCGGTCAATTCCGGAAAACCTTCTTTAAGTGCGGATGTGTTCGCCGTAGCCGGACTTCCGCTGTCCGCCGACAAGAAATTCCGCATCAGCATGAACATCTCCGCCATTGCGAACCGCTCGGTCAGTTACCAGAATACCCGCCGGCTTGCGGGGCTGGATGCCGACAGTTTTGACTACACGGCATTCATGGAACAGTTCTGGGGCAACAGCGACGGCAGCAATTTCTACGAAGGCCGCAGCGGGTTCAGCGAAAGCCTCACCCATTCTTTCAACCTCAGTCCGTCCCTGTCCTTCTCCTACCGCAGCGAACACCTGTCTGCCGGTCTGAGCGGCAGAACGAGTTACCGAAGCACCCGCTATTCGCTCGACAGCGCCGCCGACACGCGGACCTGGGCAAGCTCTTTCGGCGGACACTTCACCTGGACAACTCCGCACGGATGGGAGCTCAATTCCAATGCGCATTATTACTTCTACAATGGCTATCTGGACGGTTTCTACACGCCGTACCTGAACTGGAACGCCAGCGTGACCAAGAACATCAAGGCCTGGGCCATCGGACTCCATTTCAATGACATCCTGAACTCCGTCCGCTCAACCTCGCATACGGTCACGGCCAACTACATCGAGGATTCCATGCGGAACCAGCTGGGCCGCCACATTTACGTGAGCGTCAAGTGGAATTTCGGCAAGCTGAACGCCGCCAAGAGCGGCAATGCCCGCCGTGCCGCCCTCCGGATGCAGGGGGCGTTCTGATCTACCACTTGTTATAGTGGATGTTCTCCGGTTTCCACTTGTTCTTGGGCGCGGGGCTCTCGGCGGGATAGCCGACCGGAACGATGGCGAGCGGCGTCACGGTCTCGGGGATGCCGAGATAGGTCCGGATGCGGTTCACGGAACGCTCGATCGGATAGCAGGAAAGCCAGACGGCGCCCAGGTCCAGGGCCGTGGCGGCCAGCAGCAGATTCTCCGTGGCGGCCGAACAGTCTTCGTACCAGTAGGGATTCGGCTCCCGGACCGGTTCTGCATCCGGCGCGGCGCCGTGCGGCCGGCGCAGGCGGGTATTCTCGCCACAGACGACGATCACGGCGCCGGCCGTGACGACCATCTTCTTGTGGACCTCTCCGCTATAGAGTCCCGCTTTCACTTCATCATCGGTGATGACGATGAAACGCCACGGCTGTTCATTCGCGGCCGTCGGCGCCGCCATCGCGGCATCGAGCAAGGTATTGATCTGTTCTTCAGACAGTTTCTCGCCGGTGAAACTACGGATGCTGGTCCTGGCCTTGATCACTTCAAGCGCACTTTTGGGGGCGGGCTGCGCCTTTTTCCCGCAAGCGGCTGCCACCATCATCGCAGCCACCAGCGCCCCTATGAACAAAGTTTTTTTCATAGCACAAAGATAGACAAATAAATCTTTGAATCTTTGCGCTGCAACGGACGCATCAGGCAGTCAGCGACTTATGCAAGGTGATACCCCTCAAAAGCAGAGGGGTCATCATCCGTAACGATCTGAACCACAAATGTGTACATTGCAGCAATAATGGCCTGAACCGAGGATGGGAAGGGCGGAGCGGCGGATGGGGTTTTGCCGAGCGAGCATTTTTCTGCGAGCGAGGTAAAACCCCGGAGCCGCAGAGGTGCAGGCGGACATAGTAGTCTGACATGGTAGTCTGACTTTATTTCGCTATCTTTGTAGAAACCAAAAAAAGAAGAAAAAGCCATGATTTACGATTTCACGATCACGACCGGTACGGGCGAAACGCTTTGCCTGGCTGACTATAAAGGAAAGGTCATCCTGATTGTCAACACAGCGACCGGCTGCGGATTTACGCCGCAGTATGCGCCTATCGAACAACTCTACAAGGACTATCACGACAAAGGCCTCGAGATTCTCGACATTCCTTGCAACCAGTTCGGCGGCCAGGCCCCGGGCTCAGACGAAGAGATCCACGCGTTCTGCACCCTCCATTTCAACACGACTTTCCCGCAGATGCGGAAAGCCGATGTCAACGGGCCGGACGAACTGCCGCTCTATACCTGGCTGAAGTCCCAGAAAGGTTTCGCCGGTTTTGGCGACCATCCCAAGGCTGGCGTCCTGGGAAATCTCGCGGCCAAGTCCGATCCCGACTGGGCAACCTCTCCCGACATCAAGTGGAATTTCACCAAGTTCGTCGTTGACCGGGAAGGCACAGTCGTAGCCCGTTTCGAGCCCACCGACGATATGGCCAAGGTTGAAAACTGCATCAAGGCCTTGCTGTAGCCAGCCGGCACACATACAAAGGTGCTGTCATGAAGCAAATCCTGCATTTCCTGGAAAGATTGTCCCGGCACAATGAGCGGGAATGGTTCAATGCGCATAAGAAGGAATATGTCAAGGCGCGGGACCGGTTCACGGCGCTGACCGGACAGGTGCTGGACGGAATCCGGCGCTTTGACGACAGGATCGAGCTGCTGGATCCGGCGGCCTGTTGCTACCGCATCTACCGAGACCTGCGTTTCAGCAAGGACAAGACGCCTTACAAGACCCACATGGGATTCTATATCAATCCCGGTGGCAAGAAATCGGGGTACAGCGGCTACTATTTCCACGTGGACGGAACGGGGCATCATATGCTTGCCGTCGGGGACATCTTTTTCGAGCCGGCCGTGCTCAAAATCCTGCGCGAAGACATCGAGATGGGCGGCGGCGATTTCCGGCAGATCCTCGCCGCCGTGGATCCGCGGCTGCATCTCGACCGGGAGGGCGCGCTGAAGCGGGTCCCCAACGGTTTCCCCGCCGACAGTCCGGATGCTGAATACTTGAAACTGAAGTCCTTCTGCCTCTTCTTCGAACCGGACGAGGATTTCATCCGCTCGCCTGGCCTGGCCGGTCGCCTCGTGGAAATCTTCCGGACCACCAAGCCTTTCCTCGACTACCTCAACCGCGCCATCGCATTCAGCCGCGACCCGGACGCAGATTCTTTGTAACTTTTCGTGTTGTTTTGCGTCCCGGAAGAAAACAAACGAATTTATGCGAGTTAAACTGTTGCTGGCCCTTGCCGGCGCCTTCTTCTGGTCGATAACGGCAAACGCCCAATTCATTCCCGGTGGCATCTTCGAGAAGAATCAGGGCAACGTCCTGGTCAAAGTGCTGGAGCAAGGATCCGACAAGCCTGTCCCCTACGCCTCGGCCTACCTGACGGCAAAGAATGATACCCTGATCACGAATTTCACGCTCACGGACACGGCGGGCGTGGCCCGCATCCAGAAAGTCACGCGCGGCACCTACATGCTGACGGTCGAGATGCTGGGCTACAAGACCTACAGCAAGGAGCACTACTTCTCCTTCAGCTGGGAGCGGGATTCCATCGACCTGGGCACCGTGTTCCTGGCCGAAAACGCCGAAGTGCTGGATGCAGCCCATGTCTCGGCGATCGGCAATCCCATCGAAGTGAAGCAGGACACCATCATCTTCAACGCTTCTTCCTTCCTCATCGGGGAGAACCAGATGCTCGAAGACCTGCTCAAGCGCATGCCCGGCATGGAGGTTTCGAAAGACGGAACGGTGAAATACAACGGGGAATCCATCCAGAAAATCACCGTGGGCGGCAAGACTTTCTTTTTCGACGACCCGAAAATGGCCCTCAAGAACCTGCCGGCCAAGGTTGTGGACAAAGTCAAGGTCATCGACAAGGTGAGTGATTCCGAGCAGTTTACAGGCGTGGCCACCGAGCGGGAAAAAGTGATGGACCTGGAATTCAAGCAGGAATTCCAGAAAGGGTGGTTCGGCAACGCCACGGTCGGCGCCGGTACGACACTGGCCGGCTCGCGCGAGGACGAGATGGTGGACAACCGCGGCTTTCTCTACAGCGGCAATGCCATGGTCTCGGGCTACAATGACAAGGACCAGCTTGTCGTCGTAGGCGGCGCCTATAATGCGCCGATCGCCGATGACGGTGGCGTCGTCGTCATCCGGAATTCCGAAAACGAAGGTTCCGTCGTCATCGGCGGCGCAATGACAGACGGCGGCATCCAGACCTACCGCCAGGCAGGCGCCAACTACAACACCACGCGCATCAAGGGGATGGAGACCACGACGGCGGCCAACTACAACCACTCCTTCATCGATTCGCGCAGCCGCTCGGAGCGCAACACGTTCGTTTCAAGCGGCAGCGATATCTTTACCGAAACGGAAAACAAAAGTTTCTCGTCCGCCGACAACGCCAAAATCAACTTCGAAATCAAGAATACCGACCGGAAGAAAATCCTGTTCTCCTTCGAGCCGGTTTTCCGCTATTCCGGAACAAAGACGGAACGCTACAACGAGAACAGTTCCCGCCAGACAGAAGACGGCCTGCACCTCAACAGCGCCACGGCCAGCAACTATGGCGAAAGTAGGCAGTTCGCGCACAACGCATCCTTCACGTTCGGCATCAAGGGCCTGGGTGACAAACGCCGCAACCTCACGCTCTCCGGCTATTATTCCTTGTCCGACCAGCGCGGGGACAGCCGCGAATTCTCGCAGACCTTCCTGCAGGATCCCGCCACGCCCGTTACCCGCGACCTGTTCTACGCGACGGGCACCCGCAACTACAGCGCTACCGCCCGCCTGAGTTATGTCGAACCGCTGGCCGAAAAATGGACCCTCTCGCTTAACCTCAACGGCAACGGCTACTGGCGCAATTACGGAAAAGATGCGTTTGAGCGCTCGGCCGGACAAGCCGGGTTCAACGCTTCGGTCATCGACAAGAAGGACTATACCCGCAAAAACGAGTTTTACTCCAGCGCGACGGACAACCGCTATATCTATATCTACGAAATCCTACAGCTGCAGTACAAGAAGAACGCAACCTCCCTGCAGTTCGGTGCCCAGATGCAGGAGACGCTCAATGAGACCCGCGCCCGCTCGCTGGGCCGCGATACCGAAACCGGCCTGGGCGAATGGCTGCTGGACTGGAGCCCCTATTTCAACTTCCGCTGGGCGAAGCAGCAGACCAGTTTCAATCTCTCCTACAGCGGCCGGTCCACCCGTCCCTCCGCCACCCGGCAGCTCCCCGTGCTGGACATTTCCGTGCCGACGCGGCTCCAGCTGGGCAACATCTACCTGAGACCGGCATACAGTCATTCCCTCAGCGGCGGCATATCTTCGAACAATCCCCAGAAACAACTGCTTTTCAACCTCTTTATGGATCTTTCCCTGAACCAGCGGCAGACGGTCACGGCCAGCTGGTTCGATGAAGACGGCATCCAATACGCCATTCCGGTCAATTCCGCGAAACCGGCTTTGGGAGGCATGCTGTTTGCCGGTTCGCAGATTCCATTGACGAAAGACAAGCGGCTGCGGCTGTCCGCCGGCCTGAACGGGACCCTGAGCCGCTCTGTCAGTTACCAGAATACCCGTCGCATCGAGGGACTGGATGTTGATGCCTTCGACTATGCCCGCTTTATGGAATCCTTCTGGGGCGATGAGCGCGGCGAACACTTCTATTCCGGCAAGAGCGGATTCAGCGAAAGCATCACCAACAGTCTGCGGATCAGTCCCCACCTCGGCATCAGTTACCGCGGGGACCGTTTCAATGTCGGCCTGCGCGGAGCGACAACCTGCCAACAGGCCCACTATTCGCTGGACAGTGCAGCGGATACCAGGACCTGGAGCAGCAACCTCCTCTTCGATACGGACTGGACCACGCCGCACAGCTGGGAACTGGGAACGGAACTCAATTACTATTTCTTCAAGGGCTTTCCCTCCGGCTACAACGACCCCTACCTGATGTGGAACGTCAAGTTAACGAAGAACATCAAGCAGTTCGCCATCGGCTTCCACCTGAATGACGTCCTGAACAGCACGCGGACCACGCGGCACATCGCCAGCGAGAACTATGTAGAAGACGTGATGTACAACCAGCTGGGCCGCAATATCGCCCTCACGCTGAAATGGAATTTCGGCAAATTGAATGCGACGCGGGGCCGCAAGGCCAGCAACGCCGCGATGGACATGATGTTCTGAACCGGTGAAAAAAAATAATCGGGATGCTTGGCCGTTTGCCGGAAATCTCGTAATTTCGCAGTCGATTCAAGCAACGGGGTATTAGCTCAGTTGGTAGAGCGATAGGTTCGCAATCTATAGGTCAGGGGTTCGAATCCCCTATGCTCCACAAACAACGCTGCAAATCAGCACGTTACAGTAATTACGCATAAACTTGCCATGTTTATGCGTAATTTTTTAGGTGAACAGATCCTCAGCTACTACCTCTGAATCCACGACATCCTTGTTCACACCATCAGCCACGCCGAAGGTTGTCACAAAAGTGATGTCCAGCCCATCAGAGGTCTTTTCCACTTGTTTGAACAACTGCTTCCTCTCGCGGACATCCTCCGCGTAGGATTTCTTGATGACGAAAGGACCGACGGAGAACTTCATCTCACAAAGGTTGATGATGTGGTCTCCGCGTGCAATAAGCAGGTCAATCTGCGCTTTCCTGCCCGGTTCATTCTTGCCCGGAACATAGCGCCACGAGGACGCCGATGTGGAAATGCCGGAGATACCCAGGCTCTTACGGATTTGAGGAAGGTGGGTAAGACAGATCAGTTCAAACGCATATCCCTGCCAGGACTCCACAGAATGGGAATTGTAATTGTGTGTCCACCACTCCTCATCCTTGCTGTCAATGGCATTTACAAACTTGTAATAGAACAACGTATAGAAGTCCACAAGCCTATACAGGGTGCCCCTGGACTTGTTCCCGAATTGCTGGAAGGAGATAATGAAATCGCAGCGCTCCAGGTTCTTCAAGACGGTCGTTAGGCGCTCACCGTCAAGACTGGATCCTTTCTTGATTTCAGAGTAGGTTAATCCGTTGTGGTTGCTGTTGAGCAAGGCGACGACTTCCAGATACTTGTCCACCTTGTTGAAAACGGCATTGAAAAGTTCGTCGAATTCAGTCTTTAACTCTGCATTCCGGCGGAAGAACAGACGGTCAACATTGGCCAACAGCGTCTGTTTCGGGTCCAGCAGGCTCAAATAGAAAGGCACACCGCCCATAATTTGATATAGCTGAAGAATCTGGTAACGGCTCCAACGGAACCCTCTGCTTTGTAGATACTCCTCCGTTTCTTTTAAATTGAAGGGCCGGATATAAATGTTGTTCGTGATTCTCGCGTGCAAGCCACCGATATTCTCCACGAATTTATCCACCATCCAGGAAGATGCCGAACCGCTTGCAATCAGAACAATGTCGCTGCGGCGTGATCCCCAACTGTTCCAGAAAGACTCAAATGCCTCCACGAACTCCGACTGAGGCGTGTCAATCCATGGCATCTCGTCGATGAAGATGACCTTGCGCTTATCCTCCGGAAGGCTCTCAATATATTCTTCCAGGGCATCAAAGGCCTCCTCCCAGGAAGAGAGTTTTGGCTGGATTTTGAGACCGGCTGCTTTCTTCAGCGCCTTGGCGAACCCGCGCAGTTGCTTTGCCTTGGTGAGTTTAAACCCGCCGACGAAGGAGAAATCGTATTGTTTGTCGAAGAACGTGTCCACAAGGAACGTCTTTCCGACACGCCTTCGGCCATACACAATTACCAACTCTGAACGGTCACTCTCGTAACAACGTTTCAGTTCAGCCATCTCCGCCTCCCGGGCGATTATCTTGGGTTCCTTCATATCAAGTGCATATTAATTCAGTGCGAAGATAACAATTATTCTTTTACCTACAATAGAAAGTGAGACCTTTTTGTACTTTATCTTCAAAAATTTCGGAGATAAAGTACGTTTACCTTACACTTTTTCGAAAGTCATTCTGCAAACTTAATCCTCAGCCCTAAGATACCCGTGACGGACCAAATCTTCCCGGCTCCGGACAGGACTGGTGTAACCGTCTGCAATCACGAAAAGGTTATCCGCAACGGAGGAGATGGCGTCATAGTTATGATCAGTCAACGGGGTATTAGCTCAGTTGGTAGAGCGATAGGTTCGCAATCTATAGGTCAGGGTTTCGAATCCCCTATGCTCCACCGAAATCCCCCTCAGAGCAGTCTGAGGGGGATTTTCGTATCAGTATGTCGCTCGTCCGTCCCGTTGATTGTCATCTTGCTGGTGGCCATCTTTCTGGCAGTGAATGTTCACCGCGACTGGTGGCCGTCTCTCCAGTGGTCATCTTTCTGGCGGTGACCGGTGCACCGCTCCGCTGTCGCGGGCGAAGAATCGTCCCCGCTTGCCACGACACAGACAGATGTGCCGCTCCGTACGTGTCGCGGAGGGTTTCCGGGCCGAAAACGCAGTTTTCGTGCCGCGACACAGACAGGATAGACAAATGGCCGGTGTCGTGGCAGGCAGGCGGCAATCAGGCTTTCGTCGGTTGCATTTCGCGGCGACGCCTTTCGCCAAAGTGTGCGCGGCGGACCGGCCATAGACAGCGTGGGATACGCTTTTTGCTGCGCGCACTCACCTTTGAAAGGCCGATGTGCGCAGCTATCTTGCGTTATACGGTATCTGGCCGGTCCTTTGTGCGCGCACTTTGGCGGGAAACACTGACCAGCGGACAAATCCGGTGACGAATACAGACAAGCAGATTATTGTTTTGACGCGACGGTGATGTAGAAGCGCTCTCGTTGCCGTCGCGTCATTCTTTTCGGGAAATTGCCTTAATCGCTGCCGCGACGGCACTGTCAGGCTGTTCACATCGTCGTCGTGACCAAACAATACGTGATGCGGGCACGGCTGGCCGACGAAAAGTCCGTTCGGCCTTCCTGTATCCACCCGATTTTGGCGGTGATCCAGAATAACGGGATTCTTTATAGCAGCATCGCCCGCAATTCCGGGACGGAAGAGGCGAGGCGGGTGCGGGAGGGCGCAGGGCTGGCGGCGGCCAGGTCGGCCGCGGAGCGGTAGCCCCAGGTGACGGCGACGGCGGCGATGCCGGCGGCGGCCGCCGTGTGCAGGTCGGTCGGGGAATCCCCGACCAGCACGGCCCGGGCCGCAGACGCCGGTGCGGGCAGTCCCGCCAACGCCGCCGCCTCTTCGACGATGGCGGGGTCGGGCTTGAGGGGATGGCCGGGACGGTTCCCCAGGATGGCGGCAAAACGGATGTCCGAGAAGAATTCCCGGATCAGCTGGTCGGTCCCTTCCTGGAACTTGTTGGAGACGACGGCCAGCTTCACCCCTGCCCTGTCGAGTCCGGCAAGCAGGTCCGGGATCCCGGGGTAAGGACGGGTGTGCCGGTCGATATGCGCCGAATAATAGGCCTTGAAGTCGGCCAGGCAGGCATCGACATAGGCGTCGTCGCCGCGGAAGGCTTCCGGGAGCGCTTTCCAGATGAGATTGCGCACGCCGTGACCGACCATCGTCCGGCAGGTTTCCAGGCTGTGGCAGGGATGTCCGTGCACACGCATGGCATGGTTGACGGCCGCTGAGAGGTCGGCCAGGGTATCGAGCAGCGTCCCGTCGAGATCGAAGAGGACAAGTGCGTATCTAGTAGTCATCTACATTGTTGCGGCAAAGGATATCCATGTGCAGGTAGTTGTCGCGGCGCTGCGGTTCGCGGTTCAGGACGAGATAGTCCACCAGGGAATTGACCGCCAGGCGGGTCTGTTCGTCGGTATGCTGTGTGATGAGGTAGCGGACCGCACCGCTGCGCAGGGCGGCCAGGTTCGCGTCCAGATTGTCGAAACCGATGGCGCGGGGCCTCCGGTCTTCCGGCAGGGTGTTCAGCCACGGGGCGACCAGATGGATGCGTGAATTGAACATCACAAGGTGGGTGATGCCCGGATTGGCGTCGAAAAAGGCCGACAGGGTCGCGGCGATGCCGTCCGGGTCGTGCGGGTCGATATACACGCTCAGCAGGTCAACATCCGGGAAGCGTTCCCGCATGAAGTCGCGGAAGCCGGACTGCCGGACCGCCGTCGGGTCGCTCTTGCGGTTCTTGTCGTGGATGATCCGGACGATGGCGACTTTCATGGCGATATTGGCAGCCGGGACAGCCGGGACCGAGTCGAACAGGAGTTCGGCGCAGAGATAGCCGCTCTTGTACATCGGCATGCCGTAGAATGTGTGGTAGCCGTCTTCTTCGAGTTTCGTATCCACATAAGAATAAGGAATCCCCCGCTCCCGGAGCGTGGCGGCCAGCAGCGTCGTCTCGGTCCGGAATACCGGGGCCATGACGACAGCCGACGGCTCCAGGGCCATCAGCCGCGCGACGGCGTCCCGGAACGAATCGAGGTCATACTGGTCGTACGTGACCGTCTCGATGATGACGTGAAAGGTCCGGGCATACTCTTTCGCCAGGGAAGCGCCCCGGCTGGCCATGTCCCAGTACTCGCCCGGGCGGAAACTGGGCAGCAGGATGACGATGACCCGCGGTTTGTCGTGGGCCAGGATTGACGCATAGATATTGGGCTCATAGCCAATATCCTTGATGACGCGCATGACGTCATCGTAGCTCTGTTTCGAGACGTCGCCCCGGTTATGGATCACCCGGTCCACGGTTCCCCGGGAGACACCTGCCATCCGGGCGACATCCTTGAGCGTGATTTTTCCTTTGTTGTCTTCCATAATTTAAAACGAAAAGGGGCTTCTCCTATTCGGATGGCAAGACAAATATAATGCTTTTTTCGATGCGTTGAAACAGCCTGTCCGTGCGCGAGCACGGATTTCTGTGCGCGAGCACGGAATTAAGGATCAAAGAATTATATAAAAATCTTTTGGAAAAAATATGCATTCTCCGTACCTTTGCAAGAACGGCTCCAATCCGCTTGGACGAAGTGAAGACAATAGTATAATCATATTCAATTAATCTACAAGACTATGTACGCAAACGAATGGAAAAAGAACGCCTTTGGCGTGATGGACAAGATCGAAGCAACGCAAATGGAGAACATCAAGAAGGTCGCTACCCTGATGGCAGACTGCATCCAGTCCGGCCACATGGTCCACACCTTCGGCTGCGGTCACGCCAACCTGCCGATTGAGGAGATGTACCCGCGCATCGGCGGCTTCGTGGGCTTCCACCCTATCTGCGAGCTTCCGCTGACCTTCTTCACCCACATCGTCGGTGAGATGGGTATCAACCAGTTCCTCTGGCTTGAGCGCGCAGAAGGCTACGGCAAAGCCATCATGAGCAGCTGGAACTTCAACGAGAACGATATCATGTGGATCTTCTCCCACACCGGCATCAACGCCGTCAACATCGAAGTGGCCCTCGAAGCCAAGAAACGCGGCATGAAGGTCGTCGTCTTCGGATCGGCCGGCGAGACCGGCGACAAGCCCGGACGCCACTCCAGCGGCAAGAACCTCTTCCAGGTCGCCGACTACGTGGTCGACTCCTGCTGCCCGCTCGTGGACGCTTCGGTGAAGATGAAGAAGGAATACGACAAGATCGGCCCGCTCTCGACCGTGGCCTTCGTCACCCTGGTCTGGATGACCATCTGCACGGTCGCCGAGATCCTCGAGGAACGCGGTGTCAAGCTCTACATCCACCCTTCGCACAACAACCCCGGCGATACGACGGCAAGCGAGCGCCTGGATGCCTGCATCAAGAAGTACAAAGCCCTTGTGGCCGGTGTCTAAGAGAAGGTCTCCTGACCTGAGAAACGAGAAGCCGCTAATCCAGCGGCTTCTTTGATTTATTGAAGACGGCGGCGGTCGCCAGGCCGGAAATGATGTGCCAGACGCCCCACCAGGCCGTGATCACGAGCATGCCGCCATGGGGCGGCAGCGCGGCGAAGATCGGCGTACCCAGCAGCAGTACCAGCCCGAGCCCCGAATTCTGGATGCCCGTCTCGATGGTCAGGGTGCGACGGTCGCGGCGCGGCAGCCTGAACAGCGCGGCCGTATTGTAACCGATCGTCAGCGCCAGCAGGTTATGGATAAAGACGACCAGGAAGATGTATCGGATGCACTTCATGAACGCGTCCATGTTGCCGGCGAATGAAAGGATGACCATCGCCAGGAAGAACACGATACTCGCGTATTGGAAAGGTTTCTTGAGCTTTTCAGCCACTTTCGGCAGATAGTGGGAAGTCAGGATACCCAGCGTCAAGGGCACGCCCAGCAGGATGAAAATGGTCTTGAAAACATCCCACAGGGGAATCACCAGGTGCGGCACGGCGCCCTTTACCTCGGCGATCTTCAGGAAAAGATTGCCGTAAAGCCAGAAATTGAAGGGCGTGGTCAAGACGGCCAGGGCCGTACTGATGGCCGTCAGCGATACGGAAAGCTCGATATTGGCCTTGGACAGCGAACTGATGAAATTGGAGATGTTGCCGCCCGGGCAGGAGGCCACCAGGATCATGCCCAGGGCCATCGTCCAGGATATCCAGCCGAGTTTCCCCATCAGCAGGGCCAGCAGGAAGGTCAGCAGCGGCAGGAGGATCAGCTGGCAGCACACGCCGACGATCACGGATTTCGGCTTCTTGAAAACATCGACGAAAATGTGGGGCTTGATGCCGAGGGCGACACCATACATCACGAAAGCAAGGACGATGTTGATGGTGTTCATGCCACCCGCATTCAGGGTGACATCAATGCTGTCGATCGCGGCAGAAACTTCGGGTTTCATGGGCTTGGTTCAGGTCTATTGGGCGATAAATCTATATAGGATCCAGCCGGGCTGGGATTTGGCAGCGTCGGCGGAGGCGGAGAAACGGGAGCGTCGGGCGGCATCCACGGCGAAGGAATGGAGCGATGCGTCGGCCGAAGAACCGTCGGCACGGACTTTGGCGGCCGTCACACGGCCGGCTGGGTTCACTTCGATATCGACGAGCACATCCCCTGCCCCATATCCCTTGTAGGCCGGGACGGGCAGGCTCAGCGCCTTGCGGCCTTCCAGTTCATAGGAAATGACGGACGGGCCCTGGTAGGCGGGCGCCGGTTCGGAAGACTCCACACCCTGCTGCGGGTTCATGTCCACAAGCTCTTCCGCGGCCTGCTGGGAGAGCGCATCGCGGCGGGAGGCGTCAAGCTTGCGCTGCAGTTCCCGCGCCTCGTCGTACACTTCCGAAGGATTCTTGAAACGGTCGTCCTTGAGCCGGCTGCCGGCATCGACCTCCACGTTGCGGATGCGCTGCTGCGGCTGGCGGGCGAGCATGTCCTCCAGGTTCTTGTTGACTTCCTCCTTCAGTTCAATCTCTTTCTGGAGCTTTTCAAGCTCTTCCTGCCGGGTAAAATCGAGGACGAAGGTATTCTCGCTCGTGGCCACATGGCCGATGGATACGATCAGCAGGATGACCAGGACGGACAGATGGAAGACCAGGGTCGTGTAGAAACCGACCCTGTCTTCCTTGTTCTTTCCGCCCCACCACTTCATCACTCCTGCTCCTTTTCCTTGGCCATCTTCCGGATGCCGGAAAGCAGCACGTTGATGGCCACCTTGTTGTGCCCGCCCTGGGGCACGATGATGTCGGCATAGCGCTTGCTCGGAGCGATGAACTGCAGGTACATGGGCTTGACCGTCTTGGTGTAGCGGTCGATGACCCACTCTACGTTCTTGCCGCGTTCCACGATGTCGCGCGTGATGACACGCATCAGGCGGTCATCGTCGTCGGCATCCACGAACACTTTGATGTCGAGTTCCTTCATCAGCGGTTTGCAGGTAAAGATGAGGATGCCTTCCACGATGATGATGTCGGAAGGCTCCACATGCACGGTCTCGGGCTGACGGGTGCAGGTGATGTAGGAATAGGTGGGCTGGTCGATGGCCCGCCCGGCCTTGAGTTCCCTGAGATGCTTGACCAGCAGGTCCCAGTCGATGGAATCCGGATGGTCGAAATTCAGGGCCTGGCGTTCCTCCATCGAGAGGTGTCCCTGATCCTTGTAGTAGGAGTCCTGCGGGATGACCGTCACCTGTTCGTGCGGGGACATCCTGCGGGTGATTTCGCGGACAACCGTGGTCTTGCCAGAGCCGGAGCCGCCTGCAATACCGATGATGAGCATAGTCTAAGTATTTGGTATGTCTGGGTTAAAATTCTGCCGTCTTGGGGGTACGCGGGAACGGAATCACGTCGCGGATGTTGCTCATGCCGGTAACAAAGAGCAGCAGGCGCTCGAAGCCGAGGCCGAAACCGCTGTGCGGGCAGGTGCCGAATCGGCGGGTATCGATATACCACCAGAGGTTGGTCGTATCCATCTTCAGCTCCGCGATGCGGCGGTTGAGCTTCTCAAGCGAAGCCTCGCGCTCGCTGCCGCCGATGATCTCGCCGATCTTCGGGAAGAGGACATCCGTGCCGCGGACGGTCTTACCGTCGTCGTTCTGCTTCATGTAGAAGGCCTTGATGTCCTTCGGGTAATCCGTCAGGATGACGGGTTTGCCGAAATGCTTCTCCACCAGGTAGCGTTCGTGTTCGCTCTGCAGGTCCACACCCCACGACACCGGGAATTCGAACTTCTGGCCGCTGGCCTCGAGGATCTTGATGCCTTCGGTGTAGGTCAGCCGCACGAACTCGGTCGAAACGACACTCTTGAGCCGTTCGATCAGTTCGGGATCGATCATCTTGTTGAGGAAAGCCAGGTCGTCCTGGCAGTTGTCGAGGGCATACTGCACCAGATACTTGATGAATTCTTCCTCCAGATCCATCAGGTCGTTCACGTCGTAGAAGGCCATCTCGGGCTCCACCATCCAGAATTCGGCCAGATGGCGCGGCGTATTGGAGTTCTCGGCGCGGAAAGTCGGGCCGAAGGTGTAGATGCTGCCCAGCGCCGTGGCGCCGAGTTCACCTTCCAGCTGGCCGCTCACGGTGAGCGAAGTCTGGCGGCCGAAGAAATCCTGGCTGTAATCGATCTTGCCCTCTTCCGTACGCGGGAGATTGTCCAGGTCGAGGGTCGTCACCTGGAACATTTCACCGGCGCCTTCGCAGTCACTGGCCGTGATCAGCGGGGTATGAAGGTAATAAAATCCCTTGTCGTTGAAGAATTTATGAATGGCGAATGCCATCGCGTGGCGGATGCGGAGCACCGCACCGAAGGTATTGGTGCGCGGACGCAGGTGGGCGATCTCGCGCAGGAATTCCATGCTGTGTCCCTTTTTCTGGAGCGGGTAGCTCTCCGGATCGGCCGTGCCGTAAATTTCGATCTCGCGGGCCTGGACCTCCACGGCCTGGCCGCTGCCCATCGACGGCACGAGGTCGCCGCGGACGCAGAGGCAGGCGCCCGTGGTGATCTGTTTCATCAGGGCCTCGTCAAATTTGGCAAGGTCGCAGACGACCTGGATATTGTTGATGGTCGATCCATCGTTCAGGGCGATGAAGGCCACGTTCTTGTTTCCCCGTTTGGTGCGGACCCAGCCCTTCACCACAACATCGTTCTGGGGCTGTCCGCTCAAATAATCCTTGATTCTTTTCATTCTTATTCTGTTACCATTTGATTTCTTTGGATGCTTCGCTCTCGTTCCAGCACTTGTCCACGACCGTGACCACATAGCGGTGTTTACCATTCCGCTTTTCGGCGGGTTTGTACTGCGTGTCGCGGGTGATCTTGACTATATGGCTGCTCTGCGAGATGTCGGGGGTCTGCCCGGCGTCGAAGCGATAGACCACATAGAAATGCGGCTGCTGCAGCACGTCATCGGTCTGGACCGCCTGCCAGGAAATACCGCGGCCGGATACCTTGATGGAAGCCACCGGCTCCGGTGCGACGGCATCCAGGTCGGTATAGGCCGGTATCAGGGCCAGGTCTTTCTGATAGACGCGCTTCAGGGAATCCTGCAGGGCGAAGGGCTTGCGATCGGTCCGCGGCGGGCGCTGCGGGCCGTCGCGGCGGGGCTGCGCCTGCGGTGCCAGCGACCAGCCGGGCCACCACACATTGCCGTCCACGTTCGGCAGGTCCCGGACCAGCTGGAATTTGCGCGCGGTCTGGGTGACGGCAGGATTCTCAAGATCCGGTTCGCTGAAAGTGCCGATGCTCTGGCCGATGTAGAGCTGACCTTTGTAATTCTTGTCATTCCACCAGTGGATCAGCTCGTCGTAGTCGGCGGCGGGATGACCGATGCGCCAGTACAGCTGCGGGACGATATAGTCGATGTATCCCTTTTCGGCCCAGGCCGGCACGTCGGCGAACAGTTGCTCGTAATTGGACAGGCCGTTGGTCTGGCTGCCACTGCCGTCGGGGGTGTCTTTCTTGTTGCGGTGGATGCCGAAGGGCGAGATGCCGAAGCGGACCCAGGGCTTGATGGCCTTGATGGTATCGTTCACCGCATGGATGAGCGTCTCCACATTGTGGCGGCGCCAATCCCCTTTCTGCCAGTATTCAAAGCCCTGTGCGGCGGCATACTTCACGAAGGAAGCATCGTCGTGGAATTCTTCGAAGGCGACGGGATAGGGATAGAAATAATCGTCAAAATGGATGGCGTCCACATCGTAACGCGACACGATGTCGGCGATGACCTTCACCGTATGGGCGATCGATTCGGGCTCGCCGGGATCGAAATACAGCTGCTTTCCGTAGCGTTTGAAGATTTCCGGCTTCCGGAAATACAGGTGCTCGGGGCAGAGCTGCTCCTGATCGGTGGAAGTCACGCGATAGGGATTGAGCCAGGCGTGCAGTTCCATCCCGCGGGCATGGCACTGTTCGACCATGAACTGCAGCGGATCCCAGAACGGATCGGGCGCGACGCCCTGCTCACCGGTGAGAAAGCGGGTCCACGGTTCGATCGATGATGCATAAAAGGCATCGGCCTGCGGCCGGACCTGGAAGATCACGGCATTGCAGCCCTGGGCCTGGAGCTCGTCGAGCGTGGCGGTGAACCACTGCTGGATCTGCTCACGCGAAAGGGTCTTGATCTGCTGGTTGCCTACGATGTGGAGCCAGGCGCCACGGAATTCGCGCTTGGGAAGCTCCTGCGAAAAGGCGGTAACGGCGGCAAGAAGTGCCAGGGTCAGGATGGAAAAATAACGTCTCATTATTGGCGGGTTGCGAAGGGAATGCCCATCGCTGCACAGATTTTCTTAGGAATGTCGGTGTTGTCCTGCCGGCCGGCGAACTGCGCGGATCCAGCACCGATGGCCCAGACCGGAACAGGGCCGCCGGCGTGCGAAAGCGTCGTCCAGCCGATGCGCGCTTCTTCATTCACGCTGTCGATGGACTGCTGGTCGTTCATATATTTCTCGACATCCGTAGATGCAGAGGCACGCGTGATCTTGTCGATGACCGTCAGGTCATAATTGTAGCCTTTCCGTCCCAGCGCGATGCCGCCGGTCTCATGGTCGGCCGTCACGACAATCAGCGTTTCATCGGGATGTTTCTGGTAAAAGGCATACGCCACCTGGATAGCCTGGTCGAAGTCCAGCGTCTCGAAGATGGTACCGGCCAGGTCCTGGCTGTGGGCCGTCCAGTCGATCAGGCCGCCTTCGGCCATCATGAAGAATCCCTTCGGATTGCGTTCAAGCACCGTAATGGCGGACTCCACAATCTGCGAGAGCGTCAGGGCGCCTTCGGGGCGGCCGAGCGCGTAGGGGCAGATCTTGTCGGAGCCTTCCGCCTGGACCAGCAGGATCTTGTCGGCATCCTTCTTGGTCTGGAAATCGGCATAACCGTTGGCAATCGTGTAGCCGCCTTCCGCTACGATCTCATAGAGCGATTTAGTCTCGCAGCTGTCCTTCCCCATCGGATGGAGCAGTCCGCCGCCGGCAAAGAACTCAAAGCCGGAGGCCGGGATCTCCTGGCCGATCGCGTAATAGTTTCCGCGCTTGATATTGTGTCCGAAGAAGGACGCCGGCGTCGCGTGGTTGACCGGTGTGGTGGACATCACGCCGACACTGTAACCGGCTTCGTGTATGGTATAGGCAATACTTTTCAGCTGGGTGGTGGAGTCGGGCAGGACGCAGAGCATCCCGTTCCTGGTCTTCTCGCCCGTGGAAAGGGCGGTACCGGCCGCCGACGAATCGGTGATGATGTTGCTGGCCGAGAATGTCGTCGCCTCGCCGAGCACCGGGAACTGCGTGAAGCAGAGCGGATCCATCCCGATCACGCCGCGTTCCTGGGCCAGATAGGCCTCGGCAGCCGCAACGTGGGTGAATCCCATGCCGTCACCGATGAAATAAAAAACGTATTTCGCGTCTTTCTCCTGCCGTCCGCAGGAAACCGCCAGGGAAAGCAGGGCGGAGGCTGCCATCAAATAAAAAATCTTCTTCATCTTGTTAACAGGATAAAAGAAAGGGTGGACGAAGCCACCCTTTCTCGGTAAAAAGTGTTCGTCATTTCGTGACGCCGCCTTTTCGCGCACCATACATGATCTTCAGGGCGGAGCACCGGCGAAGCTCCTGCTTCACGTCGGTGATGATACCCATGCGGGTATCCTGGTCTGCCTTGATATTGACCTGCATGAACGGACGGTCGGCCTCGGACATCTTCTCACGCTCGGCGGCGATGAAATCGCGGATCGAGCTCAAGTCGTTGTTGTCCTTGCAAATGACGTCATTCAGCTGGATACGGGAATCCGTACCATATTCTTTCTGGTACTGCAGGGACGGCGTACCGATATAGATATAGGTAGCCAGGTCTTTGCGGTCGAGCTTTGCAATCTCGGTCGCCTGCGGCGTACGGACGCGAACTTTCGTTTCGGTCTGGCGCATCGAGGTACACACCATAAAGAACATCAGGATGATGAACACGATGTCCGGCAGGGACGAAGTATTCATCTGCGGAAGCTCACCTTTGTTTTCTTTGATGAATTTAGCCATGCTGAATCCTCCTATTTCTTTTTGACATCCTTAGGCTCGGCCTCGGAAATCTTCTGAGGCACTGCCTTGCGGACCATTTCCTGCTTGTCTTCGTCAAGTTTCGAATACTTCTTGCCGAAGGTTTTCATCGAGAAGTCGTCGCGGAGCTCGTTGATGGCCTTGATCAGCTCGTTCTGGACGGTGATGTAGGCCTGGTACGTCGTACCGCGGTCATTCTGCAACGAAATGACGCCTTTGGAAACGGGAACCGGTCCGAGACCCGGGATATCCTGGATTTCCTTTTCAGGCAGGTTCGGGTCATCGTAAGGGTTGGTCATGAATTCTTTGATCTTATCTTTCAGCTGGCTGACATCCATCGGTTGACTGCCGGCCAACAATCTGTCGTTGGAATTGATCTTCACCTGGATGATATTCCGACGATTGACCTTCAAGTCCTCCATCTTCTGATCTTCCGGAGGGATGGGCGGCAGAAGGCGGGAGATACCCTCCTCCTTGTCCATCGTGGTCACCATCAAGAAGAATATCAGCGCGATGAACGCAATATCCGCCATAGATGAGCCGTTGATTTCAGGAACCTTTTTCTTAGCCATACCTAATTACTTATTTTTTGATAGCGTTACGGACAGCGCTCCAGATCAGGGCGCAGATGGCGCCTGCAATAGCCAGGTACGAAACAAACAGCACCGTATCTGCAAGTTTGAAGTCGTTGGGTTTGGTAACCGCATTGGTCTCGATCGGCGAACCGGGAGCGAGCATCCATGCACCGCCGACGATCACGACAACGGCCAGGATCAGGATAATCAGACGCAGAAGTTTCTTCTTGCTCTTGAACGCGCCCACCAGGGGGAAGAACAGCGTAACACAGAGCGCGAAGGCGACCAGAGCGTAGATCCAGTACAGGAACGGGTTGAGCGAAGATGCATCGACCGACTTCGGGTTCTGCGCGAAGACGATGCCGAAAAACACCAACGACACCACGAAAAGGACCAACTCCAGAATCTTCCAGGGCCTGTTCTCTCTCTTTTCGTTAGCTTCTTTCATAACAAATTCAGTGAATGAAGGTTGTTACTATGATTATTTGCTGTACTTGACCAGCATGTCGACGAGCGAGATGGAAGAGTCTTCCATGTTGACGACGATCGTGTCGATCTTGGAAATGATGTAGTTGTAGAAGAGCTGAAGGATGATGGCGACGACCAGACCGCCGACGGTGGTGATCAGAGCGACCTTCATACCACCAGCGACCAGTGCCGGGCTGATATCGCCGGCGACCTCGATGGCGTCGAAGGCCTGGATCAGACCAAGGACGGTACCCATGAAGCCCAACTGCGGCGCGATACCGATGAACAGACCGATCCAGGAAAGACCCTTCTCGAGTTTGCCCATTTCGACGGAACCGTATTCGATGACAGACTTCTCAGCCTTCTCGATGCCCTGGCCGTCCTTGACGCGGAGCAGACCCTGGGTGAAGATGCGGGCCACCGGACCCGGCGTGTTGCGGCAGAGCTCGTAAGCTTTGTCAACACCTTCGTTCTTGAGGCAGTCCTCGATCTTGTTCAGCAGTTTGGTGTTGTTGTTCTGGGCAATGCTCAGGGTAATGATCTTCGAAATGGCGATGGCCAGACCGAGGATGAGGCACAACAGCACGAGGGACATGAAGGTTGCACCACCGTCGATGAACAGCTTCTTGAGCTGCTGGTGGATCGGCTTGTCATCCGGAGCTGCGGCGAACGGGTCGACCACGTCGTCCTGAGCTTGAGCCACGGCCTCAGTCTGCTCGGCAGCCTGATTGTCCTGCGCAAAAGTCTTCTGGTACTCAGCAGAAATGGTCAGAAGACCGATCACTGCCAAAAACATGAAAATTTTTTTCATAGGTTTTTTGATTAATTATTAAACACTGTATTTAAATAGTTATAGTTTCTCTTTCGGCGGCATTCCCGCCACAAAATTCTTTGCAATTTAACAATTTTTTCGGAAAGTATCACTATTTCTCAGAAATTTCTCCACTGACGCCGATTTCCAATTTTTCAGCAACGATCTTATTGTCAGCGTATTGACCCAAAAGTACAAATAATTTTGTCAAGGCTGCTTCGGTCGTCATATCCCTTCCGCAAACCAATCCCGCCTGCCGGAGGATGTCGCCGTTGGCGTAGGCGCCCATGTCGACGGTGCCCGCCTGGCACTGGGTGACGTTGACGATGATCCCGCCCGCCTGCGTAAAGCCGCGCAGGGCGTCGAGGAACCACGGATCCGAAGGCGAATTGCCCGAACCGTAGGTTTCCAGCACCACGGCCCGCAGCCCTTCCGTCGAAAGGACGGCGCGGACAAGCGGCTCGCCGATACCCGGAAATATCTTCAGGACAGCCACATGGGTATCCAGATCCGTATGCAGGACCAGTTCCCTGCCCCGCTGCGCCGGCCGGTAGAGTGCGCTTTCGTTGAACTTGATATGGATGCCGACCTCGGCCAGCGGCGGATAGTTGGCCGAACGGAAGGCCCGGAAATCCTCGGCGTTGTACTTGGTGGTCCGGTTGCCCCGGAACAGGCGGCTGTCGAAATAGATGCAGACTTCGCTGATGCGCGGGTTCCCCTCCGCGTCCTGGGCGGCGGCCAGCTCGATCGACGAGATGAGATTCTCCTTCCCGTCGGTCCGCAGCATCCCGATCGGCAGCTGGCTGCCCGTGAAGACGACCGGTTTCTCCAGATTCTCGAGCATGAAACTCATCGCCGAGGCGGAGAAGGCCATCGTGTCGGTGCCGTGCAGGACCACGAAGCCGTCGTAGAAAGCATAATTGGCCTTGATGATGCCCGCGAGTTTCACCCAGAAGGCGGGTTTTACGTCGGAAGAGTCGATCACGGGATCGAAAGAAAGGGAATCGATCACATAGCCGAACTTTTTGAGCTCGGGGACTTCCCGGGTAATCTGATGAAAATCAAAAGGTTTGAGCAGCAGGGTCTCCGGATCTTGCTTCATCCCGATCGTGCCGCCCGTGTAGATGAGAAGTATCTTTCTTTCCATCTGGCTTATAAATTAAAGAGACGCTGCGCCGAGCGGGTGGTGACAGCAGCCACCTCCTCGAGCGGAAGTCCCTTGATCTGTGCTACTTTTTCGGCGACCAGCCGGACATAGGCCGGTTCGTTCCGCTTGCCGCGGTACGGAACGGGCGTCAGCCACGGGCAGTCGGTTTCCAGGACGATGTCGTCCAGCGACATCTTCTCCAGCGCCGCGGCGATTCCGGCATTTTTATAGGTCACCACCCCACCGATGCCGAACTTGAAGTCCGCATAGCCGAGCAGCCGCCGGTAAACCTCGTAACTGCCGGAATACGCATGCATCACGCCCCGGAAGTCCACGCCCCGAAGGTCTTCCAGCACCCGGAAGAAATCTTCGGTGGCCTCGCGCAGGTGGATGATCACCGGCAGCCCGGCTGCAGCCGCCATCGACACCTGCTCTTCCAGCACGCGCATCTGCTCCTTGATGAAATCTTTCGACCAGTACGCATCCAGGCCGATCTCGCCTACGGCATACCAGCGGCGGTCGCCCAGGTGTTCTTTCACGAAATCGAGTTCTTCCTGCCAGTTCTCCGCGACCGAGGTCGGATGCAGGCCGATGCAGGGAAAGGCGAAATCCGGGAGCGCGTCGGCCACTTCAAGCAGGGCCTGGTGGCAGGATCGGTCGATTCCGGGCATTACACAGGCGGTAACGCCGGCTTCCCGGGCGCGCGAAAGCACCGATTCGAAATCGGGCCGGAACGCTTCATCGTACAGGTGACAATGGGTATCGGTCAACATTCTTACAAAGATAAGAAAAAATTGTTACCGTCGGCTACGATACGGCCCTCCATTTCCAGGGAAAGCAGCAATACGGTCGCTTCGCGGGCCGGGATTCCCATCTGCACGGAGAGGTCTTCCGGCGTGAGCGGGGCATGTTCCTGCAACAGTTGCAGGACCTGTTTCCGCTGGGGCGAATCCTCCGGACGGTATGGGCTTTTCGGGGTCTGCCGCAGGGCGGGCAGCGGCCATCCCAAGGTGTCAGGGATCGTGTCCTCATCGGCGACAAGCACCGCTTCCTGTTTGGCTATCAGGCGGTTGCACCCTTCAAACGAAGCATCCGACAACCGGCCCGGCACGGCGAAGCAATCGCGGTTGTAGGAAGCGGCCAGTGACATCGTGATCAGGCCGCCGCCCTTGCGGTAGGATTCGGCCAGCAACGTCGCGTCGGCGAGGGCGGCGATGATCCGGTTGCGCCGTAAAAAAGTGAAAGCGACCGGCGCCGTCCCGCGGGCGAAATCCGACACGAGGGCGCCATTTTCTGCAATCCGGCCGGCCAGTTCGCCATGTTGCCGCGGATAGATTTCATCCAGTCCGCAGGGAAGCACGGCCACGGTCGGCAGGCCGCTTTCCAGCGCGGCGCCGTGGGCGCAGCCGTCGATCCCGAGCGCCAGTCCGCTGACGATCGTCGGCTTCGGGTCGAGGGCGGCGAGGGCGCCGATCAACTTGCGGCAGGCATTGCGGCCGTGCCAGCTGCACTTGCGCGTCCCGACGACCGCCAGCGAGCGCGGGACATCGAGGTCGGCCGTACCTTTACAATATAACAGGATCGGGGCATCGTCGCAAGCGGCCAGCCGGCGGGGATAACCCGGCGCGCCGAGGCCCAGCAGCCGGATTCCGGCCTGGCGGGCCCAGGCGGCCTCGCGCTCCGCCCAGGCCAGCAGGCCGGGGTCCAGCAAGTGATCCACATAGGCGGCGGCGCCGGGCAGTACGGAAAGCAGTTCCTTGCGACGGGCGGCGAAAACGGCGGCCGGGCCGCCAAAATGTTCGAGCAGCCGCCGGCCGGCGGCACATCGGTACGCGAAAACTTTGCTCAGCGCACAATAATAAACAGAAAGGTCGGGCTCCATCTTCTTTTTTCCACGAAGATACGGAGCCCGCCCCACTTACCGCTGACAGAAAAGCAATTTCTGCCTTTGAACAAAAATTAACTTTTTTCTGCAGTTTCAGGGTATATGGCTTGAAGACCTTAGCCACCCTCGGCTATTAGAGGGAGGGGCCCGCCGCCTTGGCGGTGGGAGGGGTCTCGCTTTAGCGAGACGGTCTGAAAGCCATATACCCTGAAACTGGAAGTAAAATCAGATGATTAACATGGCATCGCCATAGGTACCGAACTGATAACCTTCTTCGATGGCGACCTTGTAGGCATCCATGATGTTCTTGTAGCCACCGAAGGCGGCGGCCGTCATCAGCATCGTACTGTAGGGCAGATGGAAATTGGTGACGAAAGCGTCGGGAATCGAGAACTGGTACGGCGGGAAGATGAACTTGTTGGTCCAGCCTTCGAAAGCACGGATCTCCTTCTTGGTAGTCACATACGTCTCCAGTGCACGCACCACCGTGACACCCACCGCGAAGACCTTGTTGCCCCGCGCATGCGCGCCGTTGACCGCCGCCGCCGTCTCCTCCGAAATGGAGTATTGCTCGGAGTCCATCTTGTGCTTGGAAAGGTCCTCCACATCCACATTGTGGAAATGCGCATTGCCCATATAGACCGTCAGGAACGTCCGGTCGATATCGTGGACCTCCATCTTCTTGAAAAGGATGCGGCTGAAGTGCAGGCCGGCCGCCGGGCAGGCCACGGCGCCCTCCTTGCTGGCGAAAATTGTCTGGAAGCGTTCTTTGTCAATCTCTTCCGCGTGCGGACGGATCCACTTGGGAACCGGCAGCGAGCCCATCTGGTAGAGCGTCTGGCGGAATTCCTCGTAGGTACCGTCGAAGAGGAAACGCAGCGTCCGGCCACGGGAGGTCGTATTGTCGATGACCTCGGCCACCAGGCTGTCGTTTTCCCCGAAATAGAGCTTGTTGCCGATGCGGATCTTGCGGGCCGGATCGACCAGCACGTCCCACAGACGCTGGTCGCGGTTGAGTTCACGCAGCAGGAAGACGTCGATCTCGGCGCCCGTCTTTTCCTTGTTGCCGCTCATCCGCGCCGGAAAGACCTTCGCATCGTTGAAGACGAACAGGTCGTGTGGAGCCGCATATTCGATGATATCCTTGAAAATCCGGTGCTCGATCGCGCCCGTGTCCTTGTGAACCACCATCAGGCGGCACTCGTCCCGCTCGGGGGAAGGGTATTTGGCGATCAGTTCCGGAGGCAGTTCAAATCCGAATTGAGATAATTTCATTTTTTAGATTTTATGCGAAAAAACAATAGTTATACGAAGAAAATCTAAAAAAGTTTCACATTATCCGGATTCATTGCCGCCTCAACCACATTGTCGATCGACAGGTAGATCGGGTAGAAGGCCTCGTCGTTCATCGGCGTATTGCGTCCGATGAGGGCACGGACCTGCACCAGCATCGTAGGACCGGAGATTTCCCATTCGCCGGCCGAGGGCACGACGCCCTGCGAAGCCGTGTAGGCGATGAATTCCCGCTTGAGGTCGAGCCCGTCGAGGAAACGGTTGAGCGTGGGAAGGTCCCGGATCTCCCGCAGACGCGGCCGGTAGCGGTCAGCCATCTGGTTGGCAAACTTCACCTGCAGGCTCTGCCGGTTGCATTTGCCCATGTACTCCGTATAGCGGGTCGTGTCGAGCGGAACGAAGACGTCGGGGATGATACCGCCGCCGCCATAGACCGTCCGGCCGCCACGGGTCTCGAACTTGAGCGTATCGTTGACCTTGATACTGTCCACGCTCATCATCTCCCCGTGGAGATAGCGCTCATAGATATCATAGCCGTAACCTTCGCCGTAGGGCTTCTGGATGCAGCGGCCCGAAGGCGTATGGTAGCGCGCCACGGTCAGCCGGATGCCCGAACCGTCGCTGAAGAAGAGCGGTTCCTGCACCAGCCCCTTGCCGAAGGAGCGCAGGCCGAAGAGCGTCGCCCGGTCGTTGTCCTGCATCGCCCCGGCGAAAATCTCGCTGGAGGAAGCCGATCCCTCATTGATGAGCACGGCCAGCTCGATGTCGCGGCAACTCCCCTTCCCGTCCGCGAAAACATCGTTGCGGGGCCGGTTGCGTCCTTCCATATAGACGATCAGGTCGCCTTTCTCCAGAAATTCGTTCGAGAGCAGCAGCGCCTGGTCGAGATAGCCGCCCGTATTGTCGCGCAAGTCGAAGAGCAGCCGTTTCATGCCTTTTTCACGCAGCGACAGTGCAGCCTTGAGGAACTCCAGGTAGGTGCTGCGGGCAAATTTCGAAAGCTTGATGTAGCCGGTGGTGTCGTTGATCATGAACGCCACGTCCACGCTGTTGACCGGAATCACATCGCGGGTGATATTGAACTGGATGGGATCCTTCACCCCGTCCCGCTGCACATAGATGCGCACCTGGGAGCCGCGTTTGCCTTTCATCAGGCGCACCATCGAGTCCTGGGGCGTCTGCGTACCCGCGATGACCCGGTCGTCCACCTGGACGATCCGGTCGCCCGACAGCAGCCCGGCCTTCTCGGAGGGGCCGCCTGCGATGACGTGCGTCACCACGGCCGTGTCGTTGGGCACGTTGAACTGGATGCCGATGCCGTCGAATCCGCCCTGGAGATCCTGTTCGGCCTCTTCCATTTCAACAGGCGGCAGATAGACCGAATGCGGGTCGAGGTGCGCAAGGATGTCGGGCAGGATCTGCTCCGTCACGGCTTTCTGGTCGATCTCATCCACATAGTCGCGGTCCACGCTCTGGAGCACGAGCATCAGTTTGGCCCAGTCCGAATCGGGGATCTTCACTTCATTTTTCCGCCCGTGCAGCCACACCCGTCCGATCAAGACCAGCATCAGCACGAGCACCACGAGCCACCCAAGGGCGAGCAGCCGTTTGTGCATCTTTTCATCCATCGCTTATTCTTCGAATTTTTCGACCTGGATTCCGGCACGGCGCAGCAGGTCCACGCCGTCGGTAATCCTGTATTCTTCCTGATAGACCACCCGGCTGATACCGGCCTGGATGATCAGTTTGGCACATTCCAGACAGGGCGAAGCCGTCACATAGAGCGTGGCGCCCAGGCTGCTGTTGCCGCTCTTGGCCACCTTGGTGATGGCATTGGCCTCAGCATGCAGCACATAGGGTTTGGTCACGCCGCTTTCGTCCTCGCAGACATTCTCAAATCCGGAAGGCGTCCCGTTGTAGCCGTCCGATATGATCATCCGGTCCTTTACCAGGATGGCACCGACCTTGCGGCGGGTGCAGTACGAATTCTTCGCCCACACCGAGGCCATCTCCAGGTAGCTCCTGTCGAATTTCTTTTCTTTATCCATGGTTTACTGTGCGTTTGCGCCACGCTGGTAGAGGTAGCGCTTGATGCTCCGCTTGGGCGTTTTCTCAAATTCCTGATCCACGATTTCAACCCGCGACAGCTTGCAGTACTGGTCGAGTTCGAGATTGGCCAGCTGCATGCCTTCGGTGAGTTTCTCCAGCAACTGGTCGCGGTCGAGACCGTCTTCCTGTGCCTGCTCGAAATCGGGATAGACCAGGCCGATGAGCTTGAAGTCGTCTTCGATCACCAGTGACTCCACGACATAGGGCATGTTGTTGAGAATACTCTCGATCTCCTCCGGATAGATGTTCTGCCCCGAAGGCCCGAGGATCATGCTCTTGCAGCGCCCCTTTAAATAAAGGTATCCGTCTCCGTCGATGACGCCCATGTCGCCGGTGCGGAACCAGCCGTCCACAAAGGCTTCCTTGGTAGCCATTTCATTCTTGTAGTAGCCCAGGAACAGATTGTCGCCCTTGACCAGCACTTCGCCCGGAATCTTTTTCGGATCGTCCGAATCGATCTTGATCTTCATCCGGGGCGCCGCCTTGCCGCAGGAATAGAGCTTGGTCTTGTCCCAGTGGACATAGGTGATGATCGGCGCACATTCGGTCATGCCATAGCCGATGGTGAAGGGGAAATTGATGCGCTTGAAGAAAGCTTCCGCCTCGCGGTTGAACGGAGCGCCGCCGATGATCACTTCGCCGAACTTGCCGCCGAAGGCCTGGACCAGATTCTCGCGGATCTTGTTCTTGATCATCTTGTCGATCACCGGCAGGTTGAGCATCATCTTGATGCGTTTCTTGCTGATGAAGGGCAGCAGCATGCTCTTGTAGATTTTTTCGATGACCAGCGGTACGGCGATGATCGTATCGGGCTTGACCGACCCCATCGCCTCGAGGATCACTTTCGGGCTGGGAAGCCGCGTCAGGAAGAAGACCTGCGCGCCGAGGGTCATCTCGAACAGGAACTCGAAGATCATGCCGTACATGTGGGCGGTCGGCAGCATCGAGACCATCCGGGAATTGCAGTCCATCTGCGGCTCGGCCTCATGGGCGAACAGCACATTGGATAACAGGGCCCGGTAGGGAATCATCACGCCCTTCGAGAAGCCCAAGGTACCGGAGGTATAGCTGATCAGGGCCAGTTCGTCCGGCAGATCGACATGGTAATGCAGGTGTTCCTTCTTGAAACCGTCGGGATAGCGTTGCCGCATCCTGTGTTCTGTCTCCTCCATGGCGCTGGCCGCTACCGGATTGATGGAACGGACCACCTTGAATTCACTGAGCGTGACCACCACCTCTACGCCGGGCAGGTCCAGCTCGGTCATGTTCGCCCAGATATTGTCGCCCACAAAGAAGATGCGGGCTTCGCTGTGACTGACCAGATGCCGCAGGTTTACTGGCTGGAACTCGTGGAGGATCGGCACGACCACCGCTCCGTAGGTCATCGCCGCCAGATAGGCAACGCCCCAGTTGACCTGGTTCTTGGAACAGACGGCCACCCGGTCGCCCGATTTGAGGCCGCAGGCCTCGAAAAACAGGTGCAGTTCCGCAATCTTGCGGGCCAAATCCTTGTAATAGAGCGTCTCCTGATTGTAGTTGGTCAGGGCCGGGCGATCCCAGTTGTTCTTGAAACTCTGTTCAAAAAGCACGTTCAGGGATTTCTTTCTGGAGGGTTTCTTAGCCATAGCGTTGTCTTATGAAAAATCCTGCAATTTGCAAAGATGCGAATAAAGACCGTGATTTGCAACCAAAATTTCGTGTGTCCCCTCTTCCACGATGCGTCCGGCCTGGATGACATAGATCCGGTCGGCATTGCGGATGGTGGACAGGCGGTGGGCGATGACGAGCGAGGTGCGGCCGCCCATCAGCCGGGCCAGTGCATCCTGGACCAGGCGTTCGCTCTCGGTATCGAGCGCCGAGGTAGCTTCGTCGAGGATCAGGATGGGCGGATTCTTGAGCACGGCGCGGGCGATGGCGATGCGCTGACGCTGGCCGCCCGAGAGCTTGGACCCGCGGTCACCGATGTTCGTGTCGTACCCTTCGGGCAGCTGCCGGATGAATTCGTCGGCATTGGCCGCGCGGGCCGCCGCCTCGACCGCTTCGCGCGTGGCGCCGGGCATCGCGAAGGCGATATTGTTGAACACCGTATCATTGAAGAGGATGGACTCCTGCGTCACGATGCCCATGAGGGCCGTCAACTCATCCAGCCGCATCGTGCGGATGTCCTTCCCGTCGATGCGGATGGCGCCTTCCGTCACGTCATAGAAGCGCGGCAGCAGGTCGGCCATCGTGGACTTTCCGGCCCCGGAGGGCCCCACGACGGCCACCATCTTCCCCTTGGGTATGGTCAGGCAGACATCCCGGAGCACCGGTTCCTCCCCATAGGAGAACGAGACATGGTCGAAGGTCACGCCTTCCCGGAAATCCGTGACGGGCGACTCACCGTCCCGGATGGGCGTCGGGGCGTCGAGGATGGCGAAGATCCTGTCGGCGGAGACCAGTCCCTTCTGTACCAGGGCATACGACTTGGCAATGGTCTTGGCCGGTTCCAGGACTCGCCAGTAAAACATGATATAAACGATGAACTGCGGCCAGGTCATGCCGAGGTTGCCGTGATAGTTGAGCCAGCCCCCGTAGAACAAGACGGCAGCCGCGATGCCGATGCCCACCACTTCCGATACCGGAGAGGCCAGTTCCTGCCGGTTGCGGACCTGGCGGAGAATCCGCCGGTGCCGCTGGTTGTCCCGGTCGAAGCGGTCTTCGACGTAGTGGCGGGCGCCGAAAGCCTTGATGATGCGCGAGCCCGAAATCGCTTCGTCGAAATGGCTCAGGAGGCGGCCCATGAGGCTTTGCGTTTCGATCGAGCCGGTGCGCAGGCGCCGGGTGATGCGGCTCACGATGAAGGCCGACACCGGCAGGGCGACCAGCGAAACCAGCGTCAGCTGCGGCGACATGTAGATGAGCATCGCCAGAAAACCGGCCACCAGCAGCGGTTCCCGGAAAAAGGCGTGGAAGCTGCCGGCGATGCCGCTCTGCACTTCAGCCACGTCGTTGGAAATGCTGGAGAGCACATCCCCCTTGCGCTGGTTGGTGAACCAGCCTACGGGCAGCGACAGGATCTTGTCGAAAAGCGCCGACCGCAGATTCTTCATCAGCCGGGTCTCCATCCCGACCAGGATCCGTTGCGACAGGTAGCGGCAGACATTGGCCAGCAGGCTCGAAGCCACCAGGGCGGTGCAGACGAAAAGCAGTCCCCGGATGACGCCCCGGTCGCGGATGATCGACGAAAGCACCCAGCTGAAAAGCCCGGTCACATAGTCGAGGCTCCAGGCGAACTGGGGCCGGGCCAGCGTGGCTCCCGCCACCGGCTCTTCAAAGAGCACCGACAGCAGCGGACCGAGCAGGCCGTAGTTCATCACGCCGAACACGACGGAAAAGACCGACAGCAAGAGGTAGCCGGGCACGCTGCGGCCAACGGGCCGCGCATACGACAGGACGCGTTTGAATGTCTCCCGAGATGACATGCCGCAAATATACGAAATTCTATATTTTTCGTTTATCTTTGCGAACTATACCGTAATATTTAATAAATATGCATTCTTTCTGCGAATATAACATCAATCCGCTGGTGCAGGCGATCGGCAAGGAGCCGGCGGCCTTCACGAAGAAGGACCTGACCGACTACATCGTCAGCCACGATATCCGTATCGTCAACTTCCGCTACGTCGCCGCCGACGGCCGGCTCAAGACGCTGAACTTCCCGGTGACCAACCGCCAGTATCTCGACACCATCCTCTCCTACGGCGAGCGGGTGGACGGCTCGAGCCTCTTTCCCTACATCGCCGCCGACAGCAGCGACCTCTACGTGATCCCGCGCTTCAGCACGGCCTATCTCGATCCGTTCCAGGAGATCCCGACCATCGGTTTCCTCTGCAGCTATTTCACCAAGGACGGCCTGCCGCTCGAAAGCGCACCGGAATTCACCCTCCGCAAGGCGCACAAGGCATTCCAGGAGCGCACCGGCTACAGTTTCGAAGCCATGGGCGAGCTCGAATTCTACATCGTCGCCGAAGACGACGAGCGCTTCCCGGCCGAAGACCAGCACGGCTACCACGAGTCCACCCCGTTCGCCAAATTCGAGGCCTTCCGGGCCGAAGCCATCCGCTGCATCGCGCAGGTGGGCGGCCAGATCAAGTACGGCCACTGCGAAGTGGGCAACTTCACCCTCGACGGCAAGATCTATGAGCAGAACGAGATCGAATTCCTCGTCACCCCCGTCGAGTCGGCGGCCGACCAGCTGATGATGGCCAAATGGATCCTCCGCACCCTGGCCTACGACTACGGCCTGGACATCACCTTCGCCCCGAAGATCACCACCGGCAAAGCCGGCAGCGGCCTGCATTTCCACACCCGGATGATGAAGGGCGACCACTCCGTGATGATCAAGGACGGCTCGCTCTCCGACGACGCGCGCCGCGCCATCGCCGGCTACATGAAGTTCGCCTCGTCGCTGACCGCCTTCGGCAACACGAACCCGACCTCCTATTTCCGCCTCGTGCCGCACCAGGAAGCCCCGACCAGCATCTGCTGGGGCGACCGCAACCGCTCGGTGCTCGTGCGCGTGCCGCTGGGCTGGAGCGTGAACCACAGCATGTGCGCCCTGGCCAATCCGCTGGAGGACCCGAACGATTTCGTCGTACCCGACAAACAGACCGTGGAAATGCGTTCCGGCGACGGCAGCGCCGACATCTACAACATGCTGGCCGGCCTTGTGACAGCCGCCCGCACCGGTTTCGAGATGCCCGACGCCCTCGACGTGGCCGCCAAGACCTACGTCGATGTCAACATCCACGACAAAAAGAACGAGGCGCTGCTCAATTCCCTCGAACAGTTGCCCGCCTCCTGCAACGAATCGGCCCTCTGCCTGGAGAAGAACCGCGCCCTTTACGAGAAGGACGGCATCTTCTCCCCCAGCCTGATCGACGGCACCATCGCCAAGCTGAAAGCCTACAAGGACGAGCACATCCGGCGCGAAGCCACCGCCGATCCCATGAAGATGGCGGAACTGGTCCGGAAGTACTACTACTGCGGATAAAGAGATCCCCGGTCAAGCCGGGGATGACGCAACCGGTTTTATGCCCGGCTCAAGCCGGGCATCTTTTTTTAATTACCTACTTCAGAAAGGAATTTCAATCGCACCAGGCGGACCTCCTCTTCGGTGTAGTCGCCGCCGAGTTCCTTCATCGCGTCGGTCACCGAATCGGAGTCGGCCTCGTCGCGGAAATAATAGTAGATGTCATCGACCTTGTCGTCGTCGATGGTCTGGCGGATGTAGTAGTCGATGTTCAGGCGCGTACCGGAGTTGACGATGGACTCGACTTCGTCGAGCAGTTCGTCCATTTCCATATCCTTCGTCCGCGCGATGTCCTCGAAGGGCAGTTTGCGGTCGATGCTCTGGATGATATAGACCTTGTTGGCCGAGCGGTTGACCACCGACTTGACCACGAAATCATCGGGACGGATGATATCGTTTTCTTCCACATATTTGGCAATCAGGTCCACGAAGGGCTGGCCGAACTTGCGCGACTTGCCTTCGCCCATGCCCTGGCAGTTGTGCAGTTCCACGAGCGTGACCGGGTACTGGATGGACATGTCTTCCAGGCTCTGGTCCGACACGATGACCCAGGCCGGCAGGTTGAGCTTGCGGGAGAGGTCCTTGCGCAGGTCCTTGAGCATGGCCAGCAGCTGCTGGTCGCCCCCGCCGCCGGCATTCTGGCTGTGCTTGCCGGCGCCGACGGGCATCTCGTCTTCGTCATCGTCCTCGCCGTCCACGAACTCCCGGTCTTCGGTGAGCATCAGCTGGTAGGGATTGTCGTAGAAACGGCGGCCCGCCTGTGTGACCGAGATCAGGCCGTAGCGTTCGATGTCCTTGTCGAGCAGGTGCAGCACCAGGCCCTGGCGGATGACCGCGCTCCAGAAGCGGATGCCGCGGTCGCGGCCGAAGCCGAACAGCGGATGCTTGTGGTGGTTGTACGACTTGATGATGGAATTGCTCACGCCCGCCAGGATCGAGGCCAGATGGTCGGCCTTGAAAGCCTCCTTGAGCGAGAGGATCAGTTCGATGACCAGGCACATCTCCTCGCGGCCGTCGAACTGTTTCTTCGGGTAGAGGCAGTTGTCGCACATGCCGCAGTTGTCCTGCGGATAGTCTTCGCCGAAATAGTTGAGCAGGATCTTGCGGCGGCACTGGTTGGATTCGGCGTAGGAGACGGTCTCCATCAGCAGCTGCTTGCCGATCTCCTGCTCGGAGATGGGCTTGCCCTGCATGAATTTCTCAAGCCGCTGGATATCCTTATAACTATAGAAGGCGATGCACTGGCCCTCCCGGCCGTCACGGCCGGCCCGGCCGGTCTCCTGGTAGTAGCCTTCCAGGCTCTTGGGAATGTCGTAGTGGATGACGAAGCGCACGTCGGGCTTGTCGATGCCCATGCCGAAAGCTATGGTGGCCACGATCACGTCCACCTTCTCCATGAGGAAGGAGTCCTGGTTCCGGGCGCGCGTGACAGCGTCCATGCCGGCATGGTAGGGCAGCGCCTTGATGCCGTTGACCGTCAGCAACTGGGCGATCTCTTCGACTTTCTTGCGGCTGAGGCAGTAGATGATGCCGCTCTTGCCGGGGTTGTCCTTGATGAACTTGATGATGTCGCGCTTGGGATTCGACTTGTCGCGGATCTCGTAGTAGAGGTTCTCGCGGTTGAATGATTCCTTGAAAACGCGGGCATTCAGCATGCCGAGGTTCTTCTGGATGTCGGACTGGACTTTCGGGGTAGCGGTGGCCGTCAGCGCGATGATGGGTGCGCGGCGGATCTGGCCGATGATCTCGCGGATGCGGCGGTATTCCGGCCGGAAGTCGTGGCCCCATTCGGAGATGCAATGGGCTTCGTCAATGGCGTAGAAGGAGATGTCCAATTGCTTGAGGAGCTGGATATTCTCTTCTTTTGTCAGCGACTCGGGAGCGACATACAACAGCTTGGTCAGGCCCGAGAGCAGGTCGGCTTTCACTTCGTTGACCTGGGCCTTGTTGAGCGAGGAATTCAGGAAGTGTGCGATGCCCTCCTTGTTCTGGATGAAGCCGCGGATGGCATCCACCTGGTTCTTCATCAGGGCGATCAGGGGTGAGATGACGATGGCCGTCCCGGGCAGGCATAGGGCGGGCAGCTGATAGCACAGGGACTTGCCGCCCCCGGTGGGCATCAGCACGAAGGCGTCACCTCCGCTGATCAGGTGCTTGATAATCTCCTCTTGATTGCCTTTGAAGGCATCCCAGCCAAAAAATTCCTTTAATTTGCTGTGAAGGTCGTCCGAAGTGATGTTCATACACGAAGATAAGGAAAAAAATCGGAAAAACAATGCTTCGGGCCTTTTTTTTCGAACTTTTAGTATATTTGCGCCACAAAAGGAACGTTATAATGTAAAAGTATATGAAAAAAATCCTCACAATCGCAGTCATTTGCTCGCTGGGTGCCCTCCTGATGGCTTCCTGCGGCAGCAACAAGACCTCTGACGGCAAACAGCCCGCCACCATTTCCCAGTCCGACGTGGACTCCGTCAGCTACATGATCGGCTATTCGACCGGTATGCAGATCAAACAGAGCGACTTCGGCCCGCTCAATGCCGACCAGATCGTCAAGGGCATCAAGGCCGCCTGCTCCGGCGTGGAAATCGACTACATGCAGTTCCAGCAGATCATCAACGGCTTCATGGAGAAACGCTCCGCCGCCATCGGTGAAGAAATGATCAAGAAGAGCGCGGAATTCCTGGAGAACATCGCCAAGGAAGAAGGCGTGGTCAAGACCGAATCCGGCCTGATGTACAAGATCGTCAAGGAAGGTGAAGGCATCAAGCCGGCCGAAAGGGACACCGTAGAGGTGGACTATGAAGGCAAGAACCTCGACGGCAAGGTCTTCGATTCCTCCTACGACCGCGGACAGACCGCCACGTTCCCGCTCAACGGCGTGATCAAAGGCTGGACGGAAGGCATGCAGTATATCGGCGAAGGCGGTGAGATCATGCTCTACATCCCGGCCGAACTGGCCTATGGCGACCGTGGTGCCGGCAGCGACATCCACCCGAACGAAGCCCTGACCTTCAAGGTCGAGCTCAAGTCGGTCAAGCCGTACGTAGAGAAAGAGGTGAAATAAGCGATACCCGGTCAGGCCGGGTATGACGAAAGGTCTATCCAGCGGATAGACGGATCACGCGCCCACCATGTCAGTTGTTTCTTGGCATAGTGGCGCGTGTTTCTTTTGATCAGGCGGACCGCTTCCAGAAGGTCGTACGCACCGTCGAGATAGCCGAACAACTCCTTATATCCCACGGTATTGAGCGCCGGCAGGCCGCGGTAGGGCAAAAGGCTCCGCACTTCGTCCAGAAGGCCCTCTTCCATCATCTGGTCCACGCGCGCGTCGATGCGGGCATAGAGCTCGGGGCGCGGCCGCGTGAGTCCGGTCTTCTCGATGGTGAACGGCCGGCTTTTGGCCGGATGGGTCTTGAACGAGGAGTATTTCCGGCCGGTGGCGATGGTCACTTCCAGGGCCCGGACGATGCGCTGCCCGTTGGCCGGATCGACCGCCGCGTAGGACTCGGGATCGAGGATGCGGAGTTCGGCCCGCAGGGCGGCGACGCCTTCGGTCCGCAGCCGCTCCGACAAGCGGGCGCGGAGTTCCGGATCGGCCTCGGGAAAATCGTCCAGGCCGTTGCACAGGGCGTCGATGTAGAGACCGGAACCGCCGGCCATCACCACCGTCCGGTGGGTCTTGAACAGTTCATCCAGCAGCTGAAGGGCTTCGATCTCGTAGCCGCCGGCCGTGCAGCCGTCCGTCACGCTGCGGTCGGCGATGAAGTAGTGCGGGACGGCCGCGAGCTGCGCCTCGGTCGGACGGGCCGTGCCGATGCGCATTTCCCGGAACAGCTGGCGGGAGTCGCAGGATACCACAGGCGAGCCGGTCTCCCGCGCAAGCGCGATGGCATAATCCGTCTTGCCGACTGCGGTCGGCCCCAATATGATTTTCAGCGTGGGCATTCAGAAAGGCTGGCGCAGGCTACTCCTTGCCTTCATCGCCGTCGTACAATTCCTCCTCGTCGAAGATCTTGTCGTCATCCGCATCGTCGTCATCGTCATCATCAAGATCGTCGTCATCGAGGTCATCGTCCACCAGGGCGGCCTTCGGGTCACGGAAAGGATGCAGCTTCGGCACGGCGGGTTCCTCTTCGAAGCGTGGCCGGAACTGGTCGGGATTCTGTCCCTTCTCATCAACCAGGCAGGGATAGATGCGCAGCGGCGAGAATTCCGCCTCGCCTTCCAGCACGAGCCGGATATAGCGGTTGTTGCGCATGTCGAACAGGTAGCGGAGCTCCGTTTCCCCGCGCTTGAGCACCTTGTCGAAGGTCACGGTATCCATCGCGCCGTCGCCAAGGTCGATCATGCCATATTCGCTGGAGAGTTCGCCGTGCTCGTCGTAGCCTTCATACAAAACCATCTGATCCGGAGAGAACCCCAGGTCGTCGTTGATGAAGCTGGTGAACCTGAACAGCGTCGTCTCGCCTTTTATCTCATAGACCCGGAAGAATATCTTGCTCTCGGGTATCGTTGCTCTGAATTGATATACCATAATACAAATTTAATCATTTTTTGCGTACTTTTACCCGATGAATTCAATTTCTGACACCTACCGCTCCATAGCCGCTCCCGCGAAAGGGGTTTACAAAGAACTGGGCAGCAAGTTCTTAGCCTTCGCCTACCCGATCGAAACGGAAGAAGAGGCAAAAAATATCCTCGCTTCGGTCCGCAAGGAATACTTCGATGCGCGGCATCACTGCTTCGCCTGGCGGCTCGGCCTGACGGGCGAACCGTACCGCCTCAGCGACGACGGAGAGCCTTCTTCCACGGCCGGGCGGCCCATCCACGGACAACTGCTGAGCCAGGAGCTGAGCGACATCCTCGTGGTGGTGGTCCGCTATTTCGGCGGCACGAAACTGGGCGTACCCGGGCTGATCCGGGCTTACCGGACCGCCACGCAGGACGCCCTGGCAAACGCCACGGTCATCGAGAAAATCGCGGGCTCGTTCTTCAGCCTGACCTTCGACTACCTGCGGATGAACGATGTGATGAAAGTCCTCAAGGATATGGGAATCACGCCCTTGAAACAGGACTTCGACATGGAGTGTCATCTGGAGGTCCGGGTACGCCTGGCACAAATCGAGGCGTTTCGGAAACAATTGGATTTTTGTCAAATCAATATCAAATAAATTGATTACATTTGCGGATTAAGTGAATTTTTTTAAAAACACCTTTAAACACAGCAATATTTTATGAAAAAAGCTTACAATTTCAACGCAGGTCCCTGCGTCCTGCCCCAGCAGGCCATCGACGCAGCGATCGCAGCATTGCAAGACTACAAAGGTACCGGCATGCCGGTCATATCTGTTTCTCACCGTTCGAAAGAATGGGAGGAGACGATGAACGAGTGCCGCGCACTCTGGAAGGAGCTCCTCAACATTCCGGACAACTACGACGTGATCTTCCTCGGCGGCGGTGCTTCGCTCCAGTTCCTCTATGTGGCGATGAACCTTCTCGAGCACAAGGCCGGCTACCTGGAGACGGGTGTCTGGGCCAAGAAGGCGCTCAAGGAAGCCAAGGGCATCGGCAACGCCATCTGCATCGCTTCTTCCGCCGACAAGACCTACAGCTATATTCCGAAGGGCTACGAGATCCCGACCGACCTCGACTACTTCCACATCACCACCAACAACACGATCTACGGTACGGAGATCAAGTACGATATGGACTGCCCGGTCAACCTCGTGGCCGACATGTCTTCCGACATCATGAGCCGTCCGGTGGACGTTTCGAAGTACGCCCTCATTTACGGCGGCGCCCAGAAGAACGTCGGCCCTGCCGGTGTGATCTTCGCCATCATCCGCAAGGACATCCTCGGCAAGGTGACCCGTTACCTCCCGACGATGCTCGACTACCGCACGCACATCGAGAAAGAGTCGATGTTCAACACCCCGCCGGTGTTCCCGATCTTCGTCATGACCGAGACCCTCAAGTGGCTCAAGGGCATCGGTGGCGTCGAAGCCATCCACAAGATCAATGTCGAGAAAGCCCAGCTGCTCTACGATGAGATCGACCGCAATGCGCTCTTCGTGGGCACCGCCGCCAAGGAAGACCGTTCGATCATGAACGTGTGCTTCGTCATGGCTCCGGGCTACGAGAACCTCCAGGACGAGTTCCTCTCCTTTGCCAAGGAACGCGGCATGGTCGGCATCAAGGGTCACCGCAGTGTCGGCGGCTTCCGTGCCTCCCTCTACAACGCCTGCCCGAAAGAGGCCGTCGAGGCCCTCATCGCCTGCATGCAGGAATTCGAGAAACTGCACAAATAGTATCAATTCGTTTCAATGACTTTCTGTCTCGGGGTATTCCTTCCTGAAACGTCGCGCCAAGGCGCGACCCCTCCCATAAATGGGCCCCTCCCTCTTACAGTGCCGAGGGTGGCATGGTTTCATGAAGGAATACCCCTCGCCTGAAAGTCTGTCCCAATCAGATAGAAATATGAAGATTTTAGTTGCTACGCAGAAACCCTTTGCGAAGGCCGCTGTGGACGGCATCCGCAAGATCGCTGAAGAGAACGGACATACCCTCGCCCTGCTCGAAAAATATCCCGGTGAAGCCGAACTGATCGCCGCCGTCGCTGATGCCGACGCCCTGATCGTCCGCTCCGACAAAGTGACGGCCGCCGTCGTGGAAGCCGCAAAGAACCTGAAGATCGTCGTGCGCGCCGGCGCCGGTTTCGACAACCTCGACCTGGCCGCCTGCACCGCCCACAATGTCGTGGCGATGAACACCCCCGGCCAGAACTCCAACGCCGTGGCCGAACTCGCCCTCGGCCTGATGATCTACATGAACCGCAACCAGTTCACCCCGGGCACCGGCAGTGAACTCAAGGGCAAGACCCTCGGCATCCAGGCCTACGGCAACGTCGGCCGTCTCGTGGGCAAGCTCGCCATGGGCTTCGGCATGAACGTCATCGCTTTCGACCCCTATCTCCCCAACGAGAAGATCGAAGCTACGGGCGCCAAGGTAGCCCCGTCGCTGGAAGCCCTCTACGAGCAGTCCGACTTCGTGTCGCTGCACATCCCCGCCACGCCCGAGACCAAAGGCTCCATCGGCCGCAACCTCGTGGGCCGCATGCCGAAAGGCGGCTGCCTGATCAACACCGCCCGCAAGGAAGTCATCAACGAAGCTGAACTCTTCGACCTGATGAGCGAGCGCGAAGACCTCCGCTACGTGGCCGACGTCGCGCCCGAGCGCGCCGCCGAGTTCGCCGAGAAATTCGGCAAGCGCTATTTCGGCACGCCCAAGAAGATGGGTGCCGAGACCGCCGAGGCCAACATCAACGCCGGCCTGGCCGCAGCCAACCAGATCTGCAAGTTCTTCGCCACCGGCGACCGCACCTTCCAACTCAACAAATAAGACGCTATGGTAAAGGTTAAACCGTTCGCCGCCATCCGGCCGCCGAAAGCCATCGCCAAGGAAGTCTCCGCCCGCCCCTACGACGTGATGAACTCCGTCGAGGCCAAGGCCGAAGCCGGCGAGAAATCCCTGCTCCACATCACCAAACCGGAGATCGACTTCGACCCGATCGCCGGCGAGCACGAGCAGCGCACCTACGACAAGGCTGTCGAGAACTTCAAGAAATGGCAGGAGCGCGGCTGGCTCAAGCAGGACGACCGCGAGTACTACTACGTGTACGCCCAGACGATGGAAGGCCGCACCCAGTACGGCATCATCCTGTGCGCCAACACCGACGACTACGCCACGGGCGCTATCAAGAAGCACGAGCTCACCCGCAAGGAGAAGGAAGACGACCGCATGGTCCACGTCCAGATCCAGAGCGCGAACATCGAGCCGGTGTTCTTCGCCTACCCCGACAACGCCGAGATCGACGCCATCATGTTCCGTTACATCGCCCGTGTGCCCGAATACGACTTCATCGCCGATGAAGACGGCTTCGGCCACAAACTCTGGGTGATAGACGACCAGAAGGACATCGACCGCATCACCGAGATCTTCGCCACCATCCCGGCCTTCTACGTGGCTGACGGTCACCACCGTACCGCTGCCGCCGCCCGCGTGGGCGCCGAGCGCCGTGCGAAGAACCCGAACCACACGGGAAATGAGGAGTACAACTACTTCATGGCCGTCTGCTTCCCGGACAACCAGCTGAAGATCATCGACTACAACCGCGTGGTCAAGGATCTCAACGGCCTGACGCCGGAGCAGTTCCTCGAAGCCCTGAAGAAAGACTTCACCGTGGAATGCTGCGGCCAAAGCGAACCCTATCGTCCGACGAAGCTCCACAACTTCTCGATGTACCTGGGCGGCCAGTGGTATTCGCTCACCGCGAAACCGGGCACCTACAACGACAACGACCCGATCGGTGTGCTCGACGTGACGATCCTTTCGAACCTTGTGTTTGACAAGATCCTGAACCTCGGCGACCTCCGCACCTCGAACCGTATCGACTTCGTGGGCGGCATCCGCGGCCTGGGCGAATTGAAGAAACGCGTGGACAGCGGCGAGATGAAAGCGGCCTTCGCCCTCTACCCGGTCTCGATGAAGCAGCTGATCGACATTGCCGACACTGGCAACATCATGCCGCCGAAGACCACCTGGTTCGAGCCGAAGCTCCGCAGCGGCCTGGCGATTCATAAGTTCTGATCGTCCGGACGGTAAAAAATGAAACCGGGAGTCCTTGTGACTCCCGGTTTTTTAATTTCCGGTAATTTCCACCGTCAAGTCGAAGCGGAACCTCATTTGAACAGGGCTGAAAGCGAAAGACCACTCGTCGGGTTCGACACAGACTTCAATTGTCCCGATCAAACCGAATTTGTCGCCTACCAGATAATCGTCAGTAAACTCCACTTCCAGCGCAGTTTCCTCCGGCTTGAACTTGCCAGCTATAAATTTATAATTCCCGTACTTTTCGAACGCTGTATTGATCAAATACCAGGAACTCTTCAACTTATCATAGTCGAGCCCGAGGACCCTAGAAAATTCATCCAACACGAGGGTCACTTTATTGTCGTTGATCATGCTCATGGACACTTTCTTTCTCCAGGAGAAACCCGAGGCATTGAACCAACTGATCTTGAACAGTTTTTCACCACGCGGAGTCACCATGTTGAAAATCGTGTCCTTCGTCTTCCAACGGTCAGTCAGGATCAGCCTGCCTGTCACACCTTCATTCTTAAACCCGGAAGAATCCTGAAAATTGCGCCAGACCCGGCTTCCGGTCGTATCGGGATGGAAACGAAGGAAATGCCTCTCCCTGTCAAAAGTAACCTGAACCGGTGCAATAGAGTCATTCAAAGGCAGGAACTCAACGGTCTCGATGTTATCGGCCGTATAGGAACCGTCTTTCGACGCATGGAGCGCGCAAAAGATATCGCTGACCTCCACGGCCTTTGACAGATCGAGGTCAAAGGTCGCATTGGGATAACACCAGATATCAAGATCTTTGGGAGAGCCGTGAGAAGGCTTCATCGCCGCAACGTTTTCCTGGATGAGGGTAAGGATTTCGCTGTAGTCGGTCTGGTCGGTGATGGCGTCGAGGATGTTCGACAGGGCCGTAGTGACATCGCCGGTGGTGAGCGTCGTATTGACGGCGCCGATGGCCGTGACCACTTCGGCAATCTTGGCGCTCAGGTCCGTGTCGAGCGAAGTCAGGGCTGCGGGAATGGCTTCCACCGCCGTCTGGATCAGGGCCAGCGCGTCGGTGACATCGGCGACGCCGTCCGTTACGGCCGTCTCGATGGCTTCCAGTTTCGTCGTTAGCCCGGTCGTCTGGTCGCTGATGGCCTGTTCGAGGGCCGCGAGTTTTTCGGCCGTGGTGGTGCCCGACGTCTCGATGGCCGTCTTGATGGCTTCCAACGCCGCATCCTTGTCGCTGGCGCCGTCGGCGAAAGCCGCCTCGATGGCGGCCAGTTTCGACGACAGCGTGGTCGTCTGGCTTGTGATGGCCTGTTCGATCTTCGCGAGTTTCTCGGTTTCCGTGCCTGCCAGTGATTCGACCGCCTTCTGGATCAGCGCACGCTGCTCCTTGGCGTCGGCCAGGCCGTTCTCGACCGCCGTTTCAATGGCATCGAGTTTTGTCTCGAGGCTCGAAGTCTGGCTCTTCATCGCCTCTTCGAGGGCGGCGAGTTTCTCTTCCATCGTGCCGCCCAGCGACTCGACGGCCTCCTGCAGCAGCTCCTGCTGCGCATTGGCATCGGCGAAGCCTTCCTTCACCGCCGTCTCGACCAGGGCGAGTTTGGCACCCAGGTCGGTCGTCTGGCTCTGAAGGGCGGTTTCGATGGCAGCAAGTTTCTCGTCCATCGTGCCGCCAGTGGCCTCGATCGCTTCCTTGACCAGATCCTGGGCCGTCTTGACGTCGGCCAAGCCGTTGGCCACGGCGGCCTCGATCAGGCCGAGCTTTGTCTCCAGTCCCGTCGACTGTTCCTTCACCGCCGTCTCGACGGCAGCGAGCTTCTCGGCCATCGTGCCGCCCAGCGATTCGATGGCCTTCTTCAGCAGTTCCTGCTGCGTCTTCGCGCCGGCGAAGCCTTCCTGCACGGCTGCTTCGACCAGGGCGATCTTCGTTTCCAGACTCGTGGTCTGCGACTGGATGGCCGTTTCGATGGCCGCGAGCTTCTCGGCCATCGTGCCGTCCATCGAAGCCACGGCCTTGCGGACCATTTCGAGCGCCTCATGGCTGTCAGCCAGGCCGTCGGACATCGCCTTTTCGATCGAAGAAAGCTTGTCGCCCAACGACGTATTCGCGTTGTTAAGCGCCGCAAGCACACCGCTGAAATCGGTCTCCATCGAAATGTCGAATTCCGGGGCAGGGGTGTCGCATGCGGTAAACGTTACCGGTGCAAGCGGCACCAGCAGCAGGAAAACGGCCAGCCAGCCGCAACGTATGATTCTGTCAGTAAAACGTTTCATGACGACTGGTTTTCTGAATTAGTCGGAAACGGCCCGGACAGTATACCCGGTATAGCGAAAAGCCGCCCGTGTTTCCCATACGGTGGGGCTCACAAACAAGATATATGAGTGGTTATAGGTTGCGGTAAACATCTCAGAAGACCAATAGTAACCATATTCTCCGACTCCGGGACCGCCGAACCAGGAACCTGCCGGAATGAAAATACTGTTACCCTCATATCCTGAGACTTTGCTTGTTACCGTATATCCCCCCTTTTCTGAATCATACGTCCAAGTATAGTTGGTCGTATTACACAGGGCGGCCCATTCCGCCCTATTCGGCATTCGCCAGGTACCTTCCCAATTGGCCCTTGCGGCGTCATCGGAAAGATCCAATGCCACCTTGCCGTCGGATTCGTTGTATTTGGTCAGGTTATCCTCCGTCCCATACTTATAATTGTCCCAGCTGAAGCTGTTTTTCGGTTCCGTTTCACCCCAGGCGAAGTAGTCGCCGAATTCTTCCGGAGCCGCGGCGCCCACGTTCATCGTAGCCCATTTCAGGCCGTCGCCCATCTCCACGAATTTGTGGCCGTGGATCGTCGTGCCGCCCATCCCCTCGATGGTTTCCAGAATGGTTTCGAGGATGTCGGTGTAGTCGGTCTGATTCGTGATGGCGTCGAGGATGTCCGACAGGGCCGTAGCGACATCGCCGGTGGTGAGCGTCGTATTGACGGCGCCGATGGCCGTGACCACTTCGGCGATCTTGGCGCTCAGGTCCGTGTCGAGCGAAGTCAGGGCTGCGGGGATGGCTTCCACCGCCGTCTTAATCAGGGCCAGCGCGTCGGTGACGTCGGTGACGCCGCCGGTCACGGCCGTCTCGATGGCTTCCAGTTTCGTCGTCAGACTGGTCGTCTGGCCGCTGATCGCCTGTTCGAGGGCCGCAAGTTTCTCGGCCGTAGTACTGCCCGACGTCTCGATCGCCGTCTTGATGGCTTCCAGCGCCGTGTCGTCATCGCTCGCACTGTTCTTGAACGCCGTCTCGATGGCGGCAAGCTTCGACGACAGCGTCGCTGTCTGGCTCGCGATGGCCTGCTCGATCTTCGCAAATTTCTCGGCTTCCGAGCCTCCCAGCGATTCGACCGCCTTTTGGATCAGTTCACGCTGCTCCTTGGCGTCGGCAACGCCGTTCTCCACCGCCGTCTCGATGGCATCCAGTTTCGTTTCCAGGCTGGAGGTCTGGCTCTTCATTGCCTCTTCGAGAGCCGCGAGTTTTTCTTCCATCGTGCCGCCCAGCGATTCGATGGCTTCTTTCAGCAGCTCCTGTTGCGTATTGGCATCGGCGAAGCCTTCCTTTACCGCCGTCTCGACCAGGGCGAGTTTGGCACCCAGGTCGGTCGTCTGGTCGCCGACCGCCTTTTCAATGGCGGCGAGTTTCTCTTCCATCGTGCCGCCCAGGGTCTCGATCGCCTCTTTCATCAAATCCTGCGCATCCTTGACGTCGGCCAGGCCGGTCGTCACGGCGGCCTCGATCAGGCCGAGTTTCGTCACCAGGCCCGTGGTCTGTTCCTTGACGGCCGTCTCGATGGCGGCGAGCTTCTCGGCCATCGTGCCGCCCATTGATTCGATGGCCTGCTGCAGGAGTTCCTGCTGCGTCTTCGCGTCGGCGAAGCCGTTCTTCACGGCCGCCTCGACCAGGGCGATCTTCGTTTCCAGGCTCGTGGTCTGCGACTTGATGGCCGTTTCGATGGCCGCCAGTTTCTCGGCCATCGTACCGTTCATCGACTCTACGGCCTGCTGGATCAACTTGATGGCGCCCTGGCTGTCGGCCAGACCGTCGGACATGGCCTTTTCGATGGTCGCCAGTTTGTCGGAGAGCGCGGTATTGGCATTGTTGATGGCCGCAATGACGGAACTCATGTCGGTTTCAAGCGTGATATTGATCTCAGCGGGCTCCTGCTCACAGGAAGTCAGGAGGAGCGGCGTGAAGCCGAAAAGTGCGACGGCGCAAAGAATGCCGCACCAAAACGATTTATTCTTGAAAGTTTTCATGGTTATACTCCTTTATTTATTATTTCGAAAGATTGAAACGAAGGCCCAGGGTCGCGAACGGCTGGCTCCTGGCCGAAAACTCGTCCTTCCCGGCCAGGATGAGGCGGTAGCCGCCGCCCACGCTCACAGCCACTTGCGGAAGGAACGCATATTCCAGCGAAAGCGTCAACGGTATATACGGTGCTGCATACTTGTGTCCCACATTGTGTCCCGTGACATGGATCGAATTGCCCATGCCGCCGGGTTTGACTTCATTCTTCACGGCGATGGTATAGGTGTTACCGACCACGAACTGACAGCCGGCACCTGCACCCAGGTACAAGGACAAGGGTCCTTCACCCAGCAGATTGAATTCACCCGTGAGTTCCGCGGCGTGGAAGTGATTCTTCAGGTCGCGATAGACCTCACCTTCGACACCGCCGCCCGGAAGCGCATTCATCGTACCATTGGTCTGTTCGCGGATCATCCGCGTGTAACCGTAGTCAAGTCCCAAGCGGAAACGGGAACTGAAGTTATAGAACAATCCGGCGACGCCCTGTGGCTGAATCGAGGTCGGAGCATTCTTGACCGAGTTGGCAAAATCGCCGCCCAGTGACCAGGAAAGGCCACCGTCGAGACGAATACCCAACGTCCCCTCACGCGCATCCTGCGCCTGAAGAGAAGCCGGCAGCAGCAACAGCAGCAGCGCCGGCATGATGGCTAAAAAGAATTGCTTCATACTTGTATATTATTAAAAATATTCAGAGATTCGTCCGCTCTGCTAATTTACTAATTATTATGCAATTTCCGAAATTTATTTTCAATAAATGACTGATTCCGAGCGCGACAGCCCCTGCCCTATCTGCCATAATACACGACAGAGAGCCCCCCGCAAACCAATCGGGGCAATCTGCCCGCCGGAATACACCCGATTTGTGTATACGACCGGTCCAGACAAACGCCGTCATATCCATTCGCGTCCGTGCGAGCCCGCTAGATTCCGGGCAGAAGGCCGTAGAAACCATTATCAGCGGGCTCGACGGGGCTTTTGACGGGGGTGAGCCCGAGTAGGTAGCGACAGAAAGGTGTCAGAATAAGGGTAAGCGGGCTCACGCCGACTAGCATCGGCGGAGGCAAGCCGACGGCCTTTGCGCTGCAACGGACACACTTGACTATCAGTCGTTTACGCAAGTTGACCCCCTCGTTTTCGGAGGGGGTCAGATTGCGTAAGTCGCTGATTTACTGATGTGTACATTGCAGCGCAAAAGCAGGGCGCCCGCAGAATGAGGGGGAACGCCCGTTGCGTCCTAGAAGTACTTCGTGATATCTGCGCCGGAGAAGGTGTCCATCTGGTTGATCATGCGGACGGCGGAATCGACGATCGGGTAGGCGCAGATGGCGCCGGTGCCTTCGCCCAGGCGCAGGCCGAGGTTGAGCAGCGGCTTGGCCCCGAGGGCGTCGAGCACCTTCCGGTGGCCGGATTCGTCGCCGCAGTGGCCGAAAACCGCATAGTCCAGCACCTCGGGATAGAGCTTCGAGGCGGCCAGGATGCAATTGGTCATGATGAAACCATCGACGAGGATCACCATCCGGAGCGCAGCCGCCTGCAGCATGGCACCGACAGCCATCACCATCTCGAAGCCGCCGAACCAGCGGATCAGGTCGCGCGGGGAACCGTCACCCCGGTAGTTGTCCATAGCCCGGGTCAGCACGTCGAGCTTGTGCCGGATCCCGGCGCTGTCGAGGCCGCTTCCCGCCCCCACACATTCCGCGAGGGGAATCCCCGTGAAATAAGACATCCAGACGGAGGACGGCGAAGTGTTTCCGATTCCCATCTCTCCGAAACTCAGGATGTTGCTCCCCTCGTCGAAGCACTGGCGGACAACCGAGGCGCCGCCGGCGAGGCATTGCTCCATCTCGGTTTCGGTCATCGCCGGGCCGTGCAGGAAGTTGCGGGTGCCGCGCGCGACTTTCAGATCGATGATGCCGCGGTCGCGGGGCAGGTCGAAATCCACGCCGGCGTCCACCACCTTGAGGGTGAAACCGTGCTGGCGGCAGAGGAAGTTGACGCCGCCGGTCCCCTGCGGATGGGTGAAATGACAGACCTGCTGCCAGGTCACTTCCTTCGGGGCGATGCTCACGCCTTCTTCCACAATGCCGTGGTCGGCGGCAAAGACGATGTTCTGCGGATGGTGGAGCGCGGGCGAAAGGGTCTGCTGGATCAGGCCGATCTGGAGCGCCAGTTCTTCCAGCCTGCCGAGCGAGCCTTTGGGCTTGGTGAGATTGTCGATTTTTTCCTGCAGCGCAGGACGGATGGCCAGATCGGGCCGGGAGATATGGAATTCCATTTATCCTTTGATTTTTACGGGAATGCCGCTCACCATCAGAATGACCTCATCGGCCCGGGCGGCGGCATATTGGTTCATCCAGCCCTGCAGGTCGGTAAAGCGGCGCTGGATGGCATTGTCGGAAGTACCGCCCATTCCGATCTCGTTTGTCACCAGCAGGAAGGTGGCATCCTGGGCGGTGAAGCGGTCGAATTCTTCCTGCAGGGCGGCCAGGGCACGGTCCACGTCGCTCTCCAGGTCGAAGAAGAAGTTGGTCGCCCAGAGTGTCAGGCAATCCACCAGGACAACGCGGCCCGAAAGATCGTGCCGGCTCAGCTGCTTCTCTTCCTCGATATTGGTCCACTGCGGACCGCGGCGCGCCTGATGCCGCCGGACCCGTTCCCGGAACTCCTCGTCCCAGATCCAGGCCGTCGCCAGATAGACCGGCGCGTCGGAGAGCGACAACGCCAGTTTCTCCGCGTAACCGCTCTTGCCGCTGCGGGCCCCGCCGGTAATCAGAATGATGCGTTTCATCGGATTGCAAAGGTAGCGATTATTCATTAAATTTGCATCACTTATGAGACTGCTGGCAGCATTGACTTTCTTTACCCGGCTCCCGCTGTGGCGGATCCGGGAGATCCCTGCGGAACATTTCAAGCGGGTGGTGCCGCTGTGGCCGGTCGCGGGCTGGCTGACGGGCGGAGTGACCGCCGGCGTGCTCTGGCTCTGCGGCCAGGTGATGCCGCTGACGCTGGCCTGGGTGCTGGCGCTGGCCGCCCGCCTGCTGCTCACCGGCTGCCTGCACGAAGACGGGCTGGCCGATTTTATCGACGGATTCGGCGGCGGCACGACGCGCGACCGCGTGCTGGCCATCATGAAAGACTCGCACATCGGTACCTACGGAGTCATCGGGCTGATTGTCTATTTCGCCCTTATGCTGCAGCTGCCGGCGGCCCTGCCGCTTGAAACGCTTTGCCTGACGGTGCTGTGCGGCGACTGCTGGGCCAAATGCTGCGCGGCCCAGCTCATCAATTTCCTTCCCTACGCCCGTACGGAAGAGACGGCCAAGAACAAGACGGTCTATAGCCGGATGACGCTGCCGGAACTGCTTGTCTGCTTCTTTTTCGGCCTGGCGCCTGCGCTGACCTTCACTTTCGGCCTGGGCTGGCTGCCCCGCGCTTTCTGCTGGCTGCTGCCGGTGCCCCTCGCCGGAATGCTGTTGCTGATGCTGCTGATGAAACGGCGGATCCAGGGCTACACCGGCGACTGCTGCGGCGCCACCTTCCTCCTCTGCGAACTCGCGTTCTACCTCTCCGCCGTCCTGTTGTTCTGATTTATCCCATCACCACATCCAGGACCATCATCAGGGCGAAGCCCAGGGCGAAACCCACGGTTCCGATGTTGGAGTGGGCGCCTTCGGCGGTTTCGGGAATGAGTTCCTCGACCACGACATAGAGCATGGCGCCGGCGGCGAAGGACAGCAGATAGGGCATCCATGGCGTCATGGCGGAAGCCAGCAAGAGCACCAGGATGCCGCCGACAGGTTCGACGATGCCGCTGAGACTGCCCATCGCGAAGGCTTTCAGGCGGCTGCCGCCGGCCGCCTTGAGCGGCATGGAGATGATGGCGCCCTCGGGGATGTTCTGGATGGCGATACCCAGCGACAGGGCGATGGCCGCAGCCATGCTGAAGCCGGAGGTGAGCGCCCCGGCAATGGCGACGCCGACGGCCATCCCTTCCGGGAAATTGTGGATGGTGACGGCCAGCGTCAGCTTGGTCGTCCGGGAGAGTCCGCTCCGCGGCCCTTCGACCTCACCGGTGGCGTGGATATGCGGCGTCACATAGTCGATCAGCAGCAGGAAGGCGAAACCACCCAGCAGTCCGACCACGGCCGGAATGACGCTGCGGGGACCTTCACCCGCGGACATCTCGATGGAAGGAATCAGCAGCGACCAGACCGAAGCGGCCACCATCACGCCCGAGGCGAAGCCCAGCAGGGCTTTCTGCACGCGGGGCGGGATCTCATTCTTCATCAGGAAAACAAAGGCGGAGCCCAGCGCCGTCCCCAGGAAAGGAATCAGCAGGGCCACGATGACAGCTTGCAGGTCGACAGATTGCATGGCACAAAGATAATGATTCCATCGCTTTTTCGTATCTTTGTCGATTATGGAAGTCATTTTAATCCGCCATACCGCCGTCGATGTGCCGACCGGCACCTGCTACGGACAGACCGATGTACCCTTGAAGTCCTCGTTCGAGGCCGAAGCGACCCGCACCCGGGCCGAGCTGGACGCCTGCGGCCCGATCGACCATGCCTACACCAGTCCCCTCTCCCGCTGCACCCGGCTGGCCGCCTTCTGCGGCTATGCCGACGCCGAACGGGACCCGCGGATCCTCGAACTCAATTTCGGAGAATGGGAAATGATGCTATTCGACGACATCACCGACCCGCATCTGGAAGCCTGGTACAAGGACCACATCCATACGCCGGTCACCGGCGGAGAGTCGTTCATGCAGCAGTACCAGCGCGTAAGCAATTTCCTGGACGAACTCAAGACGAAACCCTGGAAGCGCGTGGCCGTATTCGCCCACGGCGGCGTCCTGGTCAGCGCCCAGGTTTACGCGGGGCTTGTCACAGCCGAAGAAGCCTTCAGCAGCCTGCCGCCCTTCGGCGGCCTGGTCCGCATCCGGATCTAGCGGGGCGATTCTTTTTATATCAAAGTGATTTGATGGATTTTGCGATATTGATCATGTGGTCGGCAATTCGTTCGGCATTGGAGGAGAGTTCCAAATACTGTGCACCCACGGAAGGGGTGCAGATGCCTTTCTCCATCCGGGCGATATGCCCTTCTTCCATCAGCTTGGTATAGTCGTCAATCTCCTCCTCGATCTCATTGGCCCGATCCAGGGAAGCGCGGTCCTCTTCGCGATAGGCCGTCATCGCATGGTCGAACAATTGGTGCAGCAGATCTTCCAGATGGCTGATCTCGTGCTTGGCATCCTCCGAGAACTGCTGGTTGGAACCAGCCAGGGCGAGCGCATATTCCATGATGTTCTCGGCATAGTCGCCGATGCGCTCCACGTCACGGACGCTCCGGTAGGTCCCGGACAGATACGCCCGGTCTTTCTCTCCCAACCCGCTTTTCCCGCTCAGGCGGACGACGAATGCGATCAACTCGCGGTTGATGAAATTCAGCTCCCGCTCGTCGCGCTCGAACAAAGGCTTCGCGGCAAAATCGAGCTGCGTGGCCATTTCGAGGCTGCGGTCCACATTGCCGAGGGCGATGTCCGCCATCCGCAGGATTTCACGCTTGACCTGGGAAACGGCCACAGGCGGGGTACGGAGCATGTTCTCATCCACATAACGCAGCGTGAACTCGGTACGCTGCGCGGGGGCTTTTTCCGGAATGAGCTTCTTGACAAGTGCCACCAGTGCGCCCGTCAGGGGCAGCATCAGGATGACCGTCACCACGTTGAAGAACGTATGGAACATGGCCAGCTGTACCTGGGGCGCCGACGGGAAGAGCTTCTCGAAGAGGCTGCCGTAGGAGACGTCGAAACCGCCGAGCGCCAACGCGGCAAGCATAAAAAGAATGACACCCGAGCAGTTGAACAGCAGGTGGATAAGTGCCGTCCGCCGGGCGTTGGTACCACTGGTCAGACCGGCAATGATCGCCACGACGCACGATCCGATATTGGAACCCATCGTCAGGTAGATGCCCTGGTCGATGCCGATGAGTCCGGTGACGACCATCGTAAGCGCGATGGAGGTCATCACGGAAGAACTCTGGATGATGGCCGTGAAAACGGCACCGACCAACACGAGCAACAGGGGGTTGCGGATGCCGGCCAGGAAAGTCTTGACCCCGTCGAGCGCGGCAAAAGATTCCATGGACCCGCTCATCAGCTCGAGGCCCACGAACAGCAGGCCGAAACCGGCCAGGATGCCGCCGAGCGTTTTCAATCTGCTTTTCTTGGCAAACAGGCCCATGAAAGCGCCCAGCCCGGCGAAAGCGGCAAAGATGACACTGGTGGAGATGGCATTATTCCCGCTGAACATACCCAGTGCGACGATCTGCGCTGTGACAGTCGTACCGATATTGGCGCCATAGATGATGGTGGCAGCCTGGGCGAGCGAGATGATTCCGGCATTGACAAAGCCGATCGTCATGACGGTCGTCGCACCGGAACTCTGGATGGCAGCCGTTCCCAGCGCGCCGATTCCGACGCCCAGCAATTTACTGCCGGAAGCTTTGGAGAAAAGTTTTTTCAGTTTGTCAGAACTCGCCGCCTCTAGATTCGAACTCATCATCTGGCAGGCGATCAGGAAAACGCCGATTCCTGCGAGGAGGGTGAGTAAAGCGACAATGACAGTTTGCGTACCCATGTGCTACTAGATTTGGCTGTAAAGATATTGCCCGGATGTTACAAAGCCGTGAAACAGGTGTTAAGAATCGATGAAGATATTTCCGTCCTCGTCCAGGAGGAGGATGGTGAGGTTTGTCTGACCGGGCCTGGGACAGACAGTTGCGCATGCTGCGGCACAGCGGTCGAGGAGGGCGGAAAAGAAACGGGCGGCATCATCTCCGGAGAGTCCGTGCCAAAGTTCACGGGCAAGCGTCAGGCGGTCGATGGCAGCTGCCGCCGCCGGCGAGCAGCCGGCTCCGGCAGCGACTTCCCTGAGAAAAACCTTGTTCATCACGACGCTTTTGCTATGGGTGTCGAGGTGGCCTTCGGCCAGTTTGACGGCCTTGCCGAGCATGATGCCCATGGTCACCTGCGGAACGCCCAGGGCGACGGCAATGCGCAGGGTCTCGCCGATAAAATTTCCATAGTGGACAAAGGCCTGCGGAGGCAGGTCGGGGAAGCGTTTCTTGAGGAAGGCTTCGCTCTTGGCTCCGGAGTTGATGACCAGGTGTCGGACCCCGACGGCTTTGGCCACTTCGATTTCTTTGCGGATGGCATCCACGAATGCCTCGTTCGAGAAGGGTCGCACGATGCCGGAGGTGCCGATGATGGAGATGCCGTCCACGACGCCCAGCTTGGGGTTGAAGGTCCGCCGGGCCAGTTCCCGGCCGCCCGGGACGGATATCGTCACATCGAGGCCGCTGTCGCAGAGGGCCGTGAGTTCCCGTTCCATCATCTGGCGCGGCACGCGGTTGATGGCCGGGCCGCCGACTGGCAGGCCCAGGCCGGGCAGGGTGACGCGGCCGACGCCCTCGCCCTGCAGGAAATGGATGCCGGGCTCCGGGCTGAAGGCCACCGTCGCTATGATCGGATAGCCATTGGTCACATCGGGATCGTCGCCCGCATCCTTGATGACCGTCGCCGTCGCCGCATCCGCCGCGGGGCGAGGCTCGGGCTGGCCTGGTGGAGCGGCAGGTTCTTTTTGACCCAAGCGCCCTCGCTGGGTCAAAAAAGGTTCTGCCGCGCGTGGATTCGCCTCGTCCCGCGGCGGATGCGGCAGCAGGTGGACATCAGCTACGGGCAGCGCGAGAATTTCGCCGTCGGGGAAGGTGATTTCGACACGGTCGCCGGCGGGATGGCCCAGCAGGGCCAGCAAGGCGGCCTTGGCGGCAGCTGTCGCGCAAGCCCCTGTGGTAAAGCCGCTGCGCAGCGGAAAGAAATCCGGGACCAGCCGTTCGATGGCCTTGCGCAGGCCGTGTTCGCCGGTCACGACTTCGAAACCGGCAGGCAGCGCCGGCCGCCGTACGGCATAGACGGGAATGCCGGCGTCCCGTGCGGCTGCAAGCTTCTGGCCGAAGCCGCCCGATTCGCCGCTTTCCTTGGTCAGGATCGCCTCCGGGCGAAGCCGGGCGATCAGCGCGGCGTCATCATCTTCTTCATAATAGGCTAGCCGTTCTTCCGGAAAACCCTGCTGACGCGCCTTTTCCAGCGACTCTTCCCGCCGCAGGATCCGGAACCAGCAGGTGTGCCGGCTCCAGAACGGCCGCAATTTGCCGATGGTCTGCACGCCCGTAAGGGCCAGCAGGCGATCGATTCCGTCGGCTTCCAGCTGCCGGATGGCATCGGCATAATCGTCACACCAGCGGAGGGAGGCCCGGTCGGAGCCGGACATGCCGGCGGGGTCTGCATAGACCCGCTCCACGCGGACCACCGGCAGGTCGAGCGACTCGGCCACGGCGGCGACGGTCCGGTGCAATTCCACGGCGAACGGATGGGCCGCATCGACCAGCAGACGGATGCCGTGCGCCGTGCAGAACGCCGCCATCGCAGCCTCGTCGAGCGCGCCGCTGATGTGCGTGCCGTGCTTGCATTCTATCTGCTGCAGGTCCCCGCGCGTGGAGTACCAATACGGCGACCCTGCCGCATCGGCGACCCGCACGGCCAGCCGGCCTTCCGTCGTTCCGCCGAGAATCAGGATCATGGCCGGAACAGATGTTTGAATTCGTGGGCATAGAGCCGCGAGAGACCCTCCCGGTTGCCGATGGCCTCGCCGACCACCAGCAAGGTCGTGAGGGTGAGCTTGTTGTCGCGGACGATCTTCGCCAGGTCGCGCAGTTCACCGCGGTAGATGCGTTCTTCCTTCCAGGTGAGTTTGTAGCAGGCCGCAACCGGCGTTTCCGGCGGATATTCCTGCAGGAGCTCGGCCTGGACTTCCTCCACGATGGCGGCACTCAGATAGATGCACATGGTGCTCTGGGACTGGGCCAGCTTGTGGAGCTGCTCTTTTTCAGGCATCGGGGTCCGTCCCTCCCCGCGGGTGAGAATGATGGTCTGTACTTTCTCGGGAATGGTGAACTGCGAGCGGAGCGCCGCCGCGGCCGCCTGGAAGGCCGAGATGCCCGGCGTAATGTGGTAATGCATCCCGTAGCGGTCGAAGAAAGCCATCTGTTCCTGGATAGCCCCGTAAATACAGGGGTCGCCGGTATGAAGCCGGACCACCCGCAGGCCGCGGTCATAGAATTCCTTCATCAGGGCGAACTGCTCCTCCAGGTCCATCGAAGCCGAACTCCGCACGACGCAGCCAGGTTTCGCATAATACGTCAGTTCGACCGGGACCAGGCTGCCCGCATAAAGAATCAGGTCGGCCTGCTGGAGGAAGCGCTTGCCGCGTACCGACACCAGCTCCGGGTCGCCGGGACCGGCGCCGACGATTTCGATATGGCCTTCCCGGCAGGACGCGGCTTCCTGGGCCAGGGCGAACGTAAAGTCGTTGCCTTCGCTCAGCCGGCCCTTCTGCTTCTCGATCCGGAGCGGTCCCCCGTGCGCACCTTCCAGCGCTGCCGCTTCGGCCACGCCGGCGCTTCCGGTGGCCGCAAGCGCCTTCTCCGACGGATTGGGCACGTCAATGGCAGCCAGCGTCTCCGCAGGATAGATGACGGGGCGGGCCTGCGGCCAGCGTTCCGACAACTCCTGCAGCAGCGGCTCGTCTTTTTTCAATTCGATGGTCCCGATCGTGGCGATGGATTTCGGGCTGAGGCCCGTTTCCCGCAGCTTGGTTTCAATGGCTTCGGGAATCCCGTCCGGACGGCATTGCTTACGGCAGCCGAAACCCAGGTGCAGCACCGGCGGCCGGAAGATCAGTACGGGGAGATGCCCGTTCAAGCCGGGCAGGGCGTCCCGGCCTGCATCGGGCAAAAGGAAGGGCGTAACGGCGATCAGGAGGGCGAAGCCGTTCAGGTCCAGGTCCTCGCGGCGGTAGAAAACCTTGACGTGCGGCGGGCAGGTGCGTTCCAGATAGTCGGTGCCCGGATCACGCACTTCCAGCAGCAGGGCGGTGGGTTTCTTCTCGACGAATGCAAAGACCGCGCGGTTCATCCCGGCCGGGGTGGTCTCGACCTGCCAGCCCATGCAGCGGTCCAGGATGTCGAGGGCCCAGAGCCCTTCGTTGTCGCTCTGGGTGGTCACCACGGCCGTTCCGCCGGTCAGGGCGGCGAGGCGGCGCGCCAGGTCATTGGCGCCGCCGACGTGGCCGGAAACCACCGGCACGACAAACTTGCCGGTACTGTCGATGCAGACTACGGGCGGATCCTGGTATTTGTTTTTCAACGCGGGAGCGATGCTGCGGACGCAGATGCCCATGGCACCGATGAAAACCACGGCCTCGAAATCCTGCCAGTGTTCTTTCAAAAACGGGGCATACGGCCCGATGGCGGTGCAGCCGGGGACTTCGTTCTTCGTATAAATTACGGCGCTCCGCTGCTCTGGTTTATCGTTCCGCTCGCAGGAAAAAAGCTCGCGGCCCGATAAACCACCCGCAGCTACGCTTTCTCTCAGTCGGTTCATATCGCTCGCGATGCGCTGTGCAAGATTCAGCGCGGATTCGGAGACGAGGATGATGGCGGTATGTTTCATGGTGGATTTATTCGGCTTTGAGGATCGTGATGGGGTTGAACTGGTTGATGGTGACGTTCATTTCGCCGGTAATCCGGCGGCCTGTGACGGCGATGCCTTCGCGGAAGAGCTGTTGGCTCTGCGCGCTGACGGCATTGAAGACGATAATGCCGCCGGGCAGGAGGACGCGGTCGATGCGGCGGAGCATTTCGACGAGCCGGCCGCCGTGCCCGCCGATGAATACGGCGTCGGGCGCCGGCAGTTCGCTCAGGTCGGCCTCCAGGAAGTCGCCGATCAGGGCGTTGATGCCGGGTGCGCCGAACTTGCGGGCATTCTGCTCCATCAGGGCCCGTCCGGCTTCCCGGATTTCAAAAGCGGTGATTTTCAGGTGCGGGAACTGCAGCCGGGCTTCAATCGAAACGGATCCCGTGCAGAATCCCACGTCCCAGAACGACGTGCGCCGGGGCAGGTCCAGCTGGCTGAGCGTCAGCAGGCGGATGGGCATCTTGGTAATCATGTTCACCCGGCCGTCGAGCAGGGCGAAATCCTGTTCCCGCAATCCGAAAGGATGCGGGCGAAGCCGGGTCTGCTCGAGAATCAGGCAGTTGGGAAAAGTGCATTCCGCCGCGGCCGCCTCTTCCAGCGAAGCGAAGCTCCGGACCCGCTCGGCCTCCCGATTTCCCAGACACTCCCCTACTGTCATCCGGTAATTGTCATAACCGTATTCCAGCATCCGGGCCGCAATCATCGCGGGCGTCTTGTGCCGGTCGGTCAGTGCCCCGATGAGCCGTTCTCCCCGGATCACGGCCCTGTCGAAGGCATCCCAGGGACGCCCGGTGAGCGAGACCGTACACATGTCGGCATAGGCCAGCTCCATCCGGTGCGCGAGCAGCTGCAGCGAATTGAAGGACGGGAAAACCGTCAGTTCCGCAGCCGGGAACTCGCGGCGGAGGGTGTTGGCGATACCGAAGAACAGCGGGTCGCCCGAAGCGAAGACGACCACTTCGGGATGGCTTTCATACTGGTCAAACACCGCTTCGAGCGGCACGGTAATATCGATCCAACGGGCGTCTGCGGGCAGCAGCGGCGCCACGATTTCGTGGTGGCGCTTTCCGCCGCTGAACACACGGCTTGCCGCAATGGCGTCGCGAACCTGCGGCGGGAACCAGACCTCCCGTTCGTCGGTCATGCCGATGACCGTGAAATGCCGGCCGCTGCCGCGACTGTCTCCGTTACACATCGCGGCCCGGTTTGAGTTGTTCGGCATCATTGAAGCAGAGAATCGCATTGACCAGCGTGGCAGCCAGGTTGCTGCCGCCCTTGCGGCCTTCGACGATCAGCTTGGGTATCTGCCTGAAGGGCTTGACCATGTGTTTGCTTTCCCGTACATGGACGAAGCCGACGGGGGCGGCGACAATGCCGGCCGGCACCGCCTGCTGGAGACGGATCTGATGGCAGAGTTCCATCAGGGCTGTCGGGGCATTGCCAAACACATAGAGCGCATCGGGATGTTCCGCAACGGCCAGCCGGATGCCGGCCTGGGTGCGGGTAATTCCTTTTTCGGCGGCCATTTCCGCCACGCGGGGGTCGGACAGATAGCATTTGACTTCCACGCCGAGCCGCTGCAAGGCCCCTTTCCGGATGCCCGATGCCGCCATGGTGACGTCGGTCACGATGGTCTTGATGCGGCCTCCGGCAAATCCGGCATAGAGCGTCTCAACGGCGCCCTCGTCCACCTGCAGGATGTTTTCCATGTCGAAATCGGCCGTGGTGTGGATGGCGTGGAGCAGCGCCCATTTCCTGCCCAGCGGAATATCGGGATTGCGGAGCTCCTTTTCGATGGTGCGGAAACTCTCGATCATGATCTCCTGGCCGATGCCTTTGGCCCCCCGGTCATCCTGCTCGCGGTAATAGCCGCGCGGCGTGATGAATTTTCCTTCGTGGATGTATGACTGGGAATTGCCGATGAGCACCACGGTGAACATATCCACCTGCTCCGGATCGAATTCGCCCAGCGTCGTGACCGTCACCTGCTGCTCATCGCGGCCGGCCTGGCGGACGAAGCCCAGCGGCGTCGCCGGATCGCGGTGCTGGAGGAAGATTTCCTGCAGGCGGTAGAGTTGCCAGTAGCGGCCGTTGCTCTTGGGATTATAGACCGCCGTAATGAAATCGGCGACGGCGGCGGCGCGGATCCGCCGCTCGATGGTTTCCCAGGGCGTCATCAGGTCGGACAGGGAGATGATGCAGAGGTCGTGTCCGATGGGGGCGCCCAGCAGCGAGGACGCCTTCTGGAAAGCGCTGATGCCAGGCAGGACCTCGATCTCGACGTCGCTGCCGCGCTCGCGTTTCATCTCCCAGATGAGCGGCGCCATGCCGTAAATACCGGCATCGCCGGAACTGATCACGCAGACGGTCTTGCCTTGTTCGGCCTGTTCGAAAGCCTGGCGCGCCCGCTCTTTCTCCTTCAGCATGCCGGTATCGACACATTCCGTCCCGGCTTGCACATAGGGTTCGATAAACTGGAAATAGTATTTGTATCCGATGATGACATCGGCCTGCCGGACCGCCTCGAGGACGGCGGGCGTCACGTCGCCCGCGCTGCCCGGCCCGATTCCGGCCACAATGATCCGTTTCTTCATCTCGCGTTGCCTCTGTTTGTCCATTTTACGCAATTACGCAATTACGCAATTACGCAAAGGTAAGCATTTTTTCACAGATTTTCCGCTGCAATGTACACTCGTGGATTTCAGCCGATTACGCAATGTGATCCCCCTCATTTCGAGGGGGATCACATTGCGTAAATAACTGACAATCAAATGCGTCCGTTGCAGCGCAAAAGGGAGGAAGCGGCTGCGAAACGGTGCAATGGCGGCATCAGAATTCGAGCTTGAAGCCGGCGGCCTTCATCTCACGGTATCGGTCGCGCTTGAAACGATAGCTCACGGGGATGGAGCGGGGCGTACCCGCCGGGCGTTCGCCCGTAGCCTCGAGGATGCCCAGCTTCAGCATTTTACCGGCGAAATTCCGACGGTCGAAATGCACCTCCAGAATGGACTCGTAGAGATTCTGCAGCTGCGGCATCGTGAAAGTCGCGGGCAGCAGGTCAAAGCCCACCGGCTTGAAATGGATGTCCTCCTTCAGGCGTTTGAGGGCCGTGCGCAGGATCAGCTCATGGTCGAAAGCCAGCTGGGGAACAGCCTGGATCGGGAACCAGCGGGCCGTGCGGGCGTCGTCGCCGCCTCGGACCTCCGCCTTGCGCACCAGCGCATAATAAGCGATGGTGATCACGCGCCCGCGCGGATCGCGGTCCACTCCCGAGAAGCAGCCCAGCTGCGCGAGCAGATCGCTCTCTTCGCCGAGCGAAAGGCTGGTTTCTTCTTCCAACTCCCGCCGGGCACAGGCATCGGCAGTCTCGTCCATCTTCAGGAAACCGCCGGGAAAGGCCCAGCATCCTTTGTACGGCTCCAGCCCCCGTTCCACCAGCAGCACCGAAAGCCCATCCTTGACATCATATCCGAAAATCACGCAATCCGTCGTCACCGCCGGCCGCGGGTAGGCATATGTATAGACTCCTTTTTCGTCAGACATAGGATATCTCTTTATGGTTGAACGGCTTTCAGTTTCCCGTAGGCAGTTTCTGCGCGCATGCCGTCGAGGATCTGGTAGAAGACATTGGGGAGATTGTGGGTGACGCGTGAGGCGATGGATTCCGGAACGCCGCCATAGAAAGCTTCGGCGACGCCGCCGGTGATGCAGGCCAGCGTGTCGCTGTCGCCGCCCATCGAGACTGCCTTGCGGATGGCATCCTCGAAATCCGCTGAGTCAAGGAAGGCGATCAGGGCCTGCGGGACCGTGCCCTGGCAACTGTCCTGCCAGTTGTATGCGTAATGCCAGTCCTCCCAGGTCTTGTGCAGGTCGTAGCCGTAGCTTGTCTCAATATAGTTCCGGATCTCTTCTTTGGATTTCCCGTTACGGGCCAGCCAGATGGCAGCAGCTGTCGCTTGCGCGCCCTTGATGCCCTCGGGATGATTGTGGGTGATGGCGGCCGAAATTTCCGCCACACGCTCCGTCTCTTCCAACGTATCGAAGAACCAGCCCACGGCGCTTACGCGCATTGCGCTGCCGTTGCCCCAGGAGCCGTAGGGATGGCGGCCGGTGGCGGACTGGTACGGCGCTTCGCCGTACTGTTCATCAAAATTGGCCAGCTCTTTCGGAAAGAAGAGCCAGCGGCGGAAACCGCCGCCGTAGCCGCCCATCGGACAGGGGCAATTTTTGCCGAAGGCGACCATCGCGTCTTCGAGCTTCTGGTAGCTGTGCGACGGATCGGTGAGCAGCCACCAGGCCACCGCCATCGTCATCACACTGTCATCGGTGTAGTTGCTGCTCTCGTGGAACAGCGGGAAATGGTAATCTTTCGTGTTGTGGAACTCATAGACCGAGCCTATGGTATCCCCTGCAAGTGCGCCTATCATCGGTTTGTTGCGTTTGGTTTATATATGTTGTGTAATTTTTACACAAAGATAAGGCATTCTCCTGAAAACGCCAAATTTTTTGTGTATTTTTTACGCATATTCAGCGCGTCGGCTGCCAGTAGGTGCCAGAGGTCCCCGCCCGCCCTTTACACGCAACATCCTATCCGCCAAGCCGAAAAGTATGCGGGCAGAATTCATTAGCGCTGGAGGCTAATACGCTGACACACTGCGATTAGCAGTTTCCTGCCCACCAGCCAGACTGGCGGGCAACATCACGCTATCGTCTGAAAATCATACACTTACCTTCCAGCTTATACCGACAATAAATATGGATTATCATCTGACTGGCCGCTCGAGAAAGCGTGTCCGGTTTTCTATTTTTGCATCATTTTCTTGTGCAAATATACGAAAATCAGATAATTAAACAAAACTCATTTCATCCAAAAAGCATCAATTTATAGCAAGTTTGGACAAAATGGGAATTCCGATGCACTAGGACTACAACCGTGCGGAGCCTTGTCTCAATTTGTCAGAGGGCCGGACGCGGGCTGGTCGTCACAGCCGGATTGACCGGGATGCGGCCGGGGTCGTTGGCGGCGCAGGCGGCCAGCCAGGCGACGATGGTTGCATCGACCTTCAGGTCACTGAGCGAAAGGCGCTCATAGGTATCCATGACCGTATGGTAGGTCCGGCCGTATTCGAGCTTGTCCTGAATGAACTGATAGGCCGGAAGACCGTAGCGGGTGAAGGTCTGGTGATCGGTTCCGCTTGTCGTCCGGGGTGACAGATACTGGAATCCCAGCGGTTCGATGAACTTCATCCAAGCCTCGAAGAAAGCGGTTGCCGCATCGTTCTGTTCCAGATAGATGCCCCGGAAACGGCCCGACCCGTTATCCATATTCAGGTAGAGGGCGAACTTGTCGAAACCGGGGAGTTTCTTCTGATCCTTGTAGAGGAATTGTTCCAGGTAGCCCCGCGAACCGTAGAGTCCCTGTTCCTCGCCGCCCCACAAGGCCAGGCGGATGGTCCGCTTGGGCTTGAATCCCAATTCCTTGAGGATGCGCATCGCCTCGATCATCACGATGCAGCCGGAGGCGTTGTCCGCCGCACCGGTTCCACCGTGCCAGGAATCGAAGTGGCCGCCCAGCAGGACGATCTCATCCTTGAGTTTGGGATCGGTGCCGGGAATCTCCGCATAGATATTGTGGACTTCCCGCTCATCGCTGAAACGGTTGATGAGTTCCAGTTCCATTTCGACTTTCCTGCCTTTCTCGAGCAGACGGACCATCCGGCCGTGATCCTCAATCGGCATAGCGATCTCGGGGACCGGTTCCGGGTCGCCCGCCTTGTAACTGACACCCGAACTGCCCGGTACATTGAAGGAGCCGCTTGCATTAACGACGCAAAGCGGCTTCTCGGCCGCGTAGAATTCGCTTATCAGCTGACGGAGTTCCATATAGGCCCGGTAATCCACGTTCATACGGCCGTAACGGCTGCGCGCAGTGCCACGGTTATCCTGCAGCAAAACTTCCAACTCTTCCTCGGTGTAGCGGGAGGCCAGCGGCTCGAAATTGATGTCGTAGGTCCGGGTGGAAGGAATCAGCAGGATCTTGCCCGCGACCTTGCCCCGGTATTTCTCCAGGTCTTCTTTCGTATTGACATCGAAGAGCATGCACTCCCCTTTCACCAGACCGTCCGTACTGCCCGACCAGGCCCGGGGATTGACAGAGAAAGCACAATAATAGGGTGTGACCATCGCCGCATACGTCTTGACCACATCCCAGCCGCCACGGGGGAAATCCATGGCAAAGGCGGCCCTGGGATTAGAAAACCCGAACTCCTGCAACTTGGTCACGACCAACGAATCAGCGCGGCGTTTCTGGCGGGACGCCGTAAGTCGGGAGCCGGCATAGTCGGTCAAAAATTGGGCGATCTCTTCAACCTGGGAACGGTTCAGGCCTTCCGCCTTGATCCGGCTTGCCCACTCCGGAGACTCAGACACCTGTGCCTGAGCCGCATTGCCGCCGAAAAGAAAGACGGCCACGCATACAAAGACAAACAGCTTTTTCATATCAGCAGTAGTTTAAGGTTTTCTATTTACAAATATAACAATTATTCCCTGCCGTTTCCCGACCCAGCCCAAAGAAGGCGGATTCCGCCCATTCCGTGATTCTTTTTTCCAAATTTTCCACGCCGAACCATCATCCGGGCAGGCTTGGAACCATTTTTTTTGGAAAACGGTTAATCTTTCATCGGAATTTTTATTTACAAGTCGGTGCGCTTAGCTTTGCAGAACGATTCCAAAGGGGATCGATTTGCAATATTCAACTTTTTCGTTTAATTTTGTGGAGGATTTTGTATGGCAACACGATTGGAGGTACAACGGTTTTTGAGGACATTCCATGGATATCACACCCGTATTCAGGGTTGAGATCATCAGGAGTCTGGCAGTCACGGATTATTCGGCAGGTCAGATCGTCAGTGAACTGGGGAAGAATACGGAAATGTGGGTGTTTGGCAAAGACGTCAAACAGAGAGAGGTTTACATCAAGATCAGTTTGGGATTCCCGAACCAATCCGTCATCTGTATATCGTTTCATTTGGCGGAACATGAAATGAGGTATCCCTTTAAAAATGAATATGACGATGAAGAGTCCGGTTACCGGAAAGGAAATGTCTGTCTGTCAGGAGACGAGGACTGCGAACTACCGTGGTGAGTGCTACTCGTACACGGCTTCTTACTATTTGTGCATAGACAGCGGGGAGCACTTTACCACGACAGCACTTGATATGGAGGCCATGGAACAGGTCTTTCGCCAGTATCGCGAGAGGCACGGCATCCCATTCCCTGCGGAAATCAAGGCAATCCGGATGAAATATCGGGTTTCCGCAGCCAAGATGTCGCGGATTCTCGGGTTCGGCACCAATCAATACCGACTCTACGAAAACGGTGAAATGCCTTCTCTCTCGAATGCCCGCTTGATCACCTTGATCTCAGAAAAAGACAATTTTGCTCGATTGAAGGCCCTCGAAGAAGATTCCCGGTAGCGTATGAATATCACTGTTACTCTCATCATTATAGGCATAACCTGCCTGGTCAGCATGCTGGGGTTCACCGGAGCATTGAATATCAATCCATTGATGTTCAATGCGTATGAAGTATGGCATCGCAAGAAGTGGAACCAGCTGTTTTCCTACGGCCTGGTCCATGGCGGATGGGGACACCTGCTGTTCAACATGCTCACCCTGTACTTCTTCGGGCCGGTCGTGGAGCAGTATTTCGGGGCGGTTTTCGGGGCGCAGCACGGCATGATCCTCTACATTGTACTATATGTAAGCGCCCTGGCCGTATCCTCACTCGGCGATCTGTTCAAGCACAAGGATGACATCTCCTACAATGCTGTCGGCGCATCTGGCGCAATTTCCGCCATCCTCTTCGCCGCCATCCTGTTCAATCCGAAGATGGGAATCTACATCTACCTGATTCCCATCCCCGTACCCGCCTACATTTTTGCGCCGCTATATCTGGTCTATTGTTGGTATATGGCGCGTCGCAATGCCGACAACATCGGCCACACGGCGCACTTCTGGGGTGCCGTGTACGGCTTCCTCTTTCCCCTCGCCTGCAAGCCGGAAATCTTCCAATACTTCCTGAGCCAGTTCTGAGAAAACGGAATTCATACGATATCCGTTCATTTCGTACAAGTTCCGGGAAACGCGCAGCGCTCATCGACCTTGGCGTCGATGAAGCCATCTATCTGGTAGGCAGCCACTCCGCCTTCGGCTGGTGGCGCAACGGCGACGACACCGAATACTTCGGCATGGACGTCCACCGCAACTCCTACCGGAACGAGAATTATATTGTCTGGGAGTAAAAACGGTTAATCTTGCATCAATCGGCCGTCGCTACTGCAGCTTGAAGACGTAGGTGATGGTGCCTTCCTGGGAGAGGGGGGCGTTGGGGTTGGCGTTGAAGTGGACGGTGAGGGCGGCTTTCTTGGCGGCGGCCCAGAGGGAGCGGTCCTGCACGGTCGTGCCTTCAATGCCGGGGATGGCGTCGGTGACGTTGCCTTCACGGTCCACCTGGATCCGGACCACGACGCGGCCGGCCTTCTGGACGCCATAGGAAGGGAGCTGGAGCGAGCCCACGACACTGCGACCGGCAAGCCGGGCGGAGGGTTCGCCGTCGGAGGAGCCGGTCATGGTGTTGCCGCTGGCGTGCCCCTCGTCGAAGCGGGGCGACGGCTGCGACGAGGTCTGCTGCGCAAGGGTGTCTTTCTTGTTGTTGGCGGCCGAAGGGAAAAGCGCCCGGCGGTCGATTTCCCGCTTGGGCTCGGGAACTTCCACGTCCCCGTCTTCCCCGACGGTGGATTCCAGCGCCTCATTGGCCTTGGTGCCCTGGACGGGCGACTCCGAGCGTTTGACCAACTGGACCTCGCGGTCCGGGTCGGGCGTCTCGCTGCGGGGCTCGTTTCCCACTTCCATCTGCTGCGGAAGCGGCTCGTCGTCCGGGAATTCCATCAGGAAAGCCTGTTCCTGCGGCGGCGGATAGAGATACTTCAGCCCGGACGAAAAGCAGAGCGTCAGCAGCAGTGCGTGAAACACCACCGTCAAGCCGATTCCCACCCAGTTGGACCGATTCATTGCGTAAGTTCCCCAGTGATTATTCCGGCGATGTCGCCATGATGACTTTGTAGTGGTTGCGCTTGGCAATGTTCATCAGTGCAACGACCTCCTTGACCGGCACGGTCTCGTCGGCATAGATCGAGAAGGTCGGGTCGTCCTCGAACTGGAGCAGGTCGCGGATGGCCGGTTCAATCTCGCTGAAGGCTACCGGTTTCTGATTTCCGTTGATATGATAGGTGACGCGGTTCTCGGCCGGGTAATGCTTGATCGACACGCTGACCGTGGCCTTGGCGGCCACCTGGCCGGTGCTCTTGGGAAGCAGGAGCTTCAGGGCGTTGGGGTTGACCAGGGTCGAAGTGACGAGGAAGAAGATCAGCAGCAGGAACACGATGTCGGTCATCGACGACATCGAGAAAGACGAGTCAACCTTCGTGGTCCGTTTGATCGCCATGGCTACGCCTCGTTTTTGGATTCTTTGCGGGCCTGGGCCGCGTCGAGGAATTCAATGGAAGAGGCTTCCATCTTGGCGACCAGGCTCGAGACCTGGGCCGTGAGGAAGTTGTAGCCGAAGTAGGCGAGAATACCCACGATCAGACCGCCGACGGTGGTGATCATTGCCGTGTAGATACCGCCGGAGAGCAGGGTGATGTCGATGTTGTTGCCGGCCTGGGCCATATTGAAGAAAGCCTGGACCATACCCATCACCGTGCCGAGGAAACCGATCATCGGGGCGCCGCCGGCGATGGTCGCCAGGACGGGCAGGCCCTTCTCGAGTTTGGCCACCTCGACATTGGCCACGTTTTCCACCGCGATCCGGATGTCGGCCAGGGGTTTGTCGATACGCTCGACACCCTTCTCGATCATGCGGGCGATCGGGGTGTCGCTGCGGCGGCACAGGGCGCGGGCCGAGCGGACCTTGCCTTCCGCCAGGTAATTGTCCACATCCTTGATGAAATTCTTGTCAATCTTGCCCGCCTGGCGGATGGCCCACCATTTCTTGCCGAAAATGTAGATGGCCACGATGGAGAGCGCCAGCAGGACCAGCATCAGCCAGCCGCCTTTGGCAGCCATGCTGATCAGTGAGAAAGAGAGTTCTTCCTGGACGGGGACCGCCTCGACGGCGTCAACGGCGGTTTGAAGGAAAGGGAAAATCATAATATTGATCATTTTAAATTGTTTGCAACGGATACGGGTAGCGGATCTCTTCCAGGAAAAGCGCTTCCCCGATGACGGACTGGCCCGCCTCCGAACGGTTGTGCGCCGCCAGGACCTCGCCTACCCACTCGGGCGCGCGCCGCCCCCTTCCCACTTCCAAAAGCGTGCCGACCGTGGCGCGGACCATGTTGCGCAGGAAGCGGTCGGCGGTAATGGTGAAGACGAAGTGCTCGGAATCAAGGGCTTCCCAGCGGGCTTCGGTGACGGTGCAAAGGGAGGTCTTGTTGGCCCCGCCGGTCTTTTCGAAACTCGAAAAGTCGTGCCGTCCCAGCATCGGTTCGGCAGCGCGGTTCATCGCCGCAACGTCGGGCGTGAACCACAGGCGGCAGGAATGGCGGGCGAAAGGATCCTTGACGGTATGGATAAAATAGCGGTAGGTGCGGCTCACGGCGTCGAAACGCGCATGCGCCTCGTCGGCCACCCGGTAAAAGGCTTCTGCCACAATGGCGGGCGGCAGAATGGCATTTATTTTGCGAAGTATGCGGGCGGACTCCTCAAGCGGCCAGGCGGTAACGTCGAAATGGGCAATGTAATGCCGCGCATTGACGCCCGTATCGGTCCGCCCTGCCCCCACTACGGTGACAGGCTCCCCGAATGCAATCGAAAGCGCCCGCTCCACCTCTTGCTGGACGGAGGGCACGTTCGGCTGGTACTGCCATCCGCAGAAAGGGGAACCGTCATAGGAAAGCTGGACGAAGAGCCGCATATTTTTATTACATTTGCAAGATTGTTACAGGCAACAAAAATACAAAAAACATATTAAAAATGGATAGTGTCAACATTAAAGCGTTAAACGAACGGATCGAGCGCGAAAGTGCCTTCGTCGATATCATCCAGATGGAGATGGGCAAGGTGATCGTCGGACAGAAACAGCTCGTGGACAATCTGCTGATCGGCCTGCTCGCCAATGGGCACATTCTCCTCGAAGGTATGCCGGGCCTGGCCAAGACGCTGGCCATCAACACGCTCGCCCAGATCGTGGACGCCCGTTTCAACCGCATTCAGTTTACGCCTGACCTGCTGCCGGCCGACCTGATCGGCACGATGATCTACAGCCAGAAGAGCGAGCAGTTCCAGATCAAGAAAGGCCCGGTCTTCGCCAATTTCGTCCTGGCCGATGAAATCAACCGCAGCCCGGCCAAAGTGCAGTCCGCCCTGCTCGAAGCGATGCAGGAGCGCCAGGTGACCATCGGCGAGACCACCTTCAAGCTTCCGGAACCTTTCCTGGTGATGGCGACGCAGAACCCCATCGAGCAGGAAGGCACCTATCCCCTGCCCGAAGCGCAGGTGGACCGTTTCATGCTGAAGGTCAAAGTCACCTATCCCAAGAAAGAGGAAGAAAAGCTGATCATCCGGATGAACAACCAGGGTGAATTCCCGCGTCCGAACACGCAGCTCAAGCCGGAGGACATCGTCCGGGCCCGCGAAGTGGTGCGCGACGTCTATATGGACGAGAAAATCGAGCGCTACATCGTGGACATCGTCTTCGCGACGCGCCAGCCGGAAGAATACGGCCTGGGCAAGCTGAAGGATATGATTTCGTTCGGCGGATCGCCGCGTGCCAGCATCTCGCTGGCGATGGCCGCCAAGGCCTATGCGTTCATCAAACGCCGCGGCTACGTGATTCCCGAAGACGTACGCGCCGTCTGCTACGACGTGCTGCGCCACCGCATCGGCTTGACCTACGAGGCCGAAGCCGAGAACATCACCTCCGAAGAAATCATCACCGACGTCCTCAACGCCGTAGAAGTACCTTAATGGAAAACGATTTACTAAAGAAGGTCCGCAAGATCGAGATCAAGACCAAGGCGCTCTCGCACCAGGTCTTCGCCGGCGAGTACCATTCCGCGTTCAAGGGACGGGGCATGGCCTTCAGCGAGGTCCGCGAGTACCAGTACGGCGACGACGTCCGCAACATGGACTGGAACGTCACCGCCCGTCTGCGCGCACCCTACGTCAAGATCTTCGAGGAGGAACGCGAACTGACCGTGATGCTGCTGGTCGATGTGAGCGGCTCGCGGCTGTTCGGCACCACCAGCCAGACGAAGAAAGACCTGGTGACGGAAATCGCCGCCGTGCTCTCCTTCTCCGCCTCGATGAACAACGACAAGGTGGGGGCCCTCTTCTTCAGCAGCAAGGTCGAGAAATTCATTCCGCCCAAGAAAGGACGCAGCCATCTGCTGCGCATCATCCGCGAACTGGTGGAATTTGAGCCGGAAGACCGCGGGACCGACATCGGCGCCGCACTCCGTTTCCTGACCAACGCCCTGAAAAAACGCTGCACCGCCTTCCTGCTCTCCGATATGATCGACCTCGACGGAACGCGGCATCCCCGCTACGAGGACGCCCTGAAGATCGCGGCGGGCCGCCACGACATCTCGGTCATCAACGTGTATGACCCGCGCGAGCGGACGCTGCCCAACGTAGGCCTGGTCCACATCCGCGACGCCGAGACCGGCCGCGGCCGCTGGATCAACACCTCGGCCGCCACGGTGCGCCGCAACTACGAGACCTGGAGCCGCGAAGCCTTCGACAATACCCTCGCCACCCTGCGGCGCTACCGCATCGACACAGTCAGCATCGGAACGGGCGAGGACTATGTAAAGAAAATGATCGCATTCTTCAAAAACAGAGCCTGATATGAAGAAGTACCTTCTGCCCGTGCTGCTGCTTGCCCTCGCCGCCCCGCTATGCCGGGCACAAGACGACGGGGCGCTGCGGAGCCGCATCAGCCGCGATTCCATCCTGATCGGCGACCAGGTCGAGTGGACCCTCGATTTCCAGCTCGCCCCGGGTGAAGCGGTCAGCATCAGCAAGCCGGGCGCAGAACCCGTCCCCGGCGTGGAGGCGCTCGGCGAAATGGCGCTCGACACGCTCTCGGACAAAAAAGGCACCCTCAGCCTGCGCGGTCGCATCATCCTGACGAGCTTCGACAGCGGCAGCTACGTCCTGCCGCCGCTCTACGTGCTGATGGCCCGCGCCGACGGCAGCATCGACACCCTGGAATACACCGGACCGCGGCTGGCCGTCAATACGATTCCCATCGATACCGCAACGTTCCAGCCCCACGACATCAAGGGACAGATCCGCTATCCGCTCACTTTCCGGGAGGTGATCCCCTGGGTCGGGCTCGCGCTGCTGGTGGCGGCCCTGGTCTGGCTGCTGGTACGCTGGATCCGCCTGCGCCGCCAGAACCGCGATTTCTTCGGGAAACCCGTCGTCAAGGACCCGCCGCACATCGTGGCGCTCCGCAGCCTCGAAAAGACCCGCGCCCAGAAACTCTGGCAGGCCGGCAAGCAGAAACAGTTCTACACCCAGGTGACCGACGCACTGCGCCAGTACATCGCCGACCGCTTCGACGTGGCTGCGCTCGAACAGACCTCCGCCGAGATGTTCCGCGACCTGCAGGACAAGGATATCGAACCGGAACTGAAGGAGAAACTCAAAGATCTGTTCACCACGGCCGATTTCGTGAAATTCGCCAAGCATACGGCTTCGGACCAGGAAAACGAGAACGCCATCCCGACGGCCATCCGTTTCGTGAACGAGACCTATATGAAAGAGATCGAAAAGGAGGAGGACCAGTAGCCTATGTTTTTTGAATACCCGCATCTGCTCTGGCTGGAGCTCCTGCTCATTCCGCTGACCGCCCTCTATCTGTGGCGGTGCCTGCGCGGCAAGGAAGCGTCGCTGACGGTTCCCGACGCCGAACAGTGGGACGGCGGCAGCGGCCGGCTGGCCACCGCGGCCCGGCACCTGCCCTTCATCCTGCGCATGGTCGCCCTGGCAGCCATCATCGTGGCCATCGCCCGGCCCCGCTCGTCGCAGAATTTCGAAAAAGTGGATACCGAAGGCATCGATATCGTCCTGACGATGGACGTCTCCACCTCGATGCTGGCCCGCGACTTCAAGCCCGACCGCATTGGTGCCGCCAAGGACATCGCCATGGAATTCATTGCCAGCCGTCCGGCCGACCGGATGGGCATCGTGGTCTTCGCCGGGGAAAGCTACACGCAGGCCCCGTTGACCACCGACCGCGCCACCCTGATCAACCTGATGAAAGAGATCGAAACCGGCCTGATCGACGACGGGACGGCCATCGGCAACGGCCTGGCGACCGCCGTGGCCCGGCTCAAGGATTCCGACGCCAAGAGCAAGGTGGTGATCCTGCTGACCGACGGTATGAACAACAGCGGCGAGGTCGCGCCCCTGATGGCGGCTGAAATCGCCAAGACCTATGACATCCGCGTCTATACCATCGGCGTGGGCGCCATGGGCGAAGCCCCCTACCCGTTCATGACCCCCTGGGGCGTCCAGATCCAGAACGTGAAGGTTGAAATCGACGAAGACCTGCTCAAGCAGATCGCCACCGAGACCGGCGGCAAGTACTTCCGGGCAACCAACAACACCAAACTGATGGAAATCTATTCCGAAATCAACCAGATGGAGAAGACCCGCACCACGGTGGACAGCTTCCCCGTCTATTCGGAACTGTTCATGCGCTTTGCGCTGATCGCGCTGCTGGCCCTGCTCGCAGAGCTGCTGCTGCGCTTCGTAATCTTGAGGAGGATTCCCTAATGGTCTATCTGGCACAAAGTCAATATCTGCTGCTCCTGCTGATCGTACCGCTGCTGTTCGTGGCTTACGCGCTCTACCTGCGCGCCCGCCGCAAACGCCTGGCGCGATTCGGCAGTCCGGAGCTCGTGTCCCAACTGATGCCCGACGCCTCCACGGGCAAGGGCTGGCTCAAGATCAGCCTGCTGGCCGCCGCCTGGTTCTTCTTCGTGATCGGCCTGGCCCGTCCGCAACTCGGGGCCCGGCTCAAGGAACACCAGAGCCAGGGCGTGGAGGTGATGGTCGCCCTGGACGTCTCCAATTCCATGCTGGCCGAAGATTACTCGCCCAACCGGCTCGAACGCTCCAAGCTGGCCATCTCCCGCCTGGTGGACAAACTGCAGGGCGACCGCATCGGCCTGGTGGTCTTCGCCGGCGAAGCCTTCGTCCAATTGCCCATCACCGCCGACTATGTTTCGGCCAAAGTCTTCCTGAAAAGCATCGACACGGAGAGTGTTCCCATTCAGGGAACAGCCCTTTCGGAGGCCCTGATGGCCTCGGCCCGCAGTTTCAGCACGCAGAGCGAACGCTCGCGCGCCATCATCCTGATCAGCGACGGTGAAGACCATGAGGGTGAAGCCATCGAGGCGGCCCGCGCCATTGCCGAACAGGGCATCCGCATCTACTGCATCGGCGTAGGTTCCCCGCAGGGTAAACCGATTCCCAAGAACGGCAGCCTGTTGAAAGACGCCTCCGGCGAAATCGTGGTCACCCGCCTCAACGAAGAGATCCTTCAGGAAATCGCCGGGGCCGGGAACGGCAAATATGTCCGGGCCGGCGCAGCCGAATTCGGGCTGAATCCCATCATCGACGACATCCGGACCCTCGACAAGGAACAGTTCAACTCCGTGGTTTTCGAGGATTTCGACGAACAATTCATGTATTTCTTTGCCATCGCGCTCTTCTTCCTGATCCTGGAACTGCTGGTTTCCGACACGAAGGCACGGCGGCACCTGTTCAAGCGATGAATATGAAACGATATCTTTGCACCGGACTGTTGCTGCTGCTGGCCGCTTCCGCCTGCTTCGCGCAGGGAGAGCGGAAAAGCGTCCGCCGCGGCAACCGCGACTTCCGCAAGGAGGCGTGGCAGCAGGCCGAGATCAATTACAAGAAAGCCCTGGTGGCCGACTCAACTTCCGTGGCGGCCGACTACAATCTGGGAAACACCTATTTCCGGCAGGAAAACTTCGGCGAAGCCGACCGTTATTACAAAGCCGCCATCGATTCGCTCGCGAAGGGGAAATACGGGGCGGACGCCTTCCACAACATGGGCAATTCCCTCTTGAAACAGCGCAACTGGCAAGGCGCCATCGATGCCTACAAGAACGCCCTGCGGCGCAATCCCGGTGACAGGGAAACCAAGGAAAACCTGGCCTACGCCCAGAAGATGCTCGAAAACGAACAGCAGAACGGCGGCGGGAACAACGACCAGAACCAGGATCAGAACCAGAATCAGGATCAAAACCAGGACCAGAATAAAGATCAGAACCAGGATCAGAACAAAGACCAGAATCAGAACGACGACCAGAACAAAGATCAGAATCAGAATCAGAATCAGAATCAGGACCAGAACCAGGATCAGCAACAGGACCAGAATCAGGACCAGCAGCAGAATCAGCAGCAGGGGCAGCAGCCCCGGATAACGCCACAGGCCGCCCAGCAGATGCTGCAGGCCATCCAGGCCCAGGAAAAAGATACCCAGGACAAGGTCAAGAAAGAGAAGGCCGCCCGTCTGAAATCGAAACAGAAGGAGAAAAATTGGTAGTACGCTATGAAACGCATCCTCACTTTGCTGCTCATGCTCAGCGCCCTGACGGGTGCTGCTCAAACCCTCAAACTGGAAGGTCCCCGCGTGGTTTCGCTCGATGAGACCTTCCGCATCGTCTTTACGGCCGATGCCCGGATGAGCGATTTCGCATGGCCCGGCACCGACGATTTCGAGGTGGTCTGGGGCCCGCAACGCGGTTCGATGTCCAGCACGAACATCGTCAACGGCAAGCGCACTTCCTCGCATCAGGAGACCGTCACCTATCTGCTGCAGCCCAAGCAGACCGGCACGTTCACCATCGCGGCCGCGACGGCGACGGTGGACAAGCAGAGCGTCTCCTCGTCCACGCTGCAGATCGAAGTCGTTGCCAGCCAGCCGCAGAGCCAGCAGCAAAGCGGCGCAACGCAGCAGCAGGATGCCCAGGGACAGCAGCAGGGCCAGACGCAGCCACGCAGCAGCGACCCGTCCGTCACCGGCACCGTTTCGGGCCAGGATCTCTTCCTCCGCCTGACGCTCAACAAGACGAATGTCGTCAAGGGCGAACCCATCACGGCCACACTCAAGATCTACACCCGCGCCGACATCGCCGGTTTCGAAGATATCAAATTCCCTACCTTCAACGGATTCTGGAGCAAGGAGACCGTCTCGGTCAGCAATCTGGAGTTCAACCGGGAAAATGTGAACGGGGTCATCTACAATTCCGCGCTCCTGAGGCAGTACGTCCTGATTCCCCAGCAGAGCGGGACGCTGACCATCGACCCGGCTGAAATGGTCTGCCAGGTCCGGGTCCGTACCTCCTCCGGCAGCCCGCTGTCGATCTTCGACGACTTCTTCGACCAGTACCAGACCCTCCGCAAACGGATCAGCACGCCGACGATCCAGGTCAAGGTCCGCGACCTGCCCGCCGGCGCTCCGGCCTCCTTCGCCGGTGGCGTTGGCGATTTCAAGATCAGCGCCAAGCTGAGCAAGGACGGCATCAAGTCGAACGAGGCCGCCTCGCTGATTGTCACCATCTCGGGCAACGGGAACCTTTCCATGCTCGAAGCCCCGAAGGTGAACTTCCCGCCGGATTTCGAGGTCTATGACCTCAAGAGCACCGACAAGACGTCGGCCAGCGGAACCAGCGGTTCGAAGACCTTCGAATTCCCCTTCATCCCGCGCAGCCACGGGGACTTCACGATTCCGTCGATCGAATACACCTATTACGACAACGCCCACGGCAAATATGTCACCACCTCAACCGGCGACATCCCCGTGACGGTCGAGAAAGGTGAAGAGATCGCGGGCGGCGGTGTCGTGATGCCGGGGACGAACCGGCAGGGTGTCCGCAGCCTGAGCGAGGACATCCGCTACATTGCCCTGGGCGACGGCCAACTCAAGAAAAAAGGAGCCTTCTTCGCGGGCTCTCCCCTCTTTTATCTGCTTATGATCACGCTTGCCATCATTCTCTTCATCGTCAATCGTCTGCTGAAGTTCTCGCAGGCCCGGCGCGCCGACGTGGCCGGGTCCAAGAACCGCCGTGCAAACAAGATGGCACGGGCAAGGCTCCGGCAGGCCGAAGATTATCTCCACAAGAACCTGGGCGGCGCCTATTACGAGGAACTTCACAAGGCCCTCACCGGCTACGTGTCCGACAAGCTGCTGATTCCCGCGGCCGACCTGTCGAAGGAAACCATCGGTGAAAAACTCCGGGAGCGGGGTGTGCGCGATGAGAGCATCGACCGGCTGACAGCCCTGATCGACAAATGCGAATACGCCCGCTATGCGCCGGACAGCGGCCAGACGCAGATGGAGAACGAATACAACGAAGCCATCGAAGCCATCTCCGAGATTGAAAGCCAGCTCAACAAGGCCAAAGCCGGCCGCCGGCCGGTCGCCGGCGCAGCGCTCGTCGCGCTGCTGCTCGGCCTGGGCCTGAGCACCCTGCCGGTCCAGGCGCAGGACGACGTGGCCGGCCTCTGGCAGAAAGCGGGAGAAGCCTTCGCCGCCGGCCAGTGGCAGAACGCCCTCAATTTCTACCAGATGATCGAAGGCGAAAACCTGCAGAGCGCCGACCTGTACTACAACATCGGCAATACCTACTTCAAACTGGACGACAAGGCACACGCCATCCTCTACTATGAGCGGGCGCTCAAACTCGAACCGTCCCACGATGATGCGGCGCACAACCTGGAAATCGCCCGGCAGCTGACGCTCGACAAGATCGACAGCGTGCCCGACTTCATCCTGGTCTCCTGGTTCCGGCATCTGCGGCAGTCTTTCAGCGCCGACAGCTGGGCCTGGATCACGCTGGGCCTGCTGCTGGTGGTCGGCATCCTGCTGACGCTTTTCCGCAACAGCGCCTCGCTGGCCCTGCGACGGGTATCGTTCATCGTAGCCTGCGTGGTTTTCCTGCTGGCCGTCTTCACGTTCATCTTCTCCCTGCAGCAGAAACGGGCGGTGACCCGGCAGGACAGCGCCATCGTCACCGCTCCGGTCTGCTCGGTCAAGAGTTCGCCGGCCGACGGTGGCAACACGGTCTTCGTGCTCCACGAAGGCACGAAAGTACGTCTGCTCGACAACGTGGGCGACTGGGCGAAGATCTCCATCGCCGACGGCCGCCAGGGCTGGGCTCCGTCCGGCACTTTCGAAGTCATTTAAACCCGATATTAACCTATGAAAAGAATTCTTTTACTGAGTGCAGCCGTTTTGTCTGCCCTCCTCGTGTCCTCCTGTGGAAAGAAGGAGGCTGCAGCGCCGTCCGCCGGCGTGGACAACGAGACCATCCGCACCATCATGAGCCGTAAAAGCGTGCGCAGTTTCACCGACCAGCCAATCCCGGCCGAGTATATGGAAACGATGCTCAAGGCTGCGATGGCTGCGCCCACGGGTTCGAACATCCAGCCCTGGCACTTCGTCGTGCTGACCGACAAATCGCAGTACGAAAAGGTGTTCGAGAACAATTTCAATATGCGCATTTTCAACTCGGCCGCGGCCGTGGTTGTCTTCTGCGCCGACACGACCGTCACCCGTCCGCCCCGCAACAATCCCGATGGCGAACCGGTCACCCGTCCCAGCGGAACCTGGCGTGACGACCTGGGTGCCTGCACGGAGAATTTCCTGCTGGCGGCCGAATCGCTCGGTCTGGGCGCCGTCTGGACGGCCGGTTATCCGTACAGCGACCGATATGCGTCGATGAAGCGCGAACTCGGGATCCCCGACCCGATCCTTCCCTACTGCGCCGTAGCCGTCGGCTATCCTGCCGGTGACGAGCAGCCGAAGGACAAATGGAAACCCGAACGCATCCACTACGAGAAGTGGTAAAAAAAGAGCCGCCTTTACAGACGGCTCCCAGCCGGGCATCGTATCGTTTGTGACGGAACTGTTCAAACACAATGACGTCTAACTATGACGCCAATGTGACTTCACATATTCCCATCGACCGTTCCGTTTACGCCAGTATGCATGGACATAGACGGGTTTGCTATACATACATTGTACGTAGAAGCAGATCTTTATCGTGACATTCATGGATTATTGTGTTATGTGTAGGTGAAAATGCAAGAAAGGATCCTCCTCAAGTACCTGCCCGACTTATCGATAAAAGAGCACCTTCACGCGATATGGATCAGGTGCTCCTTACCTACACATTGATCAGATTGTCAACTGATCTTCACAATAACAAGACAAAGATAGACACTTTTTTCCAACTGGGACTAACAAAAAAGCAATATTTCAAATTCATTCACAAGTAGCGCAGGGCCTCGACGGGATTGAGGCGGGCGGCGCGGCGGGCCGGGAGGACCCCGGCGGCCAGGCTGACAGCCAGCGACAGGAGTGTGGCGGCGCCGAGCCAGGGCCAGGGAACGGAAAAACGGCCCCCGAGCGCCAGTGCCGTCAGGCCGCCGAAGAGCAGGCCGAGCAGCACGCCGGATGCGTTGCCCATCTGGCCGATCACGACCGACTCCAGCAAGAACTGCCGGGAAATGGAACGCGCCCGGGCCCCCAGGGCCCGGCGCGTTCCGATTTCCCGGGTACGCTGCTTGACCGAGACCAGCAGACTGTTCATCAGGCCAACGGAGGCCCCCAGCATCGTTACCAGACCGATGGCCAGCGCCAGCAGCGACAGTTTCGAGCGCAGCGAAGCGAGCGTCGCCTCGGCGCCTTCCGCTTTTGCGATTTCGAAATCAGGCTCGCGGCCCGGCGACAGCCGCCTCACGGCAGCCAGCTGTGCGCCAGCTTCCGCTACGGCAGCGGAAAGAGAGCCCGTTTCCGGTACGCGCACGCTTATCCGGCAGTCGGCCGCTGATGCATCGATCGGAACCAGCAGGGAAGCATCCAGACTGGACCCATACAGGGCCCCCTCACGGGCCAGCACACCGACCACACGGTAACGGCCGCTTCCACAGGAAAGCATTTCGCCCAGCCCGCTTTCGTTTCCAAAAAGCTTCTTGCGGACATTGTCGCCAATCAAGGCCACCGGTAGACGTTCTTCTACCTCCCGCAGCGTAAATCCGCGGCCGGCCGCCAGTCGCAAGTCCTGGCATGCCAGGTAGTTTTCGTCACAGGCCAGCACGCGGACAACGGGGTCCGTCGTCACGCCGCCGCTGCGAAGCCGGGTCTGCTTTTTCACCACGGACCAGACGGACGTAGAGGGAGCATTTTTCTGCGAGGACGACGGAATATCAAAGTGAAACATATCGCAGAATGACTTGGCCTGGCGGTAGCTGATGGGCGGAGCCTCTTTTTGGGCCTGCAGCGTGAAAAGGCCGGCGCCGGCCCGGCCCAGGCTGCCGGCCACCTCGTCGGCCAGAATGGAAACGGCCGTCTGGATGCCGACCAGCGAGGCCACGCCAACGGCAATAATCGCCACCGTCAACACCATCCGGCGACGGTTGACAAGCAAAGAATCAAGGGCGAAACGGATTTCATCTCTCATCACAGATCCTCCAGTTAAAGATTTGACTTTCAAAGATAGCAAAAAAATGCTAACTTGCAGCAACTTGTTCGTCAGATCGGGAATAATCAACTTTGATATAGGATGACCAATCTTTTGTTTCATACATAATCCTTTTTTCGCAAAACTGTCCAAAAGTGGTTAAGACCCTCTGGAACGACGGTACTTTCTCAAAATACTGCAGTAGAACGCATATAATTATGCCAAAAAATCGGATATTTTATATTAGAACTAATGTAATATAATCATAAAGTTGTAATTTTGCATTCGAAACAATATAATTTGACATGGAAAGGACAAAACTATCAGCAGTTGTAAAGGCCCTACGCAAGGAATATGGTCTTACGCAGGAAGACCTCGCCTTGAAGTCGGGCGTGGGGCTTTGCTTCGTCAGGAATCTGGAGCAAGGAAAGCCGACACTGAGGATGGATAAAGTGAACCAACTACTTGATTTGTTTAACTACGAATTAACGGCAACACCCAAGCAATGAGGCAAGCAGAAATATATCGAAAGGGTATTCTTGCAGGCATCCTGACGGAAGAAGGTGGCGAATACCGCTTCTGCTATGATGAATCGTATCTCGCTCGTGAGGATGTGCAGCCTGTAAGCCTGACACTACCATTACAGACGGAGAGCTATCCGCAGTTGCCCGAAAACGAAGACCTGACGATGCACCTTGCTGAAGCGGCGAAGATTAGCGTCGTCCCTCATAGCCTTATTCGTTTGGCTGATGGGGAACTCGGTTATATTACCAAACGCATTGATCGCACCAAGAATGGCGAGAAGATAGATATGGAAGACATGTGTCAACTGACGCTGCACCCAACAGAATATAAGTACAAAGGCTCGCATGAGCAAATAGCAAAGACCATAGCACATATAGCAGTACGCCAAAACTCGACCTGACGAACTATATGCAGCTATTGCTTTTCTGTTTTGTGACAGGCAACAACGACATGCACCTGAAGAACTTCTCGCTCTATCGCCCTTCTGAGAAATACCTGTTGACTCCAGCCTATGACCTCCTTAACCTTGCTATAGCCAACCCCAAGGACAAGGAGGAGTTGGCATTGCCCCTTTCAGGGAAAAAGACTAAACTACGTCTGGACGATTTCCTGAAAGCTGCAAAGACGATGGGGTTGGAAGAGAATGTGGTGCTACGCCTTATAGCTGGTCTTCAAAAGGTTTTACCAAAGTGGGAGACTCTCATCCAGGCTTCTTTCCTCAACGAAGAGATGAAGTCTGCGTATCTGGAGCTTGTTATGTCCCGATTGGCCCGGTTGCAAAGGTGACAGACCAGTGGGATGCTTTCGCCAGTTATTACAATGAACCTTCATCTTATAATTACTCCAGAATGATTGATTCTGTCAGAGTTTCTTCTCCGCGATATAATGAGATGATCGACAATCCTCAGCACCATGAGATGATTAATCTATCCAATCTTTTTGATTGCTACTAAATTATGAACGTTTTGTTTCTATATATAAACCTTTTCGCAAAACTGTCCATTTGTTTATTACCTCCACCCGAGAAGGTGGATCCGTTCCCCACGGAAGTTTGTGTCGATCAGCAAGTTTTCATTGTTGACACCATCCACAATCCGTTCCAGAAGGAAAAAACCGGAATCCGCTTCAGGAACCGGGAAGATACATTGATGTGGAACCGTGCGTTGAAATGGGAACCCGACCGAAAGGTGGATGGACCGGAGCAAGCCTTGTTTTCAATTTGGGACCCAGAAGAAACGCTGTTCCTTGTAAACGATGACGATGAAATTCGGAGGCAAGTGGAAACACTTTTACCAGCAGCTGTATTGAACACTCTGATTCAAAAAAAATGCATACAATGAAATATATATCCTGGTTGACAGTACCGGGCGGACGATTGAATGCGAACAATTTCTGACAATGGACCATTTTGTCTGGGACGATGAGTTGCTGCCATTTCTGGCAGCCATCGACAGTTTTGTCAAGAAAACTGTCTTGTATGAAGACAATGGGAGACTACAACAAGCAGGTGTACCCTATGGAAGAACCCGGATTCATCTTTATTTCAAGGCAGATGGCATTGAAATAAAAGTACGCCACCATATTATGAGTCTGGCGTTTCCTTGGATCGTTGGAAAACGATACGCCATCCTCGCACATCACAGATCCTCCAGTTAAAGATTTGACTTTCAAAGATAGCAAAAAAAACGCAATCTGGGCACAATGTTTGACTGCGATAACTGATATGAAATGGGTTGTTTCTTTTGTATTCCTCTTTCTCTTTACATTTTCCCTAAGCGCTCAGAATGAGCATATTGGGGACACAGTTATCATTGGAGACAAGTCATATTTCATCAGTAAGACACATTCCCTCGACCACACAAAGGAGACGCAGATACAATCTTGCATCATTTTTCACGCGAATTCCGATACGATTATCGCCTCTTTATATGCGCATTTAAACCAACTACATTTTACTGTATTCACTGAATCGCCCATCTTTCATTCCCTTAACACGGAAGAAGAACTGCGGGAGATAGTCCTCAGTTGTTTTAATGAGGATTCACTAAAGCTGCTTGCTAAACAGGAAGTTCGAATAGAAATCGCAGTTCTTCTCAATCATTGCTGTCAAGCCATAGAAGTCTGTCAAGCCATAGAGTCTCCTTTTGTTCTTACCTCAGAAACATTGAATTGGAATGAGTTTGCGTATCTCGAGCAAGTCCTGAAAAAAAGACTTCGATACAAAGTCATTGACAATGTGAGAGAATCTTTTGAAAAATCCGGGATTCTATATGGTACGAGCAGGTTCATTGTTGGTTTTAACGAAGAAGGTGTACGCATCCTGATGCAGCCACATTGAGGCTTCGAGGCCTCGGATTTCATCGCTCATCACAGATCCTCCGGTTAAAGATTTCACTTCCATTGATTGATCCGCCGCGACGTGAAAGATGACCCGCATTCTTTCCTGTGGCGGGGGCGTTCTGCTCGCTGGCGCCAATAATTCCTCCTCGACGTGAACATCCATCGGGCTTTTTTCAGTCGCGGCAAGAGTTAAAAACGGATCACCGCCAAAATCGGGTGGATACAGGAAGGCCGAACGGACTTTTCGGCGGCCAGCCGTGCCCGTATCACGTATTGTTTGGTCACGACGACGATGTGGATCGCCTGACAGTGCCGTCGCGGCAGCGATTAAGGCAATTTCCCGAAAAGAATGACGCGACGGCAACGAGAGCGCTTCTACATCACCGTCGCGTCAAAACAATAATCTGCTTGTCTGTATTCGTCACCGGATTTGTCCGCTGGTCAGTGTTTCCCGCCAAAGTGCGCGCACAAAGGACCGGCCAGATGCCGTATAGCGCAAGATAGCTGCGCACACCGGCCCTTCAAAGTCGAGTGCGCGCAGCAAAAGCCTATCCCACGCTGTCTATGGCAGGTCCTGCGCGCACACTTTGGCGAAAGGCATCGCCGCGAAATGCAACCGACGAAGGCCTGGCTGAAAGGCATCGCCGCGAAATACAACCGACGAAGGCCTGCTTCCTGCCGCGACACAGACCCCTTACCTATCCTGTCTGTGTCGCAGCTCGGAAACCGCAATTTTGACCCGGAACTCTGTCGCGGCACAGACGCAACAAGGGAATGGTCAGTGTCGTGGCAGAGAAAGAATTCCGAATCCCGAACCCGAAATGCATCTTTCCCATCAACGCGGGTCGCACGGGAAGGCGATTATCACACGGGAAGGCGATTGTCAGGTTCATCCGGTTCGTTCTGCTGTCTATCTGTTTTTTAAACAACAACGGTGGTCTATTCCGCCAAACTGGCGCACAGCGACCCCGCGCTGGCGTAAGCGTCGGTCACACGGATGTGCGCCATAGCCTGATTTCGGCTGTTGGCGCACACCCATCGGCATCTGATGTCGTATGTGGAGGGAACTTGTGCGCCAGTTTGGCGGCAGGGCGAATCGGGTTGTCCCACCCACTTTTGGCGCTGATCCTTAAAAACCATCGGCCTTTTCTCATGTCTCGAAAAGAGTTGGAAATAAAAAGTAGGAAAATTTCGCAGTTTAAACTAAATTTGCGGGATAATATGCACTTATTGTACACAGACAATTACTATGGAAAACAAACCCCGCAGACCATACGGCCGCCGATCAACCGATGAGAATCGTCCGGACCGGCCGAAAACCCGCCGCAGCTACGGCAAGAGCGAAGACAGCCCCAAACCCCGCCGGACCTATAACAAGCAGGAAGACAGTCCCAAACCCCGCCGGACCTACGACAAGCAGGACGAGAGCCCGAGGCCGCGCCGCAGCTACGGCAGGCCGGAGAGCGAAGACCGTCCGGCGCTCCGCCGCCGTTACGGGAAAGACGAGCAAAGCGAAAAACGCCCCTACCGGGCGAAAAGTTACGGTGACCGGCCGCAGAAAGACTATGGCGGCCGTCCGAAAAAAGATTTAAGCGAGCGGCCCCGGAAGCAGGCGACCAAGAAGCAGGCGGCGGCCGAAGAAAACGGCCTGGTCCGTCTCAATAAATTCATCGCCAATTCCGGCATCTGTTCCCGCCGGGAGGCCGACACCTACATCGAGACCGGCGTCGTGACAGTCAACGGCGTGAAAGTCACCGAACTGGGCGCCAAGATCGACCCGGCCAAAGACGACGTCCGCTTCAACGGAACCCGCATCAAAGGCGAAAAGAAAGTCTATCTGGTGATGAACAAGCCCAAGGATTTCGTCACCACGATGGCCGATCCCCACGCCGAGCGTACGGTGATGGACCTCATTTCCAAGAGCCTCTGCCCGGAGCGCGTGTTCCCCGTCGGACGGCTTGACAAAGCCACCACGGGCGTCCTGCTGTTCACCAACGACGGCGAGCTGACCGAGAAACTCACCCACCCCAAACACGAGATCCGCAAGATCTACCAGGCAACCCTCGACAAGAACCTCAAGAAGGAAGATTTCGACCAGATCCTTTCGGGCATCGAGCTGGAAGACGGCCCGATTGCCGCCGACGCCCTCTCCTATGTTGACGGCGACAAGGCCACGATCGGCCTGGAGATCCACTCCGGCCGCAACCGCATCGTACGCCGCATCTTCGAGCACCTGGGCTATAAGGTCAAGAAACTGGACCGCGTGTACTTCGCCGGCCTGACCAAAAAGAACCTGCGCCGCGGCGCCTGGCGTTTCCTCGACGAAAAAGAGATCGGACTGCTGAAAATGGGGGCTTTCGAATAATGGAAGAGCAAAAAGCCACGCCCAAGCAGCACCGTTCGGGATTCGTCAACATCATCGGCAACCCGAACGTGGGCAAATCCACGCTGATGAACGCCCTCGTGGGCGAGAACCTTTCGATCGTGACGGCCAAGGCCCAGACCACCCGCCACCGCATCATGGGCATCCTTAACGGAGACGACTGGCAGATCGTCTTCTCTGACACGCCCGGCATCCTCAAGCCCAGCTACGCCCTTCAGCAGAGCATGCTCGATTTCGTGGACGTGGCCATCGGCGACGCCGACGTGATCCTCTACGTCACCGACGTGGTGGAGAAGAAAGACAAGAACGAAGAGTATATCGAGAAACTGCAGCGGCTGGAATGCCCGGTGCTCATCGTCCTCAACAAGATCGACCTGAGCGACCAGCCCACCGTGCTGAAACTCATCGAGGAATGGCAGCAGCTCGTGCCGAAAGCCGAGATCTTCCCCGTCTCCGCCAAGGAACGCTTCAACCTGGAAGGCATTCTCCAGACCATCATCGGCAAACTGCCGGTCTGTCCGCCCTGGTTCGACAAGGAGCAGTTCACCGACAAGAGCATGCGCTTTTTCGCCTCGGAAATCATCCGGGAGAAGATCCTCGAGAATTACGACAAGGAAATCCCCTACTGCACCGAAGTGGTCATCGAACGCTTCAAGGAGGGGAACGAGCGATATGACATCGGAGCCGTGATCAACGTGATGCGGGACTCCCAGAAAGGCATCATCATCGGACGCGGCGGCAGCGCCCTCAAGCGGGTGGCCACCCAGGCGCGCCTGGAGATGGAAGACTTCTTCCAGAAAAAAGTCTTCCTGCAGGTCTTCGTGAAAGTGGAACCCGACTGGCGCGAGAACAAGAAGATGCTGCGCAAATTCGGTTATATTCAAGACTAAAAGACTCCTAAGACGATGAAAGACGACGACGAGCTGGACGAACTGGACGAAAGAAGCGAAGACCTCCCCGAAGAAGAGGAAGAGGTGGACCAGACTGTGGACGAGGATGCCGTCGACCCGGCCCAGGGCAAATTCGACCGCCTGGTGGCCGAGGGCGAGAACAAATACAAACTGTCCGGTATGTACCGCGACTGGTTCCTCGACTACGCCTCCTATGTGATCCTGGACCGCGCCGTCCCGCACATCGAGGACGGTCTCAAGCCGGTGCAGCGCCGCATCCTCCACGCAATGCAGAAAGTGGAGGACGGCCACTACCACAAGGTAGCCGGCATCGTGGGCGACACGATGAAATACCATCCGCACGGCGACGCCTCGATCAAGGACGCCCTGGTGGGCCTGGGTCAGAAGGAGTATCTGATCGACACGCAGGGAAACTGGGGCAACATCTTCACCGGTGATGCGGCTGCCGCTTCCCGTTACATCGAGGCCCGGCTGAGCAAATTCGCCCTCGAAGTCGCTTTCAACAAGAAGATTACGGAATGGGTTCCATCGTACGACGGAACGAACCAGGAACCCGTAGTCCTGCCGATGAAATTCCCGCTCCTGCTGGCGCAGGGCACGGAAGGCATCGCCGTGGGCCTGGCGGTCAAGATCCTGCCGCACAATTTCAACGAACTGCTCGACGCCTGCATCGCCGCCCTCCGCGAAAAGCCGTTTGAGCTGTATCCCGATTTCCCGACCGGCGGCCTGATCGACTGCTCGCGCTACAACAACGGCCTGCGCGGGGGCAAAGTCAAGATCCGCGCCCGCATCGTCAAGACCGACAAACGCACGCTCTCCATCACCGAGATACCTTACGGACAGACCACCGAGAGCCTGATCGACTCGATCATCAAGGCCAACGACAAGGGCAAGATCAAGATCAAGAAAGTCGATGACATGTCCAGCAGCGGCGTGGAAATCAACATCACGCTGCAGAACGACGTCTCGCCCGACAAGACCATCGACGCCCTGTACGCCTTCACCAACTGCGAAGTGGCACTCTCCCCCAACGCCTGCGTGATCATGGACCGCAAGCCCCATTTCATGGGCGTGGACGAGATCCTGCGCTACAATGCCTTCCACACGAAAGACCTTTTCCAGCAGGAACTGCAGATCCTCCTCGACGAGTTGGAGGGCGACTGGCACTGGTCCAGCCTCGAAAAGATCTTCTTCGAGCAGAAGGTGTACCGCATCCTCGAGAACGACGCAGCCTCGTGGGAAGAGCAGCTGCAGGATGTGAAGCGGGAAATGGACAAATACCAGCATCTGCTGCGCCGCCCCATCACGCCGGAAGACATCGCCAAGCTGGTGGAGAAACCCGTGCGCAAGATCTCGCGCTTCGACATCAAGGCGGCCGAAGAGAAGATCCGCGGCATCGAGGCCGACATCGAGGAAGTGAAGAACAATCTCGAGCATCTGACCGAATTCACCATCCGCTACTTCCAGCAGCTCAAGCGCAAGTACGGGGCCCGCTTCCCGCGCAAGACCGAAGTGACCACCTTCGAAAACATCCAGGCCGAGAAAGTCATCACCCTCAACGCCAAGCTCTACGCCAACAAGGCCGACGGCTTCGTGGGCACCGATCCCAAGAAGATCGACGGTGCGGAGTATATCTGCGACTGCTCGGACATCGCCGAGATCGTGGTCTTCATGAAGAACGGCAAATACCTGGTGACCAAAGTCAAGGACAAGGCCTTCATCGGGAAGGACATCATCCACGCCGCCGTCTTCAACCGCAAGGACGAGCGGACGGTTTACAACGTGGTTTACCGCGACGGAAAACCGGGCGGCGTCTATTACGCCAAGCGCTTCGCCATCACCGGCATCACGCGTGACAAGGAATACGACCTGACCCTGGGCACTCCCGGCTCGACGGTACTCTGGTTCACGGCCAACAGCAACGGGGAGGCGGAGGTGCTCCGGATCCAGTACCGGCCGCGGCCGAAGCTCAAGAAACTGGTGGACGAATACAATTTCGCCGACCTGGCCATCAAGGGGCGGGCTTCGCGGGGCAACGTAGTCACCAGCAAGAACCAGATCCACCGCATCACGCTCAAGTCGAAGGGCGTATCCACCCTGGCCGGCAAGCAGATCTGGCTCGACGAGGACATATACCGCCTCAACGACGCGGGGCGCGGCCTCTATCTGGGAGAATTCACCGACGGCGACCTGATCCTGGTCCTGTGCAAGGACGGAACCTACTACACCACCGGCTTCGACCTGAGCACGCATTTCCAGGGCGACATCATGCGGGTGGAAAAATTCGATCCCGAGAAGACCTTCTCGGCACTCTACTACGACGGTCCCGCCAAGGCCTTCTACATCAAGCGCTTCAGTTTCGAGCCCAACAGCGGCATCGCCGTGAGTTTCATCGCGGAAGGCAAGGGTTCACGGCTGCTGGAACTGAGCGAGGACCGCTGGCCCCAGCTGGAAGTCAGCTTCAAGGGAAAGAACGCCGGAAAAGAGCCGGAGCGGATCGACGTGGAGGAATACATCGGCAAGAAGAGCTTCCGGGCCAAGGGCAAGAAGGTCTCGTGGATGGATGTCAAGGACGTCCGCTTCGTCGAACCGCTGGTCAAGTCAGCGGCCGAGCAGGACACGCAAGCCGCAACGCCGAGCCTGGGCGTCGATGAACCCGACGAACCCAACTGGTCCAACCCCGACGAGCCCACGCTGTTCTGATGATCGTTGCGCTGACAGGATTCATGGCGAGCGGGAAGACGACGTTCGGGCGGGCGGCGGCAGCGCAGCTCGGCCGGAATTTCATTGACCTGGACGAAGCCATTGCCAGCCGCTACGGTTCACCCGCCCGGCTCTTCGACAGCCGGGGTGAGGCGGCCTTCCGCCAGATCGAATCTGACCTGCTCGAAGAAGTCCTGCAGACGCAGCGCGACACGGTGCTCGCCATGGGCGGCGGCACGATTCTCCGGGAGGAGAATCTGCGCCGGCTCCGCAGCGCGGGCGCCCGGATCCTCTGGCTCGACACCGCCTTCGACATCATTCTTTCGGAGATCGACAACAGCGACCGGCCGCTGGTCCGCGACAAATCCGCCAACCAGATCCGTGCGCTCTACGACGCACGGCGGCCGCTCTACGAGGCAGCCGCCGACCTGATATTTCCCATTCACTCGACCGATTATGTCCAGGTCATCGCAGACCTGGCCAAAACCATCCAATCTTTATGAAAGCGTTTCACTGCCTGATCTTTGCAGCGATCCTTCTGCTGGGCGCCTGTAGCCCGAAGGCTCCGCAGCTGCCCGCCGACGCCCTTGTGCTCCGCAGCCCGGACACGCAAGTCGAACTCCGTTTCGCCGTGGTTGACGGCGTACCGCAATACAGCCTTTCGCGGGCCGGTGAAGCGGTCGTGCTCCCCTCCCGCCTGGGCTACACGCTGCTGGGACGGGACGGCCTGGAAGACGGATTCACCCTGACCGATTCGGCGTTCAACTCGCTCGACGAGACCTGGGAGCCCGTCTGGGGCGAAGAGCGCAATATCCGCAACCACTACAACGAGATGCTCGTCAAGCTCCGTCAGGAGAACGGCGCGGTGATGCACCTGCGTTTCCGCCTCTACGACGACGGCCTGGGCTTCCGCTACGAGTTCCCGATGGAAAACGCCCTGACCTATTTCAAGGTAGAAGAAGAACTGACGGAATTCGCCCTGGCCGGCGACCATACCGCCTGGTGGATCAGCGGCGACTACGACACGCAGGAATACAATTACACCCGTTCCCGCCTATCGGAAATCCCCCGCATCAACGCGGCGCCCCGGCCGTACAACGCCTCGCAGACCGCCATTTCGCCCCGCGCCGTCCAGACCGCCCTCCAGCTGAAGACCGACAGCGGACTGTACCTGAATATCCACGAAGCCCGCGTACTCGATTATCCGACGGCCAATCTGGTGCTGGGAGAAGACAACCGCACGCTGCGCATCCACCTGACGCCCGATGCGGAAGGCGTCAAGGGACGGCTGCAGGCCCCCTGCGTAAGCCCATGGCGCACGGTGCAGGTCTGCCCGAGCGCTACCGCCGTGCTGGCCTCGCGCCTGATCCTCAACCTCAACGACCCCTGCGTGCTGGAGGATACAAGCTGGGTCCATCCGGTCAAGTACATGGGCGTGTGGTGGGAGATGATCACCGGCAAGACGCACTGGTCCTATACCGCCGACTTCCCGTCGGTCCAGCTCGGCGTGACCGATTATGCGAAGGCCAAGCCGCACGGACACCACGGTGCCAACAACGAGAATGTACGCCGATACATCGATTTTGCGGCGGAAAATGGATTCGACGCCCTGCTGATCGAGGGCTGGAATGAAGGCTGGGAAGACTGGTTCGGCGCCCAGAAAGATTTTGTCTTCGATTTCCTGACGCCCTACCCTGATTTCGACCTGCCCGGCCTGAACGCCTATGCCCACCAGAAGGGCATCCGGCTGATCATGCACCATGAGACTTCCTCTTCCACGGTCAATTATGAGCGCTGGATGGAACAGGCTTATACGCTGATGAACCAGTACGGCTACGACGCCGTCAAGAGCGGCTACGTGGGCAACATCATCCCCTACGGCGAGCATCACTACAGCCAGCCGCTGATCAACCACTATCACCGCGCCGTCGTGGAAGCGGCCCGGCACCACATCATGGTCAACGGCCACGAAGCCGTACGGCCGACCGGCCTGTGCCGCACCTGGCCCAACATGATCGGCAACGAAAGTGCGATGGGCAACGAATTCATGGCCGACATCAATCCGGGCCACACGGCCATTCTGCCCTTCACGCGCCTGCAGGGCGGGCCGATGGACTTCACGCCCGGCATCTTCGAGCAGGACATGTCTGTCACGGCACCCGGCAAAACCGGCCGGATGCGCCACACAATCTGCAACCAGCTGGGCCTCTATGTGACCTTCTACAGTCCGCTGCAGATGGCGGCCGACCTGCCGGAGAACTATGCCCGCTTCATGGATGCCTTCCAGTTCATCAAAGACGTGGCCGTGGACTGGGACAAGAGCCTCTACCTGGAAGCCGAACCGGGAGAATATATCGTCACGGCGCGTCATCCGAAATATGCGACCCTCAATTCCGGCCGGATCAGCGGCCATTCCAGCGTATATGACTTCGTCTATAAGGACGGCAAGCCGCATGACGTGTGGTATGTCGGCGGCATCTGCGGCGAGCAGGCCCGCGACGTGTCCGTCAAGCTCGACTTCCTGCAGCCGGGCCTGAAATACGAGGCGACCCTCTACGCCGACGCCCCCGACGCCGACTATGAGACGAATCCGCAGGCCTACACCATCACGAAAAGGACCGTGGATGCCGCCACTGTCCTCGATGTCCACATGGCCCGCTCCGGTGGCTTCGCCGTCTCGCTCCGGGAGCTTTAACCTCCCATTTTTTGCGCTGCAACGTACACATCAGCTGATCAGCGACTTACACAAACTGACCCCTCTGCAGAATAGAGGGGTCAGTTTCACTAATTCCCTGTAAATCAACCGCGTCCGTTGCAGCGAAAAGGGCGCAAGGAAGGGAGGCTGGGAGGTGGGTTGACAATTTCTGAAGGAGAATTGGATATTTATGATTATATTTGCATATTATTAGATGAAAATAATCGCAATTACCGATGGTTTTTATATGATATTATGGAATATAGACTAGATAACTACACACGAGACCCGCAACTGCTTGCGATGCGTCTGGCCGGAAACTGCAAAGCCAGACGACTGGAAAAAGGGTATAGCAGGCGGAGGCTTTCCGAGCTGACAGGCATTCCAGCGCCCACCATCGAGCGATTTGAACGGACAGGAAAGTTGTCGCTGGAGTCTTTTTGCCGACTGGCTGTCGAATTCGATTACTTCGACGAACTGGGTGCCGTCATGGAAAGGACCAAATACACGACGGCCACCGAATTGGAAACCATCATTCGTAACCAAAACAGAAAGAACGGACGATGATCAAAGAAATACAAAAGGTCCAAGTCCTGTTCCGCAAACAGAAGGTCGGACAGTTGCAGTTCGACCCGGCCAAGCGCGTGTGCGTGTTCGAATACGACAAGGATTGGCTCGCCAGCGGCTTCTCCATTTCGCCGACAGAATTACCGTTGCAAGGCGACCTTCTGTTTGCCGACAAGGACAGGCTCGATGGCTGTTTTGCTGTTTTTGAAGACAGCCTCCCGGATGGTTACGGCTTGTTCCTTCTGGAACGTATCCTTCGGAACCAGAACGCAATGCTTAAAGACCTCAATCCACTGCAGCGGCTGTCCATCATCGGCAAGTCCGGTATGGGCGCATTGTCTTATCTGCCAGTCATGCCCGGAATTCAAAAGCAACGCGAGATTGAGGATACCAAGCAGTTGGAGATGTTTCAGGAAGAGGCACTGAAGGTCTTGTCTGAAAAGGAAGAAGGCGATGTCAGTCTTCTCTACTACAACAGCGCCAACTCCGGCGGAGCAAGGCCAAAGGCATCCATGCGCGCTTCAGACGGATCTCACTGGCTTGTCAAGTTCCGACACACCTACGACCCGACGGATATCGGACAGTCCGAATGGCTTTACATGAAAACGGCTGAAGCCTGCGGGGTCACGATTCCTCGCATCGCCCTGCTGAACGACAGATACTTCGCCATAGAACGCTTCGACATCGCCCCAGGCGGGCAACGGATTCACGCCGTTACCGCAGCGGCCTTGCTGAAAACCGATTTCCGGAGGCAGGATGTAGATTACACCAACCTCCTCGCCCTGACAGGTTATTTGACGCAAAATCCGCAACAAGTAGAGGAAATGTTCCGCCGGATGGTGGTAAACCTCGTTGTGGACAACAAGGATGACCACGCGAAGAACTTTTCCTTCCTCTGCCATGATGGAAGATGGGAACTTGCTCCGGCGTACGACATTACCTATTCACCGGCCGGTTCTCACGGCGAGCACGCCACATCTCTCTTCTACAACGGAAATCCGGGGCTGGACCTGGTCCTGAAAGCCGGCACCGGAATCCGGATTCCCGAATCCCGGTGCCGGGAAATCATTCAGACGGTCGAGCGCATCTGTGCAGAACGCCTGCCGGTAATCCACAGACTTCGATAGACCATTGATAGGCAATTGCGTCCGTTGCGGCAGAAGGTCGGCTGATGGCTTAACGGAAGATCAGCTGAATAGTTCGTCCAGGTATTTATAGAATTCCTCACTCTCACCGATGACTATCTTGTTGATCTTGCCATCGGGGTCGATGATGATCTTGGTGGGATATCCCTGCACGGCATATTTGTCGGGGGTACCGTCGGCATCTTTGTTATAGACGTGCAGCCAGGGCAGTTCGTGCTTGGCGACGGCTGCCTTCCACTTCTCCTGCGTATCGCGGCAGTCGATGCCGACAATTTCGAACTTTCCGGCATATTTCTCATAATACTTCTTCATATCCGGAATGCCCTTGATGCACCAGCCGCACCAGGATCCCCAGAAGTCGAGCACAACCCATTTTCCACGCAGGCTACTCAGCGTAAACGGATTGCCGTCGATGTCGGGCAGCGTGAAATCGGGAGCCATAACACCTTCCTTGACGGATGCCTCCGCTTCCTTGCGGATCCGTTGGTTCTCAGCCTGCTTGCGCAGTGCGTCGATGACCGGTTTCATGCGACCGTTAACGACCTTGGCGTCCATGCGGGCAACGTTTTCCTCCACTTTGTCACTCCCGGCCAGCATCAGAAGCGGAACGGAAGATTCCTGCCCGGGATGCGCGGCGAGGTAATCGCAGGCTTTCTGACGCAGGTCGTCATACAGGGCCTGATACGTTTTGTTGTACTTCTCATTCTCTTCCTTGATCCGTTCGGCATTCTTTTCCCGGTCCTTCGTCAGTTCGGCAAACAGTGCCTCGATGTTCTCGCGCTGGCGGCCCAGTTCGACAAAGTCAGGTTTCAGCAAGTCGCTGACAGCCGAATACTCCTGATAGAACTTGCTGCCACTGAGCGAATAGTCGTCGAAACTTCCGCGGACGATGACTTTCTCTCCAGGAACACCCGGAAACTCAATTCCCATATGATAGTGGTCTCCCGGAACAATCAAACGAACCGACATCGGCTGAACAAGCGGCAACGCCATCTCAAAGCGGCCATCCGCAAGCGCCTGCCGCTTCCGGTCCATTGTCGTGGAACCGTATTCCACAAGCATCACGTCAACGCTGTCCAGCGCATCAGAAAGTTGTACGTCCATCTGCAAGACATCCTTGCTGATCTTGCTTCCGCAACTGCCCATCACGAGGGCTAATAGTACGAAACATCCGGTAATAAAGATTCTTTTCATAAAACCTCGTATTTAAAACTAGAATTGCCTTCCAAAAAGGCCGGCATTACCGGCCTTTGCTAATAACCTAAACATTTTTAACCCAAATCCCGTTCTCAACAATAATACACGGAGGGCGGCAGTTCCCCACAAAAAAAGTGAGGGACTTGTTGAAAAAACGTGTATATTGTTCAAAATCCTTAGCCCCATGAAAAACATAATCTACCTTGCCGCATGCTTTGCATTTGCCGCATTCCTGCCCCTTTCATGTGATAAGAAAACAAATGACTTTACAGCCGAATTCTCGTTTCAGGGAATCGAATCCGACATGGCATCCGTGACCGTGTTCGGCCTGCGCGACTCTGTCCGCCTCGATCTGGAAGATCCGGAAAAGCCATTCATTCCCGTTACCGACGGCAAATTCACCGTATCAGGCTCAACGCCGCAAGGTGCCGTACTCCGTGTCAGTCTGTCCAAAGACCGACAGTTTTTCAAATATGCCGGCCGGGGCTATTTCCCGAACAAAGCTTCATCCCTGTGGTTCGTTGTGACACCCGGAGCCAGACTGAAGGGATCAGCCGACCTCAGCGGCAAGAATTTCTTCGATTATTATCCGGACGGAGACAAGGAAAATGATATTTTCGCCAGCTTTGCCCGCAACTATATGCCGGTCCAAAGCCGTCTCGGAGACATAGCCGTCATCATGGCGACCGATACCACCTTGAACGATGCAGAAAAAGACTGCCTGACGTCTGAAGCCGAGGCGTTGGAAGCGCAAAGCGACCGGATGCGCCGCGATCTGGTCACAAAGCATTCCTCCAGCCTCGCGGGACTCTGGATGATGGAAGACATGCTCATCCGTTCGCAGATCGAGCCGGCGGAACTGGAGCCGCTGCTGGCGAAAGTGGACAAGAAATATCATGACAATTACTTCTATTACACCGTGGCGGACCGTGTGGAAGGCGCGAAGAAAGCAGCCGTCGGTGCAGCCTGCCCGGAAGTGGAAGGAGCGGACATCAATGGAGAACTATTTCGGTTGAAGAACTTACGTGGCAAATATGTACTGATCGACTTCTGGGGGACCTGGTGCGGAGCCTGCCTGGCAGGCATGTCTGCGATGAAAGCCTTTCAGCAAGAGAATGCCGACAAGCTGGTGCTCGTCGGCATTGCCAATGACAAGGATGTTGAAAAAGTCAAGGCCTGCATGGAGAAACACGGAATGACCTGGACCAATCTGCTTCAATGGCAGGGTGACAACGATTATGTGGCCAGATTCAACGTTCAGGGATTTCCCACCAAGGTGTTGGTAGATCCACGCGGAACAATTGTCTACCGAGGCAGCGGTGAAAGCGAAGAATTCTACCAAGAAGCCGGCCGAATCATCAACGGATCATAAATCGGAACGTTACGGACTGCGGGGGCGTGCACATCTTGTCGTCACAGCTCTGCCATCCTACGGTGCAACTGACGGGACCGCTCAGCTTTCCCTCAATGGGAACCAGAACGGTAAAGGCATCGTCATAGACTGTCGTACCGGGCGTCCCGAAGGGTCGGGCAGGCGGGAAAATCGCGGAACCCAGCTGAAAGCCTTGCAAGACTTCCGTATCAATCGTTACCGATATGTACGGATCTTTTTCCGAGACTTCACGATAGACGTGGAATCCCTTGAACAGCTCGAAGCGGATTTCAATCTGGCCTCCCTTTTCATCAGGAACCCATCTGGCGGAAACAGTGACCGGATTGTTGTAAGTAGGTACAATAGTACGGGCCTGCTGCTCCGCCAAGACTTTTTCTGCAGCGATAGCTGCCGCCTCCCGTTTCGACTTGGCACCGTAATAGTCATTGCCCGGCAAACTGACAGGGCCGTCAATCATGAACACCCAGCCTCCGGCCTCGGTAAAGAACATCTTCTTGTGATATTTGCGGTACCAGTCTCGCCACTCCTTCGCAGTTGAGAAAGAGCACAGTGTATAACGGTCGAGTATCCGCCGGGCACGTTCCACATCCTCGCCTTTCTCCAGGCAACTGATAGCCTTATCCAACAAGCGGACATCGTGGTTGTCCATATTCCAGGCCTTGCAGTCTTCATCGACCGTCATCACATAGGATCCCTCGCCTCCATAGAAATAAGGCAGATTCTCGTCGTAATAGACTGGATATCTTTCCAAGTCGGTACCAAGCAGGTCGAAAGCCTCTTTCTCATAACGCTTCAGGTATTCTTCCAACGTCATCGGCTGCTGCGGTTTGAAGTTCAGGTAATATTGTTCTTCCCGGCTCAGCGTCTGCCCGGCAGCCTGCTTTTCTCTGGCTGCCGCCTGCATCTTCAGTCCCTCTTCATTGGCCTCCCTGGTCCATTCGACCCTTTCTTCATAGGGCGGCATCGTCGCCAGATACTTGAGTTCCTTGAGGTACTCCCGCGTGGCGATGCGGTCATTTTCCTTGCGGACCAGCATCGGCTTGCCGTTGAACTGCGCCATATAAACCACGGCATTGGCGAAAACCTGCTTGGCTTCTTCGGTCATATTATCGGGTGCCGCCGCGAACCCCCAGTGGAAAAAGTTCCCATGCCGGCCGAGCGCCACGGCATCGATCGTCTTGGCACATACACCGCTGGAAATGTACTCAGAATCGTGCGCCTCGACATAGCCCCAGGGGCGGGCCACCATGCCGATGGGTACATTCCGGTCATCCTGATAGCCCTTCAACTGCACCCGCCACATCAGCGTAGAATCAGGAAGCGGACCGGTAAAATATGTATAGTGTTTCGCATCCTCGGGCGTGGGTTCCATCCGGGTTGTCATCGTCACAGGAAAAGGACCGTGGAAAATCGGATGGTCGGCCACCCAGTTATGGGCATCGGCATCCAAGCAAAGGCAGTACCAGTCATTCTTGGCTCCGATAGACTGTGATACGACCTCACCCATAGAGGCAATGGTAAGTGCAGCCCGGTCGAAATCGTACGGAAGCATCCGCGCACGACGGTAATTCGGATTGCCCTTGCTGTCATAGCCCCGATGCGCGGGCTCGATCTCCGGAAGACGGCCATCGAAGATGGTCACATCGTAATCATCGGACATGGCGGGCACATACGTCTCTCCCCGAATAGCCTTGACCGTGGTGAACTTCGTCTTCAGAAAAACTTCGAAAGAGGCCGTTCGCACGGCGACCGAGGCTTCTGTCTCATCGGCAGGCCGCTCGCCGATGGTATTGTCAAAGTCAGGCTGTCCGCCGACATACAGGACACTGATATCCGCCTTGCCTTCCTTGTTCAAACGGTAGCCGCCTTGTGCGAAGGCGGCTACCGGAAGCAGGAAAAGCATCGTCATCAAGAGATACTTTTTCATGGATGGTCAGGTTTTAGTACGTATTCTGCTGGATTTCACCCTTGGACTTGCTGATCTCATCATCGCTGACCGGCATCGCATAGTGACGGGAATTGGGTTCGAGCACATACTGCCGGGGTGTTTCGCCACTCAGGATGGTTGTCTCGTTGTACGGATAGAACGTACGGGTGACGGTCACCTGATTGGCGGGGTCATTGGCATTGAGACGCTTGAGATCGTACCAGCGCATGACGAACGGCATTTCGCGGCGGCGCTCCTGCAGAACCTTCGTCACGGCATCGGCCTGGGACGAGGCCGTCAGGTCGGTATAGACAGCCGTCGCGATACGGTTGCGGCGCACATTGTTCACGTACTTCATCGCATCGGCCGTATTGCCGCTGCGGGCCGCGCATTCGGCGATGATCAGGTTCATCTCGGCGGTCGTCGGACCGGAGATGACCGTATCGTAGAAGAACTGGCAGAAGCCCGGCTTGCGCCCGCGCGTCGTCTTCTCACAGTAGCGGAGACCGAAATCGGGCAGCACATAGTAGTAGTAACGAAGGTCATTGTTCGGATTACCGCCCGGTACGTCCGTTGCATAGGTGTCGAGCAGGCTCTGGCTGGGAATATACCACCAGTAGCCGTAATAGCAGGCGCGCATGTAAAGCATTTCGCTCCATTCGGCAAAGAGTGTACGGGTCGCATCGCTGGACATCTGCGGATAGGTGTATGGGTAATAGACCGTAACGGTTTCCTGGTCGGCGGTTCCCGGGTTGATGGTGTAGGTATCCACATGGCTGTGGCGGGACATTTCAGCCGGGTCGTTGTAGTTTTTCAGGACATTGTATTCGCGAAGGACCTCTTCGGCATACTGGCGGGCCTTTTCATAATCGGCACGGTACAGATAATAACGGGCTGCGAATCCCTTGACGGCCGCCGTCGTGGCGCGCCAGTTTTGGTTGACGCCGTCCGTATTCTGGAAAGGCTTGGTCACTTTGAGCGCCTCCTGCAGGTCGGCCTCGATGAAATCCCAAGTCTCTTTCAGAGTCGAGCGGGCCGCGGATTCTTCAAACGAAGTCGTCTGCTTCAGCGTAATACCCAGTTCATCTCCATTGCTGCCGTTGTAATAGAGCGTATGGGCCAGCGCGATCTGGAAATAGCAGTATGCCCTGAGGAAATGCGCCTCGGCCTTGAGGTTGGCCTTAAAGGCTTCATCCCCTTCCACCTTGTCAATGTTGCTCAGGACCAGGTTCGCATAGTAGACTTTTCCATATTCTTTGCCCCATGTATGGTAGCGGGTATCCACGCTGTTTCTGTCATTCCACAAGCCATAGACCAGCTGAGCAATGTAGTAGCCGCTGTTCATCGCATCGTTTATGTCGATGCGGATGTCATAGTCATCGCTGGCGAGCATGATGTCAGGATTCTCTTGATAAAAACCGGCATAGCGGGCCAGAACCATGTCCAGCTGCTCGGCGGTCTGAATGGTCTTCCGGGTACTCTTGGATGGATCTTCACTCAAAAAATCATCCACGACGGTGCAGCCGCCCAGGAAAAGTGCGGCAATGCAGATGAGAACGCTTGAGAGTTTATTCAGTTTCATAGTCGCATTCATTTTTAGAAGTTACACTTTACACCGAACATGTACGCGGACTGGAGCGGCGCGCTTCCGCGCGGGAATTCCGGATCCTCGTTCCATTTGTTGAAATAGATGCTGAAAGGATTGCTTGCCTGGACGAAAAGCTTGAGGCTGTTCACGCCCAGCCAGGCCGTCGCAGATTTCGGCAGGTTGTATGCCACATCGATTTCTTGCATCCGGATAAACGAGGCATTCTCGGTCAAGTAGTCCACATAACCCCAGAATCGGTCCCAGAAATAGAGCCTGGTTTCATTGTCCTTCATCGGAAGATGGATCCGCTCGGCGGGATCGCAGTCGATGATTTCGCTATATTTCGCATTGGGAATGGAACGGCCGCTGATGCCGGGATAATTGAACGACTCGCGGCGGAACACATGCCCGAACTTGCCGGTAAGCATCAAGGAAATATCGAAATCATAGAGTTTCAGGGATGTCGAAAAGGCCACGTTGACCGGAGCGACTGTCGTTCCCATATCATAGGAGATATTCATCGCATCGCCGGACGGCCAGGAAGCGAAGGTTTGGTGAACACCGTCTTTTCCCACGAGCGTCGGCTGCCAGTCAGGGACGGTTTCCGTACCACGGTTTTCGATGCCGCCATACTTGTAGCTCCACATCGTGTTCATGTCATAACCTTCCATCCAGGCATAAGAGCCGCCGCTGTACACAAGTTGGTAGGCATAGGAAGGATAGTAGTTCAGTGAAGCAATCCGGTTCCGGTTCCAGGCAAACATCAGCGCACCGTCCCAGACGATGTTCCGATTAATGGGAATCGTAGATCCGATTTCAAGCTCGATGCCCCGGTTGTCGATCTCCCCGCTGTTCATGCTCATCGACGAAGTGCCCTGCACGGCCGGGAGCGACACGGAAGCGATCAGGTCGAGTGAATGTTTCTGATACACATCAATCTTGCCGTGAAGTTTGTTGCCGAGTGCGGCAAAGTCCACGCCGACATCAAAGGTCCGGGTCCGCTCCCAGCGCAGGGCCGGGTTGCCGTAACTGGCCATCGTAGCCGTGTATTCGTGGGTCAGCGTGCTCGGGCTGGCACTCGGATTGATGAGCGGCTTGAAGGTCGTGCTCTTGTCCACATTGCCGTTGTAGCCAAACGTGGCGCGCAGCGTCAGCAAGTCCAGCCAGGAGACATTCTTGATGAACTCCTCTTTTCCGAGCTGCCAGCTGGCGCCCACTGACCAGAAAGGCGCATAGCGGTATTTCGGGTCATCCGTGATGAGGTTGGAGGCATCGGTACGGACGCTGCCGGAAAGCGTATACTTGCCGTCGAAGGTGTACGACGCATTGGCAAATGCCGAGAAGTAACGGTCCGTCAGGTAGGAGAAGGAATTGGTATAGCCGAAGGTTTGCGCCGATCCCTGCCAGTTGCGGATGGTGAGCGCGCCGCTGCCACCCACACCATTGGGAAAAGTTCCTACGGAAAGGGAGTTGTCGTCATAGCCATAGGTTCTCGGATGGCCGAAGGTCTGGTATACATTGTCAATCGTCTCGAAACCGGCAATGGCCGCCACGGCATGCCGGCCGGCAAAAGTCCGATTGAAATTGACCTGGCCGCGCAGCGTCAGCACGTTGCGCTGGCTGGTGCTCTGGTCGAGAAAACCGCCCTTCGGAAGGTTCATCGTGACCTGGTTTGTAGACTGGTTCCAGCTGGCCGCTGTATTCACCGTACTGCGGACCAGATAGGTCTGCTCCGTATAGTAATTGTGCGTCCGTCCCTGGATCATTTCATACTGGGCTTTCGCATCGACGGTCAAGCCGTCGATGATCTTGAAGGTCAGCCCGGCCTGCAACCTTGCCAGCGACGAAGCGGAAGTCAGTTCACGGGCATACAGGTCTTCCACGGGATTCCAGGTCCAGTCAGCATAAGGAAAACGATCCGTAGGAACATGCCGATTAAGGTAATTCAGTGAGATGCCTCCGCTGTAGCGAATGTAATCGCCTTTGCTGTCCACAAGCATTTCATACGGAGAAAGGGCTGGCAGGCCGGTATTGCTGTTATTGGAACTTGTATAATTATAGGTTCCGTTGACCGTCAGGTCCAGCCATTTGAACAAATTGGTCCGGTTGCGGAAACTGACCATGTATTTTTTGTCCTGGTTGCGCTTGTAGATTTTCTGCTGGTCTTCATAGAGTAGTGACAGAACGCTCTGGCTGCGGGCCGTCGAGACATTGATGCTCAGGTTCTGCTGGAAGGTCGATGCATTCTGCAGGAAATATTTCCGCAACTGCTCCGAATTGTCCAGCTTGCGGTAAGCTTCAATCTGGGAAAGCGCCTCGGCCTGTGAAATATGTCCGAGACGGGCTTCGTTCAAAAGATCATAGACCACGCTGTTTCCGCCGGAATAGTCCGACTCCTCCGGATACCAGAGCGGCGCGTCCCAATGGTGGAAGTTGTTCACTTCATAATCGATGACGTCGCTCGAAGAAGCCCGGGAGAGCGTGTAATCCAGGTTGAGCTTGGGTGAAATCTTGTAAAATCCAGAATAATCGACAGTCACCGTAGCCCTGCCTTCGGCCGCTCTCCGCGCATTCTTCGTCGTGATGACAATCACGCCATTGGCGGAACGCGCGCCCCAGATGGAAGCGGCCGCTGCATCCTTCAGGATTGTCACGCTCTCCACATCGTTCGGATTGATATCAGTAAAAGAGCTGGAAACAGCGAATCCGTCCACTACGATCAGCGGAGCTGACTGGTCAGAGAAAGTGGAAGTACCACGGATGGAAAAACTGGGATTTCCATAGATATCGGTCGTATAGGCAATGCCCGGTGCAGCACCGACCAGACGGGTAGCAATGTTGCTGGATGCCTTGTCGAGTTGTGCGTGTCCGACAATATCAAAGGAACCAGTCGCCCGCTCCTTCGAAAGCGTTTGATAACCGGTAACCACCACTTCGTCGAGCAGTACGCGGTCAGGATTCATCTGCACATCAAGACGCGCGCGGCCATTCAGCGGCTCGGTCACGGTCTCCATGCTTAGAGAACTGATTTCCATCACGGCCGTAGCCGGATTCTTGACCTCGATCACATAATTGCCGTCAATGTCGGTGATGGCGTAGGTCTTGTCGGTGAGGTTCTGGACAGCCGCGCCAACCAAGGGCTCTCCGTCCTGGTCGGTAATCCGGCCACGAACGGTCAGTTGTCTTCCGCCTTGTTGCACGACGGTACGGTTGTCGGCAGGCGAGAGGGCAATCTGCTTGTCAATGATTTTCCAGCTGATGCCGGTTCCTTTCAAGGTTTTGTCAAGGACCGTCTCAATCCGTTCTCCTGAAGTCTGGACGGTCACTCGCTGGTTGACGTCTATCAACGAGTTGTTATAGACGAATTTGTAGCCGGACTGGTTCTGGATGGATCCCAAGACCGTAATCAGCGGCGTATTCTGATAGTCCAGCCTGATGTTCTGCGCCCAGACGGCGCATGGTATCAGCAACAACAGAAACGCCAGCAACACCGCTCTGCTGCGAAAGCGTGCCGCACGGGAAAAGAATACGTTTATCATTAGGTAGAAGATTGGTTTCTTACTACCATATACACGCAATAAATGAGATTCCCTCTGAAAAAAAATCAATTCCGGAAAAGCGTCACGTCGCGTCCCTTGATCCGGTAATCAATCTTTGACGTGATTTTCAGGAGCTGAAGCACCTGTGAAAGCGATTCCGACTCAAAAGAGGCCGTAAACTGCATCGACAGGATTGCCGGATCAAGCACGGTTATGGAGACGCCATACCAGCGTTCAAGCTTTTTGACAACACCATCCATCCTGGCATTTTCGAACAGCAGGATACCGTCTTTCCAGACGATAGCAGGTTGCACATCCACCGATTTTTTCAGTGGTTGTACTTTCCGTCCTGAATAGAAAACCATCTCTTCGTTTGGCCGAACGTCGAAATGCCGGTCGCTTGCATCGTGGATCAGGGTCACATTCCCTTCGACAAGCGTAAGTTTCAAGGCTTCATCATCTTCGTAGGCACAGACATTGAACTTTGTCCCCGTTACCTTGACCGTCACACCCTTGGGCGTCTTGACATACAGCGGCCAGTCTGGATCGCTGACAACTTCAAAAAAGCCTTCTCCGGAGAGTTCGACAACGCGCGACTCAGCAGCGAAGCGGTCAGGACAGCGAAGGGAACTTGCGCTGTTGAGCCGGACCCGGCTGCCATCCGGCAACAACACATCGCCTTTTACACCCGGGTTGACCGTATAGAGCCATGAGGCATCCTGCTGGACCGGAGCAATGCGTTCCGCCTTTGCTTCCGCAGTAAGACGCGATATCTCAGCATTTTTCCGTGCAATGACCAGCAAACTGAGAATAGCCAGTGGAATGAGCAGAACAGCAGCCACACGCGCGGCAACCGTCATCCAACGCGTGGATGGGGGTCGCTTCGTCCTGCCATCCGGCCACCCGGATGCAGCCAGTCGGTCAACTGCCTCTTTCTCAGATATAGCAGTTTGATGCATCCCTTTAATGGTGTCCGACAGATGCAAGGAAGCGAAATGAACCAGATGGGCTGGATCTGATTCAAGCCATGACAAAACTTCGGCCCGTGCTTTCTCGTCCAGCTCTCCGTTATGATATTTCAACAGGATATCGTCATTCATCGTTCAAAACTTGCATAGATATACACAGCCTCTCGTCCATTCCCTCAAAAAAGCAATAAAAAAATTAAAAAAAGTACCGAACCATTATAAAAAGCTCTCCGAAAAGCCTTCAACGCAAGCACGATGTTGTACTCCACGACTTTTACACTAACACCCTGCTGCTGGGCAATCTCCTCATAGGTCATCCCCTCCTGTCGGTTCATCCGGAACATATTCCTGGCTTTCTCCGGAAGGGAGCGGTACACATTGGCCATCATCTCCTCCGTCTCCAGTGCTTCGATCCGCTGCTCGACTTCGGGCATTTGAAGGATCCGTGCATAGACTTCCGCTTCACGGCCCTCCAGCGAACCTCCCCGCCGATTTGCCACGTCGCGCAGATAATTAAGCGAACGGTTGCGGGCAATGGTCAACAGATAATTACGGATATTCCGAGAAGGATCAAGTTTGTCGCGGGTCCTCCACAAAGCGAGGAAAGACTCCTGGGCAATATCCTCAGCCTGGACTGCATCCCGGACATAACGGTTTACAAAAAAGGCGACATTGCGGAACTCGGCCCTGAAAAAAGCCTCAAAAGCCGCCTCCGAACCGGATCGGATGGCCTCGGACAGGATGTTCAGGTCATTCATGGCCAGGTTCTCCGACGTTTCTAGAACAGTTCTTTCTCCTTGATGTCCTTGACGCGGAGCTGGATGTTGGCGATGCCGCGGTAGTAGTTTTCGGCGATGGAGTAGCAGATATCCACCGGGTTGCCGGCCTGCATGTGCTCGAAATGCTCGGAGAGGTTGAAGGCGATGGCCGAGATGTGGTGGTAGGGTTCGTCTTCCTGGATCAGTTCGAGCTTGAGGTGCTTCAGGTCGCCGTGCTCGGCGCTGCCGACCTTGCGGCCGTTGCCGTTGTCATAGACGTTCTCGGTGATGAAGACCGGCGACTGGTTGCCGGGGCCGAAGGGCTGGAACTGCTTGAGCAGGCGGAAGAACTTGGGCGTGATCTGCTTGAAGTCCAGATAGGAGTCGATGTCGACCGTCGGGGTCATCACCACATTCTTGATCTTGGCGGAGACCGTGGCCTCGAAGCGCTGGCAGAATTCCTCGAAATGCTCTTCCTTTATGGTCAGGCCGGCGGCATACATGTGGCCGCCGAAGTTTTCAAGCAGGTCGGCGCAGCTCTCGATGGCGTCGTAGAGGTCGAAGCCGGCGATGGAACGGGCGCTGCCCGTGATGAAGCCGTTCGACTTGGTCATCACGATGGTCGGCCGGTAGTAGGCTTCCACCAGGCGGGAGGCTACGATGCCCACCACGCCCTTGTGCCACGAGGGGTTATAGACGATGGTGGATTTCCGCTCGGCGAAATCGGGCATCGCCTGCACCATCCGCAGGGCTTCTTCGGTGATTTCCCGGTCGATCTTCTTGCGGTCGTTGTTGTGGTCGTTGATCTCGCCGCCGATCTTCATCGCCTCCACATCATCGCGGGCCGTGAGCATGTCCACGGCCGTGCGGCCGCTTTCCATGCGGCCGGCCGCGTTGATGCGCGGACCGATCTTGAAGACGATCTCGTCGATGGTGATGCGGTGCTTCTCAAGGCCGGACAGCTTGATGATGGGTATCAGGCCCTTTCGCGGGTTTTCATTGAGCTGTTTGAGCCCGTAGTAAGCCAGCACGCGGTTTTCACCCGTGACCGAGACCAGGTCGGAGGCGATGCTCACCACCAGCAGGTCGAGCAGTGACTGGTATTCTTCGAAAGGAATGCCGTGCCGGCTGGCGTATGCCTGCACCAGCTTGAATCCCACGCCGCAGCCGGAAAGGTCGTCGAAGGGATAGGTGCAGTCTTCCCGCTTGGGGTCGAGCACCGCCACGGCGGGCGGAAGTTCGACGTCGGGCAGATGGTGGTCGCAGATGATAGTGTCGATCCCCAGTTTTTTGGCGTACTTGACCTTCTCCACGGCCTTGATGCCGCAGTCGAGCGTGATCAGCAGCGTGCAGCCGTGCGCCTTGGCCGTATCGATACCTTTATAAGAAACGCCATAACCTTCGTCGTAGCGGTCGGGGATGTAATACTCGATGTTCGGGTCCCACTGACGGAAGAAGGAATAAACGAGCGAAACGGCGGTCGTGCCGTCCACATCGTAGTCGCCATAGACCAGGATGCGCTCCTTGTCGCGGATGGCCCGGTCCATGCGTTCGACCGCCTTGTCCATGTCCTTCATCAGGAAGGGGTCGTGGAGCATGCTCAGGTCGGGACGGAAGAACTCGCGGGCCTTGGCGAAGGTATCGATGCCCCGCTGGACGAGGAGATTGGCCAATACCTGGTCAATCCCCAGTTCCTGTGCCAACTGGCGGACGGCGGCAGGATTTCCCTGCTCTTTGACGACCCATTTCTTCTCGATTCCCATAAAAAAGTATGCTCAGTTCGCAAAGATAACAATTTTGTCGGGCTTTCCACAAAAAAAGTGCTAACTTTGTAGATTGAAAGAAAAGTCCCCGAAAACGGGGAAGACACCCTAAGCAAAAAACAGTACATGGAAATCACAGACCTCAACGAACAGGAACAGAACCGCCGCGCTTCGCTGCAGAAGCTTCAGGAGCTGGGCATCAACCCCTACCCCGCCGCCGAATTCAAAGTCAATGCAACCACGGAAGAGATCAAAGCCGGTTATGATCCTGAGAAAGGGAATTTCAACGATATCTCGATCGCCGGACGCATGATGAGCCGCCGGATCATGGGCGCAGCCTCCTTCATCGAACTGCAGGACGACTGCGGACGCATCCAGGTCTATGTCAAGCGCGATGAAATCTGCCCCGGCGAAGACAAGACGATGTACAACACCGTCTTCAAGAAACTGCTCGACATCGGCGACATCATCGGCATCGAAGGCTATGCCTTCATCACCCAGACCGGTGCCCTGTCCATCCACGCCAAGAGCCTGAAGGTACTCAGCAAGTCGCTCCGCGTGCTGCCGATCGTCAAGGAAAAGGAGGGCGAGGTGTACGACGCATTCGCCGATCCCGAACTGCGCTACCGCATGCGCTACGTGGACCTGATCGTCAATCCGCAGGTCAAGGAGGTCTTCCAGAAACGGACGAAGATCATCGGGACCATGCGCGACTATTTCAACGAACACGGCTACCTCGAGGTGGAGACCCCGATCCTGCAGTCGATCCCGGGCGGCGCCACGGCCCGTCCGTTCATCACCCACCACAACACCCTCGACATCCCGCTCTACATGCGCATCGCCAACGAGCTTTATCTCAAGCGGCTGATCGTGGGCGGCTTCAAGGGCGTCTATGAATTTGCGAAAGACTTCCGCAACGAGGGCATGGACCGTACCCACAACCCCGAATTCACCTGCATGGAGATCTACGTGGCCTACAAGGACTACAAGTGGATGATGCAGTTTGTCGAGACGATGCTCGAACGCATCGCCGTGGCCATCAACGGCAAGACCAAGTTCGATGTCTGGGGCAACGAGATCGAGTTCAAGGCCCCCTACCGCAAGCTGCCGATGCTCGAAGCCATCAAGGAATACGCCGGCGTGGACATCGCCGGCATGGACGAGGCGGCCCTGCGCGAGACCTGCAAGAAACTCAACGTCCCCATCAAGCCGGAAATGGGCAAGGGCAAGCTCATCGACGCGATCTTCGGCGAATACTGTGAAAAGAACCTGGTGCAGCCGACCTTCATCATCGACTATCCGGTGGAGATGAGCCCGCTCACCAAACGGCACCGTGAGAATCCCGACCTGACGGAGCGCTTCGAACTCTTCGTCAACGGCAAGGAACTGGCCAACGCCTACAGCGAGCTCAACGACCCGATCGACCAGCTCGACCGCTTCAACGAACAGGTCCGTCTCAAGGATGCCGGCGACGACGAGGCCATGTACATCGACATGGACTTCGTGCGTGCGCTCGAATACGGCATGCCGCCGACTTCCGGCCTGGGCATGGGCATCGACCGCCTGACGATGATGATGACCAATTCCTCCACCATTCAGGACGTCCTCTTCTTCCCGCAGATGCGGCCCGAGAAATGAGCACCCTCATCTCTTCTCCCCAGAACCTGAAGATCAAGGACCTGATCGTCCTTGAAACAGAATCCCGCGAGCGCAAAGCCCGCGGGCTCTTTGTCGTGGAGGGGCGCCGCGAATTCGAGCGGGCCCTTGCGGCCGGCTTCGAGGCGGTGACCGTCTTCGTCCGGGAGGGCGAGGACGCGTCGCTCGCGGATGGGGCCGATTTCCTGGTCACCGACCGCGTCTATGAGCGGATTGCCATGCGCAGCGGCACGGAAGGCATTGTCGCCATCTTCAAGATGAAAGAGGCGCGGCTCGACGGCCTGACGCTGTCGCCGGCCCCGCTCATCCTGGTGCTCGAACGGGTGGAAAAGCCCGGCAACCTGGGCGCCGTGCTCCGTAGCGCGGATGCAGCCGGCGTCGATGCCGTGCTGGTCTGCGACCCGCTGACCGACCTGTACAACCCCAACCTGATCCGGGCCAGCCTGGGCGCCGTCTTTACGGTGCCGGTGGTCAGCTGTACTTCGGAAGAGGCGCAGGCTTTCCTCTCGGCGCACGGCATCGCCATCCTGACCGCCCAGCTGCAGGATTCGGAACTCTACTACCAGACCGACATGACCCGCCCCGTCGCCCTGGTCTTTGGAGCGGAAGACAAAGGACTTTCCGATTCCTGGCGGGAAAAAGCCGATGCACACATCCGCATTCCGATGGCCGGGATGATGGACTCCCTCAACGTATCCGTCTCGGCCGCCATCCTCGCATTCGAGGCCGTCCGGCAGCGGAGCGAAAAGAAAGGCTTATGAAGAAATACGGCCTGATCGGTTACCCCATTGCACACAGCAAAAGTCCCCTGCTCTTCCAGGCCGCATACGACAATCGGCCCGACATGGGCTACGAGCTGATCGAGGAGGCTGATTTCGAAACGGCATACGCCCGCTTTCTGGCAAACTACGAAGCCGTCAACGTGACAGCCCCTTTCAAGGGCGATGCTTTCCGGAAGGTTGACATAGCCGACACCATATCCCGGGAGCTGCTGGCCGTCAATATACTTTGCAAGAAAAACGACCGCATCTACGGATACAACTCCGACTTCTGGGCGATCCAGCAGCTGCTGACGCCTTATAAAGAAAAGACGCGGCGCCCGCGGGTGCTGGTCATCGGCTGCGGCGGCGCGGCGAAAGCCGCCGCCCTGGCCGCGCTCAAGCTTCGGATGCAGGTGATGGTGGCCAACCGCGACTTCCGGAAGGTGCGCGATTTCTGCTTCACCGGCGGCGGGATGATCCCGCTCCGGCTGGAACAGGCCCTGCAGTATCTGGCCCAGGCGGACATTCTCATCTATGGGCTTCCGCTCCGCCTCGACCTGGTGGACAGCCTCCCGCAGAACCTGCGGGTCGTAGTGGAGGCCAATTACAAGGATCCCTGCTTGATGCAGGCCTGCAGCGACCGGGGCATCCCGTATATATCCGGTATGGACTGGCTGCGCGAGCAAGCCATCTCGGGCTACCGCCTGATGACGGGGATCGAGCCTGATGAAGAACGTGTCAGGGCCTGCTGTGCCCAAATCCTATAATACTCTCTATGAAGACAATACTCTTCGTACTGCTTTTTTTTTACGGCCGGAGCCGTCGCCTTCCAGGAATACAGGCTCCAGCGACAAAAAACTAAAATCCGGGAACTGATCACCAACCTCTCTGCCGACTACAGCCAGGTGATGCCTGCCATCCACGAGCTGGTCGAACTGATGACGGACGTCGCCAACGCATCCGCGCAGAGCGGTTCCAGCGAATACCTGCTGGCCAAGCGGCTTGACCGCATCCTGTCCACGCCCCGTGGAGAAGGCCGCACCATCAAGGATGCGTACATCCGTCTGGCGAATATCCATGAAGCCGGCCTGATCTCCTACCTGGAGCAGCGTTTCCCCGAACTGTCCCCGAATGAGGCCGGTATGTGCGGACTGATCATGCTCGGCATCGAGCCGGCCTGCATCAGCAAGGTTTTCGGCTACGATCATGTGCAGACCTTCTACAACAAACGGAAGGACATCCGCAGGAAACTGCAACTCGAACACGAAATCCCGCTGGAAAAATTCCTGCAGAAACAAATCGAAAGGCTCAGGGAAGAGAAGGAGGCGCAACTCCGTGACCTGATCCACCGGTATTGATACCGACGGGAGAGATGCTCCGTCGGGCCGTTTCCGCTATGTAGAACCGCACGGCACTGCCGCTGACACGCACGGCACCGCCGGGCGTCTCTCCCGATTGGCAATGAAGAAAATTTTTGCAGGAATTGAAGATTATCCGTACATTTAGCAAAAATTTTCATCAATATGTCGATCAATAAAGTTATACTCGTCGGAAATGTAGGGAAGGATCCTGAAATCAGACATCTGCAGGGCGGCGCCTCCGTCGCCACCATTACGCTGGCCACCAGCGAACGATACAAAGACAGAAGCGGTGAAACGCGGGAAATGACCGAATGGCACACCGTCATCGCCTGGCGGCAGCTGGCCGACCTGGCGGAAAATTATATCCGCAAAGGCAGCCAGCTCTATGTGGAAGGCAAGATCCGCAGCCGCAGCTGGGACGACCAGAACGGCCAGAAGCGCTATGTCACCGAAATCCAGGCCGACACCATCCAGTTGCTCGGCCGTCGCAGCGACAATCCCGCCAACCAGCAGCCTTCGCAGCCGCAGCAAGGCTACGGCCAGCCGGCACAAGGATACGGCCAGCCGGCCGCTCCCGCATACGGCGGCGGCTACAGCGCCCCGGCCCAGCCGCAAACGCACCACGCTCCGGTCCAGCAGCCGACCACACCCATGGTCAACCCCGCCGACCTGACCGATGACGGCACCGACGACCTCCCGTTCTAAACGGGGAGCAAAACCCAAGGAAAATGCGCCCGACATCCGCAGAATGAAGTGCACCCCTTTTGTTGGACGGGTTAATAACTAAGATCTATGGTATTGAGTTCGGTATTGCACCGGACTCATTCCGTTTAGTTTTGCTTTGATTCGAACCGTGTTGTAGTATTCAAGATAGTC
>Ga0208297_1000131_pt1 | contig 190259 bp, 201 predicted proteins | sample LMS_cellobiose_e_FD_187367 | JGI IMG/M metagenome (GOLD analysis project Ga0208297, IMG submission 187367) | Rumen-fistulated moose microbial communities from Alaska, USA - LMS_cellobiose_enrichment (SPAdes) (version 2) | ecosystem: Host-associated > Mammals > Digestive system > Stomach >... | reverse complement strand
GGCTCCTCGGCGACAGGCTCCTCGGCAGCGGGCTCCTCAGCGGCGGGCTCCTCGGCGGCGGGCTCCTCGGCGGCGGGCACTTCGGCGGCGGGCTCCTCAGCGACGGGCTCCTCAGCGACGGGCTCCTCAGCGACGGGCTCCTCAACGGCGGGCTCCTCAACGGCGGGCTCCTCGGCGACGGGCTCCTCAGCGGCGGGCTCCTCGGCGGCGGGCTCCTCGGTGACAGGCTCCTCAGCGGGCTCCTCGCTCACGTAGTCCACGAAGACGTAGTCCAGGATCAGGGTCACGTCGCCGAAGATCATGGAGAAGCTTCTGTCCCGAAAGGCGGCGCCGCCGGTGATCACGCTGCCGCGGAAGCTGCTGCTGTCACCGCCGGAGAGGTAAGAGCCGGCGGCTCTGTACAGCGCGTTGCCGTACTGGATGAGGCCGCTGTTGCCGTAGGCTTCGGCGCTGCCGATGAGCTGCTCGCTGCCCACGTTCCAAAGCTGTGCGACCTGGATCGTTTCGCCGAAGCAGGCGGCGGTGGTTCCGGAGAAGAGGATCGTATCCACGCCGGTGATGACGCCGTCCACGGAGACGCCGCCGGGGGCGGCCGCCAGCTGGTGGGTCACGCTGATGTTGAAGCTGTGGGAACGGGCCTCTTCGGTGTGCTGGAAGTACATACGGACAGTCATCTCACCGGCCATGGTTTCGTCCGCCGCGAAGCTCACGGCGCTGCCGGTGGGCTGGAAGCTGCAGGCGATCTCGCTGCCGTTCAGCTCGACCTGGGCCGCGGTCATTTCCACCAGCTGGATGCCGTCCGCCGTCGTCGCATAGCCGCTTCTCACGGCGCCGCCGCGGACGGATTCTTCGGTGTTGCCGGAGGCGGTCAGGGATCTGGAGGAGAAGAGGCTTCCGTTCAGGTAAACCTCCACGGTGCCGTTGAGCTCACCAACCGGTTCGGGCGGGTTGGGCAGGGACAGGTCGCAGCGGTCGTTGTTGCTGCCGTCAAAGAAAACGGGGTAAGTCGCACCGTTGAAGGAGAAGGTCCAGTCGAAGGAGCAGTCCAGCCCGTCGGCGACCGCGATGCCGGAGGCGTTGCTGACCACGGTGAAGCTCTGGGTCTCGGCGCCCTTGCGGCCGTCGAGGCGGATCTCGGCGCCCTCGGCGGGGTTGCCGTTCTGGTAGCAGACGTTCAGGGTCAAGGTCCCGTAGACGACGGGGGCGGCCGCTCTCTCATCGCGGTAGTTCAGCTGGACGGAGATCTGATCGCCGGGGGCCGGGCACTCGAAGCCGGAGCTGAACACGCTTACGTTTTCGCCGTCGAAGCAGAAGAAGAAGCCGCCGGCTCCGTTGAAGTTGCAGGAGCCGCTCTCATAGACTCCGTAGCAGTCGCCGTACAGATAGCCGATGGGCAGGGAGCCGTATTCCAGCTCCGGGAAGCCGGCGGAGGTCACGGTGTCGCTGGCCTTCCACTCGCCGTTCACGTAGATCTGGACGGACACGGTGATCGCGTCGTCATAGTCGGCCAGGGCCGCGCCGGGCAGCATGCCCGCGCAGAGGATCAGGGTCAGGAGCAGGGCGATAAGGCTCTTCTTCGTTCTCTTCATGGTTTTTATCTCCTTTCAGCTCCGCAGTTCACGTTTCGTGTCTGCGCCGTTGTTTGCTTTCTGATCACAGTATAGCAAGCCGGAATCTAAGATACCGTCAAAAGACAGAAAGTTTTTGCGTATTTTTTAAAAAATCATTGACGAAATTCTTTGACGGTTCTTTTGACGCTTCCCGGCTCGGAGCGTTCGGGAGGGATGGCGGAACGAGCTTTTCGGCGCGGCGAAACCCGCGGCAAACAGGCTTGATTCCCCCGGCGGCGGAGATTATAATAGAGTAAAGCACTTTGGACAGGAAAGCGGGACAGCCGTATGGGAAGAGACAAGTTTATCTGGGAACCGGGACAGGTGACCTTCTATGACAGAGACGGGAACCGTCTCGACCCGGCCACGATGAAACCGATGAAAGGAGAATGCCCCATGAGTTACAAGGCAGCCGTCATCACCGTCAGCGACAAATGCAGCCGCGGCGAACGCGAGGACGCAAGCGGCCCGGCCGTCCGCGCGATGCTGGAGGGCGCAGGCTTTGAGATCGCCTACACCGCGATCGTGCCCGACGAGCGCGGGCAGATCTCCGCCGAGCTCATCCGCTGCGCCGACGAGAAACGGATCCCGCTGGTGCTGACGACCGGCGGCACGGGCTTTTCCCCGCGCGACATCACGCCCGAGGCGACGCTCGACGTGATCGAGCGGGAGGTTCGCGGCATCCCCGAAGCCATGCGCTGGGCCAGCCTGCAGATCACGCCCCGCGGCTGCCTGAGCCGCAGCGCGGCGGGCATCCGCGGCGGGACGCTGATCGTCAACCTGCCAGGCAGCGTGAAGGCCGCCCGCGAGAATCTCGAGGCGGTGCTCGGCGCGCTCGCGCACGGATTGGAGATGCTGGCCTCCCCCGGCTCGACCGACCACAGCCGCGGCTGAAAGCGCGAAAGGAGGTGCGGCGCTTGAAAAAGGATCTGGAAGACGATCTCGAGATGCAGTTTTACGAGGAGACGACCGGCGAAAGCGCCTGGAAGGGCTCTCTCACGGAGGTTTTGCTGATCGTCGGCGGACTGGCGCTCCTTCTGCTGCTGCGTCTGCTGATCCGATAAATGACGGAAAAACGGCCTCCCCGTACGGGGCGGCCGTTTCCTGCCGGTCGATCATTCGATGCCGGTGACGGTGACGCCGCTCAGCCGCGTCAGCGCCGGGATGCGGAAGTTGTCGTACTGGACCGTCTCGGCCGAGAGGTACATCTCCTTGAGATAGTCGTTCATCGAGCCGGAGAGCGAGCCGCCGGAGACCGGCGTGACCGTCTCCCCGTCGTGCCAGTAGCCCAGGCGGATCTCGCCGAACAGGTCGCCGGTCATGTAGTCCACCTGGAAGTCGGAGAACTCCACGACCTCGAGGTAGGCGCCGCGGCGCAGCTCCTCCTCGCTGTGCGTGCCGGGCGCGACGTCGAGGTTCGACGGGATGAAGGAGCCCTCCAGGCCCATGTAGCAGGAGAACATCCGGTCGCCCAGATAGCAGGCGGGTACGCTGCCGCGAACCATGACGGTGTCGCGGATGGGCGCGCCCTGCGCGTCGAAGAGGTGGTTTTTGGAGGAGTTGGGCAGGCTGCGCACGGCGGAGACCGTGACCTTGTCGCCGCGGATGTCCTCCGCGATGGGGACGCCGAGCTGCCAGTTGCTCATCTTGCGGAAGACGAGCTGCGCGTTCATGCGCGCGGCGAAATACTGATACAGCTGGCAGGCGTCGCCGGAGCTGAAGACCACGTCGGCCTTGCCCAGCGCGGGCGTCGGGACGGCGCGCAGGCGGTCCTTGCCGTACTGCATGGTGCGTTCGAGGTCGCGCCGCAGGCCGGCCGCGTCGCAGCTGCCGCTGTCGTAGCTGCGGTAGAGCTCGATCTCATGCCCGTCGCGGCGGGCGTTGACGACCACTTCGATCATACTGGAGGGGTAGGTCTCGCACAGGTCGACGCCGGCGGAGTTCACAAAGCGGCGCGTGTTCTCGGTCACGAAGATCTCGTAGCTGTTGATATCCTCGGTCTCCGTCTCGGGCAGCGCGCGCATCGTCTCGAGAAACTGCGCGGCGATCCCGGCCACGTCCACCGGCACCTGCGCCGCGTCCTCGACGGGCGCGGGGGGCACGAGGGTATAGGGCAGGTTCCTGACGAGCGTGGCCCGGTAGGCCAGACTCCCGATCAGCGCCTTTGCCTCCGCCTCGGAGGCGGTGGGGGGCAGCTCGGCCGAGGCGCTGCCGATAAACTTGCCGTCCTCGGACAGCTGATAGACCTTGACGGTGATGTGCTCCACGTTCTTGGCGCGGTTCTGGTCAAGGGCATGGCGGATAAAATAATACTCCCAGCCGCAGGTCTTTTCGTCGGTGATTTCCCAGGCGTGGACGCCCGAGTCCTTGAGCAGTTTGATCAGAGAGTCCATCATGTCAGCCCAACCTCGCTTTCGTCTTCAGATAGGGGCCGCCGTCGGCCACCTTGACCCACTCCTTGTGTCCCTTGCCGCAGCCGCCGCTGCCGAAGACCTCGCGGTCCTTCGAGCGCATCGAAACGTTCCCGAGCAGATCCGGCACATAGCCGGTCATGATGATCGGCGCCACGACCCGACCGGTGAGCCTGCCGTCGCGGATCTCGCGGCCGAGCTTGATGATGCACTGGATGCCCCAGTGCTTGGGATCCTCCATGCCGCTCTCCATGCCTTCGAGCAGGAAGCCATGCTTGACGGAGGCGATCATCTCCTCCAGCGTATCGTCGCCGGAGTCGAACATGGTGTTGGTCATGCGGGTGTAGACCTTGTGCTCGAAGTTCTCGCGCTTGCCGTTGCCGGTCGGGGCGACGCCGAGGCGCAGGGCGCTCAGCGCGTCGCAGATGCCGGTCCTCAGGATGCCGCGGTCGATCTCGACCACGTCCCCGGCGGGGGTGCCCTCGTCGTCGAAGGCGTAGCTCGTCACATTCTCGGCGCAGAGCGCGCCCTCGTGCATGGTGACATAGTCGCTTCCGACGCGCTTGCCGATGTATTCGGCGCCGAGCGCGCGGTTTTTCACGAACATGTCCATCTCCACGCCATGGCCGAAGGCCTCGTGCGCGATCAGGCCGCTGACCTCGGGAGAGGTGATGATCTCATACTCGCCCGGCTCGATGCGCTCGGCGTCGAGCAGCGTCTCGCCCTGGCGGAGCGTGGGCTCGAGCTTGGCCTCCAGCTCCCGGAAGAGCTCCGGCCCGCAGAGCCCGGACACGCTCTGGTAGGCGACCTGCGTGTTACCGTCCCGGCTCAGGACAGCGGCCAGGCTGCCCTCGCTGTACACGTAGCTTTGCGCGAGGTCGCGGTTCCCGGTCAGAAACAGCTTGCAGATGTGGGTGGACTGCGCGCGCAGCATGCAGTCGAGGATGTGCTCGCTCATGCCCATGCCGCGGTCGGACAGCTCGCTCAAAAAGGCGACCAGGGCCTGCAGATCGGTCTCCTCGGGCAGCTCTCCGGTCTCCTTTTCCACGAAGAGGGTCTGCGGCTCGTCAGACAGGACGGGCGTGTCATAGACGGCGGCGCCGACGCGCGCCAGCACGGCCTGCTGCGCCTCCAGCGCCGAGCGGATCTCCGCGGCGGCGGCCTCCGGCGCGTCCGGATCGAAGTGGTTGAGCGCGTACTCGCTGTACTGCCCGGCCTTCCAGACGCGCACCACGACGCCGCGCTCGGTGGTCATGGTCTCGCTCGAGACGCTTTTGGCGCGCTGGGAAATACTCACGGACAGGCCGCGGGAATTGGTCGCCAGGACGCTGACATACGGATAGTCCTCGCGGAGCAGCCCGATCAGCGCCCGGAGGCCGGGCTTGATGCCGATTAGATAGGGGGAAAACGGTGCTTTCATAAGATCTCCTTTCCCGATCGCTCCCGCCCGGCGGCGGGAAGGGTCTTCCGGTGTTTCGATCGTATTTCAGTATAGCACAGCGCGCGTTTTCCCGCAAGACGAGAGAATCCCAGCATTTTCCGATATAAAGAATATACCACTAAATTTTGTGGTCAAAATGGTTACAAGCGGTAAATCTTTCAATATCTTGTGTTACACCCCTTGACAAGCCACCGGAAAGAGGCTATCATGAGACCCGATCTCAAAATGGGGAAGGGGGAGCCGCCGCCGTGCGCATCGCCGGACTGCAGAAGATGACGCTGCTGGATTATCCGGGCCGTGTGGCCTGTACGGTCTTCACCGCCGGCTGCAACCTGCGCTGTCCCTTCTGCCACAACGCCTCGCTGGTCCTGCCCGGGGAGGAGACGCAGAGCCTGAGCGAGGAGGAGATCCTCTCCTTTCTGAGAACGCGCCGCGGACTGCTCGACGGGGTGGCGATCACCGGGGGCGAGCCGCTGCTCCACCGCGACATCGGCGCCTTTCTGGAAAAGATTCGCGCGCTGGGCTTTGCGGTGAAGCTCGACACGAACGGCACCTTCCCGGACCGGCTGGAGGAGCTGCTGCGTGCCGGTCTCGTGGACCGGGTGGCCATGGACGTGAAGAACGGCCCGAGCCGCTATGCCGAGACCGTCGGGCTCCCGTCGGTCGATCTGGCGGCGCTGGAGCGCTCGAAGGAGCTGCTGCTGCGCGGCGCGGCGGACTATGAGTTCCGCACCACGGTGGTTCGCGGGCTGCATACGCGCGAGAGCCTGCTCGAGGCCGCGCGCTGGATCGCCGGGGCGAAGGAATATTATCTGCAGCAGTACAAGGATTCCGGCCATGTGATCCGGGCGGAGGGGCTTGGCTCTTACACAGAGAAAGAGATGCACGCGCTGGCAGACGCGGTGGCGGAGATCGTCCCCGCGGTCCGGGTCAGAGGCGTTTGATCCATAGACAGAGATTGGGAGGATAAGGATATGTATCAGGTAACCAAACGCGACGGACAGGTCGTAGACTTCAACATCAACAAGATCGCGGACGCCATCAAAAAGGCCTTCGACGCGACCAAGACCGACTATAACGAGAGCGTGATCGACTTTCTGGCACTGAAGGTCTCGGCGGACTTCCTGCCGAAGATCCGGGACGGAAAGATCGCCGTCGAGGATATCCAGGACAGCGTGGAGGCCGTGCTCTCCCGCGGCGGCTACGAGACGGTCGCCAAGGCCTATATCCTCTACCGCAAGCAGCGCGAGAAAATCCGCAACACGAAGAGCACCTTCCTTGACTACAAGGACACGGTGGACAAGTACCTCAAGATCAGCGACTGGCGCGTCAAGGAGAACTCCACCGTCACCTACTCGGTGGGCGGCCTGATCCTCTCCAACTCCGGCGCCATCACCGCCAACTACTGGCTCAGCGAGGTCTATGACCAGGAGATCGCGGACGCGCACCGCAACTGCGATATCCATCTGCACGATCTGAGCATGCTCACCGGCTACTGCGCCGGCTGGAGCCTTAAGCAGCTGATCCAGGAGGGCCTCGGCGGCGTGCCCGGCAAGATCACCTCCTCCCCGGCCAGCCATCTGTCCACGCTGTGCAACCAGATGGTCAACTTCCTCGGCATCATGCAGAACGAATGGGCCGGCGCGCAGGCCTTCTCCTCCTTCGACACCTATCTGGCCCCCTTCGTCAAGGTCGACAACCTGGACTACAGGGAGGTCAAGCAGTGCGTCCAGTCCTTCATCTACGGCGTGAACACGCCCAGCCGCTGGGGCACGCAGGCGCCCTTCTCCAACATCACGCTGGACTGGGTCGTGCCCAACGACCTGAAGGATCTGCCCGCGATCGTCGGCGGCAAGGAGCTGGACTTCACCTACGGCGACTGCCAGAAGGAGATGGACCTGGTCAACAAGGCCTTCATCGAGATCATGATCGAGGGCGACGCCAACGGTCGCGGCTTCCAGTACCCCATCCCCACCTACTCCATCACCCGCGACTTCGACTGGTCCCCCACCGAGAACAACAAGCTCCTCTTCGAGATGACCGCGAAGTACGGCACCCCCTATTTCTCCAACTACATCAACTCCGACATGGAGCCGAGCGACGTGCGCAGCATGTGCTGCCGCCTGCGTCTGGACCTGCGCGAGCTGCGCAAAAAGTCCGGCGGCTTCTTCGGCTCCGGCGAGAGCACCGGCTCGATCGGCGTCGTGACGATCAACATGCCGCGCCTGGCCTATCTGGCCAGCGACGAGGCTGACTTCTACAAGCGCCTCGACCACATGATGGATCTGTCCGCCCGCTCGCTGAAGGTCAAGCGCACGGTCATCACCAAGCTTCTGGAGGCCGGCCTCTATCCCTACACCAAGCGCTATCTCGGCCACTTCAACAACCACTTCTCCACCATCGGCCTCGTGGGCATGAACGAGGCGGGCCTCAACGCCAAGTGGGTGCGGGCCGACATGACCGATCCCCGGTGCCAGGAGTTCACCAAGAACGTGCTCAACCACATGCGCGAGCGCCTGAGCGACTACCAGGAGCAGTACGGCGACCTCTACAACCTCGAGGCGACCCCGGCCGAGTCCACCTCCTACCGGCTGGCCAAGCACGACGTGGAGACCTATCCCGACATCATCACCGCCGCCGAGGCGGGCGGCGAGCCCTACTACACCAACAGCTCCCACCTGCCCGTCGGCTACACGGAGGACATCTTCTCCGCGCTGGACATCCAGGACGAGCTGCAGACCCTGTACACTTCCGGCACCGTCTTCCATGCCTTCCTGGGCGAGAAGCTGCCGAGCTGGGAGGCCGCGGCCAATCTCGTGCGCAAGATCGCCGAGAACTACCGCCTGCCCTACTACACCATGTCCCCGACCTACTCGGTCTGCAAGGAGCACGGCTACCTGACCGGCGAGCAGTTCACCTGCCCGCACTGCGGCAAGTCCGCCGAGGTCTACAGCCGCATCACCGGCTACTACCGCCCGGTGCAGAACTGGAACGCGGGCAAGACGCAGGAGTACAAGGAGCGCCGCGAGTACGTGCTCGAGCACTCCACGCTGCGCCACAGCGGCCCGGTGGACATCCCCCGGCCCGAGACGAAGACCGCCGAGGTCCCCGTGGCGGACGCCGCGCCCAAGACCCAGCCGCGCGCCATCCTCTTCGCCACGCCCACCTGCCCCAACTGCCGCATCGCCTGCAGCTACATGGACAAGGCCGGCTTTGCTTACGACAAAGTGATGGCGGCCGAGAACGTGGAGTTGGCCAAGCAGTACGGCGTCAAGCAGGCGCCCACGCTGATCGTCCAGACCGAGGACGGCTTTGAGAAGATCGCCGGCGCCGGCGCGATCAAGCAGTACGTCGGCCAGTAAGGCTCCCCGCCGCGAACCGCGAAAAAAGCAGGGTAAGGAAACGTCCTTACGCTGCTTTTTTCAGACAGGGAGGAGAGAGCGATGGAAAAGATCCTCATCGAAAACGACTTCTTCGCCCGCGAGGCCGATCCCGCCAGCGAAGCTGACCAGGCGCTGCTGGCAAACGCCGCGCCGGGCCAAACCAGGATCCGCGAGGAGCTGGACAGCGCGGCGCGGCAGCGGCAGGCGCTGTGCATGGAGGAGATGAAGAAGGGCGCCTATATCGCCGCCCGCCCGAAGGCCTACGAGCGCGCGCCTTTCCTGCGCTTTCTGGACCTCTACTCCACGCTCTTCGTCCTGACCCGCTGGAAGCTGATCCGCCCGATCGCGCCCGTCGGCGAGGAGCTGACGCCGCTGCTGTACGCACTGCGGGCGGCGCGCGAGAGGCTCGAGCCGCTGCGCGATCCGGAGGAGGGGCTCTGGTACATCTGGGGCGAGGACATGCCGCACCGCACCGTCGCGGAGACGGCGGACTGGCGGCTCGCCTTTGACCCGCCGGATTTCCGGCCCTTTCTGATCCCGTATCTGCTGCCCGACCAGGGTGCGGTCAAGGGAAATCTCGTGGTCGTCTCCGGCGGCGGCGACGACTGGCGCAGCAACCGCTGGGAGGGCTACGAGGCGGTGGAGCGCTTCAACGCGCTCGGCTACAACTGCTTTCTGCTCCAGCGCCGGGTGAGTCCTTACGACAGGCTCGACGGCGCGATGGATCTCCAGCGCAGCCTGCGTTATCTGCGTGCCCACGCCGCGGAATACGGGATCGGCGCGATCGACCGCCTCGCGGTCAGCGGCTATTCCGGCGGAGGGTGGTGCGTGTGCACGATGCTCGCCGCCTTCCGGGGCGACAGCCTGCCGAGCGAGACCTGCCCGGACTATGTGCCCGACGGGATCGACCGGATGAACGCGGACACGGACGCCGCGCTCGTGATCTACGGCGCGGAGGGCACGCCGGAGCAGGCGGAAAAGCTGCGCGCCAATCCCAAGCTGCCGCCGCTGTTTTTCGCCGCGGGGCAGGAAGACTTCCTCCGCCTGGACGAGGGCAGCGCGCGCCTGTATCTGGCGCTGAAGGACCGCGTGCCCGCGGAGCTGCATCTTTTCGCGGCGACGGGCCATGGCTTCGGCGTCGGCCCCTGCGAGGACGTCAGCGACGCCGGCGCCCCCGTCGCGGGCGTGCAGCGCAACGTCTGTGTCTGGCCGGAGCTGGCCGACACCTTTATGAAAAACTGCTTTGGCCTCGAGCGCCGCTTCGAGTCAGAATAAGAGAGAGGAAACCGGATATGTATGACGTCATCATCATCGGCGGAGGCCCCGCTGGCCTGACCGCCGCCACCTATCTGTGCCGCGCGGAAAAGAGCGTGCTGGTGCTGGAAAAGAACGCCTTCGGCGGTCAGATCACCTGGTCGCCGCGCGTGGAGAACTTCCCCGGCTTTGTGTCGATCAGCGGCGCGGAGCTGGGCGACAGACTGCTCGAGCAGGCTATGGAGCAGGGCGCGGAGGTCGAGCTGGAGGAGGCCGTGCGCCTCGAGGAGACCGAAGGCGGCAAGCGCGTCGTCTGCGACTCGGGCGCGGCTTTCGAGAGCCGGGCCGTGATCCTTGCCACCGGGGCGCGGCCCCGGATGCTGGGCCTGGCCGACGAGGAGCGTCTGATCGGCAGCGGCGTCTGCTTCTGCGCGGTCTGCGACGGGGCCTTTTACAAGGACAGGGACGTGGCCGTCTGCGGCGGGGGCAACAGCGCCCTGCAGGACGCGCTGCTGCTGAGCGAGAGCTGCCGCCGCGTCACCCTGATCCATCGGCGCGACAGCTTCCGCGGCGAGGAAAAGCTCGTTCGCGCGCTGCGGGAAAGGCCGAATGTGGACTTTCTGCTGGGCGCCTCCGTCGTCGAGCTGCTGGGAGACGAGGAGCTCACCGGCCTCGTCGTCGAGCAGGCGGGCGTGAGAAAGACCCTCCCGGCGGAGGGCCTGTTCGTGGCCGTCGGGCACCAGCCCGATCACAGCGCCTACGCGGCGTACCTGGAGCTGGACAAGGCGGGCTACGCCGCCTCCGGCGAGGATTGCCTGACAAGGACGCCCGGCCTGTTCGTGGCCGGGGACTGCCGCGCAAAGAGCGTCCGGCAGCTCACCACCGCCGCCGCGGACGGCGCAGTGGCCGCGCTGGCCGCCTGCCGGTTCCTGGACTGAGACGCGAAAAACGAAAAAGCACCGGATGAGGGGTCCTCATCCGGTGCTTTTTTACATTCAAAAAGGGGTCACACGAATAGCTGCCTGGCAGAGTCCAGGAGGCCCAGGCCGATCTGCTTCACCCAGTTCCACATGGCTTCCAGGTGATCGATCCAGGGCTTGAGGAGAGAGAAAAGACGGGAGAAATCCGCGCCGGTCAGATAGCCGACGAGAAGAGCGGCCGCGCCCAGCAGGACGAGGACCAGAAAAATGACCAGAGTGATTCGCCAACCTTTTTTCACAGCACGGGCACCTCCTTAAAGCACCAGTCCCGGCCGAGCTCGATCACACCGCGCACGAGGCCGACGATCGCGCCGCCGATGAACCAGATGAACAGCCACAAAAACAGCAGGCCGAACGCCAGCAGCAGCAGAATGGTGCCGATGATGATGAACAGATCCGCGTATACGGGAAGGCTTCCGGCCGTGGAGATGAACGCCACGACGCCGGTATAGACCACGTACAGGAAGCCCGCTGCGAGCCCCAGGCAGGCGAGCGCGGGGATGAGCAGCAGGACGATGCCGATCAGCGTGAGGGGAACGGCGAGAAGGATAAAGGGCACCAGGAGCAGAAGGCGGGGCTTGCGGACCATCCGCGGCTCCGTGAGCGGCTGCGGCGCCGGGGCGGGCGCCTCCTCGACGGCGGGCGCGGGCTCGGCGGGGGCCTCTTTCGTCTCGGCCGCGGCTTCCGCCGGCAGCGAGAACTCGGCCATAAAGGCGTCGACCTTCTCTTCCTCCTCCGCGGGTGCGGCTTCGACCGGCTCCTCCGCGGGTGCGGCTTCGACCGGCTCCTCCGCGGGTGCGGCTTCCGCCGGAGCCTCTGCGGGAACGGAGTCCGCCGGCTCCTGCGCGGGAGCGGCCTCCGCCGTCGGCGCTTCGGCGGGCGCCTCCTCGACTTTGAGCTCGACGAATTCCTCGTCGGGGATCACGATGGAGGGCGCGATGGCGCCGTTGACCTCGTCGAAGAGAGAGAACTGGTTCTCATCCTCTGCGGTCTTTTCGGGCTGAGAGCTCAGCGCGTCGGCGCGGATCTCGTAGATTTTGGTCAGAAATTCGGGCTGGCCCTCGGGGACGGGGGCCTCTTCGCGGCTCTGGCTATGTACCTGGAGCTTGCGCTCGGTCGCGTTGTACGCGCGGGCGACCAGAACGGCCTGGCGGATCGGCGAGACGAGAGACTGGAGCAGAGACTGCTCGTCCTCGGCCTCCTCGAACATCCCCGCGTAGATCTGCAGAGCGGTCTGCCGGTCCTCTTCATACATGAAGGTCAGCAGCTGACCGAGTTCTGCCAGAAACTTCTGCTTGTTGATGTCAGTCACCTCCGGTGATGCTTTACACGGCGCCGTAGAAAACAGAGAACGCGGCGCCGATCAAAAAGTTTCAACTTAGTAACAAAACGTATTATATGCGTTTCGCGCCAAAAGGTCAAGCATAATCCGTCGGTTTTTGCGAAAAAGCGCTCGTGCAAGCGCAGATCGGATCGTCTTCGGCGCCTTGCGGACGATTTGCGCCCCGATCCCGTCATGTTTCCGGTCATACACAGCTTGCCTGCGAACAGGCGCCGCCGGCGGAACACGGAGGCCCGCGCTTTCCGTGCCCGCGGATTATCCCCGTTTCCGAGAAACGCGGCTTGACAAGGGAAAAGGGCGGGCTTAGAATAGATGAACGACCGTGCAACGTCGCTCCGGCGGAGGCCGGAGCGGAAAGAGAGGACAGCAAAACATGGCAAAAGAAAAGAAAGTGGAACAGATCACCGATATGGAGGTCGATTTCGCCCAGTGGTATACCGATATCTGCCGCAAGGCGGAGCTGGTGGAGTACGCCTCCGTCAAGGGCTTTACGATCCTGCGCCCTTACGGCTACGCGATCTGGGAGAATATACAGCGCATCCTGGACGGAGAATTCAAAAAGACCGGACACGAGAACGTGGCCATGCCGGTCCTGATCCCGGAGAGCCTGCTGAAGAAGGAGGGCGATCTGGTCAAGGGCTTCGCGCCCGAGGTCGCCTGGGTCACGATGGGCGGCAGCGAGGAGCTGGAGGAGCGCCTGGCCTTCCGGCCGACCTCCGAGACCATGTTCTGCGACCACTGGTCCCGCGTGCTGCACTCCTACCGGGAACTGCCGATGCTCTATAACCAGTGGTGCTCCGTCATCCGCTGGGAAAAGACCACCCGCCCCTTCCTGCGCTCGCGCGAGTTCTGGTGGCAGGAGGGCCACACCCTGCATGAGACCGCCGAGGAGGCGGAGGCGGAGACCGAGCAGCAGCTCAACTGCTACGCCGATTTCTATGAAAAGGTGCTGGCGATCCCCGTGGTGCGCGGCCGCAAGACCGAGAAGGAAAAGTTCGCCGGGGCGGAGGCCACCTACACGGTCGAGTGCATGATGAAGGATCACAAGGCGCTGCAGGGCGGCACCTCGCACTATTTCGGGGACAAGTTCTCCCGCGCCTACGACGTGACCTTTACCGGCCGCGACAACAAGCTGCAGCACCCCTTCCAGACCTCCTGGGGCGCGACGACGCGTATGATCGGCGCGGTCATCATGGCCCACGGCGACAACAACGGGCTTGTCCTGCCCCCGCAGATCGCCCCTGTCCAGGTCATCGTCCTGCCCGTGGCGCAGCACAAGCCCGGCGTCCTCGAGGCGGCGGCCGCCCTGCGCGCGCGGCTGCAGGCCGCGGGGCTGCGCGTGAAGATGGACGACTCCGACAACTCCATGGGCTGGAAGTGCGCCCAGTATGAGATGAAGGGCGTGCCGCTGCGCGTGGAGCTCGGCCCCCGGGATATCGAAAACGGCCAGTGCGTCATGGTCCGCCGCGACAACGGCGAGAAGACGCCCGTCGCGCTCGGCGAGCTGGAGACGAAAGCGGCCGAGCTTCTGCAGGCCGTGCACGACGGCCTCTTCGCGCGGGCGAAAAGGGACCTGGACGAGCACACCTACACCGCGCAGACGCTGGAGGAGGCCAAAGCCCTCCAGGCCGGGCACGGCGGCTTCATCAAGACCATGTGGTGCGGCGATCTGCAGTGTGAGCTGGACATGAAGGAGAAGGCCGGCATGTCCTCCCGCTGCCTGCCCTTTGCGCAGGAGAAGCTCTCTGAGGTCTGCGCCTGCTGCGGCAGGCCCGCGAAGCATATGGTCATCTGGGGCGTCGCATACTGATCCGGGAGCGGGACGACCTTTCCACATTTTTCATAGTTGATTCACGGTTTGTTGATTTTTTCCGCAGCGGACGTGATAAACTAAGCCCAGCAAAACATATAAAAGGAGGACAAGCTCATGGAGATCACACTGGAAGCCATCGACGCCGTGCGCGAGCGCACCGGCGCCTCTTACGCCGAGGCGAAGGCAGCCCTGGAAAACTGCAACGGCAGCGTTGTCGACGCGGTCGTCAGTCTGGAGAAGAAGTCCGGCGGCAAGACCGAGGAGCTGATGGAGAAGATCAAGGCCCTCGTCAAGGAAGGCAACGTCAACAAGATCCGCGTGAAGAGGGAGGACAAGGTCCTGCTGACCGTCCCGGTGAACGTGGGGATCGTCGGCGGCCTGATCGGCCTGACCGCGGCCCCCTTCTGGAGCATCCTGGCCGCTGCCGCGGCCGCCTACGGCTTCGACTGCAAATTCGAGATCGTCAAGGAAGACGGCAGCGTCACGACGCTCGGCTTCAAGGACGAAAAGTAAGCCCGGAAACCCTTGCCGCGCAGCCCGCAGAGGACTGCGCGGTTTTTCCGCGCGGACGCCAAAAAAGCTCTCGCCAAGCAGGGGAAAATAGTGTATGATAAGGGCAGAAATCATTGACAGGAGGAATACCCCCATGAAAGAAACCGTTCTGGACATCACCAACCGCCGCAGCTGTCGGAACTTCAAGCCCGACCAGATCACCGACGAGGAGCTCTTCGCCGTGCTCGAGGCCGGCAAGAACGCCCCCTCCGCCGGCAACAAGCAGTCCCCGGTCTGCATCGCCGTGCAGAACAAGGAATGGATCGCCCGTCTGTGCAAGGTCAACGCCGAGATCGCCGGCGCGCCCGAGGGATGGGACGTGTTTTACGGCGCGCCCACGGTCATCCTGGTTCTGGGCCAGAAGGGCGTCGGCTGCCCCGTGGAGGACGGCAGCCTTGTGCTCGGCAACATGTTCAACGCCGCGTACGCGCTCGGCCTCGGCTCCCGCTGGATCAACCGCATCCGCGAGACCTTCGAGCTGCCCATCGGAAAAGAGCTGCTGAAGGAGGTCGGCTACGAGGGCGACTACATCGGCGTCGGCTCCTGCATCCTCGGCTACCCCGCCGACGGCTTCCCGGCCCCGATCAAGCACAAGGACGACTACTATAAGATCCTTCGCTGAAAAAACCCGGATCCTCCGTTGACATTGCGGAGGATCCGGAGTATCTTGCAGGTAATGCACCCGAAAGAGAGGCTCACGCCGCATGAAAAAAGAACTGTTTACACCCGGCCGCACCGAGCTGGCCGGCAATCATACCGATCATCAGAAGGGCCGCATCCTCGCCTCCGGCGTGGATCTCGGCCTGCACGCCGTATGTGAAGCCAACGGCAGCGACGTCGTGTGCATCCGCTCCGTCGGCTACGAGCCCTTTGAGGTGCGCACCTCGCAGCGGAGCGTCCGGCCCACGGAGTTCGGCAGCCCGACCTCCCTCGTGCGCGGCATGCTCAGCGCCTTCCAGGACCTCGGTCTGGAGGTGGGCGGCTTTGACGCGGAGATCCGCAGCACGCTGCCTGCGGGCTCCGGCCTGAGTTCCTCGGCGGCGTTCTCGGTGCTGGTCGGCAAGATGCTCAGCGAGCTGTTCAACGACGGCAAGGTGGATCCGGTGGTCATCGCCCGGGCCGCGCAGTCGGCCGAGAACCACTTTTTCGGCAAGGCCTGCGGCCTGATGGACCAGTTGGCCTGCGCGCTGGAGCACACGGTCTACGTCGATTTCTCGACCGGCGAGATCGAGCCGCTGCGCGCGGACTTCGGCGCCATGGGGCTGACGCTGTGCCTGACGGACACCGGCGGCAGCCACGCGGGGCTGGACAGCTCCTACGACCGCATCCCGGCGGACATGACCTATGTGGCCAATCTCTTCGGCAAGGGCGTTCTGAGCGAGGTCGATCCGGAGGAATTCCGCGCCAGGGGCTGGAGCGCCTCCGACCGCCCCGTGCGCCGTGCGATGCATTTCTTTGACGAGAACGAGCGCGTGCCGCAGATGCGCGACGCGCTCAAACGCAGCGACGGCGAGGCGTACATGCGCCTGATGAACGAGTCCGGCCGGTCCTCGGAGACGCTGCTCAACAACATCGTCACCAGCGCCAGCGGCGATACGAAGCTGGCCGAGGGCCTGGAAAAGAGCGAAAAGCTCCTGCGGGGCAAGGGCGCCTGGCGCGTCCACGGCGGCGGCTTCGCCGGCTGCGTGCAGGCGCTGATGCCGAGCGATTACTTCCCGGCCTACAAGGCCGCCATGGAGGCCGAATTCGGCAAGGACAAGTGCTGGGTGCTGCACCTGGCGTGAGAAAGGCATAAGGATTAAGACAGGGCAGGGAGCCGAGGCTCCCTGCCCTGTCTGCGTTCAATACATGCTCAGCGCATAAGTATCTTTTAATATCCTGTTTCTGACATCGTCGAAACAGGTTGAAAAACTCTCAAAATTGCCGTGAGGTCTATTCACCAAATCATAAAACTCCATATAATCAGCATAAAGGGTTTTCAGCTGTCTATATGCGTCCTCGTAGCGCCTGGGTGGATTCGTCAGATTTGCCATCAAAGCCGCCGCTTCGCGCTGAGCGCGATCCGCTTCTCTCAACGCTGCATTATAATCGCTATCCTCCAGCAGCAAGGCAAGCGCATCGTTGAAATCCTCATAAAAAAGCCCCGTCCCGTTTTCTTCTCTCGTAAATCTGTCAGTTTTTTCGTCTTCTATCCTGTACAGCGAATTGTTCCAAACAGTTAGGAACTGGATGCCCGCATCTTCGAGTTCATCCGCGCTTGTCGTAATGTAGTAGATGGCATTGTGCAAATCGGTTCCGTATTTATTTGCGCTGTATTCTCTGATTCCGAAAAAAGCGAGAGCAAGGAGAGCAACCAGAATGACAACCCTAACAGGCCAAGATGCCGCAGTTTTGTCTTCTTTCTTCACGGGAGCGAATTTTGTGCCGCACTTCGGGCAGAAATCATGCTTTGCGCTTACAAGTTTTCCGCAGTTTGGACATTCATATCGCGCCATGACGCAGGTCTCCTTTCGCAAAGCTACTCATGGAACATATTTTATCATACCGTATAATGCGAGGCAATCGTTTCCTTTTTCTCAAAAGAATATTTCTGCGTCGCAGTGTACGGCGCAAAAAAAGCCTTTGGGAGATTCTCCCGAAGGCTTTTTGTTTGGATACAGCTTTATTCTCCCTCGTCCTGGAGGTCGAATTCCAGCGTCTCCCCGCAGCCGGGGCACTCGATCGAACCCTCGGCAAGCATATCCTCGTCGAGCGTGAGCTCCTCTCCGCAGACCGGGCAGACGACGTCGTACAGGACGCCGTCATAATCCGCCTCGCCGTCCTCGTCCTCGTCCTCGTCCTCAGCCTCTTCCTCTTCGTCCGACCAGTCCTCCCCGTCCTGGGACATGAAGTCCTCCGGCCGGTCCAGCTCGTAGGCCTGTTCCTCCAGAGCGCCGAGACTCTCGCCGATCTCGTCCAGCGCGTCTGCCATGTCGAGACTCTCGACCTGAAGATCCTCGATCTCATGGGCCATATCGGCCAGCAGATCGTTCAGCGCGGCCCAAAGTCTGCCGTCCCGGGAATCCGGCTCCACGCCGAGTCCCTCCGTCAAGCCTTTCAGATAGGCGGCCTTTTCTACGATCGTCATCATGCACCCTCCTTTTCCGAGTCGTCTGATGTGCGGACCTGTATAAAAAACAGGGGAAACGCGCACGTCCCCCCTGTGTTCGATGCTCAGGCTCTGCTCAGGTATTCGCCCGTGCGGGTATCCACGCGGATCTTCTCGCCCCGGTCGATGAACAGGGGAACCTTGATTTCGGCGCCGGTCTCGAGCGTGGCGGGCTTGGTGGCGTTGGTGGCCGTGTTGCCGGCAAAGCCCGGATCGGTATCGGTGACCTCGAGCTCCACGAAGAAGGGCGGTTCGACGTTGAAAACCTTGCCCTTGTAGGAATAGATGGTGCACTCCATGTTCTCCTTGACAAACTTGAAGTTGTCGCCCAGAACGGAGGCGTCCACCGGCTCGAGCTCATAGGTCTCGGGGTTCATGAAGTAGTAGAGGTTGCCGTCGGCATAGCTGTACTCCATGGTCATGCGGTCGACGGTGGCGTTCTCGAACTTCGCGGTGGGGTTGAAGGAGGTCTCGGTCACGGCGCCGGTGATGACGTTCTTCATCTTGGTGCGCACGAAAGCCGCGCCCTTGCCGGGCTTGACATGCTGGAATTCGACGACCTGCATGACCTGGCCGTCCATCTCAAAGGTAACGCCGTTTCTGAAATCGCCTGCAGTAATCATAAAAGGGTCCTCCCGAAAGAAAGTATCGATTAGCCTGTCTATTTTACCGTATAGCGCCCGCTTTTGCAAGACTTTTCTGCGATTACAGGATGATCAGCTCGGATTTCGGGGCCTTGGTGATGACCTCGGCGCCCTCGGCACGAAGGATCATCACGTCCTCGATGCGTACGCCGAACTTCCCGGGCAGATAGATGCCCGGCTCGGCGCTGGACACGCAGCCCTCCGGCATGATCGCCTCGCCGGAGGGTCCGGCATTGGGCGGCTCGTGGATGTCGAGCCCCAGGCTGTGGCCGAAGCCGTGGCCGAAGTAGGGGCCGTAGCCGGCCTCTTCGATCACGCGGCGGGCCGCGCCGTCGATCTCGCTGCCCTTTACGCCGGCGCGCGCGGCGGCGATGCCGGCCAGCTGGGCCTTGAGCACGGTATCGTAGACGTTTTTCATCTCGTCCGTGGCATGGCCGACGGCGACGGTGCGGGTCATGTCCGAGCAATAGCCGTGCTTGAGCGAGCCGAAATCCATGGTCACGAAGTCGCCCTCGCGGATGACCTCGTCCCCGGGGACGCCGTGGGGCATGCTGGTCTTTTTGCCGGTGACCACGATGGGGTCGAAGGAATTGCCCTCGCTGCCGTGGCGCAGCATGCGATAGACGAGCTCCGCGGCGACCTCGCGCTCGGTCATGCCGGGGCGGATGATCTGCAGCGTCTCCTCCAGGGCGGCCTCGCTGATGCGCTGGGCTTCGATCAGGCAGGCGATCTCCTCCTCGGTCTTGCTGGCGCGCAGCTCTGTGAGGATGCTCTGTGCCGGGGACAGGCTCAGCCCCGTGAGCGTCTCCAGCGCGAGATACTGCCCATGGCTGAGCTTCTGCTCCTCCGCGCCGAGCGTCCGGACGCCCGCCTCGCGCAGCGCCTCCTGCAGCAGCGCGCTGCGGCTGTGCCCGCGGTCGAACATCTGCACCCGGCAGGTCGCCGGGTCGACCGCCTGCTGCGCCGCCTCGATATAGCGCGAGTCGGTGATCAGCCAGGCGGCCTCGCGCGCCACGAGCACGTAGCCGTCCGTGAAGGGGAAGCCCGCGGCGTAGCGCTGGTTCTTTTCGTCGGTGATGAGCAGGGCGTCCAGCCCGGCTTCGATCAGCTTTTCCTGAATGCGTCTGATGTTGTTCATATACCAGTCTCCTCTGCTGTCGGCCGCGGAAAGCTCACGACGAAGCGCGAGCCGCGCGGTTTGTTCGGTCCGACGGTGATGCTGCCCCCGTGGGCGTGCACCGCGTCGTGCACGATGCTCAGGCCAAGTCCGCTGCCGCCGTGCTCGCGGGAGCGGGCCTTATCCACCCGGTAAAACCGGGAAAAAATGTTCAGGCGGTCTTCCTCCGGGATGCCGATGCCGCTGTCGGCGACGACGAGCCGGACGCTGTCCTCGTCGGTGTCGAGCGTCAGCCAGACCTCTCCCTCGGGGACGTTGTATTTGATCGCGTTCTCCATGAGATTGAACAGGATGTGGAACATGTCGTCGGTGTTGGCCATGACGACGCAGCCGTCGGCCAGCTCGCTGCGCAGGTGCACCTGCTTCTCCTGCGCCAGAGGACGCAGGACGACCAGCGCGTCCAGCGCCACCTGCTTGACGTCCACCGGCTCCGGGGCGACCTGTACGTCGTCGTCCAGGCGGGACAGGTCCAGCAGCTTCTCCGTCGTGCGCTGCAGCCGCTCGGCCTCGCTGCCGATATCGGTGACGAATTCCCGCACGGTGTCCATGTCGACATTGTCGTTCTGCACGACGCTGTCGGCCAGCAGCCGGATCGAGGCCAGCGGGGTCTTCAGCTCGTGCGAGGCGTCGGAAACGAAACGCCGGCGCTGGCGCTCCGTCTCGTCAAGACGCTCGGTCAGAAGGTTGAATTCCTCCCCGAGCTCGCTGATCTCGTCCTGCCCGCGCACGTTATGGCGATGGCGGTAATCCCCGGCGGCGACGAGCCGCATGGAGCGCACCAGGTCCTGCAGGCGCCGGAGAAGCAGTCCGGAAAAGGCGAGCACCAGGGTCAGCGCCACCGCGGCGATGACAAGGGAGGTGACGCGGATACGGCCCTGAACGCTGAGGATCAGCGCCGCGCGTTCCGTGTCCCGCTCGAACAGATACACCGCGCCCTCCGCGGCGCCCTGCCGGTAGATCGGCAGCGCACAGGCGCTGGCAAAGGCGGAATCGGAAAAAAGCGAGCGAAAGACCTGCTTGCCTGACAGCGCGGTGAACAGATCCTCCGCCGCGCCCTCGCTGCCGTCGGCCGGGCCGCTGTCATAGAGCAGGGCGCCGCTTTTGTCGGAGACCACGACGCGGGACACGCCGCTGATATCCAGGACCCGCAGCACCTCCTCGATGCCGGCCCGGTCGAGCCGCTCCAGCCCGGCGAGGGAGGAGGCCAGCACCGCGGCCTGCCCGGTCATGGCGCTGCGCTTTTCCTCGAACACGAGATCCCGGGAGGAGGTCAGCGGGTAGGTGTTGAGCAGGATCAGCAGGATCAGCAGCAGCGCGAAGATGAAAACAAAGATCTGCGTACGGATGCTGTGCATGGCTCAATCTCCGTCGGCGAAGTAATAGCCCACGCCCCATTTGGTGATGATATGCTCCGGGTGGGCCGGGTCGGGCTCGAGCTTCTCGCGCAGCCGGCGCACGTGTACGTCCACCGTGCGGGTGTCGCCCTGGTAGTCGTAGCCCCAGACGAGGTCGAGCAGAGTCTCGCGGCTGAAGACGCGCCCGGGACTGCGCATCAAAAATTCGATCAGGTCGAATTCCTTGACGGTCAGCTCCACGGGCTGGCCGTCCTTGTACGCACGGCGGCGCTCGGGATCGATCGCGATGTGCCCGCGGGAAAAGGCCCGGTCCGCTTCGGGCGCGGCGGTCAGATTGGCCCGCCGCAAAAGCGCGCGTACACGGGCCTTGAGCTCCAGGATGTTGAAGGGCTTGGTCACGTAGTCGTCCGCGCCGGACTCAAAGCCCATCAGCAGGTCGGAGCCCTCGCTCCTGGCCGTAAGCATGATGATCGGGACGGTCGAAAAGCCGCGGATCTCCTGACAGGCCTGCAGCCCGTCCTTCTTCGGCATCATCAGATCGAGGATGATCAGATCATAGCCGCCGGTGCGGGCCAGGTTGACCGCCTCCTCGCCGTCATAGGCGGCGTCGACGGTATAGCCCTCGTTCTCCAGATTGAATTTGATGCCTTTGACGAGCAGCCGCTCGTCGTCGACGACAAGGATCTTCATGTCGGTCTCCCCATGAAAGCTTCAATGCATTTCCTGTTGCAATTCAAGCCGTGAATCTTTATAATAATGGCTGTTGAACAAAACGCGGCGCGGCTTGCAATCGCGGCCGCCGCATATTACAATAAAGTATAACACATTCCTGAAAAAACGGGAGAAGAAAATGAAAAAAATCCGATTTTTTCCGCTGCTGATCTGCCTGTGTCTGCTGTTCGCCTTCGCTGCGCCCCCGGCCTTCGCGCTGGATGAGCCGCAGCTTGAGGCGGAGGCCGCGCTTGCGGTGGATCTCGCCTCCGGCGACCTTCTTTACAGCAAGAACATCGACCAGCAGCGCTCTCCCGCGAGCCTGACCAAGATCATGACCTGCCTGCTGACCGTGGAGGCCGTCGAAAGCGGCCGCGCCGGCTTTGACGACGTCGTCACCGCCGGGCCGGACTGCCAGCAGGGGATGGATTCCGACAGCAGCAACATCAGCATCGTCTCCGGCGAACAGATGAGCCTGCGCGACTTTTTCTACGGCGCGGTGGTCGCCTCCGGCAACGACGCCTGCAACGTGCTCGCCGGCCACCTGGCCGGCAGCATCAGCGCCTTTGTGGAGCAGATGAACGCGCGGGCCGCGGAGCTGGGCTGCACGGGCACGCACTTTGTCGACCCGAACGGCCTGTCCAGCGAGAATCATACCACGGCCTACGATCTCTATCTGATCACGCGCGAGGCGATCCGGCATCCCGAGTTCGTGACCGCCTGCAGCACGGTGGACTACCACATCGAGCCCACCAACGTCAATCCCGAACGGAACCTGACCAACTCCAACGCCCTGCTCAGCGACCACGGGTTTTACGGCCCGGGCTACGTCTATGACGGCGCCGCCGGCGTCAAGACCGGTTATACCCGCGCCGCGGGCTACTGCCTGATCTCCACGGCCGAGCGCGACGGGGTGCGCGTGCTGGCGATCGTCCTCGGCTGCAAGGGGCCGAACAACTCCGATTCCGCGACCATCGGCAGCTTTACCGACAGCCGCCTGCTTTACGACTGGGTCTTCGACAACTTCTCCTATCGGGAGGTGCTCACCTCGGCCGACCCGCTGACCAGGGTGAATATCGAGCGCGCCGAGGGGGACGGGGTCGCCATCCTCCACGCCTCGGGGGACGTGTCGCTGCTGCTGCCGAATGACGTGGATGTGAACGAGCGCGAGCTGCACATCACGATCTATGACGATCAGCTCGTGGCGCCCATCCGGGCGGGCACGCCGCTGGGCGAGGTCGTCATCGAGGTCGGCGGAAAGCTCTACGGCCCGATCAGCCTGGTGACAAGCGCGGATGTCGCCATGTCCCGGGGGCAGTTCCTGCGCGACAACGTGCGGGACTTCTTCGCGCGCGGCTGGGTGCGCGCGGTGCTCGTGATCCTCGCCGTGGTACTGCTGACCTATATCGTTCTGGTCGCGCGCTACCGTGCGCTGCGCCGCAAGCACCTGCGCGCCCGCAAGCGCGCCGAAAAGCAGCGCCGCCTCGCGCAGGAACAGCGGGCCAGGAGCGCCGTCGCCGATCCGACGCAGCGCTTTGAGACCATCGATCCCGCGGAGCGGGATCTGGAGCTCGGCGATCTGAGCCGGTATTTCGACGATCCGGACAAGAAGTAAGGCCGCAGGGAGGAGAGCCGGATGGAGCTTTCATATGCTGCAGAGATCTGCCGCGCCGCCGCGGCCGCCGAGAGGGAGGCAGCCTCGCTGATGCTGCATGCCCGCGGGATCCTGGCGGAGACCAAGAGCGGCCGCCGCGACGTCGTCACGGAATATGACCGCCGCGTGCAGGAAACGCTGACGGTCCGTCTCCGCGAGGCTGCGCCCGAGGCCCGCTTCTTCTGTGAAGAAACGGAGAATCACGGCCGCCCCGACGAGGGCCGGGTCTTTATCGTCGACCCGATCGACGGCACCATGAACTTCGTCCATGGCTTCCACCGCAGCAGCCTGTCCGTGGCCTTCGCCGAGGACGGCGAGGTCTGGGCCGGCGCGATCTACAACCCCTATCTGGACGAGCTGTTCACCGCCGTGCGCGGACAGGGGGCCTTCCTCAACGGTCGGCCGATCCGCGTCGCGGAGGAGGGGCTGGCCGACAGCATCGTGTGCATCGGCACCGCGCCCTATGTGCCCGCGTACAACGAGGAGACCTTCCGCATGGCGCGGCGGCTCTTCGAGGCAAGCCTCGACATCCGGCGGGAGGGCTCGGCCGCGCTGGATCTGTGCAGCGTGGCGGCCGGGCGTGCGGGCTTGTTTTTTGAAATGAGCGTCTGTCTGTGGGATTATGCGGCCGGCGCGCTGCTCGTGCGGGAGGCGGGCGGCCTCTGCCTGCGCCCGGACGGAACGGCGCTCCCGGTCAACGGAGAGAAGACCGGGATCGTGGCCGCCTCGCCCGCATGTATGCGGGAATTCGGAAGACTGTAATTTTTTCTTGACAAAACGGCGTGAACGCGTTAGGCTTCAGACAGGTCTAACGCGTTCAACCTTTTTGGAGGGATGCTCCATGCCGCCCAGGATTTTTGAAAGTGAATACCGATTCTGCCGGATCCTCTGGGAGCATGAGCCCGTGAGAAGCACGGAGCTGGTGCACCTGTGCCGTGAGCAGCTCGACTGGAGCAAGGCCACGACCTACACGGTCATCCGGCGTCTCACGGAGCGCGGCGTGGTCTCGAGCGAGAAGGCGGTCGTCCGCTCGCTCGTGAGCCGGGAGGAGATCCAGGCCGCCGAGATCGAAGCGCTGATGGACAAAACCTTCGCCGGGTCGCTCCCGGCCTTTCTCAGAGCGCTGTCCCGCAGCGAAAAGCTGTGTGCGGAGGAGGCGGCGGTGCTGCGGCGCCTGGCCGACGCGCGGCCGGAGGAATGACAGACGCGGCGCTGAAACAAAAAAAGCCCGTACCGACAGGTACGGGCTTTTTCGTTTCACGGATCAATCGAGCACGTAGGGCAGAAGAGCGATCTGGCGGGAGCGCTTGATCGCCTCGGTCAGCTCGCGCTGATGCATGGCGCAGGTGCCGGTCGTACGGCGGGGTAGGATCTTGCCGCGCTCGGACAGAAAACGGCGGAGCTTTGCGGTGTCCTTGTAGTCGATAAACGTGGCCTTGTCCACGCAGAACTGGCAAACCTTGCGGCGTTTGCGGGTCTTGGGATTGTTCTTATCGAAAGCCAAAGCGGTATCCTCCTATCAAAAAATCTTAGAACGGCAGTTCGCCGTCGTCATCGCCGGAGAGCTCGGTAAAGGGGCTCGCGGCAGGCGCGCTCCGGGGAAGGTCGCGGCTCTGGGCACGCGGCGCCTCAAAGCTGCCGCTGTCGGCGTCTCTCCGGCTCTCGCCGAAGTAGACGTTGTCCGCGCTGATTTCCCAGCTGGTGCGGTTGTTGCCGTCGCGGTCCTGCCACTTGCGGCTCTGCAGGCGGCCGGAGACGACGATCATGCTGCCCTTGCGGAAATACTTGCTGACGAACTCGCCGGTCTGCCGCCAGGCGGAGCAGTCGATGAAATCGGTCTGCTTCTCCGCTCCGTCACGCCCGCCGAAATCGCGGTCGACGGCGACGGTGAAAGACGCGACGGGCGTCTGGCTCTGGGTGTACCGGAGCTCGGGGTCGCGGGTCAGACGGCCCATGATGACAATGTGGTTCAGCATTTCGTCTGCTCCTTACTCTGCGCGCAGAGTGATCAGCCGGCGCAGGATGCCGTCGGTGATGCCGAGGATACGGTCCAGCTCCGCGGGAAACTCGGGGCCGCTCGTGAACTTCATCAGCACGTAGGTACCTTCGGTCAGGTAGTTGATTTCGTAAGCGAGCTTGCGCTTACCCATCTCCTCCAGCTCCTCCAGCGTACCATTTGCTTCCACAAGTGCCTTGAACTTCTCAACGACGGCGGCAGTCTCCTCCTCCGTGAAGTTGGGGTGGATGATGTACATCACTTCGTACTTTTCGCTTGCTTTTGCCATGGTTGCACCTCCTTCTGGTCATTTGGCCCCCGCTCACAGGCGGGAGCAAGGATAAACTCTGCCCATATGGACAGGCCATATCATTATACCGATTTTCGCCGGAATGTCAAGGCTTTTTTTCCAGCGTGAGCGTCCGGGTCGCCACGCGCTCGCAGAAGGCCCGGTCGTGCTCCACAAACAGCAGGGTCGGACAGCTGCGCAGGAGGAGCTCCTCAATCTGCATACGGGAGATCACGTCGATGTAGTTCATCGGCTCGTCCCAGATATGCAGATGCGCCGGCTCGCACAGGCTGGCGGCGATCAGTGTCTTTTTGCGCTGTCCGGCGCTGAACTCGGCCATGTCCTTGTCAAACTGGACCCGCGCGAAGTCCAGCTTGCGCAAAATCGCCTTGAACAGGCTCTCGTCGATGCCCCGCTGCCTGGCATAATCCGAAAGGCTGCCCCGCAGAAAGGACGTATCCTGCGGCACATAGGAGATTTTGAGGCGGCTGCCGATCTCCAGGAGGCCGGTGTGGGGGATCGCGTCTCCGCACATCAGCTTCAGCAGGCTGGATTTGCCGCTGCCGTTGGGGCCGAGCAGGGCCAGCCGGTCGCCGGCATTCAGCTCAAAGCTGACCGGCGCGCAGACCGGGCCCTCCCCGTAGTCCGCGGCGACGTCGCGCAGCTCCAGCAGTCGGCGGCTGTGGTAGGTCGGCTGAACGAGCTTGAGGGCCTCGGCCTCCTCCAGATTTTTCAGCAGCTTCGCCTTTTCCTCGATGGCGGCGGCCTGCCGGGTCTCGATGGCCTTGGCGCGGGCCATCATTTTTGCTGCCTTATGGCCGATATAGCCGCGGTCGCAAGAGCCCTGTCCGATTTTCGTGCTCTCGATCCGATCCGACCACTGGGCCTTCTCCCGCGCTGTGTCCTTCAGCCGCCGGATCTTCTTTTTCAGTTTCTCGTTTTCGGCCAGCTCAAAGCTGTCCTGCCGCTGCTTGTTCTCCCACCAGGCGGAAAAGTTCCCCCGCTGCACCTCGATGTTCGCCCGGTTGATCGAGAGGATGTGATCCACGCAGCCGTCGAGAAAGGCGCGGTCGTGGCTGACGAGGATAAAACCCTTTTTGCCGCTCAGGTAGCGGCTCACCAGAGCACGGCCCTGCGCGTCGAGGTGGTTGGTCGGCTCATCGATCAGCAGAAAGCGGTTTTCCCGCGCGAAGAGCAGCGCCAGCAGGAGCTTCGTCTGCTCGCCGTGGGAAAGGCTGGCGAAGGGCCGCCAGAGCAGCGCTTCATCCAGACCGAGGGCGGCCATCTCCCGCAGAAGCCGCCAGCGCGGCAGCTCGGGGGCGAGAGCGTCCAGCGTCTCTCCGGCCAGCCAGGCCGGGTGCGGCACGGAAAAGGGGAAGTAGTCAAAGCCGACGCTTGCGGTAATGCTGCCCCGATAGGGGTATTCCCCCATCAGCAGCTTCAGAAAGGTGGTTTTGCCCCGCCCGTTGCGGCCGGTGAAGCCCAGCTTCCAGTCGGTGTCGAGGCGGAAGGAGACATGCTCGAATACGTTGTCATAGCTGCCCGGGTAGGCAAAGCTGAGGTCGTTTACCTGAATCAAAGACATATGTGCCCTCCTGAAATAAAAAATCGGCCGCAGGAAAAGCTCCCGCGGCCAGCAAAAGGGCGTGGCGACAGACTACGCCTGTGATGGTCGAAAGATCCCGTTTCCTGCGCATCGGCAGGCACAACAAACTGCGCGGTCGGTCAGGCCGCGTCGTTCCGTCATACCCGTGTGATCAGCAGGAAATCCGCATCTTTCCACCCCTCTCTGTCTTTCTGACATCATCTTACCTTATTTCAAGGGAAAACGCAAGAAAAAACCGGGGAGAACCCCCGGTTTTCAGCTTTCCATCTGTTTGCCGAGAAAAACGGCCACGGTCTGCGCCAGCTTGTATTCCACCTCGGTGCCGGGGGCGCCGCCCCGGGGTGTGAGGAAGAGGACGCAGCCCATCACGTCGCCCTCGGTGATGATGGGGGCGGCGACGGACAGACAGAATTTCTCGTCCGCGGCGGAGACCGGCAGGCTGCTGCCGCCGTTCTGGTGCCGGTAGATCGAGCGGTTGTCCATGATCTCGCTCAGCTGCGGGCTGATGGGCTTGTCCAGCAGCTCGCGCCTGGCCCCGCCCGCGATCGCGATGACGCTGTCGCGGTCGCACACGGCGGCGATGCCGTCGGTCGACTTGCGCAGACTGTCGCAGATCTGCGCGGCAAAGTCCGAAAGCTCCCCGATGGGGGAATATTTCTTGAAGATCAGCTCCCCGTCCTTGTCGGTGAAGATCTCCAGCGGGTCACCTTCGCGGATGCGCATGGTGCGGCGGATCTCCTTGGGGATGACGACGCGGCCGAGGTCGTCGATGCGCCGCACGATACCGGTTGCTTTCATAGGCAAAAACCTCCTGCGTTTCTATCTGTTGTCACAGATAGTATTTGCAGGAGGTTTTTTGTTATGCGTAAGGCAGCCGGCTCCTCTGTCGGGAGCCGTTTTTTCGGATCGGCCGCGGATCGCCTTTTCAGCCTTTCCGGCGTGACTTTTCACGCTTCGCCGAGACAGATCTCGTGATGCCATCGCCGGTCCGCAATATCCGCCGCATAGCCCCGCCCGCGCACGGCGAGATAGTTCAGGCGCGGCACCGCCGCGATGCCGGGACAAAAACATGGCGGGAAAACGCTGAAATCTGCTTGCAGGATCCGGGCCGCCGTGATACACTATGGAAAAAAACAAGGGGGGCTGTCCATGAAGCTGTTCAAATCTCTGTTCCATGTCACGATCTATTCCAACGACATCGACAGGACCGTCGCCTTCTATGAAAAGCTGGGTCTGACCGTCGTGTTCAAGATCGGCGAGGAGGGCAAAAAGCCCTGGAACTATTATATGAAGATCGCGCCCGGCCAGTACCTGGAGATCCAGCCGGTCAAGGGGGACAATCCGCATCCGCATCCGGAGGAGACGAAGTACTACTTCGACCAGTCCATCTGGCACTTTTCCTTTGAGACCCCAGACATCGCGAACATGATCGAGGTCCTGCTCGAGAGAGGGATCGAGCTTTATTACGACGCGGACAAGAGCAAACGGGTGACGACGCCCGACGGCTTCCTCGCCGGCCCCGACGGCTGCAAGATCGTCTGGGTCTTCGACCCGGACGGAACGCCGATCGAACTGATGGAGCAGACCGAGACCTCCTATCAGCACATCTACGACCCGGAGTCGTACCGATAAAGTCCGACGAAAAAAGAGTTGTGATCCGTCATGCAGCCAAGTTTACCCCGATGGTTGAGGATCCTGATCGGCACGGGGCTTCCGATCGTGATCGCCGCGGTATGCCTGTATCTGTACAACGGGGGGACGGGCCTGCGCTGCCTGTTCTTCAGCCTGACCGGGCTTTACTGCCCGGGCTGCGGCTCCGGGCGGGCCGTGGCGGCGCTCCTGCACGGACAGCTCCGGCGCGCGATATCCTATAACATCCTGCTGTTTGTCCTGGGGCCCCCGGCCGTCTGCGTTTTTCTGCATGAGTATCTCCGCCTGCTGTTCCCGCGCAGCGGCCTGCGGCCGGTCTACCTCTCCCAGCCGATCCAGTATGTCTGTGTGGCGCTGGTCTTTGCCTTCTGGGTCCTGCGGAACATCCCGACCTTCGCTTTCCTCGCCCCCGCCTGAGTGGACAGGCATTCCAACCGCTTCTTCAAAATAAAGATAGACATAGTAAAAAAGAGGAGGAAACATGATGGCATTTTGTCAAAACTGCGGCGCCAGCAACCCGGACACCAACCAGTTCTGCACGTCCTGCGGCGCACCCCTGAAGGAGCAGGCGGCTCAGCCTGCACAGCAGCCGGTCTACAACCAGGCGCCTGTGTACCAGCAGCCTGTCTACCAGGTCCCCCAGCCCGTGGCGCCCGTCGCCACCGGCGGCCTGTTGGCCTGGTCCATCATCACGCTTCTGCTCTGCACGATCCCCGGCATCGTCGCCATCGTCCAGACGGCGAACATCAACAAGTGCTATACGGTCGAGGAGCAGCAGAAGAAGATCAGCAGCGCCAAGATCTGGTGCATCGTCGGCACCGTGCTCGGCGTTCTGGCCGTGATCGGCAGCATCGCAGCCAACGCGATGTCATAAGCCTCGCTCCGACCGGGCAAACATCCGAAAAAGACAGACCCTCCGCTCCCTGAGAATGAAGAAGCTCAGGAAAGCGGAGGGCCTTTTGCATACAGAGGAGATCAGCCCTTCACCGCGCCCGCGATGAAGCTGTCCTGGATCTTTTTCGACAAAAAGACGTACAGCAGCAGCGTCGGGAAGGTGGCGAGGGCGAGCGCCGCGCCGATGGGGCCCCAGTCGGTCGTATACTGACCGGAGAGGGCCTGCACGCCGACGGGCAGGGTGCGCAGCGCGGACTTGCTGATGAAGATGTTGGCGAACATCAGCTCGTTCCAGCACTGCAGGAAGGTATAGATGCCGACCGTGGCCACGGCCGGCTTCATCAGCGGCACGATGATCCGGAAGAAGATGCCCCAGACGCCGCAGCCGTCGATACAGGCGGATTCGTCGAGCTCGCGCGGGATCTCGTTCATGAAGCCCGTACAGACCAGGATCGCCATCGACAGCGAGAAGGCGGAATAGGGGATGATCAGCGCCCAGTAAGTGTCCAGCATGTGCAGCCGGTAGAGCGTCACGTACACGGGGACGATGGACGCGTGGATCGGGATCGTGAGGCCCAGCATGAAAAACTTGTTCAGGGTCTTGCGGCGTTTCCAGATCAGCCTCGTCAGCGCAAAGGTCGCCATCAGCGCGGCGGCCAGCGTGATGAGGATCGTGGCGGTCGCCACGATGGCGCTGTTCAGGAAATATCTGCCCATATTGCCGGTGTGAAGGGCACGGGAGTAATTGGACCAGAGCCACTCGTTCGGCAGGCCGATAACATTCTTGCCAAAGATCTCTGCGTTGCTCTTCAGCGAGAAGGTGAACATCCAGTAGACGGGGAAGAGGTTGATGATCAGCCAGATGAACAGGCCGACGTAGATGGCGATCGAAGCGGCTTTGCTTTTGTTTCTCATCTCACGCCTCCTCTTCCTTGAAGACCGCGTTGATCAGCAGCGCGAAGCCGAAGCACAGCGCGATCAGCAGCACGGCGATCGTACTGCCCATGCCGTATCGGTTGCTCAAAAACGTCATGCTGACCATGATCGTGCTCGGTACCTCCGTGGACTGCAGAGGGCCGCCGTTGGTCAGGACGTAGATCAGGTCAAAGGCCTTGAGAGAGCCGGTGACGGCGAAGATGACGCTGATGCGGATGATGGGCTTGATATAGGGCAGCACGATATAGCGGTTGACCTGCCCGTCCGTCGCGCCGTCGAGCATGGCCGCCTCGCGCAGCTCCGGCGGGACGCTCTTGACGCCCGCGTACAGCAGCAGCATATGATAGCCGACGTACTGCCACAGCGTCGGCACGAAGACGGCGGCGAGCGCCGTTTCCTTTTTCCCCAGCCACGGCCTGCACCAGTCCGCCAGCCCGATGCTGCGCAGAAAGACGTTCAGCAGACCGTAAGAGGGATCGTAGATCTTGATCCAGAGCTGGCCGATGATCACGGTGGAGATCAGCACCGGCATGAAATAGACGGAGAGGAACAGGCGTTCGCCCTTGATCTTTTTGCCCAGGGTGAGCGCCAGCGCCAGCGCCAGCGGCAGCTGCAGGAACACGGAGAGCGCCGCCAGAAGCAGCGAGTTGCGCAGCGCCTTCAGGAAACTGATCTGGTCGCTGGTGAACAGCTCCTTGTAATTGTTGAAGGCGACATAGGTCTTTTCGCCGATGCCGTTCCAATCGAAAAAGCTGAAGTAAGCGGAAGCGCCGATCGGCGCGATCAGCACGCCGCAGAACAGGATCAGCGCCGGCAGCAGAAAGAGCGCGATATAGAACTTGTTGCTGTATTGTTTCTTCATAGGGCAGCTCCCTCTTTGACAAAGGAGGCGGCTTTTCCAGATCCCTGGACAGTCTGAGAAAAGCCGCCTCTGCGTTTACTGGGTCGTGGGAAAGGCGCGCTGCGGAGGCTTATCCGAGATCGGCGGTCAGGCCGGCCACGAAGCCCTCGCCATCGACCTCGCCGCCATAGACGCGGGCGACATAGCTCAGGTAGACCTGGGCGGGATCGGCGCTCATGGCGGTGTCGCCGAAGAGGACCATGCCGTCGGAGGCGGCGACGATATCGGCAACGGCGGCGACCAGCGGCTTCACCTCGCTGGTGTCATAGTCGGGCGTCCAGGCGGGCAGACCGGAACCGGCCAGATAGCCGTAGTGGCAGATGGCGCGGCCGAGCTCGAAAGCGGCCTGGGCGGCCAGCTCAGCGTTCGGAGAGGAGGCGGCGACAGCCAGAGAGTCGGACGGGCCGCCGATGACCTGGCCGTAGGTGGCGCGGTCGGCGTTCATGACGGGGAAGAGCGCGGCCTGGGCCGTGAACAGATCCTGGTCGTTGATCTCACCGCAGTTCCAGGAGCCGTTCTGATAGAAGGCGTACTGGCCGGCGATGAAGTTGGCCTTGACCTGGTCGTTGCCGATGGCCATGCCGTTGGGATCGAAATAGCCCTTGTTGATCATATCCTGGAAGTTGGCGACGGCGGCGGCGATGTCGGGGTCGTTCCAGGTGGCCTCGCCGGAGAAGATCGCGTTCATGGCTTCGTAGCCGATGGTCTTCTCGATGATGGGCTCAAGGTACTCGGTGACGCACCAGGTGTCGTCCTTGGTGGCGGCGCAGCCGAAGGGGATCTTGCCGGCGGCGACCAGAGCGTCGCAGCAGGCGCACAGATCTTCATAGGTCTGGGGGATGTGATCCCAGCCGACCTCGGCCAGCATGTCCATGTTGGCGAAGAGGGTGACGATGTTGTAGGTCAGGGGCACCGCGTAGTGATGCCCGCCGTAGGTGGAGTTCTGCAGCATCACTTCGGGCAGCTGATCGGCGAAGGGCTTGTACGCCTCGTCCAGGCAGTAGACGTTGCCGGCCTCGACGAAGTCGCCCAGGAAGGCGCCGGACCAGGTGAAGAAGATGTCGGGCAGGGTCTCGGGGCTGCTCATCGCGGTCTTGATCTTGGTCTTGTAGGAGTTGTTCTCAAAGGCTTCCCACTCGAACTTGACCTCGGGGTGAGCGGCGGTGTACTCGGCGATGGCCTGCTCGTAGGCGGGACGGTTCGCGTCGGACTCGGTGGCGATGCACCACAGGGTCAGGGTGATCTGGTCGCCGGAGCCGCCGGCGGCAGCAGCAGGGCTGCCGGTGCTCTCGGAGCCGTCGGCAGCGGGAGCGGAGGAGCCGCCGCAGGCCGCCAGGGCGAAGATCATGCAGAGTGCAAGAGCCAGCGCAAGAATCTTTTTCATGTGTTTTCCTCCTTGTTTTCATTTGGCGTGGGTGGATGTGGCGATACTTCAGTCCGCGTCGGCGCCGGTCTCGTGTCCAGGGAGGTTCGGAGCCGCTGCGGGCAATGCGACGAATGGATGGGGCTAATTCATGCGGATCAGCTGCCAGGGATAGTCTACAAGCATCCGGTCGCCGTCGAGCTGATAATAGCAGACGGTGTCCGCGAAATCTTCGAGATAGTGCAGGGTGAAGCTGGAATCCTGTTCGTTGACGGTATAGGTGCCGGGAAAGGTCTGGTCCTCCAGGAAGGCGCCGGTCTCGGTGAAGGTAAAGCTCCAGTTCTTCGGCGCGCAGACCCAGAGGCCGACGAGCCCGTCCGCCGGGCCCTGGCAGACGTATTCGGTGCTCAAATAGAGGAGCAGCCCTTCCTCGTTCGGCAGGCAGCGGAGCCGAAGCTCCTTCCCGGCGCTGTCCGTCAGCACCAGAAAGTCCCCGTCGGCCGCGAAGCGGTAGTCGTTCTCCTCATAGCGCGCGCTCCCGTCGGAGCGGAGCTCGATCACACAGGTGCCGGGGTCGTGGTTGAAAGCCCAGCGCCCGACCAGCTTCTGCCCGTCCGGGCCGAGCGTGCCGCCGCCGCAGGCGCACAGCAGCGCGGCCAGCAGGAGCAGCGCCAGAAGCAGCGCCGGCGTTCGAAGGTGTTTCATTCGGCGCGTTCAGCTCCTTTCTCACGGCAGATGCAGATCGAAGCGGCATTTTTCCCGGTCAGCTCCGCGGTGCGGCGGTCGGGGCCGCCGAAGCCGGCGTACAGCCGCCAGCGTCCGCTGCCGGGGATCCGCCGTCCCGCCTCATCGACCAGCGTGAACGCGGCGGGGTCGAGCGGGATCTCGAAAACCGCCTCCTCTCCCGTGCCCAGCCGGATCCGGCGAAAGCCGCACAGGATGGGATTGGGCGGGGCCAGGGCGGAAGCCTCGTCCCGCAGGTACAGCTCGACGACCTCCTCGGTCTCGCGCCCGTCGTTGCGGACTCTGACGCGCGCCCGCTGCCCGTCGGCCTCCAGCGAGACGAGGGAGCACGCTCCGTAGCTCAGGCCGTAGCCGAAGGGATACAGCGGCTCGCCCGGATAATAGCGGTACGTGCGGCCGCGCATCGAGTAGTCGGTGAAGGTGGGCAGCTCGTCCAGCGCACGGTTTTGATAGAAGGTCACCGGGAGCTTGCCGGAGGGCGCGGCCTCTCCGAACAGGAGCTCCGCGACGGCGCGGCCGCCGCCGGCGCCGGGATACCAGCCCAGCAGGATCGCGTCGGCCTTCTCCTGCGCTTCGGTCAGGTCGATCGCACTGCCGGCCAGCAGGACGACGGCCGTGGGCTTGCCCACCGCGAACACGCGCTCCGCCAGCAGCCGCTGGGGCTCCGGCAGAAGCAGGTCCGCCTTGTCGCCGGAGCGGTAGCTGTTGCCGGTGTCGCCCTCCTCGCCTTCGAGCGTTTCGTCAAGGCCCAGCACGAGGATCACGACGTCGCTGTTTTTCGCGACGGCGACGGCCTCCGCCAGGCGGTCCCCCGGCTGCGCGAGCGGCTCGACCCGGTCTTCGCTCAGCGCGCAGCCCTCGGAATACAGGACGCGCGCCCGTCCGGCCAGCAGATCCTGGATGCCCTCCAGGACCGTGACGTAGCGGGAGGCGGTCCCGTGATAGTTCCCCACGAGAGCGGCGCGGCTGTCTGCGTTCGGGCCGATGACGCCGACGGTTCCGCAGGAGGTCGGATCCAGCGGCAGGAGCCCGTTGTTTTTCAGCAGAACGCAGGCGCGCAGCGCCGCCTGGTGGGCAAGGGCCAGGTGCGCGTCGCATTCGACGGCGGTGTAGGGGATCGCATCGTACTCGCTGCCGCCCTCTCCGAGGGTGCCGAGCAGATAGCGTGTGGTAAACAGCCGGACCGCGCAGCGGGCGATATCTTCTCTGGTGACGAGACCCAGCTCATAAGCGTGCAGGATGTGCTGATAGGTGCAGCCGCAGTTGAGGTCGCAGCCGGCCTTGAGCGCCATCGTCACGGATTCGGGCGGCGAGGCCGTGACATGGTGGCTCTCGTGGAAGTCGCGGATCGCCCAGCAGTCGGAAACGAAATGGCCCTCGAAGCCCCACTCGCCGCGCAGCTTGCCCATCAGCGCGCCGCTCGCGCAGCAGGGCTCGCCGTTGAGGCGGTTGTAGGCGCCCATCACGGCCTCGACCCCGGCGTCCTGAACGAGGGCGCGGAAAGCGGGCAGATAGGTCTCCTCCATGTCTTTCGGCGAGACGGCGGCGTCAAAGCTGTGCCGCAGCGCCTCCGGCCCGCTGTGGGCGGCGAAGTGCTTGGCGCAGGCCGCGGTCTTCAGCGTGTCACCCGTCCCCTGCAGGCCGCGCACGAAGGCGGCGGCGAGCCGGGCCGTCAGGAAGGGGTCTTCCCCGTAGGTCTCGTGCCCGCGGCCCCAGCGGGGATCGCGGAAGATATTGACGTTGGGCGACCACAGGGTCAGCCCGTGATAGATGTCCCGGTCGCCCTCGGCCGAGAGCGCGTTGTACTTGGCCCTGGCCTCGGTGGAGATCGCGTCACCGATCCGGCCGAGCAGCGCGTCGTCGAACGTCGCCGCCAGGCCGATCGCCTGCGGGAAGCTCGTGGCGGTGCCGCCGCGGGCCAGACCGTGCAGCGCCTCGTTCCACCAGTTGTAGGCGGGGACGCCGAGCCGTTCGATCGCCGGGGCGTCGAAGCGGAGCTGGCCTGCCATTTCTTCGATTGTCATGCGTCCGACCAGCGCTTCCGCCAGCCGTTTCGCCCGTTCCCGCGTCATCCGACTACCCTTCCCGATTCATGATTCTGCGCTTTCTTCCGCGCAGGAGAGCTGCTTTACGGATTCGCCCTCCAGCAGACAGCCGGCGAGCACCAGATGCTCCGGCGGCGTCGTGCGGGGGTGTTCGATCTTTTCGATCAGCCGCGCCGCGGCCATGCGCCCGAGCTCCGCCGTGTTCTGATGCCAGGTCGTCAGGCGGGGGCTGAGGGTGCGGGCCAGATGGATCCCGTCGTAGCCGGCGATGGAGATGTCCTCCGGGACGCGCAGCCCGGCCTCTCCGATCGCGGTGATCCCGCCGAGGGCGGCGTAATCGTCCGAGAACAGGATGCAGGTGGGCCGCTCCGGAAGCGCGAGGAGCTCACGCGTCGCTTCGCGGCAGCTGATCGGCTCGTGGTACTCGCAGCTGCGGACGTATTCCTCCGGGATGTGGAGCTGCAGCGCCTCGCAGGCCCGGTAAAAGCCCGTCAGACGGCTTTCGGTGACGGCCGTGTCGTTCCCGTGGATATACGCGATACGGCGGTGGCCCTTGCCGTAGACATAGCGGACCAGGGATTCCACCCCGTTCATATTGTCGGACAGGACGGCCATGCGGTTATTGAAGGCGTGGTCGAGCGTGACCACGGGGATATCGGAAAAAATCAGCTCCTGCACCTGGGCCGAGTGAAAGTCGGCGCAGATCACGGCGACGCCCTCGACGCCCCGGTAGAGCGCATGCTGCAGATAGCCGGCGTTTTCGGGGCCGAAATTGCCGCTGAGGAAGGTGATGTCATAGCCGCAGCGCTCGGCCTCGTAGCGGAAGCTGTTGAGCGTCGAGGCGAAGTACTCGTGCATGAAGCCGCTGTTCTGCAGATCGACGAAGAGGATGCCCAGGTTGTAGGTGCGGTTTGTCTTGAGCGCGCGGGCGGCGGAGTTGGGCATATAGCCCATCTTTTCGGCGGTCTCCAGGACGCGCTGACGGGTCGCCTCGCCGATGTCCCGGTGCCCGTTGAGCGATTTGCTTACGGTCGCCACAGAAACGCCGCAGCTTCGCGCGATATCTTTCATGGAAATCATCAGGACATCTTCCCTCCTCGTGACTTAATCGTTTTCGCTGTATTAAACATACCGCAGGAAACCATTTTTTGCAAGCAATCCGCGAAATAAAACACATTTTTGTTAATTCTATACAGATGAAAAAGCGCGGGCTTGTATAAACTGCCGGAATCGCTCTCCGCGATGTGCCGCCGGGAAACCGGGGGAAAATAGAAAAACCGAAAAAACGGCTGAATTCCGCGAAAAAGCTCTTGCCATTTTTTGTGTAATCGGCTAATCTAAGGACAAAGGCGGAACTTAATCGTTTTCATAAGGAGGCATTCCATGCAGTTCGGCTTTTTTGACGACGGGAAACGCGAATACGTGATCACGACGCCGCGCACGCCCCTGCCCTGGATCAATTACCTGGGCAGCGAGCGCTTTTTCGCACTCTGCTCGAACACGGCCGGCGGCTACGCCTTTTACCGGGACGCGCGGCTGCGCCGTCTGACCCGCTACCGCTACAACAACTGTCCGCTGGACAGCGAGGGCTTCCGCATCTATATCCGGGACGCCGACTGCGTCTGGAACCCCGGCTGGCAGCCCGTCCAGACGGAGCTGGACGATTACCGCTGCCGCCACGGGCTGGGCTATACGGTGCTCGAAGGCCGGAAAAACGGCGTCGCCGCCCGGCAGGAGCTGTTTGTCCCGTCGGGTGACGACTGCCTGCTGATCCGTCTCACGCTCACGAACGAGAGCGGAGCGGAAAAAAGCCTGCGCGTCTTTCCGTATCTGGAGTTCTGCCTCTGGGACGCGATGGACGACAGCTCCAACTTCCAGCGCAACTATTCCACCGGCGAGGTGGAGGTACACGGCGCGGCAATCTACCACAAGACCGAATACCGCGAGCGGCGCGATCATTATGCGCTCTTCTGGGCCGACCGGCAGCCCGACGGCTTCGACACGGCGCGGGACGCCTTCCTCGGCGTCTACGGCAGCGCCGCGCGGCCGGAGGCCGTGTTCGGCGGCGGCTGCACCGGGAGCGAGGCCCACGGCTGGCAGCCGATCGCCGCGCAGCAGTTCGATCTGCATCTGGCGCCGGGCGGGCAGGAGAGCCTGCTCTTCGGCCTGGGCTATGTGGAAAACCCGCGCGGGGAAAAATGGGAGGCTCCGGGACGGATCGACCGCCGCCGGGCCGAGGCCATGATGGCCCGCTATGCCGACGGCGCTGCCTTCGACGCGGCGCTCGCGGCGCTTTCCGCGCACTGGGCGGAGCTGCTGTCCGGCTACCGCGCGGAGACCGGCGACGAGAAGCTCGACCGCATGGTCAACATCTGGAACCAGTATCAGTGCATGGTGACCTTCAACATGAGCCGCTCGGCCAGCTATTTCGAGAGCGGCATGGGCCGCGGCATGGGGTTTCGGGATTCCTGCCAGGATCTGCTGGGCTTCGTGCACATGATCCCGGCCCGCGCCCGGGAGAGGATCCTGGACATCGCGGCCACGCAGTTTCCCGACGGCAGCGCCTATCATCAGTATCAGCCGCTCACCAAGCGGGGCAACCTCGCGGTCGGCAGCGGCTTCAACGACGATCCGCTCTGGCTGATCGCGGGCGCCGACGCCTATCTGCGCGAGACGGGCGACTGGTCGATCCTTGACGAGCCGGTGCCCTTCGACAACGACGAAGCGCTGGCGCAGCCGCTGCTGGAGCATCTGCGCCGCAGCTTCCGCTATACCTGCGCGCATCTCGGGCCGCACGGGCTCCCGTTGATCGGGCGGGCAGACTGGAACGACTGTCTGAACCTCAACTGCTTTTCCGAGCAGCCGGGCGAGAGCTTCCAGACCACCGGCCCCAGCGAGGGCCCGGTGGCCGAGAGCGTGTTCATCGGCGGACTGTTCGTCAAGTACGGCCGGGCCTGGGCGGAGATCTGCCGGCACCGCGGCCTGACGGAGGAGGCCGAGGCGGCCGGAGCCGCCGTTGCGAAGATGGAGGAAGCCGTGCTCACCGCCGGCTGGGACGGCGCGTGGTTCCGCCGCGCCTACGACGCCTTCGGCAGCGTGGTCGGCGGGAAGGAGTGCCGGGAGGGTCAGATCTTCATCGAGCCGCAGGGCATGTGCGTCATGGCGGGGATCGGCCGGGACGGCGGCGAGGCCGAGCGCGCGCTGAAGAGCGTGGAGGAGCGGCTGGATACGCCCTACGGCATCCTTCTGCAGCAGCCGGCCTACAGCGGCTACCGGCTGGAGCTCGGCGAGATCAGCAGCTATCCCCCCGGCTACAAGGAAAACGCCGGCATCTTCTGCCACAACAATCCCTGGATCGTCTGCGCCGAGGCGGAGCTCGGCCACGGGGACCGGGCTTTTGAGGTCTACCGCCGCACCGCGCCCGCCTATATCGAGGACATCAGCGAGATCCACCGCACCGAGCCCTACGTCTACAGCCAGATGATCGCCGGGCGCGACGCGCCGGACTTCGGCGAAGCCAAAAACAGTTGGCTCACAGGCACGGCGGCCTGGACGTTTTTGAGCGTCTCCCAGGCGATCCTGGGCGTCATCCCCACGCTGGACGGGCTGCGGATCGACCCCTGCGTTCCCGCCGCGCTGCGGAGCTTTTGCGTGACGCGCCGCTACCGGGACGCGGTCTATCACATCCGGGTTGAAAACCCGGACGGTGTACAGAAGGGGCTGCGCGCGCTGTCCGTAGACGGCAGGCGCGTCGCGGACGGCCTGATCCCGCCGCAGCCGGCCGGCGCCGAGGTCGAGGTCCTGGCCGTAATGGGCTGAAAGGAAAAAAACGCCCCCGGAAGCGATCGGTTCGCTTCCGGGGGCGTTTTTTAAGCTTATGTGCGCTGGAAATTTTCCTTCCAGCGGCCGGAGAGATAGAACACGCCGCCGATGATAAAGGGCATGAAGCCGGCCAGCGCGTCGCCCAGCCAGAACCCGTAGCAGTCCAGGTGCAGCGCGAAGCCCAGCAGCGCGGCCAGGCCGATGCGGCTGATCACGCCGTCGATGATGGCGATGCAGAGATTGAGCTTCGGACGGCCGGAGCCGTTGATCAGCGCAAAGGCGGGGCAGCGCGTGGCGGCGCCGAAGAAGTTGAGGATGACGGGGATTGTCAGCACACCGGCAGTGCGCAGCACCTCCTCGTCGGAGGTAAAGACCCGGTATACCGCGTCCGGCCAGAAAACCATGAGCAGGCTGAACAACACGCCCAGCACCGTCCCGACGGCCAGGAGCGCCGCCAGGATCCGGTTGACCCGCCGGTGCTCGCCGGCGGCCAGATTCTGCCCGGCCATGCTGCTGCCGGCGGCCGTGAAGGACTGGGAGATCACGCCGCTGACGATGCTGAGCTTGTTGAAGATCCCGGCCAGCGCCGAGTAGGTGACGTCAAAGAGGTTGATCCAGGCCATGAGGACGATCTTGGAAAAGCTGATCGCGGCGGACTGGATCGCCATCGGGATCCCCAGCGCGACAAGCTGCCGGAAGGCGGCGCCGTCGATGCGGAAGCTGGCGGGCCTGAAGTCGAAGCCGAAGCTCTCCCGGCGCCGGTAGAGGTAGATGACGGCGGTGACGAAGCTGACGCCCTGGCCGATCACAGTCGCGAAGGCGGCGCCGAAGACCTCCATGCGGAAGTACTTGACGAAAAGGATATCCAGCACCGTGTTGAGCACCGCGGCGATGGCGATGAACAGGAAGGGGCGCCGGCCGTCGCCCATGCCGCGCAGGATGGCGCTGACGATGTTGTAGCCGTAGATGAAGAACAGCCCGCAGGCGCAGGTGAGCATATAGCTCATGGTGTAGTCCCAGGCGGCGGCGGGCGTGTTGAGCCAGCGCAGCACGGAATGGCGCAGCAGCCAGCAAAGCACGGAGACGGCGATCGAGACGCCCAGCAGGAAGCTGAACATCGTGCCGATCGTGCGCCGGATATCGTCATGCCGGCCGGTGCCGACGGCGCGCGCGATGATGATCTGCCCCGCGGAGGAAAAACCCATCGCCAAAAAGGTGAGGATGTGCAGAATATCGCCGCCGATGGAGACGGCGGACATGCCGGCCGCGCCGATGTAGTTGCCGACGACGACCATGTCCACGAGGTTATAGATCGCCTGCAGCGCGTTGGACGCCAGCAGCGGCAGGGCGAAACGGAACAGCTGGGAGACGACCGGGCCTTTGGTCAGGTCCCGGATCATGGAGGAGCTCATAGGCGGAGACCGCGTCCTTTCCGATTGTGGGCGGGCCAGGCCCGCCTTTGGGATTGTAGCACAGTTTTCCCGCCCCATCAAGCCGCGCGGCATACAAAAAAAGGCCCTTCCGTGCGGAAGGGCCTTTTTGCGAAAGCGGAGCTCAGGCGTCCTTTTTGCGTCCGATGCGCGCCGTGAGGCGGAAGAGCAGCGGATAGAGCGCGATGACCGCGAAGATCACGATCGCATAGCGGGCGCTGCGCACGAGATGGGCCGCGAAGGTCCCGGAATCCAGAAAGGCAGAGGAAAAGGGCAGCTTCAGCGCGAGGTTCAGCCCAAAGTACACGGCGCCGCCGCCGATCACGCGCAGGATGGCACGGAGGGGTTCGCGGGTGTTCTCAAAGCGGACGAACTTCTCCTCGAAGGGCTCGGCCAGCAGGAAGCCAAGCAGCATGCCGAAGGCGGTGTAATAGTCCGAGCTCGTGCAGTAGAAGAAGCCGGGCAGCGCCGAGAGCAGCAAAACCGCGCAGAAGAGCCAGCGGTTTCTGATCTTCCGCTTGAGCCAGGGGATCAGCAGGATGACAAGCAGACCCAGCGCCCAGCCGGCCAGCACGTCGGTGGGGTAATGCGCGCCCACGACCACGCGGGAAAAGCCCACCAGCAGCGGCAGCAGGATCGCCAGCGCGGTCAGCCATTTCTTTTTGGCGTACAGCGCGGTCGAGCCGTAGACCGCCGCGGCGCTGGCCGAATGCCCGCTGGGGAAGGAATAGCCCTGCGCCGCCACATCATGGATGTCCGCGTCGGCGTCGATCTTGCGCAGCAGGTCGATCCGGTCGCTGACGAAATAGGGGCGCAGGCGCAGAAAGACGTTTTTGATCATCGGGCCCCAGACGTTGGCCATCAGCATGTTGAGACCGACGAACTTGCCGAACTCCTTGTCGTAGCTCCAGTAGAGGAAGCCCATGATCGCGACGAGGAGCAGCTCCTCCCCGAACATGGACAGCAGCGAGATGAAAGAGATCGCTCCGGCGCCGAGGTGCGCCTGCAGCCACTCCATGAGCGTGATCTCCCAGCCCAGATAGAAGGTGTTTCCGATAACCGCAGTCATGACGGCCTCCCGTTTATGCCCGGCTCAGGCCGTATGCTTCGGCAAGCTTCCGGAACGCCGGCAGCGAGCGGCGGATCGTATCCTCCGCCACGCAGTAGGCGATGCGAACGTAGCCGCCCAGGCCGAAGTCGTCGCCCGGCACCAGCAGCAGTTCATATCCCTTCGCCCGCTCGCTGAAGGCCTGCGCGTCCGGCTCCGGCGTTTTCATGAACAGATAGAACGCGCCGTCGGGATAGACGCAGTCGAAGCCAAAGGAGCACAGGCTTTCATACAGCAGATCCCGGTTGCGCTTGTACACGCTCAGGTCGGCGGTCGCGCCGAGGCAGCGCTCCACGACCCGCTGGATCGTGCTCGGGGCGTTTACGTAGCCGCAGCCGCGCGCGGCGCCCGCGAGAGAGGCGAAGACCGTGTCGCCGTCGTCCATGCGCGGCCCGACCGCGAGATAGCCGATGCGTTCGCCGGGCAGGGACAGGGACTTGCTGAAGGAATAGCAGAGGATGGTGTTGTCATAGGAATGGAGGACGCAGGGAACGGCTTGGCCGTCGTAGACCAGCTCGCGATAGGGCTCGTCCGAGACAAGATAGATCGTATGGCCGAAACGCTCCTGCGCGGCGCGAAGGATATCTCCGAGGCGGTCCAGGCTCTCCCGGGTCAGCACGACGCCGGAGGGGTTGTTGGGCGTGTTGACCAGCACGAGCTTGGTCTTTTCGGTGAGCGCGGTCTCGAGCGCGTCGAAATCCGGCTGCAGCGTTTCCGTCGGCGGCACGCTGACGAGCACCCCGCCGGCCGCCTCCACAAAGACCCGGTATTCCGGGAAGAAGGGCGCAAAGGCGACGGCTTCCTCGCCCGGGCAGAGCAGGCCGCGCGTACAGGCGACCAGACCCGCGGCCGCACCGCAGGTCACATAGATGCGCTCCGGGGCGACGCCGGCCTGATAGCGCACATCCAGATCCGCGGCGATCGCCTTGCGCAGGCTCGGCAGGCCGACCGCGGGGGTGTAGCCGTGCAGGACGACGCTGTCGGTCTCGGCAAGCACGTCGCGCAGCGCTTTCTCCACGCACGCAGGCGCGGGCACGTTGGGGTTTCCGATGCTGAAATCAAAGACGTTCTCCGCTCCGATCTCCGCCTTTCGGGCGCTGCCGTAGGCCGCAAGCTCCCGAATGCAGCTTTTGCTCTGTCCCAGAGCGAGACTCATTTCCGGTAACATGAGATTCACCTCCGTTGCATGTTCTTCTGTATTATAGCGCCTTTTCCCCGCCCCGACAAGCGTTCGCTTGCATTTTCGCCCGTTTTGCGTATAATGGGGAGCGGTCTGCCGCGGACACGGTCCGCGCACGAGGAGGAGGCGAGGACGAACATGGAGAACAAACCAAAGCTGCGCCGGGCGGTTCTGGCGGCCTTCGCGCTGTATCTGGCCGTCCTGCTCGCTCTGCTGTTCCTGCGCAGACCGGGCGGCACGGGAGGATGGAACCTGACCCCCTTTGAAACGATCCGCGTCTATTTCCGCATCATCCGCCGGCCGGAGGCCTGGCCGGGATCTCTGCGGCGCTACGCCTGGGTGAACTTCGTCGGCAACGTCGTCCTGTTCGTCCCGCCGGGACTGTTCCTGCCCCTGCTGTGGCGGGCTCAGCGACGCTTTCCGCTGTTCCTGCTCACCGTTGCGGGAGCTATTATAATAGTAGAAGCGGCGCAGTATCTGACGTCGCTCGGCTCGCTGGATGTGGACGACCTGCTTTTGAACCTGTCCGGCGCCGCGCTCGGCTTCGCGCTCTGGCGGCTCTGCCTCGCCCGGAGGAAGAAGGCGCGCTGAGCGCCCCGACATCTTGTTTTGTCAATGCGCGAAAACCGCAAGATATCGGGGCCTTTTGCCGTTTACCGCAAAATCATCAGCTTTCACAAATTTTTATAAAATTTTTCTGCTATTCTTACCAAAAAACTATTGACAGATCGGTTACATTGCTGTTATACTACCAGAGCGCGTGTGCGAAGGGCCTGCCCTTACTGCGCGCGTGATGCGAGGAAGCGGGAGATTGCTCGGGCAGCCGAGGTAACTTCCGTGGAGTATGTCCGGTATCGGAGGCATTTCCGATACGCAATCGGGCGGCTGAAACCGATCTGTACCACGCGTATATCGCATGGACGGGGGATCGACCGGCTCGGCAACTGCCAAAGCCGGTTTGTTTTTCGGACATGGCCTGATACGCACGGTAGTGTGTATAAGAATTCGGCTTCATCCGTACGGACGAAAAGGCGGCAGCCAGGCCGCCGAAAACACGTACGAAAAGGAGAAAAACACATGGCAAGCAACAACAAGAACATGATCCGCATCCGCCTGAAGGCCTATGACCATCAGCTCATCGACAAGGCCGCCGAGACCATCGTCGAGGCCGCCAAGCGCACGGACGCCAAGGTCTCCGGCCCCATCCCCCTGCCCACCAAGACCGAGATCGTCACGATCCTGCGCGCCGTCCACAAGTACAAGGACAGCCGCGAGCAGTTCGAGCGCCGCACCCACAAGCGCCTGATCGACATCATGAGCCCCACCCAGAAGACGGTCGAGGCCCTGATGAACCTCGAGGTTCCCGCCGGCGTCGAGATCGAGATCAAGCTGTAAGCCGCGCACTATTAAAATATAAAATAAGTAAATAACCCGCAGTCCGCAGCTTGCGAGTGCGGACGGGTTAAGTTGCCAGCCTCTGAACGGGAACCCAATGCCCGGGCCATGCGAGGCAACCAATAACCAAAGGAGGAAATAGACTCATGAAGAAAGCCATCATCGGCAAGAAGGTCGGCATGACGCAGATCTTCGACGAGGCGGGCAAGGTCATTCCCGTCACCGTCATCGAAGCCGGCCCCTGCGTGGTCGTGCAGAAGATGACCGCGGAGAAGGAAGGCTACAGCGCCGTCCAGTTCGGCTACGAGGAAGTGGCCGAGAAGAAGCTCAGCAAGCCGGAGCAGGGCCACCTGAAGAAGGCCGGCGTGAGCAGCCTGAAGCATCTCAAGGAGTTCCGCCTTGAGGACAGCAGCAAGCTGGAGGTCGGCGACGTGGTCAAGGCCGACGTTTTCGCAGAGGGCGACAAGGTCGACGTCACCGGCATCAGCAAGGGCAAGGGCTACGCCGGCGTCATCAAGCGCTTCGGCCAGGGCCGCACTCCCACCAGCCACGGCGGCGGCCCGGTCCACCGTCATGCGGGCTCCATGGGCTCGAGCACCGATCCTTCCCGGATCTTCCCGGGCAAGAAGCAGGCCGGCCACATGGGCGTCGACCAGGTCACGGTCCAGAACCTGGACGTGGTCAAGGTCGATTCCGAACTGAACCTGATCGCCATTCGCGGCGCGATCCCCGGCCCCAAGGGCGGGATCGTCTACATTAAGGATACCGTGAAGACCCAGCCCGTCAAGAAGGGCGAGGCCGCCGGCGTCAGCGTCAACCCGCAGAAGGCTTCCGCGCGTGTCAACCCGCAGAAGGCCAGCGCACGTACGAAGTAAGGAAAGGAGAGCAGCATAAATGCCTAAAGCGAATGTTTTCAACATGGCTGGCGAGAAGATCGGCCAGATCGAGCTCTCCGAAGCCATCTTCGGCATCGAGCCGAACAAGAGCGTCCTGCACGACTCCGTCAAGAACCATCTGGCGAATTGCCGTCAGGGCACGCAGAGCGCCCTCACCAAGGGTGAGGTCAGCTTCACCACCAAGAAGCCCTGGCGTCAGAAGGGCACCGGCCGCGCCCGCGCCGGCTACGCAGGCTCCCCTGTGTGGACCCACGGCGGCGTAGCCTTCGCTCCCAAGCCCCGGGACTACAGCTACAGCCTCAACAAGAAGGTCCGCCGTCTGGCTCTCAAGTCCGCGCTGTCCGCAAAGGCCGCCGAGGACGAGATCCTGGTGATCGACGGCCTGAAGGTCGAGGAGATCAAGACCAAGGCCTTCGCCGGCTTCCTCAGCAAGATCGGCGTCGAGGGCAAGGCTCTTGTCGTGACCGAGAATGTGGACGAGAAGGTCGTCAAGTCCGCCCGCAACATCGAGGGCGTCAGCACCACCACCGCCACCATCCTCAGCCCCTATCAGATTCTCACCAGCGGCAAGATGGTCGTCGACAAGGCCGCTCTTGCCAAGATCGAGGAGGTGTTCGCCTGATGAGGACCGCATACGATATCATCATTCGCCCCATCATCACCGAGCAGTCCATGGAAGACCTGGACATCAAGAAGTACGCGTTTGAAGTGGCGAAGGACGCGAACAAGATCGAGATCAAGAAGGCGATCGAGGAGATCTTCGGCGTCACCGTGATCAAGGTCACCACCACCAAGGTGCAGAGCAAGGCCAAGCGCACCGGCGCCTACCCCATGGGCCGCACCGCTTCCTGGAAGAAAGCCGTCGTCAAGCTCAGCGCCGATTCCAAGAATATCGAGATCTTCGAAGGCATGGCTTAAGGAGGAATGAAGAATGTCTATTAAAACTTACAGACCGACTACTCCTGCCCGGCGTCAGATGACGGTCTCCGGTTTTGACGGCGTCGCCAAGCACGTCAAGCCCGAGAAGTCCCTCGTCGAGGTCCTGAAGAAGAACTCCGGCCGCAACAGCTACGGCCGCATCACCGTCCGCCACCAGGGCGGCGGCAACCGCCAGAAGTACCGCGTGATCGACTTCAAGCGCGACAAGACCGACGCCGAGGGCAAGGTCCTCCGTCTGGAGTACGACCCCAACCGCAGCGCGTTTATCGCTCTCGTCGAGTACGCCGACTCCGAGCGCCGCTACATTCTGGCCCCCGTCGGCCTGAAGGAAGGCGACGTCGTGGTCGCCTCCGCGGCCGCGGACATCAAGCCGGGCAACGCCCTGCCGCTCAACAACATCCCCGTCGGCACCGTGATCCACAACATCGAGCTCTACCCCGGCAAGGGCGCCCAGCTCGTCCGCAGCGCCGGCGACGCCGCGCAGCTGATGGCCAAGGAGAACGGCATGGCGACCGTGCGTCTCCCCTCCGGCGAGATGCGCAAGATCCGCCTCGACTGCATGGCCACCATCGGCCAGGTCGGCAACATCGACCACGCCAACGTCCACATCGGCAAGGCCGGCCGCAAGCGCCACATGGGCATCCGCCCGACGGTCCGCGGCTCTGTCATGAACCCGGTGGATCACCCGCACGGCGGCGGTGAAGGCAAGTCCCCGATCGGCCGTCCCGGCCCTGTCACTCCGTGGGGCAAGCCCGCTCTCGGTTACAAGACCCGCAAGACGAAGAACCGCACCGACAAGTTCATCGTCAAGCGCCGCAACGCGAAGTAAGGAGGGAACGATCACATGAGCAGAAGCATTAAGAAAGGCCCCTTCGCCGCTCCTGAGCTGCTGAAGAGAGTCGACGAGATGAACAAGACCGGCAACAAGCAGGTCGTCAAGACCTGGTCTCGCGCCTCCACGATCTTCCCGTCCTTCGTCGGACACACGATCGCCGTCCACGACGGCCGCCGTCACGTGCCCGTGTACGTCACGGAAGACATGGTCGGCCACAAGCTGGGCGAGTTCGCCCCGACCCGCACCTTCCGCGGCCACGCCGGCAGCAAGACCGGCAAGTAAGGAGGAGAGACGATGGACGAAAAGAAAATTGCCCGTGCGGAGCACAAATATGCCCGCATTTCTCCCCGCAAGGTCGAGATCATCTGCAACATGATCCGCGGCAAGAACGCCAACGTCGCTCTGGCCCTGATGGAGAACACCCCCAAGGCCGGCTGCGAGCTGATGATCAAGGTGCTCAAGAGCGCCATGGCCAACGCGGAAGGCCCCAAGTATGAAATGGACCCCGAGAAGCTCTACGTCTGCGAGACCTACGCAAACGCCGGCCCCATCCTCAAGCGGGGCATGCCGAGAGCACAGGGCCGTATGTACCGCATCAACAAACGCACCAGCCACATCGTCATCGCCGTGGCTGAGAGAGACTAAGGGAAGGAGGCAGAATCATGGGACAGAAAGTTAATCCTCATGGCCTGCGCGTGGGCGTCATCAAGGACTGGGATTCCCGCTGGTACGCCAGAGAAGACAAGGTCGGCGATCTGATCGTCGAAGACCACAAGATCCGCGAATATCTGAAGAAGGCCCTTTATTCCGCCGGCGTTCCCACCATCGAGATCGAGCGCGACAACGCCAAGGTCCGCCTCTATATCCACTGCGCCCGGCCGGGCGTCGTGATCGGCAAGGGCGGCCAGGAGATCGAGCGGCTGCAGAACGAGGTCGCCAAGATGATCGGCAAGCCCGTCGCGATCTCCATCATCGAGGTTCGCACCCCCGATACCAACGCGCAGCTCGTCGCTGAGAACATCGCGCAGCAGCTGGAGAAGCGCATCGGCTTCCGCCGCGCCATGAAGAACGCCATGGGCCGCGCCATGAGAATGGGCGCCCGCGGCATCAAGGTCAAGTGCGGCGGCCGTCTCGGCGGCGCCGAGATCGCCCGCAGCGAGACCTATCACGAGGGCACCATCCCCCTGCAGACCATCCGCGCCGACATCGAGTACGGCTTTGCCGAGGCGAACACCACCTACGGCCGCATCGGCGTCAAGGTGTGGATCTACAAGGGCGAGGTCCTCAGCCAGACCCTGCGCACCACCCCGCGCACGATGGATCTGTCCAAGCCCGCCGGTGACCGCCGCCGCCGCGACGACCGCCGTGGCGACCGCCGTCAGGGCGGCTACAACCGTGACAACCGCAGCCCGAACGGCGAGCGCCGTCAGGGCGGCTACGGCAGCAGACCCCAGGGCCAGGGCGGCTACAACCGCGGCCCGCGTCCCGCCGCTCCCGCCAAGGAAGGAGGCAACAACTGATGTTAATGCCTAAGAGAGTCAAATACCGCAGAGTCCAGCGCGGCCGCATGAAGGGCAAAGCCACCCGCGGCAACGTCGTGACCTACGGCGAGTTCGGTCTGGCCGCGCAGGAGCCCGGCTGGATCACCTCCAACCAGATCGAGGCGGCCCGTATCGCCATGACGCGCTACACCAAGCGCGGCGGCCAGGTCTGGATCAAGATCTTCCCTGACAAGCCCGTCACCGCGAAGCCGGCCGAGACCCGTATGGGTTCCGGTAAGGGATCCCCGGAGTACTGGGTCGCTGTCGTCAAGCCCGGCAGGGTGATGTTCGAGATCGCCGGCGTCCCCGAGGACGTCGCCCGCGAAGCGCTCCGCCTGGCCAGCCACAAACTGCCCATCAAGACCAAGATCGTTGCGAAGGGCGCCGAGACTGAGAACGGTGGTGAATGAGATGAAGGCAAATGAAATTCGCTCTCTGTCCGTCGAGCAGCTGGAAAGCAAGCTCGTCGACCTGAAGAAGGATCTGTTCATGCTCCGCATGCAGCATGCCACCAATCATCTTGACAACCCCACCAAGATCTCTGCGGTCCGCCGCGATATCGCCCGTGTCAAGACCGTGCTGCGCGAAAAGCAGAACTGAGGAGGTAAGCGTAAATGAATACTGAAAGAACTACTTCCCGTAAGGTCCGCGTGGGCAAGGTCGTTTCCGACAAGATGGACAAGACCGTGGTCGTCATCGTGGAAGACCGCGTGGCCCACAAGGTTTACAAGAAGATCATCGGCCGGACCTATCGCCTGAAGGCGCACGACGAGAACAACGAGTGCCGCGTCGGCGATATCGTCCGCGTGATGGAGACCCGCCCCCTGTCCAAGGACAAGAGATGGCGCGTGGTCGAGATCGTTGAGAAGGCAAAGTAAGGAGGCGTCCGTATGATTCAGCAGGAAACTTATCTGAAGGTCGCCGACAATACCGGCGCCAAAGAACTCAAATGCATCCGCGTGCTTGGCGGCTCCAAGCGCAAGTACGCCAGCATCGGTGACGTGATCGTCTGCTCCGTCCGCAAGGCGGCTCCCGGCGGCTCCGTGAAGAAGGGCGACGTGGTCAAGGCCGTCATCGTCCGCACCGTGAAGCCTGTCCGCCGCGCCGACGGCACCTACGTCCGCTTCGACGAGAACGCGGCCGTGCTGATCAACACCGGCGACAAGAACCCCCGCGGCACCCGTATCTTTGGACCCGTTGCCCGCGAGCTGCGCGACAAGGAGTACATGAAGATCCTGTCCCTGGCTCCCGAAGTGATTTAATGGAGGGTACGGAGAATGAACATTAAGAAAGACGATAAAGTCGTTGTGCTGTCCGGCAAGGACAGAGGCAAGCAGGGCAAAGTCCTGATCGCCGATCCCAAGGCCGCGAAGGTCGTCGTCGAGGGCGTCAACGTCGCCACCAAGCACCAGAGACCCCGCAAGCAGGGCGAAGAGGGCGGCATCATCAAGGTCGAGACCCCCATCTACGCCAACAAGGTGCAGCTCGTCTGCCCCAAGTGCGGCAAGGGCACCCGCGTCGCGCACAAGATCGCGGACGGCAAAAAAGTCCGCGTCTGCAAGAAGTGCGGCGCCGAAATCTGAGAGAAAGGAGTAAACTGACATGGCAAGAATGAAGGAAAAATATGTTAAGGAAGTTGCTCCTGCTCTGATGGAGAAGTTCCAGTACAAGTCCCCCATGCAGATCCCCCGCCTCGACAAGATCGTCGTCTCCGTCGGCTGCGGCGACTGCAAGGACAACGCCAAGGCCCTTGAGGCCGTCATCAAGGATATCTCCGCCATCACCGGCCAGCACGCCGTTGCGACCGTGGCCAAGAAGTCCGTCGCCAACTTCAAGCTCCGCGAGGGCATGAAGGTCGGCGTCAAGGTGACGCTCCGTCAGGACCGCATGTGGGAGTTCCTGGACCGTCTGTTCAACGTGGCGCTGCCCCGTGTCCGCGACTTCCGCGGCATCAGCGCCGACGCCTTCGACGGCCGCGGCAACTACAGCCTGGGCCTGAAGGAACAGATCATCTTCCCCGAGATCGAGTACGACAAGATCGAGAAGCTCCGCGGCATGAACATCGCGATCACCACCACCGCGAAGACCGACGAAGAGGCCCGCGAGCTGCTCCGCCTGCTCGGCGCCCCGTTCGTGAGCTAAGGAAGGAGTACGAAAATGGCTAAGAAATCGATGGTCCTCAAGCAGCAGGCTCCTGCCAAGTTCTCGACCCGCAAGTACAACCGCTGCAAGATCTGCGGCCGCCCCCACGCCTATCTGCGTAACTACGGCATCTGCCGTATCTGCTTCCGCGAGCTGGCTTACAAGGGCCAGATCCCCGGCGTGCGGAAAGCCAGCTTCTGATTTTCCGTCATACTTCGTTGGCGGCGGCTCGCAGTATAAACGATACAGCTTCGCCTTGCCGCCTCGTCTGACGAAAAATCAGTGCGCTGTTACCAACAAGGGCGATAGCGCAAACAAAACGTTTTGTCGGCGGGAGCCAGGACTCCCGCCAACAAATAAACAGATGGCGAAAGGCCATGGTCAATCATGTATTGACATGGGACCTCGCCACTGAAACCGACAGCGAACGCTGCGGTAACTCTAAACCAGGAGGATAAAATTCATGCAGATCACCGACCCCATCGCCGATATGCTGACCCGCATCCGCAACGCCGGAAGCGCCAAGCATGAGACCGTGGACGTGCCCGCGTCCAAGATGAAGAAGTCCATCGCCGAGATCCTGCTCAGCGAGGGCTACATCAAGAACTACCAGGTCATTGACGACGGTACGCAGGGCATCATCCGCATCACCCTCAAGTATCTCCCCGGCAAGGAAAAGGCCATCCAGGGCCTTCGCCGTGTCAGCAAGCCCGGCCTGCGCGTGTACGCCGGCGCTGACGAGCTGCCCCGTGTGCTCAGAGGTCTGGGCATCGCCATCATCTCCACCTCCAAGGGCGTCATGACCGACAAGCAGGCCCGCAAAGAGCACGTCGGCGGCGAAGTCCTTGCGTTCGTCTGGTAAGGAGGTTGCGACATGTCTAGAATCGGTAGAGCACCCATCACCGTCCCCGCTGGCGTCGAAGTCAAGGTGGACGAGCACAACCACATCACCGTCAAGGGCCCCAAGGGCACGCTGGAGCGCGACCTCGTTCCCTCCATCAAGGTCGAGATCGACGCCGGTGTGATCCATGTCACCCGCCCCGACGACACCAAAGCCAACCGTTCTCTCCACGGCCTGACCAGAACGCTGGTCGACAACATGGTCGTCGGCGTGACGCAGGGCTTCGAAAAGAAGCTGGAGATCAACGGCGTTGGTTACCGTGCCGGCAAAGAGGGCAAGAATCTGGTCATGAACCTGGGCTATTCCCACCAGATCATCGTCCCCGAGACCGAGGACATCCAGATCGACGTCCCCGATGCCAACCACATCGTCATCAAGGGTATCGACAAGCAGAAAGTCGGCCAGTTTGCAGCGGAAGTGCGCGGTAAGCGTCCTCCCGAACCCTACAAGGGCAAGGGCGTCAAGTACGATTACGAAGTCGTCCGCCGCAAAGAAGGCAAGACCGGCGCCAAGTAAACGGAGGTGTGCCTGAATGATTAAAAGACCTGATACCAGAGGACAGCGCATCAAGCGCCACAACAGAGTTCGCGGCAAGATCTCCGGCACCGCCGAGCTGCCCCGTCTCTGCGTATTCCGCAGCGAGAACCACATCTATGCCCAGATCATCGACGACGTCGCCGGCAACACCCTCGTCTCCGCCTCCACGGTGGAGAAGGCCTTCGAAGGCCAGGGCGGCAACTGCGAGGCAGCCAAGAAGATCGGCTCCGCGATCGCCGAGCGCGCGCTGAAGAAGGGCATCGAAGAAGTCGTGTTCGACCGCGGCGGCTATATCTATCACGGCCGGGTCAAGGCCCTGGCCGAAGGCGCCCGCGAGGGCGGCCTGAAGTTCTGAGGAAGGGGGAAAACGAAATGGCTTACAATAACGACAGAAGAGATCGCCGCAATCGCGAAGAGGTCCAGTCCGAGTTCATCGAAAAAGTAGTTTCCCTCAACCGCGTCAGCAAGACCGTCAAGGGCGGCCGCGTGGCCAAGTTCTCCGCGCTCTGCGTGGTCGGCGACGGCAAGGGCCGCGTCGGCTTCGGCATGGGCAAGGCCAACGAGGTCTCCGAGGCCATCCGCAAGGGTCTGGAAGACGCCAAGAAGAACATCGTGACCGTCACCCTGCAGGGCACCACCATCCCGCACGAGGTCCTGGGCGCGTTCGGCGCCGGCCGCGTGCTGCTCAAGCCCGCCCCCGAAGGCACCGGCGTCATCGCCGGCGGCGCCGTGCGTGCGGTCGTTGAGGCTGCCGGCATCCGGAACATCCGTACCAAGTGCCTGCGCACCAACAACCCCGCCAACGTCGTGGCCGCGACGATGGAGGGCCTCAAGTCCCTGCGCGACGCCTCTCAGGTCGCCGCCGTCCGGGGCAAGACGCCTGACGAAGTTCAGGGCTAAGGAGGGCGAACCATGGCTAATCTTAAGATCACGCTCGTCAAGAGCCTCAACGGCAGACTCGACAGTCATATTGCCACTGCCCAGTCTCTCGGCCTGCACAGGATCGGCAACGAGACGGTACAGCCCGACAACCCCCAGACCCGCGGCAAGATCGCCAAGATCGGCTATCTGCTGAAGGTAGAAGAAGAATAAGGAGGGCAAGAGAATGACTATCAACGAACTCTCTCCCGTCGCCGGCTCCACGCATGTGAACAAGCGCAAAGGCAGAGGTCACGCCACCGGTAACGGCAAGACCGCAGGCCGCGGCCACAAGGGTCAGAAGGCCCGCAGCGGCGGCGGTGTCCGCATCGGCTTCGAAGGCGGCCAGATGCCTCTGGCCCGCCGCATCCCCAAGAGAGGCTTCAACAACATCTTTGCCAAGCCTCTGGAGGCGGTCAACGTCTCCGTGCTCGACAAGTTCGAGGACGGCGCCGTGGTCGACGCGCAGGCTCTGCTGGACGCAGGCATCCTCTCCAAATGCAGATATGGTGTCAAGTTCCTGGGCAACGGTGAAGTTGCCCGCAAGCTGACTGTCAAGGCTGCTGCTTTCTCCGAAACCGCGAAACAGAAGATTGAGGCGGCCGGCGGAAAGGCAGAGGTGGTCTAAGTGCTTCAGACTCTGCGCAACGCGTGGAAGGTGGAGGAGATCCGCAAGAAGATCCTCTTCACGCTTCTGATCGTTCTGCTGTACCGCCTCGGCAACGCCGTTCCCGTCCCCTTCGTCGCCAAGGATATGCTGCAGAACTATATGCAGTATCTGCAGAACACCGTGCTCGGCCTGCTCAACACCATGTCGGGCGGCGCCTTCTCCCACGCGACGATCTTCGCGCTGTCCATCCAGCCCTACATCAACGCCTCCATCATCATCCAGCTCCTGTGCATCGCGATCCCCGCGCTGGAGCGCATGAGCAAGGAGGAGGGCGAAGAGGGCCGGAAAAAGATCGCCTCCATCACCCGCTACGCCACGGTCGGCATCGGCCTGCTGCAGGGCTTCGGCTACTACATGCTGATGCGCAGCAACAATCTGCTGAATGCGACGGCCACCACCGGCAGCGGCGCGGTCTGGGCCGCGATCGTCATCATCCTGACGCTGACCTCCGGCTCCGCCCTGATCATGTGGCTGGGCGAGCAGATCACGGAGTTCGGCATCGGAAACGGCATCTCCATCATCCTGTTTGCCAGCATCATCTCCCGTCTGCCGGACACCTTCCGGACGACGGTCGCGAACGTCTTCGTCAACCACACGCTGCAGTGGTGGGTCGCTCTGCTGATGTTCCTGGGAGCGCTGGCCATCATCGTGCTGATCGTCTTCGTCAACGACGCCGAGCGCCGCATCCCGGTGCAGTACGCCAAGCGCGTCGTCGGCCGCAAGATGTACGGCGGTCAGAGCACGCACCTGCCGATGAAGGTGAACATGTCCGGCGTCATGCCGATCATCTTCGCCTCGACCATCGCGTCCATCCCCGCCACGATCGCCGCCTTTACCGGCAAGACCGACGGCTGGGTGAACACCTGGTTCGGCAACAACTCCATCCCCTACGCGATCGTGTACTTCCTGCTGATCATCTTCTTCGCGTATTTCTACTCCACCATCCAGTTCAATCCCATCGAGGTGGCCAACAACCTGAAGAAGAACGGCGGCTACATTCCCGGCTTCCGGCCCGGCAAGCCCACCAGCGAGTTCATTCAGAAGGTGCTCAACAAGATCACGCTCTTCGGTGCGCTGTATCTCGGCATCATCGCCGTCGTGCCCATTCTGATCTCGCATTTCAGCGATGCGGACACGCTCACCGGTTTGTCCCTCGGCGGCACGTCCATCATCATCGTGGTCGGCGTCGCGCTGGAGACGGTCCGCGCGCTCGAGTCCCAGCTGCTGATGCGCAACTACAAGGGCTTCCTGTCCTGATGAGGGTCGAGCTATGAGACTGATCCTTCTGGGCGCCCCCGGCGCCGGCAAAGGAACGCAGGCTGAGATCCTGAGCAGGGAATGGAACATCCCCAGCATTTCCACGGGCAACATCCTGCGTGCCGCCATGAAGAACGGCACGCCCGTGGGGCTGCAGGCCAAGGCCTACGTCGAGGCCGGACAGCTCGTCCCCGACGAGGTCATCATCGGCATCATCGAGGAGCGCCTCGCGCAGCCTGACTGCGCGAACGGCTACATCCTCGACGGCGTGCCCCGGACGATCCCCCAGGCTGAGGCCATGGAGGAAAAGGGCATCGAGATCGACTGCGCGCTCTCCATCGAGGTGGACGACGAAGTCATCATCGAGCGCATGTCCGGCCGCCGCACCTGCAAAAACTGCAGCCAGACCTTCCATGTCGTCTCCAATCCTCCGAAGCAGGAGGGCGTGTGTGATTTCTGCGGCGGCGAACTCGGCATCCGCAAGGACGACGCGCCCGAGACCGTAAAGGACCGCCTCGCGGTGTACCACCGCGAGACCGAACCGCTCAAGGCCTTCTATGCCGCACGCGGCAAGCTGAAGACCGTGGACAACCAGCCCGGCATCGAAGCGACCACGGCGGCGATCAGAGCCGCACTGGAGAGCTGAGCATGGCGGAAGTCATCACCATCAAGTCCGCCGGTGAGATCGAGCGGATGCGCCGCGCTGGCAAGATCGCCGCGGGCGCCCGTTCCATGGGCCGCCAGGCCGTCCGCGACGGCGTGAGCACCCGCGAGATCAACCGGGCCGTGCATGAATTCATCGTCAAATCCGGCGCCGTTCCCAGCTGCCTCGGCTACGAGGGCTTTCCGGCTGCGGCCTGCGTTTCGGTCAACGAGGAGGTCATCCACGGCATCCCCGGCAAGCGGATCGTCCGCAGCGGCGATCTCGTGTCCATCGACCTCTGCGCGACCTGGCAGGGCTTCGTCGGCGACTGCGCCGGCACCTTCCCCTGCGGCGAGGTCAGCGAAGAGGCGAAGAAGCTGATGGAAGTCACCCGGCAGGCCTTTTTCGAGGCTCTGCACTACGCCCGCCCCGGCTATCGGATCTTCGATATCGGCGGCGCGGTACAGGATTGGGTGGAGCGCAACGGCTTTTCCGTCGTGCGCGATTTCGTCGGACACGGGATCGGCCGCGGGATGCATGAAGCGCCCGAGGTGCCCAACTACCGCCCCGCCCGGGGCGGCGGCGGACGGATGAACCCGCGCCTGGAAAAAGGCATGACGATCTGCATCGAGCCGATGGTCTGCGCGGGCGGCTGGGAGATCGAGATCCTGCGCGACGGCTGGACGGTCGTCTCGGCGGACCGCTCCCTCGCGGCGCACTATGAAAACACGGTGCTGATCACCGACGGCGAACCTGAGATACTGACTATGGCAGAGGATCTTTGAGGGCACAGCCCGCAACCGACTTTGGAGGAATGTTACTTTGGCAAAAGACGATGTAATCGAACTCGAGGGCACGGTCGTAGAATCCCTGCCCAACACCATGTTCCAGGTGGATATCGGAAACGGCCACATCATCCTGGCGCATATTTCCGGAAAGCTCCGGATGAACTTTATCAGGATCCTCCCCGGCGACAAGGTCACGGTGCAGATGAGCCCGTACGACGTCACCAGAGGCAGGATCACGTGGAGAAGCAAGTAGGAGGTATTACCATGAAAGTCAGACCTTCCGTGAAGCCCATGTGCGAGAAGTGCAAGATCATCAAGCGCAAGGGCAAAGTCATGGTCATCTGCGAGAACCCGAAGCACAAGCAGCGCCAGGGCTGACGCAGAACTTATCCCCGCAGAGACGAGGTTAACCAACCTGTCCTTATTACAAAACCCGCATGAAACGAGGGGCTCCCTCCGGCGGGATTAAGCCCCCGCTTCCGAAATGCGGGAAACAAGATCTATGAAAGGATGATCGAACAATATGGCACGTATAGCCGGCGTTGACCTGCCCAAGGACAAGAGAATCGAAATCGGACTCACCTATGTCTACGGTATTGGCAGAACCAGCGCGAAAAAGATCCTGGAGATGACCGGGATCAACCCCGACACCCGTGTGAAAGACCTCACCGACGAGGAAGAGAGCAAGCTGCGCGAGTGCATCGACCACAACTTTATCGTTGAGGGCGACCTGCGCCGCCAGACCGCGCTGGACATCAAGCGCCTCACCGAGATCGGCTGCTACCGCGGCCTGCGGCATCGCCGCGGCCTGCCCGTACGCGGCCAGAGAAGCAAGACCAACGCGCGCACCCGCAAGGGTCCGAAACGCACCATCGCGAACAAGAAGAAGTAAGGGAGGGATATGAAACATGGCCGCTAATGCGAAGAAGAAAGTCAGAACCCGCAGAAGAGAGCGCAAGAACATCGAGAAGGGTCAGGTCCATATCAGCTCTTCCTTTAACAACACCATGGTGACCATCACCGACACCCAGGGCAACGCGATCTCCTGGGCCTCCGCCGGTGGGCTCGGTTTCCGTGGCAGCAAGAAGTCTACCCCCTTTGCCGCTCAGACCGCCGCCGAGACGGCTGCCAACGCCGCCAAGGAGCATGGCCTGAAGACCGTCGAGGTCTTTGTCAAGGGCCCCGGTTCCGGCCGCGAGGCCGCGATCCGCGCGCTGCAGACCGCCGGTCTCGAAGTGACGATGATCAAGGACGTCACCCCCATCCCCCACAACGGATGCCGTCCTCCGAAGCGTCGTCGTGTCTAATGGAAGGAGGAGACAGTCATGGCTAAGAACAGACAGCCCATTGCGAAGCACTGCAAGGCGCTGGGCATCAGCCCCGCCGCCATGGGCTATTACAAGAAGAACACCACCCGCAACAGCAACAGCCAGGTCCGCCGCAAAAAGTCCGAATACGCCACGCAGCTTCAGGAGAAGCAGAAGGTCAAGTTCGTCTATGGCGTCCTGGAGAAGCAGTTCCGCGGCTACTATGAGAAGGCCGTCCGCATGCCCGGCAAGGCCGGCGACAACCTCCTGATCCAGCTGGAGAGCCGTCTGGACAACGTCGTGTTCCGCCTTGGCTATGCTGCTACCCGCCGCGAGGCGCGTCAGCTGGTCAACCACGGGCACTTCACCGTCAACGGCAAGAAGGTCAACATCCCCAGCTACCAGGTCAAGCCCGGCATGGTCATCGCCCTCAAGGAGAGCAGCCGCAGCATCGAGCGTTTCAAGATCAACCTCGAGAACAACGCGTTCCATGTCATCCCCAAGTGGCTTGAGTTCGATGCCGCCAACATGGTCGGCAAGGTTGTTGCCGCTCCCGTGAGAGAGGATATCGACCTGCCCATCGAAGAGCACCTCATCGTCGAGCTGTACTCCAAGTAAGAAATACACCCTCGAATTGGTAAGCTGAAACACCGCTCGCGTCCGCAAGGACGCACATGAATAAGGAGGGTACGGTAACAATATGATCGAAATCAAGAAGCCGCGGATCGAATGCATCGAGACCCCTTCCGACAGCTCGTACGGCAAGTATATCATCGAGCCGTTGGAGCGCGGCTATGGCACGACACTTGGTAACTCTCTTCGCAGGGTACTCCTGTCTTCTCTTCCCGGAACCGCGTGCACCAGCATCCGCATCGCCGGCGTGCAGCACGAGTTTTCCACCATCCCCGGCGTCAAAGAGGACGTGACGGAGATCGTTCTGAACGTCAAGAGCATCATCGCCCGTCTGCACAGCAGCGAGCCGAAGACCGTCTACATCGAGGCCTCCGGCGAAGGCGTGATCACCGCCGGCGACATCAAGCCCGACGCCGAGGTGGAGATCCTCAATCCCGAGCAGCCCATCGCCACCCTCGGCCCCGACGGCGCGCTGAACATGGAGCTTGTTTTGGACCACGGCAGAGGCTACGTTTCCGCGGACAAGAACAAACAGCCGCAGATGCCCATCGGCACGATCCCGGTCGACTCCATCTTCACTCCGGTCCTGAAGGTCAACTACACGGTGGAAAACACCCGTGTCGGCAATCAGACCGATTTTGACAAGCTGACCATCGAAGTCTGGACCGACAAGACGATGACGTCCCGCGACGCCGTCTCTCTGGGCGCGAAGATCCTCTGCGATCATTTCACGCTGTTCACGGAGCTGTCCGACGTCGTCGGCAGCAACTCCACCGTCGTGGAGAAGGTCGAAAAAGAGCAGGACACCGTGCTCAAGATGACCATCGAAGAGCTGGATCTGTCGGTGAGGAGCTTCAACTGCCTCAAGCGTGCCAACATCAACACGGTGGAAGACCTGGTCAGCAAGACGCAGGAAGAGATGATCAAGGTCCGCAACCTCGGCCGCAAGTCCCTGGAAGAAGTCGAGCACAAGCTGATGATGATGGGACTTTCCCTGGCCAGCGAGGACAACCAGTAACGAACTACAAGCTCTCATAAAGGAGGAAACGCAAGATGCCCGGAACTAGAAAGCTCGGCAAGACCACCGCTCAGCGCAGAGCGATGCTTCGCCAGCAGGTGACGGATTTCCTGGACAAGGGCCGCATGGAGACCACCGTGACCCGCGCCAAGGAGATCGCCCCCATGGCGGAGAAGATGATCACCCTCGGCAAGGATAAGGATCTGGCCGCCTATCGTCAGGCGCTGACCTTCATCACCCGCGAGGAAGTGGCGAAAAAGGTCTTCGACGAGATCGCTCCGAAGTATGCCGACCGCAACGGCGGCTACACCCGCATCACCCGCATCGGCGCCCGCCGCGGCGACGCCGCGGAGGTCGCGGTCATCGAGCTGATCTGAGCTCGCCCGAAACGATAAAACCGAAAAAGGCCGACCCGAAAGGGCCGGCCTTTTTCGGTTTTTCTTGTGCGGATCGCACAGGCATGGTACAATCAAAAAAAGGGGGCGGGAAGATGGAAAAGCTGGTTTTTTTGCCCGGTCTGGAGCACCCGCGGGAGATCGGGGAGCTGTTCCGGGAGTATACGCAGATGCTGCTGCGCTGCGACCCCGGCTTTCAGAAGTATCTCGACCTGCAGAACTACGATCACGAGCTGGAGGAGCTGGCGGAAAAATACGGCCCGCCGGGCGGACGGCTGTACCTGGCCGTCTATGGGGGCGCGAGCGCGGGCTGCGTGGCGCTGCGCCGTCTGGACGCCGAGCGCTGCGAGCTCAAGCGGCTCTATGTCCGGCCGGCCTTCCGCGGCCTCGGGATCGGCGGCGCGCTGACCGCGCGCGTGCTCGCCGACGCGCGGGAGATCGGCTACGCCCGGATGATGCTGGACACCATGCCCGCGCTCCGGAGCGCGCAGCGCATGTACCGCGGTCTGGGCTTCGTCGAGATCCCCCGCTATAACGACAGCCCCATGGACGACACGATCTACATGGAAAAGACGCTGTGATCCAAGCGTCAAAAACCCGCCTGCCGAACTGCGGCGGAAGCTTAAAAAAAAGATTGCATTTTGCAAAAAGCTGACATATACTGAAAATACGAATATTTAAGTTGAGGAGAGATCCAGATGAAAACTGCAACCAAAGCACTTGCCCTCGTCCTGATCGCAACCCTGCTCCTCTCGATGCTGACCGGCTGCGGCCTGCTGCGCAAGCCGGAATACACGGTCACCTTTGATCCCAACGGCGGCGAGCTGGTCTCCGGCTCCCTGACGCAGACGGTCAAAAAGGGAGAGAGCGCGGTCCCGCCTCAGCTGAAAAACGGCCGGCAGGAGCTGAGCTGGTCGGGCAGCTGGGACAACATCACGGAGAACACCACGATCACGGCCCAGTGGACCAAGGTCCCCATGGACACCAGTGAGCTGGCCGCCTACGTGCAGGAGCGCACCGTCACGGTCAACGTCAGCACGCTCAACGGCGGCGGCGGCACGGGCTCCGGCTTCTTCATCGACAGCAACGGCACCATCGTCACCAACTTCCACGTCATCGACCTGGCCGCCGAGATCACGGTCGAGGCCGGCAGCGGCGCCAGCTATCCCGTGGAGCGGATCGTGGACTTCAGCAACGTCTACGATATGGCGATCCTGAAGATCGACATGACGAACAGCCCCTATCTGGAGCTGGCGACGGACGCTGCCCGCACCGGCGACAAGGTCTTTGCGGTCGGCTCCGCCCTCGGCGAGCTGACGGGCACCTTCACGGCCGGCATCGTGTCGTCCACGAAGCGCAGCTACGGCATGATCGACTGCATCCAGATGGACGCGGCGATCTCTCCGGGCAACAGCGGCGGTCCGCTGGTGAATGAGTACGGCGAGGTCGTCGGCATCAACACGGCCAGCTACGTCAACGGCGAGAACCTGAACCTGGCCATCAAGATCGACCAGCTGAGCATCCTCAACCGGGATAAGAACTGGACGGTCCGCGAGTTCAAGGAATGGTACGAGCAGGAATCCTCCCGTTCCTGGAGCCCTGTCCGGACGGACAACAGCGGCCAGCGGCACTATTACTACTCTCTGGTCAACACCTACGGGCAGATCACGGGCGCGGCCTGCATCTACTCCGTCGATGAGACCAGCTCCGGCCTTGACGTGCACGACGGCTACCTCGACATGTACGACTTCTATGTGTACGACTACAACTCCAGCCAGTACGACCAGTACGTGGAGTATCTCAAGAGCGTCGGCTTTGAGTATCAGGAGAGCGAAGTCTTCGGCGGCGGCACGTCCTACTATTACTACAACGACAAGGATGAGATCCTGGTCGACCTGTTCATCAAGAAGGACTTCAGCCAGATCTACGTCTACCCGAAGCGCCAGTAGTCCCCAGCTCCCGCGCAGACAACAAAAACCCGGGCGTCAGCATTTGCTGACGCCCGGCTCTTTTTTTGCGGTCACGGACAGATGAATTCCCCGTCCCGCACGTCCACGGTGAGGGTGTCGCCGGGGCGAAGCTCGCCGCCGAGGATCCGGCGGGCCAGCAGCGTCTCCACATGGCTTTGCAGATAGCGGCGCAGGGGCCTCGCGCCGTAGAGCGGGTCGAAGCCGCGCTCGATGGCGAGCTCCTTGGCCGCGTCGGTCAGCTCCAGCTTCAGCGACTTGTCCGCCAGACGCTGCCGCAGCGAGGCGAGCATGATGTCGATGATGCCGCCCAGATCGTCCTTCGTCAGCGGATGGAAGAGGATCGTCTCGTCCAGCCGATTGAGGAATTCCGGCCGGAAGGCCCGGTGCAGATCACGCTCCACGGCCTGCCGCGCGTTCTCGCTGATCCGGCCGTCCGCCTCGATGCCGTCAAGCAGATACTGGCTGCCGAGGTTTGAGGTCAGGATGATGATGGTGTTCTTGAAGTCCACCGTCCGGCCCTGCGAGTCGGTGATGCGCCCGTCGTCCAGGATCTGCAGCAGGATGTTGAACACATCCGGGTGCGCCTTCTCCACCTCGTCAAACAGCACGACGCTGTAGGGGCGGCGGCGCACAGCCTCGGTCAGCTGGCCGCCCTCGTCATAGCCGACGTAGCCCGGAGGCGCGCCGATCAGCCGCGAGACGGAGAATTTCTCCATGTACTCGGTCATGTCGATGCGCACCATGTTGTGCTCATCGTCAAAGAGACACTCGGCCAGGGATTTGGCCAGCTCCGTCTTGCCCACGCCCGTCGGGCCGAGGAACAGGAAGGAGCCGATCGGCCGGTCGGGGTCGGCGATGCCGGCGCGCGAGCGCAGGATCGCCTCCGTGACCTTCTGCACGGCCTCGTCCTGACCGATCACGCGCCGGTGCAGCGCTCCGTCCAGATGCAGGAGCTTCTCCCGCTCGCCCTCGACGAGACGGGCAACGGGGATCCCCGTCCAGCGGGCCACGATCCCGGCGATCTCCTCCTCGGTGACGGTGTCGTGCACCATGGTGTCGGCCTTTCGGCTTTCAGAGGCCTTTTCGGCCTCCGCCAGCTTCTTCTCCAGCGCGGGCAGCTCGGAGTAGCGCAGCCGGGCCGCCGTCTCGTACTCGTAGCGCAGCTGCGCGCTCTCGATGTCGGCGTGCATCTGCTCGATGTCGGCCTTGAGGCGCTTGACCTCGTCCACGCTGTTCTTTTCGGTCTCCCAGCGGGCTTTCATCTCGTTGAAGCGGTCCTTGGCGTTTGCCAGCTCCTCGCGCAGCTTTTCCAGCCGACCGCGGCTGAGCGGATCGTCCTCCTTCTTGAGCGCCATCTCCTCGATCTCGAGCTGCATGATCTTGCGGCGCACGTCGTCCAGCTCCGCCGGCATGGAGTCGATCTCCGTGCGGATCATCGCGCAGGCCTCGTCCACCAGGTCGATGGCCTTGTCGGGCAGGAACCGGTCGGTGATATAGCGGTGGGAGAGCGTGGCGGCGGCGACCAGCGCGCTGTCGTGGATGCGCACGCCGTGGTAGACCTCGTAGCGCTCCTTCAGGCCGCGCAGGATGGAGACCGTGTCCTCCACCGAAGGCTCGTCGACCAGAACGGGCTGGAAACGCCGCTCGAGCGCGGCGTCCTTCTCGATATACTTGCGGTATTCGTCCAGCGTGGTCGCACCGATGCAGTGCAGCTCGCCGCGGGCCAGCATGGGCTTGAGCAGGTTGCCCGCGTCCATGCTGCCCTCGGTCTTGCCGGCACCGACGATGGTGTGCAGCTCATCGACGAAGAGCAGGATCCGGCCTTCGGATTTGCGGATCTCCTCCAGCACAGCCTTGAGCCGCTCCTCAAATTCGCCGCGGTATTTCGCGCCCGCGATCAGCGCGCCCATATCCAGCGAAAAGATCGTCTTGTCCTTGAGTCCCTCGGGCACGTCGCCGCGGACGATCCGCTGCGCCAGCCCTTCGGCGATGGCGGTCTTGCCCACGCCGGGCTCGCCGATCAGGACGGGATTGTTCTTGGTCTTGCGGGAGAGGATGCGGATGACGTTCCGGATCTCATTGTCCCGCCCGATGACGGGGTCGAGCTTGTTGTCCCGCGCCCGCTGCACCAGATCGGTGCCGTATTTGGTCAGCGCGTCATAGGTGCTCTCCGGATTGTCGCCGGTGACGGGCGAGGTCTTGACCTTGCTCAGCTCGGTCGTGAAGGCGGCTCTGGTGATGCCGTGGTCGGAGAAGAGGCGCTTGATGGCCGGGGTCGCGGCGGAGAAGAGGCCGATCATCAGATGCTCGACGGAGACGTATTCGTCGCCCATGCTTTTTGCGGCCTTTTCGGCGGCGTTCAGCGCACGGTCGGTCTCCGGAGCCAGATAGACCTGCGCGGCGCTGCCGACCTTCGGCAGCGCGGCGATCGCCGAGTCCAGCTCGGACAGCAGGGCGTTTGCATCCACACCCATCCGGCCGAGCAGAGAGGGGATCAGGCCCCCGTCCTGGTCGACCAGCGCGTAGAGCAGGTGCTCCGGCGCAAGGGAGCTGTTGCGGTTTTCCTGCGCCATGGCCTGGGCGGTCTGAACGGCCTCCAGGCTTTTCTGGGTATAGTTTTGAGCATTCATATAGAACCTCTCCTTTCCCGTCCGCGCTCAGATGTGCACGGGCGTGTTTCGCATATGCGAGAAATAGGCGGCCTCGATCTCGTGGGCGTCCATGCGCCCGGTCAGCCAAGCCTTCATGAGGCGGTCAAAGAGCTTGATGTATTCGCTCAGCGCCGCGGCCAGCTCGTCCGGCGTGCAGTCCTTGTCCGGCGCGGCCAGACTGCGGACGAACTTGCCCTCATACAGCGCGTAGCTGTGCCGCGCGCCGGTGCGCGGAGCCAGATGCGTGTCCTCCAGAGACTTCCAGAGCCGGAAAAACTCCGTCATGGCCGAGATCAGCACCGCCGACTGCGTGCGGAAGACCACGCTCAGCTCGCCGATGGACTCGCCCGCGCTGCGGTAGAGCTCCACCTCGTACTTGATCGTGGGGCGGTACTTATATTCCAGCGAGCTCTTGAGCGACATCGAAAGACTGTTCGGCGCGAAGAACGGCACCAGCTCCCGCGAGGGGCTCATGAGCTGCTCGATGGCGGAGAGCACGTCGTTGATACGGCGCTCGGGGGTGGTGTAGCCGACGTATTCCGCGAGGATCTGGTTGATCAGGCTGGAACGGTTGGTGCCCAGGCGGTGAGCCATCGCGTCCACCTCGCGCACGACGTCTTCGTTGAGCATCAGGCTGTACAATGTTTTTTTCATAACGCCTGCCTCTCTTTCCTTCGGATGCCACCATTATACGCTTCAACGCAAAAGTTGTCAACATATTTATATAAATATATAAACGAATTATATGAACGATCCATAAACATTTTTCGCGGCCGACATGCGGAAAAAACTTGCGGGCGCGCTTGATTTTTCAAAGCCTTTTGGGTATAATGGCACAACAGAGATACGGAGGGTTACTCAAGTGGTCGAAGAGGCGTGACTCGAAATCATGTGATTGTGCCCGAAAACTGAATAATTATTATATGGAGACGTATCGAAGTGGTCATAACGAGCTCGACTCGAAATCGAGTTGTCCGAGAGGGCACGTGGGTTCGAATCCCACCGTCTCCGCCAACAACAATCCCGCGTAAATCAAGGGTTTACGCGGGTTTTCTTATGCCTGATTTGTGGTGCCCGTTTTCGAGTGGAGCCGGGCAAATGGTGCCCGGGGTGCCCTGATTTGTGGTGCCCTGCGCTATGTCGAGCATACATCCTATTCGCTAAAAAAGTATAGCGTGGTGCCCTAATGGTGCCCGGAACTCCTAAAAAGAGATAAAAAGCAGCGTTGAGTTATAAAGAGATAATTCCTTTACAGCTCCATTTCGCTGCTTCTTTTCTTTGCCGGTTTGGGTTTGTGTTCTGTCTCCGCCGTCTCTTTTTGCGGATGCAAAGCCTTGTGGTATGTGTCCAGCACATCCTTTTTCCGTTCAAGACGAACATCCACATATTGCGCTGTTACCGCTTCGAGATTGGTGGAGATTCCCAAAGACATCCCGATCCCTTTGAGTGAATGGCCCAATATCTCCCCGACAGTATAGAAGTCGCCGGTAAGCTGATGCATGTTGGTCGCTGCCGTATGGCGGAGATCATGGAATCTGATATGCGGCATTTCAAGGTGACGAACAAGCTGACCGAAATTCGAGGAAACAGCGTCACGCCGGTAAGGTGCTCCGTCCGGCTTTGCTACAACCAAATCGTTATCATAGTAAGGAACTCCGGCGGCCGCAGTCAGCTCTTTTCGACGGGTCTGCAATGCAAGCTGCTGTTCGAAATATGGCCGGGTTAAGTCCGTAATCGGCAAAATGCGGTCATTGGATTTCGTCGGTGCCATTTCCGAAAGCTCTTTTGTCCCAGCCGGCACCTTAAATGGCAGCTGTTCTACAACGCCAAACGTCCCTTTCTCCAAATCGACATTTCTCCAACGCAGACCCAGAATTTCACTGATTCGCAGCCCATACAGTCCGGCCAGCATGACCGGCATTTCCCATTCCGTGCCGATAACCTTGCTCATAAACTGCTGCATCTGCTCAATAGTGTACGGATCAGGCGTCTTGCCCTGTTTGCCAAACTTCGTAATGACATCACGGGCGGGGTTATATTCGATATAGTGGTACTTGCGGGCATGTTCCATCGAAACACTTAAAATGCGCTGTGCGTAGCGGACGGTGCTGTTGGACAGCCCTTTATCGAAAAGCTGCTGAAACATATTGTCCAGCATTGCAGGTGAAAGCTGATTGAGCTGCACATGGCCGACATACGGGACAATGTGATTTCTAATATGACTCTTGTAGCTGGCAAAGGTGCTTGGACGCAGGTTTGCCTTTCCGTGGTTTTCTACCCATTCCTCCAAATACTCTTTGACCGTTTGCTTTCCATGTGAGGCTATAACAGGCGTATGCTCAAAGGCTTTGATATTGTCCTCGGTGATCTCGATATTGGAGACACCGGCATTTTGCCGCATGAGCTGTTTTAGGGTCTGCTTCCCGTGGGGAATGGTCTGCTGTTTCTTTGAAAGCTCCTTTTGCACTTCCGCAAGGATGGCTTTAATCGCCTGCTGTAAAATCCTTGCGGTGATCTTCGTGCCCCTGATAGACAGGGCAATGACTTTTTCGTTGATTTCATCCTGCATTTACCGGCCTCCTTTCCTCGGATTTGCAGAAATAACGGTTAAATCCGCACCCGCAGGCCGGTCAGGTCGTCCGCCCGGATGCCGACAAGATACCAATTCTCGCCGTACTCCATCCGGGCAGGCTTCCATTTGCCGCCTGTGAATACCTCCAGACAGTCCCCGGCGCGCAGCCCGCCGTGGTAGTCCGCCAGGTCAAAGCGGATGTCGTAGCGGTCTGTCAGCTCGTCGTAGAATAATGCTCCTTGCTTCATGGTCTGTTCCTCCTTGTGGTTACAGGCTTTCGCCCTCGTTGTAGATGTACTCCCGCTTGGGCGGCGTCAATGCGCCGCTTGCCATGTCGTGAGAGACAAGGGACGTGTAATAGCTCCCGATGGTAGACGGGGCATTGAACAGCGCCGCCCGTAGATACTGCTTGATATTTCGTATCTTCGTGGTGTTCTCCCGCATACAGTCCAGCACAAAGCGGATATGTTCGCTGTCCAGCTTCATAAACTTGGATTTCACCAGCTCGGCGGGGTAGTCGTCCCCGGCAATGCGTAGCGTCTTTCTGGCGCTGCATACGGTTTCAAGAATCAGGTCAACGATCTCGTCTACCCGGTCTCTCTCAAAGCGGAACTCCTGCAAGAGATAGTCGTACTCGATATACCCTTTTTCTTAAGAGCATAAATGGACGTGTTCATAGTTATACCTCCAAAACATACATTTAATTGAGATTTTTTCTCATTTAGGTGTTGATTTTTTGAGATTATTGAGTATAATAGAAAGTGAACCTTTGCAAAGGAGGGGCTCATTATGCTTTTGCAATTTAATTTCAAGAATTTTAAGTCTTTTCGTGATGATGCAACATTAGATTTAACTGCAACAAGAATTTCCGAATTTAGTAACCATGTTATCTCCATTGGCAATGAAAAAGTGCTTCCCATTGCAGCCATTTTTGGCGCCAACGCCAGTGGAAAATCCAATGTTTTGGAAGCGTTTAGATACATGGCTACCTACGTTGCAAGTTCTCTTAATTACGGCGGAGATGAATCTAAAAAGAAAAGCAAGTCGGAATTTTTAAGCCCAACCCCATTTTTGTTTGATGCCAGTAGTCAAGATGAAGAATCATCTTTTGAAGTGTATTTCATTTCTTCTGAGGAAAATGGAGCGAAATCATACAATTATGGATTCACTGTTAACAGTGTAGGAATAAAGGAGGAATGGCTTAACTACAAATCTAAAACGTCTCGAGGAGACTATAAGCGAATTTTCTATCGCAATGGATCTGAGCTTGATCTCTCTGGTATTGCTCCTAAGAGTCAAGAGAATTTACGAATTGCACTTGAAAAAGAAACCCTGATTGTATCACTTGGCGCAAAACTGAAAATAGCAAAGCTTAAACTCATCCGCGATTGGTTTTTGGATAATGAGTTTGCTGATTTTGGTCGACCTGTTGAAAATTTCTTTTTGTCGGAACAGCTTCCAGATGGTTTCGTAGAGAACAAAAAGGTTCAGCAGAATGTCATAGACTATTTTGCGGCATTTGACCCATCTATCATAGGATTTGAAGTCGAAACACTTGAAACTGACGATGACAAAAGATCATCTAAGGTCAGAATTGATGCTATACACAGAATGATTAATTCAGACAGTACAGCAACAATTCCCTTGAAATTGGAGTCTGCCGGTACACTTAAAATGTTTGCACTTTATCCTTTGTTGCAGGAAGTATTAGAAACGGGAGGCGTGCTCTTCGTTGATGAATTAAATGCACGCCTCCATCCATTGCTTGTTAGAACGTTCATTATTACTTTCCTGAATCCAGACACAAATCCTAATCATGCTCAACTTGTATTTACTTCTCACGATTCTTGGCAACTTAACAGCAATATTCTTCGCCGTGATGAAGTCTGGTTCAGTGAGAAAGATACTAATGGCATTTCGACACTCTATTCGCTCGCAGATTTTGTTGATGAAGATGGTGTAAAAATCCGCAAGGATGAGAATTATGAAAAAAACTATCTGCTCGGGAAATATGGCGCTATTCCCACAATGCAGCATTTTGATATGTTTAAGGGAGAATGAGCATGCCAGATAGAAGCGGAAAACGAAAAACGCGAGAACAGCTAACTAAACGTCGTGTGCCGGAATTGGGGTACTATTTTATAGTGACAGACACCAAAGAAACAGAGCAAAACTATATGTTCGGTTTGAGAAACTCCATTCCAAAAGAACTGCAAGGTAAACTTGTAATAAAAGTTTGTAAGGCAAAAACTGTTGAGCTTGTCAGCGAAGCCCTTAACATGGCTTCGCTACAGCCTCAATATGGCGAACCATGGATAGTTTTTGACCGGGATCAAGTGAAAGGATTCGACCAAATCGTATCTTCGGCGATAGAGAAGGGAGTTAATGTTGGTTGGTCAAATCCGTGCATTGAAATATGGTTTAATGCATATTTCGGATCGATGCCGTCATATCAGGATTCGGTATCATGCTGTAATGGATTTGCACAAAAATTCACGAAGATAACCGGGCAAGAATATGAGAAAGCAGATTCGGCTATTTACCAAAAGTTATGCCGCTACGGAGATGAGAAGCGAGCCGTTGAAACTGCAAAGCGGAAATTTGCTGAGCATATTCGTAACTGTAACAACAAGCCAACGGGAATGTGTCCTTGCACGACAGTACATATCTTGGTGGAGGAAATAGCAAAAAAGATTGAAAAGGAGTAAAGCAATGGAAGAGCGCAATACCGTGAGTTATGATGAACTTCTTTGTATTGGTAGACAAATTCTTGCAGAGCTGCAACTTATAACGGTTTCTACAAAAGTAGCGGCTCTGGTTCGGTTTAAACAAGAGTTTTTAACAACAAGTCAGCAAAGGTTAATTTTTGATGCTTTTGACGGCGAGCGTAGTTCTCAGGATATAGCTGAAGATACTGGGATTTCTCTTCGCTCAGTTCAGCAATTGATAAAAGATTTGCAAGATCAAGACCTAATAGATTTTAGAAAACGGGGAAAAGCTGTCATCCCCATAAAATCATTTTCAAAGGTTGCTACATATTTTGCTACTAAAGATATCGAGAACGGAGGACAGGAACATGGCTGATATCAGTCGACTTGAAGAGATGCTGAGTGAGTTTTTGAAAATCTATAAGTTTATCAACCATTCTAAGATAGTTGAGGCTCTTAATACCGAGCTAAGCGATGATACAAAAAAGAAGATTTACCAATTAACGAATGGCGAGAATACCTTGAGAGATATTGAACGGCGTACAGGCATTTCAAAATCGACCATCCCATTGTATTGGAAACAGTGGGCATTAAGCGGTATTGTAATTCCGGCAGAGAGAAAGGGCCGATATAAAGCAGCATTTGATTTAAAAGAATACGGGCTTTCGGTTTTGGACGAAAATGAACAAGGAGATGACGTATGATGGAAGATTATCTCACTCAACAAATATTAAATGAACTAACCCAAATTCGTAAAATGCTCACCATCTTGTCTCAGGACAAGCTCGAAAGCTTTAATGAGAGCATCAATAAGCGTTTTTTAACTACAGAGCAACGCCGTCAAATGTATGAGTTGTTTGACGGTGAAAACTCGTACAAAGAAATTGCTGACACAGTCGGCTTTTCCTCGGAAGGAGTCAGAAAGTTTGCCATTCAACTCGAACAAGCAGGCTTGGTTGAACTTGTTCCTGCCGGGAAAACAAAAAATCCAAAACGAGTTTTTTAAGAGGTGTGAAAATGGCGGAAATTACGCGAGAAGAATTTCAAAAGCTTTCTGATGATTTACTTCAAGTAAAAAATGACGTTAATACGATTAAAACAAACACCCAGTTAACGGCAAGTATTCTTTCACTTCTTAATAATGGCAACATAACTGATTATGTATTCAGCATTGCATCATCTGAACGTTTGTGTAAAGCGTTAATTATTTGCAAAAAGCCTCAGACTGCCAAGTCTTTATGTGCCGCTTTGGAAATAAAACAGCAAAACTTTTTGCGAGACATCTATAGGAAACTTGGTGAGGCTCTTTTACGTCGCCAAGATGAAGGTGGTGGTCGCATTACTTATATTCGAACAGAAGTTCTTGAAATAATCGGTTTTGATAAAAAGGCCATCGAAAAGTATCCAAATTTAAAAGGGCTGATGCAGTGAATAGCTTATTAACAATATTCTGGGCTTCTCTTTTGTGCTTAATTGTCTCCATTCTTATTATTACCTTTCCCGAGACATACTTACGAACAAGCATAAAAAAAGGAGCAACAAAAAAACAGATTCATTCAATTATTGTTTATTCAACAATATGCTGTGGTTCCATAATCCTATATAAGGCAAACTGTTTTAGTGCGATTGAAATAGAAACTAAAACTGCACTAATGATAATTCCTGTAATTGCGTGCGTTTTATTCTCTGCATTCCTTTATTACCCGCTAACTCGTTTTCTGGTTCAAAAAAACACTCAAGATCTAGACACTATGGACAAACTGCTTAAATGCATATTCAAGTGCTCGTTTAGCGATAAGGATAGGTGTAGCAGTGCCTTAAGTGATTTGAATAATTTTATTGACGATAACGAAGAGTTTGTCAAACAATATAGTTTGTCAATTTATTTGAGTGAGTATATTGCCCAAGCACAATTCTCAATAAATAGCAAACCGTCTGAAAGCCTTATTCGCTGTGTTCTAGAAAAGTGCAATCTAGTAAAAAACGATATTGATAACTTTTCACCCGCCCCATTCACCAATATTGGGTTAATCCTATCTTTTGTTTTTTCAACGGTACTTACTGTTTTGTTATCAATTTTGACCATAACGACTTAATATGATCTGTGGTGCCCAAATGGTGCCCAACCGTGAAAAAAGGCTTTATAAAGAGAAAACAGGCCACAATAACACGACATAAGAAAAGCCCCATTTTACAAGGGCTTTTGGGGAGCAAACTGTAAAAAGTTATACGGAGATATGAGCGATTTTTGCGGTTTCAAGCCCCTCGAAATCTCGTAGGCCGGTAACTCCGGTGCTAGGGTTCAAATCCCTAACCCTCCGCCATCAAAGAAACCTCTTTTGTCTACCAGGACAAAAGAGGTTTTCTTGTTGTTTCATAAAGTTGAATATGGAAAAATAACGGATAAAAACAATATATGAGCACACAAGTTCCCTTTTAGCGAGCTTTTCGCCTTAATGTGTACCGTCGCAGAGAAGGACGGCAATTCTGCCAGAATTGCCGTCCTTTTGTATGGCAGGCAAGCGCATTCTTCTGTTGATGCCGACCGGATCCTGTGATAGACTACTTATAACTTGACAAGACGGGAGGGTCTTACGATGATTCATCTTTCTTACGAGCAGGAGATCGCCCTGATCAAGCGGCTGGTCATGGCGCAGAACGTCTCCGAGAGCGACGCCGCCTCGCTGGCTGCCGTTGTCACGCACTCCGATTTCACCGGCACCTACTCCCACGGACTGTCCCGCCTGTGTATCTATCTGCGGCAGTATATGGCGGGCGCCCTGGTGGCGCGGCCCGACTTCCGCTGCGTGAAGGACACGGACGCCTCCCTCGCCTTCGACTGCGGCGGCGGCTCCGGCATCGTGGCCGTGAACCGCGTTTACGACACGGTGCTCGAGCGCGCACGCAAGTACGGCGTCGCCGCGGGCGTGGCCCGCAACAGCGCGAACATCGGCTGCGGAGGCTATTACGGCCACCGTATGGCGAAGGACAATGTGATCGGCATCGTGGTCAGCAACACCTATCCCTGCATGGCTCCCTATGGCGGCGCGGACCGCCTCATCGGCACAAATCCCATCATCCTCGGCTGCCCCACCACAAATCCGGATCGGCCCATAGTCATCGATGTTTCCACCAGCGGCGTCGCCATCGGCAAGGTCCAGGCCTATCGCCGGGAGAACAAGGAGATGCCTGCGGGCTGGGCCAACGACTATGACGGCAACCCGACCACCGACCCGCATGCCGCCTACTGCGTCCGCCCCATGGGCGACCACAAGGGCTACGGGCTGGCCGTGTTCGTCGATATGTTCGGCGGCGTGCTGTCCGACGCGCTCACGAGCCCGGAGATCCCGTTCGTGGAGGATATGCGTCCCGAAGAGACCGGCTTTGCCGTGATCCTGCTGGACATTGCGCACTTCATTGATGTCGACCGCTTCAAGGAGCACGCCTCGCTGTACGCATCCCTCATCAAAAACAGCCGCACAGCGGCCGGGGTGAAGGAGATCTTCATGCCCGGCGAGATCGAGGCAAGGCTTATTGAGGAGCGCAAGGCCACCGGCCTTGATTTCTCCGATGCGCTGGAGGCCGAGCTGACCGAGCTTGCGCGCCGGAGCGGCGCGATCGGCGCCGAAGGCGCGCTCACGGATCTGCTTCCCTGACCGGACGGAGGGGATACCGTGAAAGACGTGAAGAATACGTGCAGAGCGGCGCTGGTGCAGGCGGAGCCCGTCATGTTCGATAAGGCGGCGTCGCTGAAAAAGGCCATCGCGCTTATCGACGAGGCGGCCGCGCAGGGCGCGGAGCTCATCGTTTTCCCGGAGCTGTTCATCCCCGGATATCCGATCGGGATGAATTTCGGGTTCAGCGTCGGCAAAAGGACGGAACCGGGCAGAGAGGACTGGAAGAAATACTGTCAGGCCTCCGTCGTCGCCGGCGAAGCAGAGTTTGAGGAGCTTGCGGCGGCGGCGAAGAGGACCGGCGCGTACCTCAGCCTGGGCTTTTCGGAGCGGGATGCCGTGAACGGCACCCTGTACAACAGCAACGTCATCTTCGAGCCGGACGGCGCCTGGAAGATCCACCGCAAGCTCAAGCCGACGGGCAGCGAACGGGTCGTATGGGGCGACGCAAACAAGGGCTACTTCCCGATCACGGAGACCCCCTGGGGCCCTGTCGGAAGCCTGATCTGCTGGGAAAGCTATATGCCGCTTGCGAGAGTTGCGCTTTATCAAAAGGGGATCACGATCTACCTCGCGCCGAACACGAACGACAATCCCGAGTGGCAGGCGACCATACAGCATATCGCGATCGAGGGGAAATGCTACCTGCTCAATGCGGATCTGATCCTCCGCAGGAGCGCCTACCCCGACTGGCTGCATGAGCAGGAGGCGATCGCGAAACAGCCGGAGCTCGTTTGCCGGGGAGGAAGCTGCATCGTCGATCCGTACGGGCACTGCCTGACGGAGCCGGTCTGGGACAGGGAATGCGTGATCTATGCCGATCTGGACATGAGTCTTCCGGCGGCATGCAAAATGGAGCACGACGTCATCGGCCATTATGCAAGGCCGGACGTTTTGAAGCTCGCGGTGACGGAGCTGTGACTCCCGGCCCGGGACGACAGCGTTTGACAGGAGTCGCATATGGAACAGACAAGATCCAGAGTGGTCGCGGTCCCCTGCGGGGACTATGAGCCGGAGAAGGTCTTTGCGGCCGTCCGCGCGGGAGTCCGCGCGCTCGGCGGGCTCGAGGCCTTTCTGCGCCCGGAGGAGCGTGTGCTGGTCAAGCCGAACCTCCTCAAGCCCGCGGAGGCGGACAGCGCCGTCACGACGCACCCGACGGTCCTGCGCGCGGTGCTGCGCCTGCTGGAGGAATACGGCTGCGCGTCCGTGCGCTTTGGGGATTCCCCCGGCCACGACACCGGCGCGCATGCGCTGGAGCGCCTGGGCTTTCGGGCGGACGAGCCGGTGTTCGGCGCGCTTCCGGTCCCCATGACGGAGGAAGTGAGGATCGAGTTCCCGGAGGGCATGACGGAAAAAGAGTTCTGGTTCGCCCGGGAAGTCACCGAGGCCGACGCCGTCGTCAACGTCTGCAAAATGAAGACGCACGCGCTTATGCGCATAACGGGCGCGGTGAAAAACCTGTTCGGCCTGCTCTGCGGCGCGCGCAAGGCGCGGGAGCACCTGAAGTTCCCCAACGACGGGGTCTTCGCCCGGATGCTCGCGGACATCCACCGCTGCGTCAAGCCGCGCCTGCATATCATGGATGCGGTCGTTGCCATGGAGGGCAACGGCCCCGGCGCCGGAACGCCCAGACAGATGGGCCTGCTGCTGTTTTCCGCTGATCCCGTGGCGCTGGACGCCGTGTTCTGCGCGCTGATCGGCGTGGATCCGGAGACGGTCCCGACCAACGTGCAGGGAGAGGCCATGGGCCTCGGCACCTGGCATGTCGGGCGGATCGAGCTGCTGCTGGCCAGGGGCGGGGAGGACGGCGCGGCCGAGCCCCTTTCGCTCGAGGCCTTCGCGGAAAGATACGGGGCGCCGGATTTCGACGTCGTGCGGGAAAAGAAGACCCTGCTGGCGCGCTCACTGTCGATGCTGGCGCATTTCTCCAGCCGCCCGGTGATCCATGCGGAACGCTGCGTCCGCTGCGGGATCTGCGTGGCCCATTGTCCCGTGCCGGGCAAGGCGCTGTCCTTCCGCAACGGGAAGGATCAGCCGCCCGTTTACGACCGGAAGAAATGCATCCGCTGCTACTGCTGCCAGGAGATGTGCCCGCAGAAGGCGATCACCGCGGGACGCCGCCGCGGCTGAAGAGAGCGGAGGAAGGACATGACGAAGCAGGAGATCATACACAAGCGGCGCCGCCTGATCCTGCCCGGTCTGCTGTTTGTGCTGGCGGCGGCGTTCGTGATTTACGCGGCAGACTACTACCGGGTGCAGCCGGAGGCGCTGGCGGCACTGGAGTCCGATGAGGTCCGGGTGGAGCAGACCGACTACGGCTGGTTCTTCGACGGGCCGGCCGAGGACGCCGCGCTGATCTTTTACCCGGGCGGGAAGGTCGAAGAGACGGCCTATGCGCCGTTTCTGCACCGACTTGCGGCGGAGGGGATGGACGTGTGCCTCGTGAAGATGCCGCTCAGGCTGGCCGTCCTGCGGCAGAACGCGGCTGACGCCATCCTGGCGCGCTACGACTATGAGCGTTGGTTCATCGGCGGGCATTCGCTGGGCGGCGCCGTCGCGGCGCTGTACGCCGCGGAGCACGGCGGGGAGCTGGAGGGCGTGATCCTCTTCGCGGCCTACCCGACGAAGGCGCTGGACAGCGGGCAGACGGAACTTCTGCTCTACGGCTCGGAGGATCTGATCCTCAAACGGGAAGCACTGGAAAAGGGCCGGCAGTTCGCTCCGCCGCGCTGCGTCGAGATCGAGATCCCGGGCGGCAACCACGCCCAGTTCGGCAACTATGGCGCGCAGCAGGGCGACGGGACGGCGTCGATCGACGCACAGAGCCAGCAGGAAGCGTGTGTCGAGGCGATCTGCAGGACCTTCCTGACGCAGGACGCCGCCGCGTGAGACAAACGAAAAAAAGAGAGGACGGGCCCCGCAGGGCCCGTCCTCTCTTTTTCGCGCTCATGGCTCAAAAGCCGCGGGCACGGTAAAGCGCCCGCCGCGCAGCTCGGTGACGTAGAGGGCGCAGTTGCCGATGTGCTTCGACCAGTAGGCTCCGCGCGACTCCGGCGTGAGATACTCCAGCGCGCCCTTGAGTGCGATGGCGTGGGTCGAGATCAGCACCGTCCCGGCCGCATCCCCGGCGGCCAGATCTTCCAGAAAAGCGCCCAGCCTGTCCACGACGGCGGCCAGCGGCTCCATGCCCTCGGGCGCGGGGACGTGGACGAAATCCATGAAAAAGCGCAGCACCTCCGGCGCGGGCTTTTTCAGATCCATGCCCTCGTAGGGGCCGTAGTCCATCTCGATCAGACGCTCGTCGGTGCGCAGCTCCGCCGCGTCCCCGGCGATCAGCCGGGCCGTCTCCACGGCGCGCCGCAGGGGGCTGGTGTACACGCGGTCATAGCGAAGCCCCCGCGCGGCAAGGCGCACGCCGAGCGCCGCGGCCTGTTCCCGGCCCGTCTCGTTGAGCGGCTGGTCGCTCCGGCCCTGCATGATATGCGCGCTGTTGAGCGCCGTCTGCCCGTGCCGGACGAGATAGAGCGTCAGCTTCCTGTCCATGTCCGCGTCCTCCTGTGTCTTTTTCCCCATTATAGAGGGCGTCCGCCGCTTTGACAAGCCCCGCCGCGCTCTTGACAGAGGGAGCGGCGGGGATATAGTATGATAAAAAAAGGAAACGGAGGCGAGAGCCTTGAGAAAACGAATCTATGAGATCATCGAGGTCGCAAAAGAGGGCGACCGGGCCAGCGCGGTCTACGACGGTTTCATGATCGCGGTCATCACGGTCAGCCTGCTGCCGCTGGTGTTCAAGGAGACGACGCCCTTTCTCAACGGCGTGGACAAGGTCTCGGTCGCGATCTTCATCGCGGACTACCTGCTGCGCTGGGCCACGGCGGATTTCAAGTACGGGAAAGCCTCGGTCCTGAGCTTCCTGCGCTACCCCGTCGGCTTCATGGCGATCATCGACCTGCTGAGCATCCTGCCCTCGCTGACGATCCTCAACAGCGGTTTCAAGGTGCTGCGTCTGCTGCGCATGACGAAGGCCTTTCGCGTTTTTCGCGTGCTGCGCGCCGCGCGCTACTCGCGCAGCCTTCGCATCATCGGCGCGGTGCTGAAAAACTCGAAGGAATCCCTGCTGGCCGTGGGTTCGCTGGCCGTTGCGTATATCTTCATCTCGGCGCTGGTCATCTTCAACGCGGAGCCGGACTCTTTCCAGAACTTCTTTGAGGCGCTCTACTGGTCCACCGTGCTGCTGACGACCGTCGGGTTCGGGGACATCACCCCGGTCACCGCCATCGGGCGCTTTATCGCGATGCTCTCGTCCATCTGCGGCATCGCCATCGTGGCGCTGCCCTCCGGCATCATCACCGCCGGCTTCATGACGGAGCTGGCGCACCGCAGAGACGAGGATCGCGAGGAGGGAGAGAAAGAGGACCGAAGCGCCGTGCAGGCCCACTGGATCAAGACCGGCGCCATCGCGGTGCAGGGAGGACAGACCGATGGCGAGACAGACCGATCCTAAGCTGCAGAGCCAGGTCATCTACAGCGTTTATCTCCGCAGCCACACGCCGGAGGGGACCTTCCGCGCGCTCATCCCCGACCTGGACCGCATCCGCGCCCTCGGCACGGATATCATCTGGCTGCTGCCCATCCATCCCATCGGGGTGCAGGGCAAGAAGGGCAGTCTCGGCTGCCCCTATGCCAACCGCGACTACCGCAGCACGAACCCCGCCTACGGCACGATGGAGGATTTCCGGGCCCTCGCCGACGCGATCCACGCGCGCGGGATGAAGCTCATGATCGACGTGGTGTACAACCACACCTCGCCGGATTCGGTGCTGTTTGCCGAGCATCCGGAGTTTTTCTATCGCGGGCCGGACGGCAGGCCCGGCAACCGCAACGGCGACTGGTCGGACGTGATCGACCTCGACTATGACCGCACGGCGCTGTGGGATTACCAGATCCGGACGCTCTGCCGGTGGGCGGAGATCGTGGACGGCTTCCGCTGCGACGTGGCCTCCTTCGTTCCCCTTCCCTTCTGGAAATGGGCGCGGCAGGCCGTGGAGCAAGTGCGCCCCGGCTGCATCTGGCTGGCCGAGACCGTGCACACGGATTTCGGCAACGCCGCCCGCCGCAGGGGCATCAACGCGGCCAAGGACTACGAGATGTACGAGGCCTTCGATATCGAGTACGAGTATGACGTGCGCCGGTCCTTCGACCGCTTCCTCCGGGGCGAGGCGAAGCTGAGCGACTGGATGGAGGCGCTGAACACGCAGGAGGCCATTTATCCCGACAACTACAACAAGCTGCGCTTTCTGGAAAACCATGACCAGCCGCGCATCGCCTCGCTTGTAAAGGAGGAGCGCCTGCTGCGCAGCTACACGGCGCTGCTCTATTTCCTCAAGGGCACGACGCTGCTGTACGCCGGGCAGGAGTTTGAAAATACCCGCCGGCCCAGCCTCTTCGAGCGCGAGCTGATCGAGCGGGACACCGGGCGGGATCTGAGCGCGTTTCTGCGGCGGCTGTACGAGATCAAGCGAGAAGAGCTGGATGCCGACGATTTCTTTGTCGCCGCGGCCGACGATGAGCGGCAGATCGCCGTGCTGGAGCGGGAAAACGCACGCCGCGGCAAGTGCGGCGTCTTCCCGCTGGCGGGACGCGGCGGGGAGATCGAGGTCCCCGCGCCGGACGGCGACTATGACGAGCGGATCGGCGGCGGTCGGGTTTCTGTGAAAAACGGCAAAATTTTCTGCCCCGGAGAGCCGCTGATTTTTACATGGCCGCGCTGAGTTTCCGGTTGCGCGCGCGCCGGGAGCGTACTATAATTGGAGAGTAAAAAACAGACAGGGGAGGATTCGGATATGGCAGACAACAGACGTCCCGAAAGCATGGAGCGCATCACGACGCCGGAGCTGGCGCAGGCGTTCATCGAGGAACAGATCTCCGCGCTGCGCGCGCAGATCGGCGATCAGAAGGTATTGCTTGCCCTCAGCGGCGGCGTGGATTCCTCGGTCGTGGCAGCGCTCCTGATCAAGGCGGTCGGCAAACAGCTCACCTGCGTGCACGTCAACCACGGCCTGCTGCGCAAGGGCGAGCCGGAGCAGGTGATCGAGGTGTTCCGCAACCAGATGGACGCGAACCTCGTCTACGTCGACGCGGTCGACCGGTTTCTGGATAAGCTGGCCGGCGTTGCCGAGCCGGAGCAGAAGCGCCATATCATCGGCGCCGAGTTCATCCGCGTGTTCGAGGAAGAGGCGCGCAAGCTGGAGGATATCCGCTTCCTTGCTCAGGGCACGATCTACCCCGACATCCTCGAGAGCGGCCCGGTCAAGGCGCACCACAACGTGGGCGGCCTGCCGGAGGATCTGCAGTTCGAGCTGGTCGAGCCGGTAAAGTTCCTCTATAAGGACGAGGTCCGTGTGGTCGGCAAGCAGCTCGGTCTGCCCGACAACATGGTCTATCGCCAGCCCTTCCCCGGCCCCGGCCTGGGTGTGCGCTGCGTGGGCGCCATCACCCGCGACCGGCTGGAGGCCGTGCGCGAGTCGGACGCCATCCTGCGCGAGGAGTTTGCCAAAAACGGGCTTGCCGGCAAGGTGTGGCAGTACTTCACCATCGTGCCCGACTTCAAGTCCACCGGCATCACCGACGGCAGGCGAACCTATGACTGGCCCGTCGTCATCCGCGCCGTCAACACCGTGGACGCCGTCACGGCCGAGGTCGCCGAACTGAGCTTCCCGCTGCTGCAGCATATCACCGCGCGCATCACCGCCGAGGTCAAGGGCGTCAACCGCGTCCTCTGGGACATCACGCCCAAACCGAGCGGCACCATCGAGTGGGAATAATTCGTCTTTTGACTCAAAATATGCTGAATTATCCTGAATTACTTGAAAGCAGCAGGCGTTCTTTGGAATGCCTGCTGCTTTTTGTTATCAGCATTGATAACGATTTGATAACAGAAAAACAACTGGTGCCCCGCAAGGGCGTCACTGAACAACTTAAAGGTGCAAAATCAAATGCTGTGGGTGCAGCGGATGAACAATATCCGGAATCGGGCTATGGAGGTGGTGAACAACGATCTGATTTACGCATAAGGTATCGGCGGCGGGGAGCGATCTCCGCCGCTATTTCTTTTTGGAGATTGACAATATCAATCAAATGTTTTATAATATCAATGTCATTTGGAGAAGGGAGTGGCAATATGACTACTTCAGAACAGATACGAGTTTTGTGTGTTAGAACGGGTGTAAGTTTATCTGAATTGGCCCGCAGGATTAACCAATCACCACAAAACTTCAATGCAAAATTAAAACGGAATACGATCACACAAGAGGAATTAATCAAAATTGCCAATGCATTAGGTGTGACTTATGAGCAGTATTTCGTATTGGCCAATGGTGATCAGGTTAAATAGAGAGGAACAGGTATGACTGAACATAGAATCATTTTCGGTGATAGCCGATCACTGAATGAAATAAAAGATAAGTCCGTTCAACTGATTATTACATCCCCACCCTACTGGCAGCTTAAAGATTACGGGACTGAGGATCAGATTGGTTTTAATGACAGTTACGAAGAGTATATTAACAACCTGAATTTAGTATGGCAAGAATGCTATCGTGTGCTGTCAGACGGATGCAGGATGTGTATCAATATTGGCGATCAGTTTGCTCGCTCAGTTTACTATGGTCGGTATAAGGTTATTCCCATTCGTACTGAAATTATCCGTTTTTGCGAGTCGCTGGGGATGGATTATATGGGGGCTATTATATGGCAGAAAGCCACTACCATGAATACCTCAGGTGGCGGCGCTATTATGGGCAGTTTCCCATATCCGAGAAACGGAATTCTGAAGATGGATTATGAATTTATCCTTCTCTTCAAGAAGTTGGGAAATGCGCCTAAGCCGACAAAGGAGCAGAAAGAGCGTTCAATTATCACAAAAGAAGAATGGGGGCAGTATTTCTCATCCCATTGGAACTTTAACGGAGTTAAGCAATATGAACATATTGCTATGTTCCCTGAGGAACTTCCAAAGCGATTGATCAAGATGTTTTCTTTTGCCGGAGAAACAGTGCTCGACCCATTTGTTGGGAGCGGCACCACATCATTGGCAGCGAAGCATTTGGGGCGGAATTCTATTGGTTATGAGATCAACAGATCGTTTGCTCCGATTATCAGAAGTAAACTATGTGAGGATCAACTGTCGTTCAATGAAGAGGAATCTCAAGTATTCTTTTCTGAAGATAGAGTAGGAAATAATGCAACATTTGACAGGCTTCCCTACATCTTCAGAGATCCGCACAGGATGGACAAGAAAATTGATGTAAAAAAGCTCCAATTTGGTTCTTCAATTGATGGGAGTTCAACTAAGCGAGATGATTTGTTTTCAGTAAAACGAGTCATATCTCCTGAGAGAATTGAGCTAAGCAACGGACTTGTCGTAAAATTGTTGGGCGTTAAAGAAAGCAAGAGCCACTCCCAGGAAGCTGTAGACTTCTTGAAGGGGAAGTTCCAAAAGCGTAAGGTTTTCTTGCGATATGACTCAGTCAAATATGATAGTGAAAACAATCTGCTCTGCTATGTATACCTGGATAACAAGACATTCATAAATAATCACTTGATTCGCACCGGTTTTGTGGATGTAGACGTTTCGCTTGACTATTCCTGTAAATCAAAATTCTTAAACTCCGTTCCCGTATAATCCGTATAAATAGTATGGCTGCCGATTGGCAGCCATACATGGGTTATTCTTCTACTTCAATTTTCAAACCAGTCTTAGTCTTGGTATAATAGATCATCTTTACATCAATGGTTTCTGAAAGACGTCCCATTGTTTTGTATGTATCGGGCTTGACAGAGTACGGGGTATCGCCCACATAGCCATCAATTCCGATAGATTCTTCAGCAGGGGTCGCCAATCTAAACGTGGTTCCCTTTCTCTCAGCGAGAGAGGCTAAAATAGCTTTCTGCACATACATGCCGTTGAAGGTCTTGTTAATCACGAGATCCTCAACCCAATGCATGACCATTTCTCTGTCAATCAAAGGTATCGCATTCCGGAGATTTTGTACTTGAGCAAAAATCTTGTCCGTTGCCTTATCAAAAGCATCCGGATATCTCTCTGTATACCATTTGCGCCAGTTTTCAATAGTGATTTCTTCTCCGGTGGCTACGAATTCCGGAAATAACTCGGACATCTGTCCAACGACTACTGGTCTTGTTCCTTGAGCATTCTGATTTGCCCAGTTGATTAACTGCGAGGTATACTTTGGGAATTCAAATTCGTCGCTTTCATTATAGGCAACAATGCTTTCGTTTTTAAGGGTATAATTCATTTCTTCCACTCCTGATAGTTTTTGTTAGCCATCTTTCTTGTTTCTTCCATTCCATCAATACGGCTCTGGATATTGGAATTGTATTCGGCCATTTCATCGTCAGTCTCTGCAATGAAGTAACCTCTATTACAAGACACCAAAGGAAGCCCATATTCTTTTGCAGTCTCCCAAATGGCTTTCCGACTGACCGCCTGGGTATCTTCCATTGGAAATCCCATTTTACTGCTAACTTCCTTTGAAGTAATGGCATTTGCTTTTCCTTTGTGCTGTAACAATATTTCTTTGATCTTTTCAGACATCTTTATTCTCCTCCAAAAAGAGTTTATACGGCTCTATTTCGAGCGCATTCGCAATACGCTGAACGTTTTCCAGGGCAATACTCCGCCGATAACATTCAATTGCGCTGATATAAGTTCGGTGCAATCCGCACTTTTCCGCAAACGCCTCTTGAGATAGCCCCAATGCTGTTCTGTACTTCTTTAGATTGCTGCCAAAGACTCTAACAATATCCATGCTTGCAAACCCCCATTAGAACTATTATAATGAAAATGAACACAAAAAGTCTACATACAATAAGTCAACGTGGGAAGGAACCATCACTTGTAAAGTAAGCGGAAATACGTTTTATAAGGAGGGAAAAGCAGATGGCGCTACCTAAACTAACACCGAATCAGATTGAACAGATAGCACGGATTATGGCTGATACAAGTGATGGGTTTACAGGTTCTGAGATTGGGCACCACCTTGTACAGTGCCATATGGATGATCCAGATCCAGGATTGACGAAATGGAAGCGTCTATATAATGCCTTTTGCCTTGCTGTCAACGGAAGTGGTTCTACGAATGCTATTTTCATATTTATACAACATTGTATGGAACCCGCACAAGGTTTGCAGAATCCCAAGCGATATAACTGGATGAGGCTCGAACTTAACACGGTTCTAATGCTTGTAGGCGTTGAAATCAGGGACGATGGACAGTTTTATTCGATCTCGCAGGCACAGTCATTCGGAGAAGTTCAGCGGCGGACAAAAGAGCTACGCGATAAGTTGACCGGATATGGAGTACATTCAGAGGTGCTGAAATGTTGTCGAGATGAATTGTTGGTACAGGATTATTTTCATGCTGTTCAGGAAGCGGCGAAAAGTCTATGTGATCGTGTAAGAACGCTGTCTGGCCTAACAATGGATGGAGCAGCATTATTCAATACTGCTTTTGCAGTTGGTAATCCATATATCGCATATAATTCATTGCGAACCAGCAGTGAACAGAATCAGCAAAATGGGCTTAAGGAAATGCTCTGTGGCGTGATTCACATGGTCAGAAATGTTACCGCTCATGAGCTTAGGATTCACTGGGATGTGAACGAGAAAGATGCTGTGGATATCTTGACTCAGATTTCATATCTTCACAAGTTGCTGGATATTTGTATAACCGTACCGAGGACGACACCATGAAAATAGAAATGAAGCGCTTTGGAAAGTCTTTTGAGCCAGGAAATGAAAAGCGGAAGAAAAGAAATGCTCTTCTGGGGGTACTGGTGTTCCTTCTTATCGCTATTGCGGCTGTTGCTCTTGTATCAATCAGTATTGAAGCTGCTATCAGACATTGTGTTGTTCATGGACAGGAAGAAACCTGGGCGGCATCAGTAGCATCATACTGGGGTGGTATCATCGGCGGTGTGGTCTCTGGCATACTTGCTTTTCTTGGGGTCTTCTATACGATTCGCTATTACAAAGAATCAGATGCACAGAAGGAAAGAGCGGCGGTTCAGCCATTTCTTTTGGTCGAGCTCGGGGAAGATCCAAGGCATGAGCTAAGCACCGGCTTTAGCCTTGGAGATCGAACAGATGATAAAGAAAAACAGAAAACAATCAATGTAACCATTAAGAATATAGGAAACGGGTTCGCAAAAACATTAGTCATCCACACCGGGTTTAATGTCGGTGGACATGCTTTTAACAAAGTTATTAATGTTGGGGATAATGCATATACGTTCTTCGTTCTAAACAAAGATAATCTTCAAGACGGCGTCTCTTTTTCTCTGCAGTACATTGATTCGATGACAAATGAATATATACAGGAGTACACCATAAAATCAAAATACAACACTATCGAAATTGAATGCGGGTATCCACAATTGCTTGGACAATAACGTCCTGCTCCGTAAGCGCTTCATACCATCATCAATACTTCAAATTGTAGTCAGTATTCCTATATTCTGGCAACATATTGGCAACAAAAAATCGGATAGCCTGTATCCGATGGAGAATACAGATAATCAAAACACTTTGTGCCAAATCGCCCATACAAAACTGTTTAAGTCAAGCTTTGCAGGAGCGAGTGGGAGTGATCGCCAAAACGCTGTTTTGACGCCGCGGCAAGCATGCCGCGCAAGAAAGAGCTGACTGGTTTTGTTGGACCGGCCAGCTCTTTTTCGACGATTGATAATCCCGCGGCAAACAGGTATAATGGATCCGTTCCCGCACAGAGCGCGTGACGTGGCAAAGGAGCATGCCGGATGGTTCTGGATGAGCAGCTGATATATGAAATCCTCTCTGTCGTTGAAGAGATCCCGCCGGGGAAGGTCGCCACATACGGCCAGATCGCCGGACTGATCGGGAGAGAACGGTATGCAAGGCTTGTGGGAAGGGTATTGAGCCGGGCAGAGCACTACGGGGACTACCCCTGCCACAGAGTGGTCGATCACGCCGGACGACCGGCGCCGTTTTTCCGGGAGCAGGAGCTTCGGCTTCGGGAGGAGGGCGTGCAGTTTCTCCCGAACGGCCATGTCGATATGAAGCGGTTTCAGTGGAAGCCTTGAGGGGCATTCGAAAACCGGGGGATCCCGCGCGGTCGCGACCACAACAAAAGCGGATGCGGCCGGGCCGAACAGGTCTGCTGAAAAAAGGGCAAACTGTCGGCACGCGGGAATCATGGCAAATCAGGACGTCACGGCGGCGGGGAGCGATCCCCGCCGCCTTTGACCGCATAAAAATGCATCGGGCGGCCGCCGTAAACAGGGCGAGGCGCAGAGCATCTTGAAAAAATGCGCCGGGTTATGTATAATATCCTCGCTTGCGTCGTCGGAGCGCCGATCCGCACAGCCGCTGCGAAAAACCAAAGGCCGGGCCTCCCGGGAGCTTGAACGGGACGGACCGCACGGGAGCGAGAGAGAAGAGAAGCCGATGAAAAAGATCCGTATCACCGTCAAGAAGGTCGCCCGTTACGACGATCTGATCGAAGCCTATGAAAACCCGATCGAACACGCCTGCTCCATGCGCCCGGGACAGGTGTTCATCGCCAACGGCTGGGAGCGCCCGGAGGGCTTTTGCGAAAGCGCCTGGGAATCCGTCTCGCCCTTTGTGATGACGCTGGCCCACGGCGGGGAAAACCTCTATGACGGATGGATGAAGGATCCGGGGTCCGCCATGATCTCCTGCAACGACGGGTTCCGGCCGGTGAGCTTTCTGCTGGAGACCATCGGCGGCGCTGCGGACGGGCCGGAAAACGCCTGACAGAAGGAGAAACAGACATGCGATTCGTGATCGAAGACAGTATTTTTGAGGCGCTGCCCACGCTGTGCGTCGGCGTCGTCGCGGCAAAAGGGATCGACAACAGCCGGCCCAGCCCCGGGATCGAGCGGCTGCTCGACGAGGCGATCGCGCTGGCCGAACAGCGTTTCTCCGGCAAGAAAGTGAAGGAAGAGCCGGAGATCCTGCCCTATCGCGAGGCCTTCCAGGCGCTGGGGATGAACCCCAATAAATTCATGTGCTCCATCGAGGCGCTGTTCACGCGCATCGCAAAGGGGAAAGGCATGCCGCACATCAACCCCCTCGTGGATCTGAACAACGCCGTTTCCCTGCGGTATACGCTGCCCATGGGCACGCACGACCTGGCGCTGTCGGAGGAGGATATCGTGATCCGCCGGGCCGAAGAGGGCGACAGCTTCCTCCCCTTCGGCGCGGAGGCGGAGGAGAGCCCCGATCCCGGCGAGATCGTCTACGCCGTCGGCCGGCAGATCCGTACGCGGCGCTGGACCTGGCGGCAGAGCGAGCACGGGAAGATCGGCGCGGAGACGAGCCGGGTGTTTTTCCCCATCGACGGCTTCCTGGGCGTGAACGACGACAAGGTGCGGGAGGCGGCCCGGGAGCTGGAGGCGCTGCTGCACCAATACTTCGGATGTGAGACGGTCAGAGGCTTCGTCGACCGGGAACACCCCGCGATGACGCTGGATCTCTGACTACATCCGCAAAGCGCCCCCGCCGCAAAGATGCGGCGGGGGCGCTTTGCTGTTATCGGGAGGGAAAGGCGGATCCCGTGTTTTTCTCAGAGGGCCCCGTCGTCCCGTCTATCTCGACGGCGGCTCCAGGCCGGCCGGGTGACTCTCCCGCTCGAGCGCCGCCTGCAGGGCGTCGCACCAGCGGTCCCATTTTTCTTCGTAGTCCGCCTCCGGGATAATCCGCCCCGGCAGGTCGGCCGGGGAAAAGACCCCGCGCGCCCGGCACTCTGCCACGCAGGCGCGGTAAAGATCCCAGCCGAGCTCGTCCTCTTCCGGGACCAGCGGCACCGCGTCGAGCCCCGCGCGCAGCGCGGCGACGGCGCGGGTGTGCCCGTCCGTCATGACCGGCGCGCCGTCCAGCCACTTGACTGGGATCGGCTCGAAAGCGGAGAGATCGCCCGGGTCGAGCCAGGCCTCGATATCCCGCAGCTTTTTCTCCGAGATATAAAACTGCGAGGGCTGCAGGTCTTTCAGCTTCATCTCAGCAAGCTCCATATCGCGCCCCTCCTTTTGGAATCCGTCAAAATCTCCGGCTGCCCGTCTGCCGCTCGTCCGTCACGTCGTAGATCTCGAGCCCGCGGTCGGCGGCAAAAAGGCGGCGGTAATGATAAAACAGGTCGCGCTGCCGGTAAAACCGCCTGCCCGCGGGGTCGCCGTAGCGCTCGGCAAGCTCCGGGAGCGTCGGAAAGGCCGCGTAATAAGCCTCGTCCAAGGCCTCGGCCTCGGCGATGAGCTCTCCCGGCGTCATCGACTCGTACCGGTCGATGTTGTCCGGGCGCAGCGAGAGCAGGAGCGTCCGGCGCGTCTCCGGCGCGAAGTCCTTTTCGCGGACCCACTCGCCTTCCGGCCGATAGAGCCTTCGGTTCAGCAGGGCCAGCGCATCCGGCGAGAGCAGACCGAGCTCGTCCTCGGAAAAGCGGATCGACCGCAGGGCCGCGCCGCGCCCCTCTTCATGGGGCACGAACAGAGAGATCCGATCGCAGGCGCCATCCTCCCGCAGAAGGCCGATCAGCGCGTCCGCCTGCGGCGCGCTCTCCGCGGTCAGCGGGACGCCCGCGCTCACGGCCAGACCGGCTTCCTCCGCCGCGCGCATCAGGCGCAGCATCAGGGAAAAGTCGCCCGGACGGCCGGCAAAGCGGTCGTGGTAGTCCGGCAGGCCGTAAAAGGTGAAGTTCAGATGCTTGACGCCCTCCTCGGCCAGCAGCCGTGCCAGCGCCGCACATTCCGCGCCGCCGCGCATGCGCAGCCCGTCGCACTGCAGGAATTCCGCCTGCGGGCTGCCGATCCGGCGCAGGAAGCGCAGCGCCTCCCGCAGCTCCGGGTGCTCCATCGCGTAGCCGAAGGCGAACTGAAAGCGGAGCTCCGGCCGGTTTTCCAGGAGCCACTGCCGGAAACGCGACGCGAACCGCGCGCCCCGGTCCCAGGGGATGCCGACGGGCCGGCCGTCCCAGGACAGGAGGCAGTAGCGGCAGCGGCACGCGCAGGGCACGCACAGGTTTTGCAGAAGGATCGATTCGGTCGTCATTCGCCGGCCCTCCGTTTCTCCAGCACGAGCGTATAGCCGCCGCCGGGCGAGGGCCGGATCTCCGTCTCGCAGCCCTGCGTCAGACAGGCGAGTTCATCCGGCGACCAGGGGTGGAACACCATCCCCTCCCATTTTCCGCCGGTGTATAGATAGTCGCCGTCGACGTTCCTTTCGTGCGGCTCAGCCTCATATTCCCTGTCTGTCCCGTCCAGCGTCAGAAGTACGCAGCCGCCGGGACGGACGATCCGCAGCAGCTCTCTGACAGCGGCGACTCCGTCGGTCAGGGGCAAATGGTCGATCACACTCCGGGCCACCGCGGCGTCAAAAGTCCCGTCGGCATACTCCGTGGCGCGGATATCGGCCGCACGGAAGTCCGGTGCGGGATAGCCCCTGTCCATAAGCAAACGCCGCGCCAGCGCGGCGGCGTCCGCTGAAATGTCGAAACCCGAGACATGAAAGCCGCAGGCGGCCAGCCGGAGCGAGAAGATCCCGCCGCCGCAGCCGGCGTCGCAGATATGCACTGCGCCGCGCTGGCGCAGGATTTGGATCAAAGGGTCCTCCACCGACGCCGTGCGCCCGGCACAGGCGTCGATCCGCTCCGGATCGACGGCCTTCCAGGAACGGTCCCAAAAAGAAAGCTGATCCATGAAGACGCTCCTTCCCCTACGCTCCCGCGCCGATCCGCCAGGTCGCGGTCAGGCTGTTCTGCCCGGGGACCGCTTCGAAGCCGAGCGACTCATAGAGCCGGATCGCCGGGATGTTGTCCGTCTCGACGAGCAGCATCATGCCGTTCGGGCGGTTGAGCTCGACGGCCCTGGCCAGCAGCTTCCGGCCCCAGCCCCTGCGCCGGTGCTCTTCCCGGACGAACAGGTCGTAGGGCTCATTCTCGTCAAAGCAGTGTGTGACGTCGAGATAACCCACGACCGCCCCGCTGTCGACGGCGAGCAGGACCCGGAAGCGATCGACCGCCGCCGCGACCTTTTCCCCGGTCCAGTAGACGTCCGTGCCGTGCATGGCGAGATACTGCGGCAGGTACGCCGCGGACAGCGGCTCGATCCCCGCGGTGTCGACCGCGGCGGGCGGCGCGGAGAGGACCATCTTCTGCTGCTCGGGACAGAACAGGGCCTGCTTCCGCTCCAGCAGCGCCTTGAGCGGGGCGTTTGCGGGATTGAAGACGAAGTCCGCCTGAAAGCCGGGATATTCCCGCTCCAGATACGCGGCCATCTCCTCATAGACCGCCGCTTCGCGCGACAGGCCCGCGATCATCTCAAGATACTTTTCCCCGGGCAGGATCAGAAAATCGAACAGGCCGACCAGCGCGCCGTCCCGGCAGACGCCGAAGAGATGGTCGTTCGGCTTCTCCGCCGCGTGCAGCAGGTTGTTCTCGAGCAGCCACGGTGTGGACAGCATGGGGTCGGAAAAGGCGGGGTCGCTGTTGATTTCAAGAATAAAATCCAGACAGCCGTCTAATGAACGGAGCTCTCGGATCATGCCGTTATCCCTCCCTCTGCGGCGCGCTCGCGGAGCGGGTCCCAGCGGCCGCGCCGATAATAGATCTGAAACAGCGTGAACAGCAGCAGGTTGTGCCCGATCATGCAGCCCCAGGCCGAAACGAGCCCCAGACCGAGCAGGCGCGTGCAGATAAAGGTGCCCGTGATACGCACGCCCCACATCCCGATGATGTTGAACACGAAGGGCACCGCGGTCTTCCCCGCGCCCTGGAGCATGCCCTCGGTGACGATGGACACGCCGTAGAAGGGCTCCGAGCAGGCGACCATGCGCAGCACGGTGCTGCCGAGCAGGATAACGGAGGCGTCGCGGCTGAACAGGCGCACCATGCCCGGCGCGAAGGCGAAGAGCAGCGAGCCGGAGACGAGCATCAGCACGATCTCGCACAGGAAGATCAGCCGGGCGGTGTCGCGGCGGCGCTGCCGGTCCCCGGCGCCGATGGCGTTGCCGGTCAGCGTGGCGGCCGCCGCCTGCATCCCGAAGCCGGGGATATAAAAGGCGGATTCCACGGTGTTGGCGATGGTGTGCGCGGCGGTGGACAGCTCGCCCAGGGCGTTGATCATGGCCGCGAAGGCCACATAGCCGAGCGAGGTGCCGAAGCGCTGCAGCATGTTCGGGAAGGCGATGCGCAGGCAGGGCCGGAGCACGCTCCAATCCGGCCGCAGCGAGCAGCCGCGCGGGGAGATCGTCGGGTGCCGGAAGAGGGCGAGCGTGATGGCGAGCCCGCCATAGAGGAAAGCGGCGGCGCTGGCCGCGGCCGCGCCGACCACGCCCCAGCCCGCGCCCCAGATCCGGAAGGAGCGTCCGAGGAGCGTGACGCTGCGCGTCTCGAAGATCAGAAGGAAGTTCAGCGCCACGTTGATGAGATTGACCGAGATGCCGACGCGCATCGGCGTTTTGGTGTCCCCCGCCGCGCGCAGCACCGTGCCGAAGATGATGCTGGCCGTGCGCGGCAACATCGGCAGATAGAGGATAAAGAAATAGCGCGAGGCCAGCTCCCGCAGGGAGGGGTCTACCTGCATCCAGACGGGGACGCGGCGGCTCAGAGAGAGCGTCAGGGCCGTGAAGAGCGAGCCCACGACCAGTACGGCCAGCGCCGACTGGGCAGCGGCGCGCCGGGCGCGCCGGCCCTCTCCGGCGCCGATGGCCTGGGAGATGGTCGCCAAAAAGCCCACGCCGAAGGCGGAGACGGTGCTGCCCATCAGCCAGTTGACCGTGATCGTGCTGCCCACGGCGGCGGTGGCCGCCGTGCCGAGCGAGCCGACCATGGCCGTGTCGATGTACTGCACGGCGGTGTGCATCAGCTGCTCGAGCATCGTCGGCCAGGCCAAACTGAGCACCGTCGGCAGCAGGGCCCAGGCAAAGATGGAGTTTTTGGCAGTTCGTGTCTTCATGGACACGATGATAACACAGTTGGCTGCGCTTTGCAAAGCCTCTCTTTCGCCCGGGCCGCACCCGGCCCGGGAACTGTATAGCTTTTCCAAATCCGAAGCGCATCCCTTGCGCGAAGTGACGATAATCCGGCGCGGCGTTGACATCTGTCGGGGGATATGATAAAGTATAAAATAGCTTTTTTGGGACGATTAAAAAAGTCGCTTCACAGTTTTGGCAGAGATTGCCGCTGTCCCGGCAGCGGCTTCCCTGATATATGGAAGACCCATTATGAAAACAGGAGGAACAACACATGAAAAAAGCCATCGCACTGTTGCTTGCACTCGTCATGGTCCTCGCTCTCACCGCCTGCGGAGGCTCCGCTCCCGCAGCCGACGGCGGCAGCGCCCCCGAGGGTGCGAAGAAGATCGCGATCCTGGTCCCGAACGCCGACCACGGCTGGACCGGCGCGGTCATGACCTATGCCGAGGAAGCCGCCGCCGCCGTCAACGCGGCCGGCAAGTACACCGCTCAGGTCATCACGTCCACCGACGCGGCCAACCAGATCTCCCAGGTCGAGGACCTGATCGAGAACAAGTCTGCCGACGCCGTCGTCATCCTGCCGCAGGACAACCAGCTGACCGCCACCATGCAGAAGCTGGCCGACAGCGGCATCCCCTTCGTCATGTTTGACCGCGTCATCGACACCGTGGCCGCCGCCGCCGTTTCCAGCGTCAAGGGCGACAACCAGGGCATCGGCGCCGAGACCGCCAAGCGCTTCATCGCCGCCGGCATGCAGCCGGGCGACCGCATCCTGATCATGCCGGGCGACAACTCCTCCGTGCCTGAGATGCGCAACGACGGCTTCTTCGGTGTCCTGCGCGAGAACGGCTGGACCGAGGACCAGATCAGCGCCATCGCCTCCACCGCTTACACCGGCTGGAGCCGCAGCGAAGGCAAGAAGCTCTTCACCGAGTGGCTCGAGACCTCCACGGTCGAGGACATCGACGCGACCAAGTGGATCTTCACGCATGACGACGAGATCGCCATGGGCATCCTGGAGGCTCTGAAGAGCTCCGACATCGACGACGCGAAGAAGGAAGCCTTCCTGAATGCCGGCGTGCATCTGGGCACCTCCTCCGGTCTGAACGAGATGTACAGCGTCCTGAAGGGCATCCACCAGAAGGACTACACCGCTGAGGTCGCCCGTCTGGCCGACCTGTTCTCCGTGACCTACGACCCCGCCATGATCAAGATCGCGGTGCAGGATATGGTCGACTTCCTGGACGGCAACACGGTCGCTCAGGACCACGTCGTTCCCGTTGACGTCGTTGACGCCACCAACGTCGACAAGTACCAGGGCTTCGGCGACGCCGTCTCCAAGTAAGCACTGACTCTCCGGGACAGCCTGCGGCGGCGCGCCGCCGCGGGCCGTTCCCGCAGAAACCGGGCACATACCGCCTCCCTCCCGCGCGGATTGGGAGGCGGTATAGTTGATTTGTCCGAAAGAGGACAGCAAAAGCGCGAAAAAGATGGAGCTGGTAAGATGGAAATTCTGAAAATGACCGATATTTCGAAGTCGTTTTTCGGCGTTCCCGTACTCCGCCACGTGAATCTGGACGTGGAGCAGGGCGAGGTGCACGCGCTGCTGGGCGAGAACGGCGCCGGCAAGTCGACTTTGATGAATATCCTGGCCGGCGTCTACACCCGCGATTCCGGGACGGTGGTCTTCGACGGCAAGCCGATGGAGGACACCACGATCAACGACGCCGAGAAGGCGGGCATCGCCTTCGTACACCAGGAGCTGAACCTGTTCAACGACCTGAAGGTCTACGAGAACATCTTCCTGTGCAACGAGCTGACCTATAAGACGGGCATGCTCAACCGGAAGGAAATGATCCGGCTTTCGCAGGAGCTGTTCGACAAGATGGAGGTCGACATCGATCCCACTTCGGCCGTCTCCGAGCTCGAGACCGGCAAGAAACAGCTGCTGGAGATCGCCAAGGCGCTGCATGCCCAGGCGAAGCTCCTCATCCTGGACGAGCCGACGACGGCGCTGAACAACGAAGAGATCGCCCACCTGTTTACGATCATCCGCAGACTGCAGAAGCAGGGGAAATCCTTCATTTTCATCTCGCACAAAATGAACGAGATCTTTACCATTGCCGACCGTTACACGGTTTTGCGCAACGGCGAATATATCCACAGCGGCAAGATCGCCGAGACCGACCCCAAGGAAGTCACCAAGCTCATGGTGGGCAGCAAGTTCAACGAGGACGACGCCTATGAGCCGCGCGATTCCGGCGAGACGGTGCTGGAGCTCAGGGGCCTGAGCGGCGACGCATTCAGCGATATCAGCTTCTCGGTGAAGAGAGGCGAGGTCGTGGGCTTCACGGGCCTGGTCGGCTCCGGCGTCAGCGAGATGTTCCAGACGGTCTTCGGCGCCCTGCCGATCAAGGGCGGCGAGTTGACCGTCAACGGAAAGGTCATGCAGGGCAACAACATCCACCTGGCCATGTGCCAGGGCGTCGGCATGATCGCCGCCAACCGCAAGGAGAACTCCATCATCCCGGACTTCTCCCTGCTGGAGAACACCTACATCTCCGAGCACACGCTCGTGGACAGCAAGCAGCATATCTCCGTCAAAAAGGAGACGGAGAAGTTCCTCAGGCTGGCCGGGCTGCTGAACGTCAAGGCCAACGCGCCCACCGACCTGATCACCTCCCTGTCGGGCGGCAACCAGCAAAAGGTGATCCTGGCCCGCTGGCTCAACACCAATGCGGACATCCTGCTGCTGGACAATCCCACGCAGGGCATCGACGTCGGCGCCAAGGGCGAGATTTACAAGCTGATCCACCAGCTTGCCAAAGAGGGGAAGACCATCCTGGTCAACACGCTGGAGATCCCCGAGCTGCAGCAGGTGGCCGACCGCTGCATCGTCTTCTACCACGGCCATCTCCAGACGGAGATCCCCCGCAGTGAAATGACGGAGGAAAATGTGATGCTCTGGGCGACGAACGCCATCAATACGGTGAAGGGGGCCTGACCATGAACGAAACGCTGAACAAAAAAACAGGCAGGAACACACTGGGCAGCCTGGTCAACAATTACAGCTTTGTCCTGATCTTTCTCGCGATCTTTGCAACCTTTCTGATCATCAACGGCTCCGCCACCACCTGGAGCGGCGTCATGAACATCCTGCGCCATTCCGCGGTCGTGGGCCTGCTGGCCTTCGGCATGGGCCTCGTGATCATCACCGGCGGCATCGACCTGTCCGTCGGCTCCATGCTGGCGCTGATCGGCGGCATCTCCGTCACGGTCTTCAACGCCACGAACAGCATCGCGCTCACCTTCCTGGTCGCCGTCGGCATGGGCATCCTGCTCGGCCTGATCAACGGCGTCTTCGTGGGCTTCGCCAACATCCCCGCCTTCATCGTGACGCTGTCCACCATGCTGATCTACCGCTCCATCGCGCAGTACTATCTGCGTACGATGGGCATGTCCATCTACAACATGGACGGCAACCTCTCCCACTACGGCGCGCTCTACGGCTTCGGCCAGACCAAGATCGCCACGGTCCCGATGGTCGGCATCATCCTGATCCTGTTTACCGTGATCATGGTCTACGTCGCCACGTTGACCAAGTTCGGCAAGAAGGTCTACGCCGTCGGCTCCAACGAGAGGGCGGCCCATCTGGCCGGCGTCAACGTCAAGAAGACCCGCGTGCTGGTCTTCGTGATCACCGGTCTGCTGGCCGGCATCGCCACCTTCCTGTGGATGAGCATGAACGGCTCCGTGGACCCGGCTACCATCGGCAAGAGCTATGAGATGTACGCCATCGCGGCCGTCGTCATCGGCGGCATCAGCATGGCCGGCGGCCGCGGCAAGCTGCTGGGCGTCCTGTTCGGCGCGATGAGCTACACGATCATCGACAAGATCATCGCCTCGCTCGGCGTGGACGCGCTGATCAACGACACCATCAAGGGCAGCATCCTGCTGCTGGCGGTGCTGATCCAGAGCGTGATCCCCGTCATCCGCGCCAGGCTCAAAAAGGCCTCCGTCGGCTGAGAACCAAAACGGCATCCGTCGAAAGACGGATGCCGTTTTCCAAGGGGGAGATCCCATGAACAACAACGAGAAAAACAGGCTGCCGCGCGGTTGGCATCTGGCGCTGCTGGTGCTGTGCTTTTTGTCCTTCGTGCTCTACGCGATGTACTTCAACAGCTTTGGGCCGAACGCGCAGGCGGCCATGCGCTTTTTCAAGATCGACGAGGCGAAAAACGGCCTGATCCTCACGGTCCAGTCGGTCGGCTGCCTGATCCTGACGATCCTGCTCGGCCTCTTCGGAGAGCGATTGCACAAGATCCGCGCGATCGCCTTCGGCCTGGGCCTGATGGGGCTGGCCGGGCTGTGCGTCGGTCTGATCCCGGCTATGCGGAGCGGCAGCGCCTATGCGCTCATGATGGGCTTTTCCGTGTTCGCGGGCGTGGGCTTCATCACGGTCGACCTGCTGATGAACAGCGTCGTCGCGGACGTCTTTCCCGCGCAGAAGGACACGCTGCTGCCCGTCGTGCATGCCTTCTACGGCGTGGGCTCCATGCTGGCCCCGATCTTCGTGACGGCGCTGGTCACGCCCGAACGGCCGGAGAGCTTCGCGCGGCCCTACCTTATCATCGGCGCGGCGGCCATCCCGGTCTGTCTGCTGCTGCTGGGCGTGAGCCGCCGCGTCTCGCCGGAGACGCCCTACGCGGACATGGCGGCGATCCGGGCCAGGGCGCGGCAGAACCCGTCCGAGATCTTCCGGGAAGGGAAGGCCTGGCTGTACCTGCTCACCTGCTTCTTTTATCTGATCTTCCAGACCGGGGTGACGGCCTGGCTGCCTACGTTCTGCCAGGAGACGCGCGGCTATGATTTCACGGCGGCCGGGCTGATGGTGACCGTCTATTTCGTCGGCGCGCTGATCATCCGGCTCCTGTCGCCCGTCATCTATCGAAAGATCAGCGTCGAGCGCTTCCTGGTGCTCTCGCTCCTGCTCTCGGCCGCTGTGTTCCTGGTCTTCCTGTTCGTGCCGCTCCCGCTCGGGGCGGGCCGGCTCGTGATCCTGCTTCTCGGCCTGCTGCAGGGCGCCGCGGTGCCGAGTATCGTGATCCTCTGCTGCAGCGCCTTTCCGGAACGGACGGCCTCGGCCTCGTCGCTGGTCGTGTTCGGCGTGTCCCTGGCCGGCATGGCCGGCCCGGCGCTGATGGGCTATATGATGGAGCGGACGGGCTATGTCAGCGCCATGCTGCTGGCCGTGGCCTCGCTGCTGCTGTCCGTCGTTCTGCTGCCGAAAGCCCGGAGGGTGAAAGACAACGGATAAGTCGCCGCCGCATAAGCGGCGCCGAAAACACAGAGAGCCTTTGCCCGAAAGCAAAGGCTCTCTGTGTTTTGCTTTTCCGACGGGGCGTGCCGGCAGCCGCTCAGGCCTCGATCCAGGTGCCGGCGCCGCCGGTCAGGGCAAGCCCCGCCTGCCCGAGCGAGGTGATGACGGCCCGCCGCCCCGGGGCGGACGCGGCAAAGCGCACGGCCGCCTCGATCTTGGGCAGCATGCTGCCGGGTGCGAAATGCCCCTGCGCCATATAGGCCTGCGCCTCCTCGACGCGCAGCAGCGTCAGCTCCCGCTGATCCGGCTGCCGATAGTTCAGGCAGACGCGGTCGACCGCGGTGAGGATCATCAGCACGTCCGCGTCCAGATCCATGGCGAGCCTTGCGCAGGCCCGATCCTTGTCGATCACGGCGTCCACGCCGCGCAGGCCGTCCCGCCCGCGTACGACGGGGATCCCGCCGCCGCCGACCGTGATGACGGTCAGCCCGGCTTCGAGCATGCGCCGGACCGCTTCCAGCTCCACGATCTCCTGCGGCGCGGGAGAGGGGACGACCCGGCGCCAGCCGCGGCCGGCGTCCTCCTTGAAGATCCAGCCCTTTTCGCGCATGACGCGGCGTGCCTCAGTCTCGCTGCAGAAGCGGCCGATCGGCTTTTCCGGCGTTTGGAAGGCCGGGTCGGCCGGATCGACGACGACCTGTGTCACGGCGCTGACGACGGGCCGGTCCAGCCCGCGGCGGCGCAGCGCCGCCTGCAGCGCCTGCTGCAGATGATAGCCGATATAGCCCTGCGACATGGCCGCGCACTCGGCAAAGGGGAAGACCGGGGACGGCGCGGCGGCATGGGCCGCCGCGTCCATCGCCTGCTGGATGATCCCCACCTGCGGCCCGTTTCCATGGCCGATCAAAAGCTCATGTCCCTGCGCGATCAGCTCCGCGATGGTCTCCGCGGCGATCTTCACCGCCGCGCGCTGCTCGTCCGGGGCGTGCCCCAGGGCGTTGCCGCCCAGAGCGACTACGATGCGCTTTCCGTCCATGCTCAGCACAGCGTGGCGTAGATCACGGCCTTGATGGTGTGCATCCGGTTCTCCGCTTCGTCAAAGACCACGGAGCGGCTCGACTCAAAGACCTCGTCGGTGACCTCCATCTCGGTGATACCGAAGCGCGCGGCAATGTCCGCGCCGATCGTCGTGCGGGTATCGTGGAAGGAAGGCAGGCAGTGCATGAAGATGGCCTCCGGCTTTGCCTTCGCCATCAGCTCCGCGTTGACCTGATAGGGCCGCAGCTGCGCGATCCGGTTGGCCCAGACCTCGTCCGGCTCGCCCATGGAGACCCAGATATCTGTGTCGATCACATCGGCGCCGGAAGCGCCCTCGTCCACGTCCTCGGTCAGACGGACGCTGCCGCCGGTTTCGGCGGCGACGGCACGGGCCTTTTCCACGAGCTCCCCGGCCGGGAAGAGCGCCTTCGGGGCGCAGGCGGTGAAATGCATGCCCATCTTGGCACAGGCGATCATCAGGGAATTGCCCATGTTGTTGCGCGCGTCGCCCATGTACGTGAAACGCAGGCCCTTGAGACGGCCGAGCTTCTCTTCGATGGTCAGCAGATCGGCCAGCATCTGCGTGGGGTGGAACTGGTCGGTCAGGCCGTTCCAGACCGGCACGCCCGAAAACCGCGCCAGCTCCTCGACCAGCTGCTGGCTGAAGCCGCGGTATTCGATGCCGTCATACAGACGCCCCAGGACGCGGGCCGTGTCGGGGATGCTCTCCTTCTTCCCCATCTGGGAGGAACCGGGATCGAGGTAGGTCACGCCCATGCCCAGATCCATGCCCGCCACCTCGAAGGAGCAGCGCGTGCGTGTGGAGGTCTTTTCAAACAGCAGCACGATGTTCTTCCCCTCCAGATAGCGGTGAGGGACGCCGGCGCGCTTCATGCTCTTGAACTGTTTGGCCAGATCCAGCAGGTAGCGGATCTCCGCGGGGGAATAGTCGAGCAGGGTCAGAAAGCTTCTTCCTCTGAGATTCATGCCCATGGTGAGATCTCCTTTTTTCGGTATTTGAATTACATCAGCAGAACGTAGATCCAGTGTGCGGTCACGCCGGCGAAGAGGCCGCCGAGCGTATGGCAGAAAATGGCCTTGCCGGTGAGATGGCTGCATTTGAGCGAGTCCATCATCGCCACATGCGTGCTCAGATAACCGCTCCAGCACATGCACATGGCGGTAAAGACGGCGATGTCGTTCCCTCCGGCCTTCCCGGAGGCGATCATCGACGGCACGAGACCGATCGAGGCCCCGGCCGCGCCGAGTGCCGTGATCGGCACGGCGACCGCCTCCGGGCTCGTAAAGCCGAAGAGGGGCCGCAGCACGATATCCGCCCTGGTGGCCAGCCACGGCAGCAGGGCGATGCCCTCATAGGCGGCGCCGGTATAGCTTCCGTCGGCCGAAGGGCCCTTCGTCAGCAGCATCACCAGCGTGCAGATCGTCAGCACGCCCGGGATGATGGCCATGCCCATCGTGACGCCGCTCTTGCCGCCGGCGAGCATCGCCTCCAGAAAACGGCCGCCCACGCCGCCCCGGCGCACCTTGCGGAAATGCCGGATATCCACATGATCGGCCAGCTCCTGCGTCTCGCAGAAGTCCGTGGTCCCGAATTCCTTCTTGGAGAACAGGATCATCAGCCGGACGCTGACGACGCTGCCCAGTACGGCACCGAGGTTGCCGATGAGCACGGCGGGGATGAAGTTGCCGCCGTCCATCGACTGCAGGCCGACCATAAAGGCGGAGATGATCAGGCCCATACCGAAGGAGGTGCCCAGATTGGTCAGGGCCGGAAGCTGATATTTGCGGAAATAGCAGCGGAAGCCGTCGTCGTCCGCCAGCGTGAGGATGGCGGGGTTGTCGGACATGTACGTAGCCAGGATGCCGACCACGGAGGCGCCCGGCAGATCGTACATCGGCTTCATCAGCGGGGAGAGCAGCTTGTTGATCAGCGACACGACGCCGAACTCCGTCAGCAGCGCAGCAATGGCGCCGGCCAGTACGGCGATGGCCATGATGTAAAAGCAGGTGTGGATCAGCAGATCGAAAGCGGTGTTCATCATGGTGTTGACCATGTTGACGACGCCCATCCTGCGCCCGAGGAAAAAGACCAATAGGCCCGCAGCAGCCAGAAAGACGAAGCTCTCCGCGCTGACGGCTCTCTTGTACCCCGGCTTGGGGACCTCTCTCTCTTTTTTCTCTCTCATGTGTCCTGCTTCTCCAATCCGTCGGCCACGATCCGGATGAAATCCTGGACGTTCGTGACCATCGTGGTGGCGGCCAGACTGCCGCGGTCGAGCAGCTTGTTGACGACGAACTCATCCGCGTCCACCGCATAGAGATAGACGGGACGCACCGCCCCGTCCGCCAGGACCCGGAAGGAGGGCGTCATGTTCCCGACGGCGATCGTGTGCAGCATCGTGGCCAGGCAGATGACGGTCGTGGCCTTTTTCACCAGCGCGCGCATAGCGTCCTGCGCGGCGTAGACGTCGCCGATCACCTCGGGCAGCGGACCGTCGTCCCGGATGGAACCGGCCAGCACGAAAGGCACCTTCTTCTTCACACAGGCGCAGAGGATGCCGTCGTCCAGCGCGTATTCCCGGATAAAGGCCGGGATGGAGCCGCAGCGGCGCACGCGGTTGCAGATGTCGAGATGGTTGTAGTGGCCGTTCGGCTGCGATTGCTGCGTGTAGATATCCTGGCCGAGCGCCGTATGCAGCAGCGCCCCCTCCAGATCGTGCGTGGCCAGCGCGTTGCCGGCCAGCAGCGCGTGGCAGTAGCCGCCCTCCACCAGCGAGGCCATCGCCCGTCTGGCGCCGGCGTCGAAGGCGAAGGCCGGCCCCATGACCCACACGAGGAAGCCGTGGTCGCGCTCATGACGCAGCAGCTCGATCAGCCGGTCGTAGTCCCGGGCGTAGGAGGTCTCGCGGCTGCGCCCCTGGCGAAAGACGAACTGGTCGTCCAGCTGCGCCGCGTCCTCCGGCAGGAAGCCGCGGCAGTGCATGTAGATGCCCTCCTCGGCCCGCTCCGTGCGGCCGACGGCGACGAGGTCTCCCTCGCGGAGACGGCGGTTTTCCACGACGTCCAGCCGTCCGTCCTCCCGGAGCACGACGCTGGAATCCATCCGGCTCTCCTCCGCGAGCTTCCAGGTCCCGCGGACTTTGAAGTATTCGGGGTACATGGAGGTGCTGTGGAAGCCCTCCGGCGCGACGCCGTCGGCGGGGGCGCGCTCAAAGCGCGCGTCAGGGGCCCCGGTGAAGACGGGCAGGGAAAAGTCCGGCGCGTGATACGGCGGGTTGCGAAAAGACACGACGATTCCTCCTCCTTTTTCTGCAGACCTGCTGCTGTTCATTCTCCGTCAAGCGGGAGCCGCACGAGCGGCATGCTCATGCAGCGGGGGCCGCCGCGGCCCCTGGCCAGCTCCGAGCTGGGCATTTCAAAGACCTCCACACCGTGATCGCGGAGGATCTCATTGGTCACGTAATTGCGGTTGTAGACCACGACCTTGCCGGGCGAAACGCAGAGCGTGTTCGCGCCGTCGTTCCACTGCTCGCGTGCCGAGGCGATATTGTCCTTTCCGCCGCAGCGGATCAGCGTCACGCGGTCGAGCTCCAGCGTGTCCCGCAGCACGTCCTCCAGCTTTTCCGTCCGTTCGGCGGCGCTCATGAGCGCGCCGCCGTTTTCCCGGCGCAGCTCATATATGCGCAGGGAATTCAGGATCTCCGGGTGGATGGAGAACTTGTCGCGGTCGACCTGGGTGAAGACTGTGTCCAGATGCATGAACGCGCGGATATTCGGGATGTCCAGCACGAGGATCCGCCGCACGGGCGAGCGCTCGTCCCGGAAGAGGTTTTCGGCCAACAGCTCGATCCCCTCCGGGGAAGTGCGCTGGGAGATGCCGATGGCCAGGACTTCGCCGCTGAGGTTGAGGATATCGCCGCCCTCGATGTGAAAGGGGCTGCTGCGGCTGTAATACAGCGGAACCCGACCGGCGAAATCCGGGTGATACTGCATGATATACTGCCCGTAGATCGTCTCCCGGCAGCGGGTGGGCGAGTACATGCGGTGGACGCTCACCCCACAGCCGATGGAGGCGAAGGGGTCGCGTGTGAAGTACAGATTGGGGATCGGGTCGAGCACGAACTGACGGCGGCTCCGGGTCAGGCTCGTCAGAGGGCCGGCCTCCAGCCGGCCCTGCATTTCGCCGACGGTGACGCCGCTCATGGTCCGCAGCACAAGCGCCCGGTCGTCCTCGACCTCCATCAGCAGCGTGTACAGCTCGCGCTCATGCGCCTGCGCGACCGGGCCGCTCTCCTGCAGGAACTGGCGGATGAAGCTCTCCCGAAGGCCGGGTCTGGCCCGCAGGGCCTCGGCCATGAGATCCTCCAGATAGACCACCTCCGCGCCCTGCGCGCGCAGGATCGCGGCAAAGGTGTCGTGCTCCTCCCGCGCCAACGCGAGATAGGGGATGTCGTCGAACAAAAGCCGCTCCAGCTCCTGCGGCACCAGATGCTCCAGCTCTTTGCCCGGCCGGTGAAGAAGGACCTTTTTCAGCGGGCCGATCTCGCTTTTTACACAGATTCCCATAGCCGACCTCCGTTTCGTTCCGATATCTATTCTATCTGTTTTCTATGATTTTGCAAGCCGGATATCCGGCTTTTCCTGTTTTCGCGGCTGCGGAAAAAGGACGGGACGTCCTTCGCACAAACGCTGTGCGGAGGGCGGGCCCGCCCGAGGGATGTTCGGTTTTTACGATCGCTTCCGCCTCGCGAGGAGTTCTTTCCAGAGCTCCCGCGCCAGCTTTTCGCCGCCCAGCAGCAGAACGGCCGCGTACACGCCGAAGAAGCAGACGGCGGAAATCAGCAGCGCCGGGAAACTCCCCAGACCGAGCAGCTTGACCCACAGGCTCGCCGCGCAGGCCGGTACGAGCGCGGCAAGCAGAAGCGATGGCCGCAGGCCGGAGACGGCGGAGCGCAGCTCGCCGCGCAGGGCGTGCAGCTGTACGGCCAGGACCACGGCCTCGGCCGCCAGCGTGCCGATCGCGGCGCCGGTGGCGGCATAGCGCGGGATCAGCAGCGCGTTGAGGACCAGGTCGACCGCCGCGCCGGCGATCTCGGAGACCAGCACCGTCTTTTCCCGCCCCGTGGGGACCAGGATCTGGATGCCCAGCACATTCGTCACGCCGATCAGCAGCAGCGTCGGCATGAGGATCTGCATCGGCAGGACGGCGTTTGCATAGGCGCTGCCGGACAAGAGCAGGATCCCCTCCCGGGCGAACAGCAGGAAATAGAGCGACAGCGGCGCCGCGGCCAGCAGAACGAAATGCAGCGCCCGGCCCGTGATGCGCCGGAACTCGTCCAGCAGCCCGTGCTCGACGTAGTATGTCGCGCGCGGGAGCAGCACCGCCCCCAGCGCCGTCACGATCCCGACCAGGATCGTCTTGACCTTGACCGCTGCGTGGTAGTAGCCGACGTCGGTGTTGGAGGTCATGAAGCCCAGCATCACCTCGTCGAGGCTGGCATAGATCGTCGTGGCGCAGGCCATGGCGAAAAACACGGCCGCCGGGCGGAGATGCCGCCTTATGTCGCAGCCGCGCAGCGGCCGGAGCGTGATATAGCGCCGCGCGTGGAAGAAGTTGAGCAGGTTCGAGGCCGAGGATGCGAAGATCGCGACCGCGGCGTAGATGAGATAGTCCCCCTCGCTGCGCACGAACAGGAAGGTGGCCGCCAGCGCGACCGCCTTGAACACGACCGAGCGGACGGTGATGTAGGCGTACTGCTCCAGGCCCTGATACAGCCATTCCATGCCGATGCTGTTGAGCAGGATCGTCAGGCTGAAAACGAGGAGCAGGGGCCAGTCCTGACCGACGCGCGGGATGAAGAGCAGGCACAGTGTCAGCGCCAGATAGGCCAGCGCGCTCATGAGCAGGTTGAGGCGCAGCAGCTCCTGCGCCGTCCGGCTCAGCCCGTCGCGGTCGCCCCGCGCGGCCGCGGCGGCCCGGATCCCGTAGGTGGGCACGCCGAGCTGGGCGAGCATGTTGAAGTAGGCCACGAAGGACGCGGCGAAGTTGACCCGTCCGTAGTTCTCAGGCTGCAGCACACGGGAAACGTAGGGGAAGGTGATCAGCGGGAAAAGGAAGGAGGAGAGCGTCAGCAGCGCGTTCAGGATGAAGTTTTTTCTCAGCGAGCTTTGCTTCACGGCCTTTCGCCCCTCCTTTCGTCCCGATCCGACGGGTCCACTCCGATTATAGCCCGGAGCGCCGCCGTTTTCAACACCTTGTTTGCCGCGGCGCAAAAAGGCAGACCCGGGCGCGTCTCCCGGATCTGCCGTTTTCCTTTTTTTTCGCGCCGGGTTCACCAGCGCCGCCGGATCCTTTCGCACAGCTCCTCCGCGGAAAGGCCCAGCGCCTTTGCCGCCTCGATCAGCTGTTCCGTGGGCTCCGTCAGGGCGCTCTCCCGCCGCAGCGCCCGTTCCTCCCCGGTCAGGCGGGCGACATAGCAGCCGCTGCCGGGCCGCGTTTCGATCAGGCCCTCGGCCTCCAGCGCGTCCCAGGCGCTGCGGACCGTGATCACGCTGGTGCCGAGCTGCTTCGACACGCTGCGGATCGGCGGAAGGGGCGCGCCGCCCTCCAGCTCGCCGGACAGGATCTGGGCCGCAAGCTGCTCGAAGATCTGCTGATAGATCGGCGTGGCCGAGTCCGGCAGGATCAGCAGCTTCATCAGAGATCCTGCTCCTCAAAGGCGCGGATCGTCCGGCGGCGGGTCCAGGCGTTCGCGCCGGCGTATATCGCCGCGCCCGCGGCCAGAGCGGCCAACTGGGCAAGCCAGGCGTCCCGGGTCGCCGGGAAGCAGTCGAGATGGGTCTCGACCCAGGCGAAGAAGGGCAGGCTGTCCCGCGCCGCGCCGCAGACGATCATGAAGCCCTCAAACACGGCGATCCAGCCGAAGATCGCCAGCGTGACGATCAGGAAATGCCTCCCGACGCGGTGCGGCGCGCGGTAAAAGTGCGGGAGGAAGAGCGCGTTGAAAAGGGCAAAGAGCACCAGCGCCCCGGCGAGCAGCGTGAAGCACGCGTCGACACCGGCGGCATTGCCCGCCGGAGAGATCGCGTGCCGGAGGAAGATCACCGGCACGTAGACGGCGAGCGTCGCCAGCTGGATCAGCACGACAAAGCGCAGCTTTCCGCGGACGACGTCGGCCTTGGAAACGGGCAGCAGCGTGGAGAACAGCAGGTCGTTGTCCACGAGGGCCTGCGAAAACGAATAGAAGATCGAGTTGCAGGTAAAAAACGCCGCCACGAGACACGGATAGTTCGGGATCAGCATCATGAGCGCGAACACGAAGAACAGGGGGATCTGCGGCACCAGGCAGAGTTTGCATTCCTTATACAGCAGCTTGTTCATGGCCGTCCTCCTGTTCCGTGTAGATCATGATGGATTCGAGATCCGCGGGCGCGATCCGGCAATCGGCAAAGCGCGCCGCGTCCTGCGTGCGGATCAGCCCCGTAAAACCGAAGGCGTGCGCCTTGAAGCCAATCAGGCGCTCCCGGGCGGTCTCGAGCTGCGCCGTCTCGCCCGAGACCAGACGATAGCCCTCGCGGAAGGAGACGATGTCCGTCGACTCCAGGATCTTCCCGCCCTTGATATACGTGACGTAGTCGGCGCATTTTTCCAGATCGGAAATGATATGCGTCGAAAACAGGATACTGCGCGTCCCGTCCTCGATCAAGGAGCGGAACAGCTCGAGCAGATCGTCCCGCGAGACGGGATCCAGCCCGCTCGTCGGCTCATCCAGGATCAGGAGCTTTGCATCATGGGAGAGCGCGAGCGCGAGCGCATATTTGACGCGCATGCCCGCGGACAGCTCGCTGACGCGCTTGCTCTCGTCAAGCGCGAAGCGCCGCAGACAGTCGGCGTAGGCCGCCTCGTCCCAGCTGTCGTAAAACCGGCGGGTCACCTCCGTGATCTTCCGGAGCGTCGACTTGCGGTAGCAGTCGAATTCGCCCAGCACGAAGCCGATGTCCTTTTTGCACTCGTTCTCATGCTCCGAATAGGAGCGTCCGTTCACGGTGACCTCGCCCCCGTCCCGGTGTATCAGGTTCAGCATGGCCTTGATCGTCGTGGTCTTGCCCGCGCCGTTGCGGCCGATAAAGCCCATGATATAGCCCGGCTCGAGAGAGAACGACACCCGGTCGAGCGTGAAGCGATCATAGTGCTTTTCCAGTTCCTTTACCTGCAGCAGCTCCATAGCTTCCTCCATCCCGATAAATTGTGCTTATTGAACATGCACAATTATAGCACGCCTCCCGCGCTTGTCAAGCCCCTCCGGACGGCAAAAGCCCCGGCCGGAGCCGGGGCTTTTCGGGGATCGCGGGAACAGGTGTTCCGGCGCGGCATTCAGGTCATGCCCAGCTGCCAGAGCCCGGACTTCTGCTTGCATAGGGCGATGAAGTCCAGCACGGCGGGCGAGCGATAGTCGCGCTCCATGAAGGCCAGCGCCAGCGCGCCCTCCGTTTCCTCGCCGGGAAAGGGGAACAGATCGAGCGGCGCGTCGCCGGAGAGGGCGCCGCGGTGCAGCGTGCTCAAAAACAGCTCCGGGTACACGGTCAGGCCCATGCCCTGCTCGGCCAGGGCGAAGGCCGTCTCGATGTTCTCGGTCTCCAGCCTGATCGCGGGCAGGAAGCCGGTCTTCTCGGTGTAGGCGTCGAACATGGCGCGGATGCGGTTGCCCCCCTTGAGCAGGATGAAGGGCTGCTCCCGGAAGGCGTGCAGGTCGAAGGCCGCCGTGCCGCCGCGCCACGCCTGCGCGGCCTCCGGGCCGAGCGCGGCGTCCGTCAGCGCCTTCGGGCAGACGAGGAAGAGCCGCTCGCGCAGGAGCGGGAAGACCTCGGCGCCGACCACGTCCAGCGGGGAATAATCCAGCACGACGTCGACCTCTCCCCTGGCCAGCCACTCGTTTATCTGGCGGTGGTTGCCCTCGGTCAGGCTGACCTCCACAAGGGGGTGGACCGCGCAGAACTCCGGCAGCACATAGGGCAGCAGCACGCGCCCGCAGGTATAGGAGAGGCCAAGGCGCAGCCTTCCGCGGCGGCTGTCGCTGATCTCCTGCGTCTCCCGCAGGAGCTCCTGCTCGAGCGAGCAGATGCGCTCGGCGAGCAGGCGCAGCCTCTCTCCCGCGAAGCTGAGCTTCAGCTGCGGGCCGCGTTCGAAGAGCGATACGCCGAGCTCCTCCTCGAGCTTGGCGATGTGACCGCTGAGCGACTGCTGGGAGATATACAGCTTCTGCGCCGCGCGGGTGATGTTCTTTTCCTCCGCGGCGGCCAGAAAATATCGGAGGTTCCGAAAATTCACAGGCAGAGCACCCTTTCGTCTGTTTTCTCCATTTTACCACAGGAAAACTCCTGTGACAACAGCAGGGAAAGAAGTGTTTTTCTTTTTACACGAAAAGGTGTTTAATGGGCTTGACAGGCAGCGGGCCGGAGAAGCCCGCGGAGAAAAGAGGAACGCAAATGATCGGACGAAAAAAGCTTATTATAGAACCGGCCTGGTGCAAGGGCTGCGGCATCTGCGCGGCCTTTTGCCCGAAGCAGGCGCTCGAGATCTGCGGCGGGAAGGTCCGCTTCCGGGAAGAAGGACAATGTGTTTCCTGTGGCTTATGCGAGCTGCGCTGCCCGGATTATGCGATCTATCTCGTGAATGAGGAAGAGTGAGGAGGACGACGATGGCGAAAGCGGTATTGATGCAGGGCAACGAAGCGGCCGTAGAGGGCGCGATCGTTGCGGGGATGCGCTTTTTCGCAGGCTATCCCATCACCCCGTCCACGGAGATCGCGGAGCAGAGCGCGCTGCGGCTCCCGCAGGTGGGCGGCAAATTCATCCAGATGGAGGACGAGCTGGCCTCGGTGGCGGCCGTGCTGGGCGCTTCGGCCGCCGGCATGAAGGCGATGACGGCCACCTCCGGGCCGGGCTTTTCGCTGATGCAGGAAAACATCGGCTACGCCGCCATGGCGGAGATCCCCTGCGTGATCGTGGACGTGCAGCGTGCCGGCCCCTCCACGGGCCTGGCGACCAGCCCCGCGCAGGGCGACTATATGCAGGCGCGCTGGGGCACGCACGGCGATCATCCCGTGATCGTGCTCTCCCCCTCCTCGGTGCTGGAGACCTATACGCTGATCATCCGGGCCTTCAACCTTGCGGAGAAGTACCGCACGCCCGTGATCTTCCTGATGGACGAGATCGTGGGGCATCTGCGGGAGGGCGTCGAGCTGCCGAAGGCGGGGGATCTGATCATCAACCGGCGGAAGATGTCCTTCCACGACGGCGCCAACAAGCAGTGCTACTTCGTGCCGGAGGGCGAGTATGTGCCCGCCATGAAGCCGTTCGGGCAGGGCGAGCGCTATAACATCACGGGCCTTGCGCACGACCAGTCCGGGTTCCCGACGAACGATCACGCGATCGCCGGCAGGCTCATCGGACGCCTGCTCGACAAGGTGAACCGGAACGTGGACAACATCGTCCGCGTCGAGGAATACGCCATGGACGACGCCGAAACGGCCGTCATCTGCTTCGGCGGCACGGCCCGCGCGGCCATGTCCGCGGTGCTGGAGGCGCGTGCGGCCGGCAGGAAGGTCGGCATGTTCCGGCCCATCACGGTCTGGCCCTTCCCGGAGAAGCAGCTCCGGGCGCGGCTGCCGCAGCTCAAAAGCATCCTGATGGTCGAGCACAACTACGGCCAGATGCTGCTGGAGGTCCAGCGGATCGTCGGCGGCGCCGTGCCGGTGGATTTCCTCGGCCGGATCGACGGCACGGTCATCCCGCCGACGGATATTCTCGAAAAACTGGAGGAAAGGGAGGCAAAGCAGCATGCCCAGTGATCTTGTCCATGAATATATGCGCATCGACCACCTGCCGCAGATCTGGTGTCCCGGCTGCGGGAACGGCGTGATCATGCATGACGTGGCCGTGGCGATCCAGGAGCTGATCGAGGATCCGGAGACCGGACTGCGCCGCGACGACATCGTCATCGTCTCCGGCATCGGCTGCTCTTCCCGCGCGGCGGGCTACCTGGATTTCAATTCCATCCACACCACGCACGGCCGGGCCATCGCCTTTGCGACCGGCATCAAATTTGCCAACCCCAAGCTGCACGTCATCGTCCTGACCGGCGACGGCGACTGCTCCGCCATCGGCGGCAACCATCTCATCCACGCCGCGCGGCGCAACATGGGCCTGACCGTCATCGCGTTCAACAACGATATCTACGGCATGACCGGCGGGCAGTACTCGCCCACCACGCCCAACGGCGACAAAGCCACGACCGCGCCCTACGGCAACGTCGACCGGCCCTTCGATATCGCCAACCTCGCCACCGGCGCCGGCGCGTCCTTCTCGGCGCGCGGCGATATCTATCACGCGCGCGAGACCATCGATATCATCAAGGAGGCGATCCTTCACAAGGGCTTCTCCCTCGTGGACGTCTACTCGATCTGCCCGACCTATTACGGACGCAAAAACAAAAAGGGCGACGCGGTGGAAATGCTCAAATGGCAGCGGGACAACCTCATCCCCACCGCCCGCTGGTACAGCATGCCCGAGAATGAGCGGGCGGACAAAAAGCTGATCGGGATCCTGTCTTACAACGACTATCCCGAATACACCGAGGAATATGCCAAGATCCTGGAAGCCTGCCGCAAAAAGGAGAAAGTGAAAGAGGGGGCGAAGCGATGAACGGCCGCTATGAAATGCGTTTTGCCGGTTCCGGCGGACAGGGGGTCATCCTGGCGAGCGTCATCTTCGCCGAGGCCGCCGTCATCCACGGCTGGCGGACCGTCCAGTCCCAGGCCTACGGGCCGGAGGCGCGCGGCGGCGTCAGCCGGGCCGAGACCGTGCTGAGCCGCGAGCCCATCTGGTACACCAAGGTCACGCGGCCGGATTTTCTGCTGGCGCTGACGCAGGCGTCTCTGGACGCCTATGCGAAGGAGCTGGCCGAGGGCGGCGCGGTCATGCTGGACGACAGCCTGCAGCTGCCGGAGGGGCTGGATCCCTCCCGCGCGATCGCCGTGCCTGTCCTGGAAACCGCCCGCGAAAAAGTCGGCAGGGCGTTTACGGCGAACATCGTCGCCGTCGGGGCGATCAACCGGGTGCTGCGGCTGTTTGACGAGGACGAGCTGATGGAGGCCGTCCGGCGTCACATCCCCGCGGGGACGGAGGAGATCAACCGGGCGGCGCTCGAGGCCGGCCGGGCGCTGATCACCGACGCCCAGGCGGAAGCCTTCGCGCTGAAACGGGAGTAAGACGATGGAACGGGACGAGAGACTGCGCTGCGAAGCGCTGCGCCGGCGCCTGACGAGCGCGGACGAGGCCGCGGGGCTGATCGAAGACGGCATGACCGTCGCCGTCAGCGGCTTCACGCCCTCCGGCTGCCCGAAGGCCGTGCCGCTGGCGCTGGCGGAGCAGGTGCGCCGCGGCGAACGGAAGCTCCGGCTCACGCTGCTCTCCGGAGCCTCGACGGGCGAGGAACTGGACGGCGCCTGGGGCGCGCTCGGCATCATCGCCCGGCGGCTGCCGTATATGACGAGCAAGGCCCTGCGCGGCGCCGTCAACGGCGGCGGCCCGGAGCCGGTCGCCTATTCGGACATCCACCTCGGCGAAGTGGCGCAGAACGCCCGCTTCGGGCATTACGGGAAGATCGACCTCGCGCTGATCGAGGCGGCCGCCGTCACCGAGGAAGGGAAGCTGATCCCCACGACGGCGGTGGGCTGCTCGCAGACCTGGATCGACCTGGCCGACCGGGTGATCGTCGAGCTGAACCTGCGCCAGCCAGCCGAGCTGGAGGGCCTGCACGACATCTACCGCGTCCAGGATCCGCCCTGCCGGAAGCCGATCCCGCTGACCCGGGCCGGTCAGCGCATCGGCGTGCCCTGGCTCGACTGCCCGGCGGAGAAGATCGCGGCCATCGTCGTGACCGAGGCGGAGGAGCATCCGCGCCCGCTTGCGCCGGAGGACGAGGTCAGCCGCCGGATCGCGGCGAACATCGTGCGCTTCCTGCAGGCGGAAAAGGCCGCGGGGAGGCTCTCAGCAGACCGCGTGCCGCTCCAGTCCGGCGTGGGCTCGGTGGCCAACGCCGTGCTGCTCGGCCTGAGGGACGGCGGCTTCGAGCATATGAGCTTCTATTCCGAGGTTATGCAGGACGGGATCCTGGATCTGATCGACGCGGGCAGGGCGGACTTTGCCTCCGCGACCTCGCTGTCGCTGTCCGAAGAGGGGATGCGCCGTCTGCTGGGAAATCTGGATCGCTATCGGGACAAGCTCGTGCTGCGCGATTCGGAGATCTCCAACAGCCCGGAGCTCATCCGGCGTCTGGGCGTCATCGCGATGAACACCGCGGTGGAGGCCGATATCTACGGAAACGTCAATTCCTCGCAGATGAACGGCACCACGGTCTACAACGGCATCGGCGGCTCGGGCGACTATGCCCGCAGCGCGGCCGTGTCCATCTTCATGACCAACTCCGTGGCCAAAGGCGGCGCGATCTCGAGCATCGTCCCGATGGTCACGCATGTGGACCATACCGAGCACGACGTGGACGTGCTGGTGACGGAGCAGGGCTATGCCGACCTGCGCGGCCTGTCTCCCAAGGAGCGGGCAAGGCGCATCATCGAAAACTGCGCCCATCCGGATTACCGCCCGCAGCTGCTGGCCTACTTTGAGGCGGCCTGCGCCGCGACGCACGGCGCGCAGACGCCGCAGCTGCTCTCCGACTGCTTCGGCTTCCACAGAAGCCTGAAGGAGACCGGGAGCATGCTTCGAAAAGAGGAGGAAAAACCATGCTGAACTTTGCCAGTATCATGGAGATGCTCATGGTCGTGTGCTTCGGCATCTCCTGGCCGATCAATATCGCCAAGGCCTGGAAGGCCCGCAGCACCAAGGGCATCAGCCTGCTGTTCTACAGCTTTATCCTGGCGGGCTATCTCTTCGCACTGGTCGGCAAGCTCGTGCTGATCCGCTATTACGCGCCGGCCCCCTGGTACGAGACCGTGCACTGGTACGTGATGTTCTTCTATGTGCTCAACACGCTGATGGTGGCCGTCGGCGTCGCCATCTATTTCCGCAACCGGGCGCTGGAAAAGAAAAGCTGAACCGGCAAAAAGACGCCGCCGCAGATCTGCGGCGGCGTTTTTTTGCGCGCGCGGAGGATTGACTTTCGGCGGAGCCGCGGTATACAATAAAGAAAAAGCCGGAAGGAGGCCGCCGAGATGCAGCACGAGATCACAAAGGGCATCCCTCTGCTGGACGCGAAGGGCGAGCTGACCGAACCGGGCTATGCCAAAAGGCTGCTGCCCGGCTACCGAAGAAAAGACATCCGCGCCGGGAAGCTGCGGATCAAGGAATGGGACTACTATCTGATCAACAACGGGCGCTTTGCCCTGGCGCTGACGATCGCAGACAACAGCTATATGGGCATGGACTCGATCTCCCTGCTGGACTTTGAAGAGGGCTGGGAGATCACCAAAAGTCCGATGAGCCTGCTGCCGCTCGGCAAGATCGGCCTGCCGGAGAGCTCCGCCGAGGGCGACGTCCGGCACGGCGGCAAGGGCCATGAGCTCGCCTTTGCGCACGACGGCCCGGGCTGCCGCAGGCTGCTGGCCCGCATGGAGGGCTTCAGCCCCGAGGGCGCGCTCACGGCGGAGATCCGCCTCACGGACGAGCCGGAGGAGAGCATGGTCATTTGCACGCCCTTCGACAAGCCGGGCCATTTCTACTACAACCAGAAGATCAACTGCATGCGTGCCTCCGGCGAGGTGCGCTGCGGCGGCAGGACCTATGTTTTCGACCCGGCGGAGAGCTTTGCCGTGCTGGACTGGGGCCGCGGCGTCTGGACCTATCACAACACCTGGTACTGGGGCTCCGCCTCCGGCCAGGTCGAAGGCGTGCCCTTCGGCTGGAACATCGGCTACGGCTTCGGTGATACGACGCAGGCCACCGAGAATATGCTGTTCTATAACGGGAAGGCGCACAAGCTCAACCGGGTGTCCTTCCACATCCCGGACGGGGAGAAGGACTTCCTGTCACCGTGGAAATTCAGCTCGGACAACGGGCGCTTTATGATGGACTTCACCCCGGTGCTCGACCGGGCCTCCTGTACGGATCTCAAGCTGATCAAGTCCGATCAGCATCAGGTTTTCGGCCGCTTCACGGGCTTTGCGGTGCTGGACGACGGCACGCGCATCGACGTGGAGGACTTCCCCGGCTTTGCCGAAAAGGTCGAAAACAAGTGGTAAACAACACGGATAAGAGAGGAGAACCGAGATGAAAAAGATCCTTGCGCTCCTGCTGGCGGCGGTCGTGCTCCTGCTGGCCGGCTGCGGCGGCAGCGGACCGAGACTGCACCTTCGCCCGCGTTCCACGCCTGCGCCGGTGTCCACGCCTGCGCCTACGCCGACGCCCGCGCCCGCCCCGACGCCGGCGCCCACCCCGGCTCCGACGCCCACGCCTGCACCCACACCCGCGCCCACGCCGACGCCCGCGCCCGCGCCGACAGCGGAACCCAGCACGATCCCCGGCGTCTATGTCGCCGTGGGCGGGACCGACGGCGACGTCGATATGGAGCCGTCTCTGGATCTCCTGCGGCTGATGGGCAAGTACATCATAGCCGAGTTCAGGCCGGACGGCACGGGGACCCTGACCTTCCACGACATGGAGGGCGCGATCCGCTGGAACGAGTCGAGCGTCATCATCAATGACGGCGAACCGTACTTCTGCACCCAGGGGGACGACGGGAATATGCTGTTCCTGGCGCAGGAAGGGGAAACGGTCGTGTTCGTCCGCGTCAACGCGTCCCCGCAGGAAGGCAGCGGCGAATGCGATTTTCCCGCCGTATCCTGCACGCGTGACGGCGACGGCTACGTCGTGGACGACATCAGCCTGCATCTGGTGGAGGACGGTTCGGGCTACTGTCATATCAACGGCGTGGACTACTCGCTCGACTGGGAGCTCGAAGGCGATGCGTTCCAGTTCACCGACGAGGACGGCGACACCTTCGACGGCACCTATTCTGACGGCGTGATCGAGGGGCTCTATTTTGACGGATACTATTTCGTGTTCCGCTATCCGGGCTACGACTACGACTGGGGCCTGGGCGGCTGAGCTCACGTCCCGGCGGCCGGAGGCGGCCGAAGCGGATGCGGAACGCGTCGAAAAAAGGAAGCCGGGCAGCGCTGCCCGGCTTCCTTTTTTGACAGAATAAGAAAAGTGTATATACAACCCCCGGCTTCGGTCATTTTGCCCGGTTTTGCGCGCCGCCTCGCGTGCAAACACATTCATTATGCCGAAAAAAGGATTGACGAAGCCCAGCTTCGCCGTTATAATATATGATACCACTGAAATGTACCAACGGTACAAAATCTGTTGTAATCTTTAATCAGGAGGGGAACATTTTTTCATGAAGAAATTGAAAAAAGCACTGGTGCTTACTTGCCTCGGCGGTCTTGGCTATCTGATCGTCAAAGTGCTCAAGACGGAAACGGCGCAGGATAAGCTCTTCGAGATCCTTGGCGAGGACACCTATCTTTCCATTCTCAACACGGTGAATCTGCTCGGCGATCTTTTGAGCTGGCCCATCAATTTCGTGAAGGCTCTGCTTCCTTGACGGACAAAGAAAACAAATTGGTAAAGGGGTTACATTATGAATCAGAAGTATGAAGCTCTATTCACTCCGTTCAAAATCGGAGCAGTAGAAATCCCGAATCGCATCGTGCAGTGCTCGATGGGCGGCACCACGCTGTTCGGCTGGCTGGAGCCCTCCCACTTTGACGAGGAAGGCGCGCATTTCCTGCTCCAGAGAGCCAAGGACGGCGTCGGCCTGGTCCTGCCCGGCATGCAGGTCATCCGCGACACCATGGGCCGCAAGTGGCTGGATTCCAACCGTCAGATGTACCGCGTCCTCAAGCCCTACATGGACGAGTACCACAAGACCGGCAGCAAGCTCTTCATCCAGCTGGCCGGCGGCTTCGGCCGCTCCATGGCCGTCACGCCCTGGATGGCCGCGCTGGGCCGCAACGACCTGCTCAACAAGCTGGCCAGCCCCATCGTCGACGTGCAGTACGCCTGCGCCTCCGCTTCCGCCACGCCCAACCGCTGGGCTGACAACCTGATGTCCCGTCCCTTCACCGTGGAAGAGATCCAGGAGATGGTCTGGCACTTCGGCGCCACCGCCAAGAAGCTGCGTGAGGCCGGCGTCGACGGCGTCGAGATCCACGCCGTGCACGAAGGCTACAACCTGGACCAGTTCGCCATTGCAAATATGAACTTCCGTACCGACCAGTACGGCGGCTCCCTGGAGAACCGTCTGCGCTTCGCCTGCGAGATCGCACAGGAGATCCACAAGCAGGCCGGCGCCGACTTCCCCGTCTCCCTGCGTTACTCCGTCCGCTCCTGCACCAAGGGCTGGCGCAAGGGCGCCATGCCTTACGAGGAGTTCGAGGAGTTCGGCCGCGACATGGCCGAGTCCGAGAAGGCCATCAAGATCCTGGAGGAAGCCGGCTACGACTTCTTCAACTGCGACAACGGCACCTACGACGCCTGGTACTGGGCGCATCCGCCTCAGTACATGCCCGACAACTGCAACCTGGCAGATGTCGAGCATATCAAGAAGTTCACCAACAGCCCCGTCGCCTGCGCCGGCCGTATGGATCCGGTCAAGGCTGCCGAGGAGATCGCCGCGGGCCGTCTGGATGCCATCGCCATCGCCCGCCAGAACCTGGTCGACGAGAACTGGGTCACCAAGATCAAGACCGGCCGCGAGGACGAGATCCGTCCCTGCATCCGCTGCCACAACGGTTGCTTCAACTTCTCCAAGTTTGAAGGCACCGAGAACCTCCAGTCCCTGGGCGACTCCCTGCATCTGGCCCGCTGCGCGCTGAACCCGCCCACGATGCAGCACAACCGCTACAAGATCGTTCCCACCAAGAACCCGAAGAAGGTCGCCATCATCGGCGGCGGCGTCGGCGGCATGGAGTGCGCGCTCGTTCTGAAGAGACGCGGCCATACCCCCGTCATCTTCGAGAAGGAAGATCAGCTCGGCGGCCTGTTCCTGACGGCCTCCGCCATGACCTTCAAGGAGAACGACAAGCAGCTCATCCAGTGGTACCGCAACGAGATCAAGAAGGCCGGCGTGGAAGTCCGCTTCAACACCGAGGTCAACGATCTGGGCACCATCAAGCGCGGCTTTGACGAGATCATCGTCTGCACCGGCTCCGTTCCCAGAACGATGCCCAGCATCAAGGGCTTCGAGAAGACCAGGACCTTCCGTGAGCTCCTGCGCGAGAAGAGCGTCGAGGGCGACAAGATCGTCTTCCTGGGCGGCGGCCAGTCCTCCTGCGAGGCGGCCTACGACCTGGTCCTCGCCGGCAAGCACCCGATCGTCGTCGAGTACGGCAACGACCTGGTCGCGGCGCAGGCCACCTGCCTTGCCAACACCTCCTTCCTGCGTGATGCGATGGAGTACCATAAGGTCCCCGTTTACCTGCACAGCACCATCACCGAGATCGGCGACGGCTACTGCGTCATCAAGACCCCGAACGAGACCTTCCGTCAGGAGTGCGACGCCGTCGTCAACGGCATCGGCTTCGTTCCGGCCCCGGTCGGCGACAAGGGCCCCCGTGTCCACAGAGTCGGCGACTGTGTTGCCATCGGCAACCTGCGCACCGTCATCTGGCGCGCCTGGGACGTCTGCATGCGCATATAGTTTCCGGTTCAACCAAAAAACTGCGCTGTCCGAAAGGACAGCGCAGTTTTGTTGTTTAAGCGGGGTCAGGGCTCTTTCGTCTCCTCCGCGTCGGCGGGGGGCGTCGAGGGCTTCTGCGCCGCGCCGTGGCGGCGGAAGAGCAGCAGCCATACGCCCAGAGAGATCGCAAAGACCAGGACCAGGCAAACGATCCGCACGGCGGTGTGGGGCCTTGCCAGCAGGACGCCGAAAATGCCCAGAGAAGCCGAGACGGCATAGAGGACGGCCACCGTCTGCTTCTGGCTCAGTCCCATGGCCATCAGCCGGTGATGGAAATGCCCGCGGTCGGCCCGCAGAGGATTCTGCCCGCGGAAGATCCGGCGGAAGAAGGCGAAGACCGTGTCGGCCAGGGGCACGGACAGCGCCAGCACGGGGATCAGGAAGGTCACGATCGCCTGGAACTTGAACATGCCCATGACGGAGACCGTGGCCAGCACGTAGCCCAGGAACTGGGAGCCGACGTCGCCCATGAAGATCTTGGCGGGATTGAGGTTATACGGAAGGAAGCCGAGGCAGGCGCCGGCCAGCGCGGCGAGCAGGATTGCGACGGCGGGCTCCGAGACGAACAGCGCCACGACCAGCATGCTGAACGAGCTGATCGCGGAAACGCCTGCGGCCAGTCCGTCCAGCCCGTCGATCAGGTTGACGGCGTTGGTGCAGCCCACGATCCACAGCAGCGTCAGCGGATGGCCCAGGACGCCGAGCTGGACGAAGGTCGTCTCCGAGAGGAAGTTGAGGTTGGAGAGCACGTTGATGATGATGCCGCTGCGGATCGCGGCCAGGGCGGCCAGGATCTGCGCGCCCAGCTTGACCCAGGGCGAGAGGTTCACGATATCGTCCACCGCGCCCATGAGCACGATGATCACGGAACCGATCAGCATCCCCATGACCTGGGTGCTGATATCCCCGAAGACAAGGATGGCCAGAATGAATCCCAGGAAGATCGCCAGCCCTCCCATGCGGGGGACGGGGTGATCGTGGATGTGGCGGTTGCCGTCGGGCTTGTCTATGGCGCCGACCAGCGCGGCGAATTTTTTGACGGGCGGCGTAAACAGAAAGGCAACGACGAAGGCCGTTACCGCCGCCAAAACCAGCTTTAACCAGACCGAAAGGCTTGCAAACATGGCGTGACAAACTCCCCGTCAATTTGTTGAAAGGATCATACGTGCGCGACCAGACCCACCTTCCGGCAGACTTTGCGCAGCGTCTTTTCTGCGATGCGCGCGGCGCGGTCGGCGCCGTCGCGGCAGAGATCCTCCAGATAGCTCTTGTCCTGCATGATGCGCCCGGCCTCCTCGCGGATGGGGCGCAGCGTTTCCACCACGGCCTCGCCCACGGCGGGCTTGAACACGCCGTAGCCCTTGCCGTCGAACTCCGCCTCGATCTCGGCGAAGCTCTTGCCGGTCACGGAGGCGTAGATGCTCATCAGATTGGCTACGCCCGGCTTGTTTTCCGGGTCGTAGCGGACGCAGCGCTCCGTGTCGGAATCCGTGACGGCGCGCTTGAACTTGCGCATGATCTCCTCCGGCGCGTCCATCAGGCAGATGCGGCCGTTGCCCACGTCGTCGGACTTGGACATTTTGCTGTGCGGGTCGAGCAGATCCATCACGCGTGCGCCCACCTTGGGGATATAGGGCTCGGGGACCTTGAAGGTCTCGCCGTAGAGGTTGTTGAAGCGCTGGGCCACGTCGCGCGTCAGCTCGACATGCTGCTTCTGGTCGTCCCCCACGGGCACGTAGTCCGGCTGATAGAGCAGGATATCCGCGGCCATCAGCGCGGGATAGGTGAACAGGCCGCCGTTGATGTTGTCGGCGTTTTTCGCGCTCTTGTCCTTGAACTGCGTCATGCGGCTGAGCTCGCCGAACATGGTGTAGCAGTTGAGGATCCAGCCCAGCTCCGCATGAGCGGGGACGTGGCTCTGGATGAAGAGGGTGTTTTTCTGAGGATCCAGGCCGCAGGCCACGTACTGGGCCAGCTGCTCCAGCGTGCGGCGGCGCAGCTCCGCGGGTTTGTTGCGGGTCGTCAGTGCGTGCAGATCCGCCATGAAGTAGTAGCAGTCGAACTGCTCGGCGCGTTCCGCCCAGTTTTTGATCGCACCGAGATAGGAACCCAGCGTCAGATCGCCGGTGGGCTTGATGCCGGAAAGCATGACTTTTTTGGCAGCGGGAACGGTATCCATCAGAAACACCTCACAAATTCTTCCGCAAGAGGAAGCTTTCCCCATATTTTAGCAAAATAAAAGCGTCTTGACAAGCGAGGAAATGTAAAATAATATAGAGAAACACGAGATCCGATTGCAGCACGGGAGGCTTGACAGCAATGACCGATCATATCTGGTTCGACGAGATGGAGGCGCGCATCCCGCAGGGGGAAGTGCGTACGCGTTTCGCGCCCTCTCCCACCGGCTATATGCACGTGGGCAATCTGCGCACGGCGCTCTATACGTATCTGATCGCCCGGCACAACGGCGGCAGGTTCATCCTCCGCATCGAGGACACCGATCAGGGCCGCCTGGTCGAGGGCGCGGTGGACGTCATCTACAAGACCCTGGCCGAATGCCGGCTGGAGCATGACGAGGGCCCGGACGTGGGCGGCCCGGTCGGCCCCTATGTGCAGACGGAGCGCCGCCCCTTCTACGGGAAGTACGCGGAGCTGCTGATTGAGCGCGGACACGCCTACCGCTGCTTCTGCGAGAAAGCGGAGAGCGAGGAGGACGCCGGCGCGTTCGACCGCGGCGACGATCCCTGCCGGGGCCTGAGCGCGGACGAAGCCGAGCGCCGCGCCGCCGCGGGCGAGCCCTTCGTCGTCCGCCAGCGCATCCCGCACGAGGGGACGACGACCTTCCACGACGAGATCTTCGGCGATATCACCGTGGAGAACGCCGGGCTGGACGACCAGGTGCTCATCAAGCGCGACGGCCTGCCGACCTATAACTTCGCCAACGTCGTGGACGACCATCTCATGGGCATCACGCACGTCGTGCGCGGCAGCGAGTACCTCAGCTCCGCGCCGAAGTACAATCTGCTTTACGAGGGCTTCGGCTGGCCGATCCCGAAGTACGTGCACTGCTCGCCGGTCATGCGCGACGCGCACAACAAAATGTCCAAGCGGCACGGCGATCCCTCTTACGAGGATCTGATCGCGCAGGGCTTCCTGACCGAGGCGGTGCTCAATTACGTCGCGCTGCTGGGCTGGAGCCCCCGCGGCGAACAGGAGATCTTCTCGCTCGACGAGCTCAAGCAGGTCTTTGAGCTTGACGGCATCTCCAGGTCGCCCGCCATTTTTGACATCGAAAAGCTGCGCTACTTCAACAGCGAGTATATCCGCGCCATGAGCCCGGAGGCGTTTGCGCGCGTGGCTGAGCCCTATATCCGTCAGGCCGTGAAGAACCCGGCCATCGACCCGGCCGCGGTCGCCGCGCTGCTGCAGCAGCGCACCGAGGTGCTGACCGAGATCCCGGAGAAGCTGGACTTCTTCGACGCGCTGCCGGAATACGGCACGGAGCTGTTCGTGCATAAAAAGTCGAAATCCGACGAAGCCTCCTCGCGTGAGATGCTCGCGCTCGTGATCCCCGCCTTTGAAAAGCTGGGGGAGTGGACCGACGAAAAGCTGCTTGAAACGATGGTCGCCCTGGCCGAAGCGCAGGGCGTCAAGAACGCGAAGCTCATGTGGCCCGTCCGCATCGCGGCTGCGGGCAAGGCGGTCACGCCGGGCGGCGCCGTGGAGATCTGCCGCATCCTCGGCCGGGAGGAGACGCTGCGCCGTCTGCGTCTCGCGCTCGAAAAGCTCGGCTGAAAACCATTCATAAACAGCGCCTCTTTCCGGAATACTAACCGGGAAGAGGTGTTTTTTATGCGATATCGAAAATTCCGGAAACTGCTGGCGGTCTACGCGTCGGCGGCGGTCGCGGTCCTGGGCGTGTTTTCGCTGGTCTGCTACGACCGGCTGCAGACCTACCGCCGACAGACGGGCGCGGACGCGAGCCGCGCCTTTGAGGAGACCGTCGTCTCCGTCGACAGGCTGAGCCGCTCGTTGGAAAAGAGCCTGTATGCCGCAGACGGCGGCATGAGCGCCCGAGTCTGCGCCGAGATCTGCGCCGACGCCCGCGCGGCGGAGACCGCGCTGGCCGCCCTGCCCTTCTCCACGCTCGAGCACGAGCAGGTCAAGCGCTTTTTGGGCGTCGTCGGAGACTACGCCTTCACCCTCTGCGGTGAGGCGGCCGAGCAGGGCTTCACGCCGGAGCAGCGGCGGACGCTTGCGGAGCTGTCCGAACAGGCGGCCCGGACGGCCGCCTGGATCGAGCAGACGCAGAGCGGCGTGAACGACGGGCTGATCGTCATGGACAGCCGGGAGGCGCGGCTGGCGAACGTGGAGGAAGCGGAGCGGCGGCTGCTCAGCGGGGCCTTTGACGAATTCGAGACGGCCTTCCCGGCGCTGCGTCCGCTGCACTACGACGGGGCCTATACGGCCCGGGACGAGGCGCAGCAGGACGCAGCGGATGAGGGCGAGGCCCGCAGGGCCGCGGCCGCGCTGCTGGAGGTCGAGCCCGCAGAGCTCACGCCGGCGGCGGAATACGCCTCCGGGGAGCGCTATGTGTATGAGCACGGCAGCCGCAGCGTCTGCGTGGGCGCGGCGGGCGTCGAGAGCCTGACGGATTCCCGGCTCGTCAGCGAGAGCCGTCTGGATGAGGCGGCAGGTGAAGCGGCCGCGCAGCGCGTGTTGGACAGGCTGGGCTATCAGGACATGAGCCTGAGCGAGAGCCGGCGCAGCGGCGCGCTGCTGGAGCTGTGCTACGTCTGTGCCGACGGAGACGTGAGCTGTCTGGATCGGACGCTGCGCCTCACGATCGCGCTGGACGACGGAAGCCTCTACGCGCTGGATACGGGCGGCCTCGGCGAGGAGACGGAGAGCGAGTGGGAGCTTGACGCGGCGGAGGCGGAGGCACTCGTGCCCGATGGCCTGACGCTGCGCGCCGGGCGCCGCGTCACGATCGCGAGCCCCGGCGGGAACAGCGTGCCCTGCTACGAGCTCGACTGCGCGGCTACGGACGGCAGCCGGGTACGGATCTATGTGCGCGCCGCCGACGGGAAGCAGCAGGAGATCCTGATCGGCTGAGGGAGGATTTGCATTCCTGCGCCGTTTATGCTATGCTGAGTCTGCCCGATTCGACTTTTTTCGACAGAAATGAGGCAAAGCATGAAACGAGTGAGTATCCTTCTGCTGGCCCTCGCGCTGCTGCTGAGCGCCTGCGGCGGCGCCCCCGCGCAGGAGACGGCCGCGCCGACGGCGACGCCCGGAGCGGGCGCGGCGGCCGTGCCGGAGCCTGCGCCCACGCCAACGCCCACACCGGAGCCGCCGGAGATCTTTCCGGTGGAGTTCAGCCAGACGCTGGCCGACACCGAGGACTGCGCCGCCGAAGTCACGGCGGTGGGGCTGGACGGCGCGGGGAACTGGATTTTCCATCTCCGGATGGAGAACCGCTCCGGCGACATCCAGAATTTCCAATATCTGTACCAGAGCATCAACGGGCTCTGCTGCGAGAGCTTTCTCTACCGCCTCGCCGTGGGCGAGAGCGCGGAGCGGGAATTCCGTGTCTTCCGGGAGACGCTGGCCGACTTCGGCGACGCGGCGGAGGTCCAGTGGAGCTTCACGCTGCTCGTCAGCTCCGCGGAAAGCATCCGCGAGCCCTATCTGGAGGAGCGGTACAGCGTCTGCCCCGCGGGAGAGGGACAGATCCTGCGCTATGAATACACCCCGGCGGATACGGATCAGACGGTGATGGACAACGCATACGCTGTCGTCTATGTCACCGGCGTCACGCAGGAGGAGGACGGCCTGGCGGTGGACTTTGTCGCCGTCAACCGGACGGACGCCCCGATCCGGCTGCGCCTGCCCCAATCGACGGGCTGCACCGTCAACGGCTGGACGGTCGAGGCGGACCTGAGCGACGATATCGGCCCGTACAGCACGCTGGTCGGTTATATCCCCGTCCACGGCTGGGCGCTGGACGGCTTCAGCCGTGTGGATACGGTGCGCTTCATGCTGGCGCTGTCCGATCCGGCGGCGGAGGACCCGGACGAGGAGCTGCGGGGCAGCGCCGTCTGGGTGACGCTGAGGCCGGGGCTCGAACTGAAGAAGGACAGTTAAAAATGAAAACGGCGGCGGCCGGATCTTTTCAGATTCGGCCGCCGTTTTTTGATTTCTATCGGCTGCGCTCGGCAGCCTCGATCAAATGGCGCAGCACCAACGCCGTCGTCACGGCCCCGACCCCGCCGGGCACCGGGGTGAACGCGGCCGCCGTCGCCTCGGCGGCGACGGGGTCCACGTCGCCGTGCAGGGTGCCGTCTATCGCCGTGGTGCCGATATCGATGACGATCTGACCGGGGCGGAGCAGCTTTTCCCCGACCAGCCCCGGGCAGCCCGTCGCGGTGATCAAGAGCTCGGCCTCCCGGCAGACGGCGGCGAGATCCCTGGTCTGCGTGTGACAGACCGTCACGGTCGCGTCGGCGTTCATCAGCAGCTGCGCCAGCGGCCGTCCCACGACGAGGCTGCGTCCGAGGACCACGGCGCGCTTTCCGGCGGGGTCGATCCCGTAGTGGCGCAGCAGCGCCATGACGGCGTCCGCCGTACAGGGGGCAAAGGCGCCGGGCCGGCCGGAGAAGAGTTCGCCGAGACTGATGCTCGTCATGCCGTCGAGGTCCTTCCCGGCGCAGAGCGCGTCATATACGGCAAAACAGCTCAGCTCCTCGGGCAGGGGGCGCAGCAGCAGACAGCCGTGCAGAGTCGGATCCTCGCTGACCCTGTGCAGGGCTTCGATCAGCGCGCCGCGCGGGCTGGAGCCGGGGAGGAGGATATGCTCTGTCTGCGCGCCGATGCTCTCACAGCCGCGGCGGAGACTGGATTCATAATACAAATCGTCGGGGTTATCGCCCACGCGCACCAGCGCCAGCCTCGCCGTCACGCCCCGCGCGCGCAGGGCGGCGGAGCGCGCCTTCAGATCCTCCCGGATGGCGGCGGCCACCGGCGCGCCGCGCAGCAGTTCAGCCATGCGCGCGCTCCTTTCTCAGGAAAGCGGCGACCTGTCCGGCCAGAGCGTCCGCGCGGGGAAGGCTCTCCGCCAGCAGCGCGTCCGCCTCCGCCTCGAGGGGCAGCGCGTCCGCCTCCGGCAGGGTGCGGGTGTTGACAAACACGTTCATCGCCGCGCTCTCCATCGCCGCGCGCCCAAGCAGCGCGGCACAACCCAGGTCGCTGAGAAGCAGCCGCTTGCACAGCGGATACAGCTCCTCCAACAGCCGCAGGAGCCCGGCGCAGCATCGGAGCATCTCCATCGGCGCGCGGCAGGCCGCGAGCGTGGCCTCACGCAGAGCGGCCGCCCGACCGGGCGCGTCCTTCGGGACGGCGTAGGCGGCCGCAAGCGGGGCAAAGCCCTCGGCGTCCTCGGCGATCAGCGACAAAAGCCTCTCCCGCAGGAGATCCGCCCGGGCGATCAGCGCCTCCGGTCCCGCATCGGCCCGCGCGGAAAGGCGCGCGGCCATCGCGCAGAGGGCGGATGCCAGCGCGCCGCAGAGGGCGGACGCGCCGCCGCCGCCCGGCACGGCCTCCTTCGAGGCGAGGCGCGCCGCAAATTCCGTACAGCTCAGTTGTGTCAGTATATCCTTCATAGCGCCGCTCCGTTCTGTCATTTCTGCGTATCACTGTAACACAGGGCCAGGATGAAATCAAGCGGAACGCCGATTTCATCCGGGTTCACCAAGTTCGTGCTTTACATGTAAAAGCGGTTTTGCTATACTGATACTATCCAAACCAGGCACAAAAGCCAACAAAAAAAGGAAGCAACAGAAAGGAGATCAACCATGGGTCTGATTCAAGCGGCACTGGGTGCGGCAGGCGGCGTTCTGGCCGACCAGTGGAAAGAGTATTTCTATTGTGAGGCGCTCCCGGCAGACGTGCTTGCCATCAAGGGCCAGAAGCGCGTGGGCGGCCGCTCCTCCAACACCAGGGGCAGCGACAACATCATCTCCAACGGCTCGATCATCGCCGTGGCCGACGGCCAGTGCATGATGATCGTCGAGCAGGGCAAGGTCGTTGATCTCTGCGCCGAGCCCGGCGAGTATACGTACGACAGCTCCACTGAGCCCTCCATCTTCAGCGGCAAGCTCAGCGAGAGCGTGCTCGAGGTCTTCAAGCAGATCGGCAAGCGCTTCACCTTCGGCGGCGAAGCCCCGAAGGACCAGCGCGTATACTACTTCAACACCAAGGAGCTGACCGGCAACAAGTACGGCACGCCTTCGCCCGTTCCCTTCCGGGTGGTGGACCAGAACATCGGCCTGGACGTGGATATCGCCATCCGCTGCTTCGGCGAGTACAGCTACCGGATCGCCAACCCCATCCTCTTCTACACCAATCTCTGCGGCAACGTCGCCAACAGCTACACCCGCAGCCAGATCGAGAGCCAGATGAAGACCGAGCTGCTGACCGCTCTGCAGCCCGCCTTCGCCAGGATCTCCGAGATGGGCATCCGTTACTCCGCGCTGCCGGGCCACACCCTGGAGCTGGCCGATGCGCTCAACGACGTGCTCTCTGCCAAGTGGCGCGATCTGCGCGGCATCGAGATCGTCTCCTTCGGCGTGTCCAGCGTCAAGGCCAGCGAAGAGGACGAGGCGATGATCAAGGAGCTGCAGCGCAACGCCGCCTTCCGCAATCCCAACATGGCCGCAGCGCACCTCGTCGGCGCGCAGGCCGCCGCCATGCAGGCCGCCGCGAACAACCAGGGTTCCGGCGCGGCCATGGCCTTCATGGGCATGAACATGGCCGCCCAGGCCGGCGGCGTCAACGCCCAGAGCCTGTATCAGATGGGCCAGCAGGCGGCCGCCCCGGCCGCTCCCGCCGCTCCCGCGGCCGACGCCTGGGTCTGCCCGGGCTGCGGCAAGAGCGTCACGGGCAAATTCTGCCCCGAGTGCGGCACGAAGAAGCCGGAAGCCGCCGGCTGGACCTGCCCGAGCTGCGGCACAGTGAACAAGGGCAAGTTCTGCGCCGAGTGCGGCGCGAAAAAGCCCGCCGGCGTGCCCCAGTACAAGTGCGACAAGTGCGGCTGGGAGCCGGAAGATCCGACCCATCCCCCAAAATTCTGCCCCGAGTGCGGAGATCCCTTTGACGACGGCGATATCGTCTGATTCCACGCTCTCAGCATAGGCCATATCAAGGAGCAACAGCCTATGGAAACACAAGTGACCAACTTTCAGTGCCCGAAATGCACGGGGCCGCTGCGCTTTGACGGCGCCTCCGGCAGGCTGGCCTGCGACTACTGCGGCAGCTTTTTCTCCGTCCAGGAGATCGAAAAGCTGTACGGCGACAAAGTCGCGGCGGCCGAGGCGGCGGGCGTCGCGGCGCAGGCAAAGCCGGAGGAGGCGTCTCCGGCGGTCTGGGACGCGGAAGCGGAGCATCTGAAGGTGTACAGCTGTCCGAGCTGCGGCGCGGAGCTCTTCTGCGAGGAGACCACCGCTGCGACGAGCTGCCCTTACTGCGGCAACCCCACGGTCGTGCCCGGGCAGTTCCACGGCGCGCTCAAGCCGGATTACGTACTGCCCTTCAGACTGGACAAGAAAGCCGCCGTCGCGGCGCTGACGAACTTTTACAGGGGCAAGCGGCTGCTGCCGAAGGCCTTCTCCGAGAAGAACCATATCGAGGAGATCAAGGGCGTCTACGTTCCCTTCTGGCTCTATGACGGGCAGGTGAAGGCGGATCTGCGCTTCCAGGCCACCCGTGTGCACAGCCACACCAGCGGTCAGTACCGCATCACGCGGACCGAGCATTTCGACGTCCGCCGGGCCGGCACGCTCGAATTCCGCAGCATCCCGGCCGACGGCTCCAGCAAGATGCCCGACGCGCTCATGGATGCGATCGAGCCCTTCGACTACAGCGAGCTCAAGCCCTTTTCGACGGCCTACCTGCCCGGCTTTCTGGCGGATATCTACGACGTGCCGGCCGAAGAGGCGGCCAAGCGGGCGGTCAACCGCGCCTGCACGACCGCCGTGGCGGAGATGACCGCCACGGCCACCGGGTATTCGACCTGCGTCCCCGTCGGCCAGCAGGTGGGCATGCCCCGGTACAGGACGCACTATGCGCTGCTCCCGGTGTGGCTGCTCTCCACCCGCTGGAACGGCAAGAGCTTCCTCTTTGCCATGAACGGGCAGACCGGCAGGCTCGTGGGCGATCTGCCCACGTCCATGGGGCGCTATTTCGGCTGGTTCTTCGGCATCGCCGCGCCGATCGCGGCGGTGCTGGCGGCCCTGCTGTTTCTGCTGTGAGGAGGGGGACGATGAGAAAGACATTCCTCTCCCTCCTGCTCGCGTGCCTGCTGCTGGCGCTGCTTCTTCCCGCGGCGGCCTTCGCCGAGGAGAGCGCGCCGCAGAGCTTCCCCTATGTGCTGGACAACGCCGGCCTTCTGAGCGAAAGCCGGCGGCAGGAACTGGAGGACAGAGCGGCTGCGCTGAGCGGGGAGCACGGGTGCGGGCTGTATATCGTGACGGTGCCGGATTATACGGTGTATGACGGCGACGTATACGAGGCGGCCAAGGGCATCTTCCAATATTACGACCTCGGCCTGGGCGAAGGCCGGGACGGCGTGATCCTGCTGCTGAGCATCAACGACCGGGACTACGCCTTTGCCGGACACGGGACGAAGGGCGAGACGATTTGCGGCTACGAAAGCAGCTGGATCATCGAGGACCGGTTCCTCGACAATTTCCGCGGCAACGACTGGTACGGCGGCTTTTCGGATTATCTCACGGCCTGCGCCGAGCAGCTGACAAAGCTGGAAAACGGGGAAGACCTGACCGAGGGCGCGGATATCATCGTCGGCTCCGACGGGCTGGAATACCATTCCTACAACGCGCCGGACCGCGGGATGTCCACCGGGATGAAGCTGCTGATCGTCATAGCCGTGCCGCTGCTGATCGCGCTGATCGTCTGCTCCGTGTTCAAGGCGCAGATGAAGACGGCGAAGGAAAAGACGCAGGCCAACGATTATCTCGTGCCGCACAGCATGAATCTGCATGTCCGGCAGGATCGCTACACCCATACGACCGAGACGCGGACCCGGATCGAGACGAATTCCGGCAGCCGCGGCGGCGGGGGCGGCGGCGGAAGCAGCTTCCACTCCGGCGGCGGCTTCTCCGGCCGCAGCGGGAAATTCTGAGAAGAAGCAAAAAAACGGCAGACGCCTAATGTTAGTACCAGATAAGAAAACATTGAAAAAGTCAGTAATATCAATGTTTTTCAAGGTACAAACACGGTGCGAAGTCGAAAAAATCAAATACTGACAGGCATTAAGGGCGCTGATACGCAAATATCAGCGCCCTTTTCCTGTTCTTACACCGTAGGTGAAAAATCCTATGGCGTTTTTTTATGCCCTGTTTTCCTTGTGCCTTTGAAAAAATGTATGAATTAGGGTGGAAAAACCGCCGTTTGTTCCTCTGTAACCTTCGTTCCGTGAAGGACGTGGGTGTTTTCCTATGCGGAAGATAACGGAGGGATACAGACGGCAAGAACACCGAAAATCAACACTTTTCATTTTTACAGGAAGGAGGTACGGAAATGGCAGTATTCCGCATAGACAAGACCCGTGATTACACGGTCATGTCGAACCATCATCTGCGTAACACGGGATTGTCCCTGAAAGCGAAGGGGCTGCTCTCCCTTATGCTCTCTCTGCCGGAGGAATGGGACTACACCACAAAAGGTCTCGCCCATATCTGCAAGGATGGCGTGGACAGTATATGCGCCGGAGTGCGTGAGCTGGAGGAACACGGGTATGTGATCCGCGAGCGCGTCCGAAACGAAAACGGTCAGCTTGGAGCCATCGAGTACACCATTTTGGAACAGCCCATAGAACCGTCACCTAAACGGGAAAAACCTAAACAGGAAAATCCAGTTCAGGTAAATCCAATCTTGGATAACCCTGTCTTGGGAAAACCTGAACAGGAAAACCCCGCACAATTAAATATAGATATATCAAGTAACCATAAATCAAAAACAGATTTATCAATTACTGAACCATCAAATCCTATCCCATCAAATCCCCCAGCCCCCGCAGGAGACGGTGAGCGCACACGCTCACGGATAGGAACGGATGGGATGGGAGCGAGAGAAACGTACAGAGAGATCGTTTTGGAGAATATCGACTATGACATTCTCATTCAGGACCCGAAGATGGACCGTGAACAGCTTGACGAGATCGCGGAGCTCATCGTGGATACCGTATGCTCGGCAAGAAAGACGATCCGCATAGCCGGTGACGATTTCCCAGCTGAGGTGGTAAAGTCCCGTTTCCTGAAGCTGGACAGTTCCCACGTTCAGTACGTGATGGATTGCATGAAGGACAATACCACCTATGTCCGCAACATCAAGAAATATCTCCTGGCGGCGCTGTATAACGCGCCCTCCACCATCAACAGCTATTATTCTTCCCTGGTGCAGCACGATATGTACGGGGACGGACGAAGGGGGCGAGAGTAAATGCAGGAACAAGTAACCGGCAAGGCAGTAGCCCTTATCATCGACGGCGCCAAGATCAGCGAACACACACTTGAAAAAGCCATCAAGGCCTTTTTGGAGGCGCAGAAGAACAAAAGCACAAAGGTACACCGGGGCAAGCAGACCCTCAAACAGCTTGCGGGTCAGAACGCGGGGCTGGCGAATATCGAGATCACCGACAAGAATATCAAGGCATTTACGGCGGTCGCCAAAAAGTATCACGTGGATTTTGCCCTGAAGAAAGATACCACGGCGGAAAAACCCCGGTATATGGTGTTCTTCAAGAGCCGGGACGCAGACGCTATTACGGCAGCTTTCCAGGAGTTCGCGGCAAAGAAAATGGCTCGTAAACAAAAGCCGACCATCCGGGAGCGTCTGGCAAAGGCGAAGGAAAAGGCGGCACAGCGGGCGGAACAAAGAAGTATTGACCGTGAGAAAGTCAAGGTCAAGGATCGGAGCGTGCAGCTATGAACGTGAAAAAACTTGTGCTTACAAATATCCCGTATGTGCTGTTCTTCTATCCGTTTGACAAGCTCGCCCAGGCCTTCCGTCTGGCACCGGGTACAGACCTCTCCGCAAAGATCCTCTCCATCGGGGACGGATTTGCGGCGGCGTTTGCCTCATTCCTCCCCAGCTTCCATCTGCTTGACCTGTTCATCGGCATTGTCGGCGCAGTGGTGATCCGGCTTATCGTGTATTTCAAGGGCAAGAACGCAAAGAAATACCGTCTCGGTATGGAGTACGGCAGCGCCCGATGGGGCACGCCTGCGGATATCGCCCCGTTTGTGGACGAGGACTTTTTCAACAATATCCCCATCACGCAGACGGAACGTATCACAATGTCGAGCAGACCGAAACAGCCCAAATACGCGAGAAACAAAAACATTCTTGTGATCGGAGGCAGCGGCAGCGGTAAAACAAGGTTCTTCTGCAAGCCTTCTCTCCTTCAATGCCATTCCTCCTACGTCGTGACCGATCCGAAAGGAACGATCTTAAACGAAGTGGGACGCCTCCTGGAGCGAAAGAAATACCGTATCAAAAGCCTGAACCTCATAAACTTCAAAAAATCTATGCGGTATAACCCTCTGGCGTATATCCGATCCGAAAAGGATATTTTGAAGCTGGTAAACGCCCTGATTATGAATACCAAAGGCGAGGGCGACAAATCCGGCGAGGATTTCTGGGTAAAGGCGGAACGCCTCTATTACTCGGCCCTGATCGGATACATCTGGTATGAGGCCACAGAGGACGAAAAAAACTTCATAACGCTGCTTGACCTTATCAATGCCAGTGAAGCCAGGGAGGACGACGAGGAATACCAAAGCCCCGTTGACCTCCTTTTTGCTGACCTGGAGGAAAAAGACCCGGACCATTTCGCCGTCAAGCAGTATAAGAAATTCAAGATGGCCGCGGGCAAGACCTTAAAATCCATCCTCATTAGCTGCGGCGCCCGTCTCGCTCCCTTCGATATCAAGGAGCTGCGGGAGCTTATGGCCTATGACGAATTGGAGCTTGATACTCTGGGCGACAGCAAGGCGGCGCTGTTCGTTATCATCAGTGATACCGACAGCACCTTTAACTTTGTTGCCGCCCTTATGTATAGTCAGCTTTTCAACCTTCTTTGCGACAAGGCGGATGATTTCTACGGCGGCAGACTTCCCGTACACGTCCGTCTGATCCTGGATGAATTTGCGAATATCGGACAGATACCCGCATTTGACAAGCTGATCGCCACCATACGCAGCCGTGAAATATCGGCGTCCATCATTCTGCAATCGCAGAGTCAGTTAAAAGCCATTTACAAGGACAGCGCGGATACCATCGTCGGCAACTGCGACAGTACCTTGTTTTTGGGAGGCAAGGAGAAAACGACCCTGAAGGAGATATCGGAGCTGCTGGGCAAAGAGACCATCGACAGCTACAACCGATCCGAAAACAGGGGCACGCAAATCTCCCACGGTCTCAGTTATCAGAAATTAGGAAAGGAGTTGATGACCCAGGACGAACTTGCTGTTATGGACGGAGGCAAGTGTATCTTTATGCTGCGAGGCGTGCGTCCCTTCTTCTCGGACAAATACGACCTCACAAAGCACCCGAACTACAAATACACAGCCGACGCCGACCCTAAAAATGTCTTTGACATGGAACGGTACATGAAGAAACAGCGCGCCGTGGTAAAGCCTACGGACCGTTTCGATGTGTACGAGATCGACGTAACCACATAAAAACCAAAATCAAAAACATTTTTTAGGAGGATTTACTTTATGGAATTTTTCAATAGCGCAGTTGGTGTATTGCAGACTCTCGTTATCGCTCTCGGTGCCGGTCTCGGTATCTGGGGTATTATCAACCTTCTGGAAGGCTACGGCAACGACAACCCCGGTGCCAAGTCCCAGGGTATGAAGCAGCTTATGGCGGGCGGCGGTGTTGCCCTCATCGGTATCACCCTCGTACCTCTGCTCTCCGGTTTGTTCGGTTAATCGTCCGGCGGTAATCGCTTATGGGCGGCATACTCGACAAACTCAATGAGTGGCTCAGGGGGCTGCTCATTGAGGGTATCACAGGAAACCTGTCGGGCATGTTCGACACAGTGAACGATAAAGTAAGCGAGATCGCCGGAGAAGTGGGACAGACGCCGCTGAATTGGAACAGCGGCGTCTATTCCATGATCCGCAATCTTTCAGAATCGGTCATTGTCCCGATAGCCGGGGTTATCCTGACTTTCGTTATGTGTTATGAGCTGATCCAGCTTGTGACAGAAAAGAATAATATGCACGACGTGGATACCTGGATGTTCTTTAAGTGGATTTTCAAGACCTTCTGCGCCGTGCTGATCGTAACCAACACCTGGAATATCGTCATGGGTATCTTCGACGTGGGCCAAAGCGTGGTAAACCAAGCCTCCGGCGTTATCATCGGAAACACCGCCCTTGACGTGAACACCGTAATATCCAATATGGAGGCACAGCTTGAAGCCCTCGGCACAGGAGAACTTTTCGGCCTATGGTTCCAGTCCCTTTTCGTGGGGCTGACGATGAACGCGCTATCCATCTGTATCATGCTCGTTATTTACGGGCGCATGATCGAGGTGTATTTGACGACCTCCATCGGACCGATCCCCCTTGCCACTATGACAAACCGTGATTGGAGCTCCACCGGGCAGAATTACTTAAAATCTCTGTTCGCGCTGGCGTTTCAGGCGTTTCTCATTATGGTGTGCGTGGCGATCTATTCCGTTCTCATTCAGACCATCGGCACGACCGGGAATATCTCCGGCGCAATCTGGAGCTGCATGGGATATACGGTGCTTTTGTGCTTCGCGCTGTTCAAAACGGGGTCTCTCTCAAAATCCCTGTTCGGGGCGCATTAAGGAGGCGGTATGAAGAAATACAACGTGATTTATGCCGATCCTCCTTGGGCCTACAAGGTGTGGAGCAAGAAGGGCGCGGGACGGAGCGCAGAAAGTCATTACCCTACGATGAAGATAGAGGATATCAAGGCCTTGCCCGTGGGCGAGCTTGCGGATAAAGACTGCGCCCTGTTCCTCTGGATCACCTTTCCTATGCTACGTGAGGCGTGGGGAGTGCTTGACGCCTGGGGCTTTGAATACAAGAGCGTTGCCTTCGTATGGGTCAAGCAGAATAAGAAAGTCCCGACCCTGTTCTGGGGGATGGGATATTGGACGCGGGCAAACGCGGAGCTCTGCGTGATCGCCACCAAAGGCAGCCCCAGGAGGCAGTCAAAAAGTGTTCATCAGGTTATCGTTTCCCCGATAGAGGAACACAGCAAAAAGCCCGACGAGGCAAGACGGCGAATTGTGGAGCTTATGGGGGACGTTCCCCGCATAGAGCTTTTCGCAAGACAGAAAACGCCCGGATGGGACGTGTGGGGCAACGAGGCTCCCGGCAGTATCACCCTTCCGGGCAAGGATAAGGAGGCCTGATTATGGCGTACGTAACCATTCCCAAAGACTTAACCAAAGTCAAAAGCAAAGTCATGTTTGGTCTCACCAAACGGCAGCTAATATGTTTCGGCGCGGCGGCACTCATAGGAGTACCGCTTTTCTTTTTGCTCAAAAGCGTTATCAATACCACCGCCGCCACCCTCTGCATGATCTTAGTCATGCTCCCGTTCTTTCTTCTCGCTATGTATGAGCGTCACGGTCAACCCCTGGAAGTGATCGCCGGTCATATCATCCGTTCAATGTTCACGAGGACGAAGGAACGACCCTATCAGACAAACAATTTTTATGCCGCAGTAGAACGGCAGATCAAGACAGAAAAGGAGGTGATGGCTGTTGTTCGTAAAGCAAAAGCAAGAGCCGAAGGGCAAGCAGGCGCCAAGACCGAAGGTAAAGCTGACAAACGCGGAAAAGCGTGAGATCAAGCGTATCATCGAAAACGCGCAGGGCGACGGCAAGGCGAGAACGGCGCAGGACACCTTACCGTTCCGTCAAATGTACCCGGACGGTCTGTGCCATCTGGATGAAAAAAGCTGGTCCCGCTGTATCGAGTTTGAGGACGTGAATTATCAGCTTGCCAAGCCCGACGATCAGACGGCAATTTTTGAAGCTCTCTGCGATATGTATAACGCACACGACGCTTCAATCGGCCTGGAGCTCTCCCTTGTGAGCCACCGCATGAACCGTGAGGATTTCGTAAAGCGTATCGAGATCGCAGCGCAAAATGACAGCTTCGACCATATCCGCGAATGCTATACACAAATGCTCCGCGGGCAGCTTGAACACGGCAACAACGGCCGTATCAAAACAAAATACTTTGTCCTTACCATCGAGGCGAAGGACATCAAAACGGCAAGGGCGAGGTTTTCCCGTATCGTAGCCGACGCCCTGGGTCATTTCAAAATGTTGGGAGCCCTGGCAAAAGAACTGACCGGCCGTGAATGGCTGGAGGTGCTGCACAGTATCCTCCACCCCGACGGAGAACACTTTGCTTTTGAATGGTCCTGGCTTGCGCCCTCGGGCCTCTCGGTCAAGGATTTTATCGCACCTTCCTCCTTCCGTTTCGGGGAGGCAAGGAAATTTACGATGGCGGATAAATTCTGCGCCGCGTCCTTCTTACAGATCAGCGCGCCCGAGATGGATGACCGACTGCTCACCGAGCTTTTGGATACCGACAGTAATATCCTCGTCAGTCTCCATATCCGCAGTATGGACCAGAACGAGGCAATCAAGACCGTCAAGCGAAAGATCACCGATATCGACAGTATGAAGATCGACGCACAGAAAAAGGCGGTCCGTGAAGGGTTTGACATGGATATCATCCCGACCGACATTGCCACATACGCGAGCGAGGCAAAGAATATCCTCCGTGATCTGCAAAGCAGAAACGAGAGAATGTTTCTCCTTACCTTCCTTGTGGTGAACTTCGCGGACAGCAAGCAAAAGTTGGACAATGACCTCTTGCGTGCGGCGAGCGTAGCGCAGAAATATAACTGTCAGCTTGTGCGCCTGGATTTCCAGCAGGAGGACGGTTTCGTATCGGCCCTGCCTCTTGGCGTCAACCGTATCAAGATACAGCGAGGCCTTACCACTTCCTCCGTTGCGGTGTTCGTTCCCTTTACCACACAGGAGATTTTCCACGGCGGCGAGGCGCTGTATTACGGTCTCAATGCCACTTCCGGCAATATGATCCTTGCCGACCGCAAAAGACTGAAAACGCCTAACGGTATGATCCTCGGCACCCCCGGCAGCGGTAAAAGTTTCTCGGCAAAGCGGTCTATCTTGGGTACATTCCTGAGTACGAAGGACGATATCCTCATTTGCGATCCCGAGGCGGAATACTTCCCGCTGGTGGATAGGCTGAAAGGTCAGGTCATTAAGATTTCCCCGACCAGTACGCAGTACGTCAACCCTATGGATATCAACCTCAATTACAGCGAGGACGATAACCCGCTTGCCCTTAAATCCGATTTCATTCTGTCCTTCTGCGAGCTTGCGGCAGGCGGAAGGAACGGGCTGGAGCCGGTGGAAAAGACACTCATTGATAGAGCTGTCCGTACCGTGTACCGTCCGTATATGGCAGACCCTCGACCGGAAACGATGCCGATTTTGGAGGACCTATACGACGAGATCAAGCGGCAGCCGGAGCCCGAGGCACAGAGAGTCGCGGCGGCGCTGGAGCTCTACGTCCACGGTTCGCTCAACGTGTTCAATCACAGAACGAACGTGGATATCAACAACCGCCTTGTATGCTTCGATATCAAGGAGCTGGGCAAGCAATTAAAAAGCCTGGGTATGCTCGTCATTCAGGACCAGGTATGGAACAGAGTATCCCAAAACCGAGACCTGGGCAAATCCACCTGGTATTTTGTTGACGAGTTCCACCTTCTGCTGCGCGGCGAGGTGGGAGCCTGGAGCGTGGAGATTTGGAAACGCTTCCGTAAATGGGGCGGTATCCCCACGGGTATCACGCAGAATATCAAGGACCTTCTTTCCTCCCCGGAGATCGAGAATATCTTTGAGAACAGCGATTTTGTGTACCTTCTCAACCAGGCAAGCGGTGACCGCAAGATACTTTGTGAACGTCTGAATATCTCTAATCAGCAGGCAGCGCATATCTCAAATGCGGGACCCGGACAGGGGCTTATCTTCTTCGGCAACGTGATCCTGCCATTCGTGGATAACTTCCCGAAGGATAACGAGCTCTACGCCATTATGACTACAAAGCTGTCCGACATTGCGGACGGCGGAGGAAAAGACAATGGCAAGCAAAGTTAATTTGACCCACGTGAGCCTGTTTTCCGGCATAGGCGGTCTTGACCTTGCGGCGGAGGCCGCAGGGTTTGAAACCGTCTGTCAGTGTGAATGGGCGGATTTTCCGCACTCCGTCCTCTCGGCGCGCTGGCCGGACGTTCCCAGGTTCCGGGATATTACTACACTCACGAAGGAGGCGTTTTTTGAGAAAACAGGACTTGAAACAGTCACCGTCATATCAGGCGGATTTCCGTGTCAGCCCTTCTCGACAGCCGGACGAAGAAAAGGCTTTGAGGATGAACGCTACCTATGGCCGGAAATGTGCCGCGTTATTACCGAACTGCGGCCCCGTTGGGTGCTTGGGGAAAATGTTGCTGGCTTCATCAATATGGGGCTCGACAAAACGATCTTTGACCTGGCAAAAGCGGGATACGCTGTTCTCCCATTCGTATTTCCGGCTTGCGGCGTCGGCGCATGGCATGAGCGCCAGCGAACTTTTATCGTCGCGGCTGATGTTTCCCACACCCCTTGCCTCCGACAAATGCACAGGCAGGGACGCGCAAAACCTGGATGTGTTCCTGTCGGACGGTGGGATATTCCGAAAGAGGAACAAAAGCGGGGCGATCTGGAGCCTTCCGCTGTCGGCTGCGGTGTTCTATCTGACCCCCGTTGCGTCGGACGGATTCCGTTCCACTCTGAAACCTTCGGCCTTCGATCCGAAGAAGAAGGACGGGAACCTGTCAGCGCAAATGATCTCCCTGGAGCAGCCGATCTCCGACAATTCGGCCCTGAACCCCGATTGGGTGGAATGGCTGATGGGCTTCCCGAAGGGATGGACGGACGTATCCTCTGGGCAAGAGAACCCGAGGGCGTCCCCCGTATGACCGAAAGGATGGACGTCCGCGCCCTGCGACTGAAAACGCTTGGAAATGCGGTCTGTCCTCCCCAGGCATATCCCATCTTCCGCTATATCGCGGCAATAGAGACCGGGGCTTGTGTGGATATCTGCCCCTATGGAAAGGACGGTGATTGCCTATGAAAGAATTGAAAGCGCCGGATAAGGTTACGCAGAAAATGACCCACGACGGCGCGGTAACGGAAAACCTTGCCACGGGCGAGGTAACGAATATAAGCTCCCGTGATCCCGAGGTGGATTTATCCGCTTCATCGGAGGAACCGGCAAGCGCGGCGGTCGATCTGGCGGCGCGTGCGGCGGAACACCATACCCATCTTTCCGCAAGGAAACAGGCGAAGGCCGATGATAAGGCGGTCAAGGAAGGTTCTGCGGCAAGGCGCCGTTCTTCCTCCCGTTTACAGTTCACCGACGAGGAACGCGCCGATCCTGCTATGAAAAAGTACATCGACCGTTCCGACAAGGCGGCGGATAAGCTGGATAAGGCGAAAGCGGCTATCCCTACAAAGAAGGTCATACGCAAAGAGCGAACCTTCGATGAAACGACCGGCAAAGGTAAAACGAGACTTCGCTTTGAGGAAGTGGAGAAAAAGCCAAACGGCAAGCTGCACCGTAGCCCTTTATCCCGACCTATGCAGGAGCTAAGGGCGACGGCGCACAGCAAGATACGGCAGGTCGAACAGGATAACGTGGGTGTGGAGGCAGGACACAAGGGCGAGCTCCTGGCGGAAAGTGCCGTGAGCTACACCGGCAGCAAGGTACGCTCTACCATCCGACACCACAAAACCAAACCCTGGCGGGACGCGGCGAAGGCGGAACAGGCGTCTATCAAGGCAAACGCGGAGTATCTTTACCAAAAGGCGCTCCACGATGATCCGGCGCTGGCGGCCTCCAACCCCGTATCCCGTTTTATAGTGCTTTTGTCCGCGCTCTTGTCGGGAAAAAAGTATTGATCTACGGATATATCGTAACGGGTCACAATCTCATAAAAGATTTGCAGGCTCGGTTGCTGACCTTTATTTTCAATATTCGCAAGATAGCGCGGAGAAATGTTCATTGCATCGCAAACATCCTTACGGGATTCTTTGCGCTCCATCCGTGCAGATTTTATTGCTTGCCCAAAGGCATTGAAGTCGTATAGTGGTACGGGTCTTTTGGCCATTGTTGTTCCCTCGCTTGTCCTAATTGTTCCTATAATTACATTTTACAGTTCATATTTCATTTTAGATATGTCTACATAGTTCCATAGATTAGCCTAAATAATTCTCATTATTCACATTATCATCATTGTATTCTTCGAGCAAAAGAAGTATAATAATGGATAATGGAGGTGTACCATGGACTATATGACTTTGAAGGAAGCAAGCGAAAAGTGGGGTATCACTCCACGACAAATAAATTACTTATGCGCCGATGGACGCATCCTCGGCGCGGTGAAGGTGGCAACGATTTGGCTCATTCCCAAGGACGCAGAAAAGCCAGCGGATAAACGAAGAAAAGAAAATAAATCCCTGTGAGATTTCTGTGATATTTGTCTGATATTCTATTTGGGAAAGGATGTGATTATATGAAGCTGTTGGTAGTTGAGGATGACCGACTTTTGAATAATACCCTGTGTTACAATCTATCGGCTGCTGGATATGCTGTGGATGCTGCTACAACAAAGTCCGCAGCAACACGATTTTGTGAAAAACAGGACTATGACCTGATAGTTCTTGATATTAAATTGCCGGACGGAAACGGTTTTGACTTTTGCAGAGAGATTAAGGAACGCCGCCCCGATACTGCAATCATTTTTCTTACTGCACATGATATGGAAAGTGATATGCTCCGGGGATTTGAATTAGGTGCAGAGGATTATGTAACAAAACCATTTCCCATGAGCGTGTTCCAAAAGAAAATATCAGCACTTATAAACCGTATTCAAAAGCAAACAGGATGCGATTGCTATACAGATGGAAACTTGTTTATCAATTTTTCCGAGGCAACCGCTACCCTTGACGGGGAGCCGGTAGCATTTACCGCTATGGAATATCGTTTGTTGAGGGTGCTTACTAAAAATACGAACATTGTGCTGACAAGACAAGTGCTACTTGAAAAGCTGTGGGACATTGACGGTAACTTTGTGGATGAACACGCTTTGACCGCAACAATCAGCCGTGTTCGCAGCAAAATTGAAAATAACGGATTTCAATATATCAAAACAGTTTACGGTATGGGCTATATGTGGATTGGGGGCGTTAAGAAGTGAACACAAAGAAACTCTCCATAAATAAAGCTTGTGCGATTATTGGGACTGTTATTGCCGTTGCGTCTGCATCCCTGCTTGCGATCCTATATTTACTGACCGAAAATTACATTGTGGTGCTTTGCGGGCTGGTGTTTGTTTTATTGGTTTTGTTTTGCGGTATCCTGTTGGTGTCTGTTATGCGCCGAAATCTGACTTTGTTTTCAGAAACGCTCTGTCGGACGCTGGATGATATGATGGCAGGCGATACAGAATCGCCGCTGCTGGACACAGAGGAAGAAAACCTGTTTTACAAGATCAACCATCGTTTGGTACGACTATATGAGATCATGCGTGAAAATCGGCGTAGTATTGCCAAAGAGCGAGAAGAATTGCAGGAATTGATTTCAGATGTTTCCCATCAAGTGAAAACGCCGATTGCCAACTTGAAAATGATAGACGCAACGCTTCTTGAACAATCCGTGCCGGAAGAAAATCGGCGAGATTTTCTAAAAGCTATGGGCGGGCAAATTGACAAGCTGGATTTTCTCATGCAGGCAATGGTAAAAACATCCCGATTGGAAACAGGCGTTATCTCATTGGATAAACGCAAGCTGCCCATATATGACACGCTGGCGGCGGCATTGGGTGGCATACTACTGAACGCCGAAAAGAAAAATATTGAGGTTAGCGTATCATGCCCGGAAATGTTGGAGGTTGTCCATGATCGAAAATGGACAAGTGAAGCCTTATTTAATATTTTGGATAATGCAGTCAAGTACACACCGTCTGGCGGCAGGATCGGGGTATCTGTTGAAAGCTGGGAAATGTATTTGAAGATTGATATTTCAGACACAGGCAAAGGAATAGCGGAAAACCGTCATGGGACGATCTTTAAGCGTTTTTATCGTGAGGAAGAAGTACATGACATTGATGGGATTGGAATTGGGTTGTACCTGTCCCGTGAGATTATCACCATGCAAGGCGGGTATATCAAGGTGGTTTCAGAACTCGGAAAAGGCTCGACCTTTTCTGTGTTTCTTCCCAGAAAATAGAAAGTCACAGCATCGTGATATTTCAATTTGAGGAATCGCATGGGCTGTGACATTTCTGTGAGAATTGGGGTTTATCATATAAGTCATCACAGGAAAGGATGGTGTTTACCATGAGCATTTTACAAGTAACAGAACTTAAAAAGTATTACGGCACCGAGCCGAACATAACAAAAGCGTTGGACGGTGTTTCGCTCTCAATTAAGGAGGGCGAATTTATAGCTATCGTTGGCACTTCCGGCAGCGGAAAGTCTACCTTGCTCAATATGATCGGCGGGCTGGATGTTCCCACTTCCGGTAGCGTAAAAGTAAAAGGCAAGGAACTTGCAAAGATGAATGACGAGCAGTTAACGATCTTCCGCAGACGCAACATCGGCTTTGTGTTTCAGAATTATAACCTCGTTCCCGTTTTGAATGTCTATGAAAATATCGTACTTCCCGTAGAGCTGGACGGCGATACGGTAGATAAGGCTTTTCTAGATGAGGTTGTGCATATGCTGTCATTGGAAGAAAAGTTGAGCAGTATGCCGAGCAATCTTTCCGGCGGCCAGCAGCAGCGTGTCGCTATCGCCCGCGCCCTTGTTTCAAAGCCTGCTATCGTGCTTGCAGACGAGCCGACCGGAAATCTGGACAGCCGCACAAGTAACGATGTGTTGGGGTTATTAAAAGCTACCAGCAGTAAGTTTCGGCAGACCCTTGTAATGATTACCCATAACAACGAGATCGCCCAGCTTGCCGACCGTATTATCCGTATTGAGGACGGAAAAATTGTAGAGTAAAGGGGCGAGAACATGAACGATATTCTATTTGGAAACAATAACAAATCAATCATTAAAAGAATTACGAAGCGGGAATTATCCGCTGACAAAAAACGCAACTTTTTCATTGTGGCGGCTATTCTGCTGACTGCATTTATGCTGACTTCCGTTTTCAGCATTGGCATGAGCTATTATGATACGCTTGCCATGAGGGAAAAGCGTATGCAAGGATCACTTTCCCAAATGGCATTTGCCCGTCCCACGGAGGAACAGCTTGGCAAAATCTATACACTTGATTACATTGATGTTGTCGGCGTTGGTGCGTCTGTGGCAACAACGAATGATATTCCGGGCTTGTCGAAGTGTCCTATATCCTATGTGGATCAGACACAATGGAAAAAAATGTTTTGCCCCACCTACACAAACATAGTCGGGCATTACCCGGAAAAAGAAAATGAAATTATGCTGTCTCGGTATCTCCTTGATATATTGGGGCTTGAAAACATAGAAATCGGCATGACGATCCCCCTCTCCTTTGAAGTAGATGGTGCAACAATTACAGAGGACTTTGTGCTGGCTTGCACTTATACTGAATACAGTCATCTCCGCACGGGCGGCGATATTCAGATTTATTGTTCCAAAGCATTTGCAGAAAACCATCATGCGCTTGAAACAAGCAAACTCACGGTAAATATCATTTTTGAAAATGACTGTGTTGCCGAAAATATTGAAAAACTGAAAGCTGATTTGCCGTTTTATGAAAATCAGCCTTATATACAGTCCCCCGCCTTTGGCGATGCCAACGGAAGTGTCATGACCTATCTGGCACTGGGTATATTGGTCCTGTTTCTTATGTTTGCGGGCTATCTTCTGATTTACAATGTCATGTATATATCTGTTTCAAGGGATGTTCGCTTTTTCGGTATGCTGAAAACGGTGGGAACAACACCGAAACAGATCCGCCATATCGTTGTTGGACAAGTGCTTCGGCTCTGCTTGGTCGGTTTACCCTTGGGGTGTCTGGCAGCGGCAGGAATTTCTATGTTTATTGTTCCGGCTATCATCTCTAATAGCGGAATAAACACAGGCACGGTTGTTTCATTCTCTCCCTTGATTTACATCGGTGCAATCCTGTTTTCACTGTTGACCGCATGGATCGGAGCAATCACCCCCGCTAAAAAGGCGGCAAGTATCTCTCCGATGGAGGCCTTGCGTTATACCGGGGAGCAGCCTACCAGCACAAAAGTTAGATGCCCCTTAAAGGGAAAAACGATCCGTATAGCCTTTAGGAATGTCTTTCGTGACAGAAAAAGGGCAGCCATTGTTATGTTGAGCTTGTTTTTAAGCATTACCGTTTTCACAAGCGTAATGACTGTGATAAACGGTATTGATATTGACAATTATATCAATGCGGAGTATGACTATGATTTCTTCTTTACTGGCGATATGAGCCGATCCTCTTTTCTGAGTGAGGATTTCATTGAGCAAGCGCAGCAGAACAAAGGCATAACAGATATAGTAGCTACCCGAATCAGCTCTGTTGAACTGTTGGCCTCGGAGAGCTTAGCTGCTTACGCTGGATGGGTTTCACAGACTACTGGGCTTACCGCTGTTGTGGACGGTGCGTTTTTTAATACCCACACGATAAAAGGGATTGCCCCGCTTTTGTTTGATGAAATAAACGCCTCGTTGCCTGTCCCTATTGACAGGGAGAGCTTTGAGCGCGGTGAGGTCGCTATCATCAACACTTTTGAGCCTGACCTCGTGAACTACTTTGGTGATGTTTCTACCCTGGAAATCAAGAGAGAGGAAGATACCGAATATAAATCCATTCTTGTCGGTGGCGTTGTTTGTATACCGGAAACACAAACAGAAACCTCATTCTCGTATTCACATATTGAAATCCTTGTTTCAAACAGTTTTTTGCAGGAATATGTTGAGGACCCGCAAATTCTATACTTGGGGATGAATGTTGAAAGATCGTATGAAGAACAGCTTTACAACACACTCAAAGAGACTTGCGCAGATAATCGTGTCTACATGAGGTCACGCTATGAGGGCCGTCAATCCATGCAGGACACAAAGAATATCATGCTGGTACTCGGCGGCGGTATTTCTTTTATACTTGGCTTCATCGGCGCGTTTAACTTCATCAATGTAATGTCGGTCGGCGTTATGTCCCGCAGGCATGAGCTGGCAACGCTGGAGAGCATTGGTATGGGGAAAAGGCAGTTGCGTTCTATGTTGCGGTTTGAGGGTATAGGATACGCATTTATAACGCTTTTCTTTTCCATCACGGTTGGGAATTTGATCGGCTATGGCATTTTCCGGGCATTTCAGAATCTTGCAGACTATGCGATTTTTAACTATCCCGCAATTTCTGTGTTTGCTGTGTATGCGGTCGTGCTTATCATCTGTTTGGTTACGCCGGAGCTTGCATATCGCAGCATAAGCAGAAATACACTTGTTGAAAGACTACGCCAAAACTGAATATGATTGATTGAGAAGCCGGGGGTTTTGCCCCCGGCTTTCCAATTCTCACAAGATTGTGAGAATGTAGGGCTATATTTTGTCGAATGATCGTTTGACAATGAGATTTCTGTGATATTTATGCTTTAGAATATCATCATAATCCGAAAAGTAACTGCCGCACGACGGCATAAGAAAAAAAGCCGTCGTACAGCAGCCATTCGACACGCCCATTTGAAGCGGCGGCTTTGAAAAATCAGAGCCGCCGTTTCTTTTCGTCTATCCTAAACTAACGACGACCCAACACCGTGTAAAAGCACGGCGGCCCACAGGAGGATTGCCGCCGTGTCTGTTTTTGCCCTATTACATAGTACCCATGATTTGCATCAGCCAAAAAAAGCGTAGCTCCCCCTCCGGGTAACTCCGGCAACGAGTATGTACTCTCAAATCATGTAAATACTTCTCTGCGTTCATTTGCGCGCGCTCGTCATTCTGTACGGGCGCGCGCTTTTTGTCGTTTTCGCATATATCGCTGCCGTTCACCGCCCTTTCAATTCGCTATCGAGATCAACCCGAAACGAATTGAAAGGAGACGCTATATGAGCGACAGAAAAAATAATTTTAAGAAATTTTCCGAAAATCGGCCAAAACCCACCTCCGTCAGACCAGTAATGGATGAAAGGGGAAAGAAGGACCTGCCTCCCGGCACGAAGGGAGGTGAGAAAATGAAACCTGATCTCCATGAAATCCATAAGCAGCACACCTTTGATAGCTTCTGCAAGAAGGTGTTGAAGCATGAGGCCAACAACGGTCATAGGGATATCAATCACAGGGCGCTTTGGGAAATTCCTATGAGCGACCTGCCGGAAGGTGCGATGGAGCAGCTTGCGGTTTACGATGAATACCCCTGGGAGTACACTTCCTTCCAGATTGGAAACGAGACCGTACTTGTCAAGGACGACCGTCTGGCCGAGGCGCTGTCTGCTATTCCCGAAAAGGAACGCAATATCATCCTTATGTATTGGTTCCTGGATATGGCCGACCGTGATATTGCCGACCACATGGGCATAGCAAGAAGAACGGTCAACACGCATCGGCAGAGAGCCTATCGGCTGCTGAAAAAGCTGATGGGAGGTGAAGCGGATGAATAATGCTACCCAGCATACCCGCATGATCCCGTACCCGGTGATCGAGGCCGCCGTCCACGGTGAAACGGACGCGGTCAATGAGGTGATCCGTCATTATTCCGGCTACATAGCTACGCTTTGCAGAAGGACAGGCCGTGATGAAAACGGCAACTACTGCACTTATGTTGATGAAGAATTGCGTAGAAGGCTGGAAACGAAACTGATTATCTCCATCCTGGGCTTTGACCTGAATTAAAGCGCAGGAGGCACCCGTGAGTCCCCCTTTCCTCGCGGGCTGCCGAAGCTCCTTGACAAGAACGCCGGGCGGATAATTCCCGGCCGGCATAGGGCAGACGGATACGATCTGTTTGTGACGAGCCATACGGACGGTGCGCCACGACCTCCCCAGGGAGCGAGCGAGAAACACAAGGACGCGAAGCAGGTTTGGCAATCTGCGGGCGACGACGCACAGACAGGATAATGAGACTCCCTTACAGCTACAGCCCGAGCGTGCAACCATATTCAGGTGGCGAGGCGTCGCAGGCAATAGGTAGGGTCGCGCGAGAACCGCGTGAGGGTGAAATTCCCGTGGAGCTGAGCCAAGCAGCCGTCCGTATTTGCCCCTTTTATTCGTTTTTCAACCACTAAAAAATGAAAGGGGTTATCTATGCAAAAAGATACCAACTTTGTACATAAAGAACAAAAATACGCCCCGCCGTTGCGGAGCGAAAAAAGAATCGGAAATACAACCTTCATCGTCAATTCCTTCTTTCCTGAGCAGGTAAAGGACGGTGTGGTTTCAAAGATAGAACGTCTGATAAAAGACGACGTTAAAAGAAAAGTCACAACTAATTGACCGCCATAGGCTGACAAAATCAAATAAGCACGGTAAAATATATATAGAACTTCATACCGTGTTTGACTGCCAGAATGGAGGTTAATATGTATAATCAGTCAAACACCGCTGCCGTGCTTCAATTTCCGTACAATGCTATGAGCGCCGAGGAACTAACAGCCCTCTACTGCCGCTTGTCGCGTGATGATGAATTGCAGGGCGACAGCAATTCAATAATCAACCAAAAGAAGATTCTGCAAAAATACGCTCTTGAACACGGATACACCAATTTCCGCTTTTACATCGATGACGGAATTTCAGGGACGACGTTCAACCGCCCGGGGTTCCAGGAAATGATCGCGGACGTGGAGGCGGGTATCGTCAAGCGGGTCATTATCAAGGATATGTCCCGTTTCGGCCGTGACTATTTGCAGGTAGGTATGTATACCGAGATCATGTTTCCCGAGCATGACGTCCACTTTATCGCCGTAAACGATGGCGTGGACAGCACGAAGGGAGATAACGAGTTTACCCCCTTCCGCAATATCATCAATGAATGGTACGCGAAGGACACCAGCAAGAAGATCCGCGCCGTTATGAGGGTAAAAGGTAACGCAGGCGAGTATTTGGCAACAAACGCTCCCTACGGTTATATGAAAGACCCCGCCGATAAGAAAAAGTGGCTGCGTGACGAGGACGCGGCCCAGGTGGTCTATGAGATCGGCTTGTATGTAATGGAGGGATACGGTCCTCAACAGATAGCGCGAAAGCTGAAGGAGAGGAAAATCCTTACCCCCGCCGCCTATTACGAAAGCAAGGGTGTCAACTGCAACGTGAAAAAGCAGGGCGACCCTTACGCTTGGGATAATACCACGATAGCGCACATTATGGATAATTGGCGCGTGTATCTTGGTCATACGGTCAACTTCAAAACCACAAAGAAATCCTACAAGAGCAAAAAGAAAATCCATAACCCTGAAAGCGAATGGGTGATCTTCGAGAATACCCACGAACCGATTTGGACGGAGGCAATCGCCGACGCCGTTAAGTTGGCAAGGCAGACAAGGCGCCGTCCGACAAAGATGGGTGAAATGGGAATGTTCTCCGGCATGATGTTCTGTGCCGACTGCGGCGCTGTCCTGTATCAGTGCAGGGCAACGGATTTCCGCAAAGATCAGGAATACTACTTGTGTTCGGGATACCGTAAAGGCAAGCATGTATGCCCTACGCCTCATTCCATCCGAACCGTGATCCTGGAGGAATTGGTCTTACATAATCTGCGAGAGATCGTTTCCTTTGCGAGAGTGCATGAGGACAGATTTGTTCAGATGGTTATGGATACGGATATGAAACAGAGAAACAAGGACCTTGCTAAAAAGAAAAGGCTCCTGTCCGACGCTGAAAAGCGTATCGTGGAGCTGGATAACATTATTAAGCGCCTCTATGAGGACAATATCACGGGCAAGCTCACAGACGAGCGCTTCCGCAAGTTGTCCCTGGACTACGAAAACGAGCAGCGCGACCTTAACGGTCAAGTGGTTCTCCTTCGTGAAGAAATCGAGGCAGCCGAAAGCAAGAGTGCCGACGTGAGCAGGTTTCTATCCATCGTTAAGCAGTACACCGAAATCCCAGAGCTCACACCTTTCATCCTGCATGAGTTTATGGAAAAGATCGTGATACACAATGCGACCGATCCGCACAGCAAGACCAACCGCAGACAAGAGGTAGATATCTATTACAAGGGTATCGGAATTTTGGAAATGTCAAAAGTATTTGATGATAGGCAGAAATGAAAGAAACGGCATAGCCGTGGCTATACCGTTTCTCTCTTGCTCTTCGATGTTTTCTTAACTGGAAACACCAAAGGGCGTCTGCCGTTTGGTCTCTGTCGTTTCATTCCGCGATCACGACGCGATTGCCGTGCAGCGACAGCTTTCCCTGACAGTAGAGGGACACAGCCTGACTGAGCAGCTTCCACTCCGCCTCCTCGGTGACGCGGCGGCGCAGGCTCTCCGGATCGTCCTCGGGCAGGACGCCGATCGCCTTCTGCAGGATGACGCCGCCGACGCGGCCGTCCCCGTCGGCGAAATACGCCGTGGCGCCGGTGATCTTGATGCCGCGCTCCAGCACGGCGCGCTGGATATCGCCCTCGGTGTCCTCAAAGGCGGGGTAGAGGGCGGGAAAAGTCCCGATGATGCGGTTTTTGAACTGGTAAGGGATCACGCCCAGCGGCTGATCGTAGCCGGCCAGGATCACAAGCTCGATATCCATGTCGCGCAGCTTGTTGGCCACGGCCATGCTGTGACTCGTCCTGGTCGGGAAAAGCTCCGGATCCACGACGTAGGCCGGGATCCCGGCGTTGAGCGCGCGCGTCATGGCGTAGGCGCCCTTCTGCGGGCAGATCACGGCGGCCAGCTCCAGATTGGGCAGCTCATGGAAATACAGAGAGTCGAGGATCGCCTGCAGGGTGCTCCCGTCGCCGGCGGAAAGCGCAGCGGCCCGGACGATATGCTCCTGTCCCGCTTCCTGCGGCATGCGGCGGCACCCCCTGTTCCAAATCGGGCTTGTGGACAGCCTGAAAATACGGTATAATACGGATGTTTCCTCCGGAAAACCGGAGAGAAGGATCACCCTGTATTATACTGTATTCGCCACGGACGGTCAAGGTGTTGGAGGTGCGGCGTGACAGAAATTTATTTGATCCGACATATCCAGGCGGAGGGCAACCTCTACGTCGCGATGCAGGGACACTGGGACGGAGACGAGACCGCGCTCGGTCTGCGCCAGGCGGAGCTGCTCGGCGAGCGGTTCCGGAACGTCCCGCTGGATGCGCTGTACAGCAGCGACCTCCGCCGCGCGCGCGTGACGGCCGCCGCGATCGGGAAGCATCACGATCTGCCGCTGCGCTGCGACCGCCGGTTGCGTGAGATCGACATGGGCCGCTGGGAGGGCCGCTTTTTCGCGGATCTGCTGCACGAGGAGCCTGAGGCGATCCGGACCTTCCTGCAGGACGAGGAGACCTGGCATATGGACGGCGCGGAGCGCTATGCCGACGTGGCGCAGCGCGCCATGGCCGCGCTGCGGGAGATCGCAGAGCAGAACGAGGGCGGGGCCGTCGCGGTCGTCAGCCACGGGGTGACGATCCGCTGCGTGCTGAAGGCCGCTCTCGGCCTGTCGTGGGACGAGATGAAAGCGCTCCCCGTCGCGGACAACACGGCTGTGACGCATCTGTTTTACGAACACGGCGCCTTTCGCGCTGATTTCATCAACGACGCCTCGCACCTCCGCGTGCTGGAGCTCCCGCCCTGGGGGAAGACCCCCCTCCTGCGCGCCGAGCCCTTGGAGCTGAAGCGGTACGGCGACTGGTACGCCGACTGCTATGCGGACGCCTGGCGCACGGCGCACGGTTCGCTGCGCGGCTTTGAAGCCGAGCCCTATCTGCGCAGCGCGGCAGAGCATGCCGGGCGCGACCCGGAGTCTCTCCTGCGCTTCTTCTGCGGAGAGGAGCCCATCGGCATCCTGGAGACGGATCCGCAGCGCGGCCGGAACGCCGGTTACGGCTGGGTGAGCCTGCTGTATCTGCGTCCGGCGTATCGAAACCGCGGCCTGGGCGTCCAGATCCTCGGACGGGCGGTCCTGCGCGGCAAGGCGCAGGGACTGCGCGCGCTGCGGCTGAATGCCGCGGAAAAAAACGCCCCGGCCCTGGCCTTCTATCGGAAATGGGGCTTCCGGGAGCTGTCGAGCGAGAACAATTCCTTCGGCACGCTCCTGCTGCTGGAGAAAAAGCTGGGAGGTGTCGGACATGTATGAGGCGCCGACCAGGATCCTGCCGCTGCGCATCCCGCCGGGCCGCCGCATTCTGGTCACCTCCGATATCCACGGCAACCTGCCCTATCTGAAGGGCCTGCTGGAGACCGTCGATTTCGGTCCGGAGGACGAGCTGATCGTGATCGGGGATTTTCTGGAGAAGGGCCCCTGCAGCCTGGATACGCTGCACTACCTGATGGCGCTGTGCCGGGGCGGCAACGTCCATGTGACGATGGGCAACTGCGACGATTGGAACGATATCTTCCACATGGGGCCGGAGTATGACGAGCGGATCCTGCATTACATGCTCTATCGCAAATGCGGCTTGCTGTGGGAGATGCTCAACCTCACGGGGCTGGATCCCTTCGCGCTGGAGGATCTGGACGAGGCCAAGCAGGCGCTGGCCCGGGCGTTTCCCGCGGAATGGGCCTTCCTGGATTCCCTTCCCCACGCCATCGAGACCCAGCATTATATTTTCACGCACGCCGCCGTCCGCCCCGGCAAGCCCCTGCGCGAACACAGGGTCAGCGATCTCGTCACCTGCGATGCGTTTTGGAAGCAGGGCTGGCGCTTCGACAAATGGGTGATCGTCGGGCACTGGCCCGTGATGCTCTATCATGAAAACATCGTCGACGCCAATCCCATCATCGACCGGGACGCGCATATCATCAGCATCGACGGCGGCTGCGTGCTCAAGGACGACGGGCAGCTCAACGCGCTGATCATCCCGTACGAGGGCAGCGAGGACTTCGGCCGGTCGGCCTACGATCCCTTCCCGGAGCGTGTCGTCAGGACCGCGCAGACGGAGGGGGAGCGCTCCTACTACATCCGCTGGGGCGACAGCCGCGTGCAGGTGCTCCGCCGCGGGGAGGAGTTTTCCCGCTGCCGCCACGTGCGCACAGGCTACGAGATGGATATCCTGACGAAGTATCTGTTTGCCGACGGGGAGTATACCGACTGCAACGACTGCACGGACTATGTGCTCCCGCTGCGGCCCGGCGACCGGGTGCGCGTCGTGGAGACGACGAGCCGCGGGTATTTCGTCAAACACGAGGGCGTCTCCGGCTGGTATTTCGGGGAGCTGGAGGAGGGATGAACGTGCTGGACTTTTTCCGGGACGACCCCCGCCGCCTGCTGCCCGTCTGGCTGGCGCTGATGAGCCTGATCCTGCTGCTCGTCATGGGCATAGACAAGCGCTGCGCGCAGCGCGGTCTCTGGCGCGTGCCGGAGAGGCGCCTGTTTCTGCTTGCCCTGCTGGGCGGGGCTTGGGGCGGCTGGCTGGGGATGCCGCTGTTCCGGCACAAGACGAAGCACCTGGCCTTCCGGCTCGGCTTTCCCGCACTGGCGCTGCTGCAGCTTGGCCTGTGCGTCTGGCTGTATGTAAAATAAGGAGAGGGCTTTCCCCTCTCCTTATTGTTCAGATCCCGTCGTCGGTGACGGTGTCGCTGCGAAACAGCAGAGAAATGCACCACAGGGCGGCAAGCCCCACCAGGGTATAGATCACACGGCTGACCGTGGCGGTCTGGCCGCCGAAAAGCCAGGCGACGAGATCGAAACGGAAGAGCCCGACGCTGCCCCAGTTGATCCCGCCGATGATGGCCAGCACGAGCGCGATACGATCCATGATCATGAATCAGGACACCTCTCAATCATTTGGATTCTCTGCTATTGTGCCCGGAAACGAAAAAAATATGCGTTCGACAAAACTAGTGCCGCTTCGCTCTTTACAAAGCCGGGCAATTGCGCTATCTTTGAATCGCAGCTTATCCAATTGGTTTCTCCCAAAGAGGAACCCGGCTCATATCTTTATCCCACAACCCTGTTTGGCGGCCCGTTTTTCCGGGCCGCCCCTTTTTTGCTTGTGCAAAAGGAGCGCCTGCGGTATAATAAACAAAACGATACCAACACAGACTGAAAAACAAGGGGGGACGACCCATATGAAAACATGGAAGATCCTTGCGCCGCTCGGCCTGGTCGCCGCCGGCGCGGCCGCCGCGCTGCTGGCCAAGAAAAAGAAGGGCGCGGAACAGCCCGCCCAAAAGAAAACGTCGGAAAAACCGAAGGCTCCGGCCGGGAAGACGGAGACCGGCAGCTATGAATTCATCTCTGGCTTCAAAGACGCCAGGACCGTGGAGCTGAGTCTCCGCTACGATCCGGAGCGCTACAGCTTCGCCGTGGTCGGGGAGGATTACCTCGCCTACTCCAGCGATTCCCATGTGGCGATCCTGCAGGGGGAGGAGTTCAGCCTGCAGATTGAATACGCCGGCTACTACCACGGGGAGGACTTCGCCGCTCTCGCGCGCGAGGCGGAGGAGAAATACCAGGGCTTCGCCCGCGCGGGCTACGGCGCGAACGAGGGCTTCTGCTACCTCGCCGGGGACAACGTCTGCTTCTGCTTCCCGACGGGCGATCCGTACAGTTACGTGCTGGTGACGCTGTTCAAAGCCAAGGACAACGACACGCCGCTGCCCGAGATGCCGGCCGATCCGGCTTTGAGCGAGCTTCTGGGTACGATGGAACTGAAGATCAAGTAAACGGCAAAAGCCGCCCGCAGGGCGGCTTTTGCCGTGATTCAGCTTTGAGAGAAAACGCGGGACGGGCCGACACTTTTGTGCCGGCCCGTCCCGCGTGGACGCTGACAGGGGCGCCGTTTGCGTTTACGGCGCCGGTTCTTCCTTCTCCGACCCGTCCGCCGACGGGCCCTTGTATTCGATGCAGAGCATGGTCAGATCGTCGAACTGCTCCGCCTCGTTCACAAAGGCGTCCACCGCCGCTCTGACGTTTTCCAGGATCCGCTCCGGCGGGATCGCCGCTTCCCGGTTAAGGGCCTCGAGCATACGCTCCGTGCCGAACAGGGCGTTGGCGGTGTCCGTCGCTTCCGGCACGCCGTCCGTATAAAGGAACAGGCGGTCGCCGGGCTTCATGCTGAGCTCGTATTCTTTATAGCGCGTCCCGTCCATCCCGCCGAGGATGAAGCCGTGCTTGTCCCTGAACAGGGCGAAGGGGCCGGCCTGGGACAGCGCGGGATACTCGTGGCCGGCGTTGGCCGCGATGATCTTTCCGGTGGAGATTTCCAGGATCCCGAGCCAGGCGGTGACGAACATCTCCACCTGGTTGCTGGAGCACAGCGCCGCGTTCGTCAGGTCGAAGATCTCTGCGGGCGATTTGCCGAGCATGGCGTAGTTCTGCATGATGACCTTGGAGATCATCATGAACAGTGCCGCGGGAACGCCCTTCCCGCTGACGTCCGCGATCACCATGCACAGGTGGTCGTCGTCGACCAGGAAAAAGTCGTAGAAATCGCCGCCGACTTCTTTGGCGGGATCCATGACGGCGTAGATATCGAATTCGTGCCTGTTCGGAAACGCCGGGAAAATGTGAGGCAGCATGCTGCTCTGGATCCGGTTGGCCATGCCCAGCTCGGTGTTGACGCGCTCCTTCTCCCTGGTGATCTCCGTGATATCTTCTATGTATTGCTTCGTCCTTTTCGAAAGATCGTCGAACGCCTCGGCGAGCACCTCGATCTCGTCGTCCGTCTGGTAGCAGGGCTTCATCTCGAACAGCTGCCCCGTCCTGCCGATCTCGGTGATATCGTTCGTCATCTGCTCCAGCGGCCTGACGATCTTCCCGGCTGCGAAAAGCGCGGCCGCCACGCTGACGATGACGAGGGAGACGATAAGCAATCCGCTGGAGATCTTTGTCTGCAGCGTGCCCGCGCGGAAGGCGGCGCTCGCCTCGTCGTTTATCCTGTCGTACTCGGCCAGCAGCGTCTTTTCCGGCTGCTCGGTGAGCTCCTTGTCGACGATCGAAATGACCGTCCAGCCGACGGTCGGCATCGGGACGCCCGCGACGTAGTATGTCCGGCCGTTGATGGTGAGCGTCGTGAGTTCCGTCGTTTCGGCAAGCGCATCGCTTATAAACCGGGCCAGCTCGCGGTTTTCCGACGCTCTCAGATCCGGCGCCGCATCGGCCGCTTCGACCTCAAAAAGGCCGTTCCCTTCCGGGGCCAGGATCACCTGCCCGTTATGGTTTACGATGAAGGCAAAGCCGGAGCTGGTGTCTGAGCTGCTGATGAAATCGCGCATGCTGTCCAGGACGACATCGATCCCGACGACGCCGACGATCTCCCCGTCGACCGTTACCGGCGCAGAGCAGGTGACGCCAAGGCTGCCGCTGAACGCGTCCCTCTCGATCCCGGTGAAATACAGCCCGCCGGTTTCGACTGCGCCCTTGTACCAGGGCCGTTCCCGGACGGGAAACGGCTTTATCTCCCCGTTGGCGTCATAGCGGTTCGCGGAATGGTCGTCGACGCCGAAGTGCGTGCCGTCGGCCAGGCCGACAAAACAGCCCGCGATCTTGTCGGAATTGCGGAACATGGCGAGCATGGAGCTGCTCATGTGCCCGACGACGGCCAGGTATTCGGACTGCGTGTAGTCGACGCCCTCCTCAAACAGCACCATAGCGGTCGGCGTCCCGTCCAGGGAAGGGTCCGGGAGGGAGAGCTCCGCGGGGCGGAGACGATCTCTCCTCTCGATCAGGCCCTGCGCCATCGTCTGGAGCATATAGGTGTCGTTCACGATCTCGGCGAAATCATTGTCGGCGATCGTGGCCTGGAGCTGTGTGGAGCTGACGAGCGTGTGCATCATGACCTGATGCATCGTCTCTTCGGAGGTCTGGGAGATCGCCTGCTGCTGTTCGATCCTGGTTTCGCCCACGATCTTCACGAGCATCCGGTTCTGATAGGCGGACACCAGAAGAAGCACGGCGACCGTCGCGGCCAGCACCGCCAGCACCAGAACGACCGTCTTCCTTTGGAGACTGTGCTGCCCAAACATCTTCTTCATTTGCTCGATCCTCCCCGTTCCGAAAACGCTCCGTCTGCCGCTGTCAGGAGACAAAAGCGGGTATGCTTGTCCGCGGCAGCCGCATGACCCGCGGACAATAACTGGATAATTATAACATATCCCGCCGCCGTATGACAAGAAAAAACCGCGCGCCGGAGACCTGAACCGTGCCAGTCATTCCGCCCTGCCTATATAGAACACATAGCCGTAATGGGCTCCGAAGCGGTGAAACAGCTCGACCTCCGCGTTTGTTTTTCGCGCCTGCGCACGCCGCGCCCGGCTGAACGATCATACCATAAACCACCGGAACGGGCAACAAAAAACCTCTTTGCCCTTTGACGGACAAAGAGGTTTTCAAGCTGGGAAAGGGACGGGGCGCCGCCGGAAAAACACGGGCGGCGTCCCGGACACGGCAGGGCTGCGGGAGAGCCTGTCAGTCGGCGAAGCGGATGAGCTGCCGCTGCGCGTCGACCTGCGCTTCGACGCCGAAGGGAATGATGCATCGGGGCAGCGCATGCCCGACGTTCAGGTTGAAAACGATCGGAAGCTCGGGCCGGTCGATGACCTCGACCAACAGCCGCCTGTATTCCGCGGCGTACGTTTCGTTCATGGGCTTCCCGGCCAGCACGCCCGATACGGCGTCGAACACGCCGGCCCCCTTCAGGGATTCCAGCGCCGTTCGATATTTTTCGGGAGCAGGCTTTTCCTCGCTGGATTCCAACAGCAGGATACGCCCCTTCCAGTCCTCCGCATCGGGGAAAAGTCCATACTTTGCGCACAGGACCGGCATGTCCGCATAGCGGTCGCCGTGGAAAAAGTCATACAGCGAATCGATACAGCCGCCGAGGATCGGCCCCGTGAATACGGGCGGTCCCTGCAGCAGCTCGAAGCCGTGGTCGGGATGGGCCGCAAGCGGCTTGCCGACCTGATCCGGGGAGAAACGCTCCCGTTCCTCATACCAGACTTCGCTGGGCGCGATCTCCCGGATCCCTCCGGTGGCGATCAGCTCTTCGAAGAATCGGCGCGTGTAGGGGAGCATGTCCGGGCCGAGCTCGCAGACGTCGGGGAAAAAGGCCTGCCCGTAAAAGCTGCGCAGCCCGACCTTGTGCAGCATCAGATGATTGATCGTGGTATCGGAGAAGCCGAGGAATACCTTGTCCGTCACCGCGCCGGCAAGCTCGCCGTGATCGAACAGATACGGGAGCAGCCGGTAGGTGTCGTCCCCGCCGATGGCGCAAAGGATCATGTCGATCTCCGGGTCACGGAACGCCCGCAGCAGGTCCTCCGCCCTTTTTTCCGGATGCGCCGCGACATAGTCCAGCCCCATGAGCGCGTGCGGCATGAACGTCACCTGCAGACCGTATTCCCGCAGACGGCGAAGGCCGATCTCCACCTCGAACCGGACGGACGGCTCTCCGATGATCCCGCTTGAAAGACTGACAACGGCAATGTTTCTGATCATCTTTTCCCGGCAGATCCCGATCTGCCCCTCCTTTGCATCGCACTTCACCCGGCGGCGCGGACGAGCGCCTGCGCCGCCGGGTCCATCCTAACACAAAAACACGCGCGGGGAAAGCGCGCCGGTAAAGATCCTTCGCCGGCGCGCGCCGCCTTTTCGTCACGGCTGTTCTTTATACAGCTTCGGATAGGCCCGCTTGTCCCGCGCTTTCAGAACGATCGCCGCGGCGGCGGAGACGAGCGTCACCGCGAGGATGAGCAGCCACGTCCAGGTGGAGCCGGCGCGGTCGTAGAGCTGACCGATGCCGAGGTTGATGCCGCCCGTCACCGCCGCGTAGACGACGCTCATCAGGCCGTTGATCCGCCCGCGGTGGCTCGCGGGGACGCGGGTCGAGACATACGGCCCCTCCGCGATCACGGAGAAGATCTCGCCCCAGGTGAACACGAGCATGGCGAGGTAGTAGCCCGGGATAAAGCCGAGCAGCAGGAGAAAGACCATATAGCCGGCAAAGACGAGGAGCCGGCCCGTGATCATCTTGCCGGTATCGCGCATCTTGGCGAAGAGCCTGGTGATGATGGGCGTGAAGATGACGACCGTGATGCAGTTGAGGCTCGAGACCGTTCCGAAGATGACGGCGCCCGTGTCGCCGTGGACGGCGGTCATGTCGAGCGGCATGATGAAGTTATATTGCCCGTAGGCCGCGGAATAAAACGTACCGCAGAGGAGGTAGAGCAGAAGCAGCGGATTCTCCCGGAGGATCGCAAAGACGCTCGCGCCGTCCTTCTTCTCCTGATACGCCGCCTCTTCGCCGGTATCCTCGACGGGCGTGACGTCCCGGACGAGAAAGGCGATGAGGATCGTCGAGAGCGCGATGGCGATGCCGCTGATGAGGAAGCTGAGCCACAGATAATCCTTGAACAGCAGCCCCGCGATGGTGGGCGAAAGGACGAGGCCGAGATTGCCGCCGAGATACATGAGCGAGTAGGCGCGCTCCCTGTCCCTGGTCGTCGAGAGGTCTGCGAAGAGGGCGTCGTACGCGGGGTACTCCACGCTCTGAAAAAGGCCCGCAAAGACGAAGATGAGGATGGTGCCGAGCCCGAGCGGGATCGCCGAGCAGATCAGGAAGCAGACGATGCTGACGCTGTCGCACAGGACGATCAGCCATTTTTTGTTGAAACGGTCGGCGAGCTTGCCGCCGATGAGGTTGGCGGGCAGCATGAGCAGGCCGGAGCCGACGAAGAAAAAAGAGATCTCCGACGCCGAGAAGCCGAGCTTCCGGCTGAGGATCATGGTCATGACGGGCCAGACCATGCTGCCGAGATTCGTAACGATCCTGCCGAAGAACAGGACGTAGATCTCGCGCCGCAGCCCGCGGTATTGGTTGAACAGTGTCATAGGTATCCTCTCTGACGGTTTTGCCGTCGTGTTGTTTTTCGTTCCGCCTCCGGTCGCGTCCGGAGAGCATACAGCAGCCGTTCCGCCCGGAAAAGGGCAAGAGAAAACCGTGACGCAAAGGCCACGGTTTTACAGCGGGACAAAAGAAAACCGCGGCGAAAAGGCCGCGGTCAGCCCGTCAGACAGGCATCCTGACGGGATCAAAAAGCACAGACCGGGGTCATCATACCATATTCCGTTTTGGACGCCGCCTGATTCCTGCGCATGGATGATCGCCCCGCTTCCTTTTTTGCTTGCACATCCACTTATACCAGATGACGTCCCATAAGTCAACCTTTCTTTCGCCGCGGAGCAAAAGGACCGACGCCGCGGCGCGCGGCGCACGTCAGGATAAAACTGCTTTTCTTTAAAGTTGCTTTTAGCTTGAGCGTTTATGATGATCCCGACAACAGGAAAGGAGGGCCGGAAATGGACACGACCTGCGTTTTCAAGAGGATCGAAAAGAAATATCTTCTGTCCGGGCCGCAATATGAGGCGCTGTTCTGCCGGATCGGCCGGCATCTGAAGCCGGACGAATACGGCCGCAGCACGGTGCTGAGCCTTTATCTGGACACGCCGGATCACCGCATCATCCGCAGTTCCATCGAGGCCGTGGATTACAAGGAAAAGCTCCGCCTTCGCAGTTACGGAACGGCGGCGGCGGATTCCACCGTGTTCCTGGAGCTCAAGAAAAAATTCGGCGGCGTGGTATACAAGCGCCGCGCGGCCATGACGCATGCGGAGGCCGAACGCTATATCCGACACGGGATCAAGCCCTTCGAGAGCCAGATCATGTCTGAGATCGACTGGGCGATGCGGCTGTACGGGAGGCCGAAGGGCGCGATGATGATCGCCTGCGAACGGGAGGCCTGGTTCGACGAGGAACACCCCGATCTGCGCCTGACCTTTGACCGGAACATCCGCTGCCGCGACACGGAGCTGAGTCTCGCCCGGGGCTCCGCCGGCATCGCGCTGCTGCCGGAGCAGACGGTGCTCCTTGAGATCAAAACGGCCGGCGCGATGCCGCTGTGGCTGGCGGACGCGCTCGATGCGGGAAGGATCTATCCGGGCAGCTTCTCCAAATACGGGGCCGCCTACACCCGCTCCCTGGCGGAAAAAAACCGCCCCGGATCCAGGATCGAAGGAGGGACAGGACATGTCGTCAATCTTTAACTCTGTCGTGACCGGGAGCTTCTCGGTCGGGACCTATTTGCTTTGCCTGCTCTTTGCCGGGATATGCGGCGCGGTCGCGGCGCTGTCTCTGTCGCGGGAGCGCACGGCCAGCCGCAGCTTTCTGATCTCGCTGGTCGTCCTGCCGATCATCGTCACCACGGTCATCGTCATGGTCAACGGCAACGTCGGGACCGGCATCGCCGTGGCGGGGGCCTTTTCCCTCGTGCGTTTCCGCTCCGCCGCGGGGCGGGCGCGGGATATCTCCGCGATCTTTCTGGTCATGACGGCGGGGCTGGCCTGCGCGGCCGGCTATATCGCCATCGCGCTGCTGTTCACGCTGATCGCCTCCGGCGTACTGCTGCTGCTCTCCCGCATCCCGATGAGCGGCGAACGCTTTGCATCGCTGCATATCACCGTGCCCGAGTCGGTGCATTTCGCTAACGCCTTCGACGAGCTTTTTGAGCAGTACACGAAGAGCCGGAAGCTGGTCCGGGCGAAGACCTCCAACATGGGGAGCCTGTATAAGCTGGAATACCGGATCGAAATGAAGGATCCCGCGGCTGCACAGGCGTTTCTGGACGCCCTGCGCTGCCGGAACGGGAATCTGGAGATCGCACTTTTGAACGATACGGAGGGAGGAGAAGAATTATGAAAAAAACCTGGAAGACCACGCTTGCCGCCGCGGCGGCCCTCTTTATGCTGGCGGGCTGCGCCCTTTCCCCCGCAAGCTCGGCGGAAAGCTACGGCGCGGCCTCGACCGGGGCCGGGCTGAGCGGCGCGGCTTCAGCGGCCGCCTCCGGCGCCTCGTCTGTCGATACGACGGTGACCGCGCGGGACGCCTCCGGGGAATACGACGCCTCCGAGGCGGTGCGCCTCTCCCCGGACGACGAGCTCACGATCACGGAGGGCGGCGTCTATATCCTCTCCGGCAGCTATGAGAACACCATGATCGTGATCGACGCCGGAGAAGAGGATAAGGTCCAGCTCGTGCTGGATAACGCTTCTCTGAGCAACGAAAACGGCCCCGCGATCTATGTCCGCAGCGCGGACAAGGTCTTTATCACGGCGGCGGAGGGCACCGTGAACACGATCTCCGACGGGTCGGACTACAGCCTCACCGACGAGGATACCACGCTGGACGCGGCGGTGTTCAGCAGGGAGGATCTCACGATCAACGGCGCGGGAAAGCTGACGATCAGCGGCAATTACAAGCACGCGGTCGTGTCCAAGGACGATCTGGTCGTCACCGCGGCGGATCTCACCGTGAACGCCGTGAACGTCGGCCTGAACGGGAAGGACTCCGTCAGGCTCTCCGGGGCGACGGTCACGATCACGGCCGGAACCGACGGCATCCGCTCGGACAACGGTTCGGACGCGGAGCGCGGCTATGTCTCGGCGATCGACTCCGCGATCACCATCGCTTCCGGCAAAGACGGCATCCAGGCCGAGACCGTCTTCACGGCCGAGAACTCTGACGTTACCATCACATCCGGCGGCGGCAGCGGCGCGCGCAGCGGCGTCTCCGCCGAATCCTGCAAGGGCATCAAGGCCGGCGTCTCGATCACGATCGGCGGGGGCGTCTTCCAGATCGACGCGTTCGACGACGCGATCCACACGGACGGCTCGATCCTCATCAGCGGCGGCGAATTCACGATCCGCAGCGGCGACGACGGGATCCATGCAAACGAAAAGGCCGAGATCACCGGCGGAACGCTGGCTGTCACGGCCGGCGAGGGGATCGAGGCGACCTATGTCCTCATCAGCGGCGGGGAGATCACGATCCAGGCCTCGGACGACGGCATCAACGCCGCCCGGAAATCCTCCGCCTATACGCCGACGGTGGAGATCACCGGCGGGACGACCACGATCACGATGGGCGCGGGCGACACCGACGGCATCGACTCCAACGGGAACATCGTCATCACCGGCGGCACAGTCAGCGTCAACGGCAGCTCCTGCTTTGACTACGACGGCAGCGCGACCGTCACCGGCGGGACGGTCTATGTGAACGGACAGCAGGTCAGCACGCTGCCAAATCAGATGATGGGCGGCGGCATGGGCGGTCCCGGCGGCCAGGGCGGCTGGCCAGGCGGCCAGGGCGGCGGCCCCGGCGGCCGACGGCCCTGATGACGAACGACATGCGGAACAAAACGGGACCCGGATCATGTCCGGGTCCCGGGTCTTTTTTTGGTGTTAGCTAAAGAAGCGGCAGCTCCGCCGTCACCGTCAGGGACAGCCCGTCCTCGGATTCCGCGCGGATCTTTCCCCTGTGCGCTTCCGTCACGGCCTTGGCGATCGCGAGCCCGAGGCCGAAGCCGCCCGACTCCGAATTGCGGGAGCTGTCTTCTCTGGCAAAGCGCTCGAACAGCCGCTCCGCGCTCCCTTTCGCCATGGGCGCGGTGCTGTTCTTCACGACAAGCCGCGCATTTTTCCCGCTCTGCTCCAGCGTCAGCTCCACGGAGCCGTTCTCCGGCGCGTATTTCATGGCGTTGTCCAGCAGGATGGAGACCAGCTTGGCCAGCGCCTTTTCGTCTCCGTTCACGCTCAGGTCGGGCGCGACGGCGGAACGAAACGCCATACCCTTCGAGAGCGCGAGCGACTGGAAGGACTGCGCCGTCTCCCCGACGAGCTCGGAGAGAGAAAGCTCCTGCAAGCGGAGCGCCGGGTTTTCCTCCTCCATTTTGGACAGGTAGATCAGGTCTTCGGTGAGCTCCGCGAGGCGGCCGGTCTGCCTGCGGATATCCGTGATCCACTCGTTTTCTTCTTCCAGTTCGGATCCCAGCACGTCCGCGTCGGCCCGGATGATCGTGATCGGCGTCTTCAGCTCATGCCCGGCGTCCGTGATAAAGCGCTTCTGCTTGGCGTAACTGTCCGCGATCGGACGCACGATCCGGCCGGAAAACAACAGCAGCAGCAGAAAGACCGCGAGCGTTCCGGCGGCGGAGATGGCGATGCTGACGCAGAGAAAGGAGCGGAAGGTCGAGAGCTCACGCTCACAGTTGAGCAGCAGCAGCAGCGTCTCGCCGTCGCCGGACGTGCGGCAATAGCGGTAAGCATCGGCAAAGCCCCTCGCCTTTCCGGCGCCGTATACGCGTTCTGCAAGCGTCAGGGCCTCCGCCTCCGTCAGGGATGCGAGGTTGTCCAGATTGATCCGCGAGACGCTTCCGTCGGCGGCGAACCAGACGGAATAATACCGGGATTGGTACGCAAGCTCGCCGCTGCCGCCCCGCCGGGAGGCAAAGAAACCGTTCGGTCCCTCGTCCGGAGGCGGCCCTCCCTCGTCCGGCAGCGCGCCCTGTTCGGCGGGCCGATCCTGTTCCCGGAGCATCTGCCGCGGGAAGGAACCCCTGTTTGCGGAAAGGATCTGCAGCGTGGTGTCAGCATCGGCAACGAGGCTGCGGTAATTGAGCAGGTTGATGGCGCCGATCAGGAGCAGCAGCACGAGAATGACCGCGGCGATCGCCGCGAGGATAAACTTTTTCCGCAGCTTCCCGATCATGACCGGACCTCCAGATAATAGCCGACGCCGCGCTGGGCCTTGATCTCGACGTCCGCGTCGATCCCCCTGAGCTTCTTGCGCAGCATGGAGACATAGACCCACACGACGTTCAGCTCCGCCTCGCTGTCGTAGCCCCAGATGCGATCCATAAAGGTTTCGGTGGAGATCAGCTTCCGGGGATCGCGCATCAGCATCTCCATCATCTGGAACTCCTTGCCGGCGAGCTTGCAGCTGCCGCCCGGCCCGCTGAGCTCATAGCCGGCGCAGTCGAGCGCGACGGATCCGAAGCGGACGGTCTTGTCCGGCTGGCCGGAGAGCACCCGCGTCATCGCGCGGATCCGGGCCAGCAGCTCCTTCATGTCGAAGGGCTTTGTCAGATAGTCGTTGGCGCCGCTGTCGAGCCCGGCGACCCGGTCGTCGATCTCAGACTTCGCGGTGAGCAGCAGCACCGGGGTGTTGTCTCCCCGCGCGCGCATCCGCCGGAGCACCTCAAAGCCGTCCAGCTTCGGCATCATCACGTCCAGAACGGCGCCGTCGTAGTTCCCCGTCGCGAGATAGTCCAGCGCGCTTTCCCCGTCATGGACGACGTCGACGGCGTAATGGTTTTTGACCAGGATCGTCGAAACGGCCCGGGCCAGGGATTTTTCGTCTTCGGCATACAGAAGTCTCATGGGCTCCACCTCGCATCAAGCATACCACAGCCGGCAAAAAAATTCACCGGTTTTTCGATTAAAGTTGTTTTAGGGTTCGGCCTATAAAATGGGGGCAAAAGACGGGAAAGGAGCAGTGCCTGTGAGAAGAAACGGACATGTATTCCCGGCGGCGTTTCTGTGCGTGCTGCTGGCGTTTACGGCATACGTCCTGCTCGACACCTTCGTCATCGTGCGCAGGCTTGAAACGGCGGCGGCGCAGACGGCTGGAACGGCCGGGACGGAGCGGGCCGCCGCGTCTCAGCTCGCGGCCGCGCCGCAGGAGGACGGCGGCACGGAGATCGTCCGGACGGAAAACGCCTATGACGACGGCGATATCTCGATCACCGTCACCGAGGAGCGCGTGGGAAACACCGCCGTGTACGTCGCAGAGGTGAGGCTCTCCTCCGCGGCGGATCTCAGGACCGCGTTTGCGGACGATACCTACGGCCGGAACGTCACGGACACGACCTCGGCCATAGCGGAGGCTGTCGGCGCCGTGCTGGCGATCAACGGCGATTATTACGGTGCGCAGCAGACCGGCTATGTGATCCGCAACGGTGTGCTCTACCGAAGCACGGCAAAAAAGGGCGCGGAGGATCTCGTGATCTATGCCGACGGCAGTCTGGCGATCATTCGGGAATCGGAGACCACGGCGCAGGAGCTGCTGGAGAGCGGCGCGCGCGACGTGCTCAGCTTTGGCCCGGCGCTGGTGGAAAACGGTGAGATTTCCGTATCGCCGGACGAGGAGGTGGGCCGCGCAAAGGCCAGCAATCCGCGTACCGCGATCGCCGTGATCGACGAGCTGCACTATCTGTTCGTCGTCTCGGACGGCCGGACGGAGGAGAGCGAAGGCCTGTCCCTGTACGAGCTCGCGGCTTTTCTGCAGGGCAAGGGTGTTCAGACGGCTTACAATCTGGACGGCGGCGGCTCCTCAACGATGGTGTTCAACGGGCGGGTCGTCAACAAGCCCACCTCGGGCGGCACGCAGGTAAAGGAAAGGAGCGTGAGCGACATTGTCTATATCGGATAAAACGGACGGGAAAGGCGGATACTCCGCCGTGATCGGCGCGTACCTGGCGGCAACGGCGTACTGCGCGCTGTTCGGCGCGGTCTATGAGCGTTTCAGCCATGAAGTGTACGCTTACCCGATGATCTACGCCTTCGGCTATCCGCTGCTGCTCGGAGCGATCCCGTTTTTCCTGCGGCAGAGGGCCGAAAAGCCCTTTCCCCGCAGGATCGCGGCGGACTTGATCCACGCGGGGATCGCGGCGCTGACCGTCGGCAGCATCGTGCAGGGCGCGCTGCAGATATATGGGACCGCGAATCCGCTGACCGCATGCTATTGGATCGCAGGAGGCGTCCTGACCGCGGCCGGGTGGCTGCTCACGCTGTCGGGCCGCAGCTCCCGACGGGACGGTCGGCGGACAGGGCCGGGACCTCATGCACACGGCGGATGAGGGCGCTTTTCCCGGGGACGGGAAGCGCGCCGGGACCGTGTCGCGCGCAGGATCACAGCGGGAAGGCGACCGCCTCGGAATACAGTTGCCTCAGCATATTCAGAAAGTCCGAAAGCACAGGGCGTTTGTCCTCCTTATGCGTGCACAGGACGCAGGAAAAATGCTCTCTGCAGGCAAAAGGGATCCATGCGAACTGACCGCTGTGATCGTTCAGGAATCCGGGCGCAAGACACACTCCGCGCCCGGCGGCCACGTTGGTCAGCGTCGTATCGTGATCGGGACTGTTGAAGCAGTCGAGCTTTCCGGAGGAAACGAGCCTGTGCTGAACGGCCCTGAGCGCCGCGGGCGAGCCTCCGCCGACCATCAGCGTCCTGCCCTGAAGGTCGTTTTCCGTGATCAGATCCTTTGCGGCGAGCGGGTCGTCCCGCTGGGCGATCAGGTAGATCCGGCTCTCGAACAGATCGTGCACGACGATGTTCGACACGTGCTTCGTATGCTCTTTCAGCGAAAAAAGGATGTCCGCCTCTCCTTTGAGAAAACCGTCCATGCCGTTTTCATACCGGAACTTCGGTACGATCTGCACATCCGGCGCCGTTTCCGCGAAAAGACGCATCGCTTCAGGCAGGAAAAAGACCGCCTGCCGAACCATCAGGCTGATCGAGATGGTGTCTTTGTATTTCGCGCTGTAGTTCTGCCCCTGCTCGACGGCCCGCTTCAGTTCCTCCCGCAGCTCGGCCAGGAAGCCCGCGAACTGGACGCCCGCAGGCGTGAGCGACGCCCCCTTCCCGCTGCGTTCAAAAATCGCAAAACCGACCTCCTCTTCCAACAGCTTGATCTGATAGGAAAACGTCGGCTGGCTCACGAACAGATTCTCGGCCGCCCGGCTGAAATTCAGCGTCCTGGCCAGTTCGACGCAGTAATCGATTTGTTTGGTTGTCATGCCTGCCTCCGTGATATTTAATATTTTAATCAATTATATAATAATTCGATTGGACTTTGCAATAGTGATCGTGTATCATGGGGTCAGAACAAAAACAGGAGGCTTCCGCAATGGCAAAAACGTTGATCGCTTTTTTCTCCCGGGCGGGTGAAAACTATTTTGGCGGCGCGATGCGCTATGTGAAGGTCGGGAACACAGAGCTCGTCTGCGGCATCATGAAAGACCAGATCGAGGCGGACGTGTTCAGGATCGAAATGAAGGAGCCTTATTCTCCGGTATATATGACCTGCATCGAGGAAGCAAAGAGGGATCTCAGGGCCAAGGCCAGACCGGAACTCGTCTCGATGCCGGAATCCATCGATGCGTACGATACGGTCATCCTTGCGTATCCAAACTACTGGGGCACGATGCCCATGGCGGTTTTCACCTTTCTGGAAGCCTTTGATTTCTCCGGCAAGACCATCCTGCCGCTTTGCACCAACGAAGGCAGCGGCATGGGCGGCAGCGAGCGGGATATCCGGCGCAACTGCCCCGGCGCGGCGGTGAAGGACGGGCTCTCCGTCAACGGGAGCGCGGCGGCGGATTCCGCGGGCGCCGTGCGGCGCTGGCTGGCTGCAAACGGGCTGCTGTGAGGAGGAGCCATGGAGCACGAAAAGGGCTATGTTTACGAGCTGATGGATCGGGGCGGGCCGACAGATAATCAGGAGCCCTATTTCAAAGAGGCCGTTGAAGAAATGATGCGCGCCAGGACGCTTTGCGCGAAAGCCAACGCGCTGCTGCCGGATGACCCGGCGTATGTCTCCTGCCTGGAAGAGCTCTTCGGCAGAAAGCTCGACGACGTCCGCATCCTGACCCCGTTCATCTGTGATTTCGGGAACCGGGTCAAATTCGGCAGGGGCGTATTCATCAATCATTCCGCCATCCTCTCGGCATCCGGCGGGATCGAATTTGAGGACGGCGCCATGGCCGCGCCCGGCCTGAGGATCGCGACCATCAATCATGACATGAACAACCGGCACACGATCTACACCTACGGGAAAGTCACGGTCAGGAAAAATGCGTGGATCGGCATGAATGTGACCATCTGTCCCGGAGTAACGATCGGAGAGTACGCCGTGGTCGCGGCCGGAGCGGTCGTCACGAGGGACGTGCCCGACTATGCCGTGGCCGGGGGCGTCCCGGCCAGGGTGCTCAGGTTTCTTGATCCCGGGGAACAGAGGGAATGAGAATGGGCGACGGCGAAACGATCCGGGCCTTGCTTTGCGGAACGAAAAACGGCCCCGCCCTCAAGTCCCGATCAGACTTGGAGGCAGAGCCGTTTTTCGATATGGTGTCCGTAACAGCGTGTCGCCGAACCGGAGGGGCCGTCCCGCCGCCTGGCTTTGGAAACCGACAGGAACGGCAAAGGCTCACTTCCGGATGAACTGTTCGTCCGCTCCGAGATCCTCGCTGACAAAGCGCTCGGCGCTCATATGCAGGTCATATTTCTCCCGGAGCGCGGTGAGCTGCGCCATCATCGGGCTTGCATGATGTGCGTCAAGGACGGCTTGGTCGCGCCAACTGTCGATCAGCAGGATGGTTTCCGGATCGTTGATCGGCTGGAAATACTGGTAGCGGAGATTGCCTTCCTCCGCGCGGATCGCGTCAGCGAGCCCGGACGTCTCCATCGTTTCGGCAAAGCGACAGGCGCTGCCGTCGGTCCCATTATAATACAGATTGATCGTGATCATGTCGTTTCACCTCATGGAACGCAGAAAGATGTGCTTTGGCGGCAAAGCTGCGTTATAAAGAAAACCGTCGATTTTTGTCGACGGTTTTCTTTCTGGCGGAGAAGAAGGGATTCGAACCCTTGATACCCTTATGGGGTATACACGATTTCCAATCGTGCGCGCTCGACCAACTACGCGACTTCTCCACGTATGCCCAAGTTTCGTTTCTGTTCACTTGTCAGCTTGCCTATTATAATTCAGGTGCCCGGCAAAGTCAAGGAGAAAATACGGAGAAAGCCGCCCTTTTGCAAAATACTTCTTGACAACAGGCCCGCCGTGCGGTAGAATACTCTTCGCCGAAAGGGCATGGACGATTGGCGCAGCTGGTAGCGCATCCGCTTGACGTGCGGGAGGTCACAAGTTCGAGTCTTGTATCGTCCACCAAAACAAACAGTCACCTGAAAGGGTGGCTGTTTTGTTTTGTCGGAAGGGTCGGTCTCGAACTTGTGACCTCTATTTGAGCGAGCGCAGCGAGCGGATCAGCCGCGGACGCCGGACGCGCAGCGGCCTGCGCCCGCAAGTTCGAGTCTTGTATCGTCCACCATGTATTCCATACACTAAAGATGCCACTGGCCGAAAAGCCAGTGGCATCAAGCATTTCCGGGCCTTTTAAGGGCCGGAAAAACGCATATCGTTCCAAGGATGCCAAAGCATCGTTTTATGGTGTTTACAAGACTCGAACTTTGAATTTGCCATCGTTAACCAAATATTTGAAAGAAAAGCGCCGTTCTGCGGTTCTGTTACTCACAGGACTACAGGACGACGCTTTTTATATTTCCGCCAAGAAGGAGAAAGTGTATGAAGAGGAATCAAAAGCAGGAATCGTCCTGCGAGAGTAAGCTATCGTCAGCTCTTACGCCTTGAGGACGTCAGCAGCGCACTCGAGCCTCCAGAGAAACCGGCGTGTACCGAGAACTCAGAATGTGTCGCCTGCCACTTCCCCAACCCCGGCTTCGTCTGATAGCGAGATCGATGCATGAGAGAAAAACGAACAAGAATCCAGTTTACAAATCAGCGCCCCTGTCGTTCTCTACGACAGAATATTTGTATCACCGATCAGATGAAAAAACAGAGAAATCTAGAGGATGATCCGAGGATGAAGGTGAACTATCCGCAATCCGTTCCGGTTCCTCCTGCTCGTACGGGGTATACTCCCAAATATGCATAAACACCTTTTGGATTTATGAACACAGTGATAAGTGTCTTTTTTGGTTTTATTCCTCGAAAGCTTCTATCTCAATTATGGAACGATGCTACGTTAAGCTCATCCATGTAAAAGCCTATACAGCGCTGCGGCTTGATACAAAGCATAGGTTTCCGGCATTTGCGTAAGCTCGTAGTTCAGCGTTGAACGTATTTTATTGAGACGATACTTCACGGTGTTCTTATGAAGGAAAAGCAACTGTCCTGTTTTTTGCGTGTTCGTTTCTGCGTCCAGCAGATAAACACATAGTGTGCGCAGCAGATTGTCCTTATCCGGAAGATTATAAAGTTTATCCAGACACTGCATCTCTGCTCTCACTTTTGCATCTCCTTGATCTATGATGCTTTTGCATTTCTGAGAGAATAGCAGTTCGCCAAAGGAGAATATCTTTTTTTCTGGATAGATGGCATGGGCAGTTTCTAAAAATGCATCTGAAATCAAGTAGGCATTACGAGCATGTGTAGTGTTTTCAACTCCCTGACAAACCACGCCTTCAAGGTGAAACCCTTCTGCTCCCAACTTTTGTGCGAACTCGTGCGCCATGGTTAATTCAGTATCCTCAAACAAGCTGTCATCTGACAGTGACACAATATACTTACTATATGTGTCCACAATTACTGTTTTATGACGCTCTTTTAAGTATTGATGTAATTGCCTTAAGCAGAAGAGGCGCTGGCTGCCATCGACAGGGGTCCCAGCTTCATCTGTGATCTTCAAAATCCAAATGGTGTGTATCGGTTCGATGTCGATATGCATTTGCGCCGCAAGCCGTTCTTTTTCGGCGGGTTGATCGCTAAGAATAGCGTGGACAAGGGCATCTGTTCCCTCATAATTGTGATTTTGATTCCATATATTCAGGAACAATTCTACTATCTCTGCGGCCTGTAATAAATCCTCATGCGTTTGAACGCCCTGCTCGTCTAAAACGAACATATGAAAGGCCTGGTCGCGTTTTGATACCACGGGGAAGTCCCACATAAAGACCTTTTTCCCATAATAATACTCCTCCATTGGTTCAGTGGCAGAGGGCCTGTTTTCCTCGAAGCTTTTCAATATGACATGATAGTCCCATTGGTTGGAGATCGGCCAAGCTGCGAAAGCTTTTCCGTTCAGATAGCGATCCGCCAGTACCAAAGTACAATGGAGACGGTCGCTGAGAAGGCGCAATACTGAACTCATAGTTTGATGCTGAGATGGTAATTGCGAGAGCCGACTGACCATTTCAGAGACGTAGTATCTCTCCTGCTTTCGGTCAATAAAGACTTGCTCCATAACCTCAGTAATTAAATCGCTGTAGCGGAAGTCCATTCTCCCCGTTGGCATGGCAATGAGAGGAAAGCCTAAGCTGTCAGCAGTTTCCAGAAGGCTTCTATCGATTTCTGGAATAAATATCCCAACATAATATAGAACAAGACATGCTACGCCCAAACTGTGAAGATGCCGCATTAGCTTGCATTGTTGATCAACATCATCTCTGATATATACAAGCGCCGAGATTAACATCTCGTTGCCAACTACAAGGTCGCTGGACATCAAGCTGATCTTCGGATACTCGATGACGGACACTGCAGTTACAACCCGGTTTGCTCCGCTGTTTCCAGCAACCAAACGAGCCTCTCTCAGAGCTGGAAGCTTGAGACAGTCGGAAACTGTTACACTCATCTTTATCTCTCCTTACTACGCATTGATTAGATTGGGTTTCCAACCGTTAAATATGTGTTCCGAAACACACACCCCTATTATAGGATACATGGTAAATTAACACTTGAAAATGTCTACACGAACAAATCCCCAGATGTTCATTTGTCCTTAGGTAACAACAATCCTCCTCTATTTTCAGTTAATGGGACGATGCGATAATCTTGTGCAAATTATACAATAAGAATGCGCAAACATTTTTCGTTCCCATTAAAACTGTAAAAATGGAGGAGCTAATCATGGGAAAAAACATCTTAAACGAAACTGATCTGAAGAATGTCATTATCGGTGCCACTGTTGTTGGCGCTGGTGGTGGCGGGTCCCCCTCTGGCGGTCTGGATCTGCTTGAGATCTACAAAAAGAACCACCCTGACAAACCCGTTGAGCTGGAACTCCTTGATCCGAACGATATGGAAGAGGGAGCATATGCCGCAATAACCGCTGGCATGGGCGCTCCTCGTGCGCTGATTGGCAAGGACTTTACTCCCTATGCGGTCAACTCCTATGAGGCGCTGGTCGAGATGGCTGCCGGTATGGGACGCACGCTGAAATATGCCTGCCCCGTGGAGATCGGCGGCTTCAATACTTTCGTTCCCATGCTGATCGCCCTGTTGCGCGGTATTCCCATCGTGGATGCCGACGGTGCCGGTCGTGCAGTCCCCGCGCTGGATACCCTGCTGCTGCATGTAAACGGTCTGAATACCTCTCCGCTGGCCATGGCCGACCACAAGAACAATCGTTTGACCATTGAACTGGCCGATCCCAGAGATGCCTCTGAAGCGGAAGTCATTGGCCGCAACATCTGCATGGCCTTTGATATGATTGCCGGTTTGTCCGGCTGGATGGTGACGAAGGACGAGATTCTTTCTGCCATCGCCACCAACAGCATCACATATGCTAAATCCATAGGCGAAGTCATGGCTAGATTCGACGGCAAGGGCAACGTGTACGACTACATCGCCAAGAACAGCTCCCTGCCCTGCAAGCCTGTCTGCACCGGGAAAATCGTCAAAATGGAGACGAAGACAGCCCACGGCTTTGACTATGGCGTGGCCATTATCGCCGGCGAGGACGGTCACGAGTACCAGATCCCCTTCCAGAACGAGAACCTGGCGATTTTCAAAGACGGCGTCACGTTGATGACCGCGCCGGATATCATTTCCGTATACAACAAAGAGACCAAGATGCCTATGACCAATGCGGACACCGCTGAGGGCCAGTATGTTGACGTCGGTATCGCCAAGGTGGACGAGATGTGGTGGAAGCAGGGTGAAGACAAGATCAATGAGGTCTGGAGACCTTACTTTGACAACGTGGAGTACACTGGCAAGATCGTTCGTTATAAGTAATGCAATGTTACGTTATTAATCTTTCGAAACAGTACAACTCATTTTGCTGGAAAAGGAGGAAACAATTATGATTTTAAACGAAACCGACATTCGAAATGTAATCTTCGGCGCAACCATTCTGGGCGCTGGCGGCGGTGGGTCCATGTCCTCTGCGTTGGACACGCTCAATCGCTTTATTGAAACTCATCCGGGTAAAGACGTCAAGGTGGAAATGATCTTTCCCTCTGATATGGAAGATGGAGCTTTCGCTGCAGTCACCGCCGGTATGGGCGCGCCAAAGGCGATCATCGGAAAGGATTTTACACCCTATGCCGTCAACGCGTATGACACTCTGGTGAAGATGGCCGCAAAGGCCGGTAAATCGCTGAAGTATACTCTGCCTGTGGAGATCGGCGGATTCAACACCTTTGTCCCCATGCTCATTTCCCTCCTGAATGGGATTCCCATTGTTGATGCTGACGGTGCTGCTCGTGCTGTTCCCGCTCTGGACACCCTCTTGCTGCACGTCAACGGCCTGAACACCTCTCCTCTGGCCATGGCCGACAACAAGAACAACCGTCTGACCATCACGCTGGCAGACCCCAGAGACGCCTCTGAAGCGGAAATCATCGGAAGAAATATCTGCGTTGCTTTCGACATGACCGCTGGTCTGGCCGGATGGATGGTAACCAAGGATGAAATTCAGAGCGCCATCGGTAATGGGACGATCTCCTATGCTCTGAAAGTCGGTCAGTCTGCTCAAGAGTATATCCATCCGTGGAAAGATAACAAGCCGCCACACCACGATTATGCAAACATTTTCGACCATCTTGCGGACTATGGTCACCTTCCCTGCAAAGCAATCTGCACCGGCACGATCACAAAGGTCGAAACAAAGACTGCTGGCGGCTTCGACTATGGCGTCGCCATTATCGCCGGCCAGGATGGTGCGGAATATAAGATCCTGTTCCAGAATGAGAATCTTGTCCTTTACAAGGAAAACACCGTCCTGATGACGGCACCTGACATCATTTCTCTCTATGACAAAAAGAACACGGTGCCCCTCACCAATGCCGATACCGAAGTTGGGCAATGGGTCGATGTCGGTGTGTTCAAGGTTGACGAAAGATGGTGGAAACAGGGCGAGGATAAGATCAACGAGGTCTGGAAGCCCTACTTCACCAATGTGGAGTACACCGGCAAGATCGTTCGCTACAAGTAAATACAATTGTTTTCCATAGACAATTGTACCCTCTTCCTCGGGAGATGGGGTGGGGTTGCCGAGCCCTGCCCCACTCTCCCTTCCTAAAAAACCACAATTCAAGAAAGGAGAAAAAGAGATGGAAGAAAACAATATTGTTCAGACGGAACAATCAACTCAGGATCATGGAATGTCTCCAATTAAAGAAAGTGAAAAAAAACAGTGGTGGACCATAGCTTTTATTTGGGTCGGCGGGATGATCTGTATCCCCATGCTGATGGTAGGCGGCATTTTCGGCGGTGTTCTGACGATGGGGTCTATCTTCTGGGCTACGCTGATTGGTTTTTCTGTATGCTGCCTCCTCATGGTCCTTGGCGGTATCATAGGGTCTGACACAGGTTTGAATGCCACCATGACCTCTACGCGAGCATTTGGCTTAACGGGTGCAAACTTTACAATGGCGCTTGTGATATTTATTTGCGAGGCCGGATGGTTCGCGGTACAGACAGCAACATGCGCGTTGGCTTTCAATACACTCATGGCAGCTGTGGGAGTATCGAACTTCCCGTTCTGGCTCAGCTGCATTATTTGGGGTGTTGTCATGTTCATAACGGCCGTGTACGGCGTTAAGTGGATGGCAATATTAAACTATATCGCGGTTCCTCTTCTTGTAATTCTTTGCGCATATGGTGGAATTCACTCCATTAATCAGGCAGGTTGGGGTAGCATTGCAAGTGCTGTACCGGCAAATCTAATGACAATGCCGGCAGCAATTTCAACTGTAATTGGACTGTTCGCTTTGGGCGCGACCTGCAATTCTGACTACACGCGTTACTGCAAGACTCGCGGGGATGTGGTGAAATCTACTCTGCTCGGCGTCATTCCCGCTGCCTTGTTGATGATTATGGTCGGCGCAATTATGGCGATCGGCACTGGCAACTACGACGTAACCGCTATGTTCGCCGGTCTTGGCCTTCCGATCCTGGCCATGCTGGTTTTAATTCTTGCGACATGGACCACCAATACCGGTAACGCATATATGTCTGGCTTGGCCTTCTGCAAGATGTTCTCTATCAAGGACTCCAAGAGGCCGCTGGTCACCATGTGCTGCGGTGTTCTTGGCATTCTGCTTGCAATTATCGGGCTGGCGGATTTCCTGAACACTTATATCAGCATTCTTGGCGCTGTTGTCCCGCCCTGTATGGGTGTCATTATTTGCGATTACTTTGTGATCTGCAAAGGAAAGAAAGAGAACTGGAGTCCTGTCAAGGGTGTTAACTGGGCAGGAATCATTTCCTGGGTCTGCGGCGCGCTGATCGGACTTCTTGAAACGCTCGGTGTACTGCATATTTTCTCCCCTGCGCTTGATGCCGTAATTGTTTCCTTCCTGGTCTATTGGCTTGTATACTCGCTAACAAAGAATACGAGTTTTGTGGGCGGCGAAGCTATCAGCATTGAGGATGCAACTTCCTTTGCAAAAGATTGAAAGGAGACTGTTTGATGAGCAAAGCTCTGGATATCGTAATCGATGAATTCAGCAAAATGGCCCTGATTCCTCGTCCGTCTCATCACGAGGAACGCATCAGCGCCTATCTCTGCCAGTGGGCCAAGGATCACGGCCTGCAGGTGGAAGTGGATGAGCTCAACGAGGTCATCATCGACAAGCCTGCCTCTGCCGGCTGCGAGAACATACCCCGCGTGATCTTCCAGGCACATATGGACATGGTCTGTGTGGCGGAGGAGGGCGTAGCGTACGATCCGATGAAGGACGCCATCAAGATCATCAACGATGGAAAGACACTGACCGCCGATGGTACCAGCCTCGGTGCGGACGACGGTATCGGTGTGGCAATGGCCCTGTATCTGCTGCAGGATGACTCTCTGCGTCACGGTCCCATCCGTGCGATCTTTACCACCAACGAGGAAGATGGCATGGACTCCATGAACATGAATCCCAAATATCTGGATGGCGCCTATCTGGTCAATCTGGACTGGGAGACGGTGGGATCTCTGTGCAACTCCTGCGCCGGCGGCGACTTCTTCATTTTCAGCCGCAAGGCTGATTGGGAAAAGGCCCCTGCCGGAAGCAAGACCATGACGATCGCGTTCAGCAATCTGCTGGGCGGCCACTCCGGCGTGGGCATCAACAAGGGTCATGCCAATGCTCTGGTGAGCCTTGCCACCGCAATGGCCATGCTGAAGCAGCGCGGTATTGACTATCGCGTCGCCTCCTTCAGCGGCGGCCAGGCCCCCAACGCCATCCCGAAATTCGGAAAGGTGTCTTTCGCTATCGCGCCCAGCGATGTGGATAAGGCAAAGGCTGTTCTGGATGAGTTCATGGCCGAATTCAAGGACGCCTTCGACAACATCGAAAAGGAGTATACCTTCCAGGTGGAAGTTGGAGACGCCCCTGAGCGTGTGCTGGGTAAGGAAACCGGCTACGGTCTGGTGAACCTGATGACCATGGCGCCCAACAACGTGCATACCATGAGCCCGTTTATCGACGGTCTGGTGGAGAGCTCCTCCAACATCGGCACGATCACTGTGAACGATGAGGAGGTCAGCTTCGCAGATTTCGCCCGCAGCTCTGTGGCATACCATGCAACACAGACTGGCGTGATCTGCCAGGCGTTGGCTGATCATTGCGGCTTTACCCTTCGCAACGACGGTCATGTCCCCGGTTGGGCGGTGAATCCCAACAGTAAGCTGACGGAGATCACTTGTGCAGCTTATGAGAAGCTGACCGGTATCCCCATGGTGGTAGAACCCGTTCATGCCGGTGTGGAGTGCGGCGCATTTGCCGAAAAGAACCACGCGCTGGATATGATCGCGATTGGCCCGACCCTGCTTGACGTTCACACGCCCAACGAAAGCTGTGATATTGAAAGCGTCCGTGTAACAACAGAACTTCTGGTTAAAATCCTTGAGGCGATTGCGCAGTAATTCATGGCATAAAATCAATAACATGGTTTTATGACCTTTTCCGGCTCGGCAGCACAGCGCATATTGTCTGCAATCAACACATTAGTGCTGTTACTGCGCGAAAGCGGATTATGGCATGAATTTCTGTCGCCCTGGTGTTTTTCCTGCAAAGGTTATTCCTATCAAATCCGGGACGTCCTGGCACAAACCCGGGACGTCCCGTGTTTTATGCTGTTTTCAAAACGGAATACCGTCCGTCCGGAAAGCGGAGAAGAGGAAAGCATTCTGCTCCGACGGGGGTATCTTTAAAAAACCATCAATTGGAGGTAAAGATCTTGTCAAAAGAGTATCCGCTGAACGTCCCGACTCCTCACCACTTCACTTATGCCGTGCGCGATTTACCCAACGTCACCGTCGAGCAACGAGAGCGTGTCTTGAAGGCCACCCATTATAATGAGTTTGCGTTCCCGGCCGGTATGCTGACGGTCGACATGCTGTCTGATTCCGGTACCACCGCTATGACCAACCATCAGTGGGCGTCCCTGTTCCTTGGTGACGAAGCTTACGGTCGCAACACAGGCTATTATGTCCTTCTTGACACCTTCCGCGATATCTTTGAGCGCGGCGGTGAAAAGAACTGGAAGAAGACCGTCGACCTTGTGCGCACCGACTGTCGCGACGTGGAAAAAATGATGAACGAGGTCTATCTCTGCGAATATGAAGGAGGCTTCTTCAACGGCGGCGCTGCGCAGATGGAGCGCCCCAACACGTTCATCATCCAGCAGGGCCGTGCGGCCGAGTCCGTCCTGATGGAGATTGTCAAAAAAATCTTGGGTGAGCGCCATCCCGGCAAGGTTTTCACGATTCCCTCCAACGGCCACTTCGATACCACTGAGGGCAATATCAAGCAGATGGGCTCAATCCCTCGCAATCTGTACAACAAGACCTTGCTGTATGAAGTTCCCGAAGGCGGACGCTATGAAAAGAACCCCTTTAAAGGCAACATGGATCTGGACAAGCTCACACAGCTGATCAAAGCTGTTGGTCCGGAGAACGTGCCGCTGATCTTCTCCTGTATCACCAACAACCCCGTCTGTGGCCAGGCCGTTTCCATGGCCAATATCCGTGCTGTCAGCGAGATCGCGCACAGCTACAACATCCCCTATATTTTTGACGCCGCACGCTGGGCCGAAAATGCCTACTTCATCAAGATGAACGAAGAGGGCTATGCCGATAAGTCCATCGCAGAGATCACCACGGAGATGTTCTCCTACTGCGATGGTTTTACCATGAGCGCCAAGAAAGACGGCCATGCCAACATGGGTGGTATGCTGGCTTTTCGTGACAAGGGCCTGTTCTGGAAAAACTTCTCCGACTTCAGCGAGGACGGCTCTGTCAAGACCGATGTCGGCGTTCTGCTGAAGGTTAAGCAGATCTCCTGTTACGGCAACGACAGCTACGGCGGCATGAGCGGTCGTGACATCATGGCGCTTGCTGTGGGCTTATACGAAAGCTGTAATTTCGAATACCTCGATGAGCGCGTCAAGCAGGTCAACTATCTGGCTGAGGGCTTCTATGACGCAGGCGTAAAGGGTGTTGTGCTCCCAGCGGGTGGCCACGCCGTATACATCAACATGGACGAGTTTTTTGACGGCAAGCGCGGCCATGAGAGCTTTGCCGGCGAAGGCTTCTCGCTGGAATTGATCCGCCGCTACGGTATCCGCGTTTCGGAACTCGGCGACTACTCCATGGAATATGACCTGAAGACTCCGGAACAGCAGGCGGAGGTTGCCAATGTTGTCCGCTTTGCCGTTGATCGCAGCCGCCTGACCCGGGAGCACCTGGATTACGTCATCGCCGCGGTCAAAGCCCTGTATGAGGATCGTGACTCTATCCCCAATATGCGTATCATTTGGGGGCACAATTTACCCATGCGCCACTTCCATGCTTTCCTGGAGCCCTACGCGCCATCCGAGGAAGAGCTCTGCTGCCGATAACGGTTTTCCGTTTTCTGTCTGTGGAAGCCGTACACAAGAACAGGCGAGGCAGCAAGACAATACAAAAGGCGGCTTGAGATGTTATTAGCTGCAATAATTTGAAAAAACGGTCTTCTCGGACGCTTTTATCGCCTTGAAGCCCCCGTTTCATGCTGTATAGTTCAGACAACGAGCCGCTAAACATTCATAAACACAGAATGAGAGGAAATGGTCAATATGCTCATCAACGAATATCTGAAAAGAGTTTACGCTGAGGTTGAGGCTCGCGACAGCCACGAGCCCGAATTCCTGCAGGCCGTGCGCGAGGTCTTCGAATCCCTTGAACTCGTTGTCGACAAACATCCCGAGTGGGAAAAGGCCGGACTGCTGGAACGCTTTGTCGAGCCTGAGCGCGTGATAGAGTTCCGCGTTCCCTGGGTGGACGACAACGGCGTCACCCATGTCAACCGCGGCTACCGTGTGCAGTACAATTCCGCGATCGGCCCCTACAAAGGCGGTCTGCGTTTCCATCCTTCGGTCAACCTCTCGATCATGAAGTTCCTGGGCTTCGAGCAGATCCTCAAGAACTCCCTCACCACCCTGCCCATGGGCGGCGGCAAGGGCGGCTCGGACTTTGACCCGAAGGGCAAGTCCGAGCAGGAGGTCATGCGCTTCTGCCAGAGCTTTATGACCGAGCTCTACCGTCACATCGGCCAGTTCACCGACACTCCCGCGGGCGACATCGGCGTCGGCGGACGCGAGGTCGCCTATATGTACGGCCAGTACAAGCGCATCGTCGACCGCTTCGAGGGCGGCGTCATCACCGGCAAGGGTCTGACCTTCGGCGGCTCGCTGGCCCGCACCCAGGCCACCGGCTACGGCCTGTGCTACTTCTCCGCCGAGGCGCTCAAGCACCTCAAGAACGACAGCTACGAGGGCAAGACCGTCGTCGTCTCCGGCTCCGGCAACGTCGCGCAGTACTGCGCGCAAAAGGTCACGCAGCTCGGCGGCAAGGTCGTCGCGATGTCCGACTCGCAGGGCTATATCTATGATCCCAAGGGCATCGACCTGCCCAAGCTCTTCGAGATCAAGCAGAAGAGACGCGCCCGCATTTCCGTCTACGCCGACGAGGTCCCCGGCAGCGAGTACCACGAGGGCTGCAAGAACATCTGGAACGTCAAGTGCGATATCGCGCACCCCTGCGCCAGCCAGAACGAGATGGACGAGAAGGGCGCGCAGGCGCTGGTCGACAACGGCTGCATGGCCGTGTTCGAGGGCGCGAACATGCCGCTGACCCCCGAGGCCATCGAGGTCGTGAAGCGCAACGGTCTGCTCTACTCCCCGGGCAAGGCGTCCAACGCCGGCGGCGTCGCCACCTCGGGTCTTGAAATGAGCCAGAACTCCATCCGCATGTCCTGGAGCTTCGACGAGGTCGACGAGAAGCTGCACGGCATCATGAAGAACATCTACAAGGCCTGCTACGACGCCTCCGTCGAGTGCGGCAAGCCGGGCGACCTGATGGTCGGCGCCAACGTCGCCGGCTTCCTCAAGGTGGCCGAGGCCATGATGGCCCAGGGCATCGTCTGATCCGCGGTTTCGTTTCTCAGCAGCACACTTTCACTCCTAAAGGATAGGTACGCTTCGCTTCAAGCTGGCGTACCTATCTGAATCTATGGGAGAAAACAAACGAGAGGAGACTCTTACATGGTAAACGAAAAAATGCTCTCATTGGGCAAAACGCGCTCCTGTATTCGAGAACTGTTCGAATATGGGCTCAAGCAGGCGGCCATCGTTGGAAGAGAAAATGTCTACGATTTTTCTATCGGCAATCCGTCTATCCTGGCACCGCCTGAAGTAAACCAAGCATTCTTGGATATTATTCAAACCAGCGACAGCCTTACTGTCCATGGCTATACGCCTGCTCCGGGCGCGATGGATGCAAGGGAGGCTGTGGCCAAAGAGTTAAGTGAAAGATTTAATGTCTCTATACATGGGGCAAATATCTTCTTTACCTGCGGGGCGGCCCCTGCGCTGATATCTGTGATCCGTGCTCTTTCGGTAGAGAAAGCAGAAATCATTGGGGTCGCGCCATTCTTTCCGGAATACAGGCCTTTTGTGGAGAACAACGGAGCGGCCTTCGTGCCGGTTCCCGCTGATACGGGGAATTTCCAAATCAATTTGACCGCGCTGGAAGCGCGTATTAGGGACCATACGCAGGCCGTCATCATCAACTCCCCGAATAATCCTTCCGGTGTGATCTATAGCCGCGAAACACTTGAGCACTTAGCCAAGCTTTTGACAGAGAAAAGCGTAGAGGTCGGTCACCCGATTTATATCATCGCAGACGAACCATATCGGGAACTGGCATACGACGGCACAGAAGTTTCTTTTATTCCTGCCATTTATCCAAATACCATTGTTTGTTATTCCTATTCAAAGTCGCTCTCCTTGCCCGGTGAACGCATTGGTTATGTTTGCGTACCGGATTTTGTGGAGGATAGCGAAAACCTGTTTGCCGCGATTGCAGGCGCTGCAAGAGCATCCGGCCATGTCTGCGCCCCTTCTCTGCAGCAGCGTGTCGTCGCGCAGTGCGCTGCTTCACGGCCCAATATTGATGCATACGATCAAAACCGAAAAATGTTGTATGAATCGCTGACTTCCTATGGATATGAGTGCGTGAAGCCTAACGGTGCATTTTATATGTTTGTAAAGGCGCCGGGCGGCAATGCCAAAGCGTTTTCTGACATGGCGAAAGAACGGAATCTGCTTGTCGTACCCGGAGATGATTTTGGCTGCCCGGAATACTTCCGCATCAGCACCTGTGTTTCTAAGGATATGATAAAGCGAAGTCTTCCTGTTTTCAAACAGATATGGAATGACTACGCATAAGGGCCATAAAAAGAGGTTAAGAGTGTTCCTTTCCATGTCAATGACTATTTCTCAACAGGCTATAAAAATCAATTACTGAAAGGTGGTAGTGCAGCATGAGCAAAGTCCTTTTGTCCGGCAACGAAGCCATAGCCAGAGGCGCTTTTGAAGCGGGAGTCAAGGTCTGCTCCGCTTATCCCGGCACCCCCAGCACGGAAATATTTGAAGAACTTCCGAAATACAAGGACGCTCTCTATTGTGAATGGGCGCCCAATGAAAAGGTGGCCACGGAGGTGGCCTATGGCGCTTCCATAGCCGGCGTGCGCAGTCTCTGCGCCATGAAGCATGTAGGCCTGAACGTGGCAGCCGACCCGGTGTTCACTGCAGCGTACAATGGTGTGAACGGAGGCTTCGTCATCGTCAGCGCGGACGACCCAAGTATGCACTCCTCTCAGAATGAGCAGGATAACCGCAACTATGCCCGCACCGCAAAGATCGCCCTGATTGAGCCCTCAGATTCCCAGGAATGCAAGGACTTCTTGCAGGAGGCATACAAGATTTCCGAGCAGTTTGATATGCCGGTGCTGTTTCGTACTACCACCCGCGTGTCCCATTCCAAGAGCCTTGTGGAACTGGGTGAACGGGCAGAGATCGAGCCACGGTCCTATGGGCGAAACGCCCCGAAAAACATATGCGCTCCCGGCTATGCCTATCAGAAGCATTCCAAGGTGGAGAAGATGCTTGCCGCGCTGGAAGAGTACGGCAACACCAGCCCCCTGAACAAGCTGGAACTGGGCAACGGTGAAGTGGGCGTTATCACGGCGTCTATTGCTTATCAATACGCCAAAGAGGTCTTCCCGGAGGGAACATCCTTCCTGAAGCTGGGACTTACATACCCCCTGCCCATGGAATTGATCCGTGATTTTGCCTCCAAGGTAAAAACCCTCTATGTGATCGAAGAACTGGATGGCTTTATGGAGGAGCAGATTAAGGCCGCAGGCATCGACTGTATCGGCAAGGAAAAGGTCAGCAATCTGTATGAACTGAATTCGCAACGCCTAAGGCAGATGCTGTTTGGCATTGAGCCGGAAGTGAAGGAGTTACCGGTCAAGGCGGTCTCCCGTCCGCCCGCTTTTTGCCCCGGCTGCCCGCACCGCGGCTTCTTCTATACCATGTCCCAGCGCAAGGATTTCATCATCGCCGGCGATATCGGCTGCTACACGCTTGGCGCCAACGCGCCGCTGAGCGCGATGGACACCTGCGTGTGCATGGGAGGCGGCTTCTCGGTCGGCATGGGCATGGCAAAGGCCTTCGAGGTTACCGGCCAGAAGAAAAAGATCTTCGGCGTCGTGGGTGATTCCACCTTCTTCCACAGCGGCCTGACCGGCGCGGCGGAGATCCTGTACAACAAGGGAAACGTCATCCCTTGCGTGCTGGACAACCACATCACCGGCATGACCGGGCATCAGGACAACCCCGGCAGCGGCTACACCCTCCAGGGAGAAATCGCCGACGCGATCAAGATCGAGGACGTGCTGCATGCTCTCGGTTATCAAAACGTCATCATTGTCGATCCGCAGGATCTCAAGGCCATGCAGAAGGCCGTGGACGACGCGCTGGCTTCCGAGGTCCCCGCGGCGATCATCGCCCGGCGACCCTGCCTGCTCATCAAGCGCATCAAGCATGAGTCCGGCACCTGCGTCGTGGATGCGGACAAGTGCATCGGGTGCAAGATGTGTCTGCGTGTAGGCTGCCCGGCTGTGAGTTTTAAGGACAAGAAATCTAAGATCGACCCGACTCAGTGTGTGGGCTGCACAGTCTGCGCTCAGGTCTGTCCCAAGGGTGCGATCAGTCGGAAGGAGGATTAATACCATGAAGAAAAGCGTGATTCTGGTTGGCGTTGGCGGTCAGGGTGCGATCCTCACCGCGAAGATTCTTATTAATGGTGTCATGAGCAAGGGATACGATGTGAAGATGTCCGAGGTCCACGGTATGAGTCAGCGAGGAGGCAGCGTCTCCACGCAGGTCCATTTCGGCGACAAAGTCTACGCCCCGGTCATCGGCAAGGGCGAGGCGGATATTCTGGTCGCATTCGAGAAGATGGAAGCTGTGCGGTATGCTGAGTTTCTTAAGCCGGACGGCATCGCCGTCATCAACGACTATGCGCTGCCCAGCGCCTCTACAGCGGCGGGGCTTTGCGAGTATCCGGAGGGCTGTGTGGAGGCCATGCAGGAGGCGTTTACCTGCCATGTGCTGGATGCCTCCGCTATTGCCCAGTCTCTCGGCAACGCCAAGTGCATGAACGTGGTGCTTTTCGGAGCCATGACCAAGGCCCTCGGCTTGAATGATATCGATTGGGAGCAAGTGATCCGAGAGACCGTTCCCGCCAAATTTATCAATTTGAATCTGAGAGCTTACACTGCCGGACGGGAGGCTGTGGCCGGATGAGCGTCTATGACGAATACCGCGCCAAGCTACGCAGCCCTGAACAGGCGGTGCAGATTGTAAAAAAGGAGATTGGGTGGATTATACATCCAATCTCTGCGTTCCGTTATTACTGGATGCGGCGCTGGCCAAGCACGCAGACGAACTGTTCGATGTGAAGGTGCGCGGCAATCTGCTGCTTGGGCCCATCCAGATCGTAGAGGCTGATCCGATGAGGGAGCATTTTCTCTACAACAGTTGGCATTGCTCCGGTTATGAACGGAAGCTCTGCGACCGAGGCCTGTGCAACTATATCCCCATGGTTTTTCGCAACCTTGGCTGGTATTACGAGAATTTCCTGACCGTAAACGTGACCATGATGGCAGTCACGCCGATGGACAGACACGGCTACTTCAACTTCTCCTGTGCCGCAGGTGTGGCAAAGGCCATTTTGGATAATGCGGACGTGGTCATTCTGGAGGTCAATGAGTATCTTCCCCGCATCTACGGCGGCTTCGACGAATGTATCCACATCTCTGAGGTCGATTGTGTGGTTAAGGGCGAGCACACGCTTCTGCCCACTTTCCCCGTGACCGCGCCCTCGGAGGAGGATCGGAGCATTGCGGAGCTGCTGCTCTCGCACATTCATGATGGCGCTACGCTCCAGCTTGGCATCGGCTCCATGCCCAACGTGGTTGGCGCGATGCTGGCCGAGTCCGATATTCGGGATCTGGGTATGCATACAGAGCTCTGCGGCGACACCTATTATAAGCTGTATGAAGCGGGCAAACTCACAAATCGGCGCAAGAGTTTTCAGCGCGGAAAGGGCGTTACCGGCATCGTGTTTGGTTCTCGGGAGCTGTATAATTGGGTGAACGAAAACCCCGGCGTGATCGTCGAGCCGCTGTCATTTGTCAACGATCCGAATACCATTGCGAGAAATGACAACATGATCTCCATTAACAGCTGCGTGTCTGCGGATCTCTATGGGCAGGTCTGCGCCGAGAGCGCCGGCTTGGGGCACATCAGCGGCACTGGCGGACAGCTTGATTATTTGACCGGAGCCGCCATGTCCAAGGGCGGAAAAGCGTTTATTTGTATGACCTCTTCTTTTGTAGACAGAGAGGGCGTTCGCCATTCCCGTATTCTTGCGCATTTCAGCGGGGATATCGTCACAGATCCTCGCAGTCAAGCCTATTATATCGTGACAGAATACGGATGCGTGAATCTGGCCGGCCTTTCTGCATGGGAGCGCGCTGAGGCGCTTATTTCTGTTGCGCATCCGGATTTCCGGGAAGATCTGATAAAAGCGGCCGAAAAGCAGAGACTCTGGCGTGGTTTCAAGAATCGCTAAATAGCCGTCTGCACAAGTTCATAATACTTTTTAATGTGATATTTTTGTCAGATAGGGACGACGCTTATCTGTTCCAATTCCCCACGCTTTATACGATGCCCTCGAGAATCGTATGGGATATTTCCACGATCGCATTTTTGAAGAATCCAGGTTGGACACTCTCCAGACTGGTGGATGCGCCGGTGCTGAAAAACAACTTTACCTGGGGCACCAATAGTGGCGATGGTCACAAGATCCGCGTTGTAAATTTCATTTACCGCGATCCCATCTTCGGCGATATGATCGCCTGCCTGACGAAGTAAGGCAGCGCGCCCAAATCGCAAATTTTTTGGAAAGAACACCCCAAAGGAATGAGTTGAGGCAGTGAGCGAAAGAAAAAGTAAATCAAAATGGATAGTTGGTAGTTTTGTATTGCTTATAGAGTAGGCCAGTTTAAGAAAAATGTGGCTTCCGGCTACAATAAATTAAACGGCATCTTTAGTGTAAAGGTTAGACACTAAATCCGAACCGAAAGGTTCGGATTTTTCTTTATTTTTGGCAAAATCGGCCTCTTTTTGCCTCAAAAAGTTGAGGCCGATTTTTCAAAACCCGTTTTTTTACTTATTTTTAGCCTTTAGAGATCGGTAAAACCCGCGAAATATCAGGAAGAAACGGTACTAATAAATTGTTCCATTCTGCTTGCGCTGGCCTGCTTCATCTGGTTTGTAACGTGCCCATACACATCCAGCGTAAAGGCGGCGGTGGCGTGACCCAAATTTTCCTGAACGGTTTTGATGTCATCCCCACTCTTAATTGCAGCCACTGCATAGGTGTGACGGAGATCGTGAAAACGGGTATCCGGCAGGCCGAGCTTGACCATAACACGCTTGAAGCAATCATAAACCGTCCGGTAAGAGAGATAACCTCCGGTCGGATTGGTGAAGATCAAGTTGTTATTTTCCCATTTCTTCCCCGCGTCCAGCATCATCAGCGCCTGTTTCGTTTGCTGGGCCTTGAACAATTCGATAACGGTCGGAGCAAGAACGATTACACGCATCTTGCCGTTTTTCGGGGTGGAGAAATGGTATTCTCCACCCTTTTGCCGATCTCGGACCAACTGACGGCGGATGATAAGCGTTCCGCGCTCAAAGTTGATGCAGTCCCAAGTCAAGCCGAGAACCTCGCCCTCGCGCATTCCGGTAAATAGAGCGACCTTATACAGGTACTCATGCGGATGGCCTTTAGGAAAGCTGCAATCTGATCATCCTCCAGAGGAACGATCTCCTTTTTGACGACACGGGGTAGTTCACAGGCATCAGTAGGATTCATGCCACTGGATAACGGAAGGATCGTGCCGGACAGGTTTTTCATTATAGATAGAGTAAACGTCTCGTCCAGACCTTGCAGCAAGAAGGAGCCGTCTTCATAGATGTACCCGCTGCCTTCGCCCTCGGTCAGAAAGACACCTGTTCCGGCTGCGCGGTAAAAGTCCTCCAGCGAGAGGGGCGTGACCTGATGCGTGTGCAGCCGCAGGCCGTATTGCTCTGCCAGCGCGTTCAGCTCGTCCAGCATCGCCTGCTCGTAAACACCGTAGTAATGACAGGTGTTGACCGTCTCCTCGTCCAGCCCGTCCATCCACGAATTGTCGTTGGTGATGGTGTGGGTGGCCAGATATTCCTCCCGGAAGCGCAGCCATTCTGCGTTGGCCAGGTACTCCGGGGAATCCGCGTAGCCATTAAGCGAGACCCAGCGCTTCGGCTCGGCAGTCGGAGCCGGGGAATTCTCCGGGGAGGTAGTTTCTTCAGCGGCAGGCGTTTTAGGCGCGGACTCGATCATGCGTTCCCGCAGACCGAACCAGCCCATGGCATAGGCGGTCACGGTAAAGAGAGAGGCTATGATCGCCGCCACCAGCAGCGTTGTCCACAGCTTGCGGTTTACGCGGCGGGGTTTACGTCCTTCCCTGCCGTAGCCGAGAAAGCCCTGTGCTTCCAGCACATAGTCCTCCCGGATGCCGCTCATGGCGCGCAATAGCGTGTAGGACTTCATATCAATCCCTCCTCCTGTAAGGTACTGTGCAGACGCCCACGCAGGCGGTACAGCGTCATCTTGACCTTGCCCTGTGAGCAGTTGAGCTTGTCCGCGATTTCCTTCACCGACGCGACGAACCAGTAGCGCGCGACAAAAATCTTGCGATCCGTCGCTGGCAGGGTAGACAGGAAGGCGTCGATAGCCTGCGCCAATTCCTGCTCCTCGATCTTCTGCTCCACGCCGTCGCTGCTTGGGATGCAATCCTCAAGTTCATCGAGTGCCAGTTCCGTCTCCCCACCGCCCCGTTTTTGGCGAGACCGGCGGCGATAACGATCCAGCGCTAAATTTCGGGAAATCGTACCCAGAAATGTAGAGAGTCTCGTCGGGCGTTTGTCCGGCATCAGATTCCAGGCACGAAACCAAGTGTCATTCACACATTCCTCCGCATCTTCATAATTCGTCATAATGTTGTAGGCTATTTCATGGCAGTAACGGCCGTACTTCCGATCCGTCTCCGGAATGGCTTGATCGGAACGCTGCCAATACAGATCCACAATCGCTTTGTCTTCCATAGGAAAACCTCCTGAATAAGAGCTCTCATCCCTATAAACGTCATTTTTCAGCAGAGGTAACAAAGTTTTCGCTTTTTTAACCAGTATAGCACAGGAGCGCAAAAAAGCAGAGCCCGCTCGACGCGGACTCTGCACATGACTGGAATTACTGTTTTTAAATCAGCGGATTTTGTAGGTCTGCCCGTTCATTTCAATGCTTACGACCTGGGACACATCAATGGCAAGGCGATCATAGTCCACATGTGGGCTAACCAGGTTTCCGTTCACGTCGCTGAATTCGTGGCCGTTAAAGGAGCAGCTTGATCCATCAGCGAAGTATAGCTTCGTCGCACGGAATTGCTCGTCCAGCCAATTGATCCAAGTGACGATATTGTCCTGGCGGAGCTTTGCATCAGCTTCGCTGTCGCTGCTGTGGTCACCGTAGAAATAGGCTGCGTCCTCGGTCTCCAGCATCCAGATGGCCTGATTGCCGCGAAGCTCCATGCCGATTAAAGTGACAGGCTTTTCTGTGACAGGGTTCGTCAGGACGATCGGCTCCGAGAGTTGGACAAGGCGTGTATCCGGATCTGTGATCTTTACTGCGAGACTACCCAAATCGAGCAAGCCATTGACATTGAACAGAACGGTGATTTCTTCGCCGGGCTGTTTCCCGTCTGTGCCAAACATAACACTCACTGTCAGCGTCTGACTTTCTGCGTCGTAGGCGCTGCTTTCATCGCCCGCGGTCATGGCCTGCTCCCAGGTCTGCCCGCCGTTGATGGAAAACATCACTGGGTGCTGGGTCAAAGCCAGATCGTCTCTTGTAACAGGCGCCACATTTACGATGATACGCTGGCTGCCGCCGTTATTGATGGCGGACAGAAGCGTGACGCCGCTGGTGTTTTCTTCCGGCACATCATATTCCTCATAGGCCGGTGCGCTGTTGCCTTCCATACCGAAGCTTTCTCTCATTTCTGTCTGGCGCTGCCGATGGATACCCATGCCGATGGCATACGCCGTCACGCCCAGCGCCAGGATCAGCGCTGAGGCCAGAGCGAAGGTGATCAAACGCTTTTTGCTCATGACTCCGATCCTTTCCGGGGAGCGGCTGCGCTGTTTGGGATCGTACTGAGCCGCCTCGGCAATAAACCGATCGTCAATATCGCCGATGATGTCCCAAAGCTGTTCCCGTGTCATTCCAGCAAACCCTCCTCTTTCAAATAGCGATATAGTCTTTCACGAGTACGGAAAAGACGGACGGAGATCCGGCGGCTGTTGCCGTTGATTTGTTCGGCAATCTCTGAAACGGAATCCGCATACCAATAGCGCCGCACAAAGCAAAAGCGATCCTCATAGCTGAGGGTATCCAGAAAGCGGTTGACTGCAGCGGAGAGCTCCTTAGCCTCAAGTTCCGATTCCACATTGATGGAAGACGGGATACACTCCGCCAGCTCATCCAAAACAAGGTCGTATTGACCGTTGCGCTTGCGTGCGGTGTTGCTGCGGTATTTCACAGACGCAAGATTGCGGGCAATGCGGCAAACATAGCTGATCAGGGAATTTGGATTCTGAGGCGGGATCATATTCCATACTCCCAGATAGGTATCGTTCGTACACTCTTCCACATCCTGCGTGCGTCTCAGAATATTGGCTGCCGTTTTTCTTACGGCCGCGCCGTATTTTCGGTCCAGCTCTTCAATGGCCTGTTCCGAGCGCTCATAGAACAGGTTGATGATCTGTCTGTCCTCCAATTTCGTCACTTCCTTTCCGCCTCGCCCTACAAGTATGGATTCGGGTGTGGATATTTCATGGGATGAAAAAATTTTAGCAAAAAATTTTACGGGAGACAAGAAACAGCCCACCGCTCCGGAGAGTGGCGGGCACATAGTAATGATTCTTATGACAAGATAAAAGCAATGTAGTCTTTCGCCGCAAGTTGGAGGTCGGGCAATGAGAGTGCGTCACAGAGCTTTCCGCTGCGATCACCCCGAAGAAAGCCAATAAGATTCTCTTGCAAGGATCGAAGCTTATCAGCCAAATCTTGCTTGCCTGCCAGCTCCATCATTGTGATACCATCGAGAAGCAACGGGCGGAACAGTGTGTTCAAGACGGCGAGATATTCTTCCGGCGGATGCACCGACTCTGCGAACCGGACAATGGCATCGACATTTTCCTGAAGAATCAAAGCCGACTCCTCTTTGATTGGCCTCAAGTCAACAGACTGAGAAAGTGCCGGTTGAACGCAGCCTACTACTGCCATCGAATCAACTGATGCAAGGAGCGCTCCTTCATCTAATAGCAGTCCTGTTTTCTCTCCGCTGTCTTTGTATGTGGGATTTAGGAAATGAAATTCACCGTCATATCCTGTAAATACAACCGCGTGTTTTCCATACGGTGTACGAATCCCAAGCATGGCTGGCCCACCGCTAATGAGCTCCTGACAGAGTGAGCTTTTGCTGATTGATGCTTCCATCATGGTAAAACCATGCGGGAGGAGCCAGAGATTAAACCATTTTGCTCCCTGCAGCATAGGCCCCGAAAGGAAAGCACCGTCTTCTTTGGAAAACAGTTTCGGAAGCTCCATTTCCAACGCAATGATATGGACGAGATTTACGACTACCATGATCGAACAAGATACCATAAAGCTTCTGCGAGAATGCGACGCCGGTGTGAAAATGGGCGCGTCCTCCATCCACGATGTTATGCAATATGTGCATTCGGAGAAGCTGAAGCAGCTCTTATCCGCTTGCAGAAAGGAGCACGATCGGCTTGACGATGAGATCCAGAGGCTTCTGGACCGCTACAGAGACGAAGGGAAACAGCCCTCTGCCATTGCCAAAAAGATGGCGGAGATGGGAACGAAAATGAAGCTCACCGTGCACGATTCCGATCAGACGATCGCGGAACTGATGACGGATGGCTGCAATATGGGCATCAAATCGCTGAGCAGCTATCTCAACCGGTATGCGGCCGCGGACGAGGCTTCAAAGAACATTGCAAAACGCTTGATTGACCTGGAGGCAAAGCTGGCGGTCGATATCCGCGGCTTCCTGTGAATGAGGCCAAATCGCTTGACTTCTCCCGGAGCTGAAAAAGGCGCAGGAAGCGAATCGCGCGTTATCGATCAAACACATCGTCCGGGCGATAAGCGAAGACAGGGAAAAGACATCACGGACAGCTCACAGCGTTTTTCGTGCGCAGATCAGACACAAATGAAAAATCCGAACATCGTCCCGGTGAGGACGGCGTTCGGATTTTTCGTTTCTGTGGAAGAATTGAAAAGCCTGCCATACATATGCGGCACCCAGGAAGCTTTTGCCTTCAGCAAGCCCGAAAAGCGTCGCATTTTGCTGAAAAAACAAGGGCGGAGAACGACAAATAACACAACGGCGGAGACAAAAAGATTACGGGCTGTATGTTTCCATACAACCCGCAACCCATGAAAAAGAAAGGGAAAAGCTTGTGCCTGACGGTTAAGATGGATGCCTTTTCAGAGTCAATTCCCGTCGGACCGAGTACGTCTTTTATCTGAAATACCTGCGGTACAGATTCAAAGAAATCGGATCCAGGTCCCGCTTTACGTTGACTCCGCTGCTGTTGATCAGATCCGTGATCTTTTGCTTTTGTTCAACGAAGCAGGGCGAGTTCATCAGACCGTAGGTAATGTGCAGCCTGGAAAGAAGCTCGATCTCATCGGAGAGACTCCGTACATGTCTCTGCTGATTCATCGTTTTCCGTTTGCTTTTGGCTCTCAGAACTCGAGATTGCGGTCGTTCTCCTTGGCGAAGACGTGCGCGACGCCGCCCTGGAAGCCGAAGCGGACGGTATCGCCCATGCGGAAGCTCTCCTTCAGCTCGACGGTCGGGACGATCACGATCACGTCGCGGCCCTCGGCCGTCAGATGCAGATGCACGCTCGAGCCCATCATCTCGCTGACGTCCACCGTCGCCTGCACGCCGTCCTCCACCAGGTCGGTGTGCTCCGGGCGCACGCCCAGCGTCACCTCCT